>FWWM01000200.1_pt1 | contig 200721 bp, 179 predicted proteins | sample 2228351 | NCBI WGS metagenome assembly FWWM01 (sample SAMEA103939774, study PRJEB20133) | metagenome | reverse complement strand
CGATGGAGGATGTATCTGGATGGCGGAGGTGGCAGAGGTGCAAGAGATGGTGCCCTGGATCAGAGGATGGGGGGCAGATGTCGAGGTGTTAGGGCCCTATGAACTGAGAGAGGCTATGATTCACGAAGCGCGGCGACTCGCTCGTCTCTACGGCTGGACGACACATCGGGGTGAACAAGGGACGGAAGAGCCTGACTATGACAATCAGCGCTTTCAGGATATCTTTGGGGTTTGATAGGAATGCATTGATCGAGGAAGAAGAACTACTATGCCACTCTATCCCTTTCAGCGACGTATTACCGAGGCATTACGGAAAGGATACAACGTCCTCGTGCAAGCGCCTACCGGATCAGGAAAGACACGAGGGGCTTTATATCATTATCTGGAGACCTGGGATCGAGACCAACCAGAGGAGTTTCCACGGAAGTGTATCTATTCTGTACCCTTACGTACTTTAGCCAATCAGTTTGAACAAGAATTTCGCGAAATTGCTCGTGGTTTAGGACTTCGACGCTCTATGGAGGTATCAGTGCAGACCGGGGCACGACCAGAGGATTTGTATTTAGAACGAGACTTGATTTTTGCCACGATAGACCAAACGTTGAGTAATTTTCTTAATATCCCTTACAGCCTGAGTAACCGTCTGGCTAATCTGAATGCCGGAGCAATCATCTCCTCTTTTCTGGTTTTTGATGAATTTCATCTCTTTGGTCCACAAAATGCCCTGCCGACCACTCTCTGTATGCTCCATATGCTTCGAGGAGTTACTCCCTTTGTCGCAATGTCTGCTACTTTTTCTGCTACCCTCCTCTCCACACTCGCAGAATGGTTAGAAGCAGAAGTCGTGACCGTTTCGACTGCCGAGCTAGAAGAAATTCCTTCCCAACGCAGAAAGATGCGGCAATTTCAGATCATGGAGACCGAAATGACTGCCCAGGCGATTCTCGAAAAACATCACGGACATCGACGTTCTATAGCGATCTGTAACACGGTGGATCGAGCGCAGCAGCTCTATCGTGCTTTACGGCAACTGGCTCCAGCAGAAACAAAAATTGACCTGTTGCACAGCCGTTTTCTGCGCGAAGATCGGCTGCTGAAGGAATTATGGATTCAGCAAGAATTTGGAAAAGAAAAAACATGGTGGACAGCGGAAAGCCTCATTTTGGTAGCAACGCAGGTTGTGGAAGTGGGCCTGGATATTACCTGCGAGGTCATGCATACGGAGATCGCACCAGCAACCAGTCTCGTCCAAAGGGCCGGACGGTGTGCTCGTTTTGCCGGGGAAAGCGGCACTGTCTATGTCTATCGGGTCCCAGAGCGGGAAAATGGCGAGCCAAACTATGCCCCTTATATCGGTGAGGAAGCGAAATTGTGTGAGGAGACCTGGATCTCTCTGGCTGCTTATCAGGGAAAACCTCTCGATTTTCAAGCAGAACAAACCCTTATAGAAGCGGTGCATGGTCCTTATGATGCTCAGCTCGTGGATCGACTGCGCACCGGACGCTATGCTCATCAAAGAATGATTGCGCACACCATCACCAATCAAGAACGGGGCTTGGCACGTCAACTGATTCGCGAAGTAGATAGTCGAGCGGTCATAGTCCATCCAGAGCCACACGCTCTCGACAATCCGTGGCTCTATGAACCGTTTAACCTCTACCGGGGTTCTCTGTTCGGAGCGGTATCTCCGCTGAAGGAATTGGCAGCATCGCTAGGATTAGATTGGTTTATGATGGGTTTCATCGAGCGAGAAGACCCGGAACAGGATAGCCACAAACCATCTTATTATGAAGTAATAGACATTCAGCAGAGTGAGGAACTGCAAGGGGTTCCTCTCGTAGCTATCCATCCGGCTTTGGCCACATATGACATTGATATCGGTTTTCGTTTAGGAGAAGGAGGAGAGTTTGTTTCTCCACCAGTTCAGTGGGAGGGAAGAAGGGAGAGGGGAGGTGGAGAGTATAGCTATCAGAAGGAGACCTATGTCGAGCATATCCAGGGACTATACCAGGCGTATCAGCGTCGTCTTTATGAAGAGATTGCTTACATATCTAGACGATTAGAGGAAACGCTACAGCTCGCTCCCCACACCATTGACTACACTCTCCGCCTCTGTTTTGCTTTTCACGATCTGGGTAAGCTGAGCAGAGCCTGGCAGGAGTGGACTCATCGCTGGCAAGAACTGATCGGAGAACCTGTTTCTTCGGATATCCTCCTTGCCCACACCGATTATGATCCCACACGAGGGCATAGAGAATTACAGAGACAAATGGGAAGAAAACGTCCACCCCATGCGGTAGAGGGGGCTCGAGCTACTCTGGACCTCTTACCCGCTTTCTGGAATCTGCAGACCGCGAGTGGCGAAATGCTGGCTCGTGCCGTGATAACGGCGATTGCCCGTCATCATGCGAGTAGCGCTGCAGTGCATGAGGCGTATCGCTTTCATCCCGCAGCTCCAAAGGTTCTTCAGGAAGCTCTAGCTGTGGTGAGGCTGGAAAAAGAAAGAGCTTCAAGAGTGCCCAGCATATTACAATCCCAGCCTGCTAGTGATGTACAGGATGTGCTTATCCGTGCCGAGCAGGCTGCTGAAACAATACTCTACTTTCTGTTTGTACGTATCTTACGCCTGGCAGATCAGCAATCGCAAAGTGCGAGATGATATTATGTTGTCCAGAGAATAAGGAAACGATCATGTATCAGAATATTTATTACGTAGACAAGCGGAGTGGCACCTTTGCTGACGTACTGGCTGCCTACGGACTGGCGGCCATCCTGGATCAGTTGTTGTTTGTAGCCTTAGGCAGGTACAGCCACATTGTCCTGAAAGATAGCGGTCCCTGTTATCAGGTTGAGCTCGAACAGCCTGTGGAAGAAAAGTGGTTACTCCCGGAGAGTTATTTCGATCTCCTCCGGTATATCGATACCGGTAAAAACAAAAACAAAATCCCGGAAGGGATGCACTATCTGGTGGATTATCAGGAGGAGAAAGAAAAAGTCTCTCTCTATTTTGCCATGCGTAAAAATCTTCCAGTTGAGTTAAAACGCCCCGATGCTCCTCCAGACCATCCAGCCGTTCAGGAGCTCAATCAACTAAAACCGCATCCACTCTGGCCAGTATGGTCAGCCATCAATCAGATGGGAGCGGTCTCGGTCTATAACGATGTGGCTGGACGATGGTATACCAATCGCCAGCATATTGACAAGATACTCCGCTTACTCTTGCACCTGTGCAGTGCTCATCCCAATCCGCTGGCAGAAGTAGAAGCAGCATGGAAGCGTCTGGCAAGAGAATATAATCTCTCCGGAAAATCCCAGGTCCGTGCCTTACAATTCTTTAATCCAGCCTCCGGAAAAGGAGCTAATCGATCAAAGGCGGACAAATTGACCATAGGAAACCTGGAGAGCTTTTGGTTGTTGGAATTATTAAAGGCAGTGGGCATGCAGGAGGGTGGATTGCCTCTCCGGGTTCAATCGCCAGGCACTGGAAGCGGACGGCCTCCAAAGGATCGCAAGACCTATGTGGTGATACCGATAGAACTTAGCTTTCGAGAGCATCAACAGGTCTTTCAAAGCTTCCGCGAGACTCTCTATTCCTCAACCGCCATTAAGATGGACATTCTCGCTGCCTTGCGTTATATGCGGGTCTTCTTGCGCTACTGTGAAGCCAATCGAGCGAGCAATCTGGCTGCCCGATTCTTTGCCTCTGGTCCTCAGCGAGTGGTGGCTGGTCTGGCTGTCGCTTTCTATAAAGATATGGGTAGTGCCGTGGCCGTGATGAATCAATCACAGATTAATCTCCCTGGATGGGTGACCGTGCAAGACCCCCAGGAGGTGCAAGACTATCTAAAAGCGCTCGAAGAGCATGAACGCATCATTCGGAGTCTGGAAGAAAGGGGAGAAGAATTTACCCTGCTCTCCTGCTATCGAGACTTTCTCTCTGCCCATGATCTAGAGCCATTGTATGAATTTACCGGTCATTATGGGAATTTTTGGCTAGGGCAAATGGAACGTGGACGACGATTACCCCAATTTTCTACCACCAATCTGAGGAGGGTCATTATGGGAACCAATCGCGCATTAAAGGAGATTTTAGATAATCCCGGTTTTCAGCATGTAGCGGAGGCGATACGCCGCAGCACGGTGATCCCGCAATATCGTAAAATGCGAGGAGAACGCTTGTATGATGTCCGGTACGGACTTGGAAACGAACTGAAACGCAAGGCAAATTACAATGACGAATTTCTCCAGGCGCTCAGTGATTTTATGCAGAGCTATAACCAGGAAAACGCCCAGATTGCCGAAACGCGCGGAAAGCAATTCCGCCGTAACCTGACCACAGAGGATATTACGCACATCGTGGAACTGGTCGATACCTATGGGGCAAAGACCGTGGGGAACTTATTAGTCGCCTATGGATATGCCCGTGACCCCCGAGAACCTGACGTGCTAGCCGAAACAGGAGAGCTAGCACCTGAAGAAGGAGAACAAAGCTCTGAGGAAGAAGAGGGAACCGAAGAAGAGTAACGCTTAAGAATATCTTTACTCTAACACGCAGAGGAGGAGAGCATAATGACAACCACAGCTATCTATTCACTCGCTATTTCTGCTCGTGCTATTATCGATATGCACAGCTTGAACAACGAAGGAGGAGAAGGGAATCAGATCCAGACCCGTATGGTGGATATCGTCGCCGAAGATGGACGGTTATACAACGTCAATGCCATTTCCGGAGATATGTTCAAACACATCCAGGCTGAACATCTCTACCACATCAGCAGAGGAGTGCCCCTCCCGCTCTGCGCCGGCTGCCGAGTATTTGATGCCAACCGCATCAGCGCAGATGATGAGTATGGAGCAGCTATTGCAGATGAAACGGATGCGCAGGCCATTGATCGCATGCTAAATCGCTGTGCAATGGACGATCTGGAAGGCAACTTGATTACGGCTGGAGGAAAATCGCTGCCCCGGAAATCGGTCATAGAATTTGGCTGGGTAGTAGGGATTCCTGCAGTGACCCGGACTGAGCAGTATTTTCATGTTAAGTATGCGACAGAACGGTGCGCTGGTGAGCGTGAGGCAGAAGAGGAGGAGACACGCCGTCAAGCCAATCTCGGGCAAGCCATTTTTCATCGACCAGCGAGCAGTGGGGAATATGCCGTCGTCTGCAATCTGGAGTTAGCACGGATTGGTTATAACGATATTACCCAGATCTATGCTCTAACGCTAGAGCAAAGGCTCGCCCGCCATAAAGCTCTTCTGGAATCGATACTTTATACTTTTATTCAGCCAAATGGTGCTATGCGCAATACCCAGCTTCCACATCTGGTCAATTTCCGTGGCGTAATCAGTTACACCACCCAGGTGGTTCCAGCGCCAACCATCAGCCCATTGCATAGTCAATTTCGTGAACAAATTGCAGGGGTACAAGCCGCATTGAATAGCCTCAGACCGGGGGCGGTTGTTATCCGTGAGTTTGCAAACCTCGCCGAGTATGCGTCGATCATGCAAGAGTTGATAGCCTCTACTTCCCCTTATCAGATCACTCTAACGCTAGAATGAGGAAAGATCCATGTGGCTTGTAGCAGTATATCAACCAACAGCCCTTTTTAGTTTACGACCGGCCAGTGCAACCTCATCGGGGGGCAAGACTCTGTTGGTGCCTACTCCTTTTGCCCTAAAAATGGCCCTGCTCGATGCCTGTATCCGTACTCGTGGTCTGGTTGAAGGCAAGGAGCGTTTTCCGACTATCCGGGATCTGCACATCGCTATACAGCTTCCAGCACGCTTCGTAGTAAACAACACCTTTGTAAAGATCTTACGACCGGTAGAAATCAAAGAAAAAAAGACAGCAGAGCAGAAAATAGCACGTCAGCGTGCGGACAAGCAGTGGCCCTATCAGCATACTATAGCCTTTCGTGAGTATGTACACTTTGCAGGGGAAATGAGCATCGCCTTTCATTCACCAGGGGAAGCGTTGACTGTAGAGGTGTTGACTGATCTGACTCTCCAGATCTCTTACCTGGGCAAACGAGGAGGGTTTCTTCAGCTTGTCAAGCCTCCGATTCCTCTGGAAGAGTGTCCCGCCGATTTCACTCTCTTAACCGAGGGAATTGGCCATACGTTTCCCATAGGAGGAATGCTGCAAGTCGTAGATGATTGCGGTCCTAATCTGACTTTTGAAAAAGCAAACATCTATAATTCCAGAACACGTATTATGTTAGAGCAGGACCGTGTACTGCGTCACGTTGTCCTGCCTTACCGTCTGGCGCGTTCCTCTCGAAGTTTTAGCTATTACGAGCGAGTCTGAATTACCTGCTTTCGGTAGAACAAGAAAATGAGCAGGAAAAAATTCCTACAAAAACGGGAAAAAGATCCCAAGACAGGCCTATACAGGAGAGGTATACTACACCATGACTCAGGAGTTACTAACTTGACAATTGTCAAGCTAACCTCTCAGGATATTTTATCCACGATCCGTCTGAGGATATCTCACAGGAGGGATGATGAATACTTTTGCCATTTACCATTTGCGTTTCACTGTCGAGGTCGAAACCACCATTGTGATGGATACATTTAAGGGATCAGCCTTGCGTGGCGCCTGGCAATCCCACCTGCGCACGCTCTACTGTGCCCAGACTGATAATACTGATCCACTCCATCAGACCCTGTGTCCGGTTTGTTATCTGCTCAGCCGGGAGACCGGGAGTGGCGAAGATCGCCGGCCGTACGCTTTTCTACCTCCGCTCACCACCCAAACGACCTTTAAACCAGGCGAACGTTTCACCTTTGGCATTAGTCTCTTTGGGCAGGCCGTGCAGTTTTTACCCTATTTGGTACTTGCGGTGGGACAGATGGGGCAGGCGCAGGGAATCGGAAAGGCGATTCATGATTCGGCCAGAGCCAGAAACAGCCGTCGCGGAACCTTCCAACTGGTCAACATTACGGAAGTAAATCTGATTAATGGCCAGGAGTATACGCTCTTAGCAGAAGGCAGCACCATGGTCCAGATGCCGCAGTGCGCGGTCACGAGCCAGCAGATAACGGAAAAAAGTGCAGAGATCGCTCAGCAACTCGCTACCACTGATTACCGGTTGCTCGTAAATTTCCTGACCCCCACCCGTATCGTGCGTGACGAACGCCTGGTCAAGCAACCGCATTTTGCTCCGTTCTTTGCCCGTCTGGTGGATCGAGTGAGTGCGTTACGTCACCAATTTTCTGATGACGTACCATTGACTCGCGAAGAAAAAGGAGACCTGTTGAAACGAGCTGATCAAGTGCAGCTAGCGGTAGATAAAACTCGCTGGTGGGATATCAAAGGACATTCTGCTCGCTTAGGACGGACACAACCGCTCGGGGGCTATGTAGGGCAAGCAGTCTATCAAGCGCCAGCGCTTGCGGTTTGGCGTCCGCTCCTCCCCTGGCTCCTCTGGGGACAGGGTACGCAGGTGGGGAAAAATGTGGTGAAGGGCTGTGGATGGTACACCATTTCAGAGCCAAATTTATGCTAAAGTCTTTCTCTTATCCTGCCGATAAGATAATTCCCAATGTGTATGCTCAGCTTTGCTAGTGCATATCCAGGAGAGATCTTTGGTATGGCGAAGTGGATTGGGGGATATAGATATCCTGAGAGTCGAGTGGACAACCCTCCGCTGCGCTCCCGAAGCAGAGCGAAGGGAAGTCATCTCGTCATCCGGGAGCGCAAGCCTCTGGCCTGCAGCGGCCTGCGTCGAGCTCAGGCGAGACGGCGAGACGCCCGCGCTCCCAGCGCAGGCGCTTTCCCAAAGAGGTCTTCTGATAATGCACTAGAGAGATAGGAATGGTTGGTTCTACACATCAAGGATTAAAAATCCTTGGGAGGAGAAGTACTATGCTACGATACACCGGACATCCTTTAGTAGACATCGGTGTCGCGACGATTACTGCGTTTGTCAATAAGCGAGACCCCACTCAGCTCACCGAATCCGATCTGGATAAGATCGTGGACTATATCACCCGTGAATATACCAGGCAGCCACTGAAGTCATTTCTGACCGTTGCTTTCCCTAATTCCGGTTTTACCCAGCCTGCCTTTGAAAAAACACCGGAACGGAGGGAGGAATATGCTCGACGAGTATTGCGTGGCTATCGTGCAGATACGCCGACCCTCGACGAGGTATGTGTCTTCACCGGAGAACCTGCCGTGGCCATAGCCTTTGGCGAGAAAGAAGGCTTGCCGCTTGGTCGAGCGTTTCGTCAGCATATCCCCCTCCTCACTGGAGAAGAGGTCATTAATTTTCATCCGTATGGTGAGGCGGGCTTACCAGTCTCTGGGAAGGCCATTCTCGCTATTCAGGCTTTCCCCTTGGGTTGTGCTAAGTGTGGTGGACGACTGTTAGCAGTGCACTCAGATAGTGATGAGCTCACTTACCACTTTGCTCGGACATTCTTACAAGAGAATCGTAGAGCTGTGCAATTGGCACAGATGGCTGAGAGTAAGAAGATGCCGGAGCCTCAATTTTCCTATCGCACACTCTTGATACATACATTGCTCGATGCAACGCAGATGCAGCAGGATGCCCATGAAGAAGAAACCTTCTTCTCCCTTACGATCTATCATCTGAGTAATAGTGGACAGGGAGTAGACCTGGATATTTACTATCTCCCTCTGGAGATTACTGGCTTCCTGCGGGAGATGCACACTGCTCAGTATCGCCAGAAATGGCAAACGATTGTTCATCGAGCATGGGAGAGAGCTCCCAAAAAGAAAAGAGGGAAGAAAGAGGATACTCCTTTTCAACCACGACGGAATTGGCTCTACGAAGATTTATTTAATCTTCCCGAGAACGCACACACCTTTCTGCGCACTTACTTCTTACGAAGTGCTTTACATTATGCCAAAACCGAGCAAGGGGATCCTCGGGGGGAGTATTCGGTAAAACAGGAGGCCAATCTGGTCTCCTGGGACATCACAGCACGTTTTTTACGGAGGATATTGCATATGGATAAGGAGCGGATCGAACAAATTCGTCAGATGGGTGACCAACTGGCAGACTATGTGAGTCGCCAAAATGATCGCCGTTTTTTCCGGGACTTCTTTACCGAACAACGCTATGACTACTTTCGCACCTTGCTCCTCAAAGCAAATCTCGCGCAGGTGAAACGGGGCAATCCACCGCTCTTCACCCTCGATCCCTATATCGAGGTTTTTGAAGAAGGCAACGACCTGGCACGTCCAGACTGGCGCTTAGCTCGTGATCTGGTGCTCATCCGGATGATCGAGCGCTTGTATGCCCAGAGCTGGCTCGGCCATAACACAGAGGCGATCCCAGAAGATGGCGAGGAAGTATCTATAACTCAATGAAGGGAGGATTACTCTATGGCATTCGTTACAGGGTTAATGTTAATCGATGCTCCAGCATCGGCGTTGAATAATTTGGGAAATGTTCCGGGAGCACGTACCGATAACACGGTAGGTGTCAAGCTCATCCGGGCCAGAGATGGGGCCTATCCGTATGTCTCTGCCCAGGCCTTTCGCTACTGGCTTCGCATGACGCTGACCAATGGGAATTTGGGCTGGCAAGCCGCGCCGATTTATCGTGAAGAGAAGGTCGCCTATACCGATGCCAATCCCATCCAGTGGTGGGATGATGATCTCTTCGGTTATATGCGTGCACCATCGAAGAAAGCCTCGGCGAAGGAAAAACGAGAAGCGGATACCTCTCGCGCTCAGGAGACCCCAACTACCGATACGGTGACCCGCGTGTCACCATTCCGAGTGAGCACTCTCGTATCCATCGCTCCAGTGAATATCACCGAAGATTTTGGCACGATGTCTCGTCAGGATGGTGATCCAGTACCACACGAGCACCAGTTCTATCGCACGACACTCAAAGGGTTATTTTCGCTCGATCTGCAGGCGTGTGGAACCTTCTCCTACCGCCAGAAGACCGGATTTCGTAACCTGGACGACGGACGGGTCGAAATGGCCAAAACCGTGGCGGGTATAGAGCATCTAGAAGCAAAAAAGTCCTATCGGCTCGCTCATGATGAACGTGTGCGACGAATCAGCGCCTTGTTTGAAGGATTAGCACATCTGGAAGGGGGAGCGAAGCAGGCACTGCACTATACCGATGTCTCACCAGTCTTTGTGATGCTTGCGGTAACAAAGGGAGGGAACCATATCTTTGGGCATGTGGTTGGGGCAACCAGTCGAGGCTTGCCTGAGGTAAAGATCGAAGCGCTAAAAGAATCTTTAACTGTATTCCAGGATGATCTCTTGTCGAATGTGTATATCGGCTGGGTGAAAGGCTATCTGGATGAGGAGCGAACCGGGTTTGAAGCGGCCTTGAAAGACGGAGGAGCCCTCGCTGAGTTTCAGCCGCGGATCATCCTGAGTCATCCACGCCTGGCGTTCCAGCACTTGGTAGATGAACTGCAAAAACCGGAACACAGTAGTTGGTTAGACTAAAGAGTATTCTTTCGCAATCACCCTCACCCTCTTCCGTCTCAAGGATTCAGGGGCGGACAGGATAGCGCTGCAGACACACCCGGCGTCCTTTGGACAGCCGGGGTGTCTGCTTGAAGCCAGAACACAGCGGTTGGTTAGATTAAATGATCTCTTTCTCTTGTAGGGGCGGTTCGCGAACCGCCCCTGTGGGATTCCATATTTTCCATAGGGTAGAAGAAATTTGAGCCAACTATAGGTCTAAGGCTTCGTATAGTGTCATTCTGAGCGGAGAGAAGAATCTCGTTTTATCTCAATGCAGACCCTTCGCTTTACTCAGGATGACAGCACTCTATCAGCAACGAGGTATACTTATGCAAGTTCTCAAAGTCGTCGCAGAAGGGATAACCACCTCTTTTCGGTATCCACACTTCATGCAACAGATTCACCCCACCTTTCAGATGCCACCGCCAGCGACGATTTATGGCCATATCTGTAGCGCATTAGGGGAGTGGGTGGATCCAACCGGAGTCCAGTTTGCCTATCACTTCACCCATCAGGGGCAAGTACAGGATATGGAGCATATTATTGTCTTGAGTCCGGCGGGGGGGAATTTGCCAGGGACGAAAATCCCCAAGGTACTGGAAGGGAATGTCAACCCATTTGATCGAGACCTCCTTTTTCAGCCCCGGCTGACGCTCTATATCAATCGACCAGAATGGGTACCCGCCTTCCGGAGTCCGCGCTATGCGGTCGTGTTAGGTCGTTCGCAGGACCTCTGCACCTATACCTCTGTGGAGGTCATGGAGCTCATCCAGGCAGAACGGGCCTATTTCGAGCACACCCTCGCTCCCCATGAGATGATTCTTCAAACCAGGCAAGGGGTGACCGTGCTCATGCCGCGCTATCTGGACTATACCCGCGGACGCATGCCCACGTTTGACCGGTATGTGATCATCCAGGATAGAGTCTATCTTCCACCAGACGACGATAGCTATCGCTTCAGTCATCTGTCCTATGGTCCCTACTGGGTCGATCCGCATACCGCAGAGGTGAAGGGAGCACAACGCGGATTGCTATTTCTCAGTTTTACAGGAGCAGAACATGCCAGTCACCAGTTGGCCTGAAGGGCTAGAGGATATCTGGGCCAAAAGTCCAGAGAAAAAAGCCGGGACTCGACCAGAGACGCTGACCCAGCATACCTGGGAAGTGCTAAAGCGACTCGCTGAATTCATCCACCTGCGCCCACATTTACCACACGCCCTCAAGGTGCCCCGCCTGTGGCATTTCCTCTTCTGGGCTGCCTTCCTCCACGACTTTGGAAAAGCGGCGCGCGGTTTCCAAACCTATTTGCGAGGAGGAGAGAGCTGGCCGCACCGGCATGAGGTGCTCTCGCTCGCCTTTGTGGATTGGATCACTACTGGACTCACTCTCGAGGAACAGGCGTGGGTAGTAGCAGCCATTGTCTCGCACCATAAGGATGCTTTAGAGATCCAGGAACTCTATCCACCACCGGATGACCTCGAGGAGGATCAACTCATCGACCTGGTGGCTGAAGTAGCAGATACCACGCTCGGTGAGCTGTGGTGCTGGCTTTCTGAGTATGCAGGCCGGTGGAGAGATGCACTCGAGTTGGGAGAAGCCGGGATTTCGATTCCTCCTCTCCCACCCCAGGAACAAGCCATGTCGATAGTACGGCAACAGGGATCCACTCGTATCCGGCATTGGCTCAAAGTATACCGGCGTTTTGTGCAGCACATAGAACGAAGCACGGATCAGAAACTGATTAGTGGTACTTTGACTCTGCGTGGTGTTCTCATGAATGCTGATCATAGTGCTTCTGCCCATACCCGGTCCTTAGCGCGTGCCTCCTATAAAGCTGAGGCTATCCTGGCCAGCCGGAGACTCTCACGAGCTTCTCTTTTCAACCATCAGCTTGACGCAGAGCAGACCGAGGGTTCAGCCTTACTCAGCGCTCCAACCGGCAGTGGCAAGACCGAAGCAGCATTGCTCTGGGCCACACGACAAGCTATGGCACGTGATGGGTTGCCTCGTCTCTTCTATACGCTCCCTTATCAAGCGAGCATGAATGCTATGAAGCTGCGGTTGGAGGAGTATTTTCCTGGTCTGGTCGGATTACACCATGGGCGCAGTTTACTGGCGTTGTACCGGTTGTTGTTAGACCGAGACTATAGTCCAGCAGAGGCTGCTCGTCAGGCCAAATGGGCACAGGATCTCATCCAGCTCAATCATCCCCCAGTACGGGTTTTTAGCCCCTATCAGATGCTTAAGGGAGTATACCGCCTGAAGGGATACGAAGCTCTCCTCAGTGATTATCACCACGCTGCTTTTATCTTTGATGAGATTCATGCCTATGAGATCAACCGGTTAGCGCTGATTTTCAGGACGATGCAATACCTCACCCGGCACTTTGGGGCCCGCTTCCTGGTCATGTCTGCTACCTTTCCTACCCTCATCAAAGCGTGGTTACGGGAAGCCCTGGGAGATCCACGCGAAATTCAGGCTGAGCCTGCAGTATTTGAACGGTTTAAACGGCATCGCCTTATCGTACTTGACGGTGAATTACTCTCAGATCAGGGTATAGAGCGTATTGTTGCTGATGCGAAAGCCGGAAAATCGGTGTTGGTGGTCTGTAATCTGGTAGACCGGGCACAGATGGCTTATCATCGTCTCTCTAGTCAACTCAAAGATACCAGCATCCCAATTGAGTTAGTGCATGGACGTTTTACGATGCGGGATCGGTCAGCCAAGGAAAAACTGATACGTGAGGCTGTGAGCTCGACCAGTGGACAGCGGTTACCTATGGTACTGGTGGCCACCCAGGTGGTCGAAGTCAGCTTAGATATTGATTTAGACACTATTTATACCGATCCGGCTCCCCTAGAAGCATTAGTACAGCGCTTTGGACGGGTTAATCGTCTGCGTAGACAGGCTCACCTCACCCCGGTCCATGTATATAGTCAACCGGATGATGGGCAAAAGATCTATGATCCAGAGCTGGTTCAGCAGACCTTGGATATTCTCCACCGGGAACAAGGGCAACCACTCGAAGAGCATGTGATCAGTAGTTGGCTCGATGAGATTTACAGTGGGGAAATGGCTGAGCGGTGGGAGGAGAAATATACCCTCGCTGCAGCGGAATTTGAAGCCACTTGTTTGCAAACCTTACGACCCTTTGCGGCCGATGACGGTCTCGAAGAGTTGTTCTATAAAGCCTTTGACGGTATCGAAGTGTTACCATCGTCGTTATATGAGGAATATCTGGCCTTGAAAGAGGAAGAACCCATCCTCGCCAGTGAATTACTCGTACCTATCAGGTGGAGACGTTATCATGTCCTGCTCAATCAAGGAGTGATACTTCCCCGGGAGCGTGATGTGCCCCCCATTGTCCAGGCCAGATACGATTCCCAGATCGGACTCATCTTTGACCAATTCTCTGAAGAGGAGGGCGTTGGATTTGTGTGAAATGGCAGAAAATACTCAACTATTCATGTTGGGGTAGCTACTCATTCTTCTCCTCATCTGCTGAGCGAGGTAATAGCTGTCCAGTAATATACTTGTGAATGAGGCTAGCAATCAATGTTTGATACGGCATCCCTTCCCGTGCTGCACAGTGCTTGATCGCCTGAAGATCAGGGGGAGTAAGGCGAAGAGTGATGCGCTCTGACTTCGCCATCGTAGCACGTGCAGCCTTTTTTACACGTTGTATTTGCCGAGTGTCACTAGGAGGAAATTCGTAATCTTCAGCGTTTTGTGCCATTAAAATTTCTCGCTCCTCAAAATCGAGATGTTCCATCATGTGGGCTTCTTGCTCTGCAGTTTCAGGACGCCAGTTGATGTTCATTTGGACTCCAAGGCCACCAATACATCCTCAAAAGAGACACCGCGTTCACGTTGCAAGTGCATATTTTTGTCCGGATTCCAGCTCATGCGAACCATGTGATCTCTATATTATATTGTGCATCTTTTGTCAATGCAATAAAGGGCAAAACAGGCGAGTACACCAATAGGAGAAATGAAAAACTCAATGGTAGGGGCGTTGCTTGCTGCGCCCTGGAGCGCAGCGAAGGGAAATCCGTTCGTCATCCCTTTCTGGGCAGGACTGGCCCTGCCCCTACAACATTTTTTTTCGGAGGTCTTTATGGCTATCATTAAACATCTCGTAGTAGACGAATTTGGTACTCATGTGGGAAAACACAGTGAGCGGCTGCAAGTCACCCGTATCGGGAATGGAGAGAAGCTTATAGAAGCACCACTGCTTCACCTGGAAACGGTCATTATCAGTGGTCGCGGGATTAGTCTGTCTGCAGACGTCGTGGAAGCTTGCGCCGAGCGGGGTATACCCCTCCACTTTGTCAATGGAAGAGGGAATCTCTCAGCGAGCTTGTATTCTGCGGGTCTCACCGGCACGGTGCAGACACGCCGCGCCCAACTGCTGGCTGTGCAGAATAGTCAAGGGCTTACCCTGGCCAAAGCTTTTGCCAAGGGGAAGATTTGGAACCAGGCCAATCTGCTCAAGTATATGGTCAAAAATCGCCGGGAGAGTCACCCAGAGCTGTATCAAGAGATTCATCTGCTCGTCAAAGAGATCCTGGATCATGAATGGGAAGTAGAGCGCTTACAGGCCAATTCGATAGAAGAGGTGCGTTCGGATCTGCTCTCCGCCGAAGGACGAGCTGCCCAAAAGTATTGGAACGGGGTCGGAAAACTGCTGCTCCCAGAACTCAATTGGCCTGGACGACGCACCCAGGGAGCCACCGATCCCTTAAACTCAGCCCTCAATTATGGCTATGGAATTCTCTACGCCCAAATTGAGCGGAGTCTGGTGCTGGCAGGATTAGATCCGTATGGTGGGTTGCTCCACGTTGATCGTCCGGGAAAACCAAGCCTGGTGCTGGATTGTATCGAAGAGTTTCGTCAAACGGTAGTGGATCGCACCGTATTCGGTTTAGTCAATAAAAAAGTGGCTCTAAACGTCGATGAGAAAGGACACCTGGATAAAGAGACCCGCCAGACTCTTGCCGAAAAGATTTTTCAGCGCCTCGATGGTCACGAACGCTATGAAGGGAAACAGATGTCACTACGGAGCATCATCCAGATGCAGGCCCGGCATCTGGCCACCTTTGTCCGTGGAGAACGTGCAACATATGAACCGTTTGTCGGAGGATGGTGATTGATGAAGTGTCTATTAATCTACGATATTCCAGATGACCGCGTGCGCACCAAGATTGCGGATTTTTGTCTCGACTATGGCTTAGACCGCATCCAGCTCTCGTCCTTTACTGGCGACCTCAGTCGGACGCATCAAGAAGAACTTTTATTAAAAATTGCAGCAAGGATTGGGAAGCACACGGCTAATGTCCAGCTTATTCCGATCTGTCGAGATGACTGGGAAAAACGGTTGCTATTGATTCAAGAGGAGGAAGAAGAGGAAACATGAAGCTTTCTGATTGGCAAGATGAGAGTTTGCAGCAAGAGACCATCGCACCTTATCCGGTATCAAGAGATGGGGCTAGGTGGCTTTTCCAGGTGACCAGTCTCAAACAATATGAATACTGTCCACGAGTAGTATTTTATATGTATTGCCTGCCATTACTCCGTCCGATTACCTACAAGATGGAAGCGAGTACCCAGGCTCATGAAGAGGCCATCCCCAAAGAACGACGTCGTACGTTAGGCGCATATGGTCTGACGACAGGAGAGCGCCAATTTAACGTATCTTTGACCTCAGAAGCACTCGGCCTTAGTGGTCTAATCGACATGGTCATTGTGACGGAAGAACAAGGACCACGACGAGCGATTCCTGTCGATTATAAACTCACGACACGACAAGCTGGCCCACATTTCAAGTTGCAATTAACTGCCTATGCCTTACTCTTAGAAGAGAACTGGCATCTTCCTGTACAGGAAGGGTTTCTTTATTCATTAATGACTCGACAAGCAGAACGGATAGTGATTACCTTGCCTCTACGTAAGCGTTTACAACGGCAGATCCAAGCAATCCGTAATATGATCGATACGGAACAGATGCCGCCTCCGGTCTCCCAACGAAGTCGCTGTGTAAATTGTGAGTTTCGCCGTTTCTGTAATGATGTGCTATAATTTGTTACGTATATGGACAGAGGTTCTCGACTTCCTTTGACAAGATCAGGACAAGCTCTATGGTCAGCAGAGGTGTCGGCAATAAACCCCGAAGTCGAATGGGCCACCCCACGCTGCGCTTTGGGGTGTCTGAGCGCAGCGAAGACTCCGGGTGTTTACCTGATCCCTAAACCTACTCTTGCCAGGTGGAGGAGAGGGAAAAATGTTATTTCCGGCTACCTATGATTCGCGGTTCGCGTATTTCGATAACCAAAAACACATCAGAAGGTTGTACGGAGGGGATGCAGCTGCACCCTTACCAGCCATCTCAACCCTTTACTTTCCCTTGGTAACCCTCTGGAGGGTATCCGAGAAGATAGAATTTCTTCTGAGGAAGGACAAAATCTCGGACTAAAAAGCACGGTGTCTCAAATCGACATTCTCGAACAGATCTAGAGGAGGATTTAAGAAGTTAGCCTAAAAATAACATTTCTCTCTATCAAGCTCTAGAAGGGCATTGCAAACCAATAATAAACTTTCGCAAATCTCTGGGGTTTTTATGCAAAATTTCACTTGCGAAAAAGTGGGCAAAAGAGGTATAAAATGAAAAGAGAGGGGAGAAATTTTGACCGTTTTATTGGGTACAGAAGCCTTGGAAAAATTTCTCCGAGACTTTGGAGCCGTTTTGGGCGTCAAAATCTACGGCGGCTTCAACTGAACGATCCGAGATTGGGATACTGAAAGCACAGAAAACTTTATTGGGAGGCTAGATGCTCACGAAGCTTCAACTGAACGATCCGAGATTGGGATACTGAAAGCTACGCTGGCAGCCAGGACGTTGCGTTCCGGTTTAAGCTTCAACTGAACGATCCGAGATTGGGATACTGAAAGGGTCACTTTGATGGGTTGCACACGATACGTATGCGTTGCTTCAACTGAACGATCCGAGATTGGGATACTGAAAGGGTGCACAACGCAGAGCGGCAGGTCAGAGAGCGAAGAGCTTCAACTGAACGATCCGAGATTGGGATACTGAAAGGGGGGAGAGGACGTTCCAGAGCAGTATAACCTCACTCTGCTTCAACTGAACGATCCGAGATTGGGATACTGAAAGGAGGTCGTACGTCTCTTCTGGAAAATCGGGCAATGCCTGCTTCAACTGAACGATCCGAGATTGGGATACTGAAAGGACGGGATACCACACCCCGTTAATTTCCACAGAGAAGCTTCAACTGAACGATCCGAGATTGGGATACTGAAAGCAGCTTCCACTGCCACCGGTCCATATAGGCCCGATAGCTTCAACTGAACGATCCGAGATTGGGATACTGAAAGGCATTCCGGTCGGTGAGGAGATTGATATGATTGGTGCTTCAACTGAACGATCCGAGATTGGGATACTGAAAGTCGGTCAGGGGACTGGTGTGCGCCCCAGTGGTAGAGCTTCAACTGAACGATCCGAGATTGGGATACTGAAAGGTTGCCAATTCAGCCATGTTCCGTTCCTCCTGTTCTGGCTTCAACTGAACGATCCGAGATTGGGATACTGAAAGTCAAAGGCCAGAGGAGGCAGATTGCCAGACCCATTGGCTTCAACTGAACGATCCGAGATTGGGATACTGAAAGTACGAATCACTCTACTATGAGTTAGGAGTGGATATGGGCTTCAACTGAACGATCCGAGATTGGGATACTGAAAGGGCATTGGCTTAAAATCGCCTCGGAAACGGAAGATGCTTCAACTGAACGATCCGAGATTGGGATACTGAAAGCATCACGGCGAAAGCGGTTCAGGAGGTCAAAATGCGGCTTCAACTGAACGATCCGAGATTGGGATACTGAAAGGGGTGCTGGAGGTGATGTGAAATTTTTTAGTATGATGCTTCAACTGAACGATCCGAGATTGGGATACTGAAAGACACGAGATACTGCTTGATGATCTCGGGAGACAACGTGGCTTCAACTGAACGATCCGAGATTGGGATACTGAAAGCATCACCATCCGAACCGAGGCACGCCTGATACTCGCGTTCGTCAGCCAACTGCTGCCCCTGATCGAGCAAATTGAGGCCTAAGACCGGGAGATCGGCCGCCTTTTTCGGCAACATCCTGACAGCGAGCTCTTCCTCAGCCTTCCAGGAGCTGGAGAACGGTTGGCACCTTGGCTGCTAACAGGGGTGAGGTGACACCGCCAACGCTATGCCTCAGCCAGCAGCGTCCAGGCCTTGGCCAGTACCTCGCCGATAACCTACCAGAGCAGGAACTACCTCAAGGCCCACAAGTGATACACCTGTGTCAAGCCTTTCCGTAACACCCTGCACCAGTTTGCCTGTCTACCAATCAGGAACCCTGAGCCTCCCAGTACTACCGGCACAAGCGGGCCAAGGGCAAGAGCTACAGTATGGCAGTGCGAGCTCTGGCCAACATCTGGTTCAAGATCATCCACGCCATGTGGTTTAAGCCCGAACCCTTGACGCATTCACCTTCTTAGCCGCCCAGCAGGCCTATGCCCGCCAGGTCGCATGAAACGGAAAACTCATGTGGCAAGATGCGTTACTCCTCCTCACGTTTAACGTATTGATATAGAATGGATTTCTGCTAGAAATAAGGACATGTTGCATCGGGGAGTTAGGTGCACACCCAGTGAGTAAATCTCTTTGACAGCAGTAAGAGATAGATGGTTGTCACAAAACTGTCACAAAATTGCCATCAGTTTGTTACATCAAACGGTTATTATAGAATCATCCTAGTACCTTGTCAAACATATTGTTGTGAGTTGGCAAGTAGACACCCGGGAACCGTGCTACGCACGGACACCCGGGGTCTCTGGGCCTCGTCCAGCGTTCAACCCCGGAGTCAAATGGACAACCCTCCGCTACGCTCCGGGGTGTCTGAGCGCAGCAGAGACCCGGGGTTTCAAGGAGAAAAAGGAATGCACAATGTTAACCTGGACAAGGCCCTAGGTAACTCTACTCTTTTTTTCTACACCACAATTCTTTACAACCGGAGGAGGTTGCTTATGGACAGAAAAAGACTGAAACTGCTTGCAGGTATTGGCTTGATAGCGCTGCTGCTCTCCTCGATCGTCCTCACCGAAGCAGGTGCTGCCAATTGCCCGGCGATCACTGTGGCGAACGACCAGGGTATCCAGGGTAAGTTTCCCCAACAGCTTGAACTGGCCGAGTTTGAGAAGCTGGCAAATTGTCAACTGACTTTTCAAGAAAATCCGGCTATCACTGCTCTAAATAAACGTATCACCGGCAATCCGGAGACGCTTCCTCCTGTCGAGAAGCGGTTACCAGACGAACCACTCGTTGTGGTCCCCTATACCGAAATTGGAAAATATGGCGGTCAACTTCGCGTCCTGTCTAATGCGACAGAAGCTGGTACCTCCGATGTGCTCAGCTTGCGCCACGTGAATTTTGTCCGCTACGCGGATGACTTGCAAACCCTTGTCCCAAACATAGCCAAGGGCTGGAAGTGGAATGATGACTATACGGAGCTTACTTTTTTCTTGCGCAAAGGGCATAAGTGGTCGGATGGGAAGCCATTTACCGCCGAGGATGTGGCCTTTTGGTTCAATGATCTCATTATGAATAAGGAGATTTTCCAGAACACGCCGAGCCTGTGGGTTTTCGACGGAAAGCCAGTGCACGTCGAGGCAGTAGACGAAACCACCGTCAAGTTTATCCTTCCGAAGCCGGTTCCTGGTCTGCTCAACCGTTTTGCCATTAGCTATATCCAGCCGTTCCAACCAAAGCATTTCCTGAGTCAGTTTCATATCAAATACAATCCCCAAGCCAACGACCTCGCCAAACAACGTGGTAAGGACACTTGGGTCGAACTTATCAATGTTTACTATGGTGGCTCAGACTGGAAAGACGTCCCCTCCCCGTTGCTCAAAGGAGACGATAGCCAAGTGATGCCTACGCTTGAATCGCATATTCTAGTTGAAGAATCCACCAAAGGGCGTCATCTCGTAGCTAACCCATTCTTTCATATGGTGGATACCGCAGGCAACCAGTTGCCCTACATCAACGAAATTGATGAGCTCTATATCCCGGAGAAAGAGGTGCGCAACCTCAAGGTGGTGAACGGTGAAGTCGATTACAAAATGCAAAACCTCTTTCTCGACGATTTCCCACTCTACAAGGAAAACGAACAGAAGGGTAATTACACGGTGTACCTCTCTAAAGCCCTTGGTGAAGACGTATACTATGCCTTTAACACCACGGATAAAGATCTAGAGCTCCGGAAGATTTTCAACGATGTACGTTTTCGACAGGCGATGTCTCTCGCTATCAATCGTGAGGAGATCAACGAGTTAGTCTATCTCGATCAAGGAACACCAATTCAAGCTACCCCAGCCGAGCCAGGCACCGTCGAATTTCTCACAGAAGAACATCTCACCGCGTTTACAGAGTACGATCCAGAAAAAGCAGTGGCCCTCCTCAATGCGATGGGACTGAAGGACGCTGATGGTGATGGTATTCGAGAGCGCTTCGATGGAAAACCGTTGATTCTGCAGGTGCTGTTCGCTAATCAAGGCGGTCCGGTGAAGATTCACGAACTTGTGCAGGGCTACTGGGCAGATACGGGCATCAAGATTAACCTGCGGGAGGTATCGACAGATGAGTATCGGGCCTCTGGTCAGGCTAATGCTCTTTCGGTGACCTCGTGGCGCAATGGAAACCGCTCTGCTCCCACCATCAGCCAGGATCCCTTTATGTTCTATCCACCCTTTGGTGATGAGTGGCAACCAGGTACCGGTTTCGAATGGGCGGCCTGGAAAAAGAGTGGTGGCCAGGAAGGGATTGAGCCACCAGCGGATGCTCAGCGCCTCTGGGATCTCGCCGCTGCGTTTGTCCTGGTTCCTCTTGGGAGCGAAGAGAGTAACAAGATTGGGAAGGAAGTTGCTGATATCCATATGAAAAATCTGTGGAAGATCGGACTCGTCGGTAATATTGTCAGCCCGGTAATAGTGAAGAATACGGTAGGAAACTTCAAACCTTTTACCGCCAAGACCTATGACTATTACTGGGCCTATCCTTTCCGCCCTCAGCAGTGGTTCTTCAAGGAGTGAGAATTGTTGCTCTCTGTCAAGCGATATGTTGTGTAGACGGCGTGACTGAAGACTCCCAGGAGAAGAACCTATGTTTTGTTTTATCATCCAACGCTTCCTTGGTATGATAGTGACCATGTTTTTTGTGTCCATCATGGTCTTTATCATTATGGAGTTACCACCCGGTGACTACGCGGAACGTTACGCCTTTCGCAAATTTACCGGATCCGGCGTACCGGTGACTCAGTCTGATGTGGAAAATATCCGCCATAAGCTCGGACTGGACCGACCGGCCTGGATCCGGTATTTTGATTGGATCGGTAATATCGTGACACGCTTTGACTTCGGACAGTCATTCGCTTTTGAAACCTCGGTCAATGCAGTGGTGGGACAACGTGTATGGCTGACTCTGGCTCTGCTGTATGCGACATTGCTCTTGACCTACTTGCTATCCATTCCCATCGGCATATACGCAGCAGTTCGACAGCAATCGATGACCGACTACTCGTTAACCGTCTTTAGTTATCTGGGTCTGGCTCTTCCAAACTTTATGCTCGCGCTGATCCTCCTCTATATCAGTGTACGTTGGTTCGATACCACAATCGGGGGCCTCTTCTCCCCTCAGTACAAAGATGTACTCTGGAGCTGGGCCAAACTGATCGATCTGATAAAGCACCTCCTTGTCCCAGCAGTGGTGCTGGCCTGGTCGGCTACTGCCCTGCAACTGCAAACTGTTCGTGCCACTATGCTGGACGAGCTCAATAAACTCTACGTGACCGCGGCCAGAGCGAGAGGATTAGCCGAGTGGAAGCTCATCCTCAAATACCCGGCTCGTCTGGCCATTAATCCGGTAGTGAGTACCATTGGATTCGATGGAAACCGTGTCTTTTCAGAACTACCCATCGTGGCATTGGTGTTGTCGCTTACCGAACTCGGAGAATTGCTCCTGAAATCTTTTATCGATCTCGATATGTATGTTGCTGGGGCTATTCTGCTCATGTTGACCTGTTTTATTGTGTTGATGAATTTTCTCTCTGACCTGGTGTTGTCTGTGCTGGATCCTCGGATCAAGCTCCAAGGAGGTTGATCGACCATGACCGATACCCAACGTGCCCATAGTGACCATACATCGGCTACAACCGAAAACCGCCCGGAGCGTGACCTCAAATACTACACAGCCTCCCAGTGGCAGTTGGTCTGGTGGCGCTTTCGTCGTCACCGCACCGGTCTGATCGGGGGACTGGTGCTGTTGCTGCTGGCCTTGCTTGGCCTGTTCGCCGATTTCTTTGCCCCCTATGCCGGAACAACCCGGAACCGGGATTATATTTACGGTCCACCGCAACTCATCCGCTTTTGGGATGAGAAAGGGTTTTCGTTCCGGCCCTTCGTGTTTGGACTCAAGACCGAACGAGACCCGGTCACTCTCCGGAAGATTGCTAAGATCGATCCTGCTACCCGACGCTACATCGAATTCTTTGTGCGCGGTGATACCTATAAGTTGTTAGGGCTTATCGAGACTGATATCCACCTCTTCGGCGTCGATGCAGGAAAAGTACATTTGTTTGGAACCGACGACCTTGGACGTGATCTTTTTTCGCGAACGCTCTATGCTACCGGTACATCGCTTTCTATCGGTGTGCTTGGAGTCTTAGTCTCCTTTGTCCTCGCTCTGCTCATCGGGGGTATTGCCGGTTATTTTGGTGGCTGGATCGATTACAGCATTCAACGGGTAACTGAAATCGTCCGCGTGGTCCCGGTGATTCCACTCTATATGGGGCTAGCTGCCGCATTTCCCAAGAACTGGTCCAATATCCAGGTCTATTTTGCCATGACCATCGTGCTCGGTCTGGTGGGGTGGCCCACCCTGGCCCGTCGTATCCGAGGGCATCTGCTATCCCAGCGAAACGAAGACTATGTGCTTGCCGCAAAACTGTCCGGATCGTCTGCTTCTCGGATCATTGCCCGACATCTGCTCCCCTCTTTCACCAGTTATATCATCGTTGATCTGGTGATTACCTTCCCTTATACGCTCCTCAGTGAGACAGCTTTGAGTTTTATCGGATTGGGGCTGCGGCCACCGACTATCAGTTGGGGGATCCTCTTACAGGATGCGCAAAATATTCGGGCTATCGAGCAAGCTCCCTGGCTCTTTATTCCAGCAGCGTTTGTGGTCATCGCCGTCCTCGCCTTCACCATTTTAGGGGATGGACTTCGTGATGCGGCAGACCCGTATCAGGTAAGTGATGCATAGCAAAGTAAATCAGGAGAGTAAACAGGCAATGCCTGGCAATACCTGTTTCGTCTTGGACTGGGTGTCGAGTTTATTTATCTTTTGAGACTGATTTGAGCGGAAGGAGTACGCATGACCAGAGCAGAACTTGCGGCCTTGGCCGTACCGGAGAACTTGTCCGATGATACACTCCTCGATGTGCGTGATCTTCAGGTTTCCTTCCGTACGGATGAAGGAGTGGTCACTGCCGTGGATAGCGTCACTTTCCAGGTCAAGAAGGGGAGAACCCTCGGCATTGTTGGCGAGAGTGGTTCAGGAAAAAGCGTAAGCACCAAGACCCTGATGAAGCTCCTTCCAAAATACGCTATTATCGGAAAACAATCACAACTCCTCTTCCGGACTAAGTCCGGTCAAGTGATTGATCTTGTGCCGTTCGATCCGCATGGACGAGAGATCCGCCATATCCGTGGTGGGGAAATCTCTATGATCTTTCAGGAACCGATGGCCTCCTTCTCCCCGGTCTATACCATCGGCGATCACCTGGAGGAAGCCATCCTGCTCCATCGCGCGGTCAATAAGAAAACGGCGCGTGAGATGGCCATCGACATGCTGAAAAAGGTCGGGATCGCCAATCCATACTTACGTATCGATCAATATCCGCACGAGTTATCGGGCGGTATGCGTCAACGGGCCATGATTGCAGTGGCCTTGGCCACTAATCCATCGCTCCTGATTGCTGATGAACCAACGACTGCCTTGGATGTCACTATTCAGGTCCAGATTCTGGAGCTGATGCAACAGTTACAGGATGAGATTGGCATGTCGATCATTTTCATTACGCACAACCTCGGTGTGATTGCTCAGGTCGCGGATGAGATAGCGGTGATGTATCTTGGCCGGGTAGTAGAACGCGGGCCGACCATACAGGTCATCTATGATCCCAAACATCCCTATACTCAGGGCTTGCTCCAGGCGATTCCGCGACTGGACAAGCTCGGACGCCGGTTGAACTCGATTCCCGGAGATATTCCTAGCCCGTTGGAACGTCCTATCGGGTGTCCGTTTCATACCCGCTGTCCCCAAAAGAAGGCAGGGATCTGTGATGTCCGGGTACCAGCGGATACTCCTCTGGGGACTGACCGATTCGTCAGTTGTTTCCTGTACGAAGAATGAGCAGGGAGGAATCGTCATGACTGAAACACCATTCGTTGAGGTGGAAAATCTGAAGATCTATTTCCCTATCTATGGAGGAATGATCTTCCGTCAGACGATCGGTCAGGTCAAAGCGGTGGATGGCATCAACTTTTATATCTATGCTGGGGAGACCCTGGGCTTGGTAGGGGAGAGTGGCTCTGGGAAGACGACGGTTGGTCGGGCTATACTACGGGCTATCGATCCGACAGAGGGAAAGGTTACGTTTCGTCTCAATGGCAAAATGGTTCAGGTCTCCAGTCTACGAGGGCGTGAATTACAAAACTTCCGTCGTTACATGCAATTGATTTTTCAAGATCCGTATGCTTCCCTTAACCCACGCATGACCGTACGCGATATCATTGCGGAGCCACTGGAAGCACTGAAACTCTGTACGAGCCGGAGTGAAGTGGATGACCGTGTGCGTGAGATTGCCGGTAAATGCAAGCTTAATGTAGAACATTTACGCCGTTTCCCTCATGCCTTTTCCGGTGGCCAGCGCCAGCGGATCTGTATTGCCCGCGCTTTAGTGTCCCATCCGGCTTTTGTGGTCTGCGATGAAGCGGTCTCTGCCCTGGATGTGTCGATTCAAGCGGAGATTATTAACCTGCTCATGGACTTACAAGAGGAATTGGGACTCACCTATCTGTTCATCGCTCATGACCTCTCCGTCGTGGCGCAGATCTCTCAGCGTGTAGCGGTCATGTACGTCGGTCAGATCGTCGAATTGGCCCCAACCGCACAGATCTTTTTCTCATCCAAGCACCCCTATACTCGGGCCCTCTTATCCGCTATACCAACCCTGGAGCCAAATCGAGCCTTCCAGCCAATCAAACTAGAGGGTGAAATTCCTAATCCAGCGAATGTTCCGGCCGGTTGTCGATTTCATACCCGCTGCCCCTTTGCCCAGGATCGCTGTAGACAGGAAGTTCCGGTGTGGCGAGAGATCGCGCCGGAGCATTTCGTGGCCTGTCACTTTGTCGAAGAGATTGAAGCAGCAGAACATTAAGAATGTTCCCTCCTGCAGAACACTTACTTCCATAAAAAGGTATCCTTTCTAGTACACGATAGCGAAAGTTCCTAGGCAATTTATCGTTCTAACATATCGACCACGGATTGGGAACGGATCTATCGAGACCTCTACCGGTTTGATTCGAGCTTTGTCTTTCTCTGTACGCCAAATGATACCCACAACTGTCTGCTCCGCGCCCATATCAAAAACGGGGTTGCTGTCCGGATCGCCCCAACCTTTGGTTTTGGGAAAGCTACAGATCTCTCCGGAAATCAGGCATCTCATCGCTGGGACCCTCGCTGTTGCCAAAAGGGTCTCGCTCTGGGGCGGCGTTTCTATGGCGATCGACGGTGCAAATACCCCCTGGTGCGTCGTGGATATCTTGAGTGGGTACAGGCCGGTTTTCCGCGTGACCCGGAAACGGGTCGTCCACCCGAGCATTATTTCCAGCGAGGGCGAGATCAGTGGGTAAAAGTGGATTGGGAGAAGATATTTGACATTACCGCTCAATCGCTGAGGAATATTGCAGAGACCTACAGTGGACAAACCGGAATGGCGCGCCTGCGCAAACAGGGATACGACGAAGCAATGGTAGAGGCCACGCAGGGAGCCGGGGTGCAGACCATTAAATTACGCGGCGGTATGGCAGCCCTTGGTTCGACGCGGATCTTTGCCCAGTATCGTCTGGCTAATATGATGGCGCTTCTCGATGCGAAGATCCGGGGAGTTGGCCCAGAGAAGGCCCTGGGGGCTCGCGGATGGGATAACTACAGTTGGCATACCGATCTCCCGCCCGGCCATCCCATGGTCACTGGTCAGCAGACCATGGACTGGGATCTGGTCGTGGTCGAAAATGCCCAGTTGATTATCGTCTGGGGCATGAACTGGATCACCACCAAGATGCCCGATTCCCACTGGCTCACCGAAGCACGTCTCAAAGGATCCAGGGTCGTTGTTATTGCTGCTGAATACAGCGCGACAGCCTGTAAAGCCGACGAAGTGTTAATCGTACGTCCGGGTGTCACGCCCGCCCTGGCCCTGGGATTTTGTCATGTCCTGCTGAAAGAAAAACTCTACGATGCGGAGTATGTGAAGCGGTATACCGATTTGCCTTTTCTAGTGCGGATGGATACGCTGCAGTTGCTCCGACCGACTGATCTGCAAGCAGGCTACCAGTTGACTTCCCTCCAAAATTACATCCGTATCCTGAAGACAGGGGAATCCCCACCCCCCCCCCTCGCTCCAACAGGATACCCCTATAGTGTCCGAACAGCTCCGCCAGGAATGGGGAGATTTTATGGTCTGGGATCTCAAGAGTAACCGTCCCCTACCACTCAGTCGGGATGCTATAGGCAAAGTCTATGACCAGCAAGGAATTGAGGCTGCGTTGGAGGGAAGTTTTACGGTGCGGTTGGCTGATGGGAAAGAGATAGAAGTCCGGCCCGCCTTCGACCTGCTCCAAACTTACATCCTGGAAAACTTTGATCCAGAGACGGTAGCGGAGATCACCTGGGCTCCCAGGGAAGGGATTATCCATTGCAGGTCAAGGGATACTTCACTGCTGAATCAGTCCACTACTTCAATCATGGAGATAAAGTCTTACGCATGGGCAAGCAACTCTTGACTGGTCAGACGCATCTTCCCACTCCCACCAAGGCTATCCATGTGTCGAACAGCAACTCGCTGATTGGCAATGCCAAAGGACACTACGATACGGTCATGAACGTGTTACCACAGGTAGAATTTATTGCAGTCAATGAGTGGTGGTGGACTGCTTCCTGTGAGTATGCGGATGTGGTATTTCCGGTGGATAGCTGGGCGGAGTTTAAATACCCTGACCTGACCATCTCGGTGACCAATCCGTTCCTCTACGTCTTTCCCTGTACTCCCCTCCCACGCATTTTTAATACACGCTCTGATATCGAAGTGGCAGCAGGGATTGGGAAGGCTATGGCTCGTCTGACCGGCGATACACGCTTTCAGGATTACTGGCAGGCTGTACATGAGGGCAAGGCAGAGATCTATCTCCAAAGGATTCTGGACACCAGCAATGCCACCAAAGGGTATCGTATTGAGGAACTGGAACAAAAGGCCCAGGCTGGTGTACCGGCTCTCCTCCTCTCCCGTACTTATCCCAAATTTACCGGGTGGGGACAGGCGTATGAGGATAAACCGTGGTATACCAAGACCGGCCGGCTAGAGTTCTACCGGGAGGAGCCGGAGTTTGTCCAGGGGAGAATATTCCGGTCTTCCGCGAACCGATCGACTCCACCTTTTACGAACCAAATCTCATCGTCGGAAAGCCTCATCCAGCGATTCGTCCTGCTGCGCCGGAGGATTATAGAGTGGCGCCGGATGATCATTGGGATACTGAAAGAGGGGGCGGATGGATTGGCCCGTATGCGACAACAAGGCTTCAACTGAACGATCCGAGATTGGGATACGGAAAGGTGCAGCAAAGCCAATCCAATCCGCATCTTCCGTATGCTTCAACCGAACGATCCGATGAGGGGATATTGAAAAAATTGTTACAATATCCGTCGCCTCCTGGAAGGGATGGAAAGCAACGGAAAGGAGGAATCCCCATGACCCGCTATGACAAGGATTTCTTTGCCTGGACGCAGGAGCAAGCTATGCTTCTCAAAGATAAGCGCTTTGCGGAGTTGAATCTCGACCACCTGGTGGAGGAAGTTGACGACATGGGTAGACAGGTGCAGCGTGAACTGGAAAGCCGACTGATTGTGCTCGTTGCCCATCTTCTGAAGTGGCAGTACCAAGTGGAGAACCGCTCCCGCAGTTGGCGCTTGACGATCCTGAAGCAACAGAAACAGATTGCCCGACTCTTAACCAAGAATCCGAGTCTACGCCCATTTCTTGCTGCAGAGTACCAGGAGATCTATGGCCTCGCATGCATTCGTGCGGCCCTAGAAACGGACCTTGAGCCCGAGACCTTTCCCGAGCACTGTCCCTGGACACTCGCGGAGATCCTCCAGGACGCGGATCCACGCTAATAGTAGCATAGAAAAGGGGAAGGGCGAGAGCACTCATGAGTCGACAGAGAGGACTTTCCAGTTCCGTGATGATATTTACGGCATCGGTCATCCTGCTCCAGAGAGCAAGAAATTAATAAAAGATCATATCCATTCCCTTCTTTTTTCTCGACTCATATAGGCTCGCAAAGCTTTTTGGATCTCGATATTCGCTGTGAAGGAATAAAGATTTCTCCCACCAGCCGGTCTGACGAGAACGACTCCGCAGGCCGTGAGATGATGGAGAGCGTCCTGGGTGACGCCAAGATCTTCTCCAATCCACCACTCGGCAATTCCGTGCGCTGTATCCATTGCGAAAGGGTGTGTCAGCAAAAAGCGGACAATTTTTTTACAGGCCAGAGATTGCTCTAAGAGAGTAATGATCTCGACGATTTGGTGTTCTGGTAATCGTACGTTCACCTCTGCTCCGCTCTCCATCTACTCCCGCTAAAGGGTCAGACTGTCCAGCCGTGTTCCATCATGAACGAGAAATGGTACACCGGTCAAGTATTCCCCCTTTCCCTCAGGTTTCAGGGGCGGACATCTTCCTTCCCCTTCAAGGGGGAAGGTTGGGATGGGGGGAGGAGTCTGCCTGTGTCGGCTCTCCAAGCGATTTCTTGACCAACGTCCTAGAAGGAGTCAATAGCCTTATCAAATGAGCTCCGGTCAAATTTCTCCTGCATTGCTCTCTCTGGCAGCTTGCTACAGGATTGCCCACATCCTTTTCGTTCAGGCCAGAGAGAGCAATCTTGGACTCGAAGCACAGGATGCCCCCAGGCCGAAGTGTAGGCGGCTTGCCGGGCATCAAAACTCACCACTGCTTCCCTTTCTGTTTCCGGACACCGCAGCCGTTTGGCTGTGCGAAAACGGCTAAATACGTCCGTGACCCGGGGGATAAGCACATAGACCACTCCCAGGGCGAGAATGGCCAGAATGGTTGTCCAGGGCTGAGGCATAGTCTCCTCCTTTCAGAACAGTAAAACAGCGTAAATCACTCGACCAGTCCATAAAATAGACTGCCGAGTTTTCAAACCTCTACGGGTCAACGGCCAAAAAATACCAGGTGGTAATCGATTTCTGCCCGTTGCGATCCCCTTTCGAGCCATCCCAAACCGCAAAGGCCACCGGGAGGGTTTTCCCCGGTATGATCTGGATGTCTGCAGGATCCGAGGTCTGCATCGGGCGGGTGAAGAGTACTCGCCACTTGCCCGCTACCCAGAATCCAAGACCGGAGACATCCTGTTTCTCTGGGGGTTGAGCGGTAAGAGTACCAAACCCTTCGGCATTGAGATCCTGGACAGCGGTCTTTCGCCAGGGAATGGAAACGAGATTGCCACTCCCCCAGCCGGTGAGAAAGGTCGGGTCATGCGCAGGAGCAGAGACGATGGCTCGCTGTCCATTTTTATTTCTATTTACAGTGACCCCACCACGCTGAAAGGGATAGTAATCAATCGCCAGATGAGGATAGACCGTCTCGATATCCCGGAACTGGGCAATATCAAGCTGCCAGTCGGCTCGCCAGTACCAGATGTTGACCAGGCCCCCCTTTTCACCCATAGAGAAGTGCGGTAACTCGGTGGAGAGGGACCACTGGATCGCCGCCCCATCCGCAAAATCCTGAGCGCGAAGAAAGTTGCTGGCCACCTCGTCATCCTCCCACTCCAAGAGTAAGGCGATCTCGGTTCCGTTATGCAAGGCTCGAACAGAGACGGTCTGTGGCCATTCCGGTCGCTGCCAGAGAAGCATAAGGGGAATAGTAGCTGCCGGTATAGTATCCCAGCGGGGATCGAGTGGCGCTGTTGGCAAGGGCTCAACGCTGCGTTGAGCGCGCAAGGTGCCGGTACTGGGCTGTTGCGCCACTTTCCCTTCAGACAGTGAGTGGATGTAATGCACCACATCCCAACCTTCTTCGGGAGTAAAAACCCCTTCATACGAAGGCATCGGAGTTCCGGCTAGTCCGGTCATCATACGCAGGTAAATCTCCTCTTCTTTGCCCCCACCTTTGAAGATCCCCCGGGTAAAATCGTTGGGGAGAATGGGATAGCCTAACTCATCCTTCAGGTCAGGGGCAGAGGGGCCGTCTCCTTTTCCCTTCACGCCATGACAGTCTACGCATCCAGCATCAATGTAAAGCTGCTTCCCTCGTGCCAGGGATTTCGGGGTCAGAGGGGTTGCCGGTGGTATCGCCAGAGGGTGTGGCTCTTTTTGCAGGGCAAAATGATTATAGGTTTGGCCATCTTTTTCAAAAACACTGAGGGCCTTGATATAGGCCACCAGCGCCCATCGCTCTCCCTCGCTCAGACGCGTAAAACCGGGCATAGCAGAACCGGGCATCCCCTGCGAAATGGTGCGAAAGAGATCCTGCTCTGTGGGCATCTGTCCACTGGGTGTCGAACGAATCTTGAACAGACCGGTGGTAAAGTCCCGCGGCTTGGGAAAGAGGAGATAGGCTGCCGGTCCGTCTCCTCGGCCTTCTGAGCCATGACAGACGCTACACTCCTTCTGATACACCATTTTCCCCTGGGCCAGGAGATCATCAGGGGTAGTGGCTGATTGGATCGGGGTGGTAAACAGCGTTACCGGTCCCATAAGAAGAAATAGCAACAGAGTAAGTCCTCTCTTACTCGATATCTTCCTCGTTGTCTTCTCCATTACTGTTCCTCCTTGTTCTTAGCGCTCAGAGTGATAAGATCGGTATGCGCGTGCCTACTATAAGGGAAGAGATACTCCGATCCCTCTCGGCTGTTCTCCAGGAAAGGACATCCATCGCTACTGAAGCAGCAATCCTCTTCTGGTTCCATAGACACTGGTTTTAGATCATCGTCGTTATATTGGAGAGGAGTGACGCCTAGCCGGTGGACTTCCTGGGTCAAAAACTCTCCGATCAGTAAAGCCAGGTCTCGATAGAATCCCTTTTCTATCTTTCTGCTCAGCAACCGCACCAAAAAGGGAACCCAGCGCCCAAGATGATCATTCAGGAACTTCTGTTGGGCTTCTCGACAGAGCTCAGCCGCTTCCATACCATGATGCTCTAAAGCATAAGCCTCCTTGAACGTCAAGACGTGCATGAACTCTAGCTGAATGGAAAGGTGATCCAGTCGCTCTTTGGCTGTTGGAGAAACCTCCAGACCAAAGGCCCGGTAGAATCCGGCAATGTCTCCCATCTGCTGTGCTTGTTGAAAAATCGCCCGGTTTCCATACTCGGTTTCATACAGTGGACACTCGGGAGAAAGGACATGACCGAAGATCGCTCGATACTGCGCCTGGAGTTCGGGAAGGGGAGAGCGAGTGAGGATAAAGAGAAGTGCTTCTACCTTTGCTGGTAAGTTGCCCGCTAAAGGAGCATTCCGCATTGTCTCCATTCCACCTTGAAGAGCAGAAATGTTCTGTTCTTCCGGGTAGAGAAAGGCCAGCGACAGGAGATGATACAGAGCACTTCTCGTAAGCAGATTACTTATAGGTTCCTTGTCCATATTTTCTCCTCCTCAGATGGAGTTAAGCCGCTCGGAAGGTCTTTCATAAATCGGCTCTTCTATTGTGGTTCGAACAATCTCCTGGCCATCCTTTCCATAGCCGATCACCGTGTCGTTATACATCTCCCACTGTTTCCCATTAATGGTAGTGGCAAAGATTTTCTTTCCCTCTCTGATTTCGTACCGAAAGATGATCTTTTGGGTGGTACGGAAGAGCTGGAGGACAGCTAACAGTTCCCGAGAGGGGAAGGTATATTTTTCGATAGCCTCATCTACACCGGGTCCAAACATCTGCCGGAGATAGTCGCGAGGTACCCACCGGGGGGGAATATAGTATCCATTGGGCTCGGTACCAAATTGGGGATAGAGTGGCAACGCCACTTTCTCGACCTTTACCAGATAGTAGATCGGGTTAAAACGATCCTCCATCCAACTCCCATCTTCTTTGATCTTGACCAGCCCCTGCATCCGAATCTTCCCGACACAGGCAGCCATGCAGCGTGCTTCCATAGGATGGCCATTGCTGAGAGGGTCTTTCCCTTCGATGCGTGGATAGCAGGCCACACACTTCTCCGCCACTCTGGTGGTTCCTCGAAACATCGGTTTCTTGTAGGGACACGCCTCCACACACTTGCGGTATCCCCGACAGCGAGCTTGATCAATCAGCACGATACCGTCCTCTGGTCGTTTGTAGATCGCCTTGCGCGGACATGCGGCTAAACAGGCTGGATATGTGCAATGGTTGCAGATCCGCTGCAAGTAGAAAAACCAGGTCTTATGTTCCGGCAGGGTAGAGCCTTCTTTGCTGTATTCCCCTGGTACCCCTTTATAGCCGGTAGCAGTATCTTCGTAGATATTTGGGAAACGCCATTCCTCATCAGTGGGAAGGTAGCCAAGAGCCCGTTGATGGCCTTCTGGACCATAGCGTTTTGCGACTGCTTCAAAAATGGTCATGCCTTCAAAGACCCCATAGGGTCGGCTTGGGCCATCCTGTTGTGAGGCGTCCCAGACCTGCCCGCGTGGATTGACCTCTTCCAGGAGCTGGAGCAGCTTTACATCCCAAAACTGAGGATAGCCGCCATACGGTTTGGTCTCTACATTGTTCCACCACATATGCTCCTGTCCTTTCGAAAAAGTCCAGGTAGATTTGCAGGCCATGGTACAGGTCTGACAGGCGATACACCTATTAATATTGAATACAAAGGCAAACTGCCACTGGGGATGGTTTTCTGAATAAGGAAACAGCATCTTTCGTCCTAATTGCCAGTTGTAAACTTCGGGCATTATTCTTCCCTCCTCACCCTGACTCTCCACAGACCCCATTTCTCCTTTGCGGTGTGGATAAGTTTCTTCACGTATTCCTCTCCTTGTTCTCGATAGATGAGATGCGTTGCCTGGTAAAAAGGATTCCGAAAGAAGCGCAGAATCGCCTCTTCATCGTATCCTAGTCGGAGATACTCCTCTACCACACATTCCGCCATTGCTTCCAGCGCACTCCCTGGGAAAGCCATTCCCACAAGCTCCATCGGATCATCCGGTTCAAACTCTTTTCTCATCAGTGTTTTCCTTCTTCTATTGCTTCACCCGGATAAGTTTTCCTTGCAAGTATTGCTGCATAAATGTTCCCTCGTGGCCTGGAGAAAATCCACTCCGTGCCGGCTCCCACACTCCTTTACCACCCAGTCCTCCATCTTCCGCTTTGGTGATCTTTACCAGGGTCTCTTTGGGCACAGTATTGAGGGCATGATTATCTGCCTCTCCTCCCAGGATGAACCAGGTTCCAATCTTGCTCTTGTGAAAGAGGTGATCGGTCTGATGCATGGGCATATGCCAATTACGGGTAAAGCTCTGCTGCGATCCATAGCGGAAGTTCGCCTGATACCCTGTTCCGACAGAGAGGGCACGGCCATCTGGTCTGCTCTCATGGGCCTTGACACTCCGTTCAGTGGCAATATAAGGAGCATGCTTCATCATGACAAAGTTATACGGATAGGCAGGATTGTATTTGACCCGGAGCATACAACGTGCAACCCGGTAAAAGGGATCAGTCGGTTTCCAGCCAATGTAAGGGCGGTCTGCTGGATTGGCATCCACATAGACGTAGTCACCATCGTTGATCCCCAAATCCTTTGCCGCTTCTGGGTTGATATGGAGTTGATGTTCTCCAACACCGGGAGATCGTTTGTCCATCCGGTAGGGATCGCCAAAGTTTGAGTCCCAGATGAGATTCCAGTCGGTATCACTCCATTGGGAATGGACTCGATGTCTGGTTTTGGGCGTCACACAGTAAAAGCGATACCCCTGCTCCCAGAGAAAGTTACGAGTCTGTTTAACCTCTCTCCATGGAAGTTTGATGTTCCGCACGGTACGCTCATCCCAGTGCTGGGCTGTGGGTGAAATCCCATAGTCATCAGGACGAATATACGGATTGCTGCTCACGATGACGTTGGGGAGATAAGGTGTAGCCTCCGGTCCTTCCCGATGGACGATAAAGTTTTCCCCATACTCAATTGCTTCGGGAATATCGGAGTAGGCATGAAGTCTCCCGGTATCGGTAAAGAAGGGAACATGATCGTGAACTTGCTCCCAGAAAGGGATGCGGGGATAAGTTCGGAAGAGCATGAGGGCTGCTCCAGGTTCTCCGTACTTCCCGGCCATAATCTCTTCGAGGGTATAACCCTTGGTGGTCGTCGAAGTGTCCAGTAGTCGTTGAATGTATACCTCTGGCTTGCCGGCAAGGGCAAACTTCCAGTAGTCGGCAAAGCGCTGGTCCTTTAACAACTCTCCCAGTTTGGCAGCTAACTCTGCCAGAATGATTACATCGTCCTTGGAGTCATAGAGGGGAGGAATTCCTCCCTTCCAGATCTGGAGGAAGGGATTCGAGCAGGAAGCGGTAATCTCCAGATGCTGAAACTCCATCCAGGAATTGGCAGGAAGGGCAAAGTCAGCGTACTCCACAGAGGCGGTCATCTGAATGTCTACCGAGATTATCAACTCAATCCGAGGATTGACGTTTTTCAGCATCTCGTAGACCCATTTGGCATTGTTGATGAGATTGACATTGTTGAAGAACATGACTTTAGTCGGAGTAGGCATATGGGTCTGGCCAGTAAAGACCTTCCGACCGTAACGGGGAGTGTTGACGATCAGAGGTTGATCTCCATGATTCCAGTAAGCTGGCTCTTCATCCCGGCTATAGGCTTTCACATGCACCGCTGCTCCTGGAGCCTGGGGATCCAGCGTGGGGGAGAAAGGATCTTCCGCTACCCAGCCTTTAAAGCCCGGACCAGTCCAGGGGGAGGCCTGGAAAAGAGCAGCCTTGTAGTTTCCTGCCCAGGTATGCGAGCCAGATCCAGGGATTCCAATGTTGCCCGTCAGCATTAAGGGAAGGTAAGAGGCCCGGTTGATCTCTGTAGCATGGAACCAGTGATTGACTCCCTCTCCCTGGTGAATAGCCACCGGCTTGATCGTGGCAATATCTTCGGTTAGTCTGCGGATCAGCTCCTTCGGCGCATGGGTGATTTCATGCACAATATCCAGATCATAATCCTGAAGATGGATCCGATACATCTCCCATAAGGTCATCACTTCTATCTCGGTTCCATCAACCAGGCGTACCGTTCCTTTCCATTCCAAGGCGGGATCAATCCCCTTTGCAATAAGCTTTGCCCCTACATCGTCTCTGGTAATGGCACGTAAACGATTGGTCTGCTTATCCCAGACCACAAAATCGCCGATCTGTTCCCTTTGTTCTGGAGTTAGCCCTTGCAAAGTGACACTCGGCCCAGCGGAGAGATCTTCGTTTCGATAGTTCGGAAAGACTTCGTGTGCTTTCAATCGCTTCAGGGTATCGGTGCGGATCAGGAGTGGAAAATCCGTGAATTGTTTGACAAACGCTTCATCATAGCGCTTTTCATCGATGAGGAGCTTCGTGATCCCCAGAAAGAGTGCGGTATCAGTAGTTGGGTGGATGGGAATCCAGTAATCCGCCTTAGTAGCTGGAGGACTATACTCTGGGGTAATGACCACGATCTTGGCTCCCCGTTCCATGCATTCGATGAAGAAATGCGATTCGGGCATTTTATTCTCTACCAGATTCTTCCCATCCAGGATAATCAGCTTAGAGAAGCGCAGATCATTGAAATCGCAGTCAGAGGTTTGGAGACCGTGCACCCATGGATGTCCAGGAGCCTGGTCGCCATGCCAGGTGTAATTAGACCAATTGCGTCCCCCCTTCGCTGTGTCTGGGCCAACCCCTCGGACATGAGTATCTAACAGAGCCAGCATGTTAGCGAAACGATATAACCCGTATTTGCCAATCACGCCTAAAAGCCCCATGCCTCCCCGGCACTTGAAAGTTCGAGTACCCGCTCCGGCCATGGCTTCGATCATCTCGGGGGGATATCCCTGGTCCCGCAACAATTGTGCACCTTCTGGGCCACTATACCGTTTGGCAATAGCGATCATTCCCCGAGCGATGTAAGCGTAAGCTTCCTCCCAGGAGATCTTGAGAAGCTCATCCTCTCCTCTGGTATCGAACTTGTACTGGGATTTCTTCTCAGGAGTCAGGACAGGAAAGCCATCATCCGCCCACTGCTTCCAGCCCTTACGGATGAGAGGGTATTTCAGCCGATACGGACCATAGACCCGACGATGAAAAGTATATCCCTTGAGACATCCACGGGGATTCCAGTTGGGTGTAGCAGTATTGCCGTAGAGGTCTGCATAGCGCTCGACATCATAGTTCTGCTCAAGTCTCATCACCACCCCGTTGCGGACAAACGTTCTGAGCCGACAGGCGTGAGTATCATTCGGGGAACAGACAAAGGTAAATGAGCGATCATAGCGGTATTGATCCCGATAAATCTTTTCCCAATTACGATCGGGATAAGCTTCCAGGGGATTCTCCACTTCCACAACTGGCTGGAGCATCCGCAGGGCTAACGCCTGATCAGCGAAAACAGTCGCTGTACCGGTAGCCACTACCGCTTTTAGAAAATGCCTCCTGGTTAGATCCATAGCTGCTTCTCCTCCATTTTTTAGTAGCAAACTTTCATCCGATAGGCTTCCAGGCATCGTGTGCAGATGCCCTCGGATACCTTCCATGCAGGATAATCTTGTCTGATGAGCTCGAGTACTGCTCGCTCGAGCTGGTCAAGATCTTCTCCCCACCTATAAGTTGGAAAACAGCAGAGGGGACAGGGAGCTCCTGGAAGCAAAATCCCCTGTGTAGCCGTATCGTTCAAGAAGGATACTTCGCTCTTAGAATGCAAGTCAGCAGGACCCATTTTGCTCTTTTCCCAAATGCTAAGAGGATTCCGGGCCAGCTCCAGAAGCTCTCGATGGGTAAACTTTTCTGCTTGCCAGAGTGTCTCAAAGATCTCTCTGCTTTGATCAGGAGGGAGCAAAATGTAGAGGGTGGCAAACTCTCGATACCAATTTTCTTTATTGGCCAGAGTGGCTTTTCCCTGTCGAATTAGTCGACTCTCAATAGTGAGGTCCCAAAGAACCTTATATCGCTGTCGTACAAGGGCTTCTTCTGCCGGATGATCGGCAATCCGTTCGGTAAATTGATACCCAAACTCTGGATCCAGCAGATCGTAGATGTGCATGCATTCGTGTCTGAGGAATGTTTGAAGGTGGGGAATATCCAGAAAGCGCTGGGGGCGGAGTTTTATGCCTAGATACCGCACTTCTGCCCTGGCAAGATCTGCTCCTTCCTCTGAAAGGGTGATCGCTTTTCCAAAGAGGAGGGTACTAATGCTGGAGCAGAAAATGGGAAACTCCTCTATCACCTCTTCCAGGACCTTTGTAAACCCGAGTTTTCGGAAAAGGGTCTCATGTAACTTCTGAAATCTCACCGCTCGTTCTTCTAAACTCACCTGATAGAAAGGCTCGGCCAGACGGTAATATTCGTTCACCAGGGTGAGGTTACCGGTCTCTTCTTGTCGTTTTAATTCCCAGAAGACAACTTCCTCTACCAGGCTCGGATCGTACAAAAGCTCCATCGTCCCTTTATACCTTTCCTAATTTTCCACTCTGATTTCTCTTTTTTAAAAACTGCCCTTCAGCCCTCCACCGGCGTGGAGTATTACGCGGGTTATCGCTTTTGTCCAACCAGCTCTCCTCTTTCTCTCCTTTCCGAATTCTCCCTGACCTGGCTTATCTGCAGCATTGCTACTCAGAAGAATGGAGATCAATCCTCTTATGCTGTGAACAGATTCCTTACTGGTCTAAGACTTCCGGAGTATCCGTGGGCACTGTGGGGAGAGCACTTTCTCCAGAAAACTCTCTAAAGTTCGAGGATCTGGAGAATGCCAACAGAGCGTGCAGCGTCCTAACTGTTTGGCCTTCTGGAAGAGGGCCTTATTCATCGATTCCACCAGAATGATAAAAGGGATCTTCCGATCACGAAGCCGTACTTTTTCCACCAGCTCAAAGGCATCCATGTCCTTGAGCCAGCGTGCCACCAGCACCATATCGTATCTCTGCTGGTAACACCGACGGATCCCCTCCACCCCCTCCGGACAGTACTCTATGGAACCGGTGAGCTTGTGAAGATATCGGGAAAGCTCCTCTCCGACTGCGGCATCTGGATGAATAACCAAGATTCTATACTCTCCTTTTCCCATGCTTGGCTCTCCTTTAAGGTCACCGCTCCTCCGTGACCTTACCCCTCTGTCCTCCTGAGTCCCTCGCGTTGCTCAGGATACACCATGGGTGTACCGAAGGTATACGCTCTGCCTTTCCTCTTTTCGGCTAGATCATAAGATGGCAAGAAGCATACCAGAAAACCCCTTAATTTTAACTTATTGATTTTCTTATGATAATTTGGGAAGAATTTTCGCAGAAAGAGCGTATCAAAGGGAAGGGTGATCAGTATTTGTCCATTGAAAAATCAAAGGGAAGAAAATTGATCAGAAACTGGCCAGTGAGAAAATAAAACTGGCCAGTTTCTGATCATAAAGTCTGGATAAGCTAAAGGCAAAGGTTTTGGGTTTCCAGAGCACCTGTTTGGTCTCAGGGTCTGGTGGCCGTGACAAGGAGAGCTGGCATCACGAACCCGACGCTGCCATCGGTGGTTACGAACGGTTGGAATGACTCCTCGGCCTCTTTTTGGAGCCGATCGAACTGCGCATCGTCGAGCAGGCCACCAAGGGTCCATACGCATGCCCTTTCGGTGGACACCAGGGACTGGATGGAAGCGAAACGAACCATCCCATCGTGCCGCGTGACCTTCGCCTCTGCTATACCAGCCTCGGCGCACAGAGAGAGCAACTGTTCCCGGTCTCCACAGATAAAAGGGGCGCGAAAGGCCTGCGCTACCTGCTCCCCAAAAAGCCGATGCAGCAGCTCAGCCAGTACAGCGTAGCCAGGGGAATGGTCAAGGGCATCACATACCGCTACCACCAGTCGCCCACCGGACCGCAGTACACGCATCATTTCTCGCAGAGCAGCAACTTTATCATCGAAGAACATGAAGCCAAATTGACTAATGACCGCGTCGAAACTTTCGTCTGGAAATGGCAGCTTCTCGGCCCGCCCATCCCGCCACTCGATGCTTGGGCTTTTGCGCCGGGCTACGGCGAGCATCTCTTCGTTAGGATCGAGGCCGACGACCCGTCCTGCGGATCCAACCCGCTCGGCTGCAGCGCAGGCCAGCACCCCGGTGCCACAGGCCACATCGAGTACATGCTGACCTGATCCTATACCGGCTATATCTGCGACCACTTCTCCCCACTGCTGAAACAGTGCCGGGACAAAAAACTGGTCATACACCTCAGCAGGCGAGCGTTTCTCTTGTTCTCTGGTCTTCTCAAGCATAGGACACCTCCTGTAGTGGATTATAGCCACCCAATCCTGAGGATAGAGGAATTTAAAAACTGGCCCTTTCCGGACAGTTTCCAGAAATCAGAATCTTTACGGAAACCATTTGTTACAGTTTACCGAGAGTCGAGCAAGGAAGTCATAAAGCGGAAAGTAAATTTTGGGTACCATTTGGTAAATTTTCTGGTAACATATGAAGAGGTATAAAGCGGTGGGTAAATTCTTAAAGCCTGTTTCCAGAACAACTGGGAAGGATACATGCATCCTGCACCCCTTTTGCAGTTTGATGGTTTTAGCCTCGACCTGGAGAATACCTGTTTATGGAAAGGGTCGAGCTGTTTACCCCTCCGCCCAAAAGAAAGTGCGGTCCTGCACTACCTCTTAACATATCCAGGTCGATTAGTCCCCAAAAGAGAGCTCCTCCAGGCTGTTTGGCCAAACACTGCGGTGGGAGATGCTGTGCTCAAAGTCTGCATCCAGCGACTGCGACAAGTGCTCGGAGAAGATCCGAAGACTCCCCGGTTTATTGAGACGGTGCATCGGCACGGGTATCGTTTCCTCGGTACCATCAGGAGACAGGAGACAAGGGTCGCGAGACCACTTTCAGCCAGCAAAGACCACCGAACGGATACTCTGGAACTTCAGAGCTCTGGCCGTTCTTTCCCTATCAGGCATGCTTCCCCCACCAGCACACTGGTCGGACGAGAAGAGGAACTGGCTCACCTCCATCACCGACTGGAGCAAGCATACAGAGGAGAGCGTCAGATTGTCTTTATCACCGGCGAACCAGGGATTGGCAAGACCACTCTGGTAGATGCCTTTGTCGATCGGATCGCAGCCCGGGGTGAGCTATGGATCACCTATGGTCAGTGTGTGGAACAGTATGGCGCTGGTGAAGCCTATCGACCCATCCTGGAGGCCTTAAACCGGTTATATCGCACCCAGAATGGTGACCGCCTCCTCCCCCTGCTGCGACAGTATGCCCCAACCTGGATCGCTCAGATGCCCTGGCTCCTCAGCGAGTCCGAGTATGAGAAACTGCAGCCCAAGCTCAGAGGAGCGACTCCAGAACGGATGCTTCGGGAATTCGCCGAGGCGATGGAAATTCTTTCCACTGATACGCTGGTCATTCTGGTGCTGGACGACCTGCACTGGAGCGATCATGCCACACTGGATCTGTTAACGGTGCTAGCACGACGACGAGAACCAGCGCGGTTACTCGTTTTGGGAACCTATCGACCGATGGAAGTCCTCGGCCGGAGTCATCCATTACCCACAGTGGTGCAGGAACTGCGGGTACATAAATGTTGTGTAGAACTCCCATTACGCTTATTGTCCGAAGCAGCAGTGGAGCAGTATTTGACCATGCAATTTCCTGGGTGGACATCGCCTGCCGGATTGGCACAATGGTTACATCAGCGTACCGAAGGCAACCCCTTATTTCTGGTGACCATGGTGGAGCACTTGCTGGCCCAAGGACGACCAGAGGGGAGAGAGAAGGGGCCCATGGTGATAGACGATCTCTCCACGGAGATACCAGAGACTCTACGACAGACGATTACCCTTCAGTGCGAACGACTCCGACCAGAAGAACGGCAGATACTCGAGGTAGGCAGTGTCGCCGGGGTCGTGTTTTCCACGGAAGAGGTAGCGACTGGTCTCGCCATAGATCTAGTAGAGGTAGAGACCCGGTGTGAGGGATTGGTGCACCGGCAGCACTTCCTGCAGAGACAGGAGATCGACACCTGGCCGGATGGCACGCTAACCGCACGCTATGGCTTCCTCCATGCCCTCTACCAGCAAGTAGTGTATGAGCACGTCTCTCCGATACGGAAGCAGCGCCTGCATCACCAGCTTGGGATGCGGCTGGAGAGAGGCTACGGAGAACGGGTGAGAGAGATCGCCGCAGTCTTAGCGATGCATTTTGAGCGGGGACGAGATTACCAGCGGGCGGTTCTCTATCGATACAAAGCGGCTGAGAATGCTCTCCAACAGCATGCCTATCAGGAAGCGATCCATCATCTCACTAGGGGACTCGAGCTAGTACAGACCTGGCCAGATTCACCCACTCGTACTCAGCAAGAGCTCAGGTTCCTGATCACGTTAGGGGTGCCTTTAGTGGCAACTAAAGGGTATGGTGCTCCGGAAGTCGAACGCACCTACAGTCGAGCACGAGCGTTATGTCAGCATATAGCCGATAGCGCAGAATTCTTCTTAGCACTGCGTGGCTTGTGGAATTGGTATTTGCTCAAAGCGGAGCTGATGACCGCTTTTGAATTCGGAGCACAGATTCTACGTTTGGCGCAACGCCAACAAGACGCAGCTCTTCTTGTGGAAGCCTACCGTGTGCTGGGTTCTACCCTCTTCTTCCGCGGAGAGTTCCTTCCCGCTCAGTCTTATTTAGAACAGGGTAGTGCTCTCTACGATCAGCAGCACCATCAGGCTCTGGCTTTTCGCTATGGTGCTGACCCGGGAATCGTATGTAGACTGTATACAGCCTGGATCCTCTGCTTGACTGGTTATCCAGACCAGGCCCTCCAGCGAGTGTATGAGGCCCTTCATCTGGCTCAAGAGTTAGCTCATCCCTTTACCCTGGCTTTTGCAATGAGCATTGTGGTCGATGTCCATCATCTCCGCCGAGAGCAAGAGGCGATCCAGAAATGGGCAGAGGCAGTCATTGCCCTGTCCACAGAGCAGGGCATCGCCCAGTGGCTGGCAAATGGATTGATGGAGCGGGGCTGGGCATTAGTCGAGCAGGGCTATACCGAGGAGGGTAAGACACAGATCCAGGAGGGGTTAACAGCCTGGCAGAACACTGGAGCAAATTTAGCGGTCCCCTATCGTCTATTTCTGCTCGCGGAAGTCTATGGGAAAATAGGGGAGCTGCCGGAGGGATTACGTTTGCTGGACGAAGCGCTGGCTCTGGTGGAGAAGCAGGGAGAACGCTGGTGGGAAGCGGAGCTATACCGGTTGAAAGGAGAGTTGTTGCTGTGGCAGGTAAGAGGAGAAAGGCAAAACGGGGCCAAGGGAAAGGGAAGAAAAAGGGAAACGGTTTCCGCGCACTCCCCGAGCTCCTATCACGCAGATCCTGTCTCTCAGGCCGAAACCTGCTTCCGTCAAGCTCTCGCCATAACTCATCGTCAGCAGGCGAAATCGCTCGAATTACGGGCAGCGCTCAGCCTCAGCCGGTTATGGCAGCAACAGGGCAAACCGGAAGCTGCTCGACACCTGTTAGCGGAAATTTACCAGTGGTTTACCGAGGGATTTGATACCGGAGACCTTCGAGAAGCCCGGGCACTGCTCGAAGAGTTAGCGTAAGGTTTTGATGACGAAAGGACTTCCCTATGCTGCGCTCCGGGTTCAGAATGGCATAAGGACTACTCCAGCGCTTCGTTCAAGGATGACCAGAGTAACCAAGTTGCATGAGATAATTTTCATCAGTTTACTGCCCAGGAAAACTCACCATGGAGTCTCTTCAAACTGGCACGGAGTTGCTGACGTAAGCGCCTAAAAGCCATCTCTCCTTGCGGGGTGGGGAGACCCAGCACACCCAGATACCCATTATCACGCTCAAAGCCTTCGATCCCCACAACAGGAAACCTTGTCTGCAGTAACACTAGAAGAGCAATGACCAGCTATAGATAGTACTCCTTATCTTACAGCATGCAGTAAATTATCCTTCTAGACTATCTCGCAGGGAAAGTCTTGAGCACCACCTGACGTGCTTCATCCTCTCTGACACGGTTGGCTTGCATACAGGGACTCATGGCTGCCAGTACCTGTTCCGGGTTGCGCCATAGCCGATATTTCTTGTATCTGTCTTCATGCTCAATGCCCAAGGCCTGGGCAAAAATGCTCAGGTAATGCTCGATGGTGATCGGAGAATGCTCCTCATAAACACAGAGGAGACGTTGACACCCATGATACAGCGTAGCCAAGGTGTCCACTCCAGCCGCACCAGCCTGCTCCAGTTGCTCCTCGATGATCTGCTCCCATTTCTCCATTCCAAGAGCCTGCTGGGTGAAGGGAGAGCAGGACCCTTCAAGCTGGCTATCGCTGTCAATCTTCACGTATTCTAGACCGGGGAGGACCGAGAGGAGCATCTCGGCCGCCCACGCTTCCTGCAAACGTCGCGTGCGATTACAATGGTAGTGCAGCGCGACCCGTTTCGGCACTGCCTGGACAAATTCCAGCTCGCCGAGATGCTCCACCAGGAACTCGGTGACGTGCTGGGTCTGAAAGGAGGCAGGAACCTGGAAGATCTCGTCATAGTAGAAGATACATGATGGGCACCACATCACCACCCGCTCAGGCTCGAAGCGTTCGAAGTAGCGCACGGCGTTGTGTCCCATAGTCTGGGCGAGCTCGGTGTCGCCGAAGCGGTGATGAACGATGCCGCAACAGTAGGCAGGCCCACCTACAGCCACATAGTCTACCCCCAACAGATCCAGAATGTCTATGATGGTGCGAATCATATGAGAGGTGCGCAGGACATTACAGCCCAGATACAGTACCACGCGATGCGGCTCTGGCTTCGTGGGTGGAACTCCCTGCCAGGCCTTGTCTTCAGGCAGGGTAGTGAGGTCGTGCAGGAGACGCATTTCGCGGAAATAAGCCGCGTAGTTAAAGTTGGACCTCTTCCGACTGGAGAAACTTGCGGTCATTTCGGTTCACCTTCTTTTTCTTAGCCTAACTATAATATCGCTGATCAGAGCAGATCGGCATTTTTGATCTTCTTACGCCAACTCCGCCCAGCCTCATAGACCTCTAGATCCATCACCTCGAGTCCTAAGTACTTGGCAGAGGCCTCGACCTGCTGGGTGATCATCCGGCGGATAGCCGGGATGGGGATCCTTCGGAGTCGTTCCTCTGCCTCCGCCGTCCAGAGCAGGGGCACTTCCTCCAAAGGCCCTTCGGCTCGAGCGACCTCTTCAGTGATTCTCTCCTCTCCCTTCGCAGCTCCCTTGTCCTGGTCCAGATGTTTGGCCAGTGTAACTTTCTGGGCATCCGCGAAGATCCCGGAGACAAAGGGCCTTCATAATGGTTCTCTATAACTGGGCCTCCAAATAGCTTTCTAGCACTACGGCATTGTTGTGTTCACGATTCCTGGCCCTGTAAAGGAGAGTAACATTGTCCTGCTGGGCTGCCTCCAGAATCGGTTGCCAGGCTATGGAGTTGCTATCCAATTCAGTAAAGTAGCGCTGTTGGAACTCCTTCTACCGAGCTACCTCGTGACCAAACCAGCGACGTAGGGCATTACTAGGAGCAATATCCTTCAGCCAGCCATCGAGTTGCAAAGCCTCTTTTTTCCTGCCTCGTGGCTAGAGTCGTTCCACCAGAAAGCGCATACCGTCTTCAGCCTCCGGAGGTCGTAAACACGTTTAACCTTAATCATTGAATCACCCTAAGAGCGGATGACGCTGGGTGGTGGAGTCTAGCGGACATCCGAGGGCCTCTTTACCTCTACGCCTTCCTCCTCAGGCTCCTCTTGCAGCATACATACCTGTCCAACACATATCGCTGTTCCCCTTCTGAGAGGTATTGCTCAAACAGGGGCAGATAGATTCTCCTTCTCCTTTACCTTGTCACTTAGGGGATCACTTTCTTAGCCCAAACTGTGGGCACCCATGACGATCTGACAGGCATCACCTGGTCGGATAATACCTGGATTGACCACTACCGTTGTAACCTCTCGTTTTCCAGTAATCTCCTCAACCAGTCGCGAGTGATAGACGCGGATGAGGCCGCAGGGGCGATTCTGAGCAGTCACCTCTAAGACAACCTCAGGGCCTAACTGGTTGACGTCAACATCAAAACGATGCATGCAATGGGAGCATCTGTTTTCTCTCCTCTCGAAGACATTGCCAATGTGCAGATCCTCTTTGAGAATGAAGGTTTTGACAAGCTTCCCTGACCCGGATCGAATCCTCATCTGCTGGGAAAGAAATACCGCCACAGAGTTTACCTTGAGCAAAGTAAAGGGATGACGAAAGGACTTCCCTATGCTGCGCTCCGGGTTCAGAATGGCATAAGGACTCCTCCAGCGCTTCACTCTGGGATGACCAGAGTGACATGGTCGCGTTGAGATAAGCTTTATCAGTTTACCGTCCAGGAAAACTCTCCATGGAGTCTCTTCAAACTGGCACGGAGCTGCTGACGTAAGCGCCTAAAAGCTACCTGCCCTTGCGGGGTAGGGAGACCCAGCACACCAAGATAGCCATTATCGCGCTCAAAGCCTTCGATCCCCACAAAGAGAGCCCATCCCGTGGAAGAATTGTTTTCAATCGCCCATAAGATCGGCCCACTGGGCACGCGGCGACGGATACTCTCCCGGGTCTGCCAAAATGAGGTAAGCAAGTCGAGCCTTTCTAACGCATATAAGACTTCCGGATCACTTGATAATACCAGCATGTCCTCAGCAGGGGGAATCGGAAAAATCATAATCAGTCTTTCCTTTCCGTAAGCGGTCTAGTGTCTGGTCAAGGTCACAATGGTGAGTTGTTCCCTCTTTTCACCCTCACCCTGGCCCTCTCCCCTCAAAGGAGAGGGGAGAAAAAGGAACGCACAAAAACAAGTGTGACCAGGCACTAGTGAGTAACCGTCAGATTTATCAGCCCCAGATCAACAAAGTAGTCAGCTCTGACTAAAGCAGATTATTGTCCTGCAGCTTCTTCCGCAGGGTGGTGCGAGAGATACGAAGGACTTTCGCCGCCCGACTCTTATTCCCTCGACAGCGTGCAAGCGTTTTTACCAGATATTGCTTTTCCATCTCTCTCAAGGAAAGCATGGTGGTTTCCTCATCCGCAAAGGGAGGAAACATCTCTGGCGGAAAGACCGTCTTCTCAATTTGGCGGGTTGTTTCCGTCAGTATAACCGCCCGTTCAATAACATTTTTCAGTTCACGCACATTCCCAGGCCAGGGATAGGCCTGCAACAACGCTAACGCTTCCGCAGAGATTCCCTGCACTCGTTTCCCCAGCCGACGGTTGGCCTGGGCAATAAAAGCATCGATAAACAGAGGAATATCTTCACATCGTTCCCGCAGAGGAGGGAGAGTAATCGTAAAGGTATTCAGACGATGAAAGAGGTCGGCTCGAAACTTTCCTTCGGTCACCATAGCCCACAGGGGTTTATTCGTGGCGCAGAGGATCCGACAATCGATCCCTATCCTTCGTGTGCTTCCCAGCCGGCTAAAACTCTTTGTTTCCAGCACCCGGAGGAGCTTGGGCTGGACAGCAAGACTGAGTTCGCCGATTTCATCAAGGAGGAGAGTTCCTCCATCGGCGAGCTCAAAGAGCCCCTTTTTCATCGAGTTGGCACCGGTAAAGGCTCCTCGTTCATAGCCAAAGAGTTCACTCTCCAGAAGATGCTCTGGTATCGCACTGCAATTGAAGGGAACAAACGGGGCTCTCTCCCCATAGGTGAGGCGGTGTAAAGCTTGTGCGACTAACTCCTTACCCGTTCCCGTTTCACCCACCACCAGCACCGTTACCTCAGGAAAATGGGCGAGTTCCCGGATCAGACCCTTGACCGCCAGCCACTTTGGCGACATCCCAATCAAATCTTCTAAATCGACTAAAGGGGTATACGGGTACTCGCGTGCCTTGAACCGGGAATGCAGAAGTTGTCTCTCTGCCTCGAGCCATTCTTCTTTCCGTTTTATCTCCGTGATATCACGCATAACATGAAGACACAGAGGAGGGCTCTCTCCACAGAATAAGGGGGAGATGGTTACCTGATACTGTCTGTCTCCTCGAGCAAATACCTGAGTGACACAAGACTCTTGTCCGGATAAAAGCCTGGTGAGAGGACAGAAAGAACAGGGGTGACTTTGCCCCATGATGGTCTCATAGCAACAGTTCCCCACTATATCGTCGGATTGGAGAAAGTGTGGCATATTATTAAGAAACGCTACACGATACTCCTGATCCACGATATAAACAAAATCGTCAATCTGGGAGAGAATAAGCTCAGCGAGTTGGGGAGTTGTTTTCGCTCTGGCAACGAGGTCTTTCCCCATCATACGAGTTCCTCCTCTTAGCCGGGATGACCGAGAAAAGGGTTGGGAATTTCGCCCTTCGTTGAAACATTATACTCCTCTTTGGCTGGATACAACAGTCCCCTCTTTTTCCTTTTCCCAAAATATATCTTTTAGCCATTTTATGCTAAAAATTTGATCAGAGTCAAAATTTTTTCTTGGATGACTGGGAGAATGAACACCGATCTCTCCGAAACCAGGTTTAGCGGAGAACAGTCCAGAGGGAGTTTTCCTCACTCATTTCAGGACTCGTCTGTGTAAGACTGAGTAGTGTCGTATAGTACTGCCTGCATGAGAGCCAACCGATGCGAGGATAATCACCACAATATAAAGAGGTACCCGATACTCCCAATAGAAGAACACCAAAAAGAGAATAACCAGTTTTAGCAACACACTCAACCCGGCAATTTGCACTGGCCAGTACCGATCGAGCCGGCAACTGGTCAGGATCAACCCTAGACCACTCGCTATAGTGACATAGAAAAAAGGGAGAAGCTGCTTTTCCGGCACCGTAAAGTAGTGTCCGCCAAACAGGATACTGAAGCTGAGAATATGGATCGTCCGGAAGAAGATATTCCATTCCCTCCGAAATTGGGGCAAACCGAATAACCGGCTCAGGACTCTCCCTGCAGAATTTTTCATAACGGCCTCTACCTCCTTCTCGACTCGCTAGTCGAGGGCTCTGCGAGCAAAAGAGGGTGGAAAATCCAGCCTTTACTTTATTTTACCATGATCCTTTTTCCAAAGATTTGACTTGCATCAAAATTTTTCTGGGAGTTTGCTTATAGAATGGTTTAAGATGAAGATGGTCTCTATACAACTAGTACCGACAGTACCGAATCAAGGAGGGCACTATGCAAGCGATGATCCATACCGCTGACGCGGTAATCGTAGGAGGGGGATGCATGGGAGCCAGTATCTCCTATCATTTGGCCAAAAAGGGTATGCGGAAGATTGCCCTGGTAGAGAAAAATTTCCTGGCCTCCGGGGCGACCGGCAAATCGAGTGCAATCATTCGGATGCATTACTCTTCGGAACCTCTTGTGCGTATGGCTCGATACAGTTTTGAGATCTTCCAGCACTTTGCCGAAAGTGTGGGAGGGAATGCGGGCTTTGTCCCGGTTGGATTTCTGATTGGTGTGGGCCCTCAAGATGTGGAAGCGCTGAAGGGGAATATTGCCCTGCAGCAAGCCGAAGGAGTCCAGACCCAGTTTGTTTCACCACAAGAGATGAAAGAGCTTGAACCCGCCCTTCAGGTAGAGGATCTGGGGGGAGGAGCCTATGAGCCAGCATCAGGCTATGCTGACCCTTCTGGTACGACGGTCTCCTTTGCCCGCCGGGCCCGGGAACTCGGGGCTACGATTCTGCAGGGCACAGCAGTAATCGAGATCCTTTCTACAGCGGGAAAGATCAAGGGGGTACGCACAAACCGGGGGGAGATTCAGACGCCCGTGGTAGTACTGGCTACAGGGGTCTGGACGCCCAAAATCGGCCACATGATTGGCGTGCACTTTCCTATCATAAGTTGTCGGGCGAAGATCCTTGCGGTCAAACGCCCTCCGGAATATCCTGGTCAGAACCCTAAGGTATTTGGAGACTTTGTCCATCAAACCTATTTTCGTCCAGAGACGGGGGAGTTAACGTTGGTTGGCTCCCTCGATCCCAGGGAAGCGGAAGACCGGATCGATCCGGATAGCTATAGTGATGATCTGACCTTTGAGACCATGGAGGAGTTTTTTGGGAAAGCTTGCCAGCGTTATCCTCTCCTTGAAAAAGGGTTTTACAAAGGGGGCTGGGCTGGCCCCTATGATATTACCCCCGATTGGCATCCGATTCTCGATGCCCTTCCTGGATTTGAAGGGCTCTACTGTGCGGTAGGTTTTAGTGGACATGGTTTCAAGCTTTCTCCGGCTATAGGGGAAATGATGGCCCGGTTCATCACAGAGGGAGATTGTACCGAACCGGCGGATATCTCTCTCTTTCGCTTCAAACGCTATGAAGACAAGCAGCTTATTCAGGGGAAATACCGCTATTCCATCATGGGATGATTTGCTTCTGTTTGGAGAGGCCGCGTACCACCCTTGCCTTAGTGGTGCTGACTGTAATCCTGGTCCACGCACAGAGCTGGCCATCGACACTCTCACACTCCCCTTCCGGGGTGAGCGTTCAGGGGCGGACATCTTCCCTCCCCCTCAAGGGGGAAGGTTGGGATGGGGGGGGAAAGGAAAGGGAATGAAGAATTTATCTAACTCTGTATGGACTGCTGGGAACCGGTCTGATCTCCCTATTCATAGCAGTAGCAGGAATATCCGACAGCAGATATTCTGGCTTGTGCTGCTGGTGTTTTGGGGGAGCAGTGGAGTACTTTCCTTGAACCTGGAAGCGGCAGAACGCGCTCGATCCATCCGGATTGGGGCCCTGACAAACTCCTGGGGACCGACACCCCATGTAGTCGGTTTGCGAGATGGGCTGGTGGAGCTGGGTTATCGTGAGCAGGAAGATTTTGTCCTTGGAGTCCGCTTCACTCAAGAGAATGTAGTCGCTCTTTCTGCTGCTGCGCAGGAGGAGGAATTGGCTATGAACTCTCCTGCTGGTTCCCTGGATACTTGTCTTCTGCAGTGTGCTGCGCTGAATCAGTTCTGGCCAGATCTCAGAAGGGGTTTTCTCAAAAATGGTAGCTGTATCCGCTTCTAGCACATGCCAATCTCCTCGCCACACCTCGTGATCTAATTGGCCAGGAGCCCACCCGGCATACCCGGCATACACCCGAAATTGTGCCCGCTCCTTTGACTCCTCGATAATCTGCCGGAGCACAGTACGGCTGGTGCTGATGTACACATCTTTCCAAACCTGATGCGCTCTATCCAGTGGATTTCTGGAACGGAAGAGTAGCAGAAGCCGGTTTTGGGCCACCGGACCTCCAAAATAGAGGCTATCCGTTCGTTGCTGCAGGTCTACGATATCGGGAAAAAGTGTGGAGAGTTTCACCGGGACAGGACGGTTGATTATTACACCCATCGCCCCCTGCGTGTCATATTGGAGTAGAAAGATAACGGTTTCCATGAAGCGGGGGTCACCGAGCTGACGGCTGGCGACGAGAAATTTTCCCCTGGCCAGACCGCTCTCAGAGCGAAAAAGACGAAGCAGGAAAAGAGGAGGATTCTGGAAAAACCTCCCTGCCATATGAGGATCGGCATAGACTACTGTTGGTCCCTGGATCGGTAGTCCTATGACAAGCAACATCCAGGCCATCAAAGTGGCAAAGGTCATAGACATTTTTGAGATTTTCCTTGGTGTATACAAGAGGGAATCTCGCATCACACCTCCTTTGTCCAGGAGAGTCACTCTCCAAAAACACCGAGCAACATGGCCGATAAAAGAACCCCTCACCCCGTCAGAAGATAACCACAGTATAATCCTCCGGATGTCCGGATGCAATATCCTCTCCGCTGGAGGATGTTGCGTCGAGCGCCCCGTCCTCTGCGTGGCCACCTCCGCCGCTGCTGGGGGTACGACGGGCTGAGCGTGTCTGGCCTCTGTGCTCTCAGAGTATGGAAGGAATCGAGTGATTGACATGGAGGATATTTTTATTGATACACAAGAGAAACCATGGTAAAATTTTTGCACATGACCAGCCTCTCTGCAGCAAGGAGGTGCTGGAGAATCGAGAGGAGAGGAAGCTGATTCTGTCTGTGACCTGAGGATACCAATGGAACTTCATACACGTTTTGTGCGACTCGAGGAAGCCCTCAGTCGTCTCACAGAAGCGCAAGTGCAGCCCGAAGAACGAGCCAGGCGCCTCGAGGAGGCTGTCACCCGCTTGACTGAAGGACAACGAGAGCTCCAGATGGCTGTGATACAGCTCACAAAGGCCCAGACGCAAACAGACCGAACACTCCAGCAGTTAACCTGCCAGGTTGGCGGCCTCAGTGAAACTGTCGGTGGTAATATTGAGGATATCGCGTACATTGTCCTCTATGATGTCCTCAAGCGCGAGTTTGGATGGGAAGTCCAACCACTGGAGCGGGTCTTTCAGGAATGGAATGGGGAACTCGTGGAGGTGAATATCTTTGGGCAAGCAATCGATCCCACGCAGCAGGATCGCCCTTACTGGATTATCGGGAAAGTGAAACACAATCTCACGCTCAAAGAGGTGGAACGGTTCTAACAGATTCCTTCCGGCTGTTCCTGCCGCTCTGGTTGAGTCTTCACAGCTTTTTTGGTTCAGGAGACAACTCTTCGATGAGCCCTCATATGCGAAAGGAGATGAATAGCAATACACTATACACGCTGCTTAGGGTAGTGAGCTGATAGTGATGTTTTTTGGAGGTAGGCCAGTGCGTACATCACTAAAAATCGTGACCTCGGATGGCAAGGAAGTGATGGAACCCTATCTTCTCCGGTTGGCCGGGTGGACAGAAGAACGATATTTCCAAGAGGCACCGGAGATGCAGATGGTGGAATTTGCAGATGGAGACCTTATTGTGCACTCGCCAGCGAATATCAGACATCAACAAATGATAGGATTCCTCACCATGTTGCTTCGTGGATACGTACGATCCAAAAATCTTGGGGAAGTGTTGAATGGGCCAGCGGTGGTGCAACTTCGTCCCGGTCTGGATTATGAACCGGACATTTTCTTTGTGACTAGAAAACAATGTGATCTTTTTAGTGAACAATACTTCGCGGGTGCTCCAACCCTGATCATGGAGGTGGTTTCTCCCGGAACCCGTCATCATGACTTGGTGACCAAAGCTACTCATTATCAGCAGTATGGTGTGCCTGAGTATTGGGTAATCGATCCAGAGTCACAGATTCTTTACCAGCATATGCTGCGTGAGGACTCGTCAGCTTCTTACGTAGTCATCCAACAGACCGCGGGACGGCTTGAAAGTCAGACCATTACCGGTTTTTGGATCGATGTAGGCTGGCTGTGGCAAGAGCCATTGCCTGGGGAACTCGATTGTTTGGAGCAGATACTTCATATAGACTACCGGTGAGGATCGAGGAGAGAACCATCCTGCAAGTGACACGTAAGATTCGGGGGAAACTTTAGAGAAGAGGCCCACCAGTTTTGACCAACTATTTGAGTGTTGCAGGTAGAGCGCCGAGAGCAGAGGGAAGATCATGAACAGCTCGTTTACCTCTCCAAATCCTGCTCAAGACCAGGCCAGTCGTTCCATACCCAGAAGGGGTGGTGGCCAGTTGCTCCGGCGAACATTTCTCATCGCTCTCATTCTGGTGAGTGGAGGGTTAATCACTAGCAATGGGCTGGAGACGATGCCTTCGTTACAGCCCGTACTGGTAAAACCTTTTTCAGTCAGGTGTACTTCGTTCGGGAATCCGAGCCGTATATGACCATTGCGGTCCCTATCGAGCCCTTCGCCGGGGAAGTGATCGGCGTGCTGATGGCCGAGGTCAATCTTAAATATATCTGGGAGGTGATTGCGCAGATCCAGGTGGGGTAGGCAGGGTATGCCTACGTTGTGGCGCAGGAGGGCGACCTGATTGCATATCCGGACATCAGTATAGTTCTCCAGAAACGAAACCTCAAGGATCTCGGCCCGGTGCAAGCAGCCCTGGCTGGTGCACCGGGTCCGCAGGGCCCAGCCAAACCTGGCCGGTCAATAGGGCTTCTCGGCCTATGCGTTGATCCCGGATCTCGGGTGGGCAGTGCTTGTCGAACGTCCAGCCAGTGAGGCCTATGCTCCTTTGTACTCCTCCTTGCTGTGTACATCCATTCTCCTGCTGGTGGGTCTGGGGATGGCGGTACTGGCGAGTCTGCTGATCAGCAGACGGGTGGTGCGCCCGGTGGAGGCGCTCCGGCGAGGAACAGCCCGGATCGGTGCCGGAGCGTTGAACTATCGTATTGCTGTACAGACTGGCGATGAACTGGCGGAGCTAGCCGATCAATTTAACAGCATGGCTGCCCATCTGCAAGAATCCTACGCGCATCTGGAACAGAAAGTGGAAGACCGGACGCGAGAGCTTCGAGAGGCCGCCGTTGGTGCTTTCCCTGCAGCGGTGATCGATCTTTTACAAACCTTGGCCACCCAATCGACCCTCGCTATCCAGAACGCGCGACCCTTTCGGGAAATCGAGAAAAAGAGTCACCAGCTCGAAATTGCCAGTAAGCATAAGTCAGAGTTCTTAGCGAGTATGTCTCACGAGCTCCGGACACCGCTCAATGCTATTATTGGCTTCTCTGAAGTGCTCCTGGAGCGTTTCTTCGGTGACCTGACGGAGAAACAGGCGGACGGTACCTCCTCTCCCTCATTAATGACATTCTGGATCTCTCCAAGGTAGAGGCTGGGCAAATGGAACTGGAACTCGCCCACTTTTCCCTTCCAGAAGCCTTAGAAAATGGTCTGACCATGATCCGGGAACGGGCGAACCGCCATGGGATTGCGCTCAGTCTGGAGGTGGACCCCACCCTCGACGTCATCGAGGCGGACGAGCGGAAGGTGAAACAGGTGATCTTCAATTTACTCTCCAATGCCGTGAAGTTCACTCCCGATGGAGGACAGGTGGGGATCGAGGCACGGCTCCAGGAGGATGAGGTACAGATCACCGTCTGGGATACGGGAATCGGTATTGCGCCAGAGGATCAGGAGCGGATCTTTGAAGAGTTCCAGCAGGTGGGAGGCGTGTCTGTGCAAAAGCAGGAAGGGACCGGTTTAGGACTTTCATTAGCTAAGAAGTTTGTGGAGCTGCACGGCGGGCGGATCTGGGTAGAGAGTGTGGTAGTCCAGGGGAGCCGCTTCACCTTCACGTTGCCCGTGCACAGAGCACTTCAACCAGTGGTCACACCAGCAGAACAGAGCCTAACCATGCCAGAGCACGAAGCCCCTATGATTCTGGTGGTGGAGGATGATCCACAGGCGGCGGAACTCTTACGACTCTATCTAGCAGGAGCTGGATACCACGTCGAGATCGCCCGAGACGGTGAGGAAGGTTTTCGCAAGGCGTGTGCGCTGAAGCCGGACTTACTCACGCTCGACCTTGTTCTCCCCAAGATCGATGGCTGGGATCTCCTCACCCGGCTGAAAGGAACGCCAGAAACGCGGGAGATTCCGGTCGTGATCGTCTCGATTATAGAGGAGCGGGGAAAAGGCTTTGCGTTGGGTGCAACCGACTATCTGGTGAAACCGGTACGCCGGGAGAAACTCGTCCACGCCCTGCAACGTTTTCATCTTACTAAGAAACGGCAACAACGAGAAGCCCTCCCTATCCTCGTTATTGATGATGACCCCATGGCCGTGGAACTGGTCGCGGCGATTCTGAGTGGAGAGGGATTCCGGGTGCGCAAGGCGTATGGTGGTACAGAGGGGATTACAGTGGCATGTCAGGAGAAGCCAGCCTTGATTGTGCTCGATCTTTTGATGCCCGAGGGAGATGGATTTACCGTAGTCGAGCAACTACGGGCTGATCCTGTCACTGCTTCTATTCCTATCCTTATCCTTACGAGCAAAAGCTTGACCCCGGAAGAGAAGGAGCGGTTAAATGGCAAGATCAGCTACCTGGCACGCAAGGGGGAGTTCTCACGAACAGTCTTTGTGGATCTGGTGCGAGGATGCTTACCAGGAGAGGGCTCAAAAGAGGCAGAGGGAATCTAGAGGAGGGAAGAGGATTATGGCCGGTAAACTCATCCTGATTGTAGAGGACAATGAGAAGAACTTGAAGCTGGTGCGTGATCTTCTCCAGATCAAGGGATATCAGACCCTGGAGGCCGGAACAGCGGAGCGAGGGCTAGAATTAGCCCGTAGCCACACCCCACATCTGATTTTAATGGATATCCAGCTCGCTGGAATGGATGGTGTCACGGCCCTGAGCCAGCTCAGAGCCGATCCATGCCCCGCCACGATCCCGGTCATTGCCCTGACGGCCTTTGCGATGAAGGAAGATCAGGAGCGGTTTCAGGCGGCGGGCTTTGACAGCTATCTGATGAAACCGATCCAGATCCGGGAGCTCCTGGAGGCTGTTGGGAAGTTTTGTGTGTAAAGGAGGAAAGGAGAATGGAGCGGCCCTGGACGATTCTGGTCGTAGACGACACCCCGCAGAATATCAAGGTGCTGGAGGCTATGCTCACTCCCCGTGGGTACAAAGTAGTCACTGCCCACTCCGGAGGGGAAGCCCTGGAGCAGGTGCGAGCCGAAGCCCCTGATCTGCTCCTGCTGGACATCCTCATGCCCGGGATGTCTGGATACGAAGTGGTCCAGCATCTCCGGGCCGATCCAGCTACTCGCTTCCTCCCCGTGGTGATGGTCACCGCCCTCGGTGCCCAGGAGGAGAAGGTCAAGGCCATCGAAGCAGGCGCCGATGATTTCCTGACCAAACCGGTCAACCAGCTCGAACTGCTCGCGCGCGTCAAATCTCTCCTCCGGATCAAGGCATATCATGACACCATCCAGACGCAGGCCGCCCAGCTTGCCGAGTGGAACAAGACTCTCGAAGAACGGGTACAACGCCAGGTAGAGGAACTCGAGCGCATCAGCCGTCTCCGGCGTTTTCTGTCCCCCCAGTTCGCCGAACTGATCGTCTCCAGCCAGCAAGAGCAGCTTCTGGAAAGCCACCGGCGCGAGGTCACGGTGGTCTTCTGTGATCTGCGAGGCTTTACCGCCTTCTCGGAAATGGCAGCACCGGAAATCGAACCCCTCGGTGAACCAGCCAGAGATCTCTGCCAGTACTTGCTACGCTTCTACACATACCAAACAACTGATCTGATCAAAGACCTATCTGCAACAGCCTAGAGATAAGGGCAGTATTTTTTCTGTTTGCATCGGCTCAGAAGGAAGTAGGTTATCCTGGCCACCATCATGTAGGTGGTGAGGGAATGTATCAAAACCTGTAGGATGTGGCGCATTGTCCCAGCGCTTTCTCAAGTTGCCATGAGTATCTTGCCAGTGAAAAGTATAGCTTTTACAGACGAGCGCACCTGTCTCTCCAGACACATATTCTGAAAGTTCCAGTACATCTCCATTGCACAAGAGAATACGGATCCGAATAAAGCCTTCATCTACTTCTGATAATATTTTTTCGTGCAGGATAGAAAATGTTTGTGTATACTCCCAGTGTTCTATAGCATGCTTAACTTTCAGCAGATAGTTCTTGCTCAATGCCATCGGCAAGCGCTCTTTCCAGTTCGCGGAGTTTTCGCACGACTGTTTTAGACATCTCCAGCATAGCAAACCACTCAAAGTAATCGGGGGACTGATCCCGGACTCCTTGTTTGAACTCTGCTAGAAATGCTTCAGAAGAGAGATGATATTTCTCCTCAAATTTTCTTAAGACACTGATAATATCATCTAAATCCGTATAGCAATTCTTTACTCGGTCGTTCAAAATATTCAGTTTCTGTACTAACTTACTCATGCTCATGACTACACCTTGATTTTGAAACTATCAACACATGTCGTATCATTAGTAAGTATGACTAAGAATTTTTCACAAAAGCCAGGGGTAGACTCTGCCCACCAACACAGCCATTGTTATGCTCGATGGGCTCAGCCCACCCTCCATTCTGATGGAGTTGAAGAGTGCGAGAAATTTAGTCGTACTTACTTTTTATTCGATTTTAATGAAAACCCAGTTGCATTCGTCAACAAGCTATATACAAAGCTGGCAAGCTGAATCAGATATGAACTGTGTACTCCATCTATAAGAGATAAGCTTTCTCAGTCCTCAGTCTTTATTTTGCCTGTTGGCAACGGGCTACGTCAAGGGCTTGGTGAAAAACAGCGAGAAAACGTCGTCGTGAGTCACACCTGAGACACGCATTGAGCGGATCGAGGAGAAAAGGAGCAAACCAAAGAAGATCCTTCACAGAACTCATTCCTCTCGAACTATACATATCTTCTCTGCTACCGTATCAAAGAAATATCCAGAGCCTCCTTCACTGACCAGTTGCAACAGTTTTCTTCCATCCAGTACCCGTATCCCTCCCATCACCTGGACACCCTGTTTAAAAAAGGGTTGGGGCCAGGCCGAGGCAGTAGGGCCAGCCATAACGATCTTTCGGGCGTTAGATGAGACGGCTAGTAATGTATCTATACCCCCTTCTACCAGCACCGATCCGGTCAAGACTACCACTGTAGCCTGAGAGAGAACCTTTGTCACCTCCTCTGGAGGCCTCCAGAAGACCAGCTCTTCCGGTTTCAGAGCTTGAAGATGCTTATCCACTACCCACAAATCTGCTACTCGACCTTTCAATTTTTTGATAAAGGGGATAAAGGCTCCGACCATTGCTACCCGATCTTCCGTTTGGACACCGGCTGCATCTAGAGCATCTACACCCGAAAGCACTCTCCCTCCCTGGATACCATGACGTTCCATGGCCAGCGCGGACAGGGCATTCAACACGGCAACTCCTACTGCGCGTTTTAAGGGCACTGGAGAAAGTGCATAATGCGCTAAAGTCCAGGCATCCTGTCCAGCCATCCGACCAGCCGGTGGAGCTTCGGCGGCAGACTTTGGACAACAGACTGTATCGCTCAGATCCCTGGGTGTAAAAGCGACTCCTGCTTGACCACTGGAGAGCTGAGCAACCGTATAAAAGACACCCAGACGAATTTCAGGGACAGTCAATGACTCCTCCCTTATCACCTGGTACATCTCGTTAAGCCAGGTTTCTACGAGTTTCATCACTTTTTTCCTCCATCCTGAATAGCCCGTTTCAATTCATTTAGAAAAAGGCCCAGAGAGAGCCCATAAACCATTGCCACCTCTTCCAGGGTATCAAAAGAGGCCATGATGCAGCCGACACAAGCCATCTGATGGCGCAGAAACACCAGAGCAGTCTGGGGCCAGTGTTCTAACACTTCTGCTACGGTCGTATTGGCTGTAAGTGGTGGCTGCTCCATGCAGACTATCCTCATCATTTCTGCAAGGTTCGGATGTAGGCGATAATCGCCTTTAACTGGTCGTCAGTCAGGGCCGGATTTCCTCCCTTTGGAGGCATGTCTATCTTGGTTGTATTCGCTGGATCAAAGGAGGGTCGCCCTTTTTTGATAAAAGCCAGTAAATCGGTATCATTCAACCCTCTGATAAAAGTACTGGTAGTCATATCTTTGCCCAGATTGGGTATTCCTTGACCTTCTGGACCATGACACGCTGCACAGCTCTGCCCAAATAATTTCTTCCCCTCTGCTACCTTATCGGCAGAAGATGGGGTAGAGGCTGGCTTGACCGCAGGGGCGGTGGCAGCAGGTGGTGTAGAGGTAGCCGGTGCCGGTTTCTCTGCCGGTGTTGAGGTGGTCTTCTCTTCCTTCCCACCACACCCGGCCACTAGAAGTATCGTCATAATTACTAAGGTACATACGAAGTGAAATCTTGATATCCGAATCATTTTTTTCTCCTTACACTTCTCAGAGAAGATTTGCTAAGCATTGCTCCTCCTGTATTAGAACCTTCCTGAATTTTATTCTCTGGTCATCCTGAACCCTTCGTTTTACTCAGGACAGGCTCTGAGCAGCGTGAAGGAATAAACTCCATGAAGCATCATCTCAAAAACGAGATCCTTCGCCTTCGGCTCAGAATGCCAGTGAGCCAGAACTTACTTAACAGAGCATTAGGAGAGGCTTCACCTAATCTCAGTAGCCTTTCTCTACGGTGATAGTTTTTTGTCCCTGAGGAGGCCGATGTCGATGTAAATCCCTCTGGGCAGAGGCTGCAGCCCTGCTGGCGATACGGGTTTGCAATTCCTTATACCGCAGGACAATCCCCTCCCTCTCTGTGGCAAACTCTCTGGCTCGACTCTCGGTACGGAAAGCGGCCACACCGTGCCCCATAGGGGTGTGGAGATTTTTACTCAGCACAAAAAAGGCCTGATCCGCTTTGAGCCACTCCTGGGTATCATAATCGTGTACCCAAAATATGGTCCCCTCTTCAGCCTGCCCAAGGGAGAAGAGCACCAGATCACCAATATCATCAAACCGTCTTGTTTCCCCGGTCCGGCTAACATACGCCGCAGCAAAGCGTGGTTCACTGATGATCATGCGGCACTGATCACAGATGTCCTCTCCATACCGGATCTCCGGTGGCGTATCGGTTACTGGATCGGACCGACAACAGGTCACGACCAGCATACTACACCAGATTCCCACCCAAAATAGTATATATTTCATCAGATGGCTCCCCGTCGATGGAAAAGGATATAGGTTAATAGCAAAGGGAGAATCGTCCATCCCAGCAACACCGTAAGCAACACCGGCATTAACTGGGTCCCATAGGTACGCAAAGCATAGATCCCTGCTGGCCCTAAGACCTCCAGACTGCTCTGCATGGTCAGAATCGTGGCCATTTTGAAGACCTGTAATGGATTGAGCAACGCCAGAAGGAACAGCTCCTTGATCCTGATCTGGAGCACCAAGGCGGTACTCATCAGCCCTAAATCCCCAAAGACCACGAGCACAAGCCAGAGGAAGAGAGCTAATCCAACAGCCGTGGCACCCTTTTTGGTGGTTGAAGAGAGGAGGAATCCGAGGCTAAGGCTGATCAGAGCCAGAAGAAAAGCCAGGATCACTATGATCAGATACTCATAGGTCTGCGTCATTCCTCCTTTCCAGGCAATCAACATGCCACTCAGCCCAAAGCCCAGCACCAGGGTAGCGAAAAGGGCAAGGGCTAGCCCGAAATATTTCCCTACCAGCACCTCTACCGGCGAGACAGGCTGAGCCAATATATAGAGGAGGGTTCCTCGTTCCCGTTCGCTAGCCAGACTAAGGGCCCCAAGGGTCAATCCCATAAGGGGCACGATCAGCAATACCAGATTGATGAGACTCGCTCCGGTTCTTCCCAAACCAGCCAGGCCAGAGGCTCCCACCCCTGCTAAGGCGAGCCAGGCCAAGGCCAGAGCCAGACCGGCAAAAGCCACTGTATAGAGTATAAACCAGCGATTCCGATACGCATCTCGGACCTCTTTTTGCATCAAGACTCCAATGTTAGCCAGATCTATCCTCATCAGATTATTTCTCCTCATTCAGATGTTCCACCTCAAAATCGTGTATCAAAATATCCGAGGTGATGAGTATATGGAAGGGTTTGGCCTTTTCTCGAGCAGCTACCTGCACTCGTAATCCGCTCCCATTTCGACAGACCTGAAACCCATGATTGGCCAGCGTAGTCATTGCTGGTTCCACCAGCTCACTGGGCACGTGCAGATGCAGGGTGGCTTGCCATCCCAAGCAGGCACTGAGCTCCTCTGGTACACAATCGGCCACCATACGCCCTTGCTCGAGGATGAACACTCGATCACTCAAATTCAGCACTTCTTCCTGACGATGGGAAGAGAAGATCATCGTTTTGCCGCTGTTTTTGAGTTCGGATAGTAAAGCCAAAAAATCTTCCCGCGCTCGAGCATCGAGATTCGCCGTAGGTTCATCGAGTATGAGCAGAGGAGGATCAGAGAGCAGAGCAATGGCGAGTGCAAGACGTTGTTTCATCCCACCAGAGAGCTCCTGTACCCGTTTCCCCTGATACTCTGCTAACTTGAGACGATCGAGCAATCTCTGGATAGACTTGAATGGCTCCTTTTTGAGCCGGGCATAGAATTGAAGCGTTTCCTGTACGGACAGGTCATCATGAAAATGGAGTTCCTGGGGAACAAATCCAACCCAGCGACGAGCCATTTTACCCTGAAGTTGCATGTCGTACCCATTCAGCCGGATGAGACCCTGGTAGGGGAGCAGACCGAGTAGACAACGTAAAGCGGTCGTCTTCCCTGCGCCATTGGTTCCCCAGAGGGCGACCACTTCTCCCGGTTTAACCTCAAAAGAGACCTGGTCCAGCGCAACCACTGAGCCAAAACGTTTGGTCAAATTCTGTACCTGAATCATAGACCCATCTCCCTGAAAAAGCTGCGGTCTTGTCTTATTGCTCCTTCGATCAAATGACAGCCGTGAAAGAAGAATGAGAGCCCCGGCCAGACTCAGGAAAACCAGAGAAAGGAACCCCACCTCCTGACCATTCTGTGCTGACAACGCCGGAAGCTCTTTGGGAATGAGGGGAGCCATAAGGGGTCTGGTATCGGTGAGCTTCGGCTGTGGTCTGACAAAAGGAAAAGCACGAGCGGCAAAATCGACCGCCTGTGTAACCGGACTATAGATAAATAACTGCAGTGCCGCGTATCGATCCATCAGATTTTCGAACAGACGGTCTGCCCGGTACGGAATATCTCCGATCCCGTCACCATCTTCGTCAAAGCCCACATAGTCACTCCAAAAATTCCCCTGCCCATTGACCGTCCATTTATTGTCTTCTAATTGCCCTCCTCCCGCGATATGCACCTGCTCCTGGTTATCTATAAAACTATTATGGATGAATTGATTATGTCGTACGGAAGGGAGCAAGCTGACTCCAATATCATTGAAGGCAAACACATTGCTCTGAAAGAGAGCAGTGCTGTCGATTTCTCGGGGTGAATTATCTATAAAAGCCCCTACCCGATTATCCAGAAAGAGATTCTCTTCAATGATCGCATCATCCATATCCTTTAGGCCTATGCCATAGCCACTGGGCCCTCGATTGTGCGCAATCGTATTCCGCTGGAGATGCAGGCGACGACTATACATGAGAAAGGTGCCTACCGAGTTGGAGACCAGTCGATTCTCTTTTATAAGCGCATCATCACAGTACATGAAGTGCAAACCGTATCGTCCTTCACTGACACTATTTCCCCGCACGATCAGGTTTTTCGAGTACCAGAGAACCACATCCCGCCCTTTTTCCACTGTATTCCCCTCGATACGCACATTGTTGCTATACCAGACTCGGATAGGGTCGCCACGGCGGGGTAATGGTAGAGCTTTTCCGGAGATCAGGTTGTTACGGATAACACTCTGTGGTGCCTTTCGTAAATAGATACCAAACAGAGTCCCTTCCAGGCGGTTGTTTTCGATAATTGCTGCCGGTGCTTCCACCGCAATTCCGGAGTTTTCCGCATCTAAGGAGCTTCCACTGTTTCTGATGATAAACCCTTTGAGCACAATACCGGGAGCAGTCAACTTGACTACCGTACCTTGATTACCACCGTCTATAACCGGCTGTTCGTAACCCAACAGCGTGACTCGTTTATTGATGAGCAGAGGGCCAGCATAGGTACCGCCATGCACAGAGATCGTGTCTCCTTCTTTTGCTATAGCCAACGCATCCGTTAAATTTAGATGCGGCCTCTGGGGGGACACAATCAGTGAGGAGACCTGTTCCTGGGCTTCTCCACTCCGAGATCCTTGGATCCAGAGCAATACGATCAACACCAGGAAGAGAAGGATTTTCAGCCGTTGCATACTTCATCTCTTTATTAACTAGAGTTGTGATGCCTCTACCAGGGGTTTATAAGCACGACGATGAAAATAGAGACCAATCAGAATCAGAACCGAAGCCAGTACCGCTAAATAGAAGCCTCTATCTACCGAGGCCACCGTGCGAAACTGTCCAACCACTCCCTCCCCCAGTACAGGAGGGACAAAGGGCTTGATCGAGCTGCTCAAAGGAGCTTTGGGATCCAGATTTTGTCCAAAGTTCCGAAGCCAAAAGGCCATATCTCCAAGAAAGATGGCTGGAAAAAGCAGCGCTGGTAAGGAGAGCAGGGCTGCCCACTGGTTATGAATATAGATAGCTGCGATGACAAGCAAGGATAATACCGCAATCGCTATGATGCTCAACGAGCGTTCGAGCTGAGCGGCTTCATGAAGTGGCCGCATCCCGATATAATGATTCAGCCCATCGATCTCCCGGACATCACCGGTCAACCGGTTGACATAGACCTGAACTTCTAGCCCACCTGGGTATTGCGGGGCCAGGAGCTTCATCCGCCAGTACGGTAAGAAGATGGATACGAGCAGGCAGAATGCGGCTAATCCCAGGAATAGCGTAGGAAGCAGATAACGCAGGCGATCCTGAGCTATCTGTTCTTGCGTGGTACGTGGTCCGATAATTCTCTCTAACGTTTCGGTCATGAACCCCTTCCCCAGTTAACTTGAAACCTTATGCTGTGTAAACTCTGTTTTGATCCCTCAAGCTGAGTCCTTCACCTTGTTCAGGATAACCTCTCCGAAAGGTCTCGCGAATAGCTGTACAATTCAGCGCTTCTTCCCAGAGATTCTCCCGACGCCAGGCCTAGGACTCAGCATGACCTGTTAAGACTAATCCGCAATAAGCTTCTCTATTGAGTAGCCTTCGCGCTTGTTCCTTCTGGTTGGACCAGGAAATAGCCGGTCATTTCCAGATGCAAAGCCGAGCAGAACTCTGTGCAGTAGTAGGAGAAAACCCCATCCTGGTCCGCATCAAATTCTACTGTGGCCGCCTCACCCGGCTCCAGGCTCAGATTGATGTTGTATCCGGGGAGCGCAAACCCATGCGTAGCGTCTTTGGCTCGCTCCACATTCGTGATGTGCCAGATCACATGGTCCCCTTTCTTTACAGTGATGCGTTCAGGCGTGTAATGACTGCGCACCGCTGTCATCCAGATCTCCACCGTATTCCCTCGTCGTTCTACTCGTTCTTTCCCGAGTTCTACCGCATTTGGATCTTTACTCTGCGTGTGTGGATTCCAGCCGTTCTCTGGATAGACTTCCCAGGCTTTGAGCTTATCCGCCTTGATGATCTGGGCATAGTGCGGTTCTCCTACACCGATAGGCATATCATAGAGGAGCTGCATCTTCTCACCTGGCTGATCGATATCAATAAGCTGAAAATTCTGGGGGAGTAATGGTCCGACCGTCAAGAATCGATCGACAGACCATTTATTGAGCGAGACGAGATATTTCCCATCTGGACTAACCGTATCCCCTTCCGCCGCTGCGATATGTCCTACGTTGTAATGAACAGGAATCTTGGTGACCAGTGACCAGGCTGGTTCACTATGTTTCTCCTGATAAGGCCCCCCTAGAGTCCAGCGGGCTACGGCAGTATCCAAAAAGAGACTGGTGTAGGCATACCCCTTCTCATCAAACTGCGTATGTAACGGCCCGAGTCCTACCTCTACTTGCGCTTCCATCACCTCATCTAATTTCAGGATCGGGACGCCATATTGATCTTTTTCCGCCCCTCCTTTGGCCATAGCATCCTGCATTTTCTGGAAGCTATATATTGTTACGTGAGGATCTAATTTCCCGGAAATAACGATGTAATCGCCACCCGGAGCCACATCCACCCCATGTGGGCTCTTCGGTTCTGGTGCAAAATAGAGGAGCCCCTCGGCGATGGAGGTTTCTAAGGGAATCACTTTGAATCCATTGATCTGTTTTGCCTTTCCAGCCGCCACCACTTCAGCCGCTTTCTTCAGATTGATGATATGCAAGTAATCCATATCGCGTTGAGAGGCTCCGGCTTCGAATGGGGGATTCCCTTGCTCAATCCCACCGGTACTCATCTCGGTGTTAAAAGAGTTGCAGAAGACCCATCCTTCACTGACTTTTTTCCCTGCATCGCACAGATCTTGCCAGTAGGGCGGTAATTCCATAGCAAAGGAGTCCTCTGGCAGCAGGCGCCCTTTTTCGCGGTTAAACTTCCAGAAGGTCACCATACCGCGATAGTCTTGCGCATAATTCTCCAGCGAAGCATATTTCCATCCCATAGGAGCGGCATATTGCCCCCCTTCGATGACCCACTCGGTGTTGGGAGTGACCATCGTGCCACCATGATCATTCAGCGCAATGGGGTTTTTGATGATCTGTTTAGTCTCGAAATCGCGCAGATCAATTACCGCTACCCGCGCATTGGCTTTGTCATTGATAAACAGGAACTGCCCATCGTAATCACCAGCGGTTTCACTGAGAGCCGGGTGATGGGTGTCAGCCCACGAGAGTTCTTTGCCATGCACTCTCCCTGCCGCCAGTACCGCCATTGTTCCCTCTGCTCCATAGCCCCACCCTTGCCAGGGTTCTGGAGTAAATACACCGATCGTTTTGAGTAAACGCATCGAGGGGAGACCGATCACAAATACCTGACCGGCGTGCCCACCCGAAGAAAACATTACATAGTCATCATACTTGCCCGTAGGGACGTATGTCTTGACCGCCGCCGTGATATCGTCAGGTGTGAGCCCACGGGCTTGGGCTATAGCGGCAGCGTCTCCAGTAAGAGTAGGGACAGCTACCTGCGGTCCCGTTTGTTCCTGCTGGGAGGTGACTGTTTGTTCCCCTGGCTGTCGAACGATCATCACCACAACGGCCAACACGACGATAATGATCAGAGCAGCAACCAGGGTAGGGAGATATTTTTTTCCATTTTGCATCTCAATACCCTCCTTTTGTCCTTGATGGCTTGCCATCAAGAGGTTTTTTATTCAGACATCTTTTTTGGTGTCTCTCAGTATAGTGGAGGGGAGAGAGAGTCTCTTTGCGCTAGCGCAAAGAGAGGCAATTTTTAGAAAAGATTTTCGGGAAGCTTATCGGGGGGCAAATCTTCGGCAATAACCACCAGCCCATGGGGTGAGCGAATGAGGACCCGTTCGCGTCCTGCTTCGATGATCCCTTGTTGATCCCATTTACTGAGGATACGACTGACTGTGTACAGAGTCGTGCCGGTCATCTCGGCCAGATCCTGGCGGGAAAGGGGAAAATCGATGAGCACCCCCTCCTGTACTTTGCGTCCACTCTGGCGCGTGAGGCGAAGCAAGGCACGGGCAATACGTCGCTCTACTCTTTCCGTGACTAATTCCCGGTACCGATCCTGTAATTCTCGAAAGCGACCGGTCACCAGTCGAAGCGCATTCAGCGCAAGTGGAGGATAGCGTTCGATCAGCCTGGCTATGGTGGGACCATCCCACGCCAGAGTCCCACAATCTCCGACTGCTTGTGCCGATACCGGATACACGATGTTGCTGAGGGCAGCAATAATGCCAAAGGCCTCGCCAGGACTAATGAACCGTACAATGACCTGATGTCCTTCGGGAGTGACCTGGGTAAGCTTCACCTGTCCCTGGATCAGGACATAAAAGGTCGTCGCAGGATCTTCCTGATGAAAAAAAAACGCCTCCTGTTCTACCTGCCGACTCCGGGCTGCTTGAACGATCGTTGTCAACTCGGCCAAACTCAGCCCTTGAAAGAGCCGGATCTGCTGGAGGTAGTGAATATCTTTTGTTCTATCCTGGGAACTCATAAAAGAAGAATAATCCCTCTCTCACAACCTGAACTCAGAACCAGTGCATCTTACTAGGTCATGCTGAACTCTTCACGGCTATCTAAGGAGGTAAGTCCTTCACTCTTATTTCTCGGCCTGTTTACCAGATGAAGCCGAGGTCAGAAGGAACTGCTCTGTTGAAAGCCAGGGAGCTAGTTTGAAAACTTTCTGTAAGATTTTCGCTTTATCCGCTTCACTTTTGGCTGCATGATAGCGTTTTCTGAGCTTTGCAAGCTTTTCCTGTCGCATACGGCGTTTATTCAGTTCTGCTCTTCGCGGTACTGGCATAGATTCTCTACTCCAAAGCCTTGAGAATTGAGTGAAGTTTTGAGAAAAAATCTGGTATTTTCACGAGACAGGAACTGTGGCAAGTTTTTGGGCAATTTGCCGTGTATGCCATTCGATGCCTCTTAGATCGTCAAGTATAGCCAAATAGACCGAGGACGCTTTGGGTATACAGACCCCTTCGATTAAGCGTTGCTGATGCACTACAGCATACTCATTGGCCAGCTCTTCGTATCGTTGTCCCTCCTCCAGGATATGTTTTATCAAGATCCTGTTCTGTGTAATAATCACATCCTGGACACACTCGACGAGCTCGATGGTCTTCTCGAAGAGGAGATTGATTTCCTTCATCGCTCGTTCACTGAAGGGGATTCCTTCTTGAATCATGGTTTTGATCGCCCGAATCACCAATTCGGTATTATCACCAATACGTTCGAGATGCATGGGAATGAAGAAAAGCTTCTGATCTGCCTCCGGAAGATCTGCTTGTCCAGCTAATTTCTTCATAACCAATTCGGTCAGCGTTTTTTCTCGTTGATGCACCTCACGGCAGAGCGTTTCGGCTGGTTGGAGTGGCTCCGTCTCCTGTTTTCGAAAGCCTTCCCAGGTGAGCCGCAGCATCTCTACCGTTTTCCGGCACATCTCATGCGTCTCCGCACGTAAATTTTCCGCTATTTTGACAACCGCTTCCTCATCCATGGTTGTCTCCTTTTTTCTCCGGCCAGTTCATAGTGAATGCACCATCACGGGAGCTCTAGGGTCTCCTGAGAATGCACAAAGTTTTCATTACATTCTATCATTCTCTGGTTTTTGGTTCAACAGGGTGGCGAAGAGGTGTGGACATTTCTTCCATATCATCGATGCTCTTTTCTTACCTTGACCACTTGACATCTTTTTTATGGATGAACGCATAGTGATAAGGTCTCCACAGGTCATGCAGAGGCCTTCGCTTGCATTGAAACACTCGGGGCCTCTACTGTGCTCAGACAGCCAGGGTTAAGCAAAGGAACCGCTTGCTTTTTTGGAGGGGTGGTGCTATGGTACTGGCATCCGTCCTCTGGTTCCTCTGACCAGCTTTGCGGCGGTTGCTGCCGGTGCCGATGGACTGATTGTGGAAACCCATCCCGATCCGCGCTATGCGAAATGTGATGGACAACAGGCTCTGCTCAAAGAAGATCTTTATATCATTATCCAAAAATGCCAGGAAATCTATGTCCTGGTACGCGGAAGTGGTTTTGTGACTCCGGCACTGAACTAAAGATAAAAACAGTTCGCGCGAATAGTTGATACTGAACGGTGGAAAAATGGTACTCTATGAACCTCGATCTCCAAGAATTGCTCCTTTCGGAAACAGGAGTACAGGTAGGGTTTGGTTTTCTAACCGGGTTTGTAGCCGGTTATGCTGGGAAAAAAGTGATCAAGGTGGTGGCGATACTGCTGGGGTTACTCTTTTTTATTTTGCAGATTCTCGCCGCCAAGAATTTTATTACGATCAACTGGTCTTATATTCAACAAACTTCGGAGGTCCTGTATACTGAGGTACAGCGCTCTCGGGACACGTGGTGGCAAATCCTTACGGCGCAGCTCCCTTTTGCGGCGACTTTTGGAGTAGGGTTTTTGGTGGGGTTTCGGAAAGGCTAGAGATGAGCCCCTTCTACTATAACGGTGAACTCTCCCTGAATTTTCCGTTGTTGCAAAGTAGCCAAAACTTCGGGTATCGAACCAGAGAGAAACTCTTCAAACACTTTGGTCATCTCCCGGGCGATTACTACTCTTCGGTCTCCCCAACTCTGCAGTGTCTCTAAAAGCGAGAGGATACGGTAGGGTGATTCGTAGAGGATGATGGTCCGTTCTTCTTCTCGTAACGCTTCGAGCCGCCTTTTCCGCTTTCCACCACGTGCAGGCAAAAACCCTTCAAAGACGAAGCGGTCAGTGGGAAGCCCGGAAACAGAAAGAGCGGCAATCAGCGCAGTAGGGCCGGGGATAGGGATGACGGGTATATGCTGTTCACGAGCGGCTTTGACTAAGCGATACCCTGGATCAGAGATACCGGGCGTCCCGGCATCCGAGACCAGGGCTATAGAGACACCTTGCTGGAGTTTTTCCAGCAAAAGGGGAATCCGTATAGCTTCATTGGCCTCAAAATAGCTGATCAGCGGGGTGGAAATTTGATAGTGACTCAGGAGTTTTCGGGAATGACGGGTATCTTCTGCCGCAATGAGGGAGACCTCCTCTCGTAAGATACGCAAGGCCCGCAGGGTAATATCCTCTAAATTGCCAAGCGGCGTAGCCACAACATAGAGAATCCCTCTCTCATTCACCGGTGTACCTTCTGTTATCTCCTCAATGGCTCTTTCTACGGTGCGGATACACAGGAAGAAATGTTGCTGTGCTGGTTTTATCGATGCTTCTGGCCAGGACGGAAAGCGCGGAAAAAGAGAAACAAAAGGGAAACTTCCGTGCTCTCCGTGCCTCTCTGGTAAAAACCGTCTATGCCTTGCCTGTTCTCCAACTGCTTAGCGCGATTTCTTCGCGGCGACCTGTACCCGAATCAAAGCCTTCTGCAGAGCAATCTCCGCTCGCTCAAAGTCAATATCTTCGCGCCCAGCCATCCGGAGTCGCTCTTCGGCCCGTGCTTTTGCTGCCTCGGCCCGCTGTACATCTATCTCTTCCGCTTTTTCAGCGATCTCCGCAAGAATAGTCACCTGCGAGGGTCCTACCTCTGCATATCCCCAACTCACTGCCAGATAGCGTTTTTGCCCATTTTGGGTGTAGGAGACTTCTCCAATTCCCAGGGTGGTCAAAAACGGCGTATGCCCCGGCAACACACCGAAATACCCCAGCGCTCCAGGGGCAGTTACTTCACTGACCTGCTCACGCACAAGCAGGCGGTCCGGGGTCACGATCTCCAGCAAAATCTGTCCCTCGTCCATGCTTACCCTCCCCGTTTCATGCGGTCAGCTTTCTCCAGCACTTCATCGAGATTTCCGACCATATAAAACGCTTGTTCGGGGATATGATCCAGGTTCCCAGAGATCAACTCCTTAAACCCCGCAATAGTTTCTTTAACCGGGACATAACGGCCAGGCGTACCGGTAAAGGTCTCGGCGACAAAGAAGGGTTGGGAGAGGAAACGTTGAATCTTACGGGCCCGCGCCACGATGATCTTATCCTCTTCTGACAATTCTTCCATCCCGAGGATGGCAATAATATCCTGCAGGTCTTTATAGCGCTGGAGAATATTTTGTACAGTACGGGCGACCATATAGTGTTCTTCTCCAACGATACGTGGATCCAGAATCCGGGAGGTGGAATCGAGTGGATCTACCGCTGGATAGATACCGAGCTCCGCGATCTGCCGGGAAAGAACGGTGGTAGCATCGAGGTGGGCAAAAGTGGTGGCCGGAGCCGGATCGGTTAAGTCGTCTGCTGGTACATAAATCGCCTGCACTGAGGTGATCGATCCCCGTTTGGTCGAGGTAATCCGTTCCTGCAAATCCCCCATCTCAGTCGCTAAGGTAGGCTGGTAGCCTACTGCCGAGGGCATTCGACCAAGGAGAGCGGACACTTCTGATCCAGCCTGGGTAAAGCGGAAGATATTATCGATAAACAGCAATACATCCTGTCCTTCTACATCCCGGAAATACTCCGCAACCGTTAATCCGGTGAGACCCACCCGCAGGCGAGCTCCTGGGGGCTCGGTCATCTGTCCATAAATCAGCGCGGCTTTATCGATAACCCCGGATTCTCGCATTTCCAGCCAGAGATCATTTCCTTCACGGGTGCGCTCCCCTACCCCGGCAAAGACTGAGAACCCGCCATGTTCCTGGGCGATATTGCGGATGAGTTCCATAATAATAACCGTTTTCCCCACACCAGCTCCACCAAACAGACCGGTTTTACCTCCCTTCATATAAGGTTCCAGGAGATCGATCACTTTGATCCCGGTCTCAAACATCTCCGTGGTAGTACCCTGATCTTCAAAGGAAGGAGCTGGACGATGAATGGGGTAGCGTTCCTTGGCCTCGATGGGTCCCTGTTTATCCACTGGATCACCAATCACGTTGAGGATACGTCCCAACACCTCTTTCCCCACCGGCACGGAGATCGGCGCACCAGTATCTACCGCCTTCAGTCCCCGCACCAACCCATCCGTTGGTTGCATGGAGACAGTCCGAACAGTGCTTTCTCCCAGATGTTGAGCTACTTCAGCAACAATAAAGTCTCCATCCTCACCATTTTGCGATCGAAAAATCTTTACGGCATTGTAAATGGCCGGCAGATGCCCGACTTCAAAACGAATATCCACTACCGGGCCGATGATTTGTGTGATCTTCCCTTCATTCATATGCTTTCGTACCTCCTTCTCCTCATCTCATCCTCTCAGGGCATCGGCGCCACTCACCACTTCGATAATTTCTTTGGTAATAGCTGCCTGTCTGGTTCGGTTATAGGTCAGCGTTAATCTTCCGATCATCTCTTCAGCATTGGACGTTGCGGAATCCATCGCCGTCATCCGGGCCCCATGTTCGCTGGCTACCGATTCGAGTAATGCCCGGAACACTTGCACTTCCACATATTTGGGGAGCAACGATCCTAAAATTGCATCCACCGAAGGTTCATAGATATAATCGACGATCAGCTCTCCCTCGCGCACTGGTCTGGGGCGAATGGGAATAAGTTGTTTTGTGGTAACCCGCTGCTGGAGGGCAGAACGGAATTCATTATAGATAACAAAGACCGTGCTCACCTCACCATCGATATAGCTCTTGATCGCCGTCTGGGCAATCTCCGCCGCAATGTTATAGCCAATAGTTCGCTGAAAGATTTCTACATATTGTCCCTTGATCGTATATTCGGGACGTCGGCGAAAGAAATCCCGGGCTTTTCTTCCGATGGTCAACAACGAGACCTGTGATTCGCGATGTTCACGTACAAAGTGGGTAGTAGCTCGCGTAATATTACTATTAAAGGCACCACAGAGCCCTTTATCCGCCGTCACTACCAGCACCAGAATCTTCTCCATCCCTCGATCTTCGAGGAGTGGATGAATCCCGGGTTTTGCCCGTACAGCAAGGTTAGCGAGCACTTCCGCCATTTTATTGGCATACGGGCGAGCAGCCATAATCCGGTCTTGAGCCCGCTGGAGCTTGGCTGCCGAGACCATTTTCATGGCCTTAGTAATTTGCTGAGTCTTCTTGACACTGTTAATGCGCCGTTTGATATCACGTAAACTGGGCATTTATCGTGCCTCCGCCGCCACTGCCGCCATGGCTGGGGGTTTTTCTATGGTCTTGACAAACTCTCCTTTAAATTCCTCAATGATTTTGCGGAGATTTTCCTGGATGCTATCATCCAACTGTTTTTTCTCCTTGATCTCTTTGGGCAGCTCTGGATATTTACTATCGACAAATTCGTAGAACTCTCTTTCAAACCGACGGCACTGATCCACTGGGATATCGTCCAGATATCCATTCACCCCCACAAAGATGATCATAATCTGCTTTTCGACTGGTAGAGGCTGATATTGATCCTGTTTCAAGATCTCGACCATCCGTTCACCACGCGTGAGCTGGGCCTGGGTCGCGGCATCGAGCTCACTTCCAAACTGGGCAAAAGCGGCCAGCTCCCGGTATTGAGCCAGATCAAGCCGAAGACGCCCCGCAATACGCTTCATGGCGGGAATCTGCGCCGCTCCACCGACCCGGGAGACAGAGAGACCAACGTTGATTGCTGGTCGTACGCCGGAATAGAAGAGATCGGATTCCAGATAGATCTGTCCATCGGTAATGGAGATCACGTTCGTCGGAATATAGGCGGACACGTCACCCGCCTGCGTTTCGATAATGGGGAGCGCCGTAAGCGAGCCTCCACCGAGCTCGTCGTTGAGCTTAGCTGCTCGCTCGAGCAGCCGGGAATGGAGATAGAAAACGTCTCCCGGATACGCTTCTCGTCCAGGAGGACGCCGTAACAGCAAAGAAAGTTGTCGATAGGCGGCGGCCTGTTTGGAGAGATCATCATAAATGATGAGAGCATGCCGTCCTGTGTCACGGAGATACTCTCCCATAGCGCAACCAGCATATGGAGCAATATATTGCAGCGGAGCCGGATCACTCGCCGTTGCGGAGACGACAATTGTGTAGTCCATAGCCCCGGCCTCTTCCAGAGTTCTTACTACCTGCGCAACCGTGGAGCGCTTCTGCCCAATGGCCACATAAATACAAAAGACATCGGTGTCTTTCTGATTGATAATGGTATCAATGGCTACAGCCGTTTTCCCAGTCTGTCTATCTCCGATGATCAGCTCCCGCTGGCCTCTTCCAATAGGCACCATAGCATCAATGGCTTTTAATCCTGTCTGGAGAGGCTCATTTACCGGCCGTCTATCCACGACTCCAGGAGCCAGACGTTCAATGGGGCGAAATTCTTTGGCCTCAATAGGGCCCTTACCATCCAGAGGTTGACCAAGGGGGTTCACCACCCGGCCAATCAGCGCATCTCCAACCGGCACCTCGACTATTCTCCCTGTCCGTCTAACCTCATCCCCCTCCTTGATCAGCGTATCCTCACCCAAAAGAACGATCCCCACATTATCCTCTTCCAGGTTGAGTACAATGCCATAAATATCGTGAGGGAAAAGGATCAATTCTCCAGCCATGGCCCGCTCGAGTCCATAGACCCGGGCAATACCATCCCCCACGGAGATAACCGTCCCAATCTCCTTCAGCTCGATCCTTCCTTCATATCGTTCGATCTGTTGTTTGATAATTTCACTAATTTCCTCGGCTCGGATCTCCATCAACTTACCCCCTCGTCATTTCCGCGCTCAATTGTTGTAACTGATTTCTCACACTCCCATCAAGAATTATACTCCCAATTTGGGCGACAATCCCTCCTAGCAGTTCGGGATCGACTTTGACCTCCATAATCACCTCTTTGGCCATATATTCAGATAACCGACGGTGCAGCTCTTCGCTCAACGCAGGTGAAAGTGGAAAAGCAGATCGAATCTGCACCTTGACCCGATTTTGAGCCGCGTTTGCCAGCTCTTCATACCTTTGTTGAATGACGGGTAAATATTTTAAGCGATCTTTTTCCAACAAAAGGCGCAAGAAATTGATCACTATCGGTGGAAAGTGAAATCGATCTGTAAGCGAATCGAGCACTTTGCGTTTGAATTCGAGATGGATACTTGGATTATAGAGGAGCGCTGGCAGCTCTTCATTACTATGAATCAGCTCAGAGATCTCCTGTAGCGCTTTTCCTACCACCTCAAAATCGCCATGCTGCTTCCGCACTACATCTACCAGTGCCTGGGCATATCTTCGGGCTACTACATTCCCAATCAATTTCTTTCTCCTATCTGTGTAATATATCTCCGCACTAACCGCTCATGATCTGCTTCCTGCATCTGCTCTTTGAGGAAATTTTCAGCGAGCTGTACCGCCAAATGAGCCGCTTCATTCTGCAAGTTTGTCTTGGCCTTCTCCACTTCTTGCTGGATATTGAACCGGGCATTTTGTACAATTCTCTCAGCCGCTCGACGAGCATCCGCTTCCATTTGACGCAGGATAGCATCCCGCTCCTGAGCTCCATTCTGTTTGATCTGGGCGATCTCCGCGTCTAGATTCCGAACCCGTTCTTCATAGCGGCGGAGCTGTGTTTCAGCATCCACCACCGCCTGTTTAGAGTCTACTATCGATTGTTCAATTCGCGTACGCCGATTCTGCAGAGCCTCTTTGAGTCTTTTGGCCAGCAGTAAATAGAGAACCAGTACAATGATGCCGAAATTCACAAACCGAGCAAGTTCTTTCAGCAGGCTGAATTCTGGCCCCTGCTCCTCTCCATGCTCTCCCCGTGCTGCCGCTAGCAGCGGAGAGGCTCCGAGACAGAGGATAGCAAGCAGAAGCAGGACTACTCCTCCCCATTGTCTTCGTGTACAGTGTCTATCGATTCTCATGTTTTTTTCTTCTCCTCACCTGAGGGTTATCTTATGCGGCAAGGGGACGTCCCAAAATCTTTTCCACCACTTCCCGAGCCAATCTATTCGCATCGACCAGCAGTTTCTGTCGAGCAGCCTGTACCGCTTCTTCCACCTGCTGATGCGCCTCTGCAATCATACGGCTCGCTTCTGCACGCGCTTCATCCAGAATTTCCTGCTGCCGTCGGGCTCCTTCACGTTGTGCATTGGCCAGCAACTCGACCACTTCACGTTTGGCTGCATTGATTGCGGCTTCATAGGATTGAAGCTTCTTTTCCCCTTCTGTTCGAATATGCTTTGCTTGCTCCAGGCGCCCTTCGATCTCTCCCTGTCGCTTTTCAATCAGGGCAAGCATCGGACTCCAAAAATGCTTTTTCAAAAAGAGAATCAAAAAGATAAAACCGGCAAACTGCACCAATATCGTCCAGTTAATACTTAACACCTTCCTGCTCCTCCGTCATATAAATATTCAACGCTTTATGCTCACCGAAGCAACTCGGCAGATTCTTTTTCTTTGCGAGGTGAGTTAACGGTTGGCAACGCATTCTCTGATCTACATTCTTCCTCATCTGACCCGATAGATCAAACGAAACCATAGTAAAATACCGTACCCCTGTAATCCTTGTCAAATATTTTTCTTCTCTTTTCTCTTCTCCTCTTTCTCCTTTCCATCTCTGGTCAGACTGAAGAGCCAGGAAACAAACCTTAAGGGAGATTCAAGGGAAGAGACGGTTGCTGGAGAAAGGTCGAGCCCATGGCGGTATATCGCTCGAAAATATCGGTAAACGATACCTGCTCCCCTCGTTTCTGGGCCAGGAGTCTCACACACAGTTCGGCATGCACTTCTTCAAAGGGGAACTTTTTACTTTTCGCCTGCTCCAGAGCACTACGGAATTTGCGCTCGGCCTGGGGAATTTTGCCTTCCAACAAGAGGACCTCTCCTTGCCCCAGGGTGGTATAAATTTTTCCCCGGCTATCCTGAGTGATCTGGAACAATTTTTCCGCCTCGGTAAAATCTCCTCTCGCCTGAGCATATTGCCCCAGCATTTTATAAGCGGTTCCTTCTCCCCACAGCGTATAGGCGTAGCTGACGCGGTCACCGATCTGCTCATACAATTGACGGGCCTTTGCGTAAAACTCCAGCGCCGTTTCGTATGCTCCCAACATCCGGCGAGCATTCCCAATTCCACAGAATGAATACGCCTGTCCAAAGAAATCTTCTGTCTCCTGAAAATGTGTATTCGCTTCCGTATAAAAACGTAAGGAGTCCTCAAAACGTCCCATCACTCGCGACACTCCCCCCAAAGCGCACAGAGCATAAGTAGCACCAGAGCGATTTCCTTGTTGCTCAAAGTACTGGTGAGCTTTCTCAAAAGCTGCCAGAGCCTGGCGCAGTTCTCCTCGCACCCGAAAGACTCCCCCCTTCGCCCAAAGAGTATAGGCCTCTCCATTGATATCCCCTAGCTCTTGATAATACTCTGCAGCCAGCTCAAAACATTGCAAAGCTTGCGGAATTTTTCCCAGAGCACGGAGAGCCATTCCCTTTCCGACCAGAGCATCCGCCACTGCCGTATCCTCTTCCTGCTCCTCGGCAAGCCGCTCGGCTGCCTGGTATTCGAGGAGGGCCTGACCAAACCGGCCAAGAATCCGCAAACAATGGCCTTTGGCTAACCGACACATCAGAATACCCTCTGGATCTTTCTCCGCGCGAAATCTGGCCTCTGCTTCGCGATAAAGCGCTAAGGCTTCTCCAAACTGACTGTGGTCTCGTTTGACTTCCGCCTCGTTCCAGAGTGATTCTGCTGATGGTTGTTGCATGGTTTCCCCCCTCGCACTCCAGCAAAAAAGATAACAGTCCTGGTCAAATTCCTTCTTGGCCAGGCTGACTATAACACTGCCGGCGGTACCCGTCAAGGGGATTCCAGGATAGCAGGCCAGGCTATCTCCCTCTACCGAACCGATAGCCTGGTCAGTCTGAGGGGATCAGCTATAAGGAGGGAAGAGGAACACGATGAGGAGATCAGAAGTTAATGTAACTTATTTATCCCAGCTAAAGCCGCCACCTTATAACACTCGGCGAGCGTCGGATAGTTAAACACATTGTGCACAAAGTAGTCAATAGTGCCTCTAAAGGAGAGGACGGCTTGTCCAATGTGGACAAGCTCTGCTGCCCCTTCGCCAATAATGTGTACTCCCAGCAGGTGTCGAGTTTCCCGGTGAAAGAGGAGTTTAAGCATACCGGTCTGATCACCCATAATTTGCCCACGGGCGATCTCACGGTAGTGCGCTTTTCCTACTTCGTAGGGAATCCCCTTTTCTGTTAACTCCTCTTCGGTTTGCCCCACATACGAGACCTCTGGGATGGTATAGATTCCGTAGGGGAACAGCGCAGGGACCGAGGTACAAGGCAGACCAAACGCATGACAGGTTGCCAGCCGCCCCTGTTCCATCGATACCGAAGCCAGACTGGGAAATCCTACTACGTCACCGACCGCATAGATGTGGGGCACTGCGGTCTGGAAGTATTCATTCACCGGAATTCGTCCACGACTGTCTGTGGTCAATCCCGCTGCTTCCAGATGTAATGTTTCTGTATTTCCCTGACGACCAACGGTATAGAGGAGCATAGCCGCGGTGATCACTTTACTACTCTTCAGGTGGGCAGCTACCCGACCGGTAGGGAGCTTTTCTACCCGTTCTACCTCTTCCCCTAATCGGAGGGTTACCCCGATATTCCGCATATGGTAACAGAGGGTTTCTATGATCTCGGCATCGACAAATTCCAGCAACCGAGAGCGAAGATCGATCAGAGTAACCGATACGCCTAGCGTAGCAAACATGCAGGCATACTCAATACCGATGACTCCTCCCCCCACAATGGTCATGGAGCGTGGCAGACTGGATATATGAAAGATGGTATCCGAGTCGATAATGTTCCCCCCATCAATAGGCACCAGGGAAGAGTGTGCTGGTTTGGTGCCCGTGGCGATAACGATAAAATCTGCTTCGTAGTCTTCTACGCCTCGAAAACTTTTCACCTGAATCTGGTGCGGACTCAGAAACGATGCCTGACCCTGAATGAGATCGACATGATTCCGCTGAAATTGGGCCCGGATCACCTCAATCTCGTTGCGGATCACATGATTACAGCGAAACACTAAATCCTCAATGGTTATGTTCTGCTTTATACGGTAACTCGCCCCATAGAGACCACGCTGACGGAACCCGGAGAAATAGAGGACAGCTTCGCGCATGGTCTTACTGGGGATAGTACCGGTGTTGATGCAGACCCCACCCACTACCTCTTTTTTCTCCACTACGGCTACCTCTTTTCCCAGCTTAGCGGCCTGGATAGCGGCACGATGGCCGGCTGGACCGCTACCGATTACAATCATGTCGTAAGTTTTCATATCTGTGAACTCCCTTCAGAGAACGCTGGTAAAGCCTGCTGCCCTGAGTCTTCATCTCATACCGGTTCTTCTCTATTATTCTCCTCCCGCTTCAAAGACTTTTACCTCCTCTCCTCTACAGAACTTTTGAGACTCAGACAATGGAGGAATAAAGTGACAGGTACTATATCGGCAGACGAGGGGAATTTCTTGAAGGGTTTCCTAAGCGCTGGATGATCGCTCCCTTGAGTTCAAATTCTGAGAAGGTATCTTAAAGGATGTTCAGGGCAGCGGTGTGCACTTGCCCTGTAGACTAAGTGTCAGGAGGAGATGTCTCGAATAATATGAATCTTTGAAGCTTACTTGACCTATCTCATCCCTTCCTTCTGCAAACAGACCAGCCAGCGCTCCATGCCACTCGAGGAAGGGAGAGGGAGTATCTCTCTCACTCTTCCTCCCTGCTTGGCAAGAGTCTGCTCTACTTCCTGGATTTCTGCGCGATAACCTGTCCCTTTTTCGGTTAACAGCTTTCCACCTGGTCGGAGCAGGGGAAAGGCGAGTTGCACGAGGAACTGGAGAGAGCCTACGGCGCGACTCACCACGATATCATAACGTTCCTGATACTCTTTCTCTCTGGCCAGGTCGGATGCATCACGCATCAGGCAAGGCATATCCCGCAGACCTAGCAGACGGCAGATATGCTGTAAAAAGATACTTTTTTTGTGTGATCGTTCCAGAAGGGTGACCACCAGGTATGGAAACAAGATTTTGAGTGGTATTCCGGGAATGCCCGCCCCAGAACCGAGATCAAGGATCTGAAGACCAGGCAAGGGTTGAAACCCCCGTGCAAAATCGAGAGAAGCGAGAAGAAGCTTATGCAGCACAGCCTCCCGACTACGAAAGGCCGTGAGATTCATCTTTCGATTCCAGCGCTCCAATTCCATCAGGTAAGAGCAAAACTGCTGTGCCTGGAGAGCGGTCAGAGGATATCCGGCCTCAGCAAAGGCTGCTTTAAGCCATTCAGAAAGGCTATCTTTTTCCCCCACCCCGCTCCCTCTTCAGCCGTTGCAGATAAACAAGCAACAGAGAAATTGCTGCTGGCGTTACTCCAGGAATCCGGGCAGCCTGTCCAAGGGAAATTGGCCGAATGGCGCTTAACTTCTCCCGCACCTCACGTGAAAGGGTTGGGATATTCGTATAATCAAAGTCTGCCGGAATCATTTCCCGCTCCAGCTTGCGAAAACGTTCTACTTGCGCCATCTGCCGGGCGATATAGCCTTCGTATTTCACCTGAATCTCCACCTGTTCCTGGACATCAAAGGAGAGGGGAGTCTCCGCTGGAAGGAGTTCATGGATAGCGCTATATTCTACCTCGGGACGTTTAAGGAGTTCGGCAAGGGTTACGCTCTGCTGTACCGGTCCAATTCCCAGCTTCTCTAATTTCTCTCGACTCTCCGGTGTTAAAGGGAGACGCGTAGTACGGAGACGAGAGATCTCTTCTGCAATAGCCTCTCGTTTGGCCAGGAATTTTTTATATTCCGGTTCAGGAACCAATCCAATCTGGTATCCTTTCTCGCGCAGGCGTAAATCCGCATTATCCTGGCGGAGGAGCAAGCGATACTCTGCCCGCGAGGTAAAGAGACGGTAAGGTTCATTGGTGCCCTTGGTCACCAGATCATCGATGAGCACACCAATATAGGCCTCAGAACGGTCGAGAATGAGAGGGGGTTTCCCGAGAATTTTCAGCGCGGCATTAATCCCGGCCATCAACCCCTGGGCGGCTGCCTCTTCATATCCAGAAGTACCATTGATCTGTCCAGCGTGATAGAGCCCCTCGACCCGTTTGGTTTCCAGAGTCGGTTTGAGTTCCGTCGGCAGCACAAAATCATATTCCACTGCATACCCGGGCCGCATAATCTCAGCCTTTTCCAGTCCCCGGATGGTTTGGACCAGCCGCTTTTGCACATCAAGAGGAAGACTGGTCGAAATCCCATTGGGATAGATTTCCTGCGTATGGCGCCCTTCGGGCTCCAAAAAGACCTGGTGCCGTACTTTATCTGGAAACCGCATCACTTTGTCCTCTATAGAGGGGCAATAGCGTGGTCCGGTGCCTTGAATCACCCCACTGTATAACGGAGAACGATCCAGATTCTCTCGAATGATCCGATGCGTCTCTTCATTGGTATAGGTCAAATAGCAAGGGACCTGCTCCTGGATAATCGCCTCGGTGGAAAAGGAGAAGGGGCGTGGAAAGGGATCCCCCGGTTGGAGTTCCGTAGCAGAAAAGTCAATGGTTTTTGCATCCAGCCGCGGTGGAGTGCCGGTCTTGAGACGACCCATCGCAAATCCAATTTCGGCAAAATTCTCCGCCAGCCGAACAGCCGGGAACTCGCCACTCCGACCAGCGGGGTAGCTTTTGAGACCGACATGGATGAGTCCGCGCAGGAAAGTTCCAGTGGTGATAATCACTGCCTTTGCCCGTAACTGCTCCCCAATATTGGTTTCCACTCCTATCACCCGGCCATTATCTAAGAGCAGACTATCGACCAAGGCCTGTTTGACTTCGAGCCGAGTCTGTCTCTCCAGCGTAGCTTTCATCTCCATACGGTAGTGCAACTTATCTGCTTGCGCCCGGTAGGCCTGTACGGCTGGACCTTTCCGTGTGTTGAGTACTCGAAATTGTATACCCGTTTTATCGATACAGCGCCCCATCTCTCCACCGAGGGCATCAATTTCACGTACCAAGTGTCCCTTAGCAATACCGCCAATGGCCGGATTACATGGCATAAGCGCAATACTATCCAGATTAATGGTCAGGATAGCTGTTTGACAGCCCATACGAGCAGCAGCCAAGGCCGCTTCACAACCAGCATGGCCGGCGCCTACCACGATCACATCGTATTCTTGCACTGCCATACCTTTTTCCTCACTCTATTTTCCGATGCAGAACTCCTGGAATATTTTCTCTAATAAATCTTCGGTAAAACTCTTCCCCACGATTTCCCCTAAACTGTCCAGGGCTGCATGAATATCCAGCGCTACAAACTCCGCAGACATCTCCGCCTGCAAAGAGCTTATGGCGGTTTGGAGGCTTTCTCGACACCGCAGCAGAGCCTCCTGGTGTCTCAGCTTGGTAACGATTACTCCCTCTTCCTTCCGGGCTCCTTGTTCGGTAAAGAGATTTTGGCAGATAGCTTCCTCAAGCTGTCCCAAGCCTAGACGCCTGGTAGCCGAGACTTCCACAAATACATGCCGCGGGAAGCGCTTTTTGAGAGTTTCATACTCCAGGTGACGCGGCAGATCTATCTTATTCAGTACAAAGAGGACATTTTTTCCTTCTACGACCCTCAACAATTCCCAATCTTCGTCGGTAAGAGCCGTGGAAGCATCGAGGAGAAAGAGAATAATGTCCGCTTCCTGTACCAGTTGTCGGGACCGGGCGACCCCCTCTTGTTCTATCTCATCACGCCCTTCTCGAATCCCAGCGGTATCGACCAGTCGAAAAGGATACCCATGAATACTCAGGCGCTCTTCAATCGTATCACGCGTCGTCCCGGCTATGGGGGTGACAATCGCCCGGTTCTCCAACAGCAAGGCATTAAAGAGGCTTGATTTTCCGACATTTGGTTTGCCAGCGAGCACGAGCAGGATCCCCTCCCGAATAAATTTTCCCTGTCGAAAACTTTTGAGAAGAAGATCGAGCCGGTCTACAACGAGGCCCAGCTTCTGGAGTAATTCCTCTTTGCCAGCGATTTCCAGATTCTCTTCGGGAAAATCTACTGCCGCTTCCAGAAAGGCCAGCACCTCAATCAGTTTCTGATGCAGCTCGTTGATCTCTGTGGAGAGTCCACCCTCGAGTTGTCGAAGCGCATGGTGCATGCTCAAATCTGTAGTAGCCCGGATCAGATCGAGTACCGCTTCCGCTTGCGTCAAATCGAGTCGGCCATTCAGAAATGCACGTTTGGTAAACTCTCCCGGTTCAGCCAATCGGGCTCCTGCAGTCATCGTAGCTTCCAAAATGCGTCGCACCGGCATCATTCCACCATGACAACTGATCTCGCATACATCTTCTGCAGTATACGAGCGGGGACCTTTCATAAAGGTCAGCAATACCTCATCGAGTTTTGTCTCCCGCAGTGGATCGACGATAAAGCCATACCGTACCCGATGTGAGAGGAGCTTTTTGACCTTTTTGCCTTCAGCCGTGCGAAAGATCCGCCGCACGATCGCTTCGGTTTGGGGACCGCTCAGCCGCACGATTCCTATGCCCCCTTCTCCCAGGGGAGTGGCAATAGCCGTAATAGTATCCTGCTCGCTATGCATAACGGCCAGGGTTCCTCTGAAGGTTTTATTCCTGCCGAGGAGAGATCACGATCTTCCGGAGGAGCCCTTCTCCTCTACTGCTTGTGCGTACCTGTTTATCCTCTTGCAGGGTCATATGAATAATACGCCGGTCATGAGAATTCATGGGAGAGACGATGGCTGGCCGACCGGTGTTTTTTACTTGCGAGGCCAGTTTGCGCGCCAGGCGTTGGACCCGCTCCTGTCGTTTCTCCTGGTAGTTTTCCGTATCGAGAATAATGCGCATGCGTTCTCGGGGGTATTTATTCACCATCCGATCCACGATATACTGGAGAGCATCGATCGTCTGTCCATGTCTACCGATAATCAATCCTCCCTGGTTACTGACGATATTCAGGTAGATTGATCCGTTTTTTTCCGTCCCTTGTACGCTACAATCGATATCCATAAGCTGGAGGATAGTTTTTAATACCTCCTCAGCTTCCTGCACCCGGCTCTTTTGGTTGTTATAAGCTACCTTAATACGAACAATTTGATTCCCGAAGAGCCCAAAAAATTTTTTGTTGGTCTGCTCAAGGATTTCTATTTTTACCTCTTCTTTTGCGCGTCCAATTCTCTGCAGGGCCTTTTCCAGCGCTTCGTCCAGAGTTTTCCCTTGTTCTTCGATCCATTCCATCTTGTCCTCCTTCGTGTCACCGCCTCTTCTGTTCTGTACAGGGTTATTGTTCTACAGGAGCGGCAGGCGGTGTAGACGCTTTTCTCAGTAGCAGGTACTGTTGTCCGATGGTCAGCAGGTTGTTCACAAGCCAGTAAATCACGAGTCCTACCGGAAAATTCAGGAACAGAAAGGTAAAAACGATGGGCATAATCAGCATAATCTTTGCCTGCGTTGGATCGCCTACCGTTGGGGTCATCTTTTGTTGAATCACCATAGACGCGCCCATCAGAATAGGTAAGATATAGTAAGGATCTTTCTCCGAAAGGTCTGTAATCCAGAGAAAAAAGGGAGCCTGCCGTAGCTCGATAGAGACGTAGAGCACCTTATAGAGGGCAAAAAAGATAGGTATCTGCAGTATCATGGGCAAGCATCCTCCTAAGGGATTGACTTTGTTTTCCCGGTAGAGCCGCATCATTTCCTGGTTCAATTTTTGCCGGTCGTTTTTATAGCGTTCCTGCAGGGCTTTCATTTGAGGTTGAATTTTTTGCATGTCCTGCATGGACTGAAAACTCTTATGGGTCAGTGGAAAAAAGATAATCTTAATCACACAGGTTAAGAGGATAATAGCCACACCATAGTTATGGGTGAAGGTATAGAAAAACTGTAAAACTTTCAGCAGCGGTTTGGCCACAAAGGCAAACCAGCCATAGTCATAGTCGAGGATCTCGGAGAGCCGAGCTTCACTGGGGCCATATTGAGCAAGGAGATCTCCTGCCTTTGGTCCAGCGTAGAGAGTGTAGAGCCCCCCTCCTCCTGTCGCAGTCACAGGCTGTTCCAGACCCACGGCGTACTCTTTGAACTGATTCAGCGTCACAACCGCCCGTTCGTTTCGCTCCGGGTTCTCCGGAATAAGAGCGACCACAAAGTATTTACTTTGCAGGGCAATCCACTGGACTGCTCCAGCGATGCTGGTCTGTTTTCCCGCTTCCTCTGGTTTGTCAAAGACCAGTTTTCCCCCTACACTCCCAATTGGTCCAGTGGTGGTATACCCACTCTGATCCGCACTATCATCATAAATACCTGGCCCCCAAAAGATACGGTAAGAAGAGAGGCGGTTTGTCGCTGGTTGCTCAATCTGGACGGCGAGGTCAATCCCATATGACCCGTACTGAAATTGATATGCTTTGGTAATCCGTAGACCAGAAGGATGGTGATATCGAAAAGTCACCTTGCCGTTGGGTTGTGCCGGACTGAGCTGGAGCCTATCCTCGCTGGTTTCAAAAGGCGCATTATTGATCTCATTGGTCAAAGCGGGATCTTGAAATACGAAATAGAGGGGAAATTCTCCTCCTTTCTTATTGGCCAAGAGATTAATCGGTTTTTGGTCTGCTTTCGTCAGATAGTTTTTCAATAAAAGCTGTTCTATGCTTCCTCCCTGATTTATTAATGTCACCTTACTTACCCCGGTATCCACCTCCACTCGTTGCAGAGATGCTGGTGACAGAAGCGCTGCAGTAAGGGGGGGAACACTGCTTTCCGGAATCTTCTCTCCCTCTTCCTTTGTGGCGACTTGGTCTGGTGGTCTCTCCTCCCCACCATTCCTCTTTGGTTCCTGCTCAGTCAGAATCTTCTCCTCTTCCGGTTGTCGTTGTTGAGGAGTGGGCAGGAGAAAATATTGGTAGAGAATAATCACCAGCAACGAGAGGACAATGGCCAAAACGGCCCGCGTTTCCATTCGATACTCCTTCTTCGTTTGATACTCCTAGTGTGCAGAGATGTTCTATTTGCCGCTCAGTCGAGGAGATCCACTCCTCCAGGATGAAAGGGATTACATCGAACAATCCTCCACAAAGCAAGACCCATCCCTTTCCACACGCCATACCGTTCCACGGCCAGCATCGCATAGGTTGAACAGTTTGGAAAAAATCGACAGGCAGGAGGGAAGAGAGGCGAGAGGAAATATTGATATGCCCGTATACACCAGATAAAGAGTTTTGCGACCATGGGTTTAGATGCTACTGTAAATCACTCGCATTCTGTAGATGATTTGTCCTCTAGGTTCTCTTCTACTCGTTCCACACCGAACAAGGGTCAGAACAACTAGCCTGGTAGGGAGGTCAATGCTGCTCTCATGGTGATGGTGAGCTCCTGTTCCAGTTCCCAATAGCTCAGCTCTGCGCAGCCTTTTTTCGCCACAAAAACCACGTCGTACCCTTCGGTCGGAAACACTGGTGAGCGGCGAAAGATTTCTCGCACCCGGCGCTTGATTCGATTCCGAAGCACTGCTCCACCTACCTTGCGGGAAACAGTTAATCCTAACCGCGTCTTTCCTGCTTTTCGTTCCAGAAGATAGAGCGTAAAATACTGATGTTGCACACGTTTACCTTGCGTGTAACAGGCCTGAAAATCTGCCCGTTTGCGTAGCCTTTGTTCTTTGGTAAAACGTTCTCCCGCCACAGATAATGATCCATCTTTCCGCTCACCCACACCGTCTCTTGATGTGTTATTATCCCTCAGATAATCTCCCTTTCCCCTCACACGGTCAGCCGTTTTCTCCCTTTCCGTCTTCTCCGCTTGAGTACTTCCCTTCCATGTCGAGAACGCATACGTGCCCGGAATCCATGGGTCCGTTTTCTCTTGATCCGACTCGGTTGATAGGTCCGCTTCACGGCTCCTCCTCATAATACTGCGAGATACTTTGATCTTTTATCCTTGTATTCTTGCTTTTGTTTTCCATTTTCAGTACTCTCCGCTCATCCCAATACTCGGCTTCCCTTCAGAAGAGAGGTAGTGCTTACCTTACCAATTTCCCCTAGCATTGTCAAGGGGGCAAACACAATTCTGTTGCCCCTTTTCCGGTTATTTGCTATAATAGAAGGTCTCTCTACTTAATTACATTATGTAGCAAAAATCGAAGCAGTCAATGCGGCTTCGAGAGAGGTAACCTCTAAGTTGTAGGGAACCAGGGATCGTGCTCAGAAAGATTTCCCCCGGCGGCAAAAAGATTTCCACAGGAGGGGTGATTTTTGCAAGAAAAATTCCCCTACAACTTATTGAAAATAAAGGAATTAAAAAGTTATCCACAGGTGTGGAAAAAATTGTGGATAACTTCGAAAAAGGCGTAAATTTCTGCTAGAGGTTGTGGATAATTTTTTGCAGTATCATCCCTGGTGGAAAAAGTTATCCACAACTTAAGGGATTCTAAATCAATTACTTACGTGTAACATAAGTCTTTTCAATGGCTTAGCCTGTGGATAACTCTGTGGATAACCCTGTGGATAACTTGTGGATAACTTTGGCCTGTGGATAACTCACAAGTTATCCACAAGTTATCCACAGAGTTATCCACAGGCTCCCCAGCTACAAGATATTAAAAATAAAGGAATTAGAAAGTTATCCACATTATCCACAGGACCTACTACTACTACTAATCTTTTTTTAAATGGGAAACTAGTATTAGTAAACCGAACAAATCGAGAGAGGAAATGAGAGCGATGGAAATTCACATTACCCGAGAAGACTTTTTAAAGGAATTACAGCGTATTCAATCCATAGTAGAGCGGAGAAATACTACCCCCATCCTCACCAATTTCCTCTTAGAAGCTACCGCCGATGAGGTCTCCATTAGTGCCACCGATCTGGAACTGGGTTTTCGAGGAACGCTCCATGCCCAGACGATTGTTCCTGGAAGTTTGGCCTTAGCTGCCAGACAGACCTATGATATTGTGCGTGAACTCTTCCCGGAATCCGAAATTGTCTTGACCACCCCGGAGCAGAATTGGGCACAACTTACTGCTGGTCGAGCGATTTTTAAGATCCCGAGCCTGCGAGGAGAGGATTTTCCTCCTTTGCCTTCCTACGATGAAAAAGAAGGGGTAATGTTACAGGATCAAACCTTCCGGGAGATGATCACCAAGACCTCCTTTGCCATTTCACAGGATGAAACCCGATTTGCCTTAAAGGGAGCGTTGTTTTCGCTCCAAAATGGTGAAATGCGGATGGTCTCCAGCGATGGGCATCGTCTGGCTTATATTAGACGTCCCCATGCCGGAGAGGCAACTACCCCCAAGGAAGTGATTGTCCCGCGAAAAGCCCTGGAAGAGATCCGGAAGCTCCTGGATGAAGACAAGAGCGAAGAGGCTGCTTCGCATCTCGATGTCGTGGGGAGTCATTTAATCTTTAAAAAAGAAAAATTTCTCCTGACCAGTCGTCTTATTGAAGGACAATTCCCTCCCTACGATCAGGTGATCCCCAAGGGGTATAAAAAACGTGCCATACTCAATAAAGAGGCCTTTCTCGGCGCTTTAAAACGGGTCTCCCTTCTCTCCAATGAAAAATCCAGACCGGTGCGCTTCGATATCCAGAAAGGAGAGATGACCCTCCGCTCGAATAGCCCAGAACTGGGAGAAGCAGTGGAAGGTCTGGAAATCGACTATAATGGAGAAAATATGCACATCAGTTTTAATGCTCGCTATCTCATCGATGTACTCGCCGTGATTGAGGAAGAAACCGTGTTTTTGGAACTCGGCGATCATTTTGGTCCAGCGATCCTCCGCCCACAAGAGGATACAGGGTACCTCTGTGTGGTCATGCCGATGCGGTTGTAACCAACCATGTTTCTTAAGGAAATCCACCTGCGGAATTTTCGCAATTACACTGATCTGGTCCTTCGGTTCTCGCCGATGGTGAATATATTGCTGGGAGAGAATGGGCAAGGAAAGACGAATCTTCTGGAAGCCATCTACTTTCTCTCCACCTTACGCTCGTTTCGGACCAGCCGCAGGGAAGAGTTACTCCAGTGGGGGAAACCACGAGCCTACCTTAAGGGAGTGCTCCAGCATCCGCTCTATGCACGAGAGGTAATCCTGGAAGTCTTTTTGGAAGAAAGAAGCCGTCATTTGCGAATCAATGGGAAAGAGCCAGCAACTATTGGCGAGTTTCTGGGGCTTTTCACGACCTTTGTCTTTTTTCCCGATTCTCTCTTGGTGATCAAAGGAGGGCCTGCAGAGCGAAGAAAGTTCTTCGATCGGGGGATTTATAACCTTAACCCTCGCTATCTCCATCTGGTCCAGGAGTATAATCACGCTCTGAAACAGCGCAACAGCCTGCTGAAAACTGCTCAGGTTGATCAGGCTCTTTTCGAAGTATGGACCAAGCAATATACTGAGCTGGGGACAGAGATGCTCGTGGAACGGCTCCAATATCTTCATGAGCTCAGCTATGACTTACAACAGGTTGGCAAGCAGTTTTGGCCAGAGCAGAATTCACTCGCTGTGGTATACCATTCGTCTTGTGGTGCAGATTTTTCCTTCCCTTTGACAGAACAGTGGGACGCAAAAGAGCGATGCGTGGAAGAGATGTATATCCGGTTACAAGCCCATCTCCACCGACGAGAACGCGAAGAACGTCGGAGGGCTCAATCTCTGGTAGGACCACACCGGGACGACCTGACCTTTCTTTTGAATGGAAAAGATTTACGATTATATGGTTCGCAGGGAGAACAGCGCATTTTTATGTTTCTTCTTACCCTGGCCATGCTCCAGAACTTTACGAGGCAACAGGAGCTATTACCTGTCGTTCTGCTAGATGATGTAGTTTCTGAATTGGATGATAGACGACGAAGAATCGTCTTTGACTTTTTAGCACACGTAAGCCAGCAGGTTTTTGTTACGAGCGCTGAACCGGTCGATTTTAGCGTAGTGAGAGAACAGAAATTCCTTTACCGGGTAGAAGCGGGGGGAGTACAACGCTGGTAAAATACACAGGAAAAAGGGGTTACTATGGCAACAAGAACCATTGATGACACCAGTTATGATGCGGGTAAAATCAAGGTCTTAGAAGGGCTGGAGGCTGTACGCAAGCGCCCAGCCATGTATATTGGCAGCACAGGGGTACAGGGGCTTCACCATCTGGTCTATGAGGTGGTAGACAACAGTGTGGATGAGACGATGGCGGGCTACTGTACCCATATCGCCGTCACCATTCATATCGATAATAGTGTCACTGTAATCGATGATGGCCGAGGAATTCCCATCGACATGCATCCGACTGAGAAGCGACCAGCCGCTGAAGTGGTCATGACCAAGCTGCATGCTGGTGGAAAATTTGATAAACAGACCTATAAAGTTTCTGGGGGTCTCCACGGAGTGGGAGTTTCAGTGGTGAATGCCCTTTCTGAATGGCTGGAGCTGGAAGTGTGGCGAGAGGGACAGGTATATCGGCAACGGTATGAACGAGGCAAACCGCTGCCGCCAATTCTCACCCCGGAGGAGCCTTCAAAAACACGACGGGGTACCAAGGTGACTTTTCGTCCTGATCCTTTGATTTTTGAGGAGGTCAATTTCAATTTTGATATCCTGGCAACCCGATTGCGTGAGCTGGCCTTTCTCAATAGTGGTCTTCAGATCCACTTTACAGATGACCGTACGGACAAAGAGCAGACCTTTTATTACGAAGGGGGGATTCGTTCTTTTGTGAGCCTTCTCAATCGTAATAAGTCTGTACTCCATAATGACCCAATCTATATTTTTAGCGAAAAGGAAGGGATCCGACTGGAAATTGCCCTCCAGTATAACGATGGCTATACCGAGAATGTCTACACTTTTGCCAATAACATCAATACGATTGAGGGAGGAACCCATCTTATTGGGTTCAAGAGTGCACTCACACGAACCCTGAATGCCTATGCCACTGCCAATAACCTGCTCAAAAATATCGAAAGCAATCCGACGGGTGACGATGCTCGTGAGGGATTAACCGCCGTGATCAGTGTCCATATCCCTGAACCGCAGTTTGAAGGACAGACCAAGACCAAGCTTGGGAATAGCGAAGTGAAAGGGATTGTAGAGGCTATCGTCAATGAGAAATTAGGGGCTTTTCTGGAAGAAAATCCCTCGGTAGCAAAGAAAATTGTGGAGAAGATGATAGCCGCAGCTCGGGCTCGCGAAGCAGCTCGTAAAGCCCGGGATCTGGTGCGGAGAAAGACTGCTCTGGAATCGACCACTCTTCCTGGTAAACTGGCCGATTGTTCTAATAAAGATCCTGCCCAGTGTGAACTCTTCCTGGTCGAAGGAGATTCGGCAGGTGGGTCAGCCAAACAAGCGCGAGACCGGACTTTTCAGGCAATTTTGCCTTTACGTGGCAAGATTCTCAACGTCGAGAAAGCTCGCTTTGATAAGATGCTGAGCAGCCAGGAGATTCAGATGATCATCACTGCTCTTGGAGCAGGGATTGGCTCGGAGGATTTTGACATCACGAAACTCCGTTATCACCGGATTATTCTGATGTGCGATGCCGATGTCGATGGGTCTCACATCCGAACGCTGCTGCTGACCTTCTTTTATCGGCAGATGCCCCAAATTATCGAGCGCGGTTACTTATATGTGGCCCAGCCACCTCTCTATAAAGTGAAACGAGGCAATCAGGAGTTTTATATCAAGGATGAGAGTGTCTTCAATGACTATATTATCGAACTGGCCAGTAGAGATCTGGCGTTACAGATAACGAACGGTGACCAGACGCGTATCGAGGGAGAGAATCTGGTCGCCTTGATCAGGCAGGTGATCGACTATGAGGGGCGGCTCGAGCGGTTTGCCAGGAGACGTTATGATAGAAAATTACTCTATCTGATCACCTTCTGTAGTTTACTCGATGGAGAGATTATTCGACACGAATCGGTATTGAATGAGAAACTGAGAGAACTCAAAGAGCAGTTTACTCGGCTTTATCCCATCGAGGCTCCTTTAGAAGTGCACACGCGATGGGACCAAGAGCAGGAGGGGTATCATATTCTGCTCTCCTATCTTCGCGATGGCGTCAAGATCTTAACCGAGCTTTCTCCGCACTTTATCCGTTCGCCTGAATTTCGTGAATTGCGGGTCAAAGCTGAAAACTTAAAATTTCTCGGCCTTCCACCCTATACTCTGGTTAACCATGGAACACCGAAAACTGTAGGCAGTCTCCAGAAGATGGTCGAAGAAGTCAAGCGTGAAGGTGAAAAAGGGTTGAGTATTCAGCGGTATAAAGGATTGGGGGAAATGAATCCTGATCAACTCTGGGAGACTACTATGGATCCAGAACGACGCACCCTTTTACGTGTGACCATCGAAGATGCTATCGAAGCAGATCAAATCTTTACTGTTCTCATGGGAGATCAGGTCGAACCTCGCCGAGAGTTTATTGAGAAGCATGCACTCGATGTAAGGAATTTGGATATTTAAAGAGGGATTTGATTATCTCCCTGTCCGCTCCTGAACCCTGGAGAGGAAAGAAAAGGGAATGCACAAAAACAAGCTTGACAAGGCACTAGTCTTAAGGATATTAGACTTTTTTAGAGTCTTTCATAGTGTACCGCTCTACGCAGAGAGTGGACATAGCTGAGAAATTGATATACTGCTGAGGTTTTTCGTCAGGTAATGCGGTATCCTCTCAGCCGACTGATTGGCTAAGGACGTGAACGTCTGGCAGACCCTTCAAAACTGTCTGGCTAGAGGAGAGATACAGACTATGCGTGTTCCCAGGCGACTCGGCAAATACAGAGAAATTTAGTCACGGTGTGGTGAACGAGAGAGTAGAGGAAGGTTATTGAATACAGAAAGGAGAAAAAGTATGAACTATCGATATCATCACCTCCATCTCATTTGCAGTGATCTGAACAAAATGGAAAGCTTTTTTACGAGTGATTTGGGGGCTAAACTCGTCGAGAGACGAAAATTCGGCACAGCAGATGGCGCGACGTTAGATCTCAATGGAGTATTGATCAATCTCCGTGTACAGCGTGAAGGGGATAAAATTGCTGGTGATTCTTCTCAAGAGCGTTTTGGGTATGACCATCTCGGTTTACAGGTTGATGACCTGGATAAAGCTTATCAACAGTTATCCGCTAAAGGCTATAAGTTTATTACCCCCCCCTCTGCTTCTGGCAATATGAAGATCGCTTTCTTCAAAGGACCGGATAATATTACCATTGAGTTACTCCAGCCCACAAGCTGATAGAGAAACTCATCGTAAGGAAGAAGTTCTCCACCACATTCCTCCAAGAGTTTCTAGAGGCTGAGAAGGAGCAGAACCGGAGATGAACATTGAGCGTTTGCCGAACGAACGTCTGGCTGAAGAGGATAATCTCCTGCTAGAAAAGATCCCTGTAGAAGAAATATACAATGGGGTCAATTCTATTCTCGCTCAACATGGTCTTCAGGCTCAACTCATTCAGTTTACTCTGCTTGATAAAAAATTTACGACTTGTCGTTGTCCAGAACCCTCCTTCATTTGTCAACCTCAAGAATTTGGCCGCGCCATGGCCCGAGTTGAGCATACGTGTTATGAGCAATGTGTAAAATTCGGGTGTATTTCGGGAGGTGGTGGAGGGCATCATTAACCCCGTTTCTCTCTGGTGTCAAGTTCTGGAGAGAGGTCATCGATAAAGGAGGAACTATGGAGATCGAGATTCTCTATTGTACCCAGTGAGGATACCTTCCAGAGGCCGTCCGGGTGACGACCGAGGTCCTCACAACCAAGGGAAAAGAGGTGAAAGCTCTGCGCCTGATTCCGGGTGATCAATCCCGATTTGAGGTGAAGGTGAATGGAGAGATGATCTATACCAATAACGGCGATATTCCGGATGCAGAGGCAGCTTTACAGAAACTCGGGATACGTCCAAAGTAGAGAGCTGTGAGGGGGCTAAAGAGTGCCCCCTCTGCGGCTAAAGGGAATGCCAGGAGAAGTTAGAATTCCATTAGCGTTTGGGTATCTTCATCATCGAAAGGAATAAGCCTCTTGGGATCAAGAGAGGCAGCCCTTTTTTGTCCGTTGCTTTTCTCCTTATGAACACTATCGGCAGACACCAGGGCTCTTTTGGATGATTTTGGTTGGTGAGGAGTAGAGGATACTTCCATTGCAACAGACTGATGATTTAGGGGAATATTCTCTTTTCTCATATTAGAAAGTTGAAAAGTATTGACTAAGTTCTGGAGCATCTCCGCCTGTCCGGAGAGTTCTTGGGCTGCACTGGCCGACTCTTCCGAATTGACCGCATTCTGTTGCGTGACCTGATTCATCTGTTCCACCGCTGTGTTGATCTGTTCAATTCCCTGATTTTGTTGTTCAGAAGCCGCCGTAATCTCCGCCATCATTGTGCTCACTTTTTGGACCTGGCTGGTAATTTCATCGAGTTTGTCCAGGACCTCATGGTTGAGAGTGACTCCATTTTCCGCATTCCGGACTGACTCTTCAATCATGCGAGCTGTGTTTTTCGCCGCTTCGGCACTCCGCATAGCCAGATTTCGTACCTCTTCTGCCACAACTGCAAAGCCTTTACCCGCTTCACCAGCCCGAGCGGCTTCTACCGCAGCATTGAGGGCGAGGAGATTGGTCTGAAAGGCGATTTCGTCGATGGTCTTCACGATCTTAGAGGTCTCATCGGCAGAGGCTTTAATACGATCGATAGCTGCCGACAGCCGCTGCATACTTTCTCTCCCCTTTTCGGCATCGAGCCGGGTATGGTCAGACAAACGGCGAGCTTCCTGGGCATTGGCCAGATTTTGCCTGCTCATGGAGCTCATCTCCTGTAAGCTGCTGGAGACCTCTTCCAGAGAACTGGCCTGTTCAGAGCTTCCTTGGGCCAGGGTTTGGCTTCCTGCACTAATCTGACCGGAAGCAGAAGCAACCTGCTCGGCAGCTACCGCTACCTGAGAGAGAGCCTCATCCAAATTGGCCACAGCAGTGTTCAAGGACTCTTTGATCTTCACAAAGGCTCCTTGATACTCCCCGTGCATACGAGCGGAGAGGTCACGTGCTGCAATACGATCCAACACTGCTGCCGCTTCGCTAATCGGAGTAACAACCGCTTCCATGAGCGCATTGATCCCCTGAATCAGATCATGATATCCCCCCTGGAACTCCTCGGCATTTCCCCGAGCATCGAGTTTTCCCTCCTGGGCACTCTGTACTAATGTTTGGGTCTCCTTCATCATCTTATTCAGTATAGACTGAGTTTTCTGGAAGTCTTCTATGGTGGAGTGGAACTGGGTCAAAATAGCGTTCAAGCTCTGGGCAATCATCCCGATTTCGTCTTGAGAGCGAATCTCAAGAGGTGGAGTATCAACCTGTACGGTTGTATTCAGGTCCCCTTGGGCCATCGACTGAATAGCTTCTCCTAGTTTGGCAATATCTACACGCTGCAAAGTCTCAATGCGCTCGACGATTTGCCGGATAGATGCCGTGATATTTCGGGAAATCAGGAATGCTGGCAAGAGGCTAAGGATCACTGCCAGGAAGCCTACTCCTTTCAAAACAGTGCGGGTATAAACGATGCTCTCCTTGATAGCCTTCCCATTCGTATGCAGCTCTTCCCACATCGATGCTTCCAACTGTTTTGCCCCTTCGGCAATTTTAGGTCCATTCACATTTAAGATCGTCTGTATGGCTTCATTCCGAGCCTGAATAATAGCAACAATCTCCTGAAACCCCTTTTCCCATTCCGCTATGGCTTGTCGGATCTGAAGATAACTCTGCTTCAATTCTTCATCTTCGAGTAAGTTTTCAATAGCTTGAAAAGGTTCCTGAATTTTCTGCAGAGCCTCATATACCCCCAACTCATCGGCTTTCTGATTGTTATCGAGGTATTTGAAGAAAAAGAGTTGAGCCGAAAGCAGATATTTTAGCGCTAATCCAGTGTGAGTGGCCACGGCAGAATCAAAATTTTGAAGAGCCGTTTCCATTAGAGTCGTGAGCGACTGTTCGGCAAAAGGCCCTTTCACATTCATGACTTCTGTCAGGATACGGTCCCGTTTTTCTCTGTTCTGGACTACGGTTTGGAGAAAAGCCTCTGTATACTGGTTGTTCAAAAGGATGATCTCGTCCAGGAGTTTGACTTGTTCGGGATCCTGGATAGTCTGTTGGGCTCGCTGGGCAAGCTGAGTATTGGTGGTTGCTAATTGTTGAAACCGCTTAGCATATTGCATATCTCCAGTCTTCATATACTCTTCGACCGTGAGTCTTGCTTGCAAGATATTCTCCAGCAGATCACTGGCGATATTCGCCCCTGGAGCGATCTGGTCAGTAGTATTTACTGTAGTACTATAAATAGACTGTAAATTGGTGTAAGCAATCACACCAGAGATAATCAATAATAGTAAAACGATAAGAGGCAAGCTCACGATTTTGGACCGCAGCTTCCATGTATGAAACATCGTTTTCCTCCTCTCCGTACTTCTGCCCAGAGTACTAATTCTGATGCCCACTTGTGGTCGTATGCAGGTTGATCACGGCACTAGTTGCGAGCACCTTCTCGATGTCTAATAGAAGATTCACCTTTCCATGCGATTTCCCAATACCAAGAAGATAATCGGTATCCACATCTGCTCCGAAGCTAGGTGTATCATCGATTTCTTCTGCAGGAATATCACAGACTTCGGAAACTTTATCCACAATGATACCCATTTCAATACCCTGCGCGCGGACCACAATAATACAGGTCTCCTCCGTTTGTTCTTTGGATTCCATCCCAAACTTCAAGCGTAAATCCATAGTCGGAATCACTTTTCCCCGCAAATTTATCACTCCGCGGATAAAGGGAGGGGTTCTGGGGACCCGTGTGATACTCATCATCCCGATGATTTCCTGCACCTTAAGAATCTCTATCCCATACTCTTCCTCACCCAAGAAGAAGGTGAGAAATTTTCCTCCGAGTTGACGATGTGTTGGATCTTTGGCCATCCGTAAGTTCCCCCTTTTTGCAATTCTTCCAATGTCATGATATCTCCTTTGGCCCTCCTCCTTGTATGATCTCTTCAAGCTTATCGGGTGATTCAGGGAAATTCTTTACCTTAAAGAGGCTTCTCCCAGGATTTATTTTTGCGCGAATTTTCCAAACAAAACACCATTGACAAAAGGAAGGAGGCGCGCTAAGGTGAGCGGGAATAATGGTCTAAGGTATTTCTAAAGAAGGGGAGAAAAGTATGGGAATGACTATGGCAGAGAAAATTTTGGCCCGTGCCGCGGACAAGGCGATTGTCCAGCCCGGTGATCTCGTGGTCTGCAAGGTGGATATGGTCGTGCTCTTCGATCTCAATTTTGCTCCCAATCGGCTCTTCAACCGAGTAAAGCGTGTATTTGATCCCGAGAAAATTGCTATGGTCTTCGATCATTCGGTTCCTGCTCCTACCGTGGCGGATGCAGAGAATATGATACGTGCCCGGGCATTTGTCCAGAAGTTTGGTATTCGTCGGTTTTATGATATTGGGTATCATGGCATCTCGCATCAGGTGATTGCCGAGATTCCGCTGGCTCTTCCCGGACAATTACTGGCCTGTGGCGATTCCCATACCTGTGCTGCTGGAGCTTTAAACTGTGCTGCACGCGGGATGGGTTCGGAAATGCTCAGTATTCTCTGTACCGGTCAGACCTGGTATCGGGTAGGACCGACGGTACGGTATGTGCTGGAAGGGGAGAAGACAGAAGCAGTCTCTGCGAAGGATATCTTTCTTTACATCGCCGGCGAATATGGGGATCATGTGAATCAGAATGTGGAGTTTGCAGGACCGGCAGTAGAAGCGATGAGTGTGATGGAACGACATACCATTGCGACTATGGGTGCAGAGATTAGTGCAGAATTTGTCACTTTTCCCGCCGATTCTACCCTCCTCGATTACCTGAAAGCGCGTACAGCAGAAGCAGGCGTACCGGTAGAGAGCGATCAGGATGCCCGGTTTGCAGATATCCGCATCATCGACGTCGGAAAATTAGAGCCCTACATAGCCCTTCCCCATACTGTAATACACAATACCCGGCCTGTGCATCAGGTGAAAGGGCGACGGATTCAGCAAGCCTTTGTCGGGTCTTGTGCCAATGGAAAGCTGGAAGATATTGCGATGGCTGCCAGAATCGTGCAAGGGAAACGGATTGCTCCAGGGGTGCGCTTCATTGTGACTCCGGGGTCACAAAGCATTTATAAAGAGGCTCTGAAAGCCGGATATATCGAAACCTTACTCGAGGCGGGGGCTGTTGTGACGCATTCAACCTGTGGCCCCTGTCCAGGGATCCACATGGGACTGCTGGGAGCAGGAGAAGTGTGTATTACTTCGAGTACCAGGAATTTCAAAGGAAGGATGGGAAGTCCGCAGGCCGAGATCTATATGGCTTCTTCAGCTACGGTAGCTGCCTCTGCTCTGACTGGAGTAATTACCGATCCTCGCGAGATGTTCTAAGAAACAGGAGAGACGCATGCTGATCCAAGGACGAGTATGGAAATTTGGTGATGATATCAATACGGACTTGATCATGCCCCAGGTAACCTTTTCGTTGCCATTGGAAGAACAAATCCGCTATGTATTTCGCGCGAATCGTCCCGGCTGGATTGAGCAGGTGCGCGAAGGAGATATCCTGGTGGCCGGTCGGAATTTTGGCACTGGATCGAGCCGACCAGGGGCGCAGTTATTATACAGGCTGGGAATCCGCTGTCTGGTAGCCGACTCGATCAATGGACTCTTCTTCCGCAACTGTATCAATTTTGCTCTTCCACCCGTAGAGTGTCCAGGAGTTTCTCAGCTCTTTGCCGAAGGGGAGGAAGCAGAAGTAAACCTGGAAACGGGAGAGGTGAGAAACCTGCGCACTGGCCAAACTCTCCAGGGAGGGAAGCTTCCCCCTTTCTTGCTGGAGATTATTCGAGCGGGAGGAATTATGGCGATGCTCGAAGCGCAGGGCTATCTCGAAAAAGCAGGAACTTCAGAATGACGGATAGACTTTTCTCTGCTTTGTCTGAGCTGACAGAAGCTCCAGGTGATACTAATAAAGTGGTCTGATTCCTTTGATGGTGATCGTATCACCCAGGCGGAGCACTTTGTTTGCCTCAGATGAGGGAAGACGGGTATTGACACTCAACCGATAAAAGTGGTCAAAATGGGCAACTGAAGTCCAGGACGGCAAGGTGGTTTGGCGACGAGTAGTAAAGATGGTCGTAAAGGCTGGATACGCTTCGCCGGTTAGTGGATGGCGTGTAGGGACCACACAACGTTGGCACGGGTTGACACCGTGGAAGAGTACTTCGCCGATGGAAAATTCTACGATGGTATGAGGGGCATCGAACAGTTGATCTTCCCAAAAGGGAGGAACTCCGGCAATTTCCAAATTGGCTCGAAAACGGGTGCGCATATCATCAGCCTGCAACCCGACAAACCAGCTACTCACCTCTTCGAGAGTCGCGGTGCTAATTACCGTCGGTCCTGAAGCATCTGTATCATCTGGGAAACCAGACTGGGGATCATGTTCCAGAGTGATGGCAAAGCCCAAAAATGCACTTAACCACTCTTCTAAGGCTTGACGGTCCTTATAGAGATGAAAGCTCTGCCGGTTGTCCGTGTCCTGTACCTGCAAGGTAACCGTATGCCAATCCCGGCTAAAGGTGGTACGGAGCAAATGAATCTGCGGGGTGCGCTTGCCATTGACAAATCGCCCTTTCTTATCAACCATGGCAAAGAATCGGTCATGTTCCAGGGCACCGCTGGCTAAAATCCGTGCAGTAGTGAGGTCCACTCCATCTAATGACTTGATGGGATAAATCGTAATACGTGCTAAAAAGGGCGTATCTGTGCTGGGGTGGTTCATGATATCCCCAACTCCCGCTGGATCTGCTGGAGATCTTGCCATACAGCACGTTTATACTCAGGATTGCGGAGGAGAAAGGCTGGATGATAGGTGGGCATGAGTTTAATGCCCCGGTAAAGATGAAACCGGCCACGCAGACGCGAAATCTTTTCGTCTGTCTTGAGCAGCGTCTGAGCGGCAAATGTTCCTAAAGCACAAATGACCTTAGGCCGGACCAGTTCCAGTTGCTGGATCAAATAGGGTTCACATTGCGCGATCTCTTCTGGCTCGGGATTGCGATTATGGGGAGGACGGCATTTGATGACGTTGGCGATATAAACCTCTTCGCGTTTTAATTTGATGGCTTCGATCATCCGGGTAAGAAGCTGACCAGCTTTCCCGACGAAGGGGCTGCCCTGTCGATCTTCTTCCTGTCCTGGTGCTTCCCCCACAAACATTAAGTCGGCGTCGATATTTCCCTCGCCAAACACGACCTGAGTCCGGGTCTGGTGTAACCGGCATCGGGTGCAAGGAAGAGCAAGGGTTTTGAGTACTTCCATCGCTGCAGTTCTCTCGGATAGGAAAAGGGCAGGAGCGGTTTTTTCATGCTCCCCTAGAGGCCAAGAAACCTCCGCCTGGGAGTCTACTTCAGGGTCAGAGCCCTGACGGAGGTCTCCGAAAGTCTTTTCTTTACGGGCTCTTAAAGCAAAAGAAGCATAAGGGATCTCTTGAATTCCCAGATGTTGCTGGTATTGTAAAAAGACTCTCAGATCATCAATCAGACAGTGAAAAGCTCTGTGCAGTTCTTCTTCTGTCATATCGTTCTCGCGGTTATCATCTCTGTACTCTGGCTTCTCCATGTCCAGCAGGCCTGAAGTTTCTATGGAGCATAAATGCTACAAGTGCTTCAAAAGGAGAGGCCGTATGCGATCCAGTAACTCATCCGCCAGATCGATTTTCGGCATTTGAGGCAGTTCTTCTTGCCTCCCATCGGCGTAAAGAAGCAGGACTTGATTCTCATCGCTATTAAAACCAATGGCTTGATTGCCTACATCATTGACGATAATCAAATCGAGGTTTTTGTTCCTGATCTTCTTTTGAGCATTCGCCAGTAGCTCTTCGGTTTCAGCGGCAAATCCTACCAGGACTTTTTTCCCTTTTCGCTTGCCTACTTCAGCTAAAATATCGGGATTCTGTTCGAGAGGAAGCACCAAACTGGCCTGCTCTTTTTTGACTTTATGAGGCAGGGCTTCTTGGGGGCGAAAATCGGAAACCGCCGCCGCTTTGACAAGCACATCGGTCTGCTCAAAATGAGCGAGCACAGCATTCCGCATTTCCAGTGCGGTAGTGACCTGGATATATTCTACACCCGTCGGCGCCGGAAGATGCGTAGGACCGCTTACCAGAATGACTTTAGCTCCCCGCTGACGGGCTGCTTGGGCGATAGCATATCCCATCTTCCCTGATGAGGGATTGGAGATAAACCGTACAGCATCGAGGGGTTCACGGGTTGGACCGGCAGTCACTAAGAAGGTCAACCCTTTTAAATCCTTGACCCGAAACCAATCCTGAATCCGTGCACAGATATGTTCAGGAGCGGCGAGACGCCCTTTCCCTTCCTTTTCGGTTCGTCCAGCAAGGCGTCCATGTTCTGGCTCGATAATCTCCACCCCGTGTTGCTTGAGTTTCTCCACATTGGCCTGCACTACAGGATGAGAATACATCTGGGGATTCATTGCTGGAGCGATCAATACTGGTGCCCGGGTGGTGATAAAGAAAGTCGAGAGTAAGTCATCGGCAATCCCATGGGCAAATTTCCCGATGATATTGGCCGTGGCTGGAGCAACGACCAGCATCTGCGCTTTCTCCGCCAGCCAGATATGTTTCATCGTCTCTTCCGAATCGGTGACAAACATATCGGTCAAGACCGGATGATAGGAAAGAGTCTCAAAGGACAACGGGGTAATAAAGCGCTGAGCATGTTCGGTCATAATGACATGCACTTCTGCTTTGAGCGCAGTAAGGAGACGAATCAACTCCAGGGATTTATAACAGGCAATACCACCGGTAACGCCTAACGCAATGGTTTTATTCTGCAGAGGAGAACTTCTGGGCATAATGATGAATTTCCCTCAAGATGGGGACATTACAGTTAAGGGCAGAGGGACGGCACCGCTCTGCGTAGATGATAGATTCCAAGGCTTTTGCCGCTTCAGGAACCGTATCGTTGATAACCACATAATCATACCGCCAGTACAGGAGCATCTCTTCACGAGCTCGATCCAGACGCTTGGCTATCTCTGCTTCCGATTCTGAACCACGCTGGCGCAGGCGGGTAGCTAAGCTCTCCAGGGAAGGGGGCAAGAGAAAAATAAATACGCCATCCACTTTTCGTTTTTGGAGCGATGCGGCTCCCTGGACATCGATTACCAGCAAGAAATCCCAACCGGCTTCTAATTCTCGTTGGATAACCGTTTGGGAGGTGCCATAGTAATTACCATGCACCACTGCCCATTCCAGAAACTCACCAGCAGCAATTTTTTGCTGAAATTCTTCCAGGGAAATAAAAAAGTAATCCACACCCTCTTTTTCATGAGCCCGCGGAGTACGAGTCGTATAAGATATGGATCGCTTTAACTGAGGAACCTGGGCGAGTAGCTGCTGAGCAACGGTTGTCTTTCCCGCTCCTGAAGGGGCGGAGAGGATAAACATTCGTCCTTTTCGCCTGGCCATGTTGGGCTTCCCTTATTCTCCCTTCCTGCCTTACAGAACTCCAAGGTGATTTCTTCAGGGTTCTTCCTTAGAAAGATTCATCAAACCATCAGTAAAGCGCTGGGCAATCGTTTCGGGCTGAACAGCGGACAGAATAATATGATCACTATCCATAATAATGATGGATCGTGTGCGTCTTCCATGAGTAGCATCGAGCAATTTCCCATCCTTGCGAGCTTCTTCTTTTAACCGTTTCATCGGAGCAGAATCTGGAGTGAGGACAGCGACAATCCGGGAAGCAACTATAACGTTACCATAGCCAATATTGACAAGCCTGATCACTCTTCGGCACTCCTCTCCGTTGTCTACTCGATGTTCTGAACTTGCTCACGGATTTTTTCCAGCTCACTTTTCATCTGGACGATAACCTGGGCGATAAGTGCATCGCTCGCTTTCGAGCCTATGGTATTGATCTCACGATGCATTTCTTGCAGCAGAAAGTCCAGCTTGCGCCCTACAGCCTCTGGACTGGTCATGATGCTACGGAACTCTTGAATATGACTGGCTAAACGGGTAAGCTCTTCACTGATGTCACTGCGTTCAGCAAAAATAACCACCTCTTGAGCCAGACGATTGGGATCGAGCTCCACTTCTCCTAATAACTGCGTAATCCGTTCGTGAAGACGTTCGCGGTAAGATGCAATCATGAGCGGAATCCGTTCCGCGATCTGATGACTGTATTTCTCGAGAACACTTAACCGCTGAGTAATATCCGTCGCCAGAAACTCTCCTTCCGTCTTCCGCATCTCCAGCAGCAGAGTCAACGCCTCTTCAAGAGTAGGAAAGATCAAGGCCCATACTGCTTCCAGATCTGGTGTAGTCTCTTCTATCTGAAGGATATCCCGAAATTGCACTAACAATCCCAAATCAATAATCCCTGGTAATTGCAGTTCAGTCTGCAAAGCCTCTAGAGCCTGTCGATATTGCCAGGCCAGGGTCCGATTATACTGCACCCCTTGTCCAGCCAGCGCGGTCATGTTCAGGGACACAGCAAGGTCAAATCGTCCCCGAGAGAAACGACCGCGTACTACCTCCCGTATCTTATTCTCGAGAGGAGCCAAAGCACGGGGTAACCGTATCGAGACCTCACAATAGCGGTGATTTACCGATCGAGCTTCGACCACACAATGGAAGTCGTTGTTCTGACGTTCACTCCGGCCATAGCCGGTCATACTCATGAGCATAGACGGTCACCTGTGTTATGAACTTCCAGAGAAGGATCTTTCTTTCATAAACTCCGCGAAACATCTCGAAAGAGAGATGCTTCGCCTTCAGCTCAGCATGACAACCAGCCAGAACTTCCTGAACAAAGTACTAGAGGTATATGGTTAGTCACTCATGGAGCTTTCTGTTGGAGAGAACTGCGTATATTGTATCAGATCCTGGAGGGTAAAGATAGAGTCAACTGGTAACCCACAGCGCTCCTGGATAGCCGTATCTCCTCCCTCTTGCCGATTCACTAACACCAGGACTTTTTTGATGATCAATCCGGCGGCTTGGGCATGTTCTATTGCCTGTAATGTCGAAGCTCCAGTGGTCATCACATCATCAACTATGGCTACCCCTTCCCCCGGTTCCAGCAAACCCTCAATCCACTTCTGTAGACCATAGGCTTTGGATTCTTTTCGGACTGCAAAAGATTTGAGCGGATATTTCTCCAGGAAACTCACCAGAGAAATGGCGTCCGCCAGTGGGATAGCTCCGTACATGAGACCACCTACTGCACTAATTGAACTCTCTTTGAGGCGTTGAAAGCAGAGAGAACCGACCAGATATTTGACCTCTGGCAAACTGAGCGCTCCTTTACAATCCACATAATAATAGCTCTTCGCACCAGAAGAGAGCGTAAAAACAGGCTCAGACGCTACACGCAAAGCATACTGGCAAAGCAGTTGACAGAGTCGATCTCGTTGCGAACTCATCGTTCCTCCAGCACCTGACTATCCGATTTAGGGATGTATCTTAACAAAGCTCTGCCGAAAAAGCAATTGGAAAACAGGGAAAGATAACCTCTGCATAGCAAAGGGTCACGCTTCGAGTTACTGCTTCTTCTGCAGATCACTGACGGATGGAAAGGGCTGGCAGAATGGATAGCGCTTTCCTTTTACCGTGTGTATGGTGACACGTTGGGAAAAGAGTCCCTGAGCGGGGTATTCTCAGGGAAGAGCAAAACTTTTCGCGGCCATCTCGGCAATAGTTCTGCCAATACTGATGGAAGCGGTTGCCGCAGGTGATGGAGCATTCAGGACATGAATCATGCGTTCAGCTTCCACAATCCGAAAATCATCTACCAAGGTCCCATCAGGTTCAAGTGCCTGTGCCCGAATTCCAGCTCCGCTACGCTGGACATCGGCAAAATCGAGTTCCGGGATTAACCGCTGGAGTGCTCGGACAAAGGCCCGTTTGCTGAGGGAACGATACCATTCGCTGAGTCCCATCTTCCAGTACCGCCACACTATACGCCAAAATCCCCTATAGCACACCATTTCCAGGACATCTCTGGGTGAGAAATCCCACGTCTTATATCCCTCTCTCTTCAAAGCCAGTACAGCATTCGGCCCAGCTTCTACTCCTCCGTGAATCATACGGGTAAAATGGACACCGAGGAATGGAAATCGGGGATCCGGCACTGGATAAATAAGATTCCGTACTAAGGAGTGCCGTTCCGGAATCAACTCATAATACTCTCCCCGGAAAGGGGTGATCTGCAGATGAGGATTGACACCACAGAGCCGGGCAATCCGATCCGCGTAAAGGCCACCGCAGTTGATCAAATAGCGACAAGAGATCGCGCCTTGGGTCGTCTCCAGGATCAACTCATCGCTCTTTGGAGAGCATCCGTATACTCGGGCCCCAGTCTGAATTACACCACCCGCTTTACATACCAGCTTGGCAAACGCTTCAGTTACTTGCACATAATCGACAATACCGGTCTCTGGGACAAAAAGCCCGGCAATTCCGGACACGTGAGGCTCGTATTCCCGCAATTCTTCCGCACGAAGTCGACGGATTCGGTGCAGACCATTTGCCCGTCCCCGGCGTTCTAACTCATCGAGCGCAGGAAGCTCGCTCTTCTGGGTAGCCACTACCACCTTACCACAGCGCTCATGGGCAATGCCCTGTTCTTGACAAAACCGATACATGGCTTCTCGACCCTCTACACAGTTTCGCGCTTTGAGAGAGCCAGGTTTATAGTACAGACCGGAGTGGATCACTCCGCTGTTGTGCCCTGTTTGGTGGGTAGCCAAACGATTCTCCGCTTCGAGCACCAGAAGAGACACCCGTGGGCGCAGGGCAAGGGTCATCGCTGTAGCCATGCCTACGATTCCTCCACCAATAATGGCAATATCATACCGCCGGGTGCTCATCCCTTTTGCTCCTTCTTCTCAGGTCGGGTTACTTTTGCCATACTGCCCATGCCAAACACAACCATCCTCCCAAAAAGGCGATACCTCCCAGGGGAGTAATCGCTCCCAACCACCGAATACCACTCACACTCAAGAGATAGAGACTTCCCGAAAACAGGACGGTACCCACGATAAACAGCCAGCCACTTCCTACCACCAGCGCACTGGGCCAGCGAGTGTAGACCCAGGCTACAGCGAGTAAAGCTAAAGCATGATACATCTGATACCGTACGCCGATCTCAAAGATATTGAGCATATCCGACGAGAGACGGCCTTTCAGCATATGCGCTCCAAACGCTCCCCCTGCTACGGTAAGAAAAGCGGAAAGAGCCCCAATCGATAAAAAGATGCGTTCCATACAGTCTTTATCTTCTCCTTTAAGTAAGTATATACAATGAAGAGCGTATCATAAATCTTATCCGATCATGCTGAACCCTTTATTCCCTCCATGGCCTGTTCGGAGCAGCAGACAGGGTGCAGAAAGATCAAGCGTAATATTCACGATGAGTTCTCTTGCAGTCAACTATCATCTTAGTGAATCTCTGCTCCTTTTGTCAACTGAAACTCCAACTCTCGAAAATACTCTGGAAAATTTTCTTGCTTTCTCCAGATGAACAGGGTAATAAATAACACCATCAGGTTATTTTGACCGCAGAGTTTGCAGCAAGCAGAGAGACCAAAGGGGAAACTTACTATATTCTGGTCGTAAGGCAAAAGAGCCCCTTCGCTATACTACGGGATGATCAGAGAGCAGTGATCATGATGAGTTCAGCACAAAAACAGGTCTGTATGGTTCAACGAATCTTGATGGCCGGCCTGCTATTTCTCTTGAGTGGGTGTGCTTATCTCTCGGTGTTTCAATCGGATAGATATGCAGCCACCTTGCGTTCCTACCAAAGTGGACAGTACTCCCTGGCAATTCAGCAACTGCAACAAGTCATCGCTCAGAATCCCGCTTTTACCGAGGCTTACTATTACTTGGGGATGAGTTATTTTCAGCAACAGGAGTGGGACAAAGCGCGGACTGTTTTTGAGCGAGCGGTAGCCTTACAGCCAACTCATACGGAAGCTCGGTTCCGGCTAGCTCTTACTCTGTACAAACTCCAGCAGAAAGATCTCGCTCTCTCCATCCTGCAACAGGTATTGCAAACCACCCCTTCACATACAGGTACCTTGCTGGCTCTGGGAGAATTCTATGTAGCGGCAGGAAAGGCAAAGGAGGCTCAGCCGTTCCTACGTCAGCTTCTGACCCTCCAGCCAGAGAATGCCAAGGCGTGGCTTTTACTTGGGCAAGCTCTTGGACTCGAACAAAAATGGGAAGAGGCCTTTGCCGCCTATCAGAAAGCCCGTACCTATGGAGAGAGATCGGCGGCGTTTTTTGCCGCTTTGAGTCGAACCACTCTCGCAGCAGGAAAACCGATGGAAGCCGTGCTCGTGGCTCTGGAAGGATTACCTATCCCGGCAAATGAACAGGATCCAGAGCTTTACTACCAGCTCGGCAGGGCATTTATGGCTCAGCATCAAGCTAGCGAAGCTCTGGTTGCTTATCAGCGAGCCCTCCAGAATCATCCAGATGCGGAGAAGGTGCTGGCTCAAATCGGGCGAGTTTACTACGCACAGGGAGATCCCCTGAAAGCAATTCTCTGGTATAAAGAGGCTCTGCAGTGGCATCCACATTCTGCCGAACTCTATTACCAACTTGGGCAGGTGTATGCTGAGGAACAACAGCTAGAAGAGGCTATAGCCTCCTACCGTCAGGCCTTGGTGCATGATCCACAATTTCAACCAGCCTATTTCCAGCTTGCTCGGGTATATAATGCCCGGCAGGCCTTTCGAGAAGCTGAAATGCTCTACACTGCAGCACTACAAATCTGGCCGAACGATCCAGAACTTTACCATCATCTGGGTATTCTGGCCTATGAAAAAGGGGATGTAGAAAAGGCTTTGACATTTTATCAGAAAGCGATTACCCTCCACCCTTCTTTTGCCCTGGCCTATCATAACTTAGGGGTAGCCTATCAGAGTCAAGGTGACCTGGACAAATCTTTGAGTGCTTATCAGCGGGCATTGCACCTAAATCCTGCTTCGGCTCAGACTTATCAAGCGCTCGGGGCTTTATACGTGGCGAAAGGTGAGGATGATCAAGCAGTGAAAGCGTACCGGAAAGCCCTCCAGTTAAATCCGTCATTCCGGGAAATCCACAAAACTTTGGGAACGATCTATTTTCGTCGTGGTCGGGTTCGAGAAGCGCTAGAGGAATTTCAGACCTATATGCAACAAGTCCCGGAAGCACCCGATGTGTCCAAGATCCGTGAGCTGGTCGCTGTCCTCCGCGAAATTACGCGCCGGTGAGACCCTGTTTTTCTGGAAATTTCTCTTTGCACCTTCTTCCCTCCATGACCAAGTGGGAACTTATCCTTGACAAGAGAGGAAGAGAGTAGTAAACATATGTTTAGTTTTTGGATACAAAGCGAGTTCCTTTGTTCTATTCAGGGTGTTAAAACTCTTTGCCTGATCAAGCGACTTAGATATTCAAAGTGTGTACTTTGCAGCTCTTGAGGAAGAAGAAGCTTATGGCCTACAAAGCAATTACGATCAAAGGAGCCAGAGAGCATAACCTGAAAGATCTTACCCTGGAAATTCCCCGGGATAAATTTATCGTGGTTACCGGGCTGAGTGGTTCCGGCAAATCCTCGCTGGCTTTTGATACGATTTATGCAGAGGGCCAGCGACGCTATGTCGAATCCCTCTCTGCCTATGCCCGACAATTTCTCGAACAGATGGATAAACCTGATGTCGAGTCGATAGAAGGTCTCTCTCCCGCTATTTCGATTGAACAGAAGACCACCAGCAAAAATCCGCGATCCACAGTGGGGACTGTCACCGAGATCTATGATTACCTTCGCCTCCTCTTTGCCCGTCTTGGAGTCCCCCATTGTTACAAATGTGGTCGGAAAATTACCTCCCAAACGGTTCAACAAATCGTCGATCAGGTGCTCAGCCTGCCTCCTGAAACCCGCATCCAGATTCTTGCTCCTCTTGTTCGGGGACGTAAGGGAGAGTACCGAAAAGAACTCGATGAGATGCGCAAACAGGGTTTTCTGCGGGTACGGATCGATGGCGAACTGCGTGAACTCAGTGAGAAGATCACCTTAGACCGCAATAAAAATCATTATATCGAAATCGTGGTGGATCGACTGATCGTCAAACCACAGATGGAGAGCAGACTGGCCGATTCATTGGAGGTAGCACTCAATCTGACTGATGGTATAGTCATTGTGGATGTGATGGGAGATAAAGAGCTCCTCTTTAGCGAAAAGGCCGCCTGTATCGAGTGTGGAGTCAGCTATCCAGAGCTGGCTCCCCGTCTCTTCTCCTTCAATAGTCCGCATGGAGCGTGCCCAGCATGCGATGGTTTGGGTTCGACGAGTCATATCGACCCAGAGCTAATAGTGCCGGATAAAAGCCTTTCTCTTCGTCAAGGGGCCTTAAAACCCTGGAATCCAGAGAGTGCCGGTCAGTTTTACAAGATGCTCGAAGGGTTGGCTGAGCACTATCAGATCGATCTGGACCTGCCATTTGAAAAACTCGACCCGGCTTTTCAAGAGATTCTCTTTTATGGGTCTGGAAATGAACAGATTCGCTTTTTCTACGAAAGGGGAGGAAAACGCTATTACTACACTCGCGAATTTGAGGGCTTAGTCAAAAATCTGGAACGGCGATATCGGGAGAGTGACTCTCTTTACACCCGCGAGGAACTGGAACAGTATATGAGTGTGCAGCCGTGTGCTCAGTGCCAGGGGGCCAGGTTGCGTCCGGAAAGCCTTGCGGTCAAATTTCAGGGACTGGCGATCTCTGACATTACGGCTTTCTCCGTACGTGATGCGGTTTCTTTCTTCGACCAGCTCGAACTTTCACCGCACGAACTTCAGATCGGGCAACGGATCCTCAAAGAAATCCGTGAACGCCTCCAGTTTCTAGTCAATGTCGGTCTCGATTATTTGACCCTTAACCGGGCGGCTGCGACGCTTTCGGGGGGAGAAGGACAACGGATTCGTCTGGCGACGCAAATCGGCTCGAGTTTGGTGGGGGTCTTATATATTCTCGATGAGCCAAGTATTGGACTCCACCAGCGCGATAATCAGCGGCTGATTGCCACCTTACAGCATCTCAAAAATCTGGGAAACACGGTGATTGTAGTTGAGCATGATCGGGATACTATTCTCTCTGCAGACCATGTCATCGATTTAGGACCGGGTGCCGGGGTCCATGGAGGAGCCCTGGTTGCCCAGGGCCCTCCCGAAGAGATCATGCGGAATCCCGCCTCGCTTACCGGCCGGTATCTCGCCGGAGACCTCTCCATCCCTGTCCCTCCGACTCGCCGCAAAGGCAACGGCCATTATCTCACGATTGTGGGAGCGCGGGAAAATAACCTGAAAGATATCACTGTAAAGATTCCTCTGGGGCTCTTCACCTGCGTTACCGGAGTATCAGGCTCAGGCAAAAGCACCCTTATTATCGATATTCTCTACAAGGCTTTGGCCCGGAAGCTCCATCGCCTGGCCGAACATCCAGGTCAACATAGCGAAATTCAGGGGATTGAATATATCGACAAGGTGATCGATATTGACCAATCCCCTATTGGTCGCACTCCTCGCTCTAACCCGGCAACCTATACGGGCGTATTCACCGATATCCGTGCCTTGTTTTCGCAGGTACCAGAAGCACGGCTGCGGGGATACAAATCTGGGCGGTTCAGCTTTAATGTCAAAGGAGGTCGGTGCGAGGCTTGTCAGGGCAATGGGATTATCAAGATCGAAATGCACTTTCTCCCGGATATCTTTGTCCACTGTGATGTGTGCAAGGGGAAACGCTTCAATCGGGAGACCCTGGAGATCAAATATAAAGGAAAAAGTATCGCCGATATCCTCGACATGACTATCGACGAAGCGCTGGAGTTTTTTGCTCCAATCCCTCAAATTGCCACAAAACTCCAGACGATCAGTGATGTAGGATTGGGATATATCCAGCTCGGCCAATCAGCTACCACTCTATCTGGTGGAGAAGCACAACGGGTAAAGCTCTCGAAAGAATTGAGCCGGAAGAGCACAGGTCGTACGCTCTATATTCTCGACGAACCAACTACCGGTCTCCATTTTGCCGATATTCAGAACCTGCTGCATGTACTCAACCGACTCACCGATGCTGGAAATACGGTCATCGTAATTGAACATAACCTGGATGTAATCAAAACGGCGGATTATATTATCGATCTCGGACCAGAAGGGGGAGAAGCGGGGGGAGAGGTAATTGCCTGCGGTACACCGGAAAAGGTAAGCACAATCGCTCAATCCTACACGGGTCATTTTCTCCGGGCAGTACTCAATGGGCAATGAACAAGGGGGAAGAAGAACAAGACTGCATGGGCATTATGCGGAATATCAAGATCGTATTAGAATACGATGGCACGGCCTATCATGGGTGGCAGATTCAGCGTGAGCAACCCACGATTCAGCAGGTAGTGGAAGAGGCTCTCTCGACCATTCTCCATACCCCTACCCGGGTGACTGCTTCGGGGAGAACCGATGCGGGAGTTCATGCCTTGGCCCAGGTGGCGCATTTTCGTACCGAATCTGCTATTGCTCTCCCTGCTTTGTGGCGTGGAACGAATAGTCTGCTCCCTCCCGATATTGTCATCAAGGAGATGGTTGAAGTCCCGGCCGATTTTCATGCGCGGTTTTCTGCCCGGGGGAAGATTTATAAATATCAGCTCCTGACCACACCGGTTCGCTCTCCCCTCTTCCATCGCTATGCCTGGCATTTATCTGTTCCTCTGGATCTTTCTGCCATGAAAAAAGCCGCTCGCCTGCTGGAGGGGACTCGAGATTTTGCCTCCTTTTGCAGTGCAAGCTGTACCGTTCACAATACTGTCCGCACCCTCAGGCGGATCTGGTTTACCTCTGAGCCTCCTCTGCTCACCATCTTTTTCGAAGCAGATGCTTTTTTACGGTACATGGTGCGTAACCTGGTCGGGATCTTAGTAGAAGTTGGCATGGGGAAACGGGAAATCGAAGAGGTACAGCAGATTCTGGAGGGACGTGACCGCCGTTTAGCCGGTCGAGCGGCTCCACCCCAGGGGCTTTTTCTGGTCAAAGTGTTTTATGAAGGGGAGAGGGAGGGCGGATGAGGAATCGACTGCTTTCTTTGAGCCGGGCAGCCCGGGAGACGAGCGGTCGCTTGACTCACCAAAATATTCTCTTCTATAATAGCGGTACAGGCGAACCTGACCGTGCTACAGGTGGATTTACATCTGAAAGCGCCGAGAGCAGAGAGGGTATTCGGGAGAGAGACACTAAAAGCCCAGAAGAGAGGGCCCTGTTCCCTCATTGACCTGGAAATTCCACAGGACTCTCTTGAATATGCACTAGTAAAGAAAAAGAAAGATTCCAAAGTTCCGGAAAAAGGAGAAGAGAAAATGGGTGTTGAGGAAAAGCTCAAAGAGATGGGAATTGTGCTTCCCACAGCTCCTAAGCCGGTTGCGGCGTATGTTCCGGCAGTGCAGGCCGGTAATCTCGTGTTTGTTTCTGGACAACTCCCCTTTGTGGATGGCAAGATCAAGTATACGGGGAAGCTGGGCAAAGATCTCACTATCGCAGAGGGATACGAAGCAGCTAAGCTCTGCGCCATTAATGCGTTGAGTATTGTGAAGAGTGTGATAGGAGATGACTGGAGTAAAGTGCAACGAATCGTCCGTCTCTCCGGTTTTGTAGCCAGTGCCGACGGTTTCACCGATCAGCCTAAGGTGATCAATGGGGCCTCCGAATTTTTTCAGGCTGTCTTTGGCACGGCAGGAGAGCATGCCCGTTCTGCCCTCGGAGTGAATGAGCTTCCACTTGGAGCAGCGGTTGAGCTGGAGGTGATTGTCCAGGTCGCCTAGCCCAGGCACTGGTTGGAGAGCGACTGATATTTTGCACCGCGGGTGATGACCAGACTTCCCTACCCTTCGTTCCGGGAGGCACGGAGTGCACAAAGGAGAGGCGAAAGACGAAAGGGCGAAAGAAAGGGCTCCTTGTTCCTTTCGCCTTCTTCCTCTGTATCTCCGTGGCACAAAACTAGTAATGTATGTGTGTCAAGCCCTGCTAGGTTGCTCGTTTACCTTCCACATGTTCGTAATGCGAGAAACGCATGGTATAAGTTCCCCGTCCTTGTGTGATCGAACGGAGCTCGGTTGCATAACCAAACATGGCTGCAAGTGGGACTAAGGCATCAATAACCTGGAGTTTGGCTTTGGCCCCGATCTTTTCGATCTGCCCCTTGCGGCTATTGATGCTCCCAATAACCTGGCCGACAAATTCTTCGGGAGTGACTACTTCCACTTTCATCACTGGTTCTAAGAGGAGAGGGTGTCCTTGACGGCAGCCATCCTGAAAAGCCTGCGCTGCAGCCACCTGATAGCCGAGCTCTGTCGAATCGGTCTCATGTGTCGAGCCCCCAACAAGCGTGACTTTGACATCAATTACAGGATAACCGGCGATTACCCCTACTTCTTTCGTTCGACGAATACTTTCCTCGATAATCGGGAGAAATTGGGGCAGGATGACCCCTTCGGGTAGAGCAACATCGTATTGAAATCCTTCCCCTCGCCCAAGAGGGGCAAGAGCAAGCTCGACATGGCCATAGTGGTTTTTCCCGCTAATCTCTCGCTGGAATTTGCCGATCCCCTTCGCAGACTGGGCAATAGTTTCCCGGTAAACCACCTGCGGTTTTCCCACCGTTGCCGCCACGCCAAAATCGTCAAAGAGACGTCGTACCACGACCTCGAGATGGAGTTCTCCCATACCGGACAGGATGGTTTGGCCGGTCTCCTCGTCGATTTTGACATGAAAAGTAGGATCCTCTCCGACCAGTTTGTCCAGGGTGTGAAGGAGCTTATTTTGTTCTCCCAGACTCCGGGGCTCTATAGCGATAGAGACGACCGGCTCTGGAAACACCAGCCCTTCAAAACGAATAGGATGAGCCCGATCGCACAAGGTTTCACCGGTAAAAGTATCTTTGATTCCACTGGCGGCCACGATATCTCCCGCTCGCGCTTCTGGAATACGCTCGCGTTTATTGGCATGCATACGCCACAGGCGGGCAATACGTTCTTCTACATTGCGGTTGGTATTGTAGACCTGAGCCCCTACGCTGAGTTTTCCCGAATAGATACGCAGATAGGTGAGACGGCGCCTCCCCTCATCGATCATGATTTTGAAGGCCAAAGCGGAAAAAGGGGCATTGACCTCGCTGGGTCGGGTCTCTATGGCTCCAGTCTCAGGATTTACCCCCTGCACGGGCGGGATATCGCGGGGCGAGGGGAGGAAATCGACCACCGCATCCAAGAGGGGTTGAATAGCCCGATTGCGCAATCCGGAGCCACATAACACGGGAAACACTTTGAGGCTCAGGGTAGCCTGACGAATCCCGCGCAAGATATCTTCACGACTCGGTGTCTCGCCATGGAGATAGGCTTCCAGTAATTTTTCGTCATAGTCAGCTACTGCTTCAAGAAGCATTTCTCGATACTGAGAGACTTCCGCAGACCGCTCTGGAGGAATAGGTACTTCGTGGTAGGTCATCCCCAGATCTTCCTCATGCCAGACATAGCCCTTTAGCTCAATAAGATCAATCACTCCACGGAAATCGTCCTCACTGCCTAAAGGAAGCTGGATGGGCAGCGCAAACGCCCCTAACTGCTCACGGATCTGCTGGACAGTAGCAAAGAAGTCTCCACCCACTCGATCCATCTTATTGACAAATACGAGTCGAGGCACATGGTATTTATCTGCCTGATGCCACACGGCTTCAGACTGCGGTTCCACTCCTTCTACTGCGGAGAAGATAGCAATCGCTCCATCAAGTACCCGTAAAGAGCGTTCCACCTCGATGGTAAAATCGACATGACCAGGCGTATCTACAATATTGATAATATGATCCCGCCAGGTACAGGTAGTGGCCGCGGCTGTGATGGTGATCCCCCGCTCTTTCTCCTGCGGCATCCAGTCCATAATGGCTTCTCCATCATGGACTTCGCCTAATTTGTGCGATACACCTGTATAGTAGAGGATACGCTCAGTCACCGTCGTTTTTCCAGCATCAATATGAGAAATAATCCCGATATTTCGAATCTGTTGCAGTCGATGGGCTTTCATACCGCTCCCCTTTGTCATTGTGGAAGAGGGAAGATCGCTTTTCCGGGCTCCAATCATCCACACTTCTTCTACCTATTATTCTACTTCATTTTTTTGCTGCTCTTGCATCTGTGCCAGTGGTCTGTTACACTAGGGACACAGAAAAGCAGACTAGGAAGGAGAGGACAAGATGTCAAACCAACCCCGGGAATGGGAAATTGATGGTTATATAGCTACTCTACAACCGGCCACTGAAGGTCTGCCTGGAGAGCAGATGCGTCTGGAGATTCGCCCAAAAGACGGCTCAGCCCCTGCCTTTAGTCGTACGTTCTACTATGACGAGGCGAGTGAAAGACACTATCAAAACTTTGCCCGAAAATTTGTGACTGATCCGGTATACCGTGACCAGTGTCTAAAGGGGACAGCTCCCTGGCAAGAGGTTGATATCCGTTACCGGGAAAGAGCAGCAGAGCTGTATACGATCTTTGTCCGGAAAGATGAACGCTTTCTCCCTTCTGCGGAGTTAACCCCGGACAATCGGGCAGTGCATGAGCGGTTGTGGACCGAATATCAGGCCACTCTCTACCGGATTTATCAGTGGCTTAAACACCGCTTTAACCCTCCACCTGCGCGGAGTACAAACCATTCGGCCAGAGACTCTACCGTTGCACCCGAGAAGAGGTCTCCTCTTCACGCTTCTTCCCCCTCTTCAGAAACCACGTAGCAGAGGATAAACGCCCTTAGCTGCGAGGTTTCTGACCCTTTTAGACTTTAAGGATACTTTCGGGGTATTGGACGTCCGGGTCAACCCCTGGCCGCATGTAAAAGAGGATACTCTTATCTACCAAGAGATTCCCCTCAGGCGTCAGGGAAACCTTTACCCGATCCAGCGGTCGGGGGGCTGGGCCTTCATAATTTGTGCCATCGATATAAAAACCGCTTCCATGACAGGGGCACTTAAAGGCTTGTTTGTTTGGGAGCCAATTCGGCGTACACCCCAGATGAGTGCAGATTGCGGATATAGCAAAAATCCCTTCCTCAAGTCGAACGATCCACACACGGTGCTCTTTTTTATACTTGGTGCTGACCTCTCCTACGAGATAGTCAAAAGGGCTACCGGCATTAAAAACCGTTGGGGGTTCAAACAGGACCCGCGGAAACATAAAACGCACAAACCCAAGCAGGGAAGCAACGATCACAAACGCAATACCAGCCCAGCCTCCAAGACTGAAAAAATCGCGTCGGGACCATAACATGGTATCGGCACCCTTTTTAGCCCTCCGCTGTTTGGCTGTAGCCGGTGAGGCTGACGAGGCCATACGTTGATCTCTCCTTTCTTTGCAAGTTATATATTCCAACTGTATTAACTGCCAATATAATCATCTAACCTGATAATGTCACACCACACACCGTGGACAGTGACCAATGGACAGTGAAAAAGCAGTGGTCAGTGCTTTACTAGCCACTGACCATTTTCTATAGAAAACCCTGTTCCCTCACCTGCAGAGGTACAGGCCAGAGAATGGGATAGCTATCTGTTATGTGCGATTATACCCCAGCTTTTTGCGCTGCTTGCTCTTTCCACGACAGATTAAATTCTTCGATGCCGGGAATGTGTTTGAGCACACTCCAGGTGGCTCGTGCAGCACCGCGCATTGCGTAATATAGGGTTTCGCGAATCTCATCATCACTTGCACCAGCTTGCTTCGCAGCCGCGAAGCGTCCCGGCACTCAACTCGTGCAACCAGCCGCCGCCATGGCTGCCAGGGCAACAAGCTGGGCTGTCTTGGGGTCAAGAGCCCCTTCTCGGTAATATACACCAGCAAATTCTTTCATCTCAGACATATCGATCCTCCTTATTACGCTGAGGCAATTTAATAGTAAAGATAGAAACTCACCACAATATGGTTATTATGCGTGAATACGGCGGGCAAGTCAACCCTAAAATATGGTCTCCAGGAATTCTACTCCGCTTTTTGTCTTGCTCATTGCTTATCGTTCGCAGATGTTAAGTGCTGTAGCCAGTGAAAATTTGCCCGCAAAGAGGGCAATGCAGCCGGATCACCAAGTTCATAGATAAAATCTCCAGTATAGGCGATTTCCTGAAGTTGCTGCATGATAGTACGCCAGGGAATAGCCCCTTTCCCGGGCAAGAGATGTTCTTCCCGCGCATCAGCATCGTTGATATGGAGAGTAGTAACCAAAGAAGCGGCTATCCTGAGCGCCTGGTTGACATCATCGCCTCGATAGGCATGGGCTGTATCAATACATACCCCAAGGGCAGGATGGTTCACTTCCTGTACCACTCCGCATAACCGGCTCACACTGGTAGCCCAACCACGGGGCATGTTTTCCACGACCATTCGTATTCCAGCCGACTGGCAGTATGCAGCGATCTCCCGAAGAGCTTCCACTGTCCGCTCGCGGGCTTTTGGATCTTCAACCCCATCAGTCCCGGCGAGATCGAGATCATGCGTGAGCAGGAGAGGATGACCAAGGAGCACGAGCGCATCCACTGCCCGCAGATACGCCTCTACTGCTCGTCGATAGCGAATTGGATCTGGGTGGGCGAGATGCAAAGCTGGATCATACCAGCGGAGATGGGTATGAACCGTAGCCACTTCCAGACCATTCTCCTGCACGGCCTGGTGTATTTCCCGAAGCCATTGGACTTTCAGATAATTGAAGTTGGGATGATAATCGCTGATCTCAAGCACGGCAATGCCTTCCCGGGCCATCTGCTCGATGTGCCGTGGTGTCAACGACTCATCCCGCCACCAGTAGGTTGAACTTCCTAAGCGCATGTGTGTTTCCTCTTTTCTTATGGCCATACTATTCCCTGACAAACCATATACTGTCGTAGATTCCTCGTCGTATACGAGACCACCTTTCTCCACAGGTGACCTCTTCGTTAAGTGTAACGAAGGCATACTACAGTACCTGCCCGGTCTTTTCTTCCAGGAGTTTTCGATTGATCTCAATCCCCAGGCCCGGGCCAGTTGGCACATTGAGACGATTCCGCTGGAAAGGTGTTTTTCCATCGACATAACTGACGAGTTCATCCCACCAGCTAGCCTCTCTGTAGCGGTACTCAACATAGTAGAGGTTTGGTATTACCGAGGCCACATGCGCCAGGGCGGTTGTTGCTATCATACTGTTGACATTGTGGGGAGACATGAGAATTCCATAACGATCAGCAAAGCGCGCGACCTCCACACACTGGCTAATTCCACCGCAGCGAGCAATCTCTGGAGCAAGAATCGCCACGGCCTGGGATTCTATTAAATGCTGGTAGCATCCTCTCCCATAATAGTTTCTTTCATCTCTACAATTGCACCAGCAACTCTGCGATCGGTAGAGGCTTCTCCCCATCCGTAATTCCTGCATCGGTTAAGACTTCGACGATGACCCAATCAAAAAAAGCGGACAGGAGATACCCACGGATATCAGTAATTTTGGCTATTTTCTCCATAAATAAATGGTTCTCTCCTCAAGAAGGCAAAAAGTTTTCTTCTCTCTTTTGGATATGCACCAGTGCTCGAGTAGGTATCGTAAATTCAAACACTTATTATTGGTTATCTTCGATAGCAAATTAGGATTGGTCTATGGGGGGGCGTTTATCCGCCCAGGGTGCCAAGGCTTCAAAAGCAGCCGAAGCTCGGAGCACCGTAACATCATCACGCCAGCGGCCTACAATTTGAAGACCAACCGGCAACCCATTGCTGGCAAATCCACAGGGCACGGTAGCGGCGGGTTGTCCGGTAATATTAAAGGGATAAGTAAAAGCAGTCCATCCTACATAGGTAGTTGGGAGGCCATTAATCGTACCGGGTTGATCATCTCCAGCTTTAAAAGCGGTCACCGGCAAGGTAGGGGTGAGCAGGAGATCGTAATGTTGCATAAAGCGTAGCATCGCGTAGTAATATTCATTCCGTCGACTCTGTGCAGCCGCAATCTGCACGCTGGTCCATCGCTTGGCGCTTTCAATGACCGGAATTCGACCAGGATCGAGTAACTCCCGGACTTTATCAAAATCCTGCAGATGAATACTCGCCTGAGAGGTTGCATAAAGCGGCTCAACAATCTCCTCCCATGGATCAGGGATGCCCGGATTGGCCTCTTCAACCTGACAACCCAATTCTGTAAACCGAGCGACAGCCGCCGTCGCAATAGCTCGTACTTCCGGATCGATGAGGGCATACCCGAGATCAGGAGACCAGGCCACACGCAGTCCCTTTATGTCCCCCGCCAGAGCGGTGACGTAATCAATACCGGTGGAAAAGGAGAGGCGGTCACGTGGATCAGCACCGGCTATGACATTGAGCATCAGAGCTGCGTCCCGCACTGTGCGGGTCATGGGCCCGATATGTGAAAACAACTCCAGCGGGCTGGCTGGATACTGAGGGACCAGTCCCCAGGAGGGTTTTAAACCATAAATGCCGGTAAATCCCGAGGGAATCCGGATCGATCCAGCCCCATCACTCCCCTGAGCTAAAGGTCCAAGACCAGCCGCTACTGCTGCGGCTGCTCCACCGCTCGATCCACCAGCGGTCTGACCGATCTTCCAGGGATTGTGTGCTGGACCAATAATTCGGTTGCCAGAATCCCCTTTCCAGCCAAATTCTGGTGTGTTCGTTTTTCCCAGCATGACTATCCCGGCTGCATACAGCCGCTCCACTACCGGTGGATCAAAGTCGGGTATCCAGTCCTTGTAAAGCAGAGAGCCCCGCGTGGTGCGGATGCCTTTAGTTGGGGTCAGATCTTTGATCGAGGTGGGAATACCGGTGAGGGGAGGAGGAGGCTCTCTCTTGCTATAAGCCTGCTCTGCAGCCCGGGCTTGTTGAAGGGCCAGTTCCGGAGTAACGGTAATAAAAGCCTTGAGGCGAGGATTAAGCTGCTCAATACGACGAAGCACTGCTTCGGTGACTTCCACTGGTGAGAGCTCACGCGTCTGATAATGTCTTCGAAGGTCAAGTGCTGACAAATAACACACATCTGTGGCATCCATAACTGCTCTCCTTTTCATTTCAGGAAAAACTCTATGAAGAAGTCAGGAGGAAGAAACAAAATGCTGTCTTTCATGCTAAAAAAACCTATAAAAAATAGCCTATAGAGAGCGACAAGGAAAGTCAAGTGGGTTTGGTGACGATTTTCTGATGCAAGCTCGGTGCAATCATGGTAGTATGTCTCTCACGGTGGTTTAGACTGTCTTCATCTCATCATCGGTCACCATGCCTCGATTCTTACAGGAGGAACTATGACTGCGGCCCTGAAATCCCAATTTTTGCTTCGTCCCGACATAATCTTTTTGAATCATGGCTCTTATGGGGCCTGTCCTCGCCCGGTGTTTGAAGTATATCAGCAGTGGCAACGCGAACTCGAAGCGCAGCCGGTAGAATTTCTCAGCCGGCGGAGAACCGATTTACTTGCGGAAGCACGCGCTAAGCTCGCGGCGTATGTAGGAGTCGCCGAGGACGAAATCGTCTATTTTCCTAACCCCACTACCGCGATTAACATGGTGGCGCGAAGTTTAGACTTACAGACTGGGGATGAAATCCTGGCGACTGATCACGAGTATGGCGCGATGGATCGGACCTGGCGTTTTATTTGTCGAAAGACAGGAGCACGCTATATTCAACAACCCATCCCTCTGCCGGTGACGACCTATGATGAGTTTGTGGAGACCTTTTGGGCTGGAGTAACCGAACGAACCCGGGTGATTTTTATTAGTCATATCACCAGCCCAACCGCTCTCATTTTCCCGGTACAAGAGATCTGTCACCGAGCACGAGAAGCGGGTATTTTGTCTGTTGTCGATGGAGCTCATGCCCCGAGTCAGATTCCGCTCAATCTGAGAACGTTGGGAGCAGATATTTATACTGGAGCGTGTCACAAATGGCTTTGTGCGCCAAAAGGTACCGCATTTTTATACGCCCGTCGTGAAGTGCAATCCTGGTTAGATCCGCTGGTTGTCAGTTGGGGCTGGGAGAGCAAAAATCCGAGTACCTCCCAATTCATTGACTATCATGAATGGCAGGGTACCCGTGATATCTCTGCTTTTCTTACCGTCCCAGCGGCTATCGAATTTCAGGAGAAACATGATTGGGATACCATACGCCAGCAGTGTCAAGCTTTAGCGAGTGCTACCCGACAGCAGATCCAGACCCTTACCGGACTCGAACCGCTCTGCCCAGATTCTCCACTCTGGTTTAGTCAGATGTTTTCCGTACGCCTGTCCCCCGAGGTGAACAGCGATCTGCTCAAACAACGGCTCTATGAGGAATTTCGCATCGAAATCCCGCTCATGGAATGGCACGGCCACTCCTTACTTCGCGCTTCCTTTCAAGCGTACAACAGCCAGGAAGATGCCAACGCGCTGATAGAGGCGTTGACCCAATTGCTTCCGGTGAAGACGGTAACCAGGTGAGTATTGAAAAATAGACTAGAACTCATAGCGAGTAAGCCTCAGAATGGCGAGCGGACTTCCCTCTGCTTCAGGATGACAGGAGAACGATACCCGCTATGAGTTCAATGATCATTGGAGGGGAAAAGCTATGAGCCTAGGCAAACAATTTCGACTCAAACGGGTGATTGATGAGTATGGCGTGTCTGTTATCTGTGCGCTGGATCATGGTATGACCTCCCCGACTTTTCTTGCACCCCTCAAAGAGATGTCCAAACGGGTTCAGGAAGCAGTGACTGGAGGGGCAAATGTGATTATGCTGAGCCGGGGATTTGCGCAGCGCACCGTAGAGGCTTTTCGTAAGGATACCGCTCTTGCTCTGTTGCTAACCGCCTCTGCCACCGGGAGTACCGTGCCGAATCAGGTGGTCGCTATTGCGGCTGTGGAAGAGGCATTGCGACTCGGGGCGGATGCTGTAGTGGTCTTTGTGGCCCTTACCGGTCCCGAAGAGGCGAACATGATCCGCTTTGTAGCCGAAGTGGGGGAGGCGTGTGAGCGCCTGGGGATGCCCTTTATCGCTGAAGCGGAGTATCCTACGACCTATAAACGGGTAGAAGAATTAAAGGATGAATACGGATTTGATTATCTGATCCGCAACACCCGTCTCTGTGCGGAGTTAGGAGCGGACATCGTCAAAACCAATTGGCCTGGAGATCAGGACTCTTTTGCGCAGATTGTAGAAGCCACTGCGGTGCCTGTCGTATTGGCCGGAGGTCCACGCATCAGCGATGCCGAATTGCTCCAACGCATGGAACAGGCGATGGCGGTGGGTGCTATCGGATGCTCGGTGGGACGGAACATCTTTACCCATGCCCATCCAGAGGCCATGACCCGGGCTCTGGCGCGGGTGATTCGAGAAAAATGGTCTGCACAAGAGGCCTTAGCCGAACTGCAAAAGGTGGTTTGAAAAAGCTTGACAATGTTTCTCTCGATATGTTCTTATGGGATACACTGGAGAAGGTGATCACTATACTCCTCTCAAACCATGGAGCACGAAAGGAGGTCAAAGAGTATGCATACAGGGATACGTGGTGTTGGACAAGTAAGCCTTAGTGTGGTCGTGACCGTATTGGTGATTCTGCTCATCCCCTTTCGCGCAGAAGCGGCGAGTTGGTCACTCAAGGAAGCAGCCCAGCCCTGGAAGGGACAAACTCTTCGTCTGATCGGTGAAAGCTTGCCGCCGCTGGAAGCCCTGGATAAAGTCAAGCAGGAGTTTGAACAGATCACAGGTGTTACCGTAGTCATTGAACAGTACGGTCATGAAGAAGTCATCGAGAAGACCACCGCTGATTTTGCAGGACGGACAGGGACATATGACTTGATCCTGAATCCGCATCGTGAAATTGGGCGTCTCATTCAAAATGGCTGGGTGCAACCTCTGGATAAATTCCTGAACGATCCAAAACTCCGTGATCCACGCTTCGATCTGGAGGGGGTCTTTATCAACAAGACCTGGTTTGAAGAGACGGCCATGTATGAAGGGAAAATCTATGCTCTCCCTTTTCATCAGATCTCGATGTATCTCTGGTGGCGTTATGATCTGCTGGAGCACCCCGAAGAGCAGAAAGCATTTCAGAACAAGTATGGGTATGCACTTCCAGCCCCGCCTGTTACCTGGAAAGAATATCGTGATGTTGCCGAATTCTTTACCCGCAAGAAAGGAGCGACCCTGGCTGGCCAGGTGCTGGATCGAGATTTTTACGGGAATGTCGTCCAGGGAGGACGTCATGTAGCGTCCTGGTACTGGTGGCTCAATCTCCTCTATTCCTTTGGAGGGCGTGAACTCGCTGTCCAGCGGGGATCGGAACGAGGGCCAGTAGTGATCGATTCTCCACAAGCGATTGCCTCATTGCAGTTTGCTGTGGAGTTACTCAAATATTCACCCCCCGGTTCGACAGCCTATACCTGGGATGAAGCACAAGCAGCTCAGCAGCAGGATATTGCTGCTTTAGGTATCCAGTGGGATGATGCGACCTGGGCGGTAGAAGACCCCAACCAGTCTCGGGTGGCCGGGAAAATGGCCTATTCTGGGACTCCTATCGAAAAAGAGAAGATCACCCAAATTGAAGGATGGAGCTATTTTATTCCCAGTACCAGCCAGAAACCGGAGCTGGCCTGGCTCTTTATCCAGTGGGCGATGGGGCCGACTGCCCAGATAGCCCAGCAACTGAATGGAGGAGAATCTGCCTTAAAAGTCACCTATCAGAATCCAGAGGTGCGGAAAATTCCGTATGTTCCAACTGCGCTCTATCTGAAGTCTGGTGAGGTGCTGGGAGTAAGAGAATCTGGCGCTAAAACAGGTTGGGGTGTACCGAGGCGTTATCTGGAAGCGGTTAATCCAGCCACCGGAACGACAGAGGTCACGCGAGTGCCCAAGCCTACTTTTCCTGAACAAGAGCTGATGGTGGAGACATTAGTGCTGGCGGTCAATCGGGCGATGAGTGGCATTGCGACTCCCGAGGAGGCATTAAAAACCGCGGCTCAAGAGTTGAAACAGATCCTGGGACAGTAGCTCGACAAGGTGAAATTTTGGTCAACTTGCGGTCAGTGGTCAGTGTTTTTACTAACCCTTGTCACTAGTTACTAACCACTGCTTCTATGAGGGCGAGGGAACTCGACGAAGCAATCTCAAGGTAGGGAGCGAGGAACAAAGATGGTCAGGGGAAAAAGAGAGCGACCCATGTTGTGGCTTGCTCCGACCCTGCTCCTCCTGTTTGTCGTGGAGTTTATCCCCTTTGGCATTGCCATCTGGTATGCTCTGCATGCAATCAGTTTTACGGACTCGCGAGCCAGGGGACAATGGGTAGGAGGGCAGAATTTTACCAGAGCCCTTACCGATCCAGATTTAGGGCAAAGTATCATGACCACCATCATGTATCTCTTACCGGCGGTGGGACTCCAATTGCTCCTTGGCCTGGGTATCGCTCTCCTGATCGCTCAGGTTCCACGCGGACACAAAGTGATTATTCCTGCTCTGGTCTTACCGAGTACTATCCCACCAATAGTGGTGGGGTTAATTGGCGTACTCTCCTTCAATACCGAGTTTGGTTTCGTGGGGATTTACGCCAAAGCGGCTGGTATCCTTGATCGCTCACCGCTCGGAGACCAACGACTCGCTCTTCCTACTATCATTGCTGTGGATACCTGGCAGTGGACCCCTTTCATGGCGTTAATTTTGCTCGCCGGTCTCCTTTCTCTCCCGCATGAACCCTTTGAGGCAGCCGAGGTTGATGGGGCTGGTACCTGGCAAAGGTTCCGCTATATTACCTTGCCCCTCCTCCGTCCCCATATGGCCGTGGCTTTACTCTTCCGGGCTATTGATGCGTTTAAAATTTTTGACATCATTTATATAATGACCCGGGGGGGACCGGGACGGGTAACGGAAACGGTGAGTGTGTACGCTTATCGTCTCACTTTCCGTTTCTGGCATCTCGGCTATGGAGCAAGTGTCGTGTTGCTCATTTTTCTTATAAGCCTCATCGGATCAATGCTCTTGTATCGTACGCTGCAACGAGAAAGCTTATAGCAGGAGCCTGTAGTCATGAGTTTACCAAAGAAGCGTAGAGGATACGAGATTCTGCTCTGGGGAGCTATTGGTTGTGTGCTCCTGGTCAATCTCTTGCCCTGGCTCTGGATGCTGTTAGCGGCTTTCAAGACGCGAGCCCAGTTGCTCTCTCCTGTCCCCCGATGGATTTTCCAACCCACCCTGGAAAACTTTCCGGCGGTCTTTTTGGATCGAGGCTTCTTACAATACCTCCTGAACTCTATAGGTATTGGAGTAGCCAGTATGCTCCTCTCCTTGCTTGCGGGAGTTCCGGCCGCTTACTGTTTCTCCCGTTTTCGTATACGCGGCAGGGAGCATCTCTTTTTTAATATTCTGACGACACGGATGGCTCCTCCGGTGGTTTTTGCGCTTCCACTCTATATTCTGTTTGCCAAACTGCAAATTCTGGGTACCCATTTGGCGGTGATCCTGGGTCATACGAGCTTTACCCTGGCTTTCGTGATCTGGTTGATGCATGGGTTTTTTACCGAAGTGCCTACAGAATTAGATGAAGCAGCACGTTTGGATGGGTGCACGGCGTGGAGAGCTTTTTGGCATGTTGTCTTACCCCTGGTCAAACCGGGCCTGGTCGCTGCCGCAGTATTTGCCTTTCTCTTTTCCTGGAATGAGTTCCTCTTTTCTCTGGTACTGGCTGGTCAGGATGCTCGTACTTTACCCGCTGCTTTCCCTGGGTTAGTCACTCCCCATGGGACCTATTGGGGACAGGTGGCCGCGGCTGGTTTTGTGGCTTCGATTCCCGGGCTAATCCTGGTATTCTGTTTCCAACGCTACCTGGTTCGGGGACTCACGGCTGGGGCGGTGCATTAGGCTGTGGAAAGGGTGTATCTGTTGAGTATCACGGAGGGTTTCCCGTGGAATGTGTCTTAGGCTGTGATCTGGGAACACAGAGCCTGCGCGGGCTCTTGCTCTCTGTAACTGGAGAGATGGTGGCTGAAGCGCAGCAAGAATATGCCGTTAACTACCCGCAACCCGGGTGGGCAGAGCAAGATCCTCGGCAATGGCAAAGTGCGTTCATTACAGTAACTCGAAAACTCCTCACTCAGGCTGGCAGGGGAGTGGAGGTTAAAGGGATTGCCCTGGGTAGTCAAGTGGATGGACTGGTGGCGGTCAATGCCCAAGGATACCCACTCCGTCCCGCTCTCCTCTGGTTGGATCGACGAGCCACGGAACAGTGCGCCAGGATTGCTGCCCGCCTGGGTCAGGGGTGGATTTTTGCTCTGACCGGTTTGAATCTTGATCCTTCTCATGTGGCCCCCAAAATTTTATGGCTGCGAGATCAGGAACCTGCTGTGTACAGACAGACCCGCTGGTTCTTGCTCCCGGGAGCTTTTATGGTACAATGGCTCACCTCTCAAGCCGTAGTCGATTACTCGAATGCCTCTTCGTCCATGTTGCTTGATGTGCGCACACGGCAGTGGTCAGAGGTGTTGCTCCAGAGCTTCGACATTGCTCAGGAGCAACTGGGCAAGGTTAAGGCCGCTATGGCTATAGCCGGAACTCTCCAAAAAAGTATTGCCGAAGAGAGTGGGTTAAAGGCGGACACCCCAGTCATGGTAGGGTGTGGAGATGAGCATGCAGCCTGTGTAGCTGCCGGGGTATTACGCCCCGGCCTCGTCTGTGATATTACGGGAACGGCTGAGCCAGTGGGATGTGTAGCCGAGCAACCGGTTTTTGATACGACTGGTCTGGTAGAAACGCACTGTCATGCTGATCCCCAAAGCTGGCTCATCGAAAATCCCGGTTTTGTCTCGGGAGGGAGTTATCGTTGGCTTCGAGATATCCTGGGGCAGGCAGACTATACGGTTTTAAACGCCGAAGCAGCGGATGTCGCACCTGGTTCCGATGGGGTCATCTTTCTTCCCTGTTTGAGTGGGGCTATGGTCCCTACCTGGAATGCAGACGCTCGAGGGGTTTTTTTTGGGCTGGCCATGGCCCATACCCGGGGCCATCTGGTGAGGGCAGTGATGGAAGGGTGTGCGTATGGGCTGCGGGATGTGGTGGAACGAATGGAGGATATGGGGTTAGCGGTTACTGAAATCCGAGTGGTTGGAGGGGGAGCACGCAGCTCTTTATGGTGTCAGATCCGGGCTGATATTACGCGTAAACCGCTGGTCGTCCCCCGGGTTGTAGAAGGAACGGCGCTTGGCGCAGCAATGATTGCGGCGGTGGGGATAGGCTGGTTTCCTTCCCTGCTTACCGCTGCACACACCCTCTTCCATGAAGAGACTCGCTATTTCCCTTCTCCTGCTACGGAACAGGTGTATACCAGGAGATACCAGCAGTATCGACAGCTCTACAGTCGTATAGAACCCTTGTTTTCTGGTGAGGAATGATCTTCCCCCATCTCGCTATCCTCCTTGTGGGGGAAGGCCAGGATGGGGGGACAGGAAGGAGGCCGCTTTTACCCCCCCACCTTGATCCTCCCCCACCAAGGGGGAGGAAATAGACGGCTTCCCTCCCTCAAGATGAAAAAATGTGGGTAAAGATAAACCAAGGGGAAAGGGTTGATAGGGCAAAATCTTCCTGTTGGAATTTCAGCGCGGAGCTTATACGTCACTTGACATCAACGGGTCCTTGTGTTACAAGAGAGAAAAAATATAAGCACAGGATGTGGATGAGAGTTTTGTAGAGGAGACTTCTTGCATGTATTACCCCTCCTTCGATCTGTTTCAGGCCAAAGCGAAACAGGGGAATTTGATCCCTGTTTACTGCGAAATTCTTGCTGATTTAGAAACCCCTGTATCGGCGTTTCTAAAGATCGATACTGGAGAATACTCCTTTCTGCTGGAAAGTGTCGAGGGAGGAGAGAAGTGGGCGCGCTACTGTTTTTTGGGCAGTAATCCTTCTATTATCTTTCGTAGTAAGGGAAAGCAGATAGAGATTTGGCGGGAAGATGGAAAACATGAGTGTAGAGAAGTCAGTGATCCCTTAACAGCTCTCAAAGCATTGATGTCCGAGTATCGACCGGTCATCGTGGAGGGATTGCCCCGCTTCTTTGGCGGTGCTGTAGGCTATCTCAGTTATGATATGGTGCGCTTCTTTGAGGAGCTCCCCTCCACCGCTATCGATGATATGCAGATTCCCGATGCTTTCTTTGTGATTACGGATACGTTGCTGATCTTTGATAATATTCAGCATAAGCTCAAAGTGGTCTCCAATGTTTTTTTGCAAGAGGGACAGGATCTGGAAGAAGCATATAACGAAGCAAAAGATAAGATTGAGGAGATCATTGCCAGGCTCCGGAAGCCCGTTCCTGAGTCTTTGCCCGTACCACGGTCTGCTCTCCCTCCGGAGTTACGCTCGAATTTCAAACAGGAAGAGTTTGAAAGTATTGTGAGACAGGCCAAGGAATATATCAAGGCAGGGGATATTTTTCAAGTTGTACTCGCTCAGCGTTTGCAACTCGAGCTCGATGTGCATCCTTTTGATATTTATCGGGCTTTGCGCACAATTAACCCTTCTCCTTATATGTTTTATCTGAAGTTTGGGCCGATAAAATTGGTGGGTGCTTCTCCCGAGGTGCTGGTACGGCTTGAAAAGCCATGGGTAGAAGTGCGGCCCATTGCTGGTACCCGTCACCGCGGCAAAACAGAGGAAGAAGATCAAGCTATCGCCCAGGAGCTGCTCAAAGATCCCAAAGAACGAGCCGAACATATTATGCTGGTAGATTTAGGTCGGAATGATATCGGACGGGTCTGTGTCTGGGGAAGCGTAGAGGTAAATGAGTTGTTGATTATTGAAAAGTACTCGCATGTCATGCATCTGGTATCGAATGTGCGGGGGCTCTTGGCCGAAGGGAAGGATTGTTATGATGTGATCCGTGCCTGTTTCCCGGCTGGCACGCTTTCCGGTGCTCCGAAGATTCGAGCGATGGAGATCATTGAGGAACTGGAACCGACCAGACGCGGTCCGTATGGAGGAGCGGTGGGCTATTTCAGTTTCTCCGGGAATATGGATACCTGCATCACCATACGGACTCTTACTGTGATTGGATCTACGGCTTATTTAGGAGCGGGAGCGGGAATTGTGGCTGACTCAGTCCCGGAAAATGAATATCAGGAAACGATGAATAAGGCCCGAGCTTTACTGAAAGCGATGGAAATGGCCCGGGATGGATTGTAGCGAGGATGGGAAGAAAGATGATGATTGTTGAGGCGATCCAACACTTAGTTAATGGCCAGGATCTTTCTGAGCAGGAAGCGGCGCAGGTCATGGCCGAAATCATGAATGGTGAAGCGACCCCTGCCCAGATTGCCGCTTTTTTGACGGCGTTACGGATTAAAGGGGAAACGATTGCGGAGATTACTGGATGTGCGCGGGTGATGCGTGAAAAGGCCCATCGTATTCATACCGCCCATCCGAATGTGGTGGATACCTGTGGCACCGGTGGGGATGGTTCTCATACCTTTAACATCTCGACCATTGCTGCGCTGGTGGTGGCAGCAGCCGGGGTCCCGGTGGCCAAACATGGAAACCGTTCGGTATCCAGCAAATGCGGGAGTGCAGATCTTCTGCGGGCTTTGGGGGTCAATATCGAGCTGTCCCCGGATCGTGTGGAAGCCTGTCTGGCGGAAGTAGGGATTGCCTTCCTCTTTGCTCCCCTGTTGCATGGCGCCATGAAATTTGCCATCGGTCCTCGACGCGAAATCGCCATTCGAACCATCTTTAATATTTTGGGGCCGCTGACCAATCCGGCTGGAGCCCAAGCGCAACTCCTGGGAGTGTATTCCGCTCATCTTACCGAAGTTTTAGCCGGGGTGCTGGCAAATCTGGGATCGCATCATGCTTTTGTGGTGCACGGGAATGATGGGCTCGATGAAATTACTTTGACCGGAGAGACGAAGGTTACTGAACTCAAAGAGAAAGAGATCCAAACTTATCAGATTACCCCAGAAGATTTTGGATTGCAGCGTACCACTCCAGAAAGGCTCCAGGGAGGCGATCCCGAGACTAATGCCCGTATTGCTCTGGCCATATTACAGGGAGAAAAAGGTCCCAAACGAGATGTGGTCTTGCTCAATGCAGGTGTAGCCTTGGTGGCAGGTGGAGCAGCCAACACCATCCCCGAAGGGATCGCCAAAGCCTCGGAAGCCATTGACTCTGGAGCAGCCATGCGTATCCTGGAAAAGTTACGCTCTTTTCGTTAAGGCTTTTCTGGCATGCTGGACGGCCGGCGAGAGCGTGGGGCTGTGGCTTTCAGTCTGAGAGGGTTGTCTCCATTTCTCTGGTGCTCTCTACTGTCCGACCGGCGCCCCAAATTCTCTGGACGATTAACCAGATCCCTCCTGCGATCACAGCGCCGAGAGCATCGGCCATAATATCATGATAATCCGCATCCCTCCCGGGTACATACCACTGATGCAGTTCATCGAGAGCTCCCCACCCCACGACCATGAGTAATGAGTAAAAGAGAATAGCGATTTCAGAGAGTCGGAAAATAAAAGTCTTCCCCATCGCTCGGAGCAGCAAGAAGGTCAGGAGAGCATACTCGACCAGATGATAGAATTTATCATAGTCTTCGAGACCAGGCATCGAAGGAGCAGGTATAGAGGAGAGGAAAAAAATGATTCCAATATAGAGCACCACCAAAAGCCAGGCGACAAATCGTCCTTGGAAGATATGCATACTATGGTTTCCTTTGGCACATATTGACTATCAGAGGGACGGTTCGCGAACCACTCCTCCAAATAGCATAGAGCGGTTATCCAAAAAATTCTCCTTTTCTATTAGACGGGGAAGCTCCCCCTTTTTTCCTACTGGATACGCAAATTATCTCTTCACAAATCGGGAAGCGAAGAGATAGAATATAGAAATAGATAAAGTCTCATCGGTGATCTATCTTCGCAGAGTCTTTTCCTGATACATCCAAGAGAGCTCTTTGGCATTACATAAGCCAATGAGGGAATATGCATGTCCTGAGCGATAGCCTCTGGCCAGCAGCGGGCGGGATGCCTGCGCTCCCAGAGGGAGTTTTATCGAGAAAGTCTCCGGAGAATATACTAAATTCAGTGGCTAGTGGTTTTACTAACCCCACTAGCCACTAACCACTAGTCACTAACCACTAAGGGCCAAGACAGAGGAGGAGAAAAGATCATGGAAGCATATTGTGCTGGATGCGGTACCGAAGCAGATAGTCTGGAACTGATTGAATGTGTTATCTGCGGACAGACCTTCTGTGAATCCTGCCTGACCGAAGGGGATATTTGTTTTGCCTGTCTGGCAGAAGAAGAGAGTGAAGACGAGGAAGACGACGCAGGAAATGATGAAATAGAGTTTTGAGTCTTTCCTCGCCTCGATGAGATCACCTGTTTACCGTCCTTGAAATACTGGCTCACGCTTTTCTATCCACGCTCGTGGTCCCTCTTTGGCATCCTCGGTACTGCGAGCGATTAACTGGGCCGATTCCAGATATTCTAGAGTATGGGGTAAATCCAGTTCCATTCCCCGGTAGATGCAATGTTTGGCAAGTTGCACGGCTATCGGAGCCATTTTGGTAAATTTGGTGACAAACTCGCGAGTTTTTTTCTCCAATTCGTCATGCGGGAACACATAACTGACCAGCCCAATGCGCAGCGCTTCCTGTGCATCAATAATCTCTCCAGACCAGATCAGCTCACACGCTTTGGCCAGTCCTACAATGCGCGGTAAAAAATAGGCCCCGCCGTCACCCGGCACCAGTCCCATACGGACATAAGTCATCCCAAACCGGGCCCGATCAGAAGCCACCCGGATATCGCACATATTGGCAATGTCCATTCCTGCACCAGCGGCTGGCCCATTGACCATCGCAATAACCGGCTTTTCAAAATCCCGCAGTTTAAGCGGAAGCTTATGCACGTAATATTTCAGTGCGTATCGACGATCGGCGAGGGAAGTAACCTGCTCCCCTGCAGCAGCAAAGCCCTTGACATTGGCTCCGGAGCAAAACCCTCGTCCCGCGCCGGTAATGATGACGGCACGTACTTCCTGATCTACACGGGCCCTTTCCAGTGCATCAACCATCTCGTCAACCATCTGGTGGGTAAGAGCATTCAAGGTTTGGGGACGATTAAGTGTAATGGTCGCTATAAAGTCGGCCACAGCATAGGAAATATCTTGATAAGACATACCTTGCTCCTTTCCTTTTAGTGATTAGTGTTTAGTGGTTTAACCACTAGTGTCTGGTCAAACTTGTTTTTGTGCGTTCCTTTTTCTCCCCTCTCCCTTGAGGGGAGAGGGCCAGGGTGAGGGGGAAAAGAGGGAACAATTCACCATTGTAACCTTGACCAGACACTAGCCACTGCATTCTTGATTAAGACTTTATCCAATCATTTCGGACTAGATATTATACTGAGGAGAAGAGGCCACAGCGTGTTTTAAAAGAGAGAAAAACCTGCCGATAGGGTGGCCGTCACTCGATTACCGCTAAAATCTTCCCTCTCATTCGACTCGCGTTTCCGGTATTCATAACCGAGAGAGAGAGTAAAAATTTGTGAAAGAGCATAAGAAGCATTAAAGCCGGCGCGCCAGAAGTTATCGATTTCTCCCCTTTCGTCATCTCCGGTACCACCACTTATCAGATCTTCATCCCGATTGTAGCGAGCGAAGAGAGAAGCACTCAGGCGACGGGTGAAGAGATGATTTAAGACGGCTTGTACCGAGATACGATTTACGATTCCGATATCATCTATGTCTCCACTGGTATCCTCAATAATTTGCTGACTGGAGAGATTCAGGGTAGTCCGACGCGTGATGGGAATATTGCCACTAAGCCCCAATTGCCAGGTCGGAAACACACGCAGTCCGCCAGCTTCTGGATCGAACACATTCGCTCCCACAGCCACCACGAGTGAAAGTATTTGAGTGAGGCGGCGATTTATCCCCAGAGTGGCCCCATAGGAGTTGGCATTTTCTCCTCCATCCTCATCAAAGATTGTCCCAAAGCCATCGAGAGAGAGAGAAGTCAACGGTCCCAGGGCATACCCAAGTCCCCCAGAAGCGCGATGCGACCGGGAATCATTCCCTCTTTCTTCGCTAGAGGTTTGAAATGTGTAGTTAATATTTCCATTAAGTCTCCGGGTAAAACGATGCTGGAAGCCGGTATTGACGGCATGAGTAGTCGAATCCTCTCCTTCTGGATCATCATCCCGGACAATGGTATTGGTATACCCCAGATTCGCAGAGGTTCTCGGAGTAAAATTATACTGGAACTGTGGGCTTACCCGGTTACGCAGGAAATTGCTCCGTCCGGTACGTCTCCCAGAATCAGTAGCCTGGACCGAATCATTATCCCGCACAAAGCTCTCACTCAGTGCAAGAGACCACCGAGGCGCTTGATGCCCTGCTGTAAGCGCGAGGTTGGCAAAACCAACCTCGTTTTGCTCTGAAAACCGGGCACTGATTTCGCCACTGATATTGTTCGACAGCGAGATAAAGCTCCGTCTTTTTTGCAGACGAAACACCGTTCCAATCCCTATTCTGGTTATAAAATCGTCTTCTGTATTCTCCTCATCGTCAAAGGTGTTGTCATCGTACTCCTCTGAGACAAAGAGAGTCATGAAAAGCACCGGTGGTCCTTCCCGCAGCGTGGTTAATCCTTCGCGTAAGGTGAGGAGGGGCTGGAGAATCGGATCGGGTCGGATATCCCTCTGAATCCACTCAAACTGTTCAGGGACAGGAGTCAGGGTCTGGGCTTGCGGGGAGGGAGGAAGACCAGGACTAACCGGGGCTGGGGAGGGAGGTGCTGTCGGTTCTTCAGCAGGGACTTCTTCCCCAGGAACTGCTTCTAGAGAAACGGGCGGTTGTCCGGTGGCTGGGGGTGGAGCAGGGGGAGCCGTTTCAGCAGCGAAGGCCGGTTCGCGAATAGCTCCTGACAACAGAATGAGAAATACAAAAATCCACGAGAGAAGAGAAAGCCAGCCTCTCACATCTATATACTCATACGCACAATCCCGACGCACACTGGGCTGCTGCCGCTCATTCATGGGGAACCCTCCTTTGAAAATGGTCATCGGTGTGTGATACCTCATCCGCTCTCAAAGTGCTGGTATCCCCTAATGTAATATATTCAGCAAGGGATTTCAATATAATCCACATCCATCAGGTCAAAACGAGAAAGAAAAAAGCCATACGGTCTGAAGACCGTATGGCTTTCTGCCGCAAAGGATATGGTAAGTGTCTAGTAATCAGTGACTAGTGGTTAGTAAAAACCACCAACCACTGACCACTGATCTGAGGGATAAGGCTATTTAAGAGCCCGTTTGGCTTTTTTTCGCCCCCAGAGCCCTAACCCAGCCAGGCCTGATCCCAGCAACAACAGTGACCCTGGTTCTGGAGTGGGAATGTTCACCACATCGCCACTCAACACCGGGTTACTGCCAAACGCATTGGGAGGAAACACTGTAGGATTCAGCACAAAAGACAAATTCAAGGAACCCAGATAGGGCACATCCGCTAACCCAAAGTAGGCAAGGAGGTCTGGATCTTTGGTATCAAAAATCGAAGCATTGATAGCGGCAGTCAATCCGGTTTTTATGACACTGACCACCTCACTGAAAACTCCAGTTAACAGGGTTCCTGTCGCAATGACATTACTCAGTGCATCGACCAGGGTTCCCGTGATGGTGAAAGAGCCCCCTGCCCCAAAAAACCATTCATCGGCATCATTGCCGGTCAAATTTCCAGTTTGAAAATTCAGCACACATCCTTGACAGAGGAGGGTGACCAGGTCGTTTGCCGGGGTATTGATCCCGACCACATTATCCACCGTGATGTTTGTACCTATAAGAGGAGCAGCCCCTCCAGCATAGGAAACCGATCCTCCAGTGGGTGCAGCCAGATTAAAGTCGAGAATAGAGGTTCCTTGTGCGACGGTACCCGCCCCCAGCAAAATGCCCAGCGTGATTATAAAAACAGACAGTCCTACCAAAAATTTCTGTTTGGTGGTATTCATGGGCCTTCTCCTCCCTCTGGCTTGACCTGCCATAATCATTTCTTTATTTACCCTCAGGTAAAGAGCAAAGATTATACCAGAGGAGTATACTAAAGATATCCTTCACGCGATGTATGGTGTTTTCGAGGGAGAAATTCGTTTTGTTTTCTTCCGGGCTTTCCCGATAAAGAAGAAAAAGGGATGGAGAAGAGGGGAAAACCGTAAAAATTTCCGACACTAAAATCATGGATTTGGCTTTTATCAAAAAATTAGAAAATAAAATCAAATAAATAGAAGACCAAATCTTGAAAGAGAAAACTGTAAACCTTTCCGACACTGTAAAGATTTCTTACAATTAACTCCTTGTCTTTTTAGAGACCTCGCTTGCAACGGTGATATTCTTTGGCCGCAGGCCCTGGAGGATGGTGATGGCACGGAAAATCGCATGATGATAATGTCAGCTCTATATGGTGAGGGGGGGGGTTAACGCTCTATGTTGTATTTGTTGAGCAGGTCATGCAGAGTAGGACGGCTGATCCCCAATTCAGCAGCAGTTCTGGTAATGTTCCCTTTGTGTTTCAACAGGGTATGCTGGATGATCTCCTTTTCCAGCGCTTCCCTGGCCTCTCTCAGGCTCTGTCCTCCGAAACGGGTATAGGGGGAAGTGAGTTCGAGATCTTCGGGGGTCAAGTAGTGCCCCTCAGCCATAATTACTGCACGTTTGATACGGTTTTCCAGCTCTCGAACATTTCCAGACCAGTTATGGGTTTGGAGGGCATTACTGGCTTGCTGACTGAATCCGATCACCTTTTTTTTGATCTCTGCCGTATAGCGTTGCAGGAAGGCTGTGGCCAGAAGCAAGATATCTCCCTCCCGTTCGCGTAACGGAGGTATGGCAATGCTCACTACACTCAGCCGATAGTAGAGGTCTTCTCGAAAGCGTCTCTGAGCCATAGCTTTCTTCAGATCCATGTTGGTGGCAGCAATGATCCGTGCATCGACAGTAATCTCTTCTCGTCCCCCGACTCGCTCTATCCGATGCCCCTGCAGAAAGCGTAACAATTTTACCTGGAGCGGAAGAGAGAGTTCTCCGATTTCATCGAGAAACAGCGTTCCCTCTTGTGCTGCTTCGATACGTCCTTTTCGCTGGATATGGGCTCCGGTAAAGGCCCCCTTTTCGTGTCCAAACAGCTCACTCTCGAGCAGGTTTTCCGGAATTGCCCCACAATTGATCACGACAAAAGGTCCGGTCTTGCGGGCACTCTGCTTATGAATGGCTCGTGCGGCCAGTTCTTTACCAGTACCACTTTCTCCCACTATCAAGACCGGAATATCGGTCGTGGCCACCTTACGAATAGTAGTAAACAGCTCTTGCATCTGCGGACTGGTTCCGAGCATCCCTTCAAAAGCATCGGCGAGCAAACGTTGTTGGAGCTCCTGATGCTCTCGTTCCAGTTGATAAACCTGCAGGGCTCGACGAATAATAATAGTCAACTCATCTATCTGTATCGGCTTATAGAAGAAGTCATACGCCCCTTTTCCAATAGCCTGCAACGCATAAGCTTTCTCGTTACGACCGGTAATAATGATAACCTTAGCATGCGCATCCGCCTGGAGAATAGCTTCAAGAGTAAGAAACCCTTCTTCCACCGATTGTGGTTGTGGTGGTAACCCAAGATCCAGCGTGATCACCGCAGGATGCTCGGTGGAGAAGAGATCGAGAGCACTCTGCCGATCGCCAGCCAGAAACACTTCATAGTCCTGGGCCAAGGCCCATTTCATTTGCATCCGAATTTCTTCTTCATCGTCGATAATCAGGAGTTTTGGTTTCATAGCAGTGTTGAGTGGTTAGTGGTTAGTGGCAAGAATACCCGAAACGTGCTGCCTTTCCCCTCTTCGCTCTCCACTTCGATCCAGCCGTGATGGGCTTCAACAATCATCTTGCAGTGGAAGAGACCGATACCCGAGCCATGGATTTTGGTGGTTTGAAACGGTTTAAAGAGTGAATGCTGGAGAAATTCTCGAGACATACCACAGCCGGTATCATTCACCGTGATGATCGCCCAGTCCTCTTGGTGATCGGTTTCTAACCGGATCGCTCCCTGTTCATCGATGGCCTCACTGGCATTCAAGAGGAGATTGACCAGGACCTTCTGGATCTGTTCCGGATCAATAAAAAGGGGAGCTACCGGTCGAAGCTGGTGTACCGGGGAAACCTTGAGCACACCGTGGAGATGAGTCAGGGTAGAGAGAATAAGCTCGTTTAGGTCCGTTTTCACCCTGTGGAGATCAAGTTTTGTGCTCAAGAGAGACAGGCGGCTACACATCGTATTGAGCTTAGACACACTCCGCGAGATAACACGCAGAGCATCCTCGCGGAAGGCCGGGTTATCATAATGTTTTGGCAAATTCTGCAGCATCAGGGAAAGCATAGAAGAGGTGTTTTTTAGATCATGCAGAAAGAAAGCGGATAGCGTGTGAAGAGCCTCCAGTTCCTTTAATTCCACCAGCCGTTGCGAGAGTTTGAGATTCAGCAGGTTTGCTGCGGCCTGATCAGCAATGGTGGTAAGCAGCTCTTCATCTTCTTCCGAAAAGGGTTCTCGGGTTAAACGATCATTCAGAGTCATGACCCCGAGGAGTTGCTGGCTAGCGATAAGGGGAACGGCATAACGAATCTCCGTATCCGGCCATGGAAGGGAAAAAGAGTGCTCAAGCTCTGCAAGGAGAGAGGGTGATAAGGTGATATAATCCTGTCTTTTCTGCTTCTGAAAATACCGGATAAGAGTCTTAGCCGCTTGCTCAGCACAAGGGAGAGAGGGATGTCCATAGGACAGAGCAGTGGAGCCACCGAGCGAAACCCGCTCTGATCCATCGACCAGCCAGAGGGTAACATCAGGAGTTCCAAATGTTTCTGATACCATAGTAGCCACTGCGCCACAGAGTTCCCGTAGATCTAGAAGCGAACTGGTGCGCTGGGTAAATGAGGTCCAGACCTGACCATAATCGTACCGGGGGCGACGGAAATGTCGGTTGATAAATTGTCGGCTCTTCTGTCGCAGTTGATCAGAGAGGAGAATGATAGCCAGACCAACTAAAGAGAGAAAGACAAAGAAGGTTTCGAGAGGCAGGATCGAGCTTCGACCAAAATATTCGACTACCTTCACCAACACTCCCACCGTGAGGAGATACACGCCTACGACGATTATCACTATGGAGTTATAGAGGAAGGTTTGGGAAAGGTAGATATCCTTGATTAACAGGTGGCTACGGGTGAGTGAAAGCAGAATCAAGATATCTGCAACCAAGAGAGCATAGGAATTGATTACACGCAAGTCTCGATCCAGTGCAGAGAATAAGAGAATATGACTGATGGTATAGATCTGGACTGCAAAGAAGCTCCCCAGTCCAAGAATCATGAACTTGATTTGCCATCGTTTGCTTCCGGTAGAACTGCGCAGAGTCTCTTCGAGGTGCATGAGAATAAGGACGGACATGAGCAAAAAGAAGATATAATAGGCATAACCCGACCATCCAAGTCCAATTAACTTGGGTAGAGATTCCTCGATATACGGTATACGGTAAAAAAAAGAATCCTGAAAACTGGTGGCCAGGATTAAAGGGAGCACAAAAGCCAGACCGGCAGGCCATTTCCACTTTGCCACGAAATCGGTCGCATTCGCCCGGGCAAAACTTACACTGAACAGGAGCCAGCTTCCTGGAAGACAGGCAGTAGCGATCAGTTCCCAATGTTTCCAGTAGGCCCAATCGGCGAAAGACAGGGCTTGACCGCCCAGACCGGCGAAGGTTTCTCGCAAAGCCAGAGCAAGCATTCCTGCGGCAAATATGCGGTGCACAAAGGAACGGGGATCCTTCCAGAAGACAAAACCAGCCAGTCCTGTGCAGAATAGAGCACCAGTAAAAGCAAGGAAGGCATCAAAGGGCATTCTCTTTCTCTATTACTCCCTCATCTTTCTGGCCCTAACCCTGACCCCTGATCAGTGGACAGTGACTACTAGCCACTAACCACTAGCCACTAATCACCAGTCACTAGCCACGATTACAGCCGGACCGATGCTTCTTCTACAGGCCAGAATTGGGTCAACAGAGTCATAATCGTGTGCGAAAATTGTCTAACAGCTTCTTCCGCCTGAGCTTCCTGACCAGCGGGTAAGAGGGTAGAAACCCGGACAAAGGCTCCATCGTTTCTATTATACAGGAGTTTCTGCTGGAATTTATATACATTCTGTTCCCAGCCTGTAGTCATAATAGTCTCTTCGGCCTGAAACCAGAAATAGACCAGTTGACGATGATTTCCCTTTTTGACTATCATTCTGTTTATAGAAACGTTAGAAGAGGATGGATTTAACGTAGCCTGATTCCAGGTTTCAATGGCCCATCCCTGCCCGGTATAACAATACTGCGGGAGATGGCTTGCCCGGCCCCCTTTTGCTGTGCCATAATAGCCGACATACAGATTGATGGTCTGTCCGGCAGGAGTGACATAATCCCGAAAAATATTCATATCGGCATTGAGAATCTTGTATACAGACTCCTCGAAGAACAGGTCGGTACCCTTCAACGCTCCAATCTGCATGGGGAGATATTCGAGCCGGGTTTCCGTGACAACGAGGGTCGGACGCTGGGCGAGATAAAAAACCCCCCCTAGAGTTAATCCCAGGAGAACAAGCGAAATCACAAATGGTTGAAATCTGGACCGCATAAAACATCACTCCTTGCTTTTTCCTTTTCCTGTCATCCTGAACCCAGCGCTTTGCTCAGGATAAATTCTCGCAGCGCAGGGAAGTCCGGTCGTCATCGAGTCTTTATCTGGAGACTCTCCACAGAGTTAACCCACAAACGAAGCAAAGGGTCTCGACAGAGCTGCAAAGAGATTCTTCACCTTCGGCTCAGCATGACATTTAACTACTTACTCCATAGAGCACTAGTGTCTTGCCAAGGTTACAATGGTGAGTTGTTCCTCTTTTCACCCTCACCCTGGCCCTCTCCCCTCAAGGGAGAGGGGAGAAAAAGGAACGCACAAAAACAGGTTTGACCAGGCGCTAGCTTATACCTAAAATTAGCCTGAAAACTTCGGGTAAGAAAATTTATTTAAAAGCCACATCTCACCCAGCATGAGGATAATACCGAGCCCAAACACCAAAAAACCGGAGAAATCATGGACGAAGCCTTGCGCTACCCGGTTCCCAAAATAATGGGCTAATACCCCAGCTCCGGCCACCCGTATAATATTGACGCCAATGGCGAGTGGTATAGTAGAGCAAGCGAGAATTATGCTTTTGGTCCAGGTCCCTCTCATCATATACACACACAGCGTCCCAATAGCCAAGAAGGAGACCAGTGACCGAATGCCGCTACAGGCTTCGACCACCTCAAAAGAGTAACGGGCAAAATGCAAGAGCGTTCCCTCCCGATAGACTGGAATACCGTACCAGTAGATAAGACGCGCGGAAATATCCGACACAAAAAGCTGGAGCGGAAAAGCGATTATAGAGAGGAGGCTATCGGGAACCGGGATCATAAAGAATAAAAAGAGTAACGGAAACAGGACGATCTTCAGGATCGGCCAGCCATAATTAAAAAGAACCAGACCAAACAAGGTGGTTATTATGGTTATTCGTGCTGGAAATGCCAGATCGGCCACGTAACTCATTACGTAGAGGAGGAGACTTGGAACCAATACAACCAGACCGAGAATAGAGGCAGTCGGTTTGGTCGCCATGATACGCCCTTTAAGGGTCCATACCAGATAGAGCGAAACAAAGGGAATCAGGAGGCCATGCGAGTTGTTGGAATCATTCAACCAGGTTTCCACTAATGACGGGTAGAGAGGGGCATAGAGGAGCAGCAACAATACAGCGAGCGTACCGAGTTTCCAGGGAATACGAAGAGTAGCCGTATCCATGTCGGAGTGTACAGTTGTATCGGTCATATCGGTATACATCTCTCCTCCCAGAAGGTTGGAAGAGTAAAGAAATATGCAGAAAAGATACTATCTATCTTAGCAGCAAGGAATATGCCATAGCAAGGGCTTTGGTTGGCTACAGGTGTTGTGGATCATAAAAGAAGCGAAGAATAGGTTTTGGATTATTTCTTAAAGCCTGCACAGAAGGTGTATCAGAGAGGCAAAGATAAAAGCTAATCATGCCAATTTTTCACGGACACGAAAAATATGCATACTTGTAACAGGGTAAAGAGGAAAATTACTGTTTTTGATGGACGACTTCTTCTACCATGGTCAAAAACGCATTGATGTAGTGTTCTTCAGAAAACTCTGCACAGAGGCGCTGGAATCCAGCTTGTCCCATCTGGAGAGCAAGTTCGGGGTGTGCCAGCAGAAAATCCATTTTTTCGGCTAACTCTTCCACATTATCTATCTCACATAATAAACCGGTATGGCCATCCTGAATATAATCCAGAGAACCATTGGTACGGGTAGCAATCACCGGTTTCCGACAAGCCATAGCTTCTAGCTGCACTCTTCCCATTGCCTCACGGAGGGCGGCATGGACAAGCGCATAGCAACCACGCATCTGTTCTCCGACATCCTCAATCCAGCCGGGCTTGATAAATTCGATCCGGGGATCATGCTGGGCTAGCTCTTTATACATGGCCAATTCCTCATCCGGGGCATAGCCCATAATGCGGAGTTTTATAGTGGGATATTTATGGGAAATGCGTCTGAAGGCTTGAATAAGCACATCCATCCCTTTGAGGTGAAAAGGATAACCCACAGACAGGAGATAATCCCCTTGATAATACTCTAAAGACTGGAAATATTCGGTAGCGACAAAGTTTGAGAATCGATAAACTTTTTTGCCAGGAGCATATCGACGTATAAGGTTCTCCTGAGCGCGGTTTAAAACCTTCACTGCATCAGCAAATCGTATGGAGAGGACAAAAAAGAGCTGCTGAATCCACTTTTTGAGAAAAGGTTCAGCAGTTTCTAGGTAATCTTCTCCATTGATCTCTACGATAAGTTTTGTGCGGAGAAATAGCTTGAGAATAACCCCTGCAAAACCTGATCCATACGGATCGTAAGCACTAATGACATCGATGCGAGTATTCCATAATAACCAGAGAGGAATGACCACTTGAATCCATAACGCCCTTAAACGGCGGCTTACTATATTTGATCCTACCTTTTCTGCATAAAAACGAAAATTACTGAGGGAGAGATTGTGACGACTACCCGAAAGGGTAAAAATGTACCCTGCACATTGTTTTTCTGAGAGGAGTTCGAACCTCTTTCCATAATTTGTCTTGAATGGTCTATAAACCTGTGGACATAAGAAGATAAGATTGAATCTGCTCTGGGCAGGATCAATTGTCTTTGCCATATATACCCTTACCTCATTTCCATAGTGAACTCATAGCGAGTAAATGCCTGGAAGTTGCGGGCAGGGGCGGTTCACAAACCGCCCCTACTCAAGCTGTTATGCAGATTTACGGTAAAATACCATGATGATATCTCGCAGAAAACTGAACACGGCAAATCGAGAAATCAGGCGAACATAGCTGACTTCCAGGCGAGTTAAGCATGGTGAGAAACTAAACTGACCGGGGTTGCATTGGAAATATTCCGAATAAATGATCTCCAACTGGGCTTGTCTGCCAAGTTTCTGGAGTCGTCCAAGGGTATTAGCGCGATACCAGGTAGGGAAGACATCCGAAGGGTCGGTGTTATGTAGTATCTTAGTGGCAAACTGATGAAAGGCGTAAGGCGTAAGCCAGGAAACGATCATCGAAGGAAACCAGAGGTTTGGGGTCATGAGGGCAAAAATCCCCCCAGGACGAAGGATACGAGAGACTTCATCGAACATCTTCTGGGGAAATTCCAGATGTTCCAGGAGTTGTTGAGCGGTAACCACATCGATACACGCCTCCGGGAGTGGGATCTCGTATACACTACCAAGAAGTGGTTTGTGAATGGTTTGATTTTGGAAAACGGCCTCAGAGATATCAAGGCCAAAACTATAACGAGTGTGATCCTTGTAAACAATCTCTGTTTCTAGGCCTCTGCCACAGCCAAGATCAATTAATGTGATCTCCGGTCCCAGATAAGGCATGAGTAATTCGCTAAAGCGCTTCGATTTGGACATATATTCAGGATAATAGCGTTTGATATAATTCCAGGATTTGCGTTGTTGTCGCTGAAGAAACGATTGAGGCTCCTGTTTCGAGTTGTTCATTGAACTTTGATACCTCCCTATGACCAGAGCATAGGTTAGTTGAGTGTTGAGTATTGAAAGTTGAGTGGTGAGAATTTCGCTGACCACTAGACCCTGAAACAGGGGTATGAATACTCATCGAACAACAAATCTTTTTGCTTGTAGGGGATATAGAAGGGACAGATACAAAAGGCAGCAAAGTGTTTTGTGACTTTGCGAGGAAAACAGCGCAAGAGAAGTCAGGTCTCCTGCGCTACTCAAAGTGCTATTATTCAGATTTTAGATAGATAACAGGGCTACTCGGAGGTGTAGTATCTTTTGTTGTGGTTAAAGCTCCTTCAATCTCCACTGCTCCACCAATGCGCTGCCCTTCATTGGTGTCCCAACCTGCCATCATAAAATGAGAGATGGCTTTGAATCCTTCACATTTAGGGGTTGAAGAATTGGAAGCTCGAAAGAAATTCACAAAAAATCCTCGTATCATATAGAGAGGGGAAAGATCAGGATTGGCGATCCAGGAGCCACAATTCCTTTCCAGATCGACTACCGTGATTTCTGGCTCATTATCTGTAATATTTTTTAGATAGATTTTCAGATCAAACCCTGGACCATCCAGATTGGAGAATACATACTCTACACGCCACCATTTTCCCCGCCAGTCCGAGAGTGTGGGACCAGTATATGGACATGAGGAAATGCCAGTCCCATCTTTTGCCACTCCAGTCCATTCAGATGTGAAAAAGCTCCGAAAATTAATTTTGCCGCTGGTATTCAGTTGGTCAGAGATCAGGTCACCTTTTGGTGAGATATATCTCAGTTGGGCAAACTTGTTGTTTGTACATGCTTTTTCATAAAACTCATGTGGGAGCGCCCCATCCCCTTCATCTCCTGCAGAGTGATATACGTACCAGCGAGCCGCAACCCGTGCCCGATACTGGCCCCATCCTCTCTGGTCTCCCCAATTGGTTCCATTACCCATCGACCATATGCCACGGTGATTGTTCGGAGCCCGAGCCACAAAGTTAACAGAGTGGTCGGCTGGTAAACGGCCCAGAATCGTTGGATTATTTGTGCCAAAAATATCTTTACTATTTCTTTCCACAAATGATCCAGCTAAAGAAGAAGTCTGCTGACATTCTTTCGTAGTAGAGTCTGCCGGATCTTGCCAGGAATCTCCTCGAGAAATATACGTATTCGTATTCAGAGGTTCAGAACAGACACAGTTTGCCCCAAGCTCCTTGCAGCGCTGTTCTTCTGCAGAAGAGCTCGTAGCGAATAGGGTGAAAAAAATCCATAGTCCAATTATCAGTCCTCTTGCTAAGATCATGTGATAAGACCTCCCTTTCGTGGCTAAAAGTCTAAGCTAGTGATTTCCCTTATTATTCATATCGGCAGATTATCAGAAAGCTTTACAAAGAAAAAAGAAGGGAAGGCCGAATATTATTGTGAAGTATTCAGCGGACCAATATAGCCCTTCGCCAGAACAATATCGTCAAACCACACCTTTCCAACCAATCCGGCAGAAGCTTCTGTGACATAATGGAGAAGCCAGATCCAGTTGATTTTGAGCTGGCTGTCATTTCTCCATTGAAATCCTTCAAAAGGTGCTCCTTCGGCAGTATTTGGATAAAACATGTTCCAGAGCCATCTCCCAAATGGAGACCCTTCACGCAAGTGTATAATCTGTTTTCCATCGATCCATAAGGCGAGCTCTCCATTAAAAGCCTGCACAGGATTATTCAGCTTCACCATGATTTCCACACACATCCAGCGATCGGTCGGCACTTTGAGTTTTGCATTCTGGAGAAAGGTGTTTCCCCAATATTCTCCTTGAGGACTAGCCCGCATTCCCATCCAGTAAGTATAGAAGTCAAACCGTAGAGAGACATCGACCGGCTCTGCGGCAATCGAAAATCGCTCATTACCCGCCGGTCGGGTTCCCGCGCCGCCTTGAGGCCAGTTTGTTGGTGGATGGTATCCTCCAATATTCCCTCCAGTATGATGATAAGTGCCCTTTGAAGCATATTTGATGTAGTACCGGAAATAGAGCTTTTCATACCCGGTGGATAATCTCTTGTAAAGATAGCCCCCAGTATTCCTGCCACCCTGCGAAGTAATGTGCAAAGAGTGCGAGCCACCACTTTCTGCGGGAACGTCAGGGGTGAGAGACATGCCTCCACTATTCTGACTGGCGGTCCATCGATGCAAGATCTCCTGCAGATGAGCAGCTTCAAAATTTTCTACAAAAATCACCTCTGGATCATTTTCTATACCGGCATCGCGTCTATATCTTTTCGCTATCCCTTCCTCCTCGCCATACAGGAAGAGAGGAGTGCACAACACGAAAAAGCAGATAAAGCAAAAAAAAGAAATATACCACTTCATTGGATAATAGTCAAAAACGATTATATGACGCTCTCACGGCTTCAATGGTTTGCACCAGAACCTGGGCATCATGACTCCAGTTATATCGTTTGTAGATAGCCTCTCGCCCCTTGGCGCTCTGAATTTTTCGTACCGCCGGGTCTTCAAGAGTCATGATGCAACGGGCAAGATCAACCGCATCGCGATCCCGGAACACTTCTCCACAGCCCTCTGTCCGTACAATACGAGCGGCAGGTCTAGTATCTGATACGATGACCGGGAGTCCCCAGAGCATATAATCAAAGAGTTTGTTGGGAATGGTTGTATTCCATGCCTCCGTAGCATAGTGGGGGATAATACCCACATGGGATTGCGCCATGATCTCCTGTACCTGAGAGAAAGGCAAACGACCCATAATCCTTACCCGATCAGCAACATCTAACTGGGAAACTAGCATCCGGAGTTGATGAATGTTTGGGCCATCTCCGATCACGGATAATCTGGCCAGATGCCCGATGTCTTTCAGATGCCGGATAGCCTGAATCGCTATATCCACCCCCCTGCTGCCATCCAGATTCCCCAGATATACGAGAGCAATTCCTTCTGCCGGACTGGAAGAGAGAGGAGCATTCTGCTCTATACGAGGAGTATTACTGACAATGGTCAGACGTGCTGAGGGTACACCAGCCTCTAAAAGCCGTTCGCGAGATTCTTCTACGACGACGATAATGTGGTCAACAAGGCGAATAACCCAGGATTCAATCTGAGCCATAAGGGTTGGATGACGGATCAACCGTCCGAGCAGACCGGTTGGAGTATACTGGAGCCGATCCTGTAACATGGCCGGATAATTTTCGGCCATGTCTAATACGACAGGGATACGGTAGATCCTTCCCAAAAAGGCTGCCGGAAGCGCAAGCAGGATGTCTCGGACTAAAATCAGCTCGGTTCGAGTTTCTCGAAGGACCCGGTGCACAGTCATAATCCAGGCCGGATTAAGGGGATAGGGAAAATTCCAGAGGGTGTGTAAAGGGCCAATTTCAGAAGAAAAAACTGGAAGACGGTGGATGGTAAAACTCCCATTCCACTCGCGTCCTGGGCGACGTGCCTGATTCCGGCAGACCAGATGTACGGAATGACCTGCTGCTGCCAGGGCTGTAGCCACCTTTTCTACCCGGATATCCCAGGGATAATCAGCATCCCAAATTTTACAGATTTTCATAGCATTATCACGCGGAATTATTCCTGGCAACTGTGCCTTATCTGTCATTCTGAGTGACCAGAGAGAGCGAAGAATCTCCTGATGGACGATATGACTGCCTAAAAGCGAGATTCTTCGTCGCTTCGCTCCTCAGAATAACCAAATCTCTTTGAGGATTACTAAATGGGGAAAAATCTGATCTGCTCAAGGCATTAAAAGCTTTCTGTACAGCAACTCCTGAGCGACCACATCAGCGGCAATACGATGCCCCTGTGGATTCCAGTGTCCATCGCTGACGTGCAAGCTATTTTTCTGAGCCCCTTTTGTCCATTCGTAAAACGCTGGCCAGAGATCGATGATCTCAATTCCTGCTTCTTTTCCAAATTTTTGCATCATTTGCTGAGGTTTTTGAAGCACAATTTGGTCTCTGCTCACCTCATAGATATTCAGAAAATTTGTAAGAGCTTCTTCATAGAGTTGAATGGATAATGGAATGAGGAAAACGACCGTTTCCGCTCCTAAAGTTCTCCCGGTTTCCTGAATGGATTGAAACAGTTGGTAAGTGAATTCCCACCCTAGATTTAATCGAGGGGTATTATCCTTGTGCACCAGTTGCAATAAATGATAGTCCAATTGTTTGGCTGCCTGGGGTAAGGTCTTGCGATACTTAAACTTTCTTAATAATTGCGTCAAGTGAGAATGAGAAGCCAGAAAATCTTTGATCTTTAAGAGAGCATATTCTTTAAACGGCATTTTTTGTATCGGTTTCTCTAGCGGTTTACCATCAGCAAGAATATGAAACTGCTCTGCCATGTTGTCTAACACATCATTATGAATGGTCATAGCTACCAGGATAAGATCTGGCTGGAATTTATATCCATACCCTTCTAAATAAGTGAGCTGAGCATCAGTCCCCCACCCGCTTACCGCAGCATTGATGACTTCTACTGGTTGATGTAATGCTTCCTGTAAGCGTTCTTCTAGCAGATGAGGAAACGACTCCTCAAAACTCACTTGCAAGGCTTCCATAAAGGAGTCACCCAAAAGAAGAATCCGGAATGTTCCAGCGGCTTTTTCTATAGTATGCTCACGATCTCGCATTCCAAACGAATTAAATCGAACTTTCTGATCAAATTTGGTGAGATATACTGTGGTATTGGGGGGATGAATAACCATGCCATCTCTGGTCGTATACCAGACTGCAAGCTGTTGTGGATAGAATAGTCTGAGTAATAGCTCTGCACCAGCAAGAGCGACAAGGGTGGAAAGGAGAAAGATAAACAAATTAGCAATAAATTTTTTAGTAAGACGCATGAGAGAGCGGTTTCCTTGCTTCTTAAATATGAGGACAAGATTGGTTATTCTGAAGAGCGAAACGACGAAGGCTCTCACTGGAGGGTCTAATCCTTAAGGAGATTCTTCGCTCCCTTCGGTTGCTCAGAATAACAAAGACGATAAGATCTCGTGGTAGTATTACTTCTTCTGCGAAAGTCTACCCAACTGCATCTCTTCCAGGATAGCCTTCGAGACGGCTTCAGCAATGAGCTGGTGACCTTTTCGGCTTGGATGCATCGTGTCCCAAAAGAGCTTATCCTTGTCATGCTGGTTGAATATCCTGTCGAGATCGACAACAGGGACATTATACTTGACCCCAACCTCTCGGATGACATTATTGTAAGCCCGATGTAAACTCAAAAACTTATCTACGCTATACGTTCCTGCAAAATAGGGGAAAAAAACATTCTGTCTTTTCAGTTCTGCCTGGGTCATGAGTGGTCTTACTACTGTAGGTAAAGTGAAGAGCATTACCTGTATCCCATGCTTTCGCAGCTCCTGAATCATTGCCTCTAAGTTTTCTTGATACATAGTAGGAACAAAGTCATCATAGGCATGAGCCTCCGCTTCATCTGCTATAAGCTTCGGTTTGAAGAGAAGAGGGCGAAGATAGATAAAGAGAAGTTTTTTGTAGGCCTTGACCAGATAACTTTTCTCCAGCCATTCAGCCAGAAAAGTATACTTTCCGGTAGCGGAAAGGTTTTCTGGGTCCACTTTCATGAGATCATTCCAGCCGATATAGATTGTCACCAGGTTGGGGTGATACGGAATAATTTCCTGTTTGATACGTTCCAGAGCAAAGGTCGAATTGTAACCCTCAATCCCGGCATTCAGCACTTCAAACTTGCGATTTTCTCTATTCTGCTCGTTAAGAAGGCTTTCTACAATAGCGGGATAAGTCAGCTTCCAGAAACCCGCCCCAAATGTACAGGAGTCTCCTACAGAGATAATCCGGTAGACTCCTTCCGCCGGCTGTTCGTCAAATTCAGGACCTACAAAGCCTTTAGAATTGATCCAAAACTCATTTCCATTCTCGGTGTATCGAATATTGGGGATAAGCTCCAGACGACCGGTATCCGGATTATATCTTTCGTAAGAGGTTCGAAAATAATAGGCCCAAATCCGAATGGACACTTCGGCCAAGCCGATGAGACAACTGACAATAATGAGAGAGAATACTATCTGCTTGGTCAGTGAGAGGTTTTTCTGTTTTTTCTTCTCCGGCATGCACATTTTTCCTTTAGAGTGATACAGAAGATTAATATCCTTTCCCGGTTGCTTTTGCTATACGGTCTACAGTGACTTCTTTCAAGGCAACCGTCAGGGCAGTAAGCATCCAAAAATAGGAGAAATAGAGCATTGACAGAAACAGGGCGGAAGAAAGAAATCCGATAAAACTTCCGATAAGGGCATAGGCATAATGCTCAGCATGAGTAAGATCTGCTAAAAAGGCTTTTTGCTCTTCAGGTGACAGAGAGGTCTTTCCATTCTGCAAGTTATTTTCCTGTTCTTGCTTTTGCCTGATGACAAACCGCATATCTTTATAATTATTATAGATGATGAGGAGAAAGAGGATTGCTCCGGCCAATCCTAAATCTGATAACAATTCAAAATAGAGGGAGTGCGTAACTAGAGCTAAACGGCGCCCATATTTCTCCCATTGTGCCTCGGATTGATAATCCCCGATATTCCAGTAAAAATTCCCCGGTCCCACCCCCAGAAGTGGATTATGGAGAAACATTCTCCAGGCAATACTCCAGGTTTCCAGCCGGAGATCGGCGGTTTCTTCTTTGGTGTCGGTAATAGTCTTCATCTCTTCCCAATATTCTGGTGAAGCAAAGGTTACAAGTCCAGCTATGACTAAAATTACGATAAATCCTCCACGCAATTTTTTCGGTGCCATGACAAACAGATAAGCAAAAACGGCCACCATACTGACGAATCCTCCGCGCGAGAAGCCAACGACGACCGCCATAATAAATATGGCCAGCATCGCACCAAAGAGGATCTTTCGGGAGGTTTTTTGAGCCAGAAAGTAAGAAAAATAGGCGAGAGGTATACCCATGGTCATGGCCGATGCCACATAGTTCTCGTCCTGTCCGCCTCCACTTCCTGAGGGGCCGAATCCTCCAGAAAACACGGCAAAGATCCCTATATAGAGAAATACGGCCAGTAAAGTATTAATGAAGAGCGTGACTTTGCGAAACGAGTTGACAAAATGGATCAAAGGGATACAGATAAAGACGAGTTTAACCACTGCCCCATAAGTAACCCAAAAGGCAGAATAGCCATTTCGGGCTACTAATAACCCTCCTAATCCCATCACCCCCAGGAACAAAATAAAACAGATTATTTGCGTATTCCATTTTTTTGTGGGGAGGAGTAGCCAGCCTAAGAACGAGATGATAGAGATTATCATAGGGATTTTCATGGGATTTGGAGGACGCCCATAGTCCATGAAGATATAGACCAGATAAAGAATAAAAATCAAACCCAGCTTCTCTTTTTGGTTAGTCTGGATATTTGATCTTACTCTACCTTGAGTATCAGATCTTGTTTTAAAGGTTGTGCTCACGGCCATTGGATTACATTACTCCTGGAAAAAATAACGAGATTCTTCGCTCCCTCCGGTCGCTCAGAATGACAGAGAGGGTAAAGTCACGTTGTAGACAAGCTATGTTGGAGTCAAGGTGATTCTCTCTTTGAAACTATGGAGTAGGAACACGCTTACTCCAACATACGAGTCCTAATCTCAACACAAAACTTTCGTAGTTCTTGGAAAACTATTCTGCATATGTCGATGCCAGCAGACTAAATTGATTAGAGCCCAGAGCTTATTTTCATGATTGGCCTGTCCAGTGAGATGCTCGGTCATATATCGTTCCACCTCAACAGGATTCAGGTACCCTAGCCGTTTGATCTCTCCGGAGGAAAGCACCTCCCGCATGGTTTCTGCAAGATCTGTGCGCAACCATAAGGCCAGTGGGACGGAAAAGCCTAATTTTTTCCTATGAAGGATTTCTGCAGGCAATAGATTCGCAAAGGCCTTTTTCATCAGCACCTTTTTCCTCCTTCCGGAAACCTTATATGCGGCTGGAATCCTGGCCATAAGTTCCACCAGGGGATGATCAAGAAAGGGTACCCGGACTTCCAGAGAATGACACATACTGACTCGATCTGTAAGCGTAAGGAGATCACCAGGGAGATACAGGTGCAGGTCTGTCAGCATAAGGAAATGTAGTAAAGTATCCGCATCGGATGAAGCAAAAATTTGGGTCATGAGATGCTCAGGGGGATCATCGCTCCTGGTACTGTCCTGGAAATCCTTCGCCAGAAGACTGGCTCGCTCCTGAGGTGAAAAGGCTCTGACAAAGGCGGCATAGCGCTCGGCTGGCTCCATAGCTGCCGAGGAGACAAAACGCTTGAGACGGCTCATCCAGGGCTGACCAGACTCCACATCTGGTAATCTGGTAATCCACGATTCAATCACCTGCTTTCGCCATGAGGACGGTAGACGGCGGTAGTATTCGGCCCAGAGCATCCCCAAATAGCGTTCGTATCCTCCCCCAATCTCATCGCCTCCCAAGCCAGAGAGGGCCACGGTTACATACTGGCGGGTCAACTCGCTGATATAATAATTGGGAATCGCTGAAGAGTCGGCAAAGGGTTGATCAAAACAGGCAACCAGCTTGGGTAAAAGATCTTCGATATCCGGAGACACCACAAACTCATGATGATGAGTAGCATAGCGTTCGGCTACCAGTCGAGCATAACGGCGTTCATCCTGAAAAGCTCCTCTGCCTTCATAGCCAATGGAGAAAGTCTCCACCGGTTTCCCCGACTCCTGAGCCATCACCCCCACAATAGCACTGGAATCGATTCCCCCTGATAGGAACGCTCCTAAGGGTACTTCACTAACCAGATGGCTCCGTACACTTTCGCGAAACTGGGTAAGAAACTGTTCTTGCCATTCCAAAACAGGAACTTCTGGTTCTCCCCTATACTGAATGGTCCAATATCGGTGGATGGAGAGGGCTCCCTGTTCATACAGAAGATAATGGGCGGGGGGAAGTTCGTAAACCCCTTGAAAGATCGTCTCTGGGCCTGGAATATAAAGATAGGTCAAATAGTACTGGATAGCAACAGGATTGAGTTCTCGTTTGAAAGAAGGAATACAGAAGAAAGCTTTTAGCTCAGAAGCAAAGAGCAGCCTTTCCGGAGTCATCGAGTAAAAGAGCGGTTTGATCCCTATACGATCCCGGGCGAGTATCAACCGGTGCTGTCTTTCATCCCACAATGCATAAGCAAACATTCCGCGGAGCTTCTTTACCCCTTCTACGCCGTATTCTTCGTAGAGATGGACGATGGTTTCGGTGTCACTCTGCGTATAAAACCGATGCCCTGCTGCCTCAAGCTCTCTGCGGAGTTCGGCGTAATTATAGATTTCTCCATTGAAAACGGTCCAGATCGTTTTGTCTTCGTTATGGATCGGTTGCCTTCCCCCCTGCACATCGATGATAGACAAGCGTCGCATGCCCAGCCCCACTTCTCCATTCCGATAGAACCCATCGGCATCCGGACCGCGATGACGAAGTGAAGCATTCATCGCTGCAAGCCAGGACTGATTGACTGGTTGTTTGCTCGATTCGATAATTCCTACGATGCCACACATTGGTTAGCACTCCTTACTTAGAGCTTCTCACTATACTCCAATATAGTTCTCGTACACGGCCAGCCATCCGTTGTCCATCATAGTCCTGGCTTATCCGTTTTTGAGCCGCCTGTCCCATTTCTTTCCGCAAGGTATTGGAGAGCAAAAGTTCTCTGATGGCTTCCCTTAAAGCTGGCACATCCTGTGGAGGTACCAGCCTCCCCTCTATCCCGTCGTTTATCATCTCCGGGATACCTCCCACCCGAGAAGCGACGACCGGACATCCCAGAGTCATTGCTTCGAGCAGCGCCATTGGAATTCCTTCGTGCAAAGAGGGAAGTACATAGATATCAAACAGACTCATCAGATCATACACATCGGCACGCATACCCAAAAACAACGTCTTGTGACCAATATCCAAAGCAGTGGCGAGATCTTCAAGTTCTGAGCGTAGTGGACCATCCCCAGCGATCAGCACCCGTATTTCTCCTAACTCTCTCTCTTTAGCAAGTTGACTCACCGCTGTGAGCAGATATTCTATTCCCTTTATCGGGGTCAGTCGGCATACCGTCCCAATGACCAGAGCTTCCGCTGGAATGTCGAGCTCTTTCCGCTTCACCTCGGCACGGACAGCAGGTATCACGCGCCTTCGATCAATCCCATTAGGGATATACACCACTTGGGTGCGGGGAAATGTGCGCTGAAGAACAGCGCTCATCTCTTGCGATACCCCTATGATCCCTTGTGCCGTCCAGCGGGTGACCATCCTATTTCCCCACGAATAAACTCCCAGCTTCACTCGTTTCCATCCACCCAATCGTTCTTGAAGACCATGCACTGTCTGTATCACTACGGGATGGGGAGAGAATTTTGCGGCCAAGCTCCCTAAGATATTTTCTTTATAGCGATGTGTGTGGATAATATGAGGGCGCTGCTCTTGAAAATAGGAACAGAGTGATTGCAGAATTCCCCAGGAAGTCAGGCTGGCTTCATCATAGATCGTTACCGGAATCCCCAGCGCACTCAACTCTTCAGCTAATCTCCCTTTATTCAGTAAAACAGCAGAGAGTTCTAAATCAGGAAAATGCTGGAGAGACCGGAGCAACCCAGCAATTTGGACCTCCGCTCCTGCCCACAGATCACCAGAAGCGATATGACATATCCGGAGACGATGCATAACTTCTCTATCTATCTCTTTACCAGGGAGTTGCCGCTTCCCATTGTCTTGCTAACGCCTTCAGATCTTCAATATACTTTTCTAGAATGTTCGGAATCGAAAAATATCACTTTTCCACTCTAGATTTTACTATGCCTACCCTTGAAGTGAAATATCTCTTGATAGTTATTGAAAAACATGAGATGCTTCGCTCTGCTCAGCATGACAATTTGCGATTTGCTCGTTATAAGTTCAGTAATCAAAAATTCGCATCAGCATCCGAATCTCCCCGCATCAGATGCCATGAGCTGAGCTCAAGATGTGGAGAAATGGCCTCTTTTCGGTCATAATAGGCAAAATGCAAGTTCCCGGGCAGTTTGATAAATCCATTCATCGTTAAGAGTTCCTGTACTTGGAAATGCGAAGCGGTACAAAAAATCACGTCCACCTCTTCGCTCCGGCATAACCGCATGGCGGCAACAAGAAGAGATTGCTGTACCCTTCGATCTGCTGGATCAAAGAGACAGTCCACGATAGTCCCCATACGGATATTTCCCATCCGTGGATCATCCTGGAATTGCTTGATCTTCAGAATGAGATAGCCGAGCAGTTCATCATGATGACGACAGGCTAATAACCGGTAATTTAATATCTGTTGCCCATATCGTGCTTCCAGATAAGCCCGGTCTCTGGCGATCAGCGCATCGAACTTCCCCCGAACACGCTGCCACAGTCTATCATAGCTCGCCTCAAATGCTTTCTCCTCCCTCACCGTACCTCTTTCTGGGGTTAGTCTCCCCCAAATGGTCACCAAAGAGAAGGTGCTGAATACCAGGGAAGCAAGCGTGGTCATCAGAAACCGGGTTAGGGCATGAGAGATTATCAGGTTAAACCAGTTTGCCCAAGCTTTACTGTACTTCTCAAGAAAAGTCATTTGCTCCAGGCGAATATTGTGGAAGAAGCGATGCGCATTCAGCATATACACATACTGAGGAATAACCCCGAGATGCTTCCAACCAAGCCCTTTAAAGATTCGTAGCGGCGCTTCCTCTACATGTAAGGTAAACGCAAGATCTAAGGTCTCATTCACCTTTTTGATCAGCAGTGGTCCAATGAGACCATTGCGATACTCCGGGAGTACCATGAATCCTACGACCCAGTGACCGGGAAATAGCTGATGATTAGTAGAAAGCAGTACCGGAATGGTGGCAATATGTCCCAGGACTTCTTCATCTTTCAGAAAAAGGAATACTGGGGGTTTCTGGGTCTCAGTTTTGGGGTGCACAGAGAGTCTTTGATCTGTAGAATCCAACTTGAGATTTGGGATTGCGGAATTCGGATTTGGGATTTGTCGGAAATCCGAATTCCGAATTCCGAATTCTGTTGAGCCATTAGACGGCCAGACTCGAGTAGTAAACTTTTGTAGGGACTCTTTCAGGCCTTCATGGTAGAGACAAACGGTACAATTCTCGGTAACCATCCCCTTTGAAACCCTGCTTAACACTGTACCCCATACTTCCGTAAAATATCCTTTATCTTCCGAACATTCACCATTTCCATGGCATCTGCAATAGCGATACTCACCTGGAATTGTTCTTCTAATCCGGTGATCAGGGTGAGATGTCCCATCGAATCCCATTCAGCAATAGTATCCGGAGAAGAGGTATCATCCAGTTCGGCTGGATCAATGTTAAATACTTTTCCAATAACTTGTTCAACGGTCATAGTGCCTTCATACTCCTGCAATAGTAACCCACGGCGGGCATTTTACCGTCTGCGATTTCATGTCCAGTTCCCAGTGTTGTTGTCCGTCGGTATCTTTGATGAAGCGAAAACCATGTTGCGCATAAAACTCTTTTACCGGTTTGTTTTTCTGGGTAGGAATAAAAATTCCTACCAGAGTTTTGATTCCAGCCTGATCAGCATCGTGATAGATTCTGGAAAGAAAGGCGGTTTCTACAGACAATCCCATCACCCGGCAACTCATCAAAAAGCTATCGATAGTCCAGTATTCCTCATCTTTCTGGATAATAGCTGCGCCGGTAATCCCATGATCGCCGAATCGATCACTTACCTGCATTGTGTAAACTTGATAGTCTTTTGCCTGAAGAAAGTGGGTTATATCCGCGCTTTGATATCTCCGAGTGGTGAGATTGAACTGATTGGTCTTATTAAACATCTGGACTAAACGGGGAAGAGTTTCTGGTTCGGCCACTTTGATGTCTACTTGAATCGCTAGAGAATGCAAGTAGTCTTCTAGAGAAGAAGTAGAACTGCGTAAAGCCCGCCGCTGGCGCATAGTTTGATATTGAGCTACTCGCTTTTCATCTTCCTTCGTGATGGCGAGCAGTTCAAAATCAGAGAGATCTTCCAGAGTCATCCGATAACGAGAGGGGTCAGTAGGCAATTCTACCGTCAGCACTTCGGGTAACAACTGCCTGACCAGTTCTCGTTCGTTTGGATTATCATCGAAAAACACCAGCGCATCCAAACCGATGTTGAGTTCCTCGGCAATCTCTTGCAGATTGTCTGCTTTATTTTGCCAGTTAATACGTATGGCACTGAAATCCTCTTCACGTAGGAGCATATAAGGGTGATTACGAATAACTGGTAAGGCATCTTCGGGATTATTTTTGGAACAGATTGCCAGCAAAATCCCACGCCGGGTCAGATTGAGCAGGGCTTTCTGAAAATCCATATACTCAACCCCAGGGGCGGTTGGTCCAAGATGAATCCCTTCTGGGCCGACCTCTCCAACGATCCCTCCCCACAAGGTTCCATCGAGGTCAAGCACGACACATTTGCGGGTTAGTCCCTTGAGTGGCTTGATAAATCGCAGGGAGTAGCGGGCCAGGTCTGGAAGAACCGCTTCTCCTAGACGCATACTCGCCATATAACGCATTTTGGGATTCTGGCTCTGCGCTTTGCCGGTCCAGCTTACCACCTGATTCAAAGGGAGGAGATGGGCTCGGTCCTGCGCACGCAGCTCTTCCGCCAGCATATGATTCAAATCCTCCACCCATCTGGTGAGCCCGTTTGGAATCCGGTTATCCAGGATACCATGTGGACTCCGATGCAACAACGTAAACTCATGCAAGACCAGGAGAGCATGGCTCTGTTGTTGAACCGCTTGGGTAAGCATGAGAATTTGATCAAGGATTTCTTGTCGGGCCTTTTGTAACTCTTCCAGGGAAGGATAGCCGGTAATCTCTGGAAACAGATCTTCCAGAGCCAGAGCGAGAAAAATAATCTCCGGTTGAAAGGCGTACAGGGCACTAGAAGGCTGTAGGATTTCCTGCGTGTATTGTTGAAAGGGTCCCATGTAGAATTCTGGCACCAGAGAAACTTTTCGGCATTCGATATCCAGATAAGGAATCAACTGATCCAGAACGTAGGAACTGAGGAGAGCGATACGTACCGATCGGCCTGGGGCAATGGGCAACCTGGTGCGTTCCCGGTAAGCGAGCATAACCGTTGCCGGAGAAGAGTCTGCCTGTACCCATTGGGTGAGCAGGATATGCGCTTCCTCGGTTTGTCCTTCCCGTTTGGCCAGCTCATACAGGGTGCGCAGAAGATGGGGATTTTGTGGGGCTCTTGCGAGCGATTCCTCCAGAATTTTTCGTGCTCTGCCCAGATGCCCTCCTTGCATATGGAGCTGGGCAAGCTGCTGAGGGATTGTTCCATCAATCCTGAGCTGCCATTCAGCTCCCAGATGCAGGAGCTCTTCCACTAGTCCGGTTTCCTTTGCTGATAAAAGCTGGCGAGCTAATTTTTCTACTAACGGAGGAAGAGCTGGATGAGAGGATATCCCCTCTTCTTTATGCTTTTTCAGGAATTGAAGAGCCTGATGAGGGGCTTGAGAGATCATCCCCTCCAACAAATAGAGGAATCGTCTCGCCTGGTCGTCCTGGCTCTGGGAATAGGAGTGTTCAAGCTCCTCAATCCATTGTGCTAACCGATCTGTATGAAGGGATTTATGAGTCATCTGTCACTACTCCGAAATGATTACAAATTGACTGTAATTTCTCCGTCATTCTTGAGCGGTGCTTTCTCTGTCATTCTGAGCGACCACAGGGAGCGAAGAATCTTGCTTTTCGTCCACACTTTGTCGATGGTTGAGATTCTTCGTTGCTAGGCTCCTCAGAACGACAGTTCCTGCCTTACTTGCTATGAGTTCTTTTTTTCATATTCACTGGGCAAAGTTTCCGTCCAAGCATTTTATCGAGTAAAAAACGAAACTCCAATCGACAGCGTTGCCCAGGACTCAATTCTTCTGGGAACTGACGATTCTTTAGCAAATAATCCAGAATATCGGATACCGGCACAAACCAGCCAGGTTTTTGGCTAAGAGATCGCAAAATCCTTTCCGTATTAGCATTTAATTTCCCGTCTTTGACAAACCCTTTGCCCAGATGAGTGGAGACGATGCATACTCCGCCTTCTGCTTCTAACTGATCCAGGCGTTCACCGGTAAAGAGTTTATTGAAAGCATGGACATCTGGGGCATCGGCAGTCGAGAACCAGTAGTTGACATATCTGGTTTCCGGGAGCCGATAGGGCATCTCCGGATTTACTTTCCGCATGTTGAGCTGGTAGAAGGTAAAGTTCCGCACATACTTGATATATTTTTTGCAGAGATCTCCCCAAAAAAACTCAGATTCTTCCTTCTCTCCAGCATAATAGTCAGACGGTTCCTGACGGACCAGTTGCACCAGGCGACGCAGCAAAGGAGTCTGAAAACGTTGAGCCCCCCAATAGAGATTTTCTCTATTATGTCCATGATTACAAAAGAGTTTCGGGTAACTTCCAAACTCTTGTTTAATAAATTCCAACCCCTCTATGGTCCTCTCACGACGACTCGATTCCATGGTTGCGCCATGAAAGGCTAGCTCGAAACCCCGGGCAACGAGAGTATGAACAAAACGGAGATATGCGGGATTTTGGAGCGTCTCTGCCGCAAAAAAAATAGCACTCCCTTCGGGACAATCCAGCGGCCAGGCGGTCTTGGTGGTACGGAATCCATATTCAATGAGCGTATCATAGACCGGTTTGACGTTTTCCACCGTGGCATCGTCTGTATCGTCGAGTATAGAGAAGGCAAAACATTTTTGCTCAGGAAATAGCATAGGGAGTGGCCAGTGGCTAGTGATCAGTGGTTAGTGCTCAGTGTTCAGTGGTGCGTGAAATCCGTAATCCAAATCACTAACCACTAACCACGGTGATTGGTTAAAACAAGGTGTAAATGAATGGCGCAACCGCAGAGCCCTGGGTGAAGACAATCAAGAAGCCCAGCAGTAAGAGCACAATAACAATCGGTAAAAGCCAAAATTTCTTGCGCTCTTTCATGAATGCCCACAGTTCCATGACAAACTCACCCATATTATCTTCTCCTTCTCTCCACTGAATATGGTTTGCTTTCCGCGTGCGTAAAGCTCCCTGGTTACTGATCTCTTCTGGCCTGCACAGCATCGGCTCCCCACAACATCCCGGAGTCTGCAGGACCTGAGGAGCCTTTTCTGCCCGAAAGCCTTTAGCCCACAAGAGCTTCTCTCACTAAAATTGTCGGAGCATATGTGAAGCAGGACGTGCAGACCGGATCACTCGATACGTCTCTGCATCTGGTTCAAACTGACGATGCATCGGATCTTTCCCAAGCAAGCGCATCACCAGCCCGATGGGTGTGAGCAGCCCATAAAACACCAGGGTCAGGATGATCCGGGTGTTGACCAATCCCAGGACATGTCCGATTTTCATCCAGACCCGATAGACCGGTCCTAAACTTTTTGGAAGGATCAACGCCGGGACAATAAGGGCTACAGCCAGTATCACCGCCCACCATCTGAGGTCTTCTCCCCGAAAGACGACCGGCCATACTCCCATGAGGGCAAAGATCCCTCCCACCAGAAAACCAAAGGAACGAAGTTGTTTGACTTCTATGCCCTCTTTCATTCTACTTCCCTTTCTGCTGAAACAATATCTCATGAGGCTTTTTTTCCTCTTTCTCCCATTCCGGCCTTCTCCCCTCTGGAAGGAGCAGGTATCTGTCCGAGCACCATTGATGGGGGAGAATTTTGAGGGAGAGCATACAAACCCCTCTAATCAAACGCTACTCAGAACAAGGTTGGTATGACTTTAGTCCAGCGTAAACTCTTTGCGCCAATCCGTGTCCTCCGCCAGCGGTTTTTGTTCCGTCTTGTAGAGCAGACAATTTTCTAACACCAGGATATCCATCTCGGTCCGCATAAAACAGCGGTAGGCATCCTCCGGCGAACACACGATCGGTTCCCCCCGGACATTGAACGACGTATTGACCAGGACCCCACACCCCGTCTGCGCTTCAAACGCCCGGAGTAATTGATAATAGCGGGGATTGGTCTCCTCGTGCACGGTCTGGATGCGGGCCGAGTAGTCCACATGGGTAACCGCGGGAATATCCGAGCGGGGCACCTGGAGGAGCTCAATCCCCCAGAGCGCCTTTTGTGCGGTCGTCATGGCGATACGCCGTTTCTCCAGCACCGGTGCCACCAGCAACATATAGGGACTTTCCACATCGAGTTCAAAGTAATCCGAGACCCGTTCCCATAGGACAGAAGGGGCAAAGGGACGGAAGGACTCCCGATACTTGATCTTCAGATTCATGACCGATTGCATCTTCGGACTCCGCGGATCTCCAAGGATACTCCGACTTCCCAGCGCCCGCGGGCCAAATTCCATGCGCCCCTGAAACCAGCCGATCACTTTTTCCGCGGCTAATTCTGCCGCCACCCGCTCGAACAAGTCCGTATCGCTGAGCCGGTGATAGGGCGCCTCGATCGTCTGGAGGAATCGTTCAATCTGCTCATTCGAGAAGGCCGGCCCCAGAAAGCTCCCCTGCATCGCATCCTGTGGCCCCAGCCGGTCCCGCGGCTGCTCTTCCAGCAAATACCAGGCAGCCAGCGCTGCCCCCAGGGCCCCCCCGGCATCACCGGCGGCGGGCTGGATCCAGAGATTGGGAAAGGGTCCTTCCCGGAGAAGGCGACCGTTCCCCACACAGTTGAGCGCCACCCCACCCGCTAAACAGAGGTTGTCGAGCCCGGTTTCTCGATGTAACGTGCGCGCTAAGCGGAGCATCACCTCTTCGGTCACCTCCTGTATCGACCGGGCCAGATCCATCTCCCGCTGGGTGAGCAAGGTTTCCGGTTGGCGAGGTGGGCCCCCAAAGAGGGTATGAAATTTCTCATTGGTCATCGTCAGACCGGTACAGTACTGAAAATACTCCATATTCAGCCGGAAGGTCCCATCGGCTTTGAGGTCGAGCAGATGGTCATAGATGGTCTGCACATACTTCGGCTCGCCATACGGCGCTAACCCCATGACTTTATATTCCCCGGAATTGACTTTGAACCCGGTATAATAGGTAAAGGCGGAATAGAGGAGCCCCAGGGAGTGGGGAAAGGGAATCTCCCAGAGTGGCGTCAGCCGATTGCCCTGGCCAATCCAGGTCGACGTCGTCGCCCATTCTCCCACCCCATCCATACAGAGTATCGCCGCCCGCTCGTACGGGGAGGGATAGAAGGCAGAGGCGGCATGCGACTCATGGTGTTCGGTGAAGAAGAAAGGGGGCAACGCTGTTTTCGACACTCCCGGGGCTAGACTGGTCAATTCTTTTTGCAGGAGGCTTTTTAACAGGAGTTTCTCCTTGAGCCACACCGGCATCGCGACCACAAACGACCGCAGTCCCCGCGGGGCAAAGGCCAGATAGGTTTCCAGCAGGCGTTCAAATTTGAGCAGCGGTTTATCGTAAAAGACGATGGCGCGCAGATCCGGAAGCGCAAGACCCGCCTCCTGGAGACAATACCGGATGGCCTGCCGCGGAAACTCAGCGGTGTGCTTCTTCCGCGTGAACCGTTCCTCTTGCGCTGCGGCCACGATCTCTCCCTCCCGAATCAGACAGGCTGCGCTATCGTGATAAAACGCCGAGATTCCCAAGATATAAGTAGATGGCATACGTGGGCTCCTTCCTCCGCACCGGGCCTCCGATGGCTCTGTATTCTTCGAGTGCTGTATATCAAAAGAGAGTCGTACTTTGTTCAAAAAGTTTTGCAACCCATGTCATCATGGGCATTATTTTCCTGAGATGCTCGTTTAATTATGCTAGTTTCATGCCACAAATATCTATCCGGCAATTTTTGCTTATGTTATCCCTTTGTTCTCTCCATCTCCCCTGATCTTCCTCTGGAAAAGGGAATTTTCTATTGTCTTAAGATTGAACTCATCAAGCACTTTGTGCTATGAAAAAAATGCATCTCTATTTGGTAAATCGGCAAGATAGTAACTATAACTCATTTTGCCGTAGAGAGAAAATTTTGCATAGTTCTATGCAAATAAAGTTCTGACTAGTGGTCATTCTGAGCCGAAGGCGAAGAATCTCGCTTGTGTGATGCTTTGCTCCTCTCCGCATGACAAATCAAACTTAAGGTAACCGCGCCTTACTTTAGCGTGATGCGCTGTACTTAGTACAATCCGTCCCAATTACGTATCCAATATCATGTTTGGCTAGAGCAGTAGCCTGTAGGGTAGGTTGAGCCCACCGAGAAGCACTACTGCTGTGTTGGTGGGCAGAGCCCACCCTCCCTTTCGCTCAAGATTGAACCATTTTGGGTCCTTTTTTGGGACGAGCTGTACTTAGTGCACATCCAAGAGAAATTTTGGGCCTTGCCCAGACCAACGAGGCAATATGGATGTCCTGAGAGTGCTGGCCTCTGGCCAGCAGCGGGCGAGACGCCCGCGCTCCCAGCGAAGGCTTTACCAAGCAGGTCTCCTGAGAAGACATCAGGATATCCAAAGTCGTTGAAGGCCCAGCAGATAGAAAGTAAATAAGGGCATGGTTTTACTTATATCCTGATGCACACCGATACGTCGTATGGCAAAAAGATTGGCAGGCAGAGGTTTCTCGACCCCAAACCGCATACTGAAGGCAGCTTTATATCCAGCTATTCTCGTTAATCTCTCGACTTGTGGGTTCGTATTCCCATTTGGGTAACTCAGGACTGGAAGAAAATGGATGTTTCGGGTCTGAAGAACCCGCATGGACTCCACAAGTTCTTGTTGAATTTCATCGGGTGAGAGCATGGTTAAAATCTTATGACTACACGAGTGCGAACCAAAGGCGATGTTATGCCGAGACATCTCGGCAATCTCAGTCCAATTCAAAAAGAGTCGTTCCTCCGGAAAAGGTTTATACAATATTTCACTGAGGAGAGTAAGGCATTCCTGTATCTTGTCTGAAGAAATCCGTTTGAGTCTCTCGATGATGGCATCTATCCGGTCTAATCGGGCAGTCCGGTCTGCAGGGAACTCTGTAGTGAACAAGAGATCATTGAGGATCTCTTCTCCTCTCAAAAGCTCTGAGAGAGCTCTGCTTGCTGAACGACTCACTTTGGCTTTCTTATAATCTGCGAGCAGATACGTCAGTTTATCTGTCCAAAACCACTGCCTAGTTCCAATATACGAAGTAGGGAGAAAGATGGTAGCCGGTATTGCATATTTTCGGAGAACAGGATAGGCATAGAGATAATTATCGAGCCAGCCGTCATCAAAAGTAAGCACACAGTAGCGCTTCTGTTTTTCTAAAGAGCGTTTTCGCCACCTCTCCAGTAAATCGCCGAGGGAGATAATCTCATAATGGGTACGTAAAAACTCGATCTGTTTGGCAAAGACCGACCTGGTTACATACATACCGGGTTGCAGCAGATGTTTGTTTTCTTCTCCATCGGGTAGAACCCGGTGATAGGCCAGGATAAGCACTTTCCCACGATGAACCATCCTGTAGAGTCTGGAAGTATAATATGTCGAAGCTAACGTGTGACGTAGAAAAGATTTGAGAGAGGGAATCATAATCGGCTTTATTCTGTTCCTCTCTTCTCCTCCCCCTGGCGGGGGAGGAGCAAGGTAGGGGGAAGGGATTGAGAGGGCAAAATCTTTAGGCGGATGAAGCTTGTAATACTTCTGTATAGATCTCCAGATACTTCTTGGAGGCTTGATGAATCTGGAAGCACCGCTCAACTCTCCGACGGCCTGCTTGTCCCATACGAACGCGAAGTGCTGGATTCTTGAGTAGCTCTATAACCCGTTTTGCAAAAGCCGCTGTGTCTCTCGGAGGTACCAAATACCCGGTCTCCCCATCTATCACCACTTCTGGATTCCCTCCCACTCGGGTGACCACGACCGGCAGACTGTGTCCCATAGATTCCAGTAAAGTGATCGATAACCCTTCTGAGAGAGAAGTCATCACCGAAATGTCCATGATAGCGTAGTATCTTTCCACTTCTTCCTGATAGCCAGCCAGGATGAGATAGGGTTCGATACCAAGGAGTTGCGCCTGATTCCGTAACTCTTGAGTATTCCCTAAACCCAGGATGAGAAATCTTGCAGTGGGAACAGCCTGAATAATCAAAGGAATCGCCTCTAAAAAATAGGATACCCCTTTTACCGGACGATTGAAGTTGGCTACCATTCCTACCACGCAATGCTCTTTGGTGATTCCCAATTCCGCATAAACTTCTGATTTGTTTACTGATCTGGGAAGAGGGGAAAGTTCGATTCCATTATGCACCACCACAGTACGCTCTGGATCTATCCCTTCTTTTTCCAAGACCACCTGACGTACAGCTTCAGAGACACAAATGACCCGGTCGGGCAGAGAACGAGTCATGCGTAACAGTGCATAATCGTACTGATTCCAGCTAAAGCCCTGATCTTCTCGATTTTCGATCAGATATTTAATGATGCCGAGCCGCTTGAGAATTCTCCCATAAAGGATTGGCCAATAGAAATAGCAATGCACAAGGTCAGGCGGGTTTTGCATCATATAATGCCGAATTTGCAGCAACCGGTGAATCTGGGTGAGCGGATAACGATCAAACCAGCGTCGGGGAAAAAAGGTAATCGGGATTTGGGGAGCGATGCGAGCGGTAAGCGGAGATTGACTGATCATTTCTGCTTGCCAGCACGTTTTCTCCCATAAGTTAATCATGGAGAGCAGATGATTTCCTGTTCCTCCCCCCAGGTCTTCGGTAAGAAAAAGGACTCGTCGCACCTGATTCTGCGCGATTATTCGCTTTTCTGAAATTAGAGCGTTCAAAATAGGGCTACTTTTTCGATCCAGAGTGTTGAGTATAGAGCCATTACAGGAATTCAGGATAATCGAAGTTGAGGATAAAGAAGAGCAACCGTTCGACTTCATCTCTCGCGAAGCCTCAGTCATGACAACATCTCTCAAAGCGGTCAGCACAAATCCGAAATCCGAAATCCGAAATCCGAATTGTCATAGTATAGGCGCTTCAGCAAACCGTTCAACGATTGCACCAGTTGCTGATAGCAGAGACGGGCTTCTGCTCTGGGCATAGTATAGGGATCAGCGATCTCGATACGGCCATCCTCAGCAAATAAGCCGAGAAAATAGGTTTTGTGCTTTACGTGGGGAAACAGGGTTTTCAGATCCTGATAATTCCACCGATCCATTACAAAAATCGCATCGGCAGACTCAACCTCTTGCCTGGTAAGCAGTCGAGAATGATGAGGGGTCAAATCGATCCCATATTCGGTTACCAGATCCGCTATCTCCGGTGGCGTTTTGCGACCGGTCCGGGGGTAAAAGCCGGCTGATATCGCCAGCGGGCCAGGTAACGAATGTTCTCGGATTTTGGTATTCCAGTAGTATTCGGCAAAAGGACTACGACAGATATTTCCGTAGCACAGAAACAGAATGCGATGCAATGGATGTGGAAAATAACGAGGTTGATCAGACCGCGTTTGATGCGCTAGACGGATTTTTTGTAAAAGCCGATCTTCCTGGTAGGTGTGTACCTTTTGGATGGCCTTCTTCACCGCCGCCATACCGAAACTCTTCGTTATAGCGCCGGCCTGGGCTATACCGGGTAATGGATCTGTCCACCAGAAATAATCATGGCGAATGGTCGGATTCAGGGAAAGAAGGAAGAAGTGACCAAGAGCTCTGAGCTTAGAAGGAGGAGACTCTCTTTGGGGCAAGGGTTTTGCCCGCAAAATGGAAATAAGGTGTCGTATCTCTCCGGGAAAGATATTCCGGCATTTGATTCCAGAGCGATAAACGGATGATTTTTGCAGTGGGTGTCCATATTGATAACACTCAAGTAAGGCTTTAGGAAAATCGATCCCGGCATGCAGAGCAAGGGCAAGCGAGCCCCACAATCGTCCGTTAATTTCCAGAAAAAGGGGTTTTCCATCACTTGCTCTTCTGCGAAATTCTACCATGGCCACCCCTTCGTAGTCGATCGCCTTCAGGATGGTCTCGCCCAGACTGATGAGTTCCTCATCGGAGCAGCTCTCCCGGAATGAAGAAACCCCTCCGGTGTAAGGGACTTCGTGCAAGCGTCGATGAGCAAATTTCCGATAGATTTGGTCATTAAATCGGAGGAAAAAAGCTCCGGCTCCACTTCCTGGAACCAATTCTTGGGCCAGGATGCGTGTAGGTTTGTCTCGAAGCTCATAGAGAATGTTGTTTGCTTCATGGAGGTCTGCAGCAACCCGGCTCTCTCCTTTTTCGTAAATTCCCTTCGTTGTGAGATAGTTGTCCGTCTTAATGACGAGCGGAAACTGCAGCAGAGAAAAATCTTCATTCCAGACCTTGTCTGGAGTCCCGTCAGATACAAAGACGGTTCGGGGACAGGGGATTCCGAGAGCCAGCATATGTCGGGTAGCCTGGAATTTGCTCAGGGTGAATGCTAAGGCGACAGGATGGGGGAGGATAAGTAGAACATCGCGAGATATTTCTTGACGGAGAGCATCAACCCCTGCGATAGCAGCTTCACTGATAGGCCATACTGCATCGAAGTTTCCGCACTGGATCTGTTCCCGTAGCCAGGCTCGAAACTCGAATTGATAGCGCCAGGCATCTGGATGGCGAAGAACTGTGGTACAATAACGTGACCACACACTTGCCGGTTGGGGAAGACCGTGGGGATAGGCGGCAATGACCGTATGTCCAGCCTGTCCAAGTGAACGCATAGCCCCCAAAGCGGCGAGTTCATGCGCATCGGTAATCAGAATGCGGAGGCGGATGGACGACCCTGTGCTGCGTTGGGGAGGTTGAGTTTTGGCTCTCATTTGCCTATCGAAAAAAGAGGTCATGGGTATCCACAACTATCTTTGTGAGGGTTCCCATACGACGAAGCGGTCTCCTTTTGCATAGCGATACCAGGCCAGAAGGATAGAGAGGTTCACGGTGACAAAATAGCCGGGAATCTTTAAGAATTTGCAGGCAGCGAGGGAAGGGCTGATTGCTGTGCTGATAGCCATCCCATAGAAGAGCATCTGAAAGAAGAACAGGCTCTGATACACAAAACCTTGCGAGAAGAGGAAGAGATTACTTGTGAACGCTAGCAACAAAAAAAAGGGGACAATCCATCGACACAGTTTATGACTGAACAGTTGCCAGGAGAAGAGGCCATAACGGAAAGGATTAAGCAGAGAGAGGTTCCGCATAAAAACAGAAAGCCCTCTGACTACTGTGCGTACTTTCCGCTCAAATTCTTTTTTTTCGTGGACGATATTTTTATAATAGCCGATACTGTCCGGATCGGAAACTCCACGGAGTCCTCGCTTGATGGCATTGAGCAATGTATGAAAATCACTCTGGAGATCAGTAGCCCAGGGTTGACACACTTCTTTCCGAGCAGCAAAAAAAGATCCACTTAAACCCACCAATGAGTTGACTTGCGACTCCAGGCGACGTAAAAACATTTCGTAGCGCACATACACCCCTTCACCGCTTATCCTGCCATCAGAATCTATGAAGCGATCGACACTGCTTACACAGCCGACGGTTGGATCATAAAAATTCTGGACAATATTAGCTACCCCCTTTGGTTCCAGAACAGTAGCCACATCAGAAAAGACCAGAATGTCACCGCTAGCCTTTTCGACAGCATACTTCTGGGCATGCTCTTTTCCCTTCCTTTCCGGCGCTCTCACCAGGGTCACGCCAAACGGTTGATACGACCGTACAATGTCATCGGTTTGATCAGTGGAACAATCAGAGGCAACCAGAATTTCGAGTTGTTCTTTGGGATAGATAAGTTGTAATGTGTTCTGGAGTTTTGCTTCGATGCGCTTTTCTTCGTTATAAGCAGTTATAACAAAGGAGACCCGCGGCGTGATGGAGCCTTTGCGAATGGGAAAGGCGCGAAACCACGAAATCCCCCATAGTAACAGTGGGTAGCCGACATAGGCATACAAAACCCACATTATGGAAAACCAGAAGATATATACTACCATACACATTCTTTGGATGATCGTGAGACGGATTCCAGATGCCGGTGAGCATAACGAATTTTGAGAATATCGAAGAACATTTTCAGTGAGTCCGCACACATGTTGACCTTTGAGCCCTTTACGTCATGCCAGTTCACCGCGACCTCTTTCAGTGTATATCCCAATTTTCGCGCCAAATAGAGAATCTCCACATCATACGAAAAACCCTGCAGCGTTTGACGAGAGAAAACTTGTCGAGCAGCCGTTCGGGTAAAGAGCTTGAAGCCACACTGCGTATCGCTGATATGGGGGACTGCGAGAAGGTTTACAATAAGGGCAAAGAGTCGTCCAGCCAGAAATCGATGCAGTTTGCGTTCGACATGGGTATCTGGAGAATCCAGAGCTCGAGAGGCCAGGACCACGTCGCAGGCGCTAAAGGCCATTTCCCCAAGTAAACGGAACAATTCAGAGATAGGAGTAGCTCCATCGGCATCATTTGTTAAAATCAGTTCCCCTTTAGCTTCAAGAACTCCTCGACGCACCGCTGCTCCTTTGCCTCGATTGCGCTCCAAAGGGATCAGACGGATAGCCGGGTGAATAAGACTCAGTTCTCTCACCAATTGTGCAGTCTGATCCACACTGCCATCATCCACCACCACAATCTCATAAGGGATCTCGTTTCCCTCCAAAAACTCGACACAGCTTGCCAGGGTCGGGCCAAGACGTTTTTCTTCATTATAAGCTGGAATGACTACGGATACAACAATGGGATGCTCTGCTTTCAGGTGTTGTAGCAGCTTTCTGGCTGCCTCTCGTCGCCTGGGATAAAGGAGCAGAGAGCGACGCAATGCTTCCCCTACAGTGGGAATAGATGTACTGTTTTGAACTTTGATATAGCTAAAACGAAGACGAACAAAAGCACACAATCTACCCACCAGACTCCAGACGGGCTGGAGGAAGGAAGGAATTTCTTCAGGGTTTTTTCCCATGTTCATTCTCCGGGTCCTCCGTGCCTCCGTGGTGGAGTTGAAAGATCTCTGCTATGTGTTCGATCACCGAGTCACTCACCCAGGCATGTGTCGCTAAGGTGAGTAATTGCTGGCTCACGTGCCATGCATTGGGGAAGGGCTCTTCGGCGTTCACTACATGTTTTTGCAAATTGGCAATATCAGAAAGAGGTGCAGGATACCCCTCCATAGCCCCGAGTCCGTACCGTTTTAAATCATTTAGAAGCTTATCGCGCCTCTCTGAGGTCTTTAGCAGGATCGGTAACCGCAAGAACCCGCCCTGGTCTCCTTCCTTAGGCCAGATGAACTGAAGTTCTTGACAGAAAGCCAGAGCATGACGGAGACGTTGGGCGTTTTCCTGCCGTATACGCTGGAGGTGTTCGAGAGAAGGGAACAGATGTGCGGCCAGGGTTTGCTGAAATGGAGACATAGGAGCAATCGGAAACGTCGGATCATAGATAGACGCACCGATGTGCAGAAAAGGAAGCGAGGCGGGGATCCAGTAGAGGGATGGCCGGATAAAGAGTGCCAGGAGGGCTGTTTCCACAGCAGCGTAAAATCCTCTGTGGCCTGGATTCTGCATCAGTAGACGCTGACAGGAGGTAGCGAGGATCTCAGAATTTGTCCCAATAATCCCTCCCTCAGCGGCCGGTAGAGGTTTCCCACGGCTCAGGCTAAAGAGCGCCGCATCTCCAAAGCTCCCTGCAGGCTGTCCTGCGCATCTGATCCCCAGGGCCTGCGCCGCATCTTCGATAACCGGGACTTCGTAAGCGCGAGCGATGTCACATAGGGTTTGTATCTGACAGGGAATTCCATAGAGATGGTTCGGTACGACACATAAGGTGCGAGAGGTAATAGCCCGCTCCAGCTCTTTAGGGGAGGGACCTAATGTCTCCAGTTCGATATCACACAACCGCACACGGAGTCCCGCACGGACCACAGCGGCGGGCACAGAATAGGAGGTATAAGCCGGAATTACCACTTCATCTCGTTCTGGATGCAGGTTTTTGAGGCTCAGGAACAGCAGGCTCAATGCTGAACGACCACTATTGGTAAAGACCCAATACCGCAAACCGGTCTGAGCCGACAGTGCTCTTGGCAAGGACTGAGCCGTATCTCCGCCTGTGATCGTCTCGATCAGACTTTGGAGTATAACTCGCTGTGAGAGCAACCCCCCAACTGGTGGGAGAGTCTGGAGGCCAATTCTGCGCAGGAAGCGTTCTCTTCTCATTTCTTTATTCCCGTCTGTTCTCCGATCATATTCCTCTGTGCTGTTCTAGAGCCTTGTCAAACTGATTGTTGGGTATTCCTTATTTCTCATCGAAACACCCGGGGTCTTCGCTGCGCTCAGACACCCCGAAGCGGAGCGGAGGGAAGTCCATTCGACTCCGGGGTTAGCACTGTCAGGAACCTGGAGACCCCGGGTATCCGTGCATAGCACGGTCCCCGGGTGTCTCCTTGACAATTTTAACCTTGGCAAGGCCTAGAGTCGTATCACCCTGAGAGGGTGCATTCTCCTGTGCATCGACTTATCCGAGCAGCGTAACCAGCTCTTTGGTCAACGTTTTCCGGTGATACCTGGACAGGTTTTGTGGAGAAGGACCACCATCCCGGAGTTGCCAGTTTCTGGTCTGATATTTTTGATACAAGCTTGCTATAGCTTCTTTGATGTGGGGAATAGAATCAGGATCAACCACCACTCCCCGCCCCGTATTTTGGATCAGATCTGCCGTAGCTCCTTCTGGAGTAAGGGCAAGGATATCTGCTCCAGTTCCCAGATATTCAAATGTCTTGGCCGGAACCTGATAATACTGATTAGGAGCGAAGAGCAGCAATACATGACTCGCCATCATTTCAGCCAGAGCCTGTTTGTGGGGGATGGGATCGACAATGTGGACCACGGTGGAGAGATGCCGGTCTCGGATCATCTCCTCCACTGATTGTCCATCAGAGTAACGACAGGCTCCAATAAATCGGATCTCCAGCTTTTCTGATTGAATCTGTCCCTCCTGAATCAACTCCTGAACTGCTTGCAAAAAGGGAGCAGGGGTTCTGCCCACATAGAAAGTACCCAGATAGGACATCCGAAATTTGTTTGGATTTAGCGGTGGTGGTATCCCCACAAAATCGTCTGGATCGTATCCATTCGGGATGGTCACAAATTTAGTCTTCTCGATCTGGGGATACAGGCTCTGAAATGCCTGCGTCATCCGGTCAGTTACAGAGATAATGTTATCGGCATGGGTGACCACCTCTTTTTCCATCCACTGTTCTAGCCACTCGGAAAGGGTACTCTTGGCCTGGGCTGAGCGTATCGGATTGAGGATCCAGGGATCTCGAAAATCGGCAACCCATCGTGTTCCATAGCGCTTTTTCAACGCCAACCCGATAAGGTGAGCGACATGGGGTGGGCCACTGGTATACAGACAATCTATCGGAGAACGTTTGTACAGGAAAAAGGCTGTACTCAGAGCCGGAGGAACCCAGCCGAGCAGGCCGTCAGCCACCTCTAACAACGAAAGTATTACTCGTCGTATTTGTCTGAGTATCCCCCCATTCCCAGCAGGAAGGGCACGATTACTCTGGAAGGTGTTCACTTTTTCTTCAAAAATCTCCCTTTTGCCTCGTATACTGTATACCCACTCTTTTAACTTGCGGTACAGCCTCCCTGGATTGGGCCATACCCTGGTTCGCCAGATCTGGTCTGAGGCGACGCCGGCACCCATTCGACCTCGATCCAGCCGTTCGTAATAGTTTTCTTTTACTGACAGCACAAAGGGTTTCCAGTCATACTCAGGCAGATACTGGGCAAACTTGGCCGGCCGCAAGGCTCCTACCGCCGCATCGGGAGGGAAGTGGTAAGTTATAAGAAGCAGCTTTTTCATACGCGATTCTTGGCCGCGCTCTGCAGGACACGTTTTGTATTCGTTGGTTTTTAAGCTGGTTTCATAAGTTATTGAAAAGATTCTTCTTTAGTTCCAAGAAGCCCCTGAAAAACTGATACATACCTGGTTGCAGCAGTTTCCCATTGAAAACGATGTTTTACTGTTTCATACCCATTCCAGCCCATTATTTCCTGAAGCTCTTTATCTTGTAAAACTGTTTCTATGGCTGTGGATAGAACTTCAGGGTTTTCTGGTTCTACTAAGATCCCATTCTTCCCATGCTCGATAATTTCCGGAATACCTCCCACTGCTGTAGCGATAACCGGCTTTCGACAGGCTAGTGCCTCTAGAAGCACAATGCCAAAGGGTTCGGCGCGGGATGGTAAGACAAACAGGGTACATTGATGCATAAGCTTCCAAATCTCTGCTCGGTTTCTCGATCCTAAAAACTTGACTCTTGTTTTAAGATCCAGATCACGAACCAGTTGTTCGAGCTCGCCATGCAGGGGTCCCTCACCTACCAGCCAAAGCTCTAGACCCGCTTTTGAGGAATTAAGTCTTGCAAGAGCTTGGATCAAAACATCTATTCCCTTTTTATACTCATGTGTAGCTACACATAAAATATACTCTTTGCCAGAATAAGGGAGAAAACTTTCGGGTACAAATTCATCTAAATTGATCCCATTATGAATGAACATCCCCTTGGATTGAAGATGAGGAAATACTGTAATTACTGCTTTGAGAGTATTCTGGGAAGGAGTAATTATCAAATCGGCGGTGTTTAATAAGAATTGAATACTTCTGGAGTAGTGGCTCTTTGGTTTTCCATTTGGAAAAAGATCAGCTCCGTGGATAGAAACCACTAATTTAAACCGACAAAATTTACGCAGTAAGGCAAAATAGATACCAGATTCCCCGGGATAATGGATATTGACGATATTGATCTTTTGCTCGACCAATAGACGAGAGAGTTGACGTAACGTAGGGAAGAGATAGTAAAAAAATGCAACGATGGACTTGACCGGAACATCTGGAATAAACGGATCACGAAGATTAAGCCTGTATCCTGGAAAGTGCCATTTGGTCGTTCTGGTTTCGAGGATATCAGTATCCCCTGGATGCAGGAAGAAGGTTTGATGGCCCTTCTTGTGCAATTGGCGGGCGAGATTCCCCACCACGGAAGCTACGCCGCCGTATTCCTGATCCCAGGGGACGACGAGAAGGAGGTTCACTCGACATTCCTTTCATTGGCGAACCATTCAAATCTTGCAGAGTCGATCTACTAGTACACGACGGCAGAAGTTCCAGTGCAGTTTATGATTCTCACATATTCACCACGGATGACGACCGGACTTCCCTCCGCTGCGCTCCGGGAGACACGGAGGGCACGGAGAATGAAATTCGGATTTAATTCTCCTGGAGCACAGCGTAGCCCCCGGGGTTGAGCGCTGGAAGAGGCACAAAGACCCCGGGTGTCCGTGCGGAGCACGGTCCCCGGGTGTCTCCTTGCCCATGCACAATTTTCACCTTGACAAGGTACTAGTCCTAACTTACAGAGCACTCAGGTTCTCTAGAGAATACTGTGATTCAGGGCAGTTGGGTGACAGGTATCTCTTTATGAGAAAGTAGCCTTGAAACTTCGTGCTCATAGCGGTCGATAGTGCGCTCCCATGTCCAGGAGGCTCGGATATATTCAACCGCCTGCTGGCTCATCTTTGTCCGCACATCCTTATGCTGCTGTACATATTCAATGGCCGTAGCAATTTGACCACACACTCTCTCTACGAGTATACCGGTCACCCCATCAATCACCGACTCTCTGATTCCTGCTTCTCGTACCCCGATCACCGGAGTCCCACAGGCCATTGCTTCCAAGGCCACCAATCCGAATGGTTCCATGATAGGGACAAAAACCAGGGCAATCGCTTGATTATAGAGCTTCGCTAGCTCGTTTTGACAGAGAGTTTGTCGAATTTCGAGGTCAACCCCTTTTTCCCGGGCCAGCCGAGTGAGCCATACACTATAGGATGGATCCTCGAAACGGTTCACATCTTCGGGTGTGGTGATCACCACACGAGGTCTCCACGATGCTTCGATCATTCCTACCGCTTCAATAACCACGTGATGTTGTTTGGGGTGTACGACTCGTCCCACGGACAATACCATAGGCTCGATAGTCAAGGACAACGGGCGAAAGGTCTCGATATCCACTCCATAATTGCAGACGGTGGCCATGCAACCGTATCGTTGAAAAAATCCTTCCTTTGAGTAGTGAGAATTCGTGAGAACTAACTGCGCTTGTCTGGTCAACTGAATATCTTGTTGATTTCGCCTATAGCCTAAAAGTCGAAGCGGCTGTTCACAAAACCACGAATACCAACGGTGAAGCAGTGTCCCCGGTTTCCACTTATTATTATGATCGAGAAATGCTAAGCGAGTTTTTGAGGCCTCGTGGGAATAGAGTATAGTCGGAAGTCGTAAAAAGGGCAATAAGTACACGGTCAGACCAGTAGAGTAGTGGTCGAGATGCACTATATCATACCCTTCCCGATTGATTGTCTCTGCGAGCTGTGCGAGATTTTTCAGGATCTGACGATCTCTCCAGAGAGACTGTGGAAGGCTTGCCCAGCTCTGTAACACATAGGGGCGCAAACGGGGCATGGAGTGTCTGAAGATCATCTGAGAGGAATTACGCACAAAAGGTTTCAGCGGGAAATGGTCCAGGTTAGGCGTTGAGGCACGAATAATGAATTCGTCAATGATATGTCCCCGTTTGGACAACTCACGAACCATTTCAAAGGCCGCGCGTTTGGATCCCCCCGCATCTCCGTGATGACACCAGGCGATTTTCCATTTATGGGGTGCTGATTCTTTGCCCTTTGAATTCCATCCGAGATCTCTCTTTCGAGCAGCGCTGGAACGCGCAGACGCTATACTTTGATCTTCTGCCCAGCTCGTCATGAATGCCTTTCTCTCCTTCTGCACCGAGTGGTGTATTCTTCCAAAATCTGCTTTCAAAACTCTAGACTTGAAGTGAGGACTTATCTTTTCCCATTTTAGCGTCCTAAGCAGAGAAGGTAGCCATGGTACGCTCGATTGCTCTCTTCCAGGAAAACCATTCTTGTGCCAGTTGGAGAACTCCTGTACGAAGCTGCGCTCGCAGGTTCGGTTGATCCATGACCATTGTGAGAGCCTTTGCCATAACCTCTGGGGACTTCGGAGGGCACAGCAACACATTGTGCTGATGGATAAAGACAGGCTCTGTCATATCAGTGTGGGTGGTGATAACTGGTATGCCATGCATAGCTGCAGCGGCAAAGGAGCTATTGTTCAATTGCATACCGGTATCAAAGGGAAGCACACACACATCAGATGCATGAAAATAGAGCGAGGCTTCATCACTGTCCCATGTACACTCTCCAGTCCATGTGACCTTATCAGCAATCCCTAATTGTTCAGGTAATTCCTTTAGCTCCTGAGCATAATAAGGACGATCTGGATATTCTCGCTCTAAAATTCCTCCGGCTAAGATGAGCCGCACCCTCCTTGTCTGTCTACTCACTATCTGAAAAGCCTGCAGGAGCGTCTCTACCCCTTTGTTTGGATAAATATAGCCAAAGTAGATAATCAGAAAATCCTCTTTCGTGGCCTTGAGAAGGGCGCGTCCCTGTTCTCTGGAGGCGCCGTTGTTCTCCGGGCATACCCGGATAATCGGAGGAGGAGGAATCAAAACCATTTTGGGCTGTGCTGAAGGAGCAAGTTTTGCGAGAGCCTCTCGATGTCGGTTACTGAGTACTATGATCTGATGGCTATCACGGAGCAGAGTACCAAATCTATAGTCTACATCGTTCTTTCCAGCCCAGTGTTCAACACCCTTACGCAGCAGGCGTGTGCAAAGAGAAAAGGGCTTCGGAGAAATCCCAATAGGGTTTTCAAACTGGGTCACGAATGGCACAGCGGGGAATAAGGCTTTGCAGATAGTTGGGGCAAAGGTAATCATCGGATGATCATGATAAACAAAATCGATATGCATTAATAAGATGGCATCTGGAGAACAATCCTTTAAGAATGTTATAAATCGTGGCAACTCCGACCATGCCCATTTTTGCATGATCGAGTGCACGTGAATAGAAGCATCCCGACCGGCCGTATGCTCTTGTGTCGTCAGGACATGTACCTCTGCCCCACCATATTCAGCGAGATGCTTCGCGAGATGAAACGCATGGGTGGCCTCGCCAGCCCTCATCGGCGGAAAGGCACCAGAAATAAGCAAAACTCTCATAAGGATCCTCAAAAATAGACAATCAAGGAGTCAAAAAGCAGAACGAGAAACAGGTGTGGGCTATATTCGATTTCTGGCTGCTTCTACGATCTCTGCAAAAATATCATCTAACGATTTGACCAGTTTCCAGTTCGGGTAATGTTGTTTCATTTTGGTCAGATCGCTGATATAACAGATATGATCCCCTTCACGCGCTCTGTCCACATACTCCCAGTTCATCGGTTTACCAGTGAGAGCCTCCACTCGCGCAAACGCCTCGAGGATCGAGCACGAGTTTTCCCGTCCTCCCCCACAGTTATAGACCTCGGCACAACGGGGGGCTTTAATAAATTCTTCCGCAAACCGGGCCACATCGTAGGAGTGAATGTTGTCGCGTACCTGCTTGCCCTTGTATCCGTAGACTCGATACACCCCTCCCAAAACATTCACCCGCACTAAATAGCTCAAAAAGCCATGCAGCTCGACTCCAGAATGGGCTGGACCGGTCAGACATCCTCCACGTAAACAGCAGGTAGGCATCCCAAAGTACCGACCGTATTCCTGCACCATAATATCCGCAGCTAGCTTGGAGGCCCCAAAAAGTGAATGCTTTGATTGATCAATCGGAAAATCCTCTGCAATACCAGCAATATAGGATGGATCGTCATAGTCCCACCGTGTAGGGAGTTCTTTGAGCTTGATTCTGTTCGGTGCATCACCGTAGACTTTATTGGTAGAGAGATGCACAAAGGGGGAGTGAGGACAAAAACGGCGCATCGCTTCCAGCAAGTTCAGGGTCCCGACGGCATTGACATCAAAGTCATCAAAGGGACGGCTCGCTGCCAGATCATGGCTGGGTTGGGCTGCTGTGTGCACGACTGCATCAGGCAAAAGTTTTCCCACCAGTTCAAGCACACCGGCCCGATTCCGGATATCGAGTTCGTGATGGATAAATCTCTTATACTGTTCCACCAGGCGTTTCTGATTCCAGCGTGTATCGCCTTGAGGTCCAAAAAAATCTGCTCGCATGTTGTTATCGACCCCATGGACATCCCACCCGAGCTCATGAAAATGCCTGACGATCTCTGAACCAATGAGGCCATTCGATCCGGTGACTAATAAAATACTCATTGTGTAGCATATCTCCCCTGTTATAAAATTGAGCAACCCTCATCCGCGTCATCTACGACTGCGCAGTAGGTGTATAGTGCCTTGTCAAGGTGAAAATTGTGCATGGGCAAGGAGACACCCGGGAACCGTGCTCCGCACGGACACCCGGGGTCTCTCGGCCTCTTCCAGCGCTCAACCCCGTAACTCCGGGTGTCTGAGCGCAGCGAAGCCCCCGGGTGTTTCGGTGCGAACATAGAAGCGCTCAACCCCGGAGTCGAATGGACAACCCTCCGCTACGCTCCGGGGTGTCTGAGCGCAGCGAAGACCCCGGGTGTTTCGGTGAAAACATAGTATAAACTTGTAAATCAACCAGATTGAGTTGTAACCACTGGTTGAGCCATAACCACGGATTGTAAGACTGTGTAGACCTGTTGAGCATAGACCTCTCTGGTGTATTTTTTCCGAGCGACTTGCCAGGCATTGTCTCCCAGTTGTCGTGCCCAGGCTGGATTTTCCAGGAAACGCAGCATACAAGCAGCCAATCCTTCTGGGCCATCACGGTAGAGCAGGCCGGTATGCTCGTGCTCAATCAGCTCAGAGGTTCCAGCGTGATCATACCCAATGACCGGACGACAGGCGGACATGGCCTCCACGGTGGTACGCCCCATAGCCTCGTGGGTGGAACACATGAGAACCGCATCCGATAAGGAGTAGGCTTTATAGGGATCTTCAAGATAGCCCCAGAACTCTACTTGATCGTGAATCCCTAATCTGATAGCTAACTCCTGGCAGTGTTCCTGATAGGCTCGGGTAGCAGCACTCGCTTTTCCTACAACTATAAGCCGGGTGTGGGAAAAACGTTTGGTAACCAGAGCAAGAGCCCGAATAGCCACTTCTTGTCCTTTGTTAGGGTGGATCAGCCCAACAAGGGCAAAGGTGTATGGACGTTGCGAAGAATCCGTACGGTGCGCCTGAGTGTAGCGCTGGTCAAACTCGACCTCGGAAGCGACTCCATTATAAATCACGTGAACATTCTGCGTAGCCTGAGCACCAAAAAAGTGTGCTCTTATAGCCTCTGATATGGCAATCTTCGCATCTGCCGAGCGAAGGATTTTTCGAAAAGCCCACTGTCCCCAGTCAGGTTGCCATCCGTAATCTAACTCCCCAAACTCGCGCAGATGCCACACATGCGGTAAGCGCATCCACTTCGCCAGCATAGCACCAATCGGCAACGCCGTGGAGTTTGTATAGAGCACCTCGATTTTCCATGAGCGTACTTGTTGGCCTAAAGCTGGAAGCAAGCGAAGATTCTGAGAGAGACGACGCAGAATATCCCGACGCCCCATACCCTGGCCCACCCACCACTGTATCGGAAACACTGCCACTGGTATGCCGCGCTCTTCTAAACGCTTCGTGAGGTCACCATGATGTGGAGAGACCACATGTGCCCGTACGCCATATTTCCCTAACCCCTCGATCAGATCGAGCAGTGAGCGGTTCGCTCCATAGAGCCCGGTATCATGGGCGAAAAACGCTACATGCAATGGGGATAGGTTAGGCATAGTATCGATAGTTCGCTTAACTTCCTTATCACTCATTGAAAATGCGCATTTCTGTAGGGGCGGTTCGCGAACCGCCCCTACAGGTAGTAGAAAGGAGGTAATCTATTTTCTCAGAGCTAAGTGATAAGCTTCTTGAATCTGAGAACGCCAGCATTCCACGGTCACCAAAGAAGTGAGCGCACCGAGATAATTCCGCTGACCAGCAACATGCGCTTGAATAAGCCCTTCGGTATTCTTTCGTCCAAAGAGCTGATTAGTCAAGCTAGTCTCAGCAGTCAGAAACTCTCGTACAACACCAGCCAGTGGTCCGGCAATAGCTTCTCTCCGGATCTGCTCACTCCCTTTGTGTTTTTGGTTCCGAACAGGAAAGAGGTAACCATGTATAGAGTGGAGCAATGGATTTTTCTTCAGTTTCCCGGCAATATATCGAGACCGCGGTAAAGGTAACCACTGCCATTGATTGGCTGGAATTCCATACGCTCTGGGCATAAATTTCCAGATTAAGGTTTCATGAAGATGACAATGTATACCAATGGGGGCTGGCATACAGAAGCCCATCCGAATCAGTTGGGGGCTTGCATAGGGAGACCATCTATTGCGATACCACGGTAAACGGGCGGTTAAGGCTTCCCACACTCCTCCTCGCTCATAAATACGAAAAAGATCGAGGAGGTCATATCCATTTGGGGAAAAGCAAGTATATTCCTCAAGAATAGCAGTCAAACGTTCCGAAATACCCTTGAGAAAACTTGGCTCGTTCCAGGGCAAAGACTGACTCCGGCTTTTGGAGAGTATTTGTTTATGGGCATCTTGGATCGTTAATGGTTTTTCAAGATCCCAAAGGTTTTCCATGTAATATGTTCCACGAAAAATCCCTCCATGCCCCCCTCCGGTATGCACCGGAGGGAGTCCTTTGTATTGGGGAAGCTGATCAATCGCTCGTTTGCCTGAGGTATCACCATTCATGTAAAAAGCCAGGAGATGAGCGTATTGTACAAAATCTTCTGGGCAAGGAACGAGAGGTTCTGTGTAGGAAAAATCAATACTGTACATCTTCGCTAAACGCCGGGCTACTTTTACCTCTGCACTCTCTTCACCTCCCACACAATGTATCCGGATTTTGGAAGGCTCCAGGATGCTTAGGAGCAGAGCGACTACCGAACGACTATCCATTCCTGACGTCAAATCTGCGAACACTTCTTCTCCCCCATCCGAGACGAGCTTTACCTGTTCCCGCATCGTCTGAAGCATCTGTTGTCGGTGATGGATAATGTCTCGTTCGTTTTGGGGCAGGATTCTTTCCTCCGGAATAAGCGAAGGACTTTTGCTTTTGGTCAGACGACCAGCGTGCCATTTGAGATGTTCGGTTGGACGACATACCTGAATACTTTTGAGTAAACTATAGCCCTGCAATGACCAGTCAAAGGCGGCAGTAGAAGAGACACTGATCAGGTCGAATTCTAACGCACAAGACCCGGTAGCCACTAAAGGGAGATCATGCGAAGAGACCAAGAACATCTCTTCCGAAACTACATACCGCAGAGCGCGACGACCAACAGCATCACTCACGACAAAGATCTCTTTGGAGAGACGATCGATGACGATGGTCGAGAAACAACCCTCTAATTGTTGAACGTGTTGGACACCACCAGCGCTATAAGCCTCTCTAACAAGATGAGCCGCCGTCTTCTGCTTGGCCTCTAAGACATCGCCAAGTACTATCACAGCAAGCTGTTCATCCAGCATCTGGCTGATTAAAGGCGGTAAATGGTCCTCGAAAGGGGTCCAATAGCACCATCCACCCTGCACCTCTGGCAATGCTGTGTAGACTTCCTTCAAGGCAATATCCAAAGCAGGGATAAGCCGTCTGGTAATATTAGCGGCAGAGGATAATAATTCTCTCGGAGAACGTCGTGAGGCATTGGCGCAAAATAGAAAGGGAAACATAGCGGTGCTCTTCTCGTTAAAGTGAGTAGCTTTCTTGCTGCTCAGGAGGGTCTATTATTAATACTCATATCCCAACACTTCGATCAGATTTCCGGTAATACCATAGAATTTCTTCAAATGCTCTTCGGTGAGTGCCTCTCGCCATTCCTCTGCTTTACCCTTCCGATAGTGCGATTCTGCAGATTCCGCACTTCTCTTTTCTAAGTCTTTCTTTTTCATATTGGTAAAAGAATATTTTTGTATTACCTCTTCTAGCGTCTCATCGGGCACTGGAATATGACAATGTTCGAATAGATGTTTAAATTGTTTAAAAGGGTCCGCAATCAGATCTTCGTATTTTACGATGAGCACATGCGGATCAGTCTTTCCATAAATCATCCAACTCCGTTGCTGGGCAAATCGTAATTGTAAGGCATCTATGCAGTAAGAGATTCCATCATTGTAGTCGAGTTGAGAGAGCGCTGCTCGATATGTTCCGACTTTCCCCATGAGGATATGGGATTTCAACATCGAATAATACCAGGAAACAATCACATCTCTCGGATCACGCAGGACATAAAAGGTACGATAATACTTTGGTTTTTCGATCTCCTCGTACAGATCATAGGACATATAGAGGCCAGGTACAAATGTGCCCTTGGGAAATCTGAGGTGGAATTCTGTCCATTCATAACGGTGTTGTGGATAGGTATATAAGCCAGATATGGCAGCTATCTTCGGATCTGAAAATATCTCTTTAATCCACTGACTTCCCGTCTTCTGAATCGTAGCTTGGTAGATATTGGTAGGGCGATCGAGAGATTCTGGCTTGAACCGATCCTTTAACCAGAATAATTCGGTGCTGATTTTCTTACGAATACTTGCTAACTTCATAGAGGTTCCTTTTTGAAGTATCTGGTCAACAAAGAAGAGTTACAGCACATGGCTAGAAGAGCTTCTACGGACAATACGGCACCCCTTCATATATCCACTATGAAAGTAGAATCTATACCAGGCGTCAAAACGAGTATGAAGATCTTTGCTCTTGACCGATGTCTTTAAGACTTCCCATCCCCTTTTGATCCATTCACGGATCATCCAGCGCGGAAATCCGGCTATAGTGGGGACAGGATCAGTAAATTCCATTCCACGGGCAATGCCCTGACGATACCCTCTGTGTATAGCCCAATCTGGCGAACAGCGTTCAGAGGGAATATAATGCCAGACCATTGCTTCTGGCACATAGATCCCTTGGAAGCCCTTTTTGAGGAGTCGTCTCTGCATCTCCGCTTCCTGTCCTACACTGCCCGTTGTCGCTCCGGGCCCTCTCCGCACATCAAATCCCCCAGCCTCTCTCAGATCTCTCGCAAAGGCTGCCCAATTGAAACCAAGGAAAAAACCGGCCTGTGGGGTTAATTCAACCCCTGAGGTCAACTGCCAACCACGCGCAGAGCTAGGCAAATACTGGAGAAGCCATTGAGGCGGCTCACGTTCATAGTCTACCCCAGTAGGCCCCCCGTAGAATTTACCAGTCTCGGTATCTTTGGCGGCTTCTGCATAGGCACACAGCGTATAGGGATGCAGTCGTACATCATCATCGGTAAAGAAGATAAGGCCCTCACCGAACCTTTGCAACACCATATTCAACGCATGGCTCTTATTGGGCTGTGCCACGTGAATATAGCGAGCCCGAAGATGGGCAGGACAGGCCTGGACAACTGCTTCTGCCCCGGTCTGAGGCCCATTTTCTACTACGAGGGTTTCCCGATAGATAACAGGCAGGTGGCAGGTCGCCAGGGAATCAAGCGTGCGCCGAAGCAGCACTGGCCTTCCTGCTCCAGCAGTAGGAATAACGACAAAAAGATCTTTGGCCATATCTTCATACTCAAAATTTTCATAGTGAGGAAATTTTATTACATCTATTAGGATCTACCTGGCAAAAGTTTCCCTGGGCACCAGCGAATCGGATTTCGTCGTGATACATAACACGTATCGTTGTATCTGATGGCCTATTTGGTATTGTCCACCACCATTTATAAACACCGAATTTGAAATAAGGACCCATTTGGTCATTGAGAGTATTTGGTCCGCTCTTAGTCACGATCTTTGTGCCATCTTTCCATATCTCAAGGAGGCCATCAACTTGATATGACCACTTAGCATGTATTACCCAATCAGTCCATTTCTCCTTTTCATAAGCACCCGTCCAGAGTTCTTCAACGCCTCCTTCAGGGCTTAGATCCTTTTTGATTTTTATTGGTGCCGGATCCCAATGGTTTATAACTATCCAATTACCACGTAGCGTCGCTATATAAAATGGTGGCCCGCCTGCTGGTCCTTCCCCTGCATCTGGGACATCATGCCATTGAACCAAGATTTCTGGTGCGACATCGTCTACCCAATCGTTTGGTAGATAAACACTAAACCCATACCAGCGCTCAAAAGGAAGAGGATACCGCTTTTTTTCTGCAAACTCCGCTCGATGACTATTAGCCCGATGGCTTTTATAGGGAGGATCTGTTTTACGAAGTTCAGTGCGCAGTGCAAAGTTTCCAGAACGTACAGGTGAAGTGACTACTCGATGGGAATGACTACAGCAATGTTGAGGCTCCCATTCAGTAGGAGGAAATTGAGAAAGATTTCCCGTTTCAAAATCCCCTTCGAAGAGAAGAGAATCAGTATAATTATACAAGAAGACTACTATCACAGGCATCGATATAAGAAACATACCGAGCAAGGTAAAATACCCGGTTCCAGTCTTTTTCATACAATCTTTAATTTTGGGCATAGTATTCCTCTGCTATCAATCCGGGATACAAGGAGCGACACTACCATGAGCAGCGTTCTTATTCTTCAAGGATATTTTCATCCGGTTGTTGTGGCTAAAATCAGCGATGCACGACTCAATGATCGACCACAGCCGGCTGATACTCTGCTCCATCGAAAAATGAGTTTCGATGCGCCGCCGGGCAGTTTGGCCTAGTTCTCGAGCTAGTCCTGGTTGTTGGATAAGTTTGAGCATATACTTTGCCATACCATGTACATCTCGCTCATCCACCAGAAAACCGGTTTTCCCCTCAAGTACTACGTCAGGAATGCCAGCATGCCGAGTAGACAGTACCGGCAGCCCACTCGCTCCTGCCTCCAGAATACCCACGGGAGTCCCTTCAGAATCCCCAGAAGATGATTCCACCGAATGTTGCACGAAAGCTCGAGCCTGTCTCATCTCCTCTTGCACCACAGAATGAGGTTGTGCTCCTAGAAATGTCACAGCATTCTCAATTTGAAGTGCCTTAGCCAAATCCTGGCACACACTCAAAAGTGGGCCATCACCAATCATCCGCAGTCGGGCTTCATGACAAGATCGATACACCTCTGCAAAAGCGAGCAAGGTTAAATAGGGAGCCTTTTTCTCCACAAAACGACCAACGGCAAGAAACACCGGCGGCGCACTTGCCGGATCAGCTCCTCCAAATGCTTGACAATCAATTCCATAAGGATTGTAATACACCTTCTCTGGGGGAACGCCAAGCGAAAGAAGCTTTTTTTGCATGGCGCGAGAAACCGCGATTATAGCCGCTGCTTCCTGGAAGAGTAAAGGATAAGTCTCCGCATATGACTTGAGCACTTCGTGGCTACTAGCATCAAAACCATGAAAATGCACGATTAATGGGATACCCATTCGCCGGCAAGCCTCCATCACTCGCACACCAGTAATACCATACTCTGCCAACACTGCAGCCGCTCGAGATTTCCGGAACACTTTTTGATAGGCTAAAGTGATTTCCCAGTGATCATCGGGTCGTGCCAACAAACGCCATATCTTTCGAGAAAGACGGCCAAGAAGGGTGGTGGAGAGTACCGGTTGGGTTCCCACGTGCGGTATCCAGCCCTGTACAACTGTCACTGTAGCGGGCAAGCGTTCGACATGGGCCCAGATGAAGGTTTCAGAGATGGTCAATTCTCGATATTTTACAATGCAAAGATGCACATTAGATTGGCAGTTCAAGTATCAATCTCCAGAGAAAATTAACGAATATCTCCTTGCCATGCCTCTATTCTGCGCTCCAGTAAATCAAAAAGCTTTTCATTCTCTTCTGCATATATCTTATATAATTCCCGGATCGCAGATACACTGGGACGGACCTTATACCCTGGCAAAAATCGGTCAAGGTACAGAGTATACGGCGATAAAAAGGGCAGATAGTAATTGAGTACGAGTCGAGGTTTGGAATAGTGAGCGGTGTTGCTTCTGTCTCTCAGATACGTAAACTCAAAGTATGGATTGATTCCCAGAAAATTGCACACTTTTTTTAATCCTAGAGACGGATTCTGAACTATATCTTCCTCAAAGATAAGAATCAACATCTGAGTTTGATCAAAATACTCGCTGTATGCTTTTATCTGACGATAATATCTTCCTTTGTCAATAACTCCATGTCCTTCAACTAAGTAATGTTTCTTCCCTACCAGTAAATCATCCACGCTGTGGAAAGGAGAAATCCTTCCAGAGCGTATGATGTGATGAACAGCAGAAATCGCTCGCTCAACTGGATTACGTAGTGATATGATGAGCTTTGCATGAGGTAAAGTCTCGAACACGTTCCGATGTACCTCCGGCAAGTGACTCTCTACACCCTTACCATTTTCCCAGAGGTAGTCTGGAGTTTTCTCCCCAATCGCTTTTTCATTCTTTACTCTGGAGAAATGAGTTTTATACCACTCAATCCCTTTCATAAAGTTAAAGTCTTTATCAAAATAATGGATTTCTGGTTGGGGCATATAAACAGATGGATGTTGACGCAGTCTATCTCTAAGCCAAGTTGTCCCAGCCTTTTGAGTCCCTATAATTAGAAAATTTGGCAAAGTGTCATATTTCATTTATTTTCATTAACTGGACAAATTTCCCATTGAGGTGCCCAGTACATTGGTCCCCAACTCTTCATCTTGGGTAACCTATTACCCCAGCCAAAAACATCATGTTCCTGCACATTTATGGCCAGTGCCTTGGTAAATCGGGCAACATCACGTATCCCATTACCTACCCAGACACTCACAAAGTACGTACCAGCATTGATCGGTAAACGCCCCATATCACAACACACATTCCAGAATCGTGAATGCCCCTGTTTACTGGAAATATTCTGAACCTTACTACTCATACTGATCACTTTATCTCCCATATCTGTGAGAATAGTGATACTGACGGTAACTTCGGAAAGAGGTTTTGGAGCCTCTATACCAAATTCCACGGTCAGGCTATCTCCACAGGCAATGGTAATTTCCCTGTCTTTATCCTTTGGAAGCAGAAAAAAACCTTCACCACTATCAAACCATACTTTCTGGTCGGCAGCGATTCTTTCACAGTATTGCTCTGGTCTTTGTTCTTCATACTGAGCAATGTATTCGGCTACCACAGCTTCAGAGGGGCCTTCGGCACGGATTTGACCATCTTTTAATAAGAGACAGCGATTACAGAGTGATTTGACCGCTCCCATATTGTGACTGACAAATAGGACCGTTCGCCCATGACCAGCCACATCATGCATCTTGCCAAGGCATTTTCTCTGAAAGCCTACATCCCCTACTGCTAACACCTCGTCTACGATGAGAATCTCTGGCTCCAGATGAGCAGCCACGGCAAAGGCCAGACGTACATACATACCACTAGAGTAGCGTTTCACCGGCGTGTCCATAAACTTCTCTATCTCGGCAAAAGACACGATTTCATCAAATTTCCGTTCTATTTCCATCTTGCTCATGCCAAGAATAGCTCCATTTAAATAGATATTTTCTCGTCCCGTGAGTTCAGGATGGAAACCAGTTCCTACTTCTAACAGTGAACCTACTCGGCCATAGATCTCCGCCCGGCCAGTGGTCGGTTTGGTAATCCGAGACAAAATTTTTAATAACGTGCTCTTCCCAGCCCCATTATGCCCGATGATACCAACGACCTCACCTTCCTTCACCTCAAAACTCACGTCCTTCAAGGCCCAAAGAGTATGTTGTTCCGCTGAGGCTCGACTATTACGACGCAATAGTCTCTTCACACTCTCTGCCAGTTGGTCCCGAAGGCTGCCATAACGACGGGAAGCAACCCCAATCTCATATTTCTTCGAAAGATTGTCTACACGTATAGCAAAATCACTCATTACACCACATCCGCAAAAGTCTCTTCTACCTGGTTAAAATATACAATGCCCCCTATCAAGATAGCGAGCACCACTACTCCGCTTATGATCATCATCCTGAAGTCTGGGCTTCCTTGACCGAGCACTGCCCAGCGGAAACCCTCTATGACTCCTACCATGGGGTTCAGACTATACAACAGCCGCCACTGTTCTGGGATGAGGCTTACTGGATACACTACGGGGGAGGCATACATCCATAATTGGGTACAAAAGGGAATAATATAGCCAACATCTCGATAGCGAACATTGAGCGCAGAGAGCCAGAGTGAGACCGATAAGCCGGTCAGGAGAGTGAGGAGCAGAAAAAGGGGCAGAAAAAGCACATTCCAGGTCGGGATTGTTTCAAACCATACCATCATACCCAATAAGAGAGTAAAAGCAATAGCAAAATCTACCAGGGGGACTATAGCGGCTGCGATAGGAATAAATAGTCGTGGAAAATAGACTTTGCGCAGGAGGTTCGAGCTGTTTACGAGGCTTATTCCGCTTCGACTAATTGCTTGAGAAAAATAGGTCCAGGGCAAGAGAGCGGTATAGGCAAAGATCGGATAAGGAAGACCATCAGAGGGGACTTTGACCAGTTTCCCGAAGATCACTGTGAAAACAAGCAGAGTCAGCAACGGCTGTAGAATCGCCCACCCAGCACCGATGATGGTCTGCTTGTACCGTATCTTTACATCTCGCCAGATAAGAAAATAGAGAAGTTCTCGATATTGCCAGAATCCCTGAAAATCGAGATCAAAAAGGCCTTTACTAGGCCGAATCACTATAAGCGGTTCTTTCACGCTAGACACAAAGAAACTCCTTATACGAGGTGATCTATGAGGATTGCTGCAATACGTTCCGCCGCTTTACCATCCCACAATTCCGGTATCTGTCCCCGAATTTCACCGTGCAATGCTTGCCTAGCAATTGCTAAGATGCGGTCTGGACATCTCCCCACGAGCCGATTAGTGCCTTGTTCGACGGTGACTGGACGTTCTGTATTGTCACGGAGGGTTAAACAGGGAATACCTAAAACCGTTGTTTCTTCCTGGATGCCTCCAGAATCTGTAAGTACAAGGCATGCTTGACTCATCAGGCAGAGAAAATCGAGATAGCCAAGCGGCTCCAGGAGACGAATTCCCTTAGAAGCAAATCCACATGCAGCAAGCCTGGCCTGAGTTCGAGGATGACAAGGAAAGATTACGGGTAAGGTTTGGGCAAGAGTGGACATGGCCTCCAGGATCTGCTGTAACATTTCTTGACTGTCCACATTGCTTGGTCGATGCAAGGTCAGCACGGCATAACTCTGGGGAATGATTCCCAGATCATGTAAAATAGATGACTCTAACGCTTTTGTTCGAAACCGGAGGAGAGTATCTACCATCACATTCCCTACAAAAAATACCTTCTCCAAGCTAATTCCTTCTGCGGCTAAATTCCGATTCCCACTCTCCTCGGTAGTAAAGAGATAACTTGACAGGTGATCAGTGACGATCCGGTTGATTTCCTCGGGCATGGTTCGGTCAAAGCTGCGTAATCCCGCCTCCACATGAGCAACTGGAATTCCCATCTTGGCACACACCAGCGCACAGGCCATGGTCGAATTCACATCACCGTAGACCACGACCAGAGAAGGAGACTCCTCTTGGACCACCTTTTCAAATCGGATCATGATCTCGCCTGTCTGCTGGGCGTGTGAGCTTGATCCGACCTGGAGATTCAAATCTGGCTCAGGAAGGCCGAGTTCCTCAAAGAAAAGGGTGGACATGGTTCTATCGTAATGCTGACCTGTATGCACCAGCATCACCTGCCATTCCGCGTACTTACGTAGAGCATCAACGACCGGTGCTGCTTTCATGAAGTTTGGTCTTGCTCCAACCACATTAATTATCTTCTTTTTTTTCATACACATCCTTTGGGATATTTAGGGAAAATGGGAATTTCCCTCTCCTCAAGAACCTCGCAACAGTGTCTACTGCAACTGATAAATCTCTACCGGGTATTTTGCTGGTCCCACAGTAGTGATTAATTGATATTTAGCCTGGAGCAATTCTCGCAACCATGGGAGCTGATGCATATAGGTCTTTTCTGTATAACCGTCTACTATGATAACCTGAGGGGGATGTTGCTCTACAGCAAGTTTGAGAGTGTTTCTTTCCTTTTCTGCTACTCCACCATCTCTAAGTGCTAGCGGATGCGAAATCATCTGAAAAGGTTTTCGCCGGGCACTAAATTCCCAGATCACTGCACCGGACATCACTTCATCCTGCTCGCGGGTAAGCGTTTTCAGTTGAGCGCTAGCCTCTTCTACGGCCTGCGGAGACCATGCGGAGTCATACGTCAAGTTTAACTTCAGAGACGAAATACTGAGACCGATCACGTAAGAGGCCACGATAACAGAAAGAGCCACAAACTGGGCATAATTTTTCCAGGAGGGGCGAGCAGCTTTTTCGAAAAACAACCAGGTGAGTAAGTAGACTATCCCGATCATTCCCAGGGAAGGTCCTGGACCAGAAAAGTAGGGTTGTAAAAGAGAGATCTCCCGTGAGACTGCAATCAACACGATAAGCACTAAGAAGATTAATGCAAAAGCCAAACGTCTGGTGGAGGAGGTAAAACTCCCTACAAAACTTAAGAAAGTAAAGATAGCAACCACCAGCGAAGCATAATACCCATTGCCGAAAAGCCAGGCGTAGTATGGTTGGACCACAAACCAGAGGATCGATACCCCCAGACCTGCTACAATGACTCGCTCCAGGTTCCCCTCTTTCTGCAAGGCTAGGGTAGTGGAACAGAGCCAGGCCGAGAAGATCAATATCAACGGAGGTAAAAATTCTCGGAAATAATCGATGAAGAAGGCATGAGTGTAAAATTGCAGACTGTAAGCGATCATCAGCACAAAGATCCACAGGTATAACAAAGCATAGGGGAGAAGAGGCTTTTTGTCTCTTTCTCTTTTGGTAGGAAAAACAAGAGAACGCACCACGTGTACTATGGAAAAACCGAAGCCGATGAACAGAAAGGAGTGAAAAGCAAATGCCTCATAAAAATAGCGATAGTAACGGTTCCAGGAGGCAGATACATTTTGCGCGAAAGTCACGGTTGCTGTAGACACGGGTGCTGTCGAAGAGGTAAGAGCAGGTGCAGGTGCAACCAAAAAGAGCTCCTCTATGTATCTGACCACAAATCTAAAGGGATTGATCCCACTGGTAAGCAGGTCGTTTAGGGGGATAAAATTGCTATAGTATGCGAGCGCAAGTAGAACAATACCCAGATAACCAGCCAAAAAGCACGCGAAATGTTTTGCCACCGCACGCAGGCTTCCACGATGCAGCAGCAACAAAAACCCCAGCACTACTACCGGAATGATCAGAGCAGATTGTCGTACATAAAACCCCAGCGCTGCGCACATCCCGGCGAGGATCAACCACCAGACCTGCTGGAGGTGTTGTGAAAACCGGATCACTCCATAGAAGCTGACACAGGTCAGAAACAGCACTAAAGGCTCGGTCTTCACAATGACAGATTGTGATACTTCTAATGGTAACATCCAGTGCATGGTAGACGATAACAAGGCTACTTTGGTATCAAACAGCGCTCTAGCTAAAAAGAAGAGCACGAGTCCGGTCAACAGAGAGAAGGTGACAGCTTGAAGACGTCCAGCGATATACTGTACCCCGAACAGTTTGAAAAACCCGGCCATAATATAGGTATACAGTGGCTGTCGGGAACCAAAATCGACGAGCGGCACCTGGCCTTCGAGCACTAACAGGCTGTCCATCATATGTGCTCCCTCATCCGGATTAATCCAGCGTTTGTCCAGGAGCCATAGCCGGATGCCCAGACTCACCAAAAAGACGACGAGCAACAAGAGATATTGCTTATGGAATCTTGCAAAACCTTGGGAGATGAACATGAGTATTCCTGAATCTTTCTACCCGATAGTTCGCTCAAATTTTTTGTAACCTGTTGAAGATATTGATCTTTGCAGGGGCGGTTCGCGAACCGCCCCTACGCTCGACCATGTGATCCGTTTTTAGTTATAAAAATGAGCGAACCGTGGGTTCTACCTTTCTAAGCTCAGTAAATTGCTAGTCAATGGAAAGCTGGGCATAAAGAATTATGACCAACCCTTGCTCAATTCGTCATCTGGCGTCGTAAGAAAGGGCCAAGCTGTTTGGTGAGCCCCAAGGGAAGGCGTTGCCAGAGGCGAATAATCCATCGGTATCTGGCATCATCTGCAGATACCAGAGAGATTTGCTGGTTTTTTCGGCTGAGGTATTGCCAGTGGAGCGGTTCCTCAAATGTGCCCCATTGTTTCTTAAAGTGATACGTTCCACTCCCAGGAGAGGAGCGACCAAAATCAAAACGCCGGTAGCCCTTCTCACATCCCCATCGGATCGCTTCCCAGTAGAGGAGATTATTGGGACAGAGGGCAAAATATTCGCGGAGCGAAGAGGCCCAGGGTACGAGTATGGTATCTTTAAAAAAGAGACACACTCCGCCCCCAATGGTTTGGTTTCCCTGGTGGACCAGGAGTAACCGAGCATTTTCTGGAAACTCCTCCAGAACAGCGGTAAAAAATCTCTGGCTATGCACCGGTGAGCCGAGATCACGCATGTTAGTGGCAAACACCTCGTAGAAATCCGCTACTCCCTTCTGGTCATGCCAGGAAACAGTAAGGTTGGATTTGATGGCCTTGCGAATTTGATTCCGGAGTTTGGCATTAAAACGCTTCCACATGCGATCCGGATCATGTTCCAGTTCAAGAACTAAGGTCACTTTCATCGCATGCACGGGAAGATCGAGCGTATTGGGCTGGCGATGGCGAAGATCTAAGAAATCGACCCGCTGTTCTTGAAAGAGCCGGTACGCTTCCTGATATAACTCTCGCGAAATGTGTGGATCGTCTGCACAGATCCCCCCTTCATCCAAAAAGGGCATAGAGACCAGGGAACGCCCAAACAGAGGGCTCCGAATCACAATAAGCGGAAGGATCCCCTCTACTTTTCCATTATCCTGAGCCCACAGATACAAACTCTGATGCCCGTAAACCTGCTGGATGATTCTCCGCCACCCGATTAGATGATAGTGACCGGTCTGCGAAGATTGATAGACATAAGTATCCCACGCTTTTTCTTCGGCTGGGGTATTCGAACAAAGTTGGATGGTCATTGTGCTATTCCGATAGGGTATTTCATAAATCAATGATCCGCTTATATTTTTGTAAGTAGTTAAAAATGTTCATACTATCCTCTCATCCTGAACCCTTCGCTCTGTTCTTCAGCAAACACCCGGGGTCTGCGCTTTGCTCAGACACCCGGGGTTTAGGAACCGAGGACCAGAGCACCCCTGTTATCCGCGCGTATTTTTTGTTCAACAAACACCCGGGGTCTGCGCTCTGCTCAGATACCCGGGGTTTAGGGAAAAGCATAAAGGTAGGCTTCGACCCCTTTCCTTTGAAAGAAATCGAGCCTTGATCCTGCGGTATCTAGTTGCTGCAACAGCAGTTCTTTTGCAGCAATATTTCTTCTAATCACATGGGAGAACAGGAACCAAATCCTTTTGTGACCCTGGATCTTCGCTAAATCCTGCTGGTAATTATTCTCGAGATGTTGGGAGCCTATGATATAGTCATCAGGATGAAAACCGTAACGTTCGGCATAATACCGGAAAGCGTATTGAGCAGGATAATAGATATAAAGGAGGTCTCCTGCTTGCTTGTGCTCTTGGATATAGCTGAGCACCGGTTTTATTTCTTCTTGGGTGTGTGGATATACCAGACGGGGAACAACCAAAAGCACCGGATGGAGAAAGAGTAACCCAAGAACGATTATCCCCAAGATAGGTACAGACATCTTGGTTCTTTCCCAAATCTGTTCCACCCCTTCAGCGACCAGTAATAAAAAAGAAGGAAGAAGAAATAATAACAAGCGCCCATGAAATGGATACTTATACAGTCCAGAGGCTAGGCCAGTAAAAAGGATAGGTATTACAAGAAGCAAGAGCTTTTCTTTATTCTCTAAAAAGAGAAAGTAACTGCCGATGAGAAAGGCCAATGCCGCCACACCAGATAAGGGAAGTCCCACAGGATAAGCAAAAGTTTTGAAAAATGCATTTACAAACCACCAGATGTCCCAAAAAGAAGTGGGAGGGAAAGGCATGAAAGCTATCTCCCAGGAGTCTACCAGTTCTTTGTGATTGGCTAAATCCTGGAGAGAGAGAGAGTAGAGGATAAAAAAGCTGATCAGAGATAAACTCCCGATAGCCAAAATCCATCCAAGTTTCTGCCAGTGTTTTCTACGGACACAACTGAAAATGAAGGTCAGTCCTATTCCAGCTAAGATAAAAACTGCCGGATGAGAAAACCAGACTGCCAGAGCTCCGATGAGTGCACAGAACACGGTCTGCTGAAAGGTTAGATACTCTCTTTCTAAATAATGACTTGCGACTAGATAAAGTAGGAGAGCAATAGTTACATCGCTGGAATATTGTTTCACTTCTGCAGAAAAATAAATTAGAGAGTCACAAATCACAAAAAGGGCCAGAGTAATTGGAACTGCCTTCGGTCTGATGAACGCTTGGGCTACTCGATAAAAGAGAAAGAGGGCAAGAATTCCGCAAACAAAAGGAAAAAGCCTCAAAGCATATTCATTATTGCCAAATAGGAGGATAGCGAGTTTTTCTATGAACAAAAAACCTACTGGTGCTCCTTGTTTATAATCGAGTGGTTGCAATAGTTGCTCAAATGATCTGGACTGGATATTAAGAGTGAGCATGGCTTCATCCAACCAGAGTGATCGGTTCGACAGATAATGTTTGAAGCGCAAGAAAATTCCAAGCCCAATAAGGATCCAAGGAAGAGCCTTGGACTGCAGCCAGGCATCCAGGAAAAAGGATGGAGTATCCTGAGAAAATCCCTTCTCGGGCAAGCTCTTTGAATCTAAGGTTGGGTTATGACTATTGGTAGATGAAGGAGTAAAAATCGAATAAGGCATAGAATTATCCTGTGTAATAAAAAAGAGGGCAGCCTCCACCTTATAATTTTCTTGCCTAAATACAAGCAAGGAGCAGAGCTATTCTAAAATCTTATCGATCTGGTAATCCCGAAGCTTTTCGGCATGGGTAAAAGTAATCATCTCGCCTAAGAGACCAATGGAACCGACCTGAACCCCCAGCACCATCAACAACACGCCAAGAATGAGCAATGGACGATCAGCCAGGCTGGTCCAGCCCAGGAGCCGCTCTATAGTCAGGACAAGCGACACAATAAATCCTGTTCCAAAGAGCCCGGTACCAATAAGACCAAAGAAACGGAGGGGTTTTTTCGTAAAGCGCAGAAGAAAGACCAACGTCAAAATATCTAAGAAACGCCTTAAGTAAATCCCAGGAGCATAAACCCTGGTTCGATAAGCGGCGGGATGTTGAGGCACATCCACTTCGGTTACACAAAATCCACGCTGGTAAGCCAAAACGGGAAGAAAACGGTGGAGATCTCCATAGAGAGGGATCTCCTGGATAACCCGTCGATACATTCCTTTTAGACCACAACTAATGTCATGCAGGGCTACTCCTGTTAATCTCTGAATCAAGAAATGAAATCCCCGGGTCTGCATCTGGTTGAACCAGGTATCTACTCTCGGAAAGCGGCGAGGCACTACAAAATCGTAACCTTCCTCCAATCTGCGTAGCACTGGAGCGATCCCTTCGGGCACCACCTGAAAATAGGCAGACAGGATAATAATGATTTCACCACGTGCCTGCTCGCAACCAACCGCAATCGCGGTGGATTCTCCAAAAATCCGGGGTAGCCTGATGATGCGAATAGGCTCTCCAAGCATGATGAGTGGTTCCAGTTTCTGTTGTACCTCCGCAAATCCACCATCGAGGACAAAGAGAAATTCAAAAGTGCGGTTGAGCTGTTTCAAGACCTCTGCATGCGTGCGATAGAGTTCACTAAGATCATCGTAGCGCTCAGCCACCGGTACCACTACTGAAATTATAGCCGGTTTCTCCGAAGTAGCTTTCATAGATTATCCACCTCTTTCAGAATTTACCATCTCTTTGTGTCCAGATCCTCAAGACGGCCTCTATCATGCAAGGGATATTGACAGGCTACCGCCCTTTCGGTACACCCCATCTCTCTACAGGCTACCTATTCTTGCAATATGTCATGCTATTTCTATACCAGAGAGATGATAGTCTCGCTAGCTCAGTCTTACCCTCTTTATTGACTATACAAGCTATACAGGTGACTGGACAAGATGGTTTTTTTCTCATTGCCCTTGTCCTTATCTATTTTGCTTTTCGGCCTTTTCATCGCAATTCTTTATCGAAAAAATTCTCCTCCCACCCTTAGAAAAGTCTGCCTCTATTCCCTCAGAATGTTGCATGCAAATTTTGCGCATTAATGTGCAAAAAATACTGCATGGAGCACAGGTAAAAATGGGTCACCGCTTTTCATCATGGATCGGCATGTGTGAACTTCCCTACACTTGTTCTCCTGGTAGAACGAAGAAAAGATTTTAGGTTATAGCCATCCTTCATCTTATTGTAGATTTGTGGAGGTACTGGGATCTACTTCGGTAATCGTTATGCGGGCAAGCATCTGTCCTTGGTGAAAATCACCGGTATGTAAAACCATTTCTCCCATGACACCCATCACCAGAAAATGTCCGGCCAAGGCAAAGAATAATAGACTCAAAGTGGAAAAAATTACAGAGGAATCCGGGATTAAAAATCCCAAGAGACAGATCGTCCCCAAAAACAGGGCGGGGACGCTCAAGAGTCCAAACCAGAGAGCTGGCCTGCTTACAAAACCAGTCAACATTTTCACTACCAGCAGATCCAAAACCACTCGCCAAACTCTGGAGAGTCCATACTTGCTTTTTCCAAACTGTCGAGTATGATGGCGCACCACGATTTCCGCGATACGTGCCCCGGCTAAAGTAGCCATCGCCGGAATAAAACGATGTAATTCGGAATAGAGGGCCACCCGTTTGATGACTTCTGCTCGATACGCTTTGAGGGAACAACCATTATCATGAATCGAGACACCAGTGATCTTGCCAATGAGCCAGTTGGCAATCAGCGAGGGAAGGCGGCGCGAGATGAGCTTATCTTTGCGATCCTTCCGCCATCCACAAACGACGTCGTACCCTTCTTCCAGCTTGGTTAAAAGGGCAGCAATATCGGCAGGATCATTTTGCAAGTCCCCATCCATACTGATAATGATATCTCCCTGAGCATACTGAAACCCTGCCGCCATGGCTGCAGTTTGGCCATAATTTTTCCGGAAACGAATCACCTTGACGCAAGAGTCTTGTCTGTGGAGCGCTTCCAGGATAGTCCAGGTCTGATCCTGGCTTCCATCATCTATAAAGATCACTTCATAAGGCTTGCCAAGTGGATCACAGGCGCTGTGGATCTTTTGGTGCAACGGGAGCAGGCTCTCTTCTTCGTTAAACACTGGAACAACAATAGAGAGGGCCGGTTTCGCTGACAGGGTTTCTGTGCTGATTACATTGTGTTGCATACTAGACAGTCTTCTTGCTGACAAGCTTAAGTCCATTATGAATTGGTAGATAACGCGAGACTATATGGAAAAACAAAGCCCACGGGACAAAGACGGCGTAGAGCGCAATATAGAAAAAAGGGGGCTTTCATCGTGAGATAAATTCCTATATGAAACGCTATACCAAGTGGTACGTAGATCCAGGCCAATCGAGGGAAGAGAAGCACCAGGAAAAAAGTGCTTTCAAAAAGAATAGCTACCCATGACAAGAGCCAGGCAATATAATGCTGTTGTCCTAACCAGATTCCAAATGGGATGTTCCACCGCAGTCCATCCTGGAAAAAGTAAACTCGCTCGCTTCTGGAGCTCGCCTTCGTGGGTGGGGCATTTACCCCGCCCTTGACCAAGGGGATGCTACACGCCCCCTTGGAACCCCAGTAATAGGATCCCCGCCGCAAGCAGCGGGGCATAGTAATTTAGTCATGTGAGCAATTTTTGTGCCAGTTTTTATCTCCAGGGCAATCCTGGATACTTTTCCATATAGCCGCTAAGGGAAAAGGGCAAGAGAAGATTACAGAGGGAAGGATCGATTATCTCACATCATAAGAAAGCAAAACCCAAGGAATTCCTGGTTACAGGACACGATACCACCTCATCTGAGACATGCAAAAATTGCATCTCTTTTCACCTCTCTGCCTGGTACAGAACGCAAGTTTGAACTTTTCCATTATTCCTGGATGGGCCCCTTTGGTGATCACAACCAATGCTTGGGGTGAACTGTAAACGAGCAGTCCGATAGAGAGCATATCTACTCTGAGATAGCTTAAGGAGAAAAGCAATGGTCCTTAATTCAATTCCAGAGGACTGAGAAATGATCCTCCCTGAGGTTTTTGCAGCGTTCTGAGTACAAAAGAAAAAATAGGAAAACGGTATCTCTTTCCTTTGGTATCCTGTATAGCAAGATCGATTGTCCCGGTATCTGCTGGTAATGCGGTAAGGTCAATGTACTGACCAGCTTTCCCCCGGAAACCAATATAATCGGCAATCGTTGGTACAAAGGAAATATCCACCTTCGATACTTTTCTTCCTACCAGAATCGAACGGAGAAACTCTGGTAAGAAAGAAAAATTGTGCGGTACAATTGTTCCCTGCAGGGCATGTTTCCCATCGATCAACAGAGTAGCTTCTTCAATCTCCCATACTTCTTCGGCAGACACCTGGTAAAAATAGAAAGTCTCTGCGAGCTGATACGTTCCCCTTCGTTGGCCAGGAAGGGTTGGTCCATTTTTGCCGAATTCCAGCACCATCTGGCCGATAATTCCATTAGAGGTACGAATGTATCCCAGAGGAATACGTTTTTCTTTCTTATCCCCCTTTAGCTGCAGGACGACCGGAGCTCCATCAGGGAGGCGGAACGAAAGCGGTATAAATATGATGCCGTTATTCTTTACCACAAATACCATACTCTCGATACCCTCTTCGCGAAAGAGAACCTCATCCGACAGACTCCAGCCCGCGTCTTGTGATGACCTCTGTACAAACTCGGCGACCGGCTGGTCGAAGATGGCCAGATTTACCGTAGTTACCTGGGCTAATGACTCGATGCTACTGGTCTCGATTTCTTCTTGGTGTATTAGTTCGTCAATGATATCAATTACCTTAAGCTCTGGGATCTCTCCACCTAGTAAAAGAGTAGCCAACTCTGCAGCGTAGATTTCATTGCCCAGAGCACTCCTGTGGAATCGAGGAGCGCTATAAAGTGTGGACAGCTTGTAAGCCTGATCTCGGATCTGACTCTGTAGAATATACAGGCGATCGTTTGGAAGAAAAGCAGAAAGATAGTCAGCCATAACTTCGTCGTTAGTTAAGATAATGAGATTTTGAGATTCTTGGGTAATTCTTTCAAACAGCAGCCGGTAGGTCAGGAGGATTTCAGGCTCCTCTGACTGCCAGTAGTAGAAGGGATTACTCCTCATATAGGGACTACCAAAGGGGAGGATAGCTCTCCAGAAGACCGGAATCCTCGAATCGTACCGGATATAGCGCCAGGGAGGGAGTAGACGGTAATACTGCTGAGAGGCTTCAACTCGGCTATTCCCTCGCACCGGCACAAGCTGGAGGTGATCGTGTTCAATGATAAATCGAGCGTGGACAGGTCCAGAGGCCTTCTCACTAAAGAGAAAAGTATTATCTCGATTGATATGAAAAGAGAAGGGCATTATGATGGTGTAGTCCAGCTCATACCTCTTCCCGAGGTATTCCCACATCAGGTAGGCTTGATGCATACCATAACCACCCTGGCCAAAATTGATCACCTCTACCTTGTACAAACCAGCCTTAGACAGGTGTTTCTGCAGAAAGGAAGATATGTCATGCTTTGGATCCGCCTCTTCCCCTTCCACATACGAATCGCCGAAGAGTCCTATGCGAATTGTCCCTACAGGTTTGTTTGGCTCAAATTTCACATAAGAGTTGAGGGGATGGATATGTTCCCGGTGAGCCCAGCCAAGCTGAACTATTTGCTCAGGGGCTAATCGGGGAAACACAGGTTGTTGATACGAAGAGTGGCTCATCCCATGATGATCGATGAGCGTGTTCAAGAAATAGGAGTAATAGAAGATAGTGTAAGGAACCAACAGCAATAACCACGGGAATATCACCAGAAAAATCCGAAAGAGGAATAACCTGGATGGCGAAAGCTGGCTCGTGCGGCTTGTCGTTTGTTCCTTCTTTTCCGAGTGATGGTATCGCCAGAAGAGATACCCTAATCCTTGACCAAGCCAGAGCAATGCTGCTAATGCCAGCACCTTTTCCATCCAGAGATCCATCACAATCAGGTAGTGCTCCACATCGTATCGGGACTGGCCTTGAATAGTGGTGTTCAAGAAAGGCAAGGAGTCCCCCTCGTATATTTCTCTCACCAGGGTATGGCCAAATAAACGATAAAAAATCACCGCACAGCTCAGCACAACGCCTTGTCCAATCAAAGACAGGCGAAAAAGCCACCGGGATTTTCTCTTCAGGCACCTTCCCATGGAATGCCTCCCTGAAATTTTGTCTGATCCTTTTCTTCCCTTAAAATTTCTCTCCAGAAAATTTTCCTAAAGTTTTACAAACCAGGAGACGACAAGATGGGTAGAAAAATAAAAAGTGAACGAACCCTTCGTTCGAAAAAGGCAAACCGGTAAGTAATTCCGGGACGCAAAGCCTCCGGTCCTGACCTGTTTCAGGATAGCGGGGTTGCCGAACGAAATGTTGTACAGAGCACCTCCATTTGAGGGCTCGTAGCATTTCGGGCGGGCTATCCAACATATCATGAGATTAGCGTTATGGAGGTGCGAGAATGAAATCTCTCAAACTACTCACTCTTTCTCTTTTTCTTGTGCTCTTTTTCGGCGTTGTTTCCAGGACACATGCCGGATCAATGTATCTGGCTTGGGATGCGCCGAGCACCACTACAGACGGCACCCCCCTCACCGATCTGGCCGGCTATAAAATTTACTATGGACAAACGGCGGGTATTTATACATCAGTGGTCAACGCCGGTCAACAAACCCAATACCCTCTGGCCACGCTGCTTCCCAACTCCATAGAAGGACAAACCTATTATTTTGCGGTCACTGCGTATGATACGGCAGGTAATGAAAGCGACCTCTCTAACGAAGTCAATTATACTATTCCGTGGAAGGATACGGATGGGGACGGTTTACTAGATAAAGATGAAAACAATATTTATGGGACTAATCCTACGCTCGCCGATACGGATGGCGATGGACTCTCGGATTATGAAGAAATCTATACCTCCAGCACCAGTCCTCTGGTAGTCGATACAGATGGAGACAGGCTTTCGGATAGTGATGAACTTTATCTCTACGGCACCAGTCCTACCCTCGCCCATACGATAAGTCAGGATCTGAATGATGGTGAGCTGGTGGCTCAATGGGGAGATCGATGGAATGCCGATGATGATGGAGATGGACTTATTAATCTTCTCGATCCAGATGCGATGGATGAACTTATCACAAAAGAGGATTTAATAATTATAGTTGATAACACAGAGGCGACGTTCAGGGGAACCTGGTCTACATCCAAGGTTGTGACTGGGTATTGGGGAGAGAACTATCAC
>FWWM01000195.1_pt1 | contig 201523 bp, 167 predicted proteins | sample 2228351 | NCBI WGS metagenome assembly FWWM01 (sample SAMEA103939774, study PRJEB20133) | metagenome | reverse complement strand
TGGGTGTGGGACGCGCGGCTCACTTCGGAGCTGATCTTGCTCTTTCTCTATCTCGGCTATCTGGCGCTGCAGGCGGCGATCGAAGACCCGCGCCGCGGCGACCGGGCCGGGGCGGTGCTGGCGCTGGTGGGGGTGGTGAACGTGCCCATCATCTACTACTCGGTCGAGTGGTGGAACACCCTGCACCAGGGGGCTTCGGTGAGCTTGACCGCCGCCCCCAAGATGGCCGCTCTCATGCTGCAGGCCATGCTGGTCATGGCGGGGGCCTGCTGGAGCTACTCCATCGCCGTGATCCTGGCGCGGGTGCGCTGCATCATCCTGGAGCGGGAGCGGCGCGCCGCGTGGGCGGCCGAGGTTTCGGGGCGCAGCCCATGAGCTGGGGCAGCCTGGAGAATTTCCTGGCCATGGGGGGCTACGGCTTCTACGTCTGGGGGGCCTACGCGATTTCCCTGCTCACCCTGGCGATCGAGGTGGTGGCCGTGGTGCGCCGACGCCGGGCGCTGCGCACGGCCCCGATGGATAATCGGACAACATAGTGCAAACCATCAAAGGGCTCATCCTCATCGCGGCAACCCTCCTCTCCCTCACGCTTTTCATCAGCGGATACTTCGGGATCGCGAGCATATTCGACCGCACGATGAAGGAAAACGCCCAGACCGTCTCCGCCATCTTCGCGCAACAAGCCTTCAATTCCATGTTCCAGCTCATGCGGCGCGGCTGGACCCGCCAGGAGGTGGAGGACTTTCTCGAGGCATCGCGCAAAACCTTCGCCGATACTCCCTACGCCTTGGAAATATACCGGGGTCCGAAGGTCGAGCAACTGTTCGGCGCGATCGAACAGGCGCCGATCGACCAAAGCATCGCCCGCGCGCTGGCCGAGGGCATCCCCCTGAAGCAGGAATTCGCCTCCGGGATCCTGCGCGACATATACCCGCTCAAGGCGACGGCCGAGTGCGTCCAGTGCCATACGAACGCGTCCGCGGGCGATGTGCTGGGCGTGATCGTGGTGCAGCAGGATCCGGAGACGCTCTTCGCCGAATCCCGTGGCAAGTTCGTGCTGTCGCTGCTGTTCATCTCGCCGCTGCCGTTTGTCGCGGCCCTCTTTTTCGCCGTCTTTCTCAGCAGAAGGCTGAACTGCTCCATCGCCCTGCTGGACAGGAACATCGAAAGCATCAATCGCGTCTCCGATCTCAAGAGCCTCGCCCTGGGCGACGCCGACGTCGGCTTCGTCGAATTGAACAACGTCCTTAGCAAGGTGGCGAAGCTGGGAGAGCGGCTGCGCGCGATCGCGGTGGACAAAGACCTGCTGGCCCTTGAGAACCGCATTCTGGAGAAATGCGTCATCACGTCCGAGGTGGTTCAGGACTGGCGGAATTACATCGCCAGGCTGCTGCAGGAGATGGGCCCAATCCTTGGCGCCCGCACGCTGTTCGCCATCTTCAAGGCCGATGATCAGACCTCCAGTCTCGAGATCTTCTGGCGGCACAAGCCTACAGAGGCGACCCAACGGCTCTTCGAGAGCGCGGTCACGCGAATGCTGAAACAGCACCCGAGCTTCGCGAATATCCCGGGGATCACTATACAGCACGACATATCGGACCCGGAGCAAATGCTGCCCGAGCTCAGTGAGAAGGATATCGAGGTCAAGCTCAAGTCGCTCGTGGTCGAAACGCCGAAGATCGGCGGCATCGCCGGCATCGGGCTGCAGCTCGACCCGGCTCAGGACGAGATGCGGCTGCTCGCGACCGAAAGCCTCCTTTCGACGCTTCTGAACCTGGTCGGCTCGGTGAAGGCGATATACAACTACACCAAGGAGATCGAGTATTACGCCACGCGCGATCCGCTCACCAAGCTGTACAACCAGCGGGTGTTCTGGGAGTTGCTCGATTACGAGGTGGACCGTGCGGCGCGCAACGAGCACAAATTCGCATTGCTGGTGATCGACGTCGACAATTTCAAGTCGATCAACGACACCTATGGTCATGCCTGCGGCGACAAGTTCCTGCAGGAATTCGCCGACACGATCAAGGGGGCGCTGCGCAGAGGGGACGTCCTGGCGCGCTACGGCGGAGACGAATTCGTCGCGATATTGCCGCAGATCGATGGCGAACAGTCGTATCTGGTGGCGAGCCGGATCATGGAGCACGCCAGGGCGCTGCTGGTCGCGGGCCCCGATAAGACGAACATCAAGGCGACGGTATCCATCGGCATATCGGTCTACCCGGATCACGCGAGGGAGGCCAAGGACCTGTTCCTGTTCGCCGACAACATGATGTACAAGGCGAAGACCGAAGGCAGGAACCGCGTCGGCCTGCCGGCCCAAGAGGATGTAGTGGAGGCGTTCCGCCGCATCGGCGAGAAAAGCATCACGGTCCTGAACGCCGTCGAGGAGAAGAGGATCGTCCCGTACCTGCAACCCATCATGAACGTGCGCACCGGACAGGCGGAGGCCTATGAGGTGCTGAGCCGGCTGGAGCTGGGCGAAGGCCAGTTGCTCGCCGCCTCCGAGTTCGTGGAGGTCGCCGAGCGCATGGGGGTGATCCACAAGCTGGATCTCATCGTGATGGAGAAGATCTTCGAGAAGGTCAAGGCGGAGAACTTCGACGGCCTGCTGTTCCTGAACCTGTCGCCCAGGGCGCTGGTACTCGACGAGTTTCTGCGCGAGAGCAGGCGGCTGATCCGGGAGCACGACATCAATCCGGGGAACCTGGTGTTCGAGCTCACGGAACGCGACACCGTGAAGAACATCACCTTGCTGGAGAAGCTCGTGCATGAGCTCAAGATGGATGGCTTCAAGTTCGCCATCGACGACTTCGGGTCGGGCTTCTCGTCCTTCCACTACGTAAAGCGATTCCCCATCGACTTCGTGAAGATAGAAGGCGATTTCATCGCGAACATGATCCACGACCCGCGGGACAAGGCCCTCGTCGCCAGCATCTCGGCCCTGGCCGGGATGCTCGGCATCAGGACGGTGGCGGAGCGCGTGGAGAGCGAAGAGATATTGCGGATCGTCGGAGAGGCCCGCATCGATTTCGCGCAGGGCTACTACATCGGCAGGCCGTCTCCGGATTTCCTTCCCGGCAAGGCCCTGGGGACCCAGGCCCCGCCCGGGGCAGGTGGCGCAGCAGCGACGTGAGGGATGCGTAAAGGAAGCAAAAGGCCCCTTGTCAGAACCGCTCCCGCTCCGCGCGAAGGAGGGCGCTCACCCGCTCGAGCTCCCGTTCCAGCGACGCCAGGACCCGCTCGGCGCCTTCCACGGTTCCCGCGCGTCCGATGTTCTCGAGCTCGTCGCACAGCGACGACATGCGCAGGGCGCCGATGTTCTCGACGCTGGAACGCAGTCGGTGAGCGATCTGGCGCAGCGCTTGGGCGTCCGCCCGCGCCAAGGACTGCCGCAGGCGCTGCAGGTGCTGCGGCGCGTCCTCGATGAACATGTCGATCAACTCGCGTACCAGACGCGGGTTCTCTTCATCCTGCATGCCCGCCAGGTGCTCCAGGCGCCGGCGGTCGAGGGCCTCGTTGGCGCGATCGAAGGCCGCCCGTGCCGCGTGCACATCCAGCCCCATCAACGCGTTGCGCAGGGCGTCGACGTCGATGGGCTTCACGATGTAGCCGTCCATGCCGATCGCCAGACACCTCTCCCGGTCGCCCGGCATGGCGTTGGCGGTCATGGCGATCACCCGGGGCGCCTCGTGGCGGTCGAAGCGCTGATAGATGCGGCGCGTCGCCTCGATGCCGTCCATCTCCGGCATCTGGATGTCCATCAGCACCACGTCGTAGCGCTGGCGCTCCAGGGCGTCCAGCACCTCGAGCCCGTTCGCCGCGACGTCCGCCCGATAGCCCAGCCGCTCGAGAATGCGCAGCACCACCTTCTGGTTGATGGCGTTGTCCTCGGCGACGAGGATGCGCAGCGGCAGGCCTTCGGCGAGCTTGGGCTCGGGAAGCGCGAGCGTCCCTTCGTGTACTTTGGGAGCGCCCGTTTTGCCCAAGGCGGCGACCAGGACATTGAATAGCTGCGCCGGTTTGATGGGCTTGTTCAGGTAAGCGGCGAGCCCCAGCTCCCCGTCCGCCGGCAGGTTGAGCCGGTGTCCCATGGAGGTGAGCACGACGATGGGCAGCTCCTTCGGCCCCTTGTACCGGCGTATCTCCCACGCCAGGTCGAGCCCGTCCATGTCGGGCATCCCCAGGTCGAGGATCGCCACGTCGAATGCGGGCCCATGACGCACCAGGTCCAGCGCCTCCAGCGCCGACGGGCTCACGCTGGGGAGCATCCCCCACAGCAGCGCCTGCTTCACCAGAATCCGGCGATTGGTGACGTTGTCGTCCACGATCAGCATCCGTTTCCCGGCCAGCACCGGCGGGCTCTGCCGCAGGTAATGGTGATCGGCCTCCGGCCCCGCCTCGGCCACGATGGTGAAGTGGAAGGTGGAGCCGACGCCGGGTTCGCTTTCGGCCCATGCGGTGCCGCCCATCAGCTCGGCCAGGCGCTTGCTGATAGCCAGCCCAAGCCCGGTGCCGCCGTACTTGCGAGTGGTCGCGGGATCGACCTGGGTGAACGACTGGAACAGATGGGGCATGCGCTCTTTGGCGATGCCGATGCCGGTGTCCTTGATGGCGAAGTGGATCCGGTGGACCCCAGACTTCAACGTTTCCGACTCGATGCTCACCACCACCTCGCCATGGTGAGTGAACTTGACGGCGTTGCTTATGAGGTTCACCAGGACCTGGCGCAGCCGCGTGACGTCGCCGATGAGCGTGCCGGGGGTGGATTCCTCGATGAAATAGGCGAGGTTCAGGCCCTTTTCCGCGGCGCTGGGCGCGAGCAGGTCCAGCGCATCCTCGACGGTGCGGCGCAGGTCGAACGGCTGCCGCTCCAGCTCGAGCCTGCCCAGGTCGATCTTGGAGTAGTCGAGGATGTCGTTGATGATCGAGAGCAGGGCCTCGCCGCTCGCGCGTATGGTCTGGGCAAAGTCCTTCTGCTCCTCGGAGATGGGCGTCTCCAGCAGCAGGCTGGTCATGCCGATCACCGCGTTGAGGGGCGTGCGGATCTCGTGGCTCATGTTGGCGAGGAACAGGCTTTTCGCCAGGGCGGCGGCTTCCGCCTCTTGCCGGGCTTTTTCCAAGGCCGCCGCCTGCGCCCGCCGCTCGGTGACGTCGGTAACCGTGCCGATGTAGCCGAGAACGTCGCCTTCCGACGGCGCCGGCACGGCGTTCGCGAAGACCCAGGTTTCCCCGCCGTCGGGTCGCAGGAGCCGGAACTCGGACGCGAAGTTTCGAACGGCCGCGACCGCCGAGCTCCATTCGCGAAAGACGCGCGCCCGGTCCTCCGGGTGGACCGCCCTGGCCCACCCCTCGCCGGCCGCCTCCTCGGGCCGCTGGCCGGCCATCCCGCACCAGCACCGGTTGGCGTAGGTCCACTCTCCCCGGGCGTTGGTCTCGAAGATGCCCACGGGAGAGGATTCGGCGAGCGCCCGGAAGCGCGCCTCGCTGCGGCGCAGTGCCGCATCGGCGGCCTTTCGCTCCGTGATGTCGCGGACGATCGCGGCGAAATAGCGGTGACCCTCGACCGAAACGTGGGCGATGGACGCCTCGGCGGGAAAGATCTCGCCGCTCGCGCGCCGGCCATGGATCTCGCCCCGCTCGCCCATGCGCCTTGCGCGCTGGCTGGAAAGGGCGAACCCGGCGACGTGCCGCGCGTGGCGCTCCTCCGTTCCCTCCGGCAGGAGAAGGGCGAGTGGCCTGCCGACGATCTCGGAGGCCCGCCAGCCGAAGATGCCCTCGGCGCCCTGGTTGAACAGCACGATGCGCTGGGCGTCGTCGACCACGATGACCGCGTCGTCGGCGATCGCCAGGATGGCCGCGATCAACGTCGCGGGCACTTCGGACGCGCTTCCCAGCATCGCCGCCAACCCATTCGGCTCCGGCTCCATCACCCCTCCAGGACGCCGCCGCGCCTCATTTTCGTTATCGCTTGTCCGCCAGCGCGCGCGACCTCTCCGTGCACCGCTCCGCCCGGGCCGATTCCTAATCGCGGGCCAGGCGGATCTTCGCGACCCCGCCGAAGCTCCCCACCCATAAAGTGCCGTCCGGCGCCGTGGCCATGGAAAACACCGCGTTGCTGAACAGGCCGTCGCGCGTGGTCATCACCTTGAACCCGCCGCCTTCGCGCCTGGCCAGCCCGTTGTTGGTTCCGATCCACAGCCTCCCGTCGCCGTCCAGATGCAGCATGAACACGTGGTTGCCGGGCAAGCCGTCGGCCACCGTGTAGCTCTTCCACTGCCTGCCGTCGAAGCGCGACAGCCCCCCGCCCCAGGTCCCGGCCCAGACGATGCCGTCGCGGTCCACCGCCAGCGACACGATGTAGTTGGGGTTGTAGGCGACGTCGATGCCCTGGAGCCCCATCTCCTCCTTCTGCCTCGCGTGATGCTCGGAATAGCGCGACGGATCGCTCTTGAACTGGATGTCGTTTTTCACCCTCTCGAACTCCGCCCCCAGGCCTTTGGCGTGATTCCAGTTCTCCCACTTTCCGTCCTTGAAGCGCGCGAGCCCGCCTTCGGTGGCAAGCCACACCTCGCCGTTGTTGCCCTCGGCGAGGCCGTAGACCCAGTCGTTGGGCAGCCCGCCGCGGGTGCTTTCCACCGTAAACAGCTCCCATTTCGAGCGGTCGCGCAGCGCGCCGCCGCGCACGCGGTTGACGCCGGACCAGGTGGCGATCCACACGTCTCGATTCTCCGTTTCCAGCACGTCGTAGACGAAGGCGTCGCCGAGACCCTGGGGGATGTTGAAATTCTCCCAGCGCTCCGTCGCCTCGTCGAGAAGCGCCATCCCGCCGCCGTAGGTCCCCAGCACGATGCGGCCGTGGAGCTTGCCGACGTAAAAGACGCCGTTCGAAAGCAAACCGCTCGCCACGTCGTACAGCTTGTATTCGTCGGTCTTCGTGTCGTAGCGGATCACGCCCCCGGAGGTGCCGACCCAGACCTTGTCTCCATCGACCAGGATGCGTTTGACGTTCTTGTTGCCCACGCGGAAGTGGACGAACTTGAGCGCCGGATCCACCTCCACCCGTCCTTCGCGCCGAGGCTCCGCGCCCGCCGCCGGACCCCGGGGGTGGTCTGCCGGCAGGGGCCGTCCGCCGTTTTCCACGCCGTTCCCCGGGCGCGCCGCGACGGCCGGCGGGTCGGCCGATCTGCGCCCCAGCGAATAGGCGCCCCCCAGCGCCACGGCCGCCGCGATGACGCCCGCGGCGGCCAATCTCCAATTCAAGCTCATGTGCCGCCTCTCCTCGTTGCCGCCGCGGCGCTCACCGGGCGATGCGCGCCACGCCGCCTTTCGTGCCCGCCCATACGTCACCGCCCGGCGTAACGGCGACGGCGTACACGTGCCCCCCGGGCAGCCCGTCCTTGCGCCCGAGCGTCTGCCAGCTCTTGCCGTCGTAGCGCGTGAGCCCCTTGTCGGTGCCGAACCACAGGGCGCCGCCTTTCTCCTGGGCGATGCTGTAGACGATGTTCCCGGCCAGGCCGTCCTTGACGGTATAGTTGCGCCAGGACTGGCCGTCGAACCGCGCGGCACCGCCGCCCCAGGTTCCGGCCCATACGCTCCCGTCCGTTGCAGCGTGGACCGCGAACACGTAATTGGGGTTGTACGTGGCGCGCCCTTCGACCCCCACCGACAGGTCGTGGCGCTGCCGCGTGCCGAGCCCGGTATTGGGGCTCGCCGGCAGGTCCTCCTCGTTGGGCGCCCCCAGGCCGTCCTTGTGGGTCCAGGCGCGCCAGGTCTTGCCATCGAACATGGATACGCCCCCCTCGGTGCCGAACCACACCCGGTCGCGCGCGTCCACGGCGATGCCGTAGACCCATTCGTTGACGAGCTCCTTCACGTAAGTCGCGAACTTGCCCCGCTTCAAATCATAGCGGTTCACCCCGGCCCAGGTGCCGATCCAGAAAGCGTGCTTCCCCTGGGGCGCGAAGGCGTAGACCCAGTAGTCGGCGAGCCCGTGCATGGGAAAGAACGTCTTCCATTTGCCGTCCCGGTAGCGGGACACGCCCCCGGCGTTGGTGCCGAACCACTTGTAGCCCTGCTGATCCAGCCCGACGGCGAAGACATACTCGTTGGCGAGCCCGTCCTTGCGGGTGAAGGTGCCGAGCAGGCGCCCGCTCTTGAGATCGACTTCGTGCACGCCGGCCGAGGTCCCGACCCACAGGACGTTGCGGGCGGGTTCCACGGTGAGGGCCCGCACGTAGGTATCGGCGCCGACCTCGAACACCTCCTTCACCGCGGGCGGCGGCTCGGCCTGGGCCGCGCCGCCGATCGCCGCCAGCGCCGCCGCCAGGCCGAGTCGGGCAAGAGAGAAATTCCACCTCACCGCGGCATCCTGAGCGTCCTGAGGTAGGCGATGACGTCCAGAATCTCCTGGTCCTTGAGGATGCCCTGGTACGCCGGCATGCCGCGCCGCCCCGACCGGATCGACTGGAAGAGGACCGTATCGGGCTTCAGCAGGGCGTCCGGCCGGGTAAAATCCGGCGCGTCCGGCATCACGGGCACGCCACTGGGGCCGTGACATCCGCCGCAGTGGACCGTATAAAGCTGGGCGCCGCGGATCACGTCGGCCGCGCGGGCCGCGCCGCTTCCCGCCGAAAGCGCGAGAAGCCCGGCGCCGCACAGCGCCATCGTCCCGCGGCGCAACGAGACGCAAGGCCTCGCGCTCCTTCGTTCCGCGAATCGCGCCTGGCTCATGGCTTGGATGTCTTGGCCGGGCCGCTCCCGCGCTTGAGCGCCTTGAGCCTTTCCTCCCAGCGCCTGGCCTCTGCGGGATCCGCGGCGAGCCCGAACCCTCCGTGCCGGTAGGCCCGGACGAGCCCCTCGATCGCGGGCGCGTAGCCGTTTTCCGCGGCGCGGCGCAGCGCCTGCGCCGCCTTCGCCGAGTCGCGCTCCTCCGGCCGGGGCCCCGGCCCGTTGCCGAGGTACGCCTGGGCAACGGCGGCGATCGCCGCCGCGTGCCCCTTGTCCGCAGCCCGCGAAAAGAGGGCGAACGCCTGCCCCTCGTCTTTCCCGACCCCGGCGCCGGCGGCGTACATCACGCCGAGCCCGTATTCCGCCTCGGCGTAGCCCTGCTCGGCCGCCCGCGCGTAGTAGGCGACCGCCTCTTCCTTGAAATCGGCCTTTTCCAGGATATAGGCGAGAAGCGTCTGGGAAGGCGCATGCCCCTGGTCGGCGCCGGGACGCAGCAGCGTCATGGCGGTCGCCACATCGCCCCGCTGATAGGCGGCTCGCGCGCTGGCGTAGTCTTCTTCCGGGCCGGCGCCCAGGGACGGCGCGGCGACGGCGGCCGCCAGGGCGAGGACCGCGGCGCATCGCGCCCCGCGGCGCATCAACGCCCAGGGGCCCTCACTTCGGCGCGCTGCTCCTGTCCTCCAAATCATCGGATTCGTATTCCTCCAGTTTGCGGTAGAGGCTCGACAATCCGATGCCGAGTCGTTGCGCGGCAAGGCGCCGATCGCCGCCCGCCTCCTCGATCGCGCGCTTGATCAGCGCGACCTCGAACCGCCGGACTTGCTCCCGCAGGGTTCCGCGTCCGGCCATCGCGGGTGCGGGGTCGTCCTTGCTGGTCATGCTCCGCGTGATCTCCGCAGGCAGGTCGGCGGCGGTGATCCTTCCGCCGTCGGCCAGGATCGCCGCTCTCTGCAGAACGTTCTCCAGTTGGCGCACGTTGCCTGGCCAGTCGTAGCCGACCAGGATCTCCTCGGCATCGGCGTCGATCTCCAGTTCACTGGCGACACCCGCCGCTGCACACTGCTTCTTAAGCAGGAATCGGGCCAGTCCAGGGATGTCGGGACGGCGCTCGCGCAACGGCGGCATGTGGATCTGGAATACCGAGAGCCGGAAGTAGAGGTCTTCGCGGAACCGGCCCTCGGCCACCATCTGGCCGAGATCCCGGTTGGTGGCGGCGACGATCCGGGTGTCCACCCGTCTCATCTGCTCGGAGCCCAGCGGGCGGACGGACTTCTCCTCGATCACGTGCAGCAGCTTGGTCTGCATGCTGAGGGGCAGGTCGCCGATCTCGTCGAGAAAGATGGTTCCTTTGTCGGCCTGGAGAAACAGCCCCTTGCGGGCGCGGTCGGCGCCGGTGTACGCCCCTTTGGTGTGTCCGAACAACTCACTTTCGAGAAGATTCTCAGGAATGGCACTGCAGTTGACCGGGATGAAAGGTCCCTCCCGCCGGATGCTCAGGTCGTGGATCTGGCGGGCGGCGAACCCCTTGCCGGTCCCGGACTCGCCGGTGATGAGCACGGTGCTGTTGGTGGTGGCCACCTTGCCGATCAGCCGTTCCACCTCCTGCATCGCTGGAGACTTGAACTCGAACCGATCCGTGGAAGTGCCCAGCACCAGGCTGCGCAGCGCCCGGTTCTCGTCCCGCAAGCCCCGCAGGGCCTCGATCTGGGACAGCCGGTGGAGGATCTCCGTATTGTGCACCGGCTTGGTGATGTAATCGTACGCCCCGGAGCGGATCGCCTCGATCGCCGAATCCACCGAAGCGAAGGCGGTGATCATGATGAACGTGGTCTCGATCCCCTGGGACCGGGCCTGCTTGAGCAGCTCGATCCCGTCCATGGCGGGCATGAAGATGTCCGACAGGCAGACGTCGTAATCCCCCTTAGTGAGCTTGGCCAAGGCCTCGTGCCCTGAGGCGGCCACCTCGACCGCGTAGCCCGCTTTGGCCAGCGCGGCGGACATCACCTGGCGGATGGCGGGTTCGTCGTCGACGACGAGGACGCTGAGCGAAGGCATACGGGAACGTCAGGACATGGAAGCGCCCGGGTGGGCGGGCAGGCAGGCGATCAGGATCGAGCCCTCGGCGGCGCCGCGAACCTCGATTCTGCCGCCCAGGGTCTCCAATATCATGTTCGACAGGTACAACCGGCCGGGGCCGTCCTCGCGCCCATTGCCGATCGCCGGCGCCGCGAGCGCCGCGCGCAGCGAGGCCAGGTCGGCCGGAGCGCCGCACAGCTCCACGGCCAGCACGGCGTCGGCACCCTCGGCCGCGGTCCGGATCGTGACCTTGCTCCCGGGGCTCCCAGCGGCCACTTCCCCCTGCAGCGCCAGCAGATCCATGACCACTTGCTGCACCAGCACGCCGACCGAATGGACCGCGGGCAGCGACGGATCCAGCGCCAGCTCCCACGCCACGCCCCTGAACCGGGCGTCGTAGCGATAGAGGCTGGCCGCGTTTCGCGCCACGCCGTTCAGATCGATCCATTCATGCTCCGACGCCGGCGGGATCGCCATGTCGGCGAGATGCCTGGCCGCGGAGGCCGCGCGCTGCACCTCCCGCAGAATGCGGGAGGCCTCGTCCGCCAGCGCTTGCCGGGACGGAGGCTCCTCCAGGCTCGCCAGGCCCTGGGCGATCCCGGCGATCACGGCAAGGGGATTGTTCACCTCGTGGGCGATTCCCGCAGCCAGGGCGCCGATGGCGGCCATCTTGTCCCGATGGGCGTGCAATTGCATCGTCGCTTCGAGGCGCAGTTCCCGCTCGTGCAGGTCCCGGGACATGCGGTTGATCGCGGCGGCGAGACTTCCCACTTCATCGTTGCGCTCCAGCGCGAGAGGCGCCCCCCGGTAGCCGCGGACGATTTCACCGGCCCGCTCCTCCAGCCGCTTCAGATCCGCCGTGAGCCGCGCGAAAAACAGCACCAGCGCTCCTCCCCCCGCCAGGAATCCGAACGTGGCGAACCCCACGATGATCAGCGTCAGCTTCTCCCACAGCGCCAAAAAGCCATCGCGCAGCCCGTGGATGCGCTCCTCCGCGCGCTCCCGTTCCGCGTCCACCTGGTGCAGGATTTCGCGCAGCGCCTGCCGCAGCTCGAGCCAGCTCGCGCGCGTACCGTCCTGCCGAACCGCGTCCAGCCGGGAATCGAGCAGGGCCATCCAGCGCGGCGCGCTCGAGTGGCGGCGGGCCAGCGGGACGAGCGCCCATCGGCTTTCGTCCACCAGGATGGCGATCTGCTGGGAGAGCCCGAGAGGACCGTCCGCGCCGTAGGTGATCGCCATCACCTCCATCGCGGTGTGGGTCAACGCCGCCCGCGCCCGCACCAGCGCCTCGTGATCCTCGTACGCCGCCTCCAGCGCCCCTACCTGTTCCCGGAGCGCCCGCCGCTCCGCCTCGATCAGGCTTACGCCCCCGACCATGTAAACGAGCGCAATAGCCAAGGCGATCAACCCCTTGCCGCGGAGCGAGCGCAAGCGTTTCCCCGCACCCTGCCCGCGCGAGGACTTCTCCCCTCGGGCTTCGCCTGCGGTGACTTCGTCGGTCATGTGCTTTTCTGCAACCCCGTCGCCGCGGCGCCGAACCCGGGCACAACGCTTGCTTGACGCGAAGGAGGAGGCGATCTTGCGTCGACTGGTTGCAATCTTACTACTCTTGGGAATTTTCCCGGTAGCCGCCGAGCCGCTGGCCGACGCGCTCCGAGCCATCGAGCGGCAGGACTATGCCGGCGCGCATGCGCTGCTGATGCCCCTCGCGAAGGCGGGCAACGCCGAAGCCCAGTTCCAGCTCGGCCGGCTCTATCACTACGGCCGGGGCGTGCCGGAAGACGACGTCGCCGCGCTGGGCTGGTTCGAACGGGCGGCGAGGCAAGGCTCGGCCCAAGCCCAGTACGAGCTGGGCAACATGTACGCCTTCGGATTCGGGATCGCCCCCGGCGACCCCGACGCCGACCGAAAAGCGGCGAAATGGTATTTCGAGGCGGCGCGCCAGGGGCACCCCGATGCCCAGTACAGCCTCGGCATCCTGTTCCTGACCGGGAAAGGGGTGCGCCCCAGCCACGAAGAAGCGCTGAAGTGGATGCGCCGTGCCGCCGCCCAAGGGCACCGGGACGCTAGCCTCTATCTTCGCGGGAGCACGCCGTCAAAGTGACGCCCGGGGTCTCCTCCAGCGGTATCCGGTAGCGGGCGGCCAGCGCCGGATCGGACCAGTCCCGCGCCCCCCTCACCCGCCCCGCCAGGGTTCCGTCCGGCCGGAAGATCAGCGTCTCGGGCAGCGCCACCACGCCGAGGCGCGCCGCCGAGGCCGCGCCGCCGGGGTCGCTCAGGTTGGGAAACGTGACCCTTTGCGCAAGCAACAGCTCCCGCGCCAGATTGCGATCCGCGTCGTAGCTGACGCCGATCACCACCGCCGCCTCCGGCGCGACGAGGCGGCTCAGGCACTCGAGCGATGCCATCTCCCGGCGGCACGGCTCGCACCATGCCGCCCAGAAGTTCACCACCACGGTCTTCCCCCGGAACGGCTCGAGGGAGGCGGGGCGCCCGTCGAAGGAAACCGCTTTCAGCGCGGCGAGATCGACGCCGCGGGCGCCGCCGCCTTCCGCCGGGGCGTTCTCGCCGCGCAGCGCGGCAAGGAGAATGAGCCCGAGGGCCAAAACGGCGCCCGCCGCCAGGCCCAGGGTGCGCACCGGGGGGGCCATCTCAGTCGAGAAACTTCTTGACGCTCACCGCCCCCCGCACGCTGCCCTCCCGGAAGCCGGTGGCGCGGTCGTACGGATACTCGTTCGCGATCTGCGCCTTGACCGCGTCGGTGATGCCCTCGGCCGGCCCATGACAGTTGAGGCACAGCTTCTGGGTGGGGATCGCCTTCATGTAGCGCAGGAAACGGCCCTGGGGCTCGGCGACCAGCTCCCAGTGCTCGAGTTGCTCCGGCTTCTGGCCCGCCGCGACCCGGCGATCGAACTCGGCGAGCACCTTCTGTTCCCAGGGGTCCGGGAATCCGAGGGCCGGGTTCCGGGGTTTCAGGCTCACCCGCGTCACCCGCATCCCGCTCATGCGGGAAAGGTTGGACGCCACTTCCGGCGCCGTGTACTTGCAGACGATGACGGCGCGCAGGGGGCCGCTGGCGTCCATTTCCTTGCGCAGCTCGCCCCCGATCTGCCTGATGATCTCGGCCGCCATCTTCCGGCTCGTGTCGATGAAGCTCGCCAGCGATTCCTCAGCCCCCGGTTCGGCGGCCGCGAGCGACGCGGCCATCGACGCGAAGAGCATTCCCATCAACCTTCTCATTTACCGCCTCCTTGCACTTGCGGCAAGGATAGCATGTCGGGTCGCGGCGGGGCGTTGGGGAAAGGCTAACGCTGCACTGGATCGATCATGCCCCGCACCGTGCCGCCGGGTGCGACCGGGCCCGCGGCGCCGTCCGGCTGCTCCGCCAGGCGCCGCGCCTGGGCGAGACTTGCGCGCACGCCTTGGGTAAACGGTGAATCGGGTGGCGCCACCTGCAGAAACCGCTCCCAGTAGAACTGGGCCCCGCGATAATCCCTGCCCTCGAACGCCGCGCTGCCGGCCAGCGCCAGGGCCTTGAGATGATGGGGGTCCGCCGCGAGCGCTCGCTGGATCAGCCTGGTCGGCTCCCCCGCCAGGCGTTTTCCCTGGGCCATGGCGAGCACGTCCGCGTAATCGGCCAGCAGGGTCGCGTCCGGCTCGACGAGGGCGGTGACCCGCTCATAGGCGGCGACGGCGTCCCGGTACCGCCCAAGCACGGTGTACGAGCGGGCCAGCACGTGCCATCCCTCGGCGTCCTCGGGACGTTCTTTGAGCTTGTCCGCGAGCCCCGCCACCATGCGCTCGATCTCCTCCGGACCAAAGGCATGGGGATTTCCCGCCGGGGATCTGGCCACCGCCCCCGGCGCCGCCGCCTCGGGCGTCCCCAGCACCGCGTACAGGCCGAATGCGCCCGCGGGCAAGGCGAGGGCCAGCGCCGCCGCCATCCACCCCACGCCAGTGCTCGCCGGAGCGCGCTTGGCCGGCGGCACCCCATCCGTCTCCTCGAGGACGCGCAGCGCCAGCTCGCGCCGCGCTTCCGCGTAGCGCTCCGGCGTGAGGACGCCCGAAGCGAGATCGTTTTCCAGCTCCCGGAGCTGGTCGCGGTAAATCGAGACGCGCATGTCCGGGGCGTTGGCCGCTGGGGAATCGGCGCTCCGCCGCAGCAGCGGCGGCAGCAACAACAGAAGCGCGCCGGCAACCAGTAACCCGCACACGGTCCAGAAAACGATCATGGCGCGCCCCCGTCTTGCGGCGAGCCGGCTTCAGAGACAGATTTCGAAGGGATCATGGTGCCACCAAATACGGCTCGCATCCCCGTTTTCGGGAATTTTTCCCGGTTTTGGGAAAGTTGTTTGGCCTCCCATTCCCAGATGGCCGCCTCGCCCTTTCGCCGGTAGGGGTCTTCCGGCGCCGCCAGGTGGACATAGGTGCGCATGGCCCCCAGGGCACCCGCCAGGTCGTTCAATTCCTCCAACGCCACCGCGAGCCCGTAGTAGGCGTTGACCTGGCCCGGGCGAAGCTCGATGGCGCCGAGAAAGAAGTCCCTCGCCTCCGGGTAGCGCTCGAGCCCGAGCATGGCGTAGCCCATGTTGGCGTGGGCCTCGGGGAGCGTCGGATCCAGCGCCAGCACCCGGTGCAGCGCGGTGGCCGCATGCTCGTACCGCCTCGCGTGCAGCATGATCACCGCCTGATCGAAGCGCGTGCGTATTTCCTGCTTTCTGGCCTGGGCCGCGTGACCGGCGCCGTCGGTCCAGGGATCGATCCGGGCCGAGGCCGCGGCCGGCGGCTCGGCGCCGCCCGGGAGCCGCTGCAATCCCACCCCCCCGGCGACGATCCCCGCGAGCACCAGGGCGAGCACCGTCGCCCGGCAATCCCGGGACCGGAAACGACCCGCCCGGCCCGCCATCTCAAAACGCCCCTTTGTGGGGTGCCGTGGAAACGAACGGCACCCCGAAGAAGGTGAGGAACGCCAGGACGAACACTGCAATTAGCAGGCCAGCCTCCAGCCCCGGACGGGGGCCGCCCGCCGCCCGGCGATGCAGCGCGAAGGCCAGGGCGAGCCAGGTGAGAAACGACCAGGTTTCGAGGGGATCCCAGGCCCAGTAGCGCCCCCAGGCGTCCTGGGCCCAGACCGCGCCGGCGATGAGCATCAGGGTCTCGAAGACGAACGCCGCCGCCGCGAAGCGGTAAGCCAGCTCCCCGAGCCGCCGCTCTTCCGGCATGGCGGGGAAGCGGCCCCAGCCCGTTCGGCGCAGAAGGATAGCCCCGGACAGGGCCGCGGCGGTGAGCAACAGGCCGAGGAACACCTTGCCGAGGGAGACATGCACGTAGAGCAGCGGCGTGGCGTAGGTCGGCGGGAAATGGCCCGGTGCCGGATCCGCGGCGAGGAGCCAGGCGGTCATCACCATCAGGACCGCAAGCGCCAGCGTTGCCGCCGGGCGCACTGCCGGAACGCGCCAGTAGGCGAGGCCGAACACGAGCGCCAGGCTCCAGACGTTGCTCGACAGGATCTCGTACAGGGTCGTGAACGGGCCGTGGCCCAGGCCCGCCCAGCGCACCGCGAGCCCAGCCGTGTGGGCGGCAAGCGCCGCCGCCAGGACGACCGGCACCCCACGCCACGCGCCGCCGCGCGCCACCGCCGCGACCAGGGCCAGGGCGTATCCCCCGGCCGCCAGCCAGGTCAACGCCAGCTCCGCCACCACCGCCGCACCGCCTTCCCGCCGCTCGTTTCCATTTCCCGACCCTACCAGGGCGCGGCCCTGAATTTGCGCCAGTAGTGCCATCCCAGCGTCCCGGCCGCCAGCAGGCAGGCGGCGAGCAGCCAGGGGCGCGTCCAGTCGTAGAACACCTTGTATCCCATCCAGGTGGTGAGCCCCTCGTACACGAGGGTGCCGCCGGGGAGCGAGAGCCGCTCCCCGGGCACCAGCTCGCGACGCTCCTCGCCCGCGCGCACCACCAGGCGATGGCGCTCGGGGAGGCGGAAGACGGATTCCCGCCCGGGATCGAGCACCGGCTCCTCGATCCGGAGCATAACCCACAGCCGTTGCCCGCTGCCCGGCGGTTCCCATTCCCGGGCCTGCCCGAACTCGTGGAGCGGATAGCTCGGCAGATGCACCGCGCCCCGTAGCGGCGTCCCGCCGCCCGCGGGATGCCACGCGAACACGGGCGCGAACCCCTTGTTCGGCGTGGTATAGAACCGGTAGCCCGCGAGCTCGAGGGGTCGTTGATCGCCGATCACGGCGCTGCGCTCGACGCCGGTGGCGTCCCGCCAGCGCACCCGGTTTTCGGTGGGCCCGCGCCGCAGCCCCGGTTCGTAGCGGATCCGGAAGCCCTCGTTCACGAACCGCAGCTCGGCGATCCGCCACGGATGCAAGGGTCCCGCCTCCACCGCCACCAGGTCCCCCTCGAACGGGACGCCCTGGGTCAGCTCGATGCGCCCCGAGAGGTAGGTGAGCCGTCCCGCCAGGACCAGCAGCACCAGGGCGAGCAGCGCGAGATGGAAAGCGAGCAGCGCCGGCTGGCGCCGGAACACCGGGTTCGCGATCACCGCCGCGCCCAGGTTCGCCGCCAAGGCGGCGAGGGGCGGCGCGAGCAGGGCGGCGCTGCTTGCCTCCAGCCCATAGCCGGCGGCGGTCGCCAGGCCCAGCGCGGCCAGGAGCCCCAGGGTCAGGCGCGGGGATCCGGCCCGCGCCAGCCCGATCATCACGGCGGATTGCTGCATACCGCTTTCATCCAGTCCCGGCCGATCTGGGTGTTGTTGGGGTTGGTGCCGAAGGTAGCGCCCCCGCGGGAGCCGCAGTTCGTCTCGGCCCAGTTGCCGCTGGTGGCGAAGGTTCTCACCTTGAGTTTGGCGTTCAGGTAGTACGGCTGCTGGTTGAACGCATGGCTGTCGGCGCCCATGCGCCACTCGATGTTGCCGGGCTGCCCCGCCTCGGGCCCCACGTCGTTCAGGTTGACGAGCAGCGCCTTGTTCTTCCAGCCGTGGGGAACCGCCGCGTGGCACCAGGTGCAGCGCATGCGCCCGATGCGCTCGAAATGGATGGTGTGCCCGTCCTCGCCCCGGTCCGGCACGAAGAAGCCGGTACGCAGGCGCCCGCGCGCCGCGTAGGCGTTGTAATCGTGGCACTTGAAGCACAGCCCGCTGGATTGCTGGCCGGTGCCGGTGGAGGCGTTCCACGCCCCCTTGAGCAGGAAGTCGCTGCCGGAGCCGTGGGGGCCCCAGGGGTTGCCGTTCTCTCCGCCGTCGGGAATGACCGACGTGCCGGAGGTCACGTTGGAGCCGTGGCAGTCGCTGCAATACATGGTCTGGGTGCCGACCGCGTTCCTCCAGGGAAGGAGCCAGCGGGCGCTGATGTCGGTTCCGTTGCCGCGGATCGCGCCGGTGCGTCCCGTGCTGTCGATCACGGGATGCCAGGAACGGTGATTGTTGGTCGAAAAATTCGACCCGGCGCCCGAGTCGGTGGTGGTGGTCTGGCCGCGGTGGCCGATGGGAGCCTGGAATTCCTTCGCCTGGTTGGTGTACTGGGTCAGGTTGTTGGTGCCCGAGGGGGTGCCCCCCAGGTAGCCCAGGTTGGGACGGTTGCCGGTGGGATAGGCGTTGTTGTCGTCGTAGCCGTAGTCGGAGTGGCATTTGAGGCAGATCTGGTACTCCCGGGTCACGTAGGGCGCTGCGACGTTCACGTCGAGGCTCGCTCCCGGATCGCCGCGCTTCACCAGGTAGCCGCTCGGCAGGTCCTGGAACGAAGCCGAACCGTAGATCGGCTCCACGCCCCAGGCCCCGCGCAGGACCCCGGAGGCGATGTTGGTGTGGGTGTAGCCGGTGGCGTCCTCGTGCCGGTGGGTGCCCGCGGGATCGGGGCTGGCCGCGTTGCCCACCAGGGAGCGGTTGCGGATCACCCGGTGCGGATTGTGGCAGTCGGTGCACTCGGCGTGGCGACTGCGCAGCGCCTGGCGCGACTCCAGGAAGTCGGCGCCGCACTTGTTGGTGGTGGTGCTGCAATCCACGAAGCCGATGTCGTTGAAGTTGCCTCCGATGTCGTGGGGCTCGCTGGTCGCCGCCTGCTCGGCGGTGGTGATGGGCATACGCCGCGGAAGGGCGAAGTCGCTCTCGATGTTGGGCACCTCCGCCGAGGCGTTGAGCGCGGTCTTCGCCGCCACCGTGTGGCACTGGTAGCAGGTCTGCTCCAGGGCCGGATTGCCGCCCTGCTTCGGGGTCGCTGTGCTGTCGGTGCCTTCCCGCGTGAGGCGGCGCGCGCCCTGCACGGTGTGGGTGTCGTGGCAGTTCATGCAGGAGGCCTTCCACACCGGAAGCCCGGTCGGGAAATCGCGCAGCGCCGCGGCGCCGGCGTTGTAGGTTTCGTTGGCGACCAGCGGGTGGGCGTGGGCGGAGTTGGCCCAGGCCCCCACGTCCAGGTTCTTGTCGTGGCAGGCGAGGCACACGATGTCCGTGGCCGCGTTGAAACCCGCCACGCTGGGGCTCGCTTCCTGGAAGCGCTCGCCCCGCAGGAACTTCTGGTTGCCCTTGGCCGGGTCGGCGTCGCGCACGTGGGCGTCGTGACAGGCTGCGCACTGCACCTGGCCCTGGTTCGCGGCGCCGGTGGGCTCCAGGGGGAACTTGGGCTTGAACCCGGGTGCGCGCACGCCGATCACCTCCCCGCTGCCGGGGGGCCAGCGCTGGTTGAGATCGAGTAGGCGCAGCTCGCCGTCGCGCCGCGCCAGCGCCTCGGTATAGGTGACCGAGATCGGGTGGTCGTTGCGCAGATCGACCCCCAGATTGCGGGTGAATCCGGAGGCGGTGCCCTCGCCCGGCGGCATCACGCCTCCGGTTCCGGTGCCCAGCAGCTCGATGGACGCGCCGCTTTGGCCGCCCAGCACGTTCACGCTGCCGAGCGCGAGCGTGCCGTCGTGACACGACAGGCACAGCTTCGAGCTGCCGCCGGGCTGGTCGAGCTGGCCCTGGATCACGTTGGCGTCAAGGGAGGCCGAGGCGTACGGCGTGTAGGTCGCGCCCGCGGGAATGCGCCGGTTCCACAGGGGCGCGCGCACGCCGACCCCGCTGTCGTCGGCGCTGGTCGCGCCGTGGGGCGTGTGGCAGAACACGCACACCTGGGTTTCGCTCACCGCCTTCACCGTGCCCGGGCCGGTGACGGAAAGGTTGTGGCGCGTGCCGCGGACGTCCGACACCTTCTGGGCGTGGCCGGAAACGCCGGTGAGCAACACCAGCAGAACCACCGCCGTCGCGCGCCGCATCAGTTGCCCCCCAGGAACTGGAACACGACCACGCGGCCGTTGAACATGTCGGCGACGAACACCCGGTTGCCCCGATCGATCCAGACGCCCGCCGGGAGATAGAACCGGCCGGGCTCCGTGCCGGTTCCGCCGAGGGGCATCAGGAACTCGCCGCGGGCGTTGAAGATCAGGAGCGTGTCGTAGTAGGACTCCACCACGTAGACGTTTCCTTCGCCGTCCACCGCGACGCCCTTGGGCCGCACCAGGTTGCCGATGAACAGCCCGCGGGCGCCGAGCCTGCGGTTGAGCGCTTCGCCCTCGGCTCCGAACACCTGCACGCGGCTGTTCATCGTATCGGTCACGTACAGCTCCCCGTTCGCGTGGGCGAGATGCGTCGGGAAATTGAACTCGCCCTCGCCCTCCCCGCGGCTGCCCAGGACCCGGACCAGACGCCCCTCGTCGTCGAACACTTTGACGTCGTGGGCGTGGGTGTCGGCGACGTAGATCAGCCCGCGCTCCCCGTCGCGCGCGAGACCGGTGGGGCGCGTGAGCTGTCCCTGGCCGATCCTGCCCACCGGGTTGCCCTCGCGGTCGAGGCGCACCACGTACCCCAGCTCCGCATCAGCCACCAGCACTTCGCCCCGGGCCCCCAGCGCGATCCCGGCGGGGGCGACAAAGCGCGTCAAGCCCGCCGCCTGCTCCCAGATCTTGAGCTCGCCGGCCACGCCGTCGAACACGAACACCGCCTGGCGGCTCGCGTCGGTCACGTAGATGCGGCCCTCGGCGTCGACGGTGCCGGCCAGCGGGCGCTGCAGCACCACCGGCGTCTCTCCCGGCTCGTCCACGCCCGCCAGCATCCGCAGGAATCCCGTCAACCCGCGCTCCGCGCCCGCGGGCCGCCGGAAGTTCGCCTCTCCCGTGAGCTCGCCGGCGTAGGCGTAGCGCGGGATCTCGGGCGGCTGGGGCCACAGCAGCCCCCTGCCCGCCGGGGCCTCGTCGATCCCGAACCGCAGCTCGCCCCGGGGCGCGTCGCCGGCGCAGCCCGCCACCAGCGAGGCGAGGATGGCAGCCAGCGCCGCGTTTTTCACCAACCTTCCGCTCGCCCGCGAGATGCTCATGGACCCGGGGGGCGCAGGGTGAAAATCGCCACCTGTCCGGCGGGGGGATCCGCCACCGCGAGGAAGCCCCCGTCCAGCGCGATGCCGCCCACCTGCCTCAGCCCCAGGTCGGCGAAGCCAGCGCTCGCCGCCAGGCGGCCGCGATCGAACAGCTTGAAATCCCGCGAAAGCGGGTCCGCCACGAGGACGCGGCCGTGGCGGTCGATGGCCATGGGCCCCGGCTGGCGCAGCGATTCGGCGCTGAGCAGCTCCTGCTGGCGGCCGTCGGGCCCGACGCAGCGGATCGCCCGCGCGGCCCGGTCGGCGAGGCACACTTTTTCGTCGCTCGCGGCGATGCCCGAAATGTCGGCGACGCGCTCGCCGGCCTCGGCGCGCGGCGTCGCCGCGTAAGCGGCGCCGGACAGGGGCCGCAGGGTGACGAGCTGCTGGAAAAGGGCGTCCACCATGACGATCTCACCGCGGGCCTCGCGCAGCGCGAATCCAAGGGGTTTCGGGAACAGGCGCTCGTCGGCGATGGATTGCAGCAGGCGCCCGTCGCGGGCGAAGCGCAGCACCCGGCCGCGGTTCACGTCGAGGACGTACGCCGAAAGATCGCTGCCCAAGGCCACCTGGGTTCCGGCGATGGCCGGCGCTTCGGCGATGGGCACCAGCGCCTGCAGCGCCAGCTCGTAGCGGTAGAGCCGGTTCGCCCCGCTGTCCACGATCAGCAAATCGTTGCCCAGGAGCGCCACCGCGGTCGGATGCACCAGCTTCACGAACGGCCCGCCTCCCGGCCGCCGTGGATAGCCCAGGGGATCGACGGCGGCCGTCAGGAACCCGCCGGCCACGGTCCGCCAGGGCGCGAGCAGCGGCCCAGGGGCGGCCGCGGGCGGCGGCGTGCCGCCCGCGCAGGCGGCAAGCCCCAGAACCGCCGCCGCCACGTACGGCGCGGATCGAAATCCCATCGGGCCGCGCCGCCCTACCAACGCCCCGGCCCCTTGGTGCCATGGCCGCCGACGATCCGGCTCTTCTGCCCGGGAAGGCCGGAATGGCAAAGATCGCAGCGGTCCGGACCCCAGGCGATGGAACCGTTATGGCACATGCCGCAAAACTTGCCGTCGATGATGTCGCTCATCAGCACGTCGTTGGCGCCTACCCGCATTTTGAACCCCAGCTCGAAGTGGCACACCGCGCAGCGGAAGCGGATCCGGTGAAACCAGTGGGGGAAAATCACCGGCCGCATGCCTTCCTGATCCGAGCGCTTGTTGAGCACCACGTCGCCGTACTCCGCTTGCGGCGCGCCGGGCACGACCGCGAGCGCCGCGGCCGCCACCAGCGCCGCCAGGTGCCGCCGCCCCGCGCGCCGGCACCGGCCGGTCATGGCCGGCCCCGCTTGAGCAGCGTTTCGTTGGGAACGCTGTGGCAGCGATTGCACTCGGTCAGCGGGAAGGCCACCGCGCCATGGCACAGGCCGCACTGCTCGCCGTTCAGGATCGCCTGCATGCTGTATCTGTTCGCCCCCGCCTTGGCCTGGAACAGGTGATCGTGGCAGTTGCTGCAATCGAGCCACAAGGTGTGCGGCCGGTGCGGAAACTTGACCGCGGGCATCGAACCGAACTTGCTGATGATGATGTCGTCCTCGCGGATCTGCACCTTGGTTTCCGGAAAGATGTTGGTGCGCGGCGCGATCGCCCCGCTCTCCAGCGCGCGCACCCAATCCACGTAGTTCCCGGCGGTATCGGGCGGAAGGACGGACAGCGCTTCCCTGGGTTCCTGCAAAACGCCGATCGCCGGGCTCGACGGGTCATGGACGCCGTCCCGGGCGAGGGGTTTCCAGTCCCCGGGCCACGCCGCCAGCGACACCGCGGCCAGAAGCATCATCAAGCCTCGCCCCCCGCGTCCCGACCCTGCGCCGCGCCCGCTCATCCCGTCATGGCTAACCCGGGATGTACACCCCGGCCATGCGGATCGCGCGCACCAGTTCCCGGGTGGAATCCTCCAGCAGCTTGACCGCCTGGTCGTGGTCGCCCTGAGCCGCCATGCGCTCCGCCTCGCCGCGCAGGCGGGCGGCGCTCTCCAGCATCGGCCGAACCAGGGCATCGAGCTGGGGGTTGGCCGCCCGCTTTTCGGCGAGCAGCAGATTCACCAGCATCTGGTGGGTATCGTTCCGATCGATCTCGTAATCATACTCCTCCCGTTTACTCGCAAAGTGGAGCGAACGGACCAGGGTGTCGCCGCGGCGCATGGACTCGATCGAGACCTTGGCCAGGAGATAGGCCTGATCGATGGCGGCGCGCGCCTTGTCGAGCTGATCAGCCTCCGCCAGCCGCGCCGCCTCGGCGGTGAGCGCCTCGATGCGCCGCGCCGCCTCGGCCGCTTCCCGCCCGGCGGATTTCTCCCTGGCGATGCGCTCCTGGGCGGCGAGCAGCGCTCTCACGCTTTCCACCCGGTTGTTGAAGTCGGCGCGCTTCTTTCCTTCCGTCACCTGCTCCGGCCTGGCGAGCCGCGCGCCCTCCACCATGTGCCGGACCGCCTCGTCGAGAAGCTTCGAAGCGCCGGCGGCGTCGCCCTTGGCCAGGGCTTCGCCGGCCTGCCGGTGCAGGGCGCGCGCCCGGCTGCGGTGCTCCAGCGCCTGGGGGTCACCGCTCGCCTCGACCTGCTTCGCCGCGGACGAGCGCTCGATCAGCGTGCCCACCGACTGCAGGCGCCGCTCCACCTGGTCCTGGTCCGCGACCTCCGCGGCGAAGCCGGGCAGCGCTGCGGCGAGCCAAAGACTCAAGACGATCATTTGCAGGAATCCCATCGTTACACCTCACTGAGGGGGGATCACCACGCCCGCCGCCGTGAGAGCCCGTTGCAGCTCGAGGGTCGCCTGCCGCAAGGCCGTCAGCGCCCCGGGGTACTCCTTCTGCTCGGCCAGGGTCATTGCGGTCTGATGCAGGTACTTGCTTCTTTCGACGTAGCGGTCGATCAAGGTCCGGGCGTCACGGGTCGGGTTGAGCTCCTTGATGGCGAGAGGCACCAGTTCGGCGAAGCTGCGATGGCGCTCCAGCTCGAACCCGAACTCCTCGGCGAGGGAATCGAACTTGGGCGTGTAGTCGAGGGTCGCCGACCCGAGGAGCCGGTTCAGTTCCTCGAGCAGTCCCTTGTGCGCTTCTCCGAGCCGGCCGAGCGCCCCCCGGGTGTCGTTGCGCTCGTGCATGGCTTTCGCCTCGTCCACCAGCGCTTGGATGCGTTCGGCCTCCGGCGCCGCCCCGCCGTTCAGCGACCGGACGTGCCGGCGATAGGAAGCCAGCAGCGTTTCGGTGCTTTGCAGCAGCTCCCGATAGCGCGCTACCAATTGGACCTGGCCCGTTTCGTGGAATAGGAGCTGCCGCGCCCGGACGATGGCCAGGATCGCCTTATTGATGGTCCGCTCCGCCTCGTCGACCCTACCCTGGGCCAACAGGGCCTCGGCGCGCCGATAGTGATCGTTGGTGGTCGCCAGGAGCTCTTTGGCCTCCGCGTTTTCTCCGGCGGCGATGCGTTCGGTCGAGGGCGAGTCCGACACGAGCCGCCCGACGAACTGCAGCTTTTGCTCCACGGCGCGCCGCTTCCCGCCCCCGTCCTGGGCCGCCGCCGGAGCGGACAGTTTCGCCGCGAGGAGCCCCGCCGCCACCAGCCCCGCCAGCCGCCGCCATCCTTCCGTGGGACTCACGGCTTGCGCTCCGCCGCCGGTGCGGCCGCCGGCTCCGCCTTCTTCTTCGAGTGGCACAGGCGGCACTCGGACACGGGGAAGGCCACCCTGCCGTGGCAGACGCCGCACTTCTGGCCCAACAGGATCGCCGCCATGCTGATCTGGTTGGCGCCCTTCTGGGGCACGAACAGCTTCGGATGGCAGTTGGAGCAGTCGAGCCACTCGGTGTGCTGCTTGTGCGGATACACCACGTCCGGCATGGAGCCCTTGACCTCCCGCACGATGTTGAGGTCCATGATTACCGGCTGGGCATTGGGATCGGACCGGTCCCAGCGCGGGTTGATCTTGCCTTCCAGCAGCGCCTTGACCCAGTCGACGCGATTGCCGCTCGGGCTCTTGGGCAGGGCGGAGAAAGCCTCCGCCGGCGGCTGCAGCAGGTGGGTGCCGTCGTTCGCCGGATCGTGTATTCCCGATTCGGGGGCGGGCAGGTTGTAGCCCCGCCCGGGTCTCAGCAGCCGGTTGAACGCGTTGACGTCGGCCGCGTCCTGGGGCGAGCCGGGGCGCGCCGCCGCCACTTCCGGGAGGCGTTGCGGCGGCGGTTCCTGAGCCCGGGGTTGCGGCCTTTGCGCCGGCGTCTCCCGCTTCGTCCCTTGCGCCTCTTTCTTCGGCGCCCGGGTCTCGCCCGCCGGCGCCTTGCCGGCGGCGCCTTCGTCTTTGGGCGAACCACGGCCCGGCCCCACGGCCACCAGCATGTAATTGACCGCGGCGCGCACCTGGTCGTCGGTCAGGTCGCTGCGCCCGCCCTTGGGTGGCATGCCCTTGGCCGTGCCCTTGAGCGCGCTCTGGTACAGCGCTTCGATCCCCTTCTTCAGCCGCGGCGCCCATTGCGCCGCGTCGCCGTACTTCGGCGCCCCGGCGGCACCCGTCCCGTGACAGCCGGCGCACGCCGACTCGTACACGGGCTTGCCCGCTTCCGGCGTGGTCTCGGCCGCGGCCGCGACGCCGGCGCAGACGCCAAGGATCACAAAAATCGATGCGTGACGGCCTGACCTCATGTCCTCACCTGCCGCTTCCCGGCGCCGGCACCGCCAGTTGCTGGATCGTGCTCTCGTGCACCTGGGTGGGGGTTCCGGGCTTGCCCGTATGGCACAGGTTGCAGTTCTCCACCGACCAGGCGAGCTCGCCGTTGTGGCACGCCCCGCAGAACTGCCCGTCGATGATCTTCAACATGTTGATCTGGTTGCCCCCGGCCTTGAACTCGAAGCCAAGATCGGCGTGACAGACCTTGCAGCGGAAGCGGATCCGGTGAAACCAGTGGGGAAACACGACCGGCCGCATTCCCGCCGCGTCCGAATAATTGTTCATCACCACGTCTCCGTATTCCGGCCGGGCATCGGGGACCGCGAGCCCGAGGGCGAGGGCGAGGGCGGCGGCGACGCTCCCGGGCGCGAGCCGGCTTAAAATGCGCTTCAATCTCATCCGCCTCTCCTTCATCAGCTTCCGGCCAAGCGGCGTTAAGAACTTAAAGGACACTCGCTCATAACGCCAAAAGCAGGATTCGCGCCAAATCAGCGGGCGCCGAACCGGCGCACCACCCGGAACAGCACCACCCACGACGTGCGGCCGTCGATGTCGGCGACCCGCGCGGAGAGCCGCAGGTCGAGGCGGCCGATGGTATAGTCCAGGCGGTTCTCCACCGAGAGATTGATCTGCTCGGTGCGGGCCTCCACGTTGCCCTGGGCGCGGGTGTCCAGCCGCTGGCTGCTCCCGGTCACCAGGGCCGTGTAACGCAGTCCTCGAACACCGAAAGCGCGGCCATGGAAATAGCTCAGGTTCGCGCTGTAGATCTGTTGCCATCCGGTCCCGCCGCCGTCCAGGAGCGCGCCGTCGATCGGCTCGAACCGGGTCCGCGACCGGCTCGCCTGGTAAGTCAGGTTTCCGGTCCAGCTCGACACGCGGGTGACGGGGCCCTGGCGCGTCGCCTGCAGGTTGAAGATCTGGAACTCCGTTTCGTTCTCCCCGAAGCTGCGCGAATCCGAAAGGGATGCGCTGGCGAACGATTGCTGGCCGCCTTCGCTGGTCGCGCTCCACGACAGCCCGGCGGTGTGGGTGACGGCCGTGCTCGGGTTCTGCCGGGAGCCGACCGTTTCCGAAACCCCCTGCGCGAGATTGAGCGTGAGGTTTCCCTGCTCGCCCAGGGGATAGGAGCGGGTCAGGCCGTGGTTCGCCCCGGCGGCGAGGACCGAGCGCAGCCCCTCGGTCGTGGTGGTGGACAGGGTGCCGTTGCCGTTCAAGCTCCAGTTGTACAGGTATTTGCCGAGCGGCACCGGCTGCGGCGTATAGGTCGCCCCCAGGGACTGGGAGAACGTATTTTCGCCGTCCCGGTTGCTGCCCGTGAAATGGCCCGCGGCGGTGGAGGAAAACAGCCGCAGGAACGGGGTAAGCTCATGGTTGATCCCGAGCGATGCGTTGAGGGAACGGGCGTCGGTCGTGCTCCCGTCGCTCGCCTGGGTCACGTCGAACGCCCGCAGGTTGCCGGTCACGTACAGGGGATGAAGCGGCGAGTAGAGCCAGTCCCCCTCCTGGGCGCGCCAGGTGGCGAAGCTCGACAGTTGGGTGAAGCGGGTGGAGAGGCTCCGGTCGCCGAACGGGCCGCCCTGCTCCAGGTCGGTGTCGGTGAGGGAGAACAGGTTGTCCACGTTGACCGAAGCCCGCGGCCGGTAGCCGTGGCGCGCGGTCACGGCGGTGAGCCGCGTCCAGTCGTCCTCGCCCTCGCGCGTGTTTTCCGAGAGGTTCCCCTGCACGTCGAACGTGTGCGCCTGCCACGACGTGAAGAAGGTCCCCCGCAGCGTCCGTACCGTATCGGTAACCTCGTCCGGGCCCAGCGGGGATGCGAGAAACGTCCCGCGCTCGGTTTCCAACCGGCTTTCCTCGTAGCTCACCTGGTAGCGCTCCGGCCGGTTGAGCGGCGAGTAGCTCTGGCTCACGCCGAAGCGGGTGTTGCGGAAATCCGCTCCGGTGATGTCGCCGCCGCTGCGGCTGTCGCTCACGTTGAAGAACGCACGGAAGGGAAAGCGGCTGGTCGGAAAGACCGACAGGTCCAGGCCGCCGGTCAGTCCCTGGCTGTTGGTCGTGGTGCCGTCGTCGAAATGGCTTCGCTGCACGACGAACCCCAGCGACCCCAGCACCTGGGCGAACCAGGGCTGCCAGACGTACGTGGCCCCGTTCAGGTTTCCGGTCAGGATCGGCGTTCTCTCGCCGGCCACCGCGTCGCCCCCGGTCATGCGGTAGTCGAAGGCCAGGTCGCCCCACCAGCGGATCGGCGCGACGGTGAAGCGGATGCGTTCCTCGGCCGTGGGCCGCGGAGGCGAGGGTTCCTCGGCTCCCGCCGGCACCGCTTGCTCCGCGGAAGCCGCGGCGGCCAACAGGCCGAGGGCGGCCGCACCGCTGCCGAGAAGGCAGCGCTTACGGTTGGAAATCGCATGCATCTCCTCGCCAAGGGGGTTGGCCGCAGCGCGCCGGTCACTCCGGCTTGTGCGTCCTGCCCAGCGCCGGGGCGGGAGGCAGGTAAATCGATTCGTCGATTCTGACCGGCGTCGTCTTGTGCAGGTGGGCGATCAGCTCCTTCCAGCGCGCTTCCCCCTCGTCCCGCCGCCACAGGTCGGCCGCGCGGCGGCGCACCTCCTCGAAGCCCCGCTGCCGCGCGGGCTTGCGGTCCTCCAGGCGGAGCACGGCGATGCCCTCGAGCAGGGTCACCGGCCCGGTGATGCTTCCCGGCTTGAGGCCGTCGATCACCTCCTGCACCGGTTTAGGCAGCATGCCGCGGTGCACGTAGCCCATGTCCCCGCCGTTCGCGGCGGTCGGGTCCCCGGAATGGAGCCGGGCCAGCTCGGCGAATTCGGCGCCGTTTTTGAGCCGCTCGACGATCCGGCCCGCTTCCTCCCGCGCCGCCTGCCAGGCCGCCTTGGGGGAGCTGGGGTCGACCTTGAGCAGGATCACCGACAAGCGCAGTTGCTCCGGCTCGACGAACAGCCCCCTGTGCCGGTCATAGTAGGCGCGCGCCTGGGCGTTGGTGGGTTCGGGGAGCGTTTTTACCTGTCGCTCGAGCTGCTGGTACAGGCTCTGGTTCTCCAGTTGTGCGGAGATCGCGGCGAAGATCTTCTCCCGGTTCTCCTTCCAGCGCGGGCTGTCCCGGTAGCGCCGGTCCAGGTCTTTGAGCGCCGCGTCGATGCGCTCCCGCTCCGGCTTGAGCCCGCGGCGCTTCGCCTCGTTCACGACCAGCGCGCGCTCGATGAGATCCTCGCCCACCTGCCGCCGGAAAGCCGCCAGCGCCTCCTCCGGCGGCCGGCCGTGGTAGTACTTCTGGCGCATCGCCGCCGCCAGGGCGGTGCGGTAGTCGGCGGCGGTCAGGACCGTGCTTCCCACGACGGCGAACACCTCGTGGGGCTCGGGAGCGGCCGGATTCGGATCGGCCGCGAAGAGGGGCGCAGCGAGCGCCGCTGACAGCGCCAGGACGGCCAACCCGTACAGATGGAGGCGAAAGAAGTCAGTGCACATGGCGGAAATTTCTCCTTCTGGAAAGTGCCTCGCAAGCGGGTTTCCCGGGCAAGACACGCAAAAAAAAGGCCAGGCACGAAGCCTGGCCGAGACGGGTGTGGCAGAGTGTCGAGCGTGAATCTCTATTTCACGTGGCAGGCCAGGCAGACCGCGCTGCCCGCGTTGGAAATCCGCAGGAAGGTGGCGCCCGCCGTGGAACCAGCCGGCCCCGCCTGCCCCTCCTCCACGTGCGGGTCATGGCAGCTTCCGCATTCCACAGAAGGCGAGCCCGCCGCGCCGCCCACGCCGCTGAAGTCGCGGGTGTAGAGGATCATGTCGCTGCGCTCGCGTACGCTGGGCGTGGTGGTGTCCACCCAGAACACCTGCTGGGCGTTGATGAGGGCGGTCTTCGGCGCCACGAAATCGCCGTCCTGGCAGGTGCCGCTCACCGCGGTGCCGGAACCGGTGATGCCACCGCCGCAGTACTCGATGCCGATCGGGTGGTCGTTGCGCAGGTCGGTCCCGATCAGCGCCACGTTCACGCCGCCGGTGGGGTTGGTCAGCAGACCTTCGATCGTCACCGTGCTGCCGCTCCAGGTGAACGCCCGACCGTTGGTTCCGCCGCCGGTGGGATCATAGCCGCCCGAGCCCGGCGCGTTGATGATGTTGTCCATGGCCTGGGTGCCGTCATGGCATGACAGACAGGCGAGGGACACCGAGCCGACCGGCAGCGTCCCGCCGTCCAGGGTCGAAGTGCCGAGCTGGTCGTAGGTCTGGTAGGTGGCGCCGGTCGCCAGCCGCTTGTTCCACAAGGGCGCGCTCGCCGTTGTGTCCGCGCCGTGGGGCGTATGACAGAAGACGCAGACGTCCGCCGTATCGCTGACTTTGTTATTGGTTCCAGGCGAAGTGGAGCTCAGGTTGTGCTTGGTGTTGGCCACACCGGCCATGGCCGCTCCCCCGGTCAATGCCAGCAGCCCCGCGAAGACGATGCCCGCCGCCCGCGCAGCCCAGTTTTTCCGTTCGTCGTTGCGCATGATCCGACCCTCCCGTTACGTGAACACCGAAACCCCAGGCAATGCCCCGCCCCTGCTTACTTGCCTCAAAGCAGTTACCATGCCATTGTCAAACATGGGAAAAACGCGGGTTTACGAAAAAGCGCCCGCTGTTTCCGTTCAAGAAGCGGGAATTTTCCTAAGATCGGGAACGCCCGATTCCCGATCCCGGGAAAACTATTTGGCGTCTTGGGACTTGCCGGCGCTGGCGCTGGCCGGCCGCGGCCGCTTCGCCAGCCAGCCCTGCTCCGGCGCGAGATGGGCGGGACGGAAGACGTCGATCTTGCGAAACCATTGATCCACCATGTAGACGCGGCCGTCCTCGTCCACCGCGATGCCGGAGGGAAGCATGTATTTCGCGGGGGCGTCCTTTTCGGAGCGGCTGCCGATGAACAGCAGCAGCTCGCCCTCGGGGCTGAAGATCTGGAAATTGCCGAAGGCGGCGTCCACCACGTAGAGATTGCCTTGCGGGTCGGCGGCGATTTCCTTGGGCCGGGCGAACTGGCCGGGTTGTTTGCCGACCCGCCCGAAGCTTTTCAGATAGTTGCCGTCGCGGTCGAACACCACGACCCGGAAGTTCCCGCCATCCACCACGTAAAGCCGGCCGTCCTTGCCGATCGCCAGGTCGCGGGGCAGGTTGAATTCGCCGGGGCCGGTGCCGCGTTTACCGATATCCATCAAGTGCTCGCCCGTTTTCCCGTCGAATACCCGCACGGTGTGCTGGTCGGAGGACACCCCCCCGATGTCCACGGCGTAGACGCGCTCGCCCGCCGGATCGACCGTCACGCTGGCGAGCCGCTGGAACCACTTTTCCCCGCCCAGCTTGCGCACGAACTTGCCCTCGGCGTCGTAGACGAAGATGTGCCTGGCCGAGACGTCGGCGACGTATAAGTTGCCCGCCGCGTCCACGTCCAGGCCGACGGGCTTCTGCAACCCGCCGGGGCCTTCGTCGTCGCCGATCCGGTACGCTCGGCCATTGGGCACATCGAACACCTGCACGAACCGCTGGGCGGTGTCCGAGACGAAGATCCTACCCCGATGGACCGTCACACCGTAAGGTTTGGCCAGGCCCTCGCCCAGGCGCGCCTCCCCGGTCACGAAGCGCCGGAACCCGCCCGCCTGGGTCTCGGGGATCACGTCCGCCGTGCTGTAGATGGTACGCTCATAGTAGAAGCGCACGGGGTCAGGCGGGGGCGGAAACAGCAGCGGCTCCGGTTTCGCGACCGGCGTCTCGGGAATCGCCGCGCATCCGCCCAGGAGAACGACCGCGAAGAGAAGCAGCCATGGCGCCGGAAGCCGCTTGCGAGCGCGGCGGGACCCGCATTCCGGGGAGCGCGAGCCCCGTGCCGCGGCAGGCATGAAGGACGCCGCCGAATCGTCCGGCCGCCCTTCGGCCGACGTACCGCCCGATTTCTTTACCGCGCGGCACCCGACCGGCCGATACCGGATGCCTTCCCGGCCCACGTGGATCAAGGCAATCTCCTCCGCTACCTGCGCCGATCCGACCTTCCGATGGGGTGACTGCTAGCAATCCATGTGCCAATCGGCGGGACGCCGCGCCGGGCAAAGAACTTGCTTAACCGGCCAGGTGCCGGAAGAACCGCAACCCTCTCGCGATGAACGAACCCCTTCGAATCCCGACGCCGCCGGCTCGGGCGCCCCGGGCGGCGCTCGCGCTCGCCGTCGCCCTGCTCGCCGCCAGCGCCCATGCGCCCGCGGCTCCGCAAACAAAGACCATCGATCCCGGGCTGCTCTACCATAACTACTGCTCGGTGTGTCACGGCGACCGCGGCGACGGCAGGAGCCGCGCCTCCCGCAGTCTCTCGCCGCCGCCGTACGATTTCACCGGCGAGCGGGCGCGAAGGGAGCTGACCCGGGAGCGCGTGATCGCCGTGATAACCCACGGCAAGCCGGGCACGGCCATGGTGGGCTGGAGCGCCCAGCTCAACGAGCGCGAAATCGCGGCCCTGGCGGACTACCTGATGGCGAACTTCGTCCAGCCGGGAAAAAAGGTCGAGCCAACCCGCGGGCGCCAGGTCTACGCCCGCCACTGCGCGGTCTGCCATGGCGACGACGGGCGCGGCGGGCGCTACGGCGCAGGGCTCGCCCGCAAGCCCCGCGACTTTACCGCGCCCGAAGCGCGCGGTCTCACCCGGGAGGCCATGATCGAGGCGGTGACTCAAGGCAAGCCTGGAACGCCCATGGCGGGCTTTGCGTCCCAGCTTTCCAAGAACGACATCGCCGCCGTGGTGGATTTCGTGCGGGCAGAGTTCATGTCCGCGCCCCTTTCGGGCGTCTCGGGCAGCCGCGCCCACGGCGGGCGGGAAGCCGACGCCGCCCAGCCCGCCCATGCCGACCGGTCGCTGCCGTTCGCCAAGGGGCTTCAGGGAAACGTCCAGCGCGGCGCGAAGCTGTATCAACGCAACTGCGTTGCCTGTCACGGGGAAAAGGGCGACGGCCAGGGCCCGCGGGCCTATTTCATATTCCCAAAGCCGAGAAACTTTCTCGAGCCCGCCGCCCGCGCTCGATACAACCGCCCCGCCCTGTTCGCCGGCGTCGCCTACGGACGGACCGGCACCGAAATGCCGGCCTGGAACAAGGTGCTCACCGACCAGGAGATCGCCGACGTATCGGAGTACGTGTTCCAGACCTTCGTCCAGCCCCAGGCGCAGCTCGGCAAGACACGGCGATGAGGGCCGTGGTCGCGGCGCTGGCCCTGGTGGTCCTGGCAGTCGCCGCCTGCGGCGGGGAACCGCCGGGCAGCGCCTCGAAAACGCTGACAGAGCGCGGCCGGGCGGTTTATAACTCCCGCTGCTATTTCTGCCACGGCTACGCGGGCGATGCCAACACGCTTGCCGCAACCTACCTGTCCCCGCCGCCGCGGGATTTCACGGCGCCCGGGACGGCGCTCACCCGCGAGCGGGTGTTGGCCGTCCTGCGCGGCGGCCGGCCGGGCACGGCGATGAAACCCTTCGCGGGCATCCTTAGCGAGGAGGAGATGGCGGCGGTCGCGGCGTTCGTGATCGACGAATTCGTGCGCCATCGCCGGCCCAATACGCGCTACCACATCCCCGAAAACGGCTGGCCCGACCACGAACGATTCAGCGCCGCGTTTCCGTTCGCCACCGGGGAGCTGGCCCTCGACACGCCCTGGGAGCAGCTCACGGACGTTCAGGCCGAGGGCAAGCGGCTGTTCCTGGCCGCGTGCGTGAGCTGCCACGACCGGGCCCGCGTCGCCGACGAAGGCCCTCCTTGGGATGCGCGCCCGCTCTCCTATCCCCGCAACGGATACGTCCCCGGCGGCGGGCCCGTCGACGCCATGAGCAGCGCCACGCCGTTCGCCATGCACGATGTGGCGCCCAGGCTCGCCGGGCTCACGGCCCTGGAATCGAAAGGAGAAGCCCTCTACCAGGCCAACTGCGCCTTCTGTCACGCCGCCGACGGAACGGGCAGGAACTGGATCGGGCAGTTCCTCGAACCGCACCCAAGGGATCTCACGAACCCCCAGGCGATGGCCGGCATGACGCGCGAGCGCCTGGCGGCCACGATCCGGGAAGGGCTGCCGGGCACTTCGATGCCGGCGTGGAAGCACGTGCTCAGCGATGAGGACGTCAATGCGATCGTCGCGTACGTGAACCGGGCGTTCCATCCGCTGCCGGATGGAGGCCACTGAGAGCTGGACCGCGAATTCGTTAGGACCAACGCCCGCCCTCGGATCCACGTCAAAGCGCCGGCCTGCAACGGCACGCCATGCTGCGCCCCCATGACAGCCCTTCCCCTCCGGTCCCTGAAGGGGCGTTCCTTGTTGCCCATCGATGTGAAGAAAGGCTTGTTCTTCCGCGGGGCGGAGCGCCTGCCCTTCGGCTCCGCGATCCGCCCGGTACGGCAGCTGATCGAGTCTCTGCTGGGAGATCTTGACCCGGCGCCGGCGTAGGCGCGAGCCTCGATTATTCCTCGAGCGCCAGTTTCAAACCGCGCCGGGCCGCCATGGAGGCGCCGAGGCGGCGGATCTGCTCGGCGGTGAGCAACCGGGCGGCCGCGGGCAGGAGCTCCCGCTCCTCCCGCTCGATATGGGGCAGGTACAGGGCCTGGAAGCGCAGGGCCAGGTCCCGGTCCAGCTCCGCCCCGTTCCCGTCCCGGATGGCGGCGAGGGGCTCCCGGATCTCGGCCCACAGCCGCTCCATTCGCCGGTGGTCCGCCCGCAGCTCGGCGATGAGTCGTTCCAGCGCCTCCCGCGCTTCCCCGGCCATCTCCAGCACCACCGGAAACAGGTCCTGCTCCTCGTCCTGGTGGTGCTTCACCCCGGCGTCGTCGAAATAGGACAGGATCTGGCGCGCCGCCAGGCGGGCGTCCTCGTCCAGCCCTTGGTCCCGCAGATGGTCCGCCAGCCGCAGCAACAGAACGCAACGGCTCTCGACCCGGTCGTGGCACGCTTCCAGCAGCGCCAGGGGCTGGTCGAAGCCCGGCGCAGAACGGGGCAAAGCGCTCATGATGATGGACTCGCTCGTTCTGGAAATTTTCAGCAATTCAACGCCTGCTTTGCAACTGGCCAGGCTGGGCCAGGATTCCTCCCGCCTGTTTCACGGGGTCTGCCTAACGGGCAGACCTTTCCCGGCCTCTTCCGTTCCCTTGAGGACCGGAAGGATCCGACCGGCGAACACGGCGAGCCCCAGCCACATGCCGAGGCTTCCCGCGACGGCGAGCCACCGGGACCCCAGGAGGAATCCCGAGGCATAGGCCACGACGCCCGCATGGGCGAGGGCGAGCTGGAGCCAGGCCCAGGCCCCGCCGCGGATGGGGTTGCCGGTGAACCGGGGCAGCATGTGGGCGCCCAGCCCGTAGATCAGCATCAAGACGAAACCGGCGCCGAACAGGTGCATGGCGACCGGCCGGGTGGCTCCGCCGGCGAGGAGGGATCCTTGGAGCAGCAGGGCCAGGCCGGAGAGGACCAGGTAGCCCATCGCCGAGACCACGAAGGCCCGGTTGTCTCTGGACAGCATCATGCCGGCGTGATAGGCGCGCCCCTTGGGCCGGGGAGGCGCGGCCGCCACCAGGGCCCGTGCCTCCGCCGGCGATTGCACCCCCACCGCCGCCAGCTTCCCGTCGATCACCACCGCCGGCACGGTCTTGAGCCGCAGGCGCGAGGCGAGCTCGCGCCCTTCCGGCTGGGCCAGATCCAGCACCGCGAAGCGGATGTCCCTCTCTTCCGCCACCTGCCGCCACACCGCCTCGGCGTTGGAGCAGGTGGGGCACCACTCGGACACCAGGAGCTGCACCGTGATCCTGGCCCCGGGGGAGCCCCCATCGCCCGCGCCTGCCGGCCGGCTGCTCATTGGGCGCACCGCATGCACTGGACGTCGTAGCGGTCGATCCAGGCCTTGAGCTTCTCCACCGCCTCCGCCCCGGTGACCAGGTGCTCCAGCGCCCGCTCCGGCACGTCGGGCTTCATCTTGACCAGCCACGCGTCGCCGTAGGGGGCGATGTTGATCAGGCCCGGATCGGCCAGCACCCGGTCGTTGACCGCCACGATGACGCCGTCGAAGGGCGCCGGGATGCCGCCTGCCCACTTGCCCGATTCCAGCCGCGCCAGGGGCTTCTTCCATTTGCGGTGGGTGCCCACGGGCTTCAGGGTCACGTACTGCACCCGCCCGGCCATGGTCTGGGACGGGTCGGTGATGCCGATGCGGTAAGTGCCGTCGGGCTCCGGCGCCACCCAGAGGTAATCCAGGTCATACCAGAGTTCGGGAGGAAGCTCGCAGCCCCGGTATTCGGTCATCGGGCATCCAGGGGCGAGCGCAGCCGCACGCTGAAAACCATGTTGACGGCGAAGAGGGCCATGGCGGCGACGCTCAGTAGCCCGCCGATCGCCACCAGGGCATCCAGGGTGCCGAGCCAGCCGGCCACCATGACCGGCAATCCCCCATTGGCCAGCCAGAACTGCAAGCTGGCCAGCTTCTCCGAGCGCAAGGGATAGCCGCCGAAGCGGGGGATCACGTGGAGCCCCACCCCGTAGATGGTCATGAGAGTGAGGCCCAGCAGCATCAAATGGCCGTGGGCCCGGGGAACGTTGCCCGGCACGAGCCCCGGGTGGATCAAGTGGGCGAGGGCCAGCAGGCCCCCGGCGAGCCCCCACAGGAGCCCCATGACGACGAAGCGCTTGTTTCGGCGGTGCATCGCGGCGAGCAAACTTGGGAATTTCGGAAAAGCGCAAGCCGGCGCGGGCCTTACCCGCCCGCGCCGGGTTCTTATTTAACACCGGAAAAGGGGGCGGGCCCTTGATCTAGCTCAAAGCGTCGGCCGCCGGGCGAGACTGCGCGCCCGCACGATCTGGTACGGCCGGAACAGGTAGGCCACCGCGGCGAAGCCGCTCCACACGTGCACCAGCCGGGAGAACGGGAACAGCAGGAACAAGGTCATCCCGAAGAACATGTGGACCTTGAAGACGAGGGGCGCGCCCGCCATCACCTCCGCGGCGCCGCTGCGGAAGGTGACGATGCGCTGGGCCCACTCCGAGAGCGCCAGCATGAGGCCGCCGTCCGGGTGCTGCGCTGAGAAATAGATGCTGACGAGTCCCAAGGACAAGGTGATCAGGATCCAGAACAGCACCACAAAGTCCATCGTGCTGCTCACGGCACGGATGCGCGGCTCCGCAAGCCGGCGATGGATGAGTAGCACCAGGCCGGCGAAGCACATCGCGCCGGCGATGCCGCCGGAGACCATCGCGAGGAGCTGCTTGGCCCCGGCGCTGAGGAACGGTTCGTAGACCCAATGGGGCGTCAGCAAGCCCACCAGGTGCCCGAAGAACAGGAACAAAATGCCCAAGTGGAACAGGTTGCTGCCCCACCGAAGCTGGCCGCGGCGCAGGAGCTGGGAGGAGTCGCTCTTCCAGGTGTACGGCTCCCGGTCGAAGCGGATCAGGCTGCCCAGCAGGAACACGGTCAGGGCGATGTAGGGATAGATGCCGAACAGAAACTGATGGAGGTAAGCCATGGTCTTTTCCTCGTCGATTGACTAACGGGCAGCCCTCTGTAGCCGGCCGTGGAATTGCACCACCGATGGAGTGCCTGCGGCGGCTTTTCCGCAGGCGGCGCCCGCGGATGGCGTCCCGGGCCCGAAGGTCACCGGCTCTTCCGCCCAGGCCGCGTCCAGGGCCTCCAGGCTTGACTCGTCCGGCGCCTCCTCCCGGGCACCATCCCCCAGGGGTTCCTCGCCGGCCAGGGCCAGCAGGGCGCCGAACACCGTGGCGTAGGGGCTCGAGCGCCGGCCCAGGCGATGGTGCACCACGGCGAGCACGTGCCCTGTCTCCTGGAGGAGATCCCGGGCTTCGTCCGGTTCGCATTGGGACAGGTATTCCAAAAACGCCGGCAGGTAGTCGGGCAGCTCGTCCCCGACGAGCTGCAGGCCCTTGGACGCGTACAGCCGCTTCAGGTCCACCATGGCCTGGCCCCGGTCCCGGGATTCCCCGTGCACGTGCTCGAAAAGGTAAAGGGAAACCGCCTTGCTGCGATCGAACAGGCCCACGTAGCGTTCCTGGAGCTCGTATAGATCAGTGTTCTGCAACTCCGCCATGAAAGCCAGCAGCCGTGCCCGCTCATCGCGAGGCAATAGCGCTTCGGTCTCTATCGCCTGCGCGAGCTCGGGCAAAGCCTCGATCAGCGCATCGTCGGGATAGCCGAGCAGCGCCCCGAGCACCTGGTAGGTCTTCATTTCGCCACCTCCTTGAGGGGGATCACCCGCTTCTTGCCGCCGAAGAGACTCGGCTTGGAAGCGCCGTCCGAGCAGCCGTTGCCGAAGGTGAAGCCGCAAGAGGAACGCAGGTTGAAAGCATCCTCCGCGTACTCGCGATGGGTGGTGGGGATCACGAACCGGTCCTCGTAGTTGGCGATGGCCATGATGCGGTACATCTCCTCCACCTGGGCTTCGGAAAGATCCACCCGCCGCAGCAGGTTCGCGTCGACCTTGCCCTCCACGTGCTTGCACCGCATGTAAGCGCGCATGGCGAGCATGCGCTCCAGAGCGAGCTTGACTGGCGCTTCGTCACCTGCGGTGAGCAGATTGGCCAGGTACTTGAGGGGAATGCGGAGCTGGGACACGTCCGGCAGCACCCCATCGGAGGCCAGGTGACCGGCGCTGGCCGCCGACTGGATCGGAGAAAGCGGCGGGACGTACCAGACCATCGGCAGCGTGCGGTACTCCGGGTGCAGGGGAAGAGCCACCTTCCACTGCACCGCCATCTTGTACACCGGCGAGGCTTGGGCGGCCTGGATCCACGCCTCCGGAACGCCGTCGGCCCGGGCCTGCTCGATCACCTCGGCGGCGAAGGGGTCGAGGAAGATGCCGAGCTGGGCCCGGTACAGGCTCTTCTCGTCCTCCACGCTCGCCGTCTCCTGGATGCGGTCGGCGTCGTAGAGCAGCACGCCCAGGTAGCGGATGCGCCCGACGCAGGTCTCGGAGCACACGGTGGGCTGGCCCGCCTCGATGCGCGGGTAGCAGAAGATGCACTTCTCCGCTTTGCCGGACTGCCAGTTGAAGTAGATCTTCTTGTAGGGACAGCCGGAGACGCACATGCGCCAGCCGCGGCACTTGTCCTGGTCGATGAGGACGATGCCGTCCTCCTCCCGCTTGTAGATGGAGCCCGAGGGGCAGGCGGCGACGCAGGTCGGGTTCAGGCAGTGCTCGCACAGCCGCGGCAGGTACATCATGAAGGTGTTCTCGAACTGGCCGTAGATCTCCTTCTGCACCTGGTCGAAATTCTTGTCCTTCGAGCGCTTGGCGAACTCGCCCCCCAGGATCTCCTCCCAGTTGGGCCCCCATTCGATTCTCTCCATCCGCTCGCCGGTGATGAGCGATCTCGGGCGGGCCACCGGCGCGGTCTCGGAGAGGGGGGCGTTGTGCAGGTGCTCGTAGTCGAAGGTGAACGGCTCGTAGTAGTCGTCGATCTCCGGCAGGTCGGGATTGGCGAAGATGGAAGAAAGCACCCGCCAGCGGGGCCCGATGCGCGGCACGATCTCGCCGTTGGACAGGCGCTTCCAGCCGCCCTTCCACTTGTCCTGGTTCTCCCACTCCTTGGGGTAGCCGACGCCGGGCTTGGTCTCCACGTTGTTGAACCACGCGTATTCCATGCCGGGGCGCGAGGTCCACACGTTCTTGCAGGTGACGGAGCAGGTGTGGCAGCCGATGCACTTGTCCAGGTTCAACACCATCCCGATCTGGGCTCTGACTTTCATTTCATGTCTCCTGGGTTTTCATGCGCCGGCTTGCGCGTGGGGCCGGTCGAGCCAGTCCACCCTGGCCATCTTGCGCACGATGATGAACTCGTCCCGGTTGGAGCCCACGGTGCCGTAGTAGTTGAAGCCGTAGCTCTGCTGGGCGTAGCCGCCGATCATGTGGGTGGGCTTGGGGCAGGCGCGGGTCACCGAGTTGTGGATGCCGCCCCGCAGGCCGGTCACTTCCGATCCCGGGGTGTTCACGATCTTCTCCTGGGCGTGGTACATGAGGACCATGCCCTGCGGCACCCGCTGGGACACCACCGCCCGGGCGGTGAGCGCCCCGTTCAGGTTGTAGGCCTCGATCCAGTCGTTGTCCTCGATGCCGGCCCTGCGGGCGTCGGCCTCCGAGATCCACACGATGGGGCCGCCCCGGGACAGGGTCAGCATCAGCAGGTTGTCGGTGTAGGTGGAGTGGATGCCCCACTTCTGGTGGGGCGTGATGAAGTTGAGCACCACCTCGGGATGGCCGTTGCCCCGCTTGCCCAGGAGCTCGCGCACCGTCTTGGTGTCGATGGGCGGCTTGTAAGCGACCAGCGCCTCGCCGAAAGCCCGCATCCACGGATGGTCCTGGTAGAGCTGCTGGCGCCCGGTGAGGGTGCGCCAGGGAATCAGCTCGTGCACGTTGGTATAGCCGGCGTTGTAAGACACGTGCTCGCTCTCCAGGCCCGACCAGGTGGGCGAGGAGATGATCTTGCGGGGCTGGGCCTGCAGGTCGCGGAAGCGGATCTTGTCCTCCTCCCGCGGGAGCGCCAGGTGCGCGTGGTCGCGCCCGGTGATCTTGGACAGGGCCTCCCAGGCCTTGACCGCCACCTCGCCGTTGGTTTCGGGGGCGAGGTACAGGATCACCTCCGCCGCGTCGATGTCGCTTTCGATCCGGGGCAGCCCCTTGGACACCCCCTCCTCGGCCACCGTGGAGTTGAGCTTTGCCAGCCCCTTCACCTCCTGCTCAGTGTTCCAGCCGATGCCCTTGCCGCCGTTGCCCAGCCTGGCCATGAGGGGACCCAGGGCGGTGAATTTTTTGTAGGTGTTGGGATAGTCCCGCTCCACCACCGTCATCTGGGGCCCGGTCTTCCCCGGGATCAGGTCCACCTCGCCCTTCTTCCAGTCCTTGACCTCCAAGGGCTGGGCCAGCTCGGCGGGCGTGTCGTGCAGGAGCGGCGCAAGCACCAGGTCCTTTTCCACCCCCAGGTGCCCCACCGCCAGCTCGGAGAACTTGCGGGCGATGCCCTTGTAGATCTCCCAGTCGCTGCGGGCCTGCCATGCCGGATCCACCGCCGCCGACAGGGGATGGATGAAGGGGTGCATGTCGGAGGTGTTGAGGTCGTTCTTCTCGTACCAGGTGGCCGTCGGCAGCACGATGTCCGAGTACAGGCAGGTGGTGGACATGCGGAAGTCCAGGGTCACCAGCAGGTCCAGCTTGCCTTCCGGCGCCTGGTGGCGCCACACCACTTCCAGCGGCTTCTCGTCCCCCGTATCGCCAAGGTCCTTGCCCTGCACCCCGTGCTGGGTGCCCAGCAGATGCTTGAGGAAGTACTCGTGGCCCTTGCCCGAGGAGCCCAGGAGGTTGGAGCGCCAGACGAACAGGTTCCTCGGGAAGTTCACCGGATTGTCCGGGTCCTCGCAGGAAAGCTTGAGGCTGCCTTCTTTGAGGGCCTTCACCGCGTAATCCTTGGGATCCATCCCCGCCGCGGCCGCGGCCCGGGTGACCTCCAGCGGATTCGCCGCGAGCTGGGGGGCGGAGGGCAGCCAGCCCATGCGCTCGGCGCGCACGTTGAAATCGATGAGGCTGCCGCGATAGTCCTCCGGGCTGGCGAGGGGCGACAGGATCTCGGACACCTTGAGCTTCTCGTAGCGCCACTGGTCGGTGTGGGCGTAGAAGAAGGACGTGGAGTTCATGTGCCGCGGCGGCCGGCTCCAGTCCAGGGCGAAGGCGAGCGCGGTCCAGCCGGTCTGGGGCCGCAGCTTCTCCTGCCCCACGTAGTGGGCCCAGCCGCCGCCCGACTGGCCAACGCAGCCGCAGAACACCAGCATGTTGATGACCGCCCGGTAGTTCATGTCCATGTGGTACCAGTGGTTCATGGCCGCGCCGATGATGATCATGGACTTGCCGCGGGTCTTGTCGGCGTTGTCAGCGAACTCCCGGGCCACCTGGATCACCCGGTCGCGGGGGATGCCGGTAATGCGCTCCTGCCATGCCGGCGTGTAGGGTACGTCGTCATCATAGGACGCGGCCACGTTGGCGCCTCCCAGACCGCGGTCGAGTCCGTAATTGGCCATCATCAAGTCATAGACCGTGGCCACCAGCGTCTCGCCGTCGGCCAGCTCGATCCGCTTCGCCGGGAGATTGCGCAGCAGCACCTCGTCGTTCGGGTTGTGGGGGAAGTGCTCGTGGGGACGACCCCCGAAGTAGGGGAACGCCACCGGCACCACCGCGTCATGCCAGCCCAGCAGCGTGAGCCGGGCGCTGATATCGTTTCCGGTGCGGGCGTCCTTCTGCTCTAGGTTCCACTTGCCCGTCTCGCCCCAGCGGAAGCCGATGCTGCCGAGGGGGACCGCCAGCTCGCCGGTCAGCTCGTCGAACGCCACCGTCTTCCACTCGGGGTTATTGTCCTGGCCCAGCTTGTCGGCGAAGTCGGAAGCACGCACCAGCCGGTCCGCCACGTAGCCCTTCCCCTTCTTCTTGAGCAGCACCAGGAACGGCAGGTCGGTATAGCGCCGGGCGTAGTCGCGGAAATACTCGCTCTTGCCCGAGAGATGGAACTCCTTGAGGATCACGTGCCCCATGGCCATGCCGAGGGCCGCGTCTGTGCCCTGCTTCGCCGGCAGCCACAGGTCGCAGAGCTTCGCCACCTCGGAGTAGTCGGGGGTCACCGCCACCGTCTTCGCGCCCTTGTAGCGCACTTCGGTGAAGAAGTGGGCGTCGGGCGTGCGGGTCTGGGGAACGTTAGAGCCCCAGGCGATGAGATAGGTGGCGTTGTACCAGTCGGCCGATTCCGGCACATCGGTCTGCTCGCCCCAAGTCTGGGGGCTGGAGGGGGGCAGGTCGCAGTACCAGTCGTAGAAGCTCATGCACACGCCGCCGATCAGGGACAGGTAACGGCTTCCCGCGGCGTAGGACACCATGGACATGGCGGGGATTGGTGAAAAGCCGATCACCCGGTCGGGGCCGTATTTCTTGATGGTATAGACGTTGGCCGCGGCGATGATCTCGTTCACCTCGTCCCAGGTCGCGCGCACGAAGCCGCCCAGGCCCCGCACCGATTTGAAGGCGCGCGCCTTGGCCGGGTCCTCGACGATGCTCGCCCAGGCCTCCACGGGCGCCGACTTCTGCCGCGCCTCGCGCCAGAGTTTCATGAGCCGCCCGCGCACCATGGGGTACTTGAGCCGGTTGCCGCTGTAGAGGTACCAGGAATAGCTGGCGCCCCTGGCACAGCCCCGCGGCTCGTGGTTGGGCATGTCGGGGCGGGTGCGCGGATAATCGGTCTGCTGGGTCTCCCAGGTGACGATGCCGCCCTTGACGTAGATCTTCCAGCTGCACGATCCAGTGCAGTTGGTGCCGTGGGTAGAGCGCACGATCTTGTCGTGCTGCCAGCGCGTGCGATAGGCGTCCTCCCAGGCGCGATCCTCGTCGGTGACAACCCCGTGCCCGTCCGCGAAGGTGGGCCGGTCCTTGGCGAAATACTTCAGCCGATCCAGAAAGTGACTCATCGATTTCTCCGTGAAGCGTGGTCCGTGACTCGGGAAGGGGGAGGCGGCGTCGATAGACCCCCGCCTTTTCCCCGTGGCGCCGTCAGCACGGCACCTCCGCGTGCTTGCGGGAATAGAACCACCACGTCACCGCAATGCAGGTGGCGTAGAAGGCGATGAAGACCCAGAGCGCCGCCTCGGGCCCGCCACTCAGGGCGATGGACGTACCGTAGGATTTGGGGATGAAGAAGGCGCCGTAGGCCGCCACCGCCGAGCTGAATCCTAGGACCGCCGCCGCCTCCTTGCCGGCGCGGCGCGCCGCTTCCACCTGGGCCGCCTGGCCCTGTCCCGCGCTCCAGCGCTCATGCAAGGTGCGGAAGATGACAGGAATCATGCGGAACGTGGAGCCGTTGCCGATACCGGTGGTGAGAAACAGCAACATGAACATGGCGAAGAAGCCTGCGAAGTCGCCGTCCATCGGTCCCCAGGGCAGAGCCAGAGTCCCAGCCGTTTCCTTGGGCAGGAAGTACAGCACCCCGACCACCGCCAGCGCCATCACGATAAAGTTCCAGAACGTCACCCGCGCGCCGCCCAGCTTGTCCGACATCCAGCCGCCCACGGGGCGGATCAAGGCACCCACCAGGGGACCGAGGAAAGCGTACTGCAGGGGGTCCACGCCCGGGAACTGGGTCTTGATGAGGAGCGGGAAGCCGGCCGAATAGCCGATAAACGAGCCGAAGGTGCCGATATAGAGCCAGCACATGAGCCAGTTGTGCTTGCGGCGGAAGATCACCGCCTGCTCCGCCAGGGACGCCTTGGCCGAGGCGATGTCGTTCATGCCGAACCAGGCGGCCAGGGTGGAGGCAAGGATGAAGGGCACCCAGATGAAGCCCGCGTTCTGTAGCCACATCGGCCTGGTCACCTCTCCCTTCACCCAGGTCTGGGGCTCGCCGCCGAGGGCGCCGAACACCGCGGTGGTGATAACCAGGGGCACGACGAACTGCACCACCGACACGCCCAGGTTCCCCAGGCCGGCGTTGAGCCCCAGGGCTGTGCCCTGGCTCGACTTGGGGAAGAAAAAGCTGATGTTGGCCATGCTGGAGGCGAAGTTGCCGCCGCCGAAGCCGCACAGCAGGGCGATCACCAGGAACGTCATGTAAGACGTCTGCGGATCCTGGACCGCGAAGCCCATCCACACGGCTGGGATCGCCAGCGACGCCGTGGAGATGGTGGTCCACAGCCGGCCGCCGAAGATGGGCACCATGAAGGAGTAGAAGATGCGCAGGGTCGCTCCAGACAGCCCTGGTACCGCCGCCAGCCAGAAGAGCTGGTTGGTGGTGAACTGGAAGCCGATGAGAGGGAGGTTCACCACCACCACGCTCCAGACCATCCATACGGCGAAGGCCAGCAGCAGCGCCGGGATGGAGATCCAGAGGTTGCGCGTGGCGATTCGCTTGCCCTTGGTCTGCCAGAACGCCCGGTCTTCCGGGTTCCAGGTGGTCAACACGTGGGTTGCCATGATCCTCTCCTTTTATAAGTGGAAACCGCGCTTACCTCGGCGCCAGCGCCGGGGCGCTGGCCTTGCCGTTGCGCCGCGCCGGGACGATCTCGCTCCAGTACATCCATACCAAGGACACCAGGGTCACGCCCCAGAGCAGCATGAAAATGCTGGAGCGCACGCCGGTCACATCCACCAGCGCCCCGAACATGATGGGCAGGAGAAAGCCCCCTAGCCCACCTACCAGCCCCACGACCCCGGAAATGACGCCGATGTTCTCGGGATACTGGTCCGAGATGTACTTGAATACGGAGGCCTTGCCGAAGCCCCAGGCGATGCCCACCACAAACAGCAGCGCGGTGAACACCCAGGCATCGAGTCCGATGGTGATCGACAGCGGCCCGCGGATGGTCTGGATGGTCATCTCGGTCTGGGGATAGGACATGAAGAACAGGCATACCCATGAGATCAGCATGACCCACCAGGTCACCGGGTGGGCGCCGTAGCGGTCGGACAGCCAGCCACCGGCGGCCCGGATCACGCCCGAGGGCAGGACGAAGATGGAGGCGATCAGCGCCGCCGTCTGGATGCCGAAGCCGTACTCGTTGATGTAGTACTTGGTCATCCACAGGCTCAGCGCCACGTAGCCGCCGAACACGATGGAGTAGTACTGGCACAGCTTCCACACGTTGGGGTCCTTGAGCGCCTTGAGCTGGTCCCGGAAGGTGACGCTGGAGTGCACGTGGTGGGCCTTGTCGGTGTAGGTGAACAGCCAGAACAGGACCACAGTGACGAGCATGGCCACGGCGTAGACCTTGGGCACCATCTGCCAGCCGTAGGCCACCACCAGGGTGGGGGCCACGAACTTGGTGAGGGCGGCGCCTGCGTTGCCGGCGCCGAAGATGCCCATGGCGAAGCCCTGCCGGCTCTTACTGAACCAGCGGGCCACGTAGGCGATGCCCACCGAGAAGGAACCACCAGCCAGACCGACGAACAGCCCCAGCACCAGGTACTGCCAGAACTCGTTGGCGTAGGAGAGCAGATAGATGGGTACCACGGTGGACAGCATCAAAGCCAGGAACACGATGCGGCCGCCATACTTGTCGGTGAGCATCCCCAGGGGCAGCCGGATCAGGGAGCCGGTGAGGATCGGGGTCGCTGCCAACAGACCGAACTGGGTCTCGTTCAGCCCGAGGGTTTCCTTGATCGGGATGCCGATGATGGAGAACATCACCCAGACCGCGAAGCACACAGTAAAGGCGAAGGTGCTCGCCGCGAGCACCGACAGTTGTTTGTACGCCTGGCTTGCCATGATCGTCTCCTGGCTCGTGCCGTGACCCGCCGCTTTTCCCGCCGGGTCACGATCCCTTGAACGATGATGGCAGGTTACGGGGTCCGGGCGCCGGCGCCTATTCGGCGAAAGGCGGAAAGCGTCGAGGCGGTGGGAGGATGAGCCCCCGCCGGAGGAGGGAGGCAAGCGGCGGCCGGAATCCACCGAAAGGACTAGTTCTTGGGGACAGTGGGGACCGCGGGGCTTTGACTTACAATGCCTTGGAGATTCCCTGAAACGCCCGCGGCCCCGCCGCACGTTCAGGGATTCATGACCCAAGACCGCGAGAGGAGAAGGCCATGGCGAAAGACAAAGCCCCCAAGGTTTACCTGCAGCTCAAGAAGACCCACGACCAAATTTTCGAGGCCCTGGAGCAACTGGGCCAGAGAGTGCGGGAGGCCGGCCCCCTGGATGAAAAGACCAGCCAGTTGGTGCAGCTCGCGGCGGCCGCCGCGACCCGGTCCGAAGGCGCCGTGCACAGCCACGTGCGGCGTGCGCTTGCCGCGGGCGCCACGCGCGAGGAGATCCATCACGCGCTGCTGCTGCTCATCAGCACGATCGGCTTTCCGCACGTGGTGGCGGCGATCACCTGGGCCGAGGACGTCATCGGCAAGAAGTAGCGCCGCGGGGCCCGATGGCCCGGGGAAAGGAGCTACTGTTTCGGCACCAGCCCCTGCTCCACCGCGTACACGGCCGCCTGCACCCGGCTGGAGAGGTTGAGCTTGCGCAGGATGTGCTGGACGTGGATCTTGACGGTGCTTTCGGCCAGATGGAGGGCGCGGCCGATTTCCTTGTTGCTCGCGCCGCGGGCGAGCAGCGCCAGGATTTCCCGCTCCCGGGGGCTCAGCTTGTCCCGCTCCGCCGCGGAAGCCGGCGCGTCGCCCCGGGCGAAGCCCTGGATTCCCTGGAGGAGCTTCCCGGTCATCTGGGGCGACATCACCGGCTCGCCCCGGGCGGCGCGGCGGATGCTGTCCACCAGGTGCTCGGTCTCGATGTTCTTGAGCAGGTAGCCGCGGGCCCCCGCCTTGAGGCTTTCCATCAGGTCCTCGGCGTCCTCCGACACGGTGAGCATCACCACCTGCACCTCGGGCATCTCTTCCAGCAGGAGCTTCAAGGTATCGCGCCCGCTCAAGCCCGGCATGTGCAGGTCCAGCAGCACCACGTGGGGCTTGAGCTGCTTGGCCCGCTTGACGCCCTCCAGCCCGTCGGCGGCCTCGCCCACCACCTCGATGCCCTCCTGGCGCGAAAGCAGGGCCTTCACGCCGCTGCGGAAGAGGGCGTGGTCGTCGACCAGCAGAACCCGCACCTTTTCCGTCACGCCGCCTCCCGTTGCGCCACCGGGAGCGTGAGCGTCACGCGCGTCCCCTTCCCCGGGGCCGAGCTCACCTCGAGCTTGCCGCCGATGCGGTGGGCCCGCTCCCGCATGATCTTCAAGCCCACGTGGCCGTCGCCCTTGTCCAGCACCTGCCGGGCGTCGAACCCCTGCCCGTTGTCCACCACGTCGAAGCGGTAGTAGCGCCCCCGCTCCATCTCCACCCGCACTTCGGTGGCCTGGGCGTGCTTGCGCACGTTGGACAAGGCCTCCTGCACGATGTGCAGCACCTGGAGCTGCTGCTCCGGCGCGAGCGGCATGCCCATGCCGCTCGCCCGCAGCCGGCTGGAAATCCCCGTCTGTCCTTCGAACTTCTCCAAAGCGCTTTTGAGGGCCTCCTCCATGTCCACCGCGCCGGAGCGCAGCCGGAAGTGGACCAGCAGCTCCCGCACGTCGTCGTAGCTTTCCTGGATGCCTTCCCGGATCTGGGCCAGCTCCTCCAGCGCCCGCTCGCAGTCCGCCTTCTTGATGGACTGCTCCAGCATCTGCGCCTGCAAATTAAGAAACGCCAGGGACTGGGCGATGGAGTCGTGCAGCTCCTGGGCGAGGAGGTTGCGCTCCTCGGAGACCGCCAGCTCCCGCTCCCGGGACACCAGGCGCTGGTTCTCGATGGCGATGCCCAGGTGCTGGCCCAGGGTTTCCAGCATGTGGCGCTCCTGGGGGGTGAACTCGCGCCCGCGGCGGAAATACAGGTTGAACAATCCCAGCACCTGCTTGTGGGCCCGGATCGGGAAGACCGACACCGAGGCGAACCCCACCTGCTGGCATTTGTACAGCATGTCGGGAGGCGGGCTCGCGGCGAACACCTGCACCACGGACTGGCCCTGCTGGATGGACTCGCCGCACAGGCATTCGCCCACCCGCAGGCAGCGCTCCTCGGAGGCGAACTGGGGATCGAGCCCCTCGTACACGTACAGGTGGATCTGCTCCGTCTTCGGGTCCACCATCCGCACCGATCCCCCGTCGGCCTGGAACACCGCCATGAGCTTCTCCAGAAAGCCGCGGCACAGCGTCTCGATGTCGGCCGGCTCGTTGAGGAAGGTGGACACGTCGTAGAGGATGGCGAGCTCCCGGTTCTTGTCCTCCAGCCGCTGGGTCTTGTCCTGCACCCGCCGCTCCAGGGTGGCGTAGAGGTCCTGGAGGTGGTCGGCCATGCGGTTGAAGCCCCGGGCCAGGTCGCCGAACTCGTCGTCGCTTTCCACCGGCACCCGCGCCGTGAAGTCCTCCCGCTCCATGCGCTGCACGCCCTCCTGCAGGCTCATCACCGGGCGGATCACGAACAGGAAGACCAGGTAGATGAGGATGATCGTGCCGGCGATGGCCAGCGCCAGGAGCCCCAATTGCAGGGTCTCCAGGAGGGTCGTGTTGCCCGAGCTCGCCCGCTCGATGGCGCGCACCAGGGAATCGATCCGGTGGACGAAGGCGTCCACCTCGGGCCGGTACCGGGCCACCCGCCGGGCCTGGTCCGCCGGGTCGGCGGTGGCCAGGATTTCCTCGATCCGCGGCCTGATCCGCTGGGACCAGGCGGACTGGATCTCGCGCAACTGGCTGCGGATCTCGGGCTCACCGGGAACCAGGAGCGGGCGGCTGGGATCGCCCCGGTCGAGGCCTTCCAGCACCCGTTCGAACGCGTCCACTTCCTGGCGCACCGTGGCCGCGAGCTCGTCCCGGCGCCCCGGCTCCGCCGCGACCTGGGAGAGGAGGAAGGCGATCCGGTAGGAGCGCATGCGCTCGCTCCCCAGATCGTTGATGGCCGCCGCGCCCCCTTGCAGCTTCCAGGAGACGTAAAGGGTCAGCCCGATGGCCAGAACGGCGACGATGAAAAATACGACCAGGATGGCGGAGAGGCGGAAACCGAGCTTGCGGAAGACGGGCGGCATAAGCGCGGGCGGACCGTGATTCCTTGATTATACAGGGAGGAGCGGGGTGCCCCCTTCGGGCCGGGCGGCGCCCTCAAGGCAGCTCGTCCACCCTGATGAAGACCCGGCGCCGCTCGGCTTCGGACGCCTCGCCCCGGGAGAAAATCGCCGTGGAGCCTTGTCTCCCGTCCTGGGCGACGGCGCCCAGCTCGATTCTCGAATTCGCGTCTCCCATCGCCCCCCGCTTCGCCCGCCACCTGCCCTGCAAGGCCGATCAACCTGCCCTGCAAGGCCGATCATACACCCGCCCAGGCGCTTTCCGTGTCCATCGGCCGGGGTGGCGGCCCCGGGAGGCCCTGCTCCGCCCGAACCCGCCGGCGGCCGCCCCGGTGCTACCATAGGGGAGAGACGCGAGGAAACCGATGAATCCAGCCCGCTGCTGCCTGCTGGCCGCGTTGGCGGTGGCCTTTCCCGCTTACGGAGCCAACCCCTCCCCCGGGGATGGGCCCGATTTCCCGGCGTTCGACGCCGCCTCGGCGGCAAACGTGAACGAAGGGGAGCTCCGCTTCCTGGAGCGACCGCCCGGGAAGGCGGTCCACCATCACCACAACACCGTCATCATCACCGACCGGAGCCTGGACGACGGGTGGACGGGGTTGCGCCAGTGCCACGAAAACCTGGACCAGGTGAGCGCCCTGGAGATCGTGTTCAACCCCGACCGGATCCGGAACCTGCAAGTGGAGTCCTTCCACGGCGTCCAGCGGGCGTGGGTCGAGGGGGCGTCGGTGCAGCTTCGCCACGTGGGGCCGGGCGCCCGGGTGTGCCTCAAGGCGGAAGGGCGGGCGCTGCGGGACAACGGCGACGGGACCTTCAGCCTGGCGAGCGGCCCCTTCATGCGCAAGTTCCTGGACGGCTATTACCCGATGCGGGTCTCCATGACCGTCCGGGTGCTCACGAGCCAGATCCGCTTCCTGCAAATCGACCCGCCCTCCCAGAAGGGCTTCCGGGTGATGGAGCGGCCCGGCGAGGTGAGCTTCGACACCTGGTTCGAAGGACGGCTCACCACCGAGATCCGCTTCGTGACCCGGGACGGGTTTCCCCGCTGGTAAAGGCGGCAGGTTCCTCCCCCGGACCGCGGGTCGGGGGTACTACTAGTCCTCCTCAACCTGGAACGCCACGTCCCGCCCTTCGGATTTCGTTTTGGCGGGACAGCCGCCACACGCCGCCCGGGGCGGCAAGCCCAACCCCGTCAGCGACTGCACCAGGCAGGAAACGGAGCGCCGGCACGCCAGCACGGGGATGCCCTGGGCCCGGGCGCTCTCGCGAAAGCCCCGCATGACGTTGTGGCTCAAGAAGTCGGTGAACAGGATCAGGAGGTCCACTTCCCGGGAGAGGGCCGCCACCCGGCGCTGGTGGGCGGCCTGGCGGCCGGACACGTGGTCCACCACCCGGATGCCCAGGGCGGCCAGGGTGGAGGGGATGTTGCCGAGGCGATCGGCGCCGACGATGAGGGCGTTCATGGGCACGCTCCTATGAATGAACTGAGGTGCTATTAAACTGAAATGATAATGATTCTCGTCCTCATGTCAAGACACCTTTTCGGCGGTTTCTCCTCCGCTGGGGGCGGAGCGCCCTTTATTTACGAATGATTTTCGTTCATGTAATAATTAAACGAGACACGTTCTCATTCATTACTTCATTAGCCCTAGCCAGGAAGGAGAAAACAATGAAGCGCTCTATCGCGATGCACGTGCTGCTAGCCGCGGCGGCCTTCGGCGTTGCCGCCCCGGCCGCCGCTCAGGACCAAGTGGTCAACGTCTATTCCTCGCGCCACTACCAAACCGACGAGAAGCTCTACAGCGATTTCACCAAGGCCACTGGCATCAAGGTCAATTTGATCGAGGGCAAGGAAGATCCCCTGATCGAGCGCATCAAGAGCGAGGGGGCGAACAGCCCGGCGGATGTGCTCATCACCGTGGACGCCGGGCGGCTGTGGCGCGCGGAGCAACTGGGTCTGTTCGCGCCGGTGAAGTCCTCGGTCCTGGAAAGCCGCATCCCGGCGAGCTTCCGCCATCCCGAGGGGAAGTGGTTCGGATTCTCCTACCGAGCGCGGGTGATCGCCTACCACAAGGACAAGGTGAAGCCGGGCGAGATCGCGAGCTACGCCGACTTGGCGGATCCCAAGTGGAAAGGCCGGATTTGCGTGCGCTCATCCAGCAACGTCTACAACCTCTCGCTGCTCGCTGCCTTGATCGAGCACTGGGGCGAGGAGAAAGCACGCCAATGGGCAAAAGCCGTCAAGGAGAATATGGCGCGGGAGCCCCAGGGCGGCGATACCGACCAGATCAAGGCCGTGGCGGCCGGCGAATGCGACGTGGCCATCACCAACCACTACTACTACGTGCGGCTCATGAACTCGGACAAACCCGAGGACAAGAAAGTGGTGGAGAAGGTGGCCCTGCTGTGGCCGGATCAGAACGGCCGCGGCACCCACGTCAACGTCTCCGGCGCCGGCCTCGTCAAGACCGCGCCCCACAAAGCGGCGGCGATCAAGTTCCTCGAGTACCTGGCGAGCGACCAGGCCCAGGCCTACTTCGCCGCCGGCAACAACGAGTGGCCGGTGGTGCCGAGCGCTGCGTACAGCAACCCCGCCCTCGCCTCCCTCGGCAAGTTCAAGGCCGATTCCCTCAACGTGAGCGTGCTGGGGAAGAATCAGGCGCTGGCACAGAAAATCTACGACCAGGTGGGCTGGAAGTAGGCACGGCGCGACGGGGCTGCTGGACAGGCATGCGCTACACGGCCGCTCGGCCACCGCCGGGCGCCCGTCGCTTTTTCAAGCCGCCTCGCCAGCCCGCCTGGCAGGCTGCGCTTTACGAGTCTGCTCGATTTTGCGAGGAGCCCCAGGCCTCGCGCCCCGGTGCGCGGGAGCCCCTGCTCCGGGGCACCGCGGCGGGCCGCGACTCCGGTGGGCCGGGCGGCCTGACGCGCCGACGCGCCCGGGGCATGGGCCTTGCCGCGACTACAACGGGGGGCGCCAATTCAAGCCCGGGAAACGGGCGTAGTCGCGGTCGGTCGTAATCCACTCGCAGCCATGCTCGATTGCCAGCGCCGCGAACCACGCATCCTGTACCAAGTTGCCCGTTGCCTGCGACTCTTTGCACAGGTGGCTGAAAAGGGGCCAGTGCCGCTCGCCGGGCACGACAATGCTGGCCGTGGGGCCGTCAAGCAGGGCTTCGCAGAAGGCAAGCACGGCGGCGGGCGAATCGGGGCGCGCAAAGATGCGCGGATGGGTACAGACGCGCACCACGGACGCTAGCACCTGGGGCGAGATGCCGAAGGGCGCCGGGCCGTCCAGGCAGTCTTCAAGCCAGGCGCGATAGGCGGAATGGTTCGGCGCGTCGGCGCGAAACGCGTAGACCAGGACGTTGACGTCGCAGAGGATCAGCTACGGGACTCCATCCGGTCGAGCAGGGCGGAGGTGTCGTCCAGATCGACGCCCGGCTGCAGGCCGCCCCCGGCCGTGGACACCGGCAGCGGCGGCCGCGGCGGGCCCGCGCCCGCGGGCGGTTTGCGCAGCACGATCTCCAGGCCCTGCTCGATCAGGGCCGTGAGGGTGGTGCCGCGGCGCGCCGCCTCGCGGCGGGCGCGGTCCAGAAGGCGGTCGTCCAAGCGTATCGTAGTACGCATATGTCAAAGCATACTTATGGTATGTCTTTATGTCAATCAATGGGGTGCCGGCCAGGCGCGGCAGCTCCCGTGCCCGGAACCCTTTGTGCTCAAGGAACTCACATCCCCTGGAGTCCCTGCTCGGGGAGCACCGCGGCGGCCGACACGCCGGTGGGCTGGGCCGCCCGGGCGATCTGGCGCGCCACGATGATGAGGGGCACGAGCCCCACGACGACGATGGCCAGGGACGGCAGGGCCGCCTCCGCCAGCCGCTCGTCGGCGGCCAGGTTGTACACCTGGGTCGCCAGCGTATCCAGGTTGAACGGGCGCATCACCAGGGTCGCGGGCAGCTCCTTCATCACGTCCACGAACACCAGCAGCCCCGCGGTGAGGAGACTGCGCGCCAGCATCGGCGCGTGCACGCGCATGAGCGTTTCGAGGGGAGCCACCCCGAGGCTGCGGGCCGCGTCGTCCATGGTCGGGCGCACCTTGGTGAGGCCCGCCTCCACCGTGTGCAGCGCCGCCGAGAGGAAGCGCACCAGGTAGGCGTACACCAGCGCCGCCATGGTCCCGGTGAGGAGCAGCCCGGTGGAGACGCCGAAGGTGGCGCGCATCCAGGCGTCCAGGGCGTTGTCGAACCGGGCGAGGGGAATGAGCACGCCCACCGCGATGACGATGCCCGGCACGGCGTAGCCGAGGGACACCAGGCGGTTCAGGCTGCGGGCGAGGGGTCCCGGATGGAGCCGGGCGTTGTAGGCGAAGAGCAACGAAAGCGCCACCGCCAGGACCGCCGTCACCGCCGCCAGCACGAGGCTGTTGCGCGCCAGGGTGAAAAACCGCCCGGTCGAGGAAAGCCCCCCCTCCCCCACGGCCAGGTGGGCCAGGATCCCCGCCGGCAGCAGGAAGCCAAAGACCAGGGGCGCCGCGCAGGCGAAGAAGGCGATCGCCCCCCGCACTGCGGAGAGCTGGTGCCGGGTGTGGGCTTTCTCCCGCTGGCTGGTATTGTAGAAGCGCGCCCGTCCCCGGCTCAGTCGCTCCACCAGCAGGATGAGGAGCACGAAGCCCAGGAGGGACGCCGCTAACTGGGCCGCCGCCACCCGGTCCCCCATGGAGAACCAGGTGCGGAAGATGCCCGTGGTGAAGGTGGGCACGCCGAAGTAGGCCACCGTGCCGTAATCGGCCACCGCCTCCATGAGGGCGAGCGCCGCGCCCGCTGCCACTGCGGGGCGTGCCATGGGCAGCGAGACGCGGAAAAAGCAACTCCACGGCCCGTGGCCCAGGGTGCGGGCTGCCTCCACCATGGCCGCGGAGCGCTCCAAGAATGCGGCGCGGGCCAGGAGGTAGACGTAGGGGTACAGGGTGAAGGCGAACATGGCGATCGCCCCACCCAGGGAGCGGATCTCGGGAAACCAGTAGTCCCGGGGGCCCCAGCCGGTTACCTCCCGCAGCCAGGTTTGCACCGGCCCACTGACCTGGAAGAAATCCGTGTAGGCGTAGGCCATCACGTAGGCAGGCATGGCCAGTGGCAGGATAAGGGCCCACTCCAGGAAGCGCCGGCCGGGAAACTCGTGCATGGTGGTGAGCCAGGCGCTGGTGACCCCGATGCTGACCACCCCCACCGTCACGCCCGCGATCATCCATAGGGTGTTGGCGATATAGTCCGGGAGCACCGTTTCGGCGAGGTGGGACCAGGCGTCGCTCGGCGCGGGCAAAAACACATGGACCAGCACGCTCGCTACCGGCACAACCGCCAGCACGGCGAGGGCCAGGGCGGCCAGGTTCAAGGGGCTCAAGGGTTTCAGCGCCTGCACAGGCGGTCCTGTGATTGAAAATGAGATCAATTACAATGATAGCAGCGACCTGAGCGGTAGCCGGTCTCGTCCCGGGCGCCCTGGGCTCGCACCGATCGACACGAACGCTGATGGCCGCTCTCCTGGAAATCCGCGACCTGCACCATGCCTACGGCGATAAGCCCGTGGTGCGGGGGCTTTCTCTAAGCCTCCAGCGGGGGGCCATCGGCTGCCTGCTGGGGGCGAGCGGCTGCGGCAAGACCACGGTGCTTCGTTGTATCGCCGGCTTCGAGCCGGTGACGGCCGGGGAAATCGCCATCAACGGGGTGGTGGTCTCCCGCCCCGGCTTCCGTATCCCACCGGAGCGCCGGCGTGTGGGTATGGTATTCCAGGATTACGCCCTCTTCCCTCACCTTTCCGTCGCCGAGAACGTGGCCTTCGGCCTGCGGGGACTTTCCGCCCGGGAACGGGCTCGCCGGGTAGCCGAACTGCTGGAGGTGGTGGGCCTCGACGCCTTGAGGGATGCTTTTCCCCACCAGCTCTCGGGCGGGCAGCAGCAGCGGGTCGCCCTGGCCCGGGCCCTCGCGCCAGCGCCCGACCTGCTGCTCCTGGACGAGCCCTTTTCCAACCTGGACGTGGATCTGCGCTCGCGCCTGTCCCAGGAAGTGCGAGAACTGCTGAAGAAACGTCATATCACCGCCGTCCTGGTCACCCACGACCAGAACGAGGCCTTCGCCATGGCGGACGAGATTGGCATCATGCGGGAAGGCCGTATCGAGCAATGGGATACCGCGTACAACCTCTACCATAAGCCCGCCAACCGCTTCATCGCCGATTTCGTCGGCCAGGGGGTCTTCCTGCCCGGCCGGGTGCTCAGCCCGCGGGAGGTAGAAATCGAGCTGGGCGTGTTACGGGGAGAAATCCCCCACGAGTGCGCCGACGCGACGAGCTGCGACGCCTGCGGCCGCAATTGCCACGTGGACGTGCTGCTGCGCCCGGACGACGTGGTGCACGACGATGCGAGCCCCATGAAGGCGGAAGTGCTGCACAAAGCGTTCCGCGGCGCGGAAATCCTCTATACCCTGCGGCTCGAGAGCGGCGCCCAGGTGCTCTCCCTGGTCCCCAGCCACCACAACCACCGCATCGGCGAGAAGATCGGCATCCGCCTGGAGGCGGATCACGTGGTGGCTTTCCGGCACGACGAGGCGCGCGCCTGAGGTCATTGCGCCGAGCTAGAAGCCGCGCCAACGGCGTCCATGGGGCGGGGCTGGCGCATCGCCTCTCGCAATGCCTTGACCTCCTCGGCCAACTGGCTCACCACCATGGCGTAGAAGTCGCTGTTGTTGTAGCGCTTGATCACGAAGAAGTTGGGCAAGCCGAGCCAGTATCGCTTCCCCTCCTGCTCGTCGAACTCGAGGAGCGCCGCTTTCGCTTCCGGCGCCACCCTTCCCAGGGGTTGCACCCCCGCAGCCTGCAGCTCGGCCACGGTGCGCCGCGGCTTCGCGTCCGGCTGCACCGCGTCGGATCGTACCAGGCTCGCCGGCACCGCTGTCGGCTCGCCTTGAGTCCACCCGTGCCGGCTCAGATAGTGGGCCACGCTGCCGATGGCGTCCACAGGGCTCGAGGAAAGGTCCGCTTTCCCGTCCCCGTCGTAGTCCACGGCGTAGGCGAGATAGCTTCCTGGCATGAATTGAGGAATGCCGATGGCGCCTGCGTACGAGCCGAACAGGCTCGAGGGGTCGAGGCCGTTCGCCCGGGCGAGAAGAATGAAGTTTTCCAATTCACCGGTGAAATAGGCCGAGCGCCGGGGGTAGCCAAAGGCAAGGGTCGCCAGGGCATCCAGGACGCGGTAGCTGCCGGTGCGTTCCCCGTACAAGGTCTCGACCCCGATGATGGCCACGATGATCTCCTCCGGTACCCCGTACTGGGCGCGGGCGCGGGCCAAGGACTCAGCGTGATTGTTCCAGAATTCCACACCGCCCACGATGCGCTTGGGCGTCATGAACAGCTCCCGGTACTCGACCCAAGGCTTGGACTCTGCCGGGCGGGTGATCAGCTCGATTACCCGGGGCTGGAACTGGGCCTGCGCGAGCAGCCGGGACACCTCTGCCCGATCGATGCCATGCTTCTGAGCCACGCGCTGGGCGAAGTCCTCCAGCGCCCGGACCGGGAAGCCCTGCTGCGGCTCTCCCGGCGCGGCCGCGACACCTGCAAGCGCTGCGGCCCACTGGAGCGCGGCCCCCAGCACCATCGCCGCCAAGACCCTTCCCTCGATCCCCTTCAATGCCTCGCCTCCTCTCGATTGTTCCGATCGCCAGGAAGACCGCGCCTGCGCAGGCCCCTCCCCCGAAGCTTAGCAGCCGGCGGCGCCGGCATCGACGGCAAAGCCCTTGCCGCAACAGCCTCTCGCCTGCGCGCTCTTCCAACCCCTCGCGTCATAACCGGCTCAATCGGCTCTGAACCCGACCCGCTTGTGGCTCCCGTCGCAATAGGGTTTGTTGGCCGAATGGCCACAACGGCACAGGGCCACGCCGGACACCGGGTACGCTTCGCCGCCGGCCCCGGCCAGGATGAAGCTTCCCTGAAACAGGTAAGGCCCGTCCTGCCGCGGCCGGATCACCACCGGTCCACCTCCAGGGGAGGGCGCCATCGCCTGGGGCGGCGGCACTCGGGCCGGGTCTTTGAAGCCGATCTTCTCATGGGACCCGTCCACACAGGGGCTTGTTCGCCGACTGGCCACAGCGGCATAGGGCCATACGGGTGTCCTCGAGCAGCACCTGCCCGTCCGGAGCCAGCACCTTGAGTTCGCCCCGGGCGTAAAGCGGCCCGTCCACCGCCACCGTCACGCTGCAGATCGCTGGTGCCACCTCCCTGTGGCGGCCGTCTTTGAAGACGTACTTGAGCGCCCCCGAAGGGCAGCGCTCAATCACCTAGGCGATGCGCTCTGCCTCGGCCTGGGTAGGATCGATCCAGGGCTTGCGGTCCGGGTCGAATACCGCCCGCAAGCCTCTCACGCACTCGGCGGCATGGATGCAGCGCGCCACATCGTAGCGCACCTCGATTTCCGGAGAAGAATAGGACTTGACGTTGGTTTTCATGTCGAGCCCTCCTGCCATCGCAGCCTACAGTGATGGCAGTATCGCGCCAGCCGGGGCTCCGAACAAGACAGGCAAGGGAGTCTTGGCATGGGCCGCATCCGCCCCGGCGCCGTGCCGGGCTGGGCGAACCCTCCCGTGTGGCCGCACGGGCTCTGGGTCAAGTCGCCTGTGGCGCTCGGGCCGCGCACACCCGTCTCACCGCCTCGAGGCGCGATCGATCGCTGCATCCGTGATTTCCAGGTGGGTGACGGCGCGCAGCCAGCCGCCACCCAGATGCAGCATGCGCACGCCCTGCGCTTCCAGGGCGCGCGCCAGCCGCTCGCCGTCCTCGCCCTCCACGCGCCAGTACACCATATTGGTCGCTGGATCCGGAATCTCCACGATCACCCGCCCCACCATCCCGTCCAGCGCGCGCAATCCAGCCGCCAGCATCTGGGCCCGCCGGTGGTCTTCGGCGAGGCGAGCCCGCTGTCCCAAGCCGTGCAGCGCCGCCGCGGCGAGGATGCCCGCCTGGCGCATGCCGCCGCCCAGACGCTTGCGCAGCTTGCGCGCGCGGGCCATGGCGCTCGCGGTCCCGGCGATGGCGGAGCCCACCGGCGCCCCGAGGCCCTTCGAAAAGCACACCGCCACCGTGTCAAAGCCCGCCGCCAGCGCCCGCTCGGAATCGCCGGTGGCGACGGCCGCGTTCCACAGCCGAGCGCCGTCGCAATGGGTCTTGAGCCCCAGGGAGCGCGCCTTGGCCACGATACGGGCCACCTCTGCCTCGCCGAGGGCACGGCCAGCGGGATGAGATCGAACTGGACGCCAGCTAGCGCGGCGCCGCCCCCCGCTTCGTTGACGAACACGTGAAAGCCCTCCTCGCAAATGACCGAATCTCCGGGCCGGGTATGGAGCAGCACGCCGATCTGGTTCGCCATGGTCCCGGAAGGCGTGAACACGGCGGCCTCCTTGCCCAGGAGTGCGGCCACTTCCCGCTCCAGAGCGTTCACCGTCGGATCCTCTCCATAGACGTCGTCGCCCACTTCCGCCGCCCTCATCGCCTCTCGCATCTCCGGCGTCGGTCTGGTCACCGTGTCGGAACGCAGATCCACAACGTTTCCCGCAAAACCCTCGTTCAGAAGGCCGCCGTTCATGCCCCTGTCCTCCTTCTGGCCGCTTCTGCCTCGGTCCCGTGACGCCCCTGCCGGGCGAGGCGCAGCGGGTCGACGTCGAGCGCTCCCTCCGCAGCCCCATCCCACAGAGTCGAAACCTCAGAACCAAAATAGCCCCACTGCGGGGGCTATTTCGGTTCTGGCGGAGAGGGTGGGATTCGAACCCACGTGCCGGTTTTACCCGACCATCCGATTTCGAGTCGGCGCCGTTATGACCGCTTCGGTACCTCTCCGTGATTTGCAATCCGCCAGCGCTCCGACCTTTGCGCTGACTCACCACATTCTACACGCCGTCGTTCGAGTCCAGAGAGGGTGTGGCTGCGCGGCTTTCGTAGCGCCCGGGCCCGCGACTGCCTCAGCGCGTGACCGCCCGGCGAAGCGATGCCCGGCTGGTCGAACTCGCGTACCGGTTTTGCCCGACCCTCCGAATTCGAGCCGGTGCCGTGGTGACCGCTCCAACGCCCCTCTGCAGGACGCCATTTTAGCAGTCAACGCGGGGTACACGGAACGAAGCCCCCGGCCTTGCAGGCCTGCGGCCAACCCGGCCATGGGGAAGGCCTGGCCCAAGGCAGGCCATTGATGCAAGAACGATTCCATATTATCTTGAGGATGGCAAGCGAGCGTTCGAGGAACGGTTTCGGCCAGGCCAACCGCCGAATGCTTGGGAGGCAAAGAACGAGGGGACCCGATGAGCATCCACTTCCGCACCGACCAATTGACCGCCGCTGAGATCTCCTTCTTGAAGTGGCAGTATGGTTTCGAAGAGGCGGACGATCCTTTCTACCGTGCCCTGTGGCAGACCATCATGCGGGCCTGGATCTCCGATACCACGCCTCCGCTACCGGGGGAGAAGCCGACCAACCACCTCGCACGCCTCGGCTCGCCCAACGCTTATCCCGAGGAAGTGGCCCTCTATCTCAAGTTCAAGTCCGGCGATAGCGATGCTTTCTGGCTGGACTTGATTCGTCGTGCCGGCCTCGCCGATCGCCGGCAGCGGAATATTCCGCCTGCGGTGGAACGCCGCCGCCGCGCGAGCTCCAAGGCCTAAGCCGCTCGGCGCTGGAAGTCGCGGACGGCCGCGCTGCCTGCTGCGGCAGCGCCTCTCCTTCTCCCTTAACGTTTTTTGACAGACTCGCGCAGCAAATTGCTGCAGCGCGCCTTTCACCCCTGGGTACAGGGTGTCAAAATAAAATGAAGATCCCGCGCCCGCTCCATGCGACTACACCCCATCATTTCCGCCGTCATATTGTGCGCGGCTTGCGGCGAGGCGCCGCCCCGATTGCTTCCGGCGCTGGAGTACGGCACCCTGGTGGTGGCCACGATCAACAGCCCTACCACCGTGTACGAGGATGCGGACGGCCACTACGCGGGCCTGGAGCACGACCTAGTCGGCGCCTTTGCCGCAGAGCTCGGGCTTGCCGTGCGCTACGTTTTCGTGAGCAACACAGCCCAGCTCTTCGAGGCGCTGGAGGAAGGTCGCGCCCACCTGGCCGCGGCAGGCATTCCCGCCTTGATGCCGTCGAACGCCCGGATCCGCTTCGGTCCTGCTTACCAGACCGTGCACTTCGAAGTGGCCTACCGCACCGATCAACCGCGGCCGCGCCGCCTCGCTGACTTGCTGAGCAAGCGTGTCGCCGTGGTGGCCGGCGGCGGCGGCGCCGAAAACCTGCGCAAAGCGCTGAGCCACGACACCGCCTTGGCCTGGTCCGAGATGCCCGTGGAGGACGCACTGGCGCTGCTCGCGCGCTTAGCGGATGGGGAATTCGATTACGTGGTGGCCCGCTCCAACGTCGTGGCTATGGCGACCGACTTCTATCCGAACCTGGGGCGCGCCTTCACCGTGGGAGAGCCGACGCCCCTGGCGTGGGCATTTCCCGAAGCAGCAGATCCTCGGCTGCTCGCCCGGGCGGAGGAGTTTTTCTCTCGCATCTCCAGGGACGGAACGCTCAAGCGGCTGCTGGATCGCTACTACGGACATACCGGGCGGCTCGGCCCGCTCGATGCCAATGGCATCCTCACGCGGATGCGCACCGTGCTCCCTGGGTTCAAGCCGTGGTTCCGGGAAGCCGAGCGACTGACCGGGTTTGACTGGCGCCTGCTGGCGGCGCTGGCCTACCAGGAATCCCAGTGGCATCCCCTCGCCACCTCCCCCACGGGCGTGCGCGGACTGATGATGCTGACCGAGGAGACCGCGGACCGCATGGGCGTGACGGATCGCCTCGACCCCCGTCAGAGCATCATCGCCGGCGCCAGGTATCTCCTCATGCTCAAGGAAACGCTGCCCGCGCGCATCCCGGAACCGGATCGCACTTGGCTCGCCCTGGCCGCCTATAACTTGGGCTTCGGCCACTTGGAGGACGGGCGCATCCTGGCCCAGCGCCAAGGGCTCGATCCCGACGCTTGGATGGACGTGCGGCGAACTCTGCCCCTGCTCTCCCGGCCTGACCATTACATGACGGTGGAGCGCGGGTTCGCCCGTGGCGGAGAAGGGGTTCAGCTGGTGGAAAACGTGCGCGCTTACTACGACATTCTGAAGCGCTTCGAACGGCGGGAGAAACCGCTCGCCGCGGGTGCTCCGAGCTACGCCGAAGCGCTGCCCTAGCCCGCAAATTATCCTGAAAGCATGCACACTGCAGGGCGCTTCTAGCGCCGCCGAGAGGCGCAGATAAGCGGCAGCGAGCGGTGCGCTGCTGCTCGCTCGCGCTAGGCTCGGGCCCGGATCGTTTCCAGCCCTCCCAGGTAGGGCCGCAGCGCCGCAGGCACGTCGATGCCTCCGTCGGCCCGCTGGTAGTTCTCCAGCACCGCCACCAGGGTGCGCCCCACCGCCAGCCCCGATCCGTTCAGGGTGTGCACCAGCTCGGGCTTGCCTTTCTCGTTGCGGAAGCGCGCCTGCATGCGACGGGCCTGGAAGGCCTCGAAGTTGCTGCAGGAAGAGATCTCCCGGTAGGTGCCGGCGCCCGGGAGCCACACTTCGATGTCATAGGTCTTCGCCGCCGCAAATCCCATGTCACCGGTGCACAGGGTAACCACCCGGTAGGGCAGCTCAAGGCGCTTGAGGATTGCCTCCGCGTGGCCGGTGAGCTCTTCCAGGGCTTCGTAGGAGCGCTGGGGATGGACGATCTGCACCAGCTCCACCTTGTCGAACTGGTGCTGCCGGATCATGCCCCGGGTGTCCTTGCCGTAGGAGCCCGCCTCCGAGCGAAAGCACGGGCTGTGGCAGGCGTACTTGAGGGGCAGGCGCTCCAGGGGCAGGATCTCGTCGCGCACGATATTGGTAACCGGCACCTCGGCGGTAGGGATGAGATAGAACTTCTCCTCGCCGCGAGGAACGGCGAACAGGTCTTCCTCGAATTTCGGCAATTGCCCCGTCCCCCGCATGCTCTCGGCATTGACCATGTAGGGAACATAGACCTCGGTGTAGCCGTGCTCCCGGGTGTGCACGTCCAGCATGAGCTGGGCGATGGCCCGGTGCAGCGCCGCCACCGCCCCCTTCATCAGCACGAAGCGGCTGCCAGCGATCTTGCTGGCGGCGGCGAAGTCCAGCAGTCCCAGGCCCTCGCCCAGGTCCACGTGGTCGCGCACCGGAAAAGGGAACTTCCGCGGCGCGCCCCAGCGGCGCACCTCCACGTTGTCCTCCGCGGAGCGGCCCACCGGCACCGTGTCGTGGGGCAGGTTGGGAACGGTGAGGAGAAAGTCGTTCAAGCGCCGCTGCACGTCGGCAAGCCGTGTCTCCAGCGCTTTGAGCTCCTCGCCCATACCGGCCACCTCGGCCAGGAGGGCGGACACGTCCTGCCCCTGGGCCTTGGCTTGCCCGATGCGCTTGGAAGCCAGGTTGCGTGCTGCCTGTAGCTCCTCGGTGCGCGTCTGCACCGCCTTGCGCTCCGCTTCCAAGGCGCGGAAGGCGTCTGTATCCAGACGCAGGCCCCGGGTCGCCAGGCGGCGGGCAACGCCCTCCAGGTCGTTTCTCAGCAGTTGGATGTCCAGCATTTATTCCCGACGAAAAGCCAAACCTAGGCGGCTCGGCGAGCGCTGTCCCGAGCGCCCTCACCCCTTTCAAGTTTTTTGCTTGCGGTCTTTGTCCGCGCCCCCGTCCCTCGCCCTGTCCGCCTGCCTCGCCCGCTCGTCCAGGGCGCGCAGGTGCTCGAGTCGCTCGGCGATGCGCGCCTCCAGCCCGCGGCCGGTGGGGCGATAGAAACGCTGCGGATCCATCCCCTCGGGAAAGTAATTCTCCCCCGCGGCATAGGCTTCCGGCTCGTCGTGGGCGTAGCGGTATTCGCGCCCATAGCCCAGCGCCTTCATGAGCCGGGTGGGGGCGTTGCGCAGGTGCTCCGGCACTGGACGCGAGGGATCTCGGGCGACCAGCGCTCGGGCCTCATTATACGCGGTGTAGACCGCGTTGCTCTTGGGTGCGCAGGCGAGATAGACGGCCGCCTGGGCGAGCGCCAGCTCCCCTTCCGGGCTGCCCAACCGCTCGTAGGTCTCCATCGCGTCCAGAGCGATGCGCAGCGCCCGCGGGTCGGCGAGGCCCACGTCCTCCGCCGCCATGCGGATCAAGCGCCGCCCCAGGTAGAGGGGGTCGGCCCCCCCGTCCAGCATGCGGGCGAGCCAGTACAGAGCCCCGTCGGGACTCGAGCCGCGCACCGACTTGTGCAAGGCGGAGATCTGGTCGTAGAACGCGTCGCCTCCTTTGTCGAAGCGCCGCCCGGAGCGGGCCAGCGCCTCCCGGGCAAACTCCTCCGACACCTCCGTCACGCCGGCGGTCGCCGCCGCCGTAGAGAGTTGCTCCAGGAGGTTGAGCAGCCGCCGGGCATCGCCGTCGGCGAAACCCGTGAGGAGCCGCCGCACCTCAGGAGGGAGGGCGAGGGCGGGGCACGCCTGGGCCCGGGCCCGCTCCAGCAAGAGAGCCAGATCCTCCTCCGAGAGGGGTTTGAGCACATAGACCTGGGCGCGGGAGAGGAGCGCCCCGTTCACCTCGAACGAGGGGTTCTCGGTGGTGGCGCCGATGAAGGTGATGAGCCCTTGCTCCACGTAGGGCAGAAAGGCGTCCTGCTGGGCCTTGTTGAAACGGTGCACCTCGTCGACGAAGAGGATGGTGGGGCGAGCACTCGATCGGAGCACTTGGCGCGCCCGCTCCACAGCGTCCCGGATGTCCTTCACTCCGGAGAGCACGGCGGAGAGGGCGATGAACTCCGCCTGAAACGCACCCGCCATGAGCCGCGCCAAGGTCGTCTTGCCGCTGCCCGGCGGCCCCCACAGGATCATGGAATGGAGCTTGCCCGACTCGAAGGCAAGCCGCAGGGGCTTGCCTGGACCGAGCAGGTGGGCCTGCCCCACCACGTCGTCCAGGGTGCGGGGCCGCAGCCGCTCCGCTAGGGGGGCGGCCGGCTCGCGCTCGGGGAAAAGCTCAGGCTCCCTCACCGATCACGTCCGTTCCGGGCGGTGGCGTGAACCGGAAGCGCGCGGGATCGAGGGCGGGGTTGCGCTGCAGGTTGAAGAACTTGAGCGCGGTGGTCTGGCTGAGGCCGTCTTCCAGCTCCATCGCCACCAGGGCCCCCGCCCCGTCGAAGCCCATGCGAATGCGCCGGAACGAGGTCTCGCGGGCCTTGGGGGTCGCTTCCACCCACTCGAGCCCCTGTCCCTTGCCCCCTTCCTTCAGATGGAAACTCGCGCCCAGGTCGTTGCTGCCCGCCAGCAGGGCCGCCGGGGTGGCCCCCAGCGCTTCCCCGAGGCTGCGCACCGTGACTTGCTTCAGGTCCCGGTCGTAGATCCAGAGCTTCTCCCCGTCGCCCACGATGAGCTGCTCATAGGGCTTCGCGTAAGTCCAGCGGAAGCGGCCCGGGCGCTGAAACTCCATGGTGCCGCGGGCTTGCTGCACCGTGTGTCCTTGGGCGTCCAGGACCGTCTGCTGAAACTCGGCCCGGGCGGACGCGGTGGTGGCGACGAAGCGCTCCAGCTTCTCTAGCCCCCCGGCCCAGCCAAGCAAGGGCAGCAGAGCGACCGCGCTGCCCGCCAAGCCGCGGAGGAAACGGGATAGCATCAGAACTTCCTAATCCGTTCGATATTCTCCACCCGCCCGCCACGAAAGGTGATGACCGTCGTGAAGGGATCGCTCGCCGTGGGCAGGTAGGTCCAGGTTTTCACGATCCGGCTGTCGATGAGTTTGATCGAGGAAAAGCCCCGCCCATCCCGGGGCCCCACAGGCCGCACCTCCGCCAGGGTCTGCTGCACTTCATCCACCCCCTCCACCGTTTGTAGATCCGGCGGGCCGGCCCGGGCCAGCACTTCCGACTCGGTCATGTCCCGCCGCAGATGGATGAAGACTTCAAAAGGCAGTCCCCGGGCCCCGGGCGAAGCCCTAGGAGGCTCGGCGCGAGCGGCGGCGGCTTCCGCTTCCGCCTCCAGCCGCCTGCTCGCCTGGATCCGGTCCAACTGGCAGCGGAGGGTACGGCAGGCCTCCGGGTTCACCGGGTAGCGGGTGTCCTCGATCACCCGCTCGGCCCTCACCCCCGGGGGAGGGGCATCCCCGTAGTGGGTCACCCCCTTCGCATCCTTCCACTTGTAGGCAGGCTCGGCGGCAGCGTGGGCGCAACCGAGGGCGAGCACGGCAAAAAAGAGGCTCCGCCTCATGGCAGCTTTCCCCTTGACCCCAAGACTACGCCATTCGACACCCGGGCTCGACGAAAGTGTCGGGGGGTCAATCGTCCGCTCGATCAGGCACCAGAACTTCCCGGTTGCCGTTGGCTTGCATGCTGGAGACCAGCCCTGCCCGCTCCATTTGCTCGATGAGCCGCGCCGCCCGGTTATAGCCGATGCGCAAGTGGCGCTGCACCAGGGAGATGGAAGCCCGTCGGGTGCGCAACACGATCTGCACCGCCTCGTCGTAGAGGGGATCCGCCTCGCCTTCGAACTGGCCTCCGTTCCCGTTCTGATCCCCTTCCTCCGGACCCTCCAGCACTGCATGGACGTACTGGGGTGCGCCATGTTGCTTGAGGAAGTCCACCACCCGATGCACCTCGGCGTCGGACACGAACGCTCCGTGGACCCGCTGAAGGTAGCCCGTGCCCGGGGGCAGAAACAACATGTCCCCCTGGCCCAAGAGCGCCTCGGCGCCAGACTGGTCCAGGATAGTGCGGGAATCCACTTTGCTGGACACCTGGAAGGAGATACGGGCTGGGATGTTGGCCTTGATCAGGCCGGTGATCACATCCACCGAGGGCCGCTGGGTCGCCAGCACCAGGTGGATACCTGCGGCACGGGCCTTCTGGGCCAGCCGGGCGATCAGCTCCTCCACCTTTTTGCCCACCACCATCATGAGGTCGGCCAGCTCGTCCACGAAGACGACGATCAGGGGCATCTCTTCTAGGGGCTCAGGGTTCTGCGGGTCCAAGGGGATGGGGTTGAGGAGCGGCTGCCCTCCCTTGCGGGCGTCTCGGATCTTGTGGTTGTAGCCGGCGAGATTGCGCACGCCGAGCTGGGCCATGAGCTTGTAGCGGCGGTCCATCTCGGCCACGCACCAGGCGAGGGCTGAGGCGGCCTGCTTCATGTCGGTCACCACGGGGGCGAGGAGATGGGGAATGCCCTCGTACACTGACAGCTCCAGCATTTTCGGGTCGATGAGGATCAGCCGCACCTGGGAAGGCGGTGCCTTATACACGGCGGACAGGATCATCGCGTTGATGGCCACCGACTTGCCCGAACCGGTGGTGCCGGCCACCAGCAGGTGGGGCATACGGGCGAGGTCCGCCACCACGGGGTTGCCGGCGATGTCCTTGCCGAGGGCCAGGGTCAGGGGCGAAGGGGTGTCCGCGTAGGTCTTGGAGCTTAGGATCTCGGCGAGCTTCACCACCTGCCGATGGGGATTGGGAATCTCTAGCCCCATGCTGGTCTTGCCGGGGATCGTTTCCACGACCCGGATGCTCACCACCGACAGGGCTCGGGCCAAGTCCTTCACCAAGTTGACAATCTGGCTACCCTTGACCCCCACCGCCGGTTCGATCTCGTAGCGGGTAATCACCGGCCCGGGGTAGGCCGCCACCACCTTCACCTCCACGCCGAAGTCCGCCAGCCGGCGCTCGATCAGCCGAGAGGTGTACTCCAGGACTTCCGGACTCACCGTCTCCCGATCCTCCAGCACCGGATCGAGAAGGTGGAGGGGCGGGATCAGGGAATCCGGGAGGTGCTCGAACAAGGGCACCTGCTTTTCCTTCTCCACCCGCTGGGACTTGGGGATCTCCACCGCAGGGGCTTCGATCCGCAGGGGCTGGGCAGCGTCCCGGCGCCGGCGCTCCTCCTCCAGCGCCTCCTCCCGTCGCTGGAGAGCCTCCCTCCCCTCCCGGCGGTCCCGCCAGGCGGCGATGGCTTCCCTCGTGCGCTGGTACGCCCATTCCAGCCAAGTCCCCAGGCCCTCCACCACTCGGATCCACGACAGACCCGTAAACAGGCTCAGTCCCGCTGCCATCAGGGTGAGGAGCACCAGGGTGCCACCGGTGAAGCCGAAGCCGGCGGCGAGCCCCTCCCCCAGAGCCTGGCCCACCACGCCCCCGGGTCCCGCAGGAAGGGCCGCCTTCAGGCTATAGAGGCGCAGGGCCTCCAGGCTGCTGCTCGCCAGGAGGAGCAGGAGAAAGCCGCTCCCCCCCACGGCGAAGGAGCGCTTGTCCAGGAAGGTCACCGTCTCGATGCGCCGGTAGCCCCACCACACGGCGAAGAGGAAAAACACCACCCACCAGTAGGCCGAGAGGCCGAAGAGGTACAGCAGGAGATCGGCGGTCCATGCCCCCACCCGTCCCCCGGCGTTCTGGACGGGGCCGGCGGCGCCACTGCGGGACCAGGCCGGGTCGGCGGGGCTGTAGGTGAAAAGCACCAAAGCCAGGTAGACGGCGAGCCCCACCATGACCAGCCACCAAAACTCCCGGATCAGGGCCGCGATCTTGGGTGGCAAGGGATTCGCGCCGGCCTTATCGGCCATGCTTTTGGACGAAAAACGCATCGAATCGCCAGTAATAAACCGTTGGATTATATCGGCCGGATCCCCAGCGAACCACCGGCGCTGGCTCGACAGACCGGGGAAATTGCTTCACCATTTCGCTTCCCTCGTTTCTCTGACGCTCGAATAACTCCATGAATTCCAAGCATTGCAGACTGCTCATCCTGGGCTCGGGGCCGGCGGGTTACACCGCCGCCGTGTACGCGGCCCGGGCCAACCTGAAGCCCGTGCTCATCACCGGCCTGGCCCAAGGCGGACAGCTCATGACCACCACCGACGTGGACAACTGGCCGGCAGACCCGGACGGGGTCCAGGGACCCGAACTCATGGAGCGCTTCCGCCGCCACGCGGAGCGTTTCGGCACGGAAATCATCTTCGATCACATCCACACGGCGCGGCTCGCCGAGCGCCCTTTCACCCTGATCGGCGATCAGAGCGTCTACACCTGCGACGCCCTCATCATCGCCACTGGCGCCTCAGCCAAGTATCTGGGCCTGCCTTCGGAGCAGGCCTACATGGGCAAGGGCGTCTCGGCCTGCGCCACCTGCGACGGCTTCTTCTACCGGGGTCAGGACGTGGCGGTGGTAGGGGGCGGGAACACGGCGGTGGAGGAAGCCCTCTATCTTTCCAACATCGCGGCCAAGGTCACCCTGGTGCACCGGCGGGACAAGTTCCGGGCCGAGCCCATCCTGGTGGACCGGCTGATGGAGAAAGTGAAAAGCGGCAAAGTCACCCTGGAGCTGTTCCACGTGGTGGAGGAAATTCTGGGAGACGGCTCCGGAGTGACCGGCGTGCGGCTGCGCCACACCCAGCGAGGGGACACCAAGGAGATCCCGGTCCAGGGGGTGTTCATCGCCATCGGCCACCAGCCCAACACGGAAATCTTCGCTGGGCAACTGGAGATGAAAAACGGCTACATCATCACCCGAAGCGGCCTGGAGGGGGACGCCACCGCCACCAGCATCCCCGGTGTCTTCGCCGCCGGCGACGTGCAGGACCACGTCTACCGCCAGGCGGTCACCAGCGCCGGCTCGGGCTGCATGGCGGCCCTGGACGCGCAGAAATATCTGGACGAAATCGGCTGACCGGGCCACTCGTCCAGCATGAGGTGGAAGCTCGCTATGAAGGAATCTTTCACGACAGGCGGCGTGCCGCCGCTGGACGAGACGGAGCTGGATCTGTTCCGCCAGGCGGTTCGGGGCGTGGCGCGGCTTCCCGAGAGCGGCCGGATCGAACCGGTGACCGAACGGCCCGCCCCCATCCCCTACCAACGGCTGCGGGACGAGGAGCGGGTTCTCGCCGAGTCCCTGGCGGGCGGCTCCTGGGAGGCCCTGGTGGAGGCGGACGGAGACCTTTCCTTCGTGCGTCCGGGCTTATCCCGGCAGGTGCTCCGCAGACTGCGCCGGGGCCACTGGGTGGTGCAGGACCAGTTGGATCTCCACGGCCTCAACCGGGAAGCCGCCCGGGTTCAGACGGCCGAGTTCCTCAAGGCCTGCCAGCGGCGGGGCCTGCGCTGCGTGCGCATCATCCACGGCAAGGGCCTGCGGTCGAAGAACGGAGAGCCGGTGCTCAAAATCAAGGTGCGCCACTGGCTCATGCAACGGGAGGAAGTGCTGGCCTTCAGCCCGGCCCATCCGGCGGACGGCGGCACGGGGGCCATGCTGGTGCTGCTCAAAGCTCATAACCGCAACGGAAGAGGCGACGAGGCGTCCCCGGGTGTCCCTTGTGCCGCTGTCATCCCGGGGATCAGATCGCCGCCTCGTTGGTCTCGCCAGTGCGGATCCTCACCACCTGCTCGACGCTCGTGACAAAGATCTTGCCGTCGCCGATCTTGCCCGTGCGGGCGCTCTTGACGATGGCTTCGATCGCTTGCTCTACCAGCGCGTCGGGCAGCACTACCTCCACCTTCACCTTGGGCAGGAAGTCCACCACGTACTCGGCGCCCCGGTAGAGCTCCGTGTGACCTTTCTGCCGCCCGAAGCCCTTCACCTCCGTCACCGTGAGCCCGGTCACCCCGATGGCGGAGAGGGCTTCCCGCACTTCGTCCAGCTTGAACGGCTTGATCACCGCCTCGATTTTTTTCATGGTTCGGCTCCAGGAATTTGGGATGGATCGTGGGCCCGCACCCGCCGGCCTCATCCTTTAGGAGTTTACCATCGGGTCGTGCCGATTCCCCGAGGGGAGCACCATGGCAACGGCTGAACTACGCATTCTGGAGGATCTTCATGGAGTGGACCGGGAGGCCTGGGACCGGCTGGCGGGAGACAACCCCTTCCTGAGCTACGAATTCCTCCGCGCCCTCCACGACTCGGGGTGCGCTTCCCCCGCCACCGGCTGGACGCCATGTTTCCCCACCCTGTGGCAAGGCGGCGCACTCGTGGCCGCCATGCCCCTGTACCTCAAGACCCATTCCTTCGGCGAGTACGTGTTCGACTGGGCCTGGGCAGAAGCTTATCGCCGCCACGGGATGCACTACTACCCAAAGCTCGTGTGCGCCGTCCCCTTCACACCGGCCACCGGTCCGCGGCTCCTTGCGCCTTCGAAGGAGGGGCGGCGACAACTCCTGGAAGCTGCCCTCGTCCTGGCGCGTGAGACCCAGGCCTCGTCGCTCCACATCCTGTTTCTGCGGCAAGAAGAGATGGCGGACTTGGAGCGGGCAGGCCTCCTGGTGCGCCGCGGCGTCCAGTTCCAATGGTTCAACCGGGGCTATGGGCGGTTCGAGGAGTTCCTCTCGTCCCTCACCCATGACAAGCGCAAGAAAATCCGGCAGGAGCGGCGCCGGGTGGCCGAGGCGGGTGTCCGGTTCCAATGGCTGGAAGGCCCGGACATCCGGGAGGAGGACTGGCGCTTCTTCTTCCGCTGCTACACCCGTACCTATCGCCTCCACGGCTCGATGCCCTACCTCACCCTGGATTTCTTTCTCCAGCTCGGGCAGGCCCTGCCCCGGCACGTCCTGCTCGCCATCGCCCGCCGGGACGGCAGGCCCCTTGCTGCGGCCCTTTTCGTGCGCAGCGCCTGCGCCCTCTACGGACGTTACTGGGGCGCCGTCGAGGCTGTGCCCGGTCTGCACTTCGAGGCCTGCTACTACGAGGCCATCGAGTGGTGCATCGGCCAGGGCCTTGAGCGCTTCGAGGGCGGCGCCCAGGGGGAGCACAAGCTCTCCCGGGGGCTCCTCCCGGTGCGCACCTGGGCCGCCCACTGGCTGGCCCATCCCGGGTTTGCCCGGGCCGTGGAAGAAGCCCTCGCCCGGGAGGCCGCGGGCATGGACCATTACCTGGACGAGCTGGCCGAGCGCTCGCCCTTCAAGGCCCTGTCGTGAAGTTCGAGGCGCCCCTCACCGAAGGGCGATTGCTCCGCCGCTACCAGCGCTTCCTTGCCGACGTGGAAACGGCGGATGGCCGGGTGGTGGCCCATTGTCCCAATACCGGTTCCCTCCTGGGCTGCCAGACCCCCGGCAGCCGGGTGTGGCTCTCCCGGAGCCCCAACCCCGCGCGCAAACTCGCCTATACCTGGGAGTTGGTGGAGGCAGAGGGGGAGCTGGTGGGCATCCACACCGGCCGGTCCAACCGGCTGGTGGAGGAAGCCTTGGCCGCCGGCGTGGTGGGGGAGCTGGAGGGCTATCGCCTCGAGCGGCGGGAGGTCCGCTACGAAGGTTCGTCGAGCCGGGCCGATTTCCTGCTTTCGGGGAAAGCCGGCCTCGTGTACGTGGAAGTGAAAAACGTCACCGCGGCGGTGAGCGGCGGAATCGCCCTTTTCCCCGACGCGGTGAGCAGTCGCGGGACCCGGCACCTGCAGGAGATGATGCAAGCGGTGCGCCGCGGCCACCGGGCGGTGCTGGTGTTCTGCGTGCAGCGGAGCGACGTGGCGGAGGTACACCCCGCCGATGCCATCGACCCGACCTACGGCAGGACCCTGCGGGAAGCCCTGGCGGCAGGGGTGGAAGCGGTCGCCTACCGGGCCCGGGTTAGCCCGGAAGAGATCGTCCTGGTAGAGCCTATTCCCGTGGTATGCCCGTGAGAAACGCCCGGGGTCAGGGCTCAGTTCAACTGGACCCGCTCCCCCCAGGGGACCGGCGCCCGGCCCTTCACCAGCCACAGGACGGGATAGGGGGGCGCTCGCTCGGGGAATTCGCCGAGCGCGTCGGTGAAGTAGATCAGGGCGTCGGGCCAGAAGCCCTGGCGCTCGGTCCACTCGAAGACCGGCGTGAAGCGGGTGCCGCCACCCCCTGTCACCCGGGTCGGAAGGCGCAAGGCCTCCCAGGGCTCGAACACCCACGGCCCTTCCGGGGCGAGCCGCTCGTCGCAGGCGTGCAGGGTGACCCGGGCCGGGAGTTGGCTCTTCAGGGCGTCCAACTCGGCGGTGAACTCGGCCAGTTCCCCTTCGCCGATGGAGCCCGACACATCCAGCACAGCCACCACCTCCAACGCCCGGCTCGCCAGGCGCGGCAGGATCGCGTCCCCCTCCCGGCGCGGGGGACGCTGGAAACTGTAGTCGTCCCGCCCGCAAGTCCGGAGAAAGCGTTCCAGCAGGGTCCGCCAGGGCAACCGGGGCTCCATGAGACGGTCCACGAGCCGCTGCCATCCCCCCTGCAGCCGGCCCGCCCGCAGGGCCTGCTGAGCGGCGGCGGCGAGGCGCATGCGCCAGAGGCCAACGAGCTCCTCGGTGTCCCAGGCCGGGAAGATCGGGGCCCCAGCACCTGCCCCCTCCCCCCCAGGGTGGCCCACCGTCGCCTCCGAAGCCCCCTTTCCCGAAGCTCCACTGATTTTCTTGCCGTCCGGGTTCGCTTCCCCTGGGCTCGGGCCTGTCACCCGGCGATCCGGCGCCTCTGCGCCCCCGTCGAAGGCGTGCAGGTCCAGGGGCGCTTCCCGGGTATCCTCGGGCACGAGGGGGTAGATTTCCTCCGCCGCAAGGCCCCGGAACGCGGGGTCCAGGAGCGCCCCGGGCGGGGGCGTTAAGCCCTCCTCCACCAGCAGCCCGTTGACCGCGTAATCGCAGGCCACGTCCCAGCGGAGACGCACCCGGTGGCTACGGCGGGCGAAATGGCCGAGGGCGCAATGGAGGGCTTCGTGGGCCAGCACGAACTGGGTCTCCGGCAAGGAAAGCGCCGCGATGTAGGCCGGGTTGTAATAGAAGGCCCGGGCGTCCGTGGCCACGGTGGGCACCCGCCGAGGATCCGCCGGCATGAGGGGCAGGTGTAGCACCAGAGCTCCCAGGAAGGGGGTCTCCAGGACCAGCCGGGTGCGGGCCGCCCGCAGCTTCGTGTCGAGGGCGGCATCCATCGTTTGTCTCCTTTCCTTCGGGCGGCTCACAGCCCCGCCAGGGGCCGGTCGTAGAGCACGAGATCGGTGATGGAATTGGCCCACTCGGAGAACTCCGGCAAATCGATCAAGGGCCGTCCCACCGAGCGGTGCATGTCGGTGACCAGCATCACCCCCAGCTCCCGCTGGGGAAAGGCCGTTGCGTACTTAAGGATGTTGCCGAGGACCCGGCGGGCATCGGGCCCGCGGCTCGCCTGCACGGCCCGGCGCACCAGGGCAGCGGCGACCCCGTACTGCAGGTCCACTTCATCCGGTACCTGCTCAGCCCGCCCATCCAGGATGGCCTCCAGATCGGGCATGCGCTCCATGGCGTCGATGAAGGCCTTGAGCTCGATCCCCGCGGAAGCGCCCACGCACGCCTGCAGGGCGTCCAGCAGGAGCGCCTCCGCCTTGTCGAACTTGACCAGGGCCCGGTGGGCATACTCCCATGAGCGTGGCGAAGGGAAAGCGATGGGATGGCGCGCCAGATCGAAATCGAACAGCAGGTCGGGGCGAAAGCGCAGGAAGCCGATGATCCGGGGATCGATCCCATGGGCGTGGGCCCAGGCCACCCAGTCGTCCAAGTGGGGCTCCACCTCGTAATGGGTGAAACGGTTGGCCAGCGGCGCCGGCATCACGTAGGTCACGCCCCGGTCCCCGGGCCGGTTGCCGGCGGCGAAGATGGCCCAACCCTCCGGCACCTGGTATTCCCCCAAGCGCCGGTCCAGGATCAACTGGTAGGCCGCCGCCGCCACCGTGGGCGGGGCGGAAGTGATCTCGTCCAGGAACAGGATGCCCCGATCGCCATGGCGCTCCCGGTCGGGGAGCATGGCAGGCACGGACCATTCCACCCGGTCCCCAGCGCGGAAGGGAATGCCCCGCAGGTCCGTAGGCTCCAATTGGGAAAGGCGGAGGTCGATCAGGGGGACGCCGTGGCGGCGGGCGAGGTCGGCGATGATGCGGGACTTGCCCACCCCCGGCGGCCCCCACAACATCACGGGCGTATGCTCGCTGGAGACGGCAGCCTCCAGCTCCCGCTCCAGGATGGCGGCGATATGGGACGGACGCACTGGATTCTCGACTTCGGGGCTCGTTGCATTCTAACCCGGATATTTCGCAAGGGACTCGGGGCGATGGCGCGTGGCCGGGGGAGACAGGTTGCGCGCAACCGACGAAGCCCGAGGTACCCGCCCCGCCGCGCGACGGCACAATGGGCATAGCCTCCACCGGGCCATCCGGCGCGCCCTGGGACGCTTTACGCGCCTCATGGATTTGGGAATGGTGCTAGGCAGGAAGGGGGGATTTTTGCTAACGTGCCCCGGTTCAGAGATCCGCCGATGAATTTCTGCTCCAACTGTGGCGCCCGAGTGGAGTACCGGGTGCCGCCAGGCGACACCCTGCCCCGTCACGTCTGCCCCGCTTGCGGGGCCATCCACTACCAGAACCCGAAGATCGTGGTGGGCTGCATTCCCGCATGGGAAGACCGGGTGCTCCTGTGCCGCCGCGCCATCGAGCCGCGCTACGGCTACTGGACCCTGCCTGCGGGGTTCATGGAAAACGGCGAAACCACCTTCCAGGCCGCCCTGCGGGAAACCATGGAGGAAGCCTGCGCCCGGGTGGAGCTGGGGCCCCTCTACACCGTGTACAACCTTCCCCACGTGAACCAGGTGTACCTCATGTTCCGCGCGCGCCTCCTGGACCTCAACTTCCGCCCCGGCGGAGAGAGCCTGGAAGTGAAACTCTTCGCCGAGCCCGAGGTGCCCTGGAACGAGCTCGCCTTCCGCACCATCCACGCCACCTTGAGCCACTACTTCGCCGACCGCAGCCGGGGCGAGTTTCCGCTGCACGTGGGCACCATCGAGCCGGCGAAGAAATGAACGTTCGCTGCGTGCGGATGTTGGGCAAGCTCGCTCGAGGTCGGCGAACGACAAAAAGCACCGCTTCGGTTCCCGTAAAAAAACCGCTGTATGATATGCCTTGCGCCTGCATGGCGTGAGGCGGCTTGAGCCGGGGCGGCGGCGACCCGCATCCTTGCGGATGTCTGGAGATCACGAACGCTTCCCCACCCACTGGTCAGCGCCCCATTTGAGCCTTCGGTAAAGGGTTGATCCATCCCTTCGCGAAGGCGCAGGAACGGTCGCTCCGTAGACCACCCCGCGGAGCGAAAAGGGAGGAGTGCCGTGATGGAACGGACGGGGGCTCGAGCCGCCGGGGACATCGTGGCCGAAGGCCGCATCCGCCTTCCCCAGTACCTGTTCGTCCTGGCCCAGCTCGGGCTGCTGACGCTCCTATTGCGCCAGTTCCAGATCGAAAGCCCCGCCTTCCTGCGGCTCGCCCTCCTCGCCTTCGCCGGCTTCGCCATCCACGCCCTGCTGCCCCTGCGGCTGCGGCTGCCTTTCTTCCTGGCCCTGTCCATGGCCGGGATCGTGGTGGCGCTGGATCTCACCCACGGGCTGCGGCTCATCGCCATCGGTCTGATCCTCATCGGCATCTGCCACCTGCCGGTTTCCTTCCTCCTCCGCGGCGCGCTGCTCGTCGCGGCGGGGGGCCTGCTCGCGGCGCTGCGGGCGAAGTGGCTGGATGGTCCGGTGTCCGACGCCGTATGGCCCATCCTCGGCTCCATGTTCATGTTCCGGCTGATCGTCTACTTCTACGACCTGCGCCACGACACGGCGCCGGCCTCGCCGGTACGCACCCTGTCCTACTTCTTCATGCTGCCGAACGCCTGCTTCCCCCTGTTTCCGGTGGTGGACTACAAGGCGTTCCGGCGCAATTACTTCGACGACGACGCGTACCGCATCTACCAGGTGGGCATCGACTGGATGCTGCGCGGCGTCATCCACCTGGTCCTGTACCGGTTCGTCTATTACTACCTCACCCTGGCCCCCTCCGAGGTGACCGGCCCGGGCACCCTGATGCAATACCTGGTGGCGAATTTTCTTCTCTACCTGCGGGTGTCCGGGTTGTTCCACCTGATCGTGGGCATGCTCTACCTCTTCGGCTTCCGCCTGCCCGAGACCCATCACCGGTATCTCCTCGCCGCCAGCTTCACCGACTTCTGGCGCCGCATCAACATCTACTGGAAGGACTTCATGCAGAAGGTCTTCTACTATCCGGCGGTGTTCAAGCTGCGGGGACTGGGCACCACCCGGGCGATGGTGCTCCCCACCCTGTACGTGTTTTTCCTCACCTGGTTCCTGCACGCCTACCAGTGGTTCTGGCTGCGGGGCACCGCCCTGCTGGCGTGGCAGGACATCCTGTTCTGGATGATCCTGGGCGTCCTGGTGGTCCTGAACGGCCTGTACGAAATCAAGCACGGCCGCAGCCGCAGCCTGGGCAAATCCGTCCAGACCTGGCGGAGCCTCGGCGTCACCACCCTCAAGACCTTCGCCATCTTCTGGTGCATCTGCGTGCTGTGGTCGTTCTGGACCGCGGAGTCCATCCCCGAATGGCTGTCCCTGTGGACGGCCCTTGGCGGCGAGTCGAGCTGGGAGGCGCTCGCCATCCCCGCCCTGGTGCTGGGGGTGATCCTGCTGGGCAGCATCGAACGCGGCGGGGTGCGCAACACCCGCGCCTCGGAACAGGAGGCAAGGCTCTGGCTGCGGGCCCGGGTGGCCACCGTGGCCGCCATGGTGGCCCTGGTGGGGATCGGCATCGAAGGGGTGCATTCCCAGCTCGGCACCGAGGTGGCCACCACCATCCATTCCCTGCGCTCCGGGCACTTGAGCCGCCTGGACGTGGCCAAGATGGAGCGCGGCTATTACGAAAACCTGCTTTCGGTGGAGCGGTTCAACTCCCAGCTCTGGGAGGTGTACACGAAAAGGCCCGCCAACTGGCTGGACGTACAAGGGGCGAACCTCAAGCGCTTCAGCGGCGGCTTCGCCCAGGGGGAATTGATTCCTTCCTTCGTCTCCAAGACCAATTTCGGCACCATCAGCATCAACCGCTGGGGCATGCGGGATCAGGACTACGAGCGAACGCCGCCGCCTGACACATACCGCATCGCCCTGCTGGGTGCCTCGTCGGTGATGGGCTGGGGGGTGAGCGACGGGGAAACCTTCGAAGCGCTGCTGGAAGAGCGATTGAACCGGGACGCCGCCGGGGCTGGACGGCGCAAGGTCGAGATCCTCAACTTCGGCGTTCCCGGCTATCAGCCCCCCCAGCAACTGGTGGCGCTGGAGAAAGCCCTCGAGTTCGGCCCCAACGCGGTGTTCTACGTGGCGACGGGGCGGGAAATTTCCCGCGCGGCGAGATACATGGTGGAAGTGGTGCAAAAGGGCATCGACATCCCGTACACGCCGTTGCGGGAGATCGTCGCTCAAGCGGGGCTCGACCGGGAGATGGACGAGGCCACCGCCCTCAAGCGGTTGTCGCCCCTGGGCGGGGAGATCCTGTCCCGGGTCTACCAGCGCATCGTCGAACAATCCCGCGCGGCGGAGGCCGTCCCCGTGCTGGTGTTTCTGCCCCAGGTCCGGGAAGGCGCCTGGCAGGAGGAGACCCCCGAGACCCTGCGCCGGGCGCAGCAAACCGGTTTCCTCGTGATCGATCTCTCGGACGTCTACAAAAACCACGACATCGCCTCGATTCGCCTCGCGGAGTGGGACGACCACCCCAACCGGCGCGGCCATGAACTGATCGCTTCCCGCCTCTACGAGGCGCTGCAGGCGCAGCAGGAAGCCATTTTCCGTCCCCAGCGGCAGGCATCGAGAAACTGATCATCGCGCGAGACCAGGGAGGCCCACCATGGCAGAGGACATCAAGAGCGCCGTCAAGGAGTTCATCCTCAGGGAGTTCCTGCCGGGGGAAAACCCCGACGAGCTGACCGATGGGACGCCCCTCATCACGGGGGGCGTGCTGGATTCCATCGCCACGCTGAAGCTCGTGCTGTTCATCGAGGAGCGCTTCGGGGTGACGCTCCAGGCCCATGAAACGGACCCGGAGCACCTGGATACCCTCGCCCAGATCGCCTCCCTCATCCGTTCCAAGCAAGGTTAAGGAGCCGAGACCATGGGAACGCCTTGCGTGCTGCACGATGCTTTCATCCGCGCCGCCGAGCGGCACCCGGAGCGCATCGCCGTGGCGGAGCCGGGCGCAGGCGAGATCACCTATCGCGAGCTGGCCCGGCTTTCCGGCCGGGTCCGGGACCGGCTCCGGGCCTTGGGCGTGGAGCCGGGCGACCGGGTGGGGATTTATTTGCGCAAGTCCATCGACGCGGTGGCGGCCCTCTACGGGATTCTCGAGGCGGGGGCCGCCTACGTGCCGGTGGATCCCGGCGCGCCGCCCTCGCGCAACGCCTACATCCTGCACAACTGCGCCGTGCGGGCGGTGGTGCTGGAGCGGCGCTTCCAGGAAAAGCTGGAGGCCGAGCTGGCGCAACTGGGCGCGGCGCCGTCCTCGTTGGTCCTGGAGGGGGCCGGGGGCGGGGCCGCCCTCACGCGGGCCCTGGAGCAGGCGGACGCCGCAAGCCCCGCTCCGCCGACGACAACGGCGATGCCCGGGCCCGGCGATCTCGCCTACATCCTGTACACCTCCGGTTCCACGGGCAAACCCAAGGGGGTGATGCTGTCCCACGAGAACGGGGTGAGCTTCGTCGACTGGTGCTCGGAGGTCTTCGAGCCCCGCGCCACCGACCGCTTCTCCTCCCACGCGCCCTTCCACTTCGACCTGTCCATCCTGGACATCCACGTGGCCCTGAAGCACGGCGCGGCCCTGGTCCTGGTGGCCGAGGACGCGGGCAAAGATCCCCTGCGCCTCGCCCCCCTGATCGCCGAGCAGCGGGTGAGCGTCTGGTATTCGGCTCCCTCCATCCTGAGCCTGCTGGCCCAGTACGGAAGCCTTTCGAGCCACGATTATTCCGCGCTGCGCCTGGTGCTCTTCGCCGGCGAGGTCTTCCCGGTGAAGCACCTGCGGACCCTGACCCGGCTGTGGCCCCACCCGAGGTATTTCAACCTCTATGGGCCCACCGAAACCAACGTGTGCACCTTCTACGAGGTGCCGCTCCCGATCCCGGAGGAGCGCACCGCCCCCTTCCCCATCGGGCGCGTCTGCTCCCATCTGCGGGGCAAGGTGGTGGACGGAGAGGGGCGGGAGGTCCAGCAAGGGGAGGAGGGAGAACTCTGCATCAGCGGGCGGGGCGTGATGCAGGGCTACTGGGCCCTGCCCGAGCGCACTGCCGTCGCGTTCCTCACCGACGAGAACGGCGTGCGGTGGTACAAGACCGGCGACATCGTGGTGGAAAGGGACGACGGAAACTACGTTTACCTCGGGCGGCGCGACCGCATGGTGAAGCGGCGCGGCTACCGGGTCGAGCTGGGAGAGATCGAAGCCGGGCTCTATCGCCATCCCCTCGTCAAGGAAGCGGCGGTGGTGGCCCTTCCCGACGAGGAGGCGGGCGTCAAGATCAAGGCCTTCCTGAGCTGCCGGGAAAGCAAGCGCCCATCGCTCATCGAGCTGAAGCGCTTCTGTACCGAGGTCCTTCCCGCCTACATGATCCCCGATCAGTTCGTCTGGTGCGAGGCGCTGCCCAAGACCTCCACCGACAAGGTGGACTACCAGCGGCTGAAGGAGATGAGTTAATGGACTTCTCCTTCTCCGACGAGCAGAAGCTGCTCCGCGACAGCATCGTCAAATTCGCCCAGCGGGAATTGAACCAGGGCGTCGCCGACCGGGACCGGGATCAGGCCTTCTCCCGGGAGCTGTGGCGCCAGTGCGCCGGGATCGGCCTCCAGGGGCTGCCGGCGCCCGAGGACTACGGCGGCAGCGGCCTGGACCCCTTGTCCTGCGCCATCGCCCTGGAAGCGCTGGGCTACGGCTGCCGCGACGGGGGCTTAAGCTTTTCTTTGTGCGCCCACCTGCTCGCCTGCGTCGTGCCCATCACGACCCACGGGACCGAAGCCCAGAAGCGGCGCTACCTCCCCGGGCTGTGCGACGGAACCCTGATCGGCATGCATGCCATCACCGAGCCCGGCTCCGGCTCGGATTCCTTCGCCATGCGCACCCGGGCGGAGCGCTCCGGCGGAAGCTGGCGCATCAACGGGACCAAGACCTTCATCTCCAACGGACCGGTGGGCGACCTGGCGGTGGTCTTCGCCGTCACCGACCCGGCCAAGGGATTCCACGGCGGCGTGACCGCCTTCCTGGTGGAGAAAGGCACGCCCGGGTTCTCCGCCGGCGGGAAGTTCGAGAAGATGGGCCTGCGCACTTCCCCGGTGGGCGAGCTCGTGTTCCAGGACGCCCGGGTTCCCGAGGACGCCGTGCTCGGCGCGGTGGGGGGTGGCGCGGCGGTCTTTTCCACCGCCATGGACTGGGAGCGCATCCTGCTGGTGGCATGCCACGTGGGCACCATGGAGCGCCTGCTGGAGACCTGCGTCGCCTACGCCCGGACCCGTTCCCAGTTCGGCCAGCCCATCGGCAAGTTCCAGGCCGTCGCCCACAAGATCGCCGACATGAAGGTGCACCTGGAGGCCGCCCGCGCCCTCACCTACCGCTCCGCCTGGCGCCTCGCCCACCTGCGCAACGCTTCGCTGGATGCGTCCATCACCAAGCTGTTCGTGAGCGAAGCCCTGGTCCGCACGGCTCTCGACGCGGTCCAGGTGCACGGCGGCTACGGGTTCATGACGGAATACGAGGTGGAGCGAGCCCTGCGGGACGCCGTGGGCAGCACCCTCTACTCGGGCACGTCCGAAATGCAGCGCAATATCATCGCCCGTTGGCTGGGGCTTTGAGGGGCGGACGGGTTCTACGCCGCCCGCAGCGCGTCCACGATGTTGAGCCGGGCGGCCCTCAGGGCCGGCAGGAAGCCACCGGCGAGGCCCATGAGGGCGGAGAAGAGGAGCGACTGGGCCGCGATGCCGGGCGTCAGGGTGAAGCGGAAGGCGAGCTCCGAGAACGACTGCCAGTTGGTGGTGGAGACGGTCACGAGCTGCATGAGGGAGGCTGCAGCGAGCCCCGCTGCGCCCCCCACTAGGGCGAGGGCCACGGACTCGGCCAGGAACGCGGCCAGGATACTCCCGCGGCGAAACCCCAGGGCCCGCAGGGTGCCGATCTCCCGGGTGCGGTTGGCCACGGCGGAATACATGGTGACCATGGCGCCGATCACCGCACCGATGGAAAAGATGACGGAGAGGGTCATCCCCAGGATGCGGATGAAGTCGGCCAGCACCTGGGACTGGTCGGCGTAGAACCGGGCCTCCCGCTTCGCCTCCACCGTGAGCCGCGGATCCGCCTCGACGCGGCGCTTATAGGCGTCGAACCCGCCCGGGTCGGCGAGCTTGAGCACCACCGAAGAATAGGCGTTGCGGCGGAAAGCCTGCATGAGCTGGTCGGCGTCGCCCCATACCTCGGAATCGAAGCCCGTCCCGCCGGCGTCGAAGACGCCCACCACCGTCCAGTCGCGCATGCCGAAGCGCAGCCGCTCGCCGATGCCGGCGCCCACGAAGCGCTCGGCGATGGCGCGGCCGGCGATGATCTCGGAGGCGCCGGGTTGAAAGAGCCGCCCTTCCACCAGCCGCACCTGGGGGCGAAGCCGCAGGCCGTGGCGCCCGACGCCCCGGATCACCACGTTGGAGGGATCGCCGCTCGAGCGCTTGGGCAAAGTGATCAGCACCACCGTCTCGCGGGAGGCGAACGGGGCGCCGTCGGGGGCGAGGGCCACTTCCGGCTGGGCCTCCACGATCATGGCCTGCACCCGTTCCACCGAGCTCTGCACCTCGGTGCCGGCGGCGCGGCGGGTCACCACCACGTTGTCGTAGGTGCCCGTCTGCACCAGGGTCGCCCGCAGGCCCGCCTCCAGCATCAGCACCGTGGCGAACACGAAGACCACCAGCGCCATGCCGCCCGCCGTGAGGGCCGTGGTGAGCCGCCGGGTGCGCAGGTTGCGGATCGAGTAGGAGAGGGGGACTGCCATAGGATCATCCGATATTGCGCAGCCCCTCCGCCACGGGAACCCGAGCCGCTCGCCACGCCGGAAGCACGGCCGCGAGAATCCCCACAGCGCAGGCGCAGGCGAGCTGCAGGGCCACCGTCGAGCCCGAGACCTCGAACACCGGGAACAGGGTGCCCATGGCCTGGGCGAAGCGCCGGGAGACCGGGAACGTGAGGGCGATCCCGAGGGCGCCGGCCGCCACGGCGATGGCCAGGGACTCGCCGAAGATGAGCCCCGCCAGGAAGGACGGGCGGAAACCCAGGGCCTTGAAGGTGGCGTACTCGGAGGCCCGCTCCCGGGCGGTCATGGCCATGGTGTTGGCCATCACCGCCAGGATGATGGCGATCACCACGAAGGAGACCACCCGGATCAGGATCAGGATCGCCTCCGTCATGGACACGAAGGAGAGCTGGAACGCCTGTTCGCTCTCGGTGCGGGTCTCGGCCAGGGAGTTGCGGAACAGGGCGTCGATCGCCTCGGCCACCCGCGGCACGTCCTCGGCGGAGGCCACCTGCACCACGTAGACGCCCACCGTGTCCGCCCGGCGCGGGAGCCGCTCCCGCACGTACTCGTTGAGATAGGTCCAATGGAAGAAGAACTGGGACTCGTCGGTGCGGGAATCCGCCCCCGTGTAGATGCCCCGCACCACGAACTGCCAGTCGCCCGGGTAGATGGTGCCCTTGAGGGGCACCACGTCGCCCACCCGGAAGCCGAAAGTCTGCGCCGTCTTGCGCCCCACGATGGCGCCGCGGCGGTCGCGCAGGAACTCCCGGAACTGGTCCTGCGGCACCCGGTATTCCGGGTACAGGCGGAAATAGGTCTCCGCGTCCACCGCGAACTGGGGGAAGAAATTCTTCTCCGAGACGTACACGCCGCCGAACCAGTTGGCATGGGAGACACCCGTGACCCCGGGAACGCTGCGGATTTTCGCCTGGTAGCTCAAGGGCAGCGGAAACACCAGGGAGATGGCGTTGCGGGTCACCAGCCGCGTGGCGGAAGCGCCTGCCGCCCCCGCGTACCAGGCATCCACGATGGTCTGCAGCAACCCGAAGGCGACGATGGCCACCACGATGCCCAGGGCGGTGAGCGCCGTGCGCAGCTTGTGGCGCAGGGCGTTGCGCAGGACCAGCTTGAGCGTATACACGCTACTGCAGCTCCCCCTTCTCCAGGTGCCGCACCAGGTGGGCCCGCTCGGCGGCCCGCTGATCGTGGGTCACCATGACGATGGTCTTGCCGAGCTCCCCGTTCAGCCGGTTCAGGAGATCGAGCACCTCCCCGGCAGAGACCCGGTCCAGGTCCCCGGTGGGCTCGTCGGCCACGATCAGGGTCGGATCGGTGACGATGGCGCGGGCGATGGCCACCCGCTGCTGCTGCCCGCCGGAGAGCTGGGCGGGATAATGCTCCAGGCGGTCTTCGAGCCCCACCAAGGCCAGGGCGGCGGCAGCCCGTTCGCGCCGCTCGGACCCGGACAACCCGGTCAAGAGCAGGGGCAGTTCCACGTTTTCCTGGGCCGTGAGCACCGGGATCAGGTTGTAGAACTGGAAGATGAAGCCCACGTGGACGGAGCGCCAGTCGGCCAGCTCCGCCTCCGTGAGGTGGGTGATGTCCTTCCCTGCCACGATGATCTGGCCTTCGTCGGGATGGTCGATGCCGGCGATCAGATTGAGGAGCGTGCTTTTGCCGGACCCCGAGGGTCCCATGAGGGCGAGAAACTCGCCTTCGGGAACGTCGAGGTTCACGTCGGTGAGCACCGGCACAACGTGCCCGTCGCGCCGGTAGGATTTGAAGAGATGCCGGACCTCCACGGCGTTGCGGCGCGGCCCGGGCGAAGGCGATGCTTTCGTCACCATAAAAAGATCAGCCAATGCGTTGAAACCCCTTCTGTCGGTTTCTCCGCCGCTTCAGGGCAGAAGCCACGATCAGGCCGCTGCTGTAGCGTGCTAATGCGTGACCACCGACACCCGCGCCCCGTCGCGCAAGTCCCGGGGCGGGGATTTCACCACCGTCTGGCCGGCCGCGAGTCCCCGGCGCACTTCCACCAGGTCGCCGATGGGCTCGCCGATCTCCACCGGGGTGGCGACGGCGCGCCCGGCGGAATCGATGACGAAGGCCACAGTGCGGCCGTCCCGCTCCACGACCGCCTCCCGCACCACCGCCAGGCGGGGCGTGCGCTCTTCCGGGGGCACGGGCTGGGACAGGAAGGCGACGCGAGCGCTCATATCGGGCAGCACCCGGGGATCCAGCTCGACGAAGCCCACCTTGACCAGCACCGTGGCCTTGGAGCGGTCCACCGTGGGCACCATGCGTCGCACCACGCCCTCGAAACGGGCCTCCGGCAGGGCGTCCAGCTGTATCTCGCAGGCTTGGCCCACCGACACCTTGGACAGGTTGGACTCCGAGACGTCCGCTTCCACTTCCAGGGTGCTCATGTCCGCCATGGACACCACCGCCCCCTTGGATTCGGGCGAGGGATTGAAGGGGGAGACCACGTCGCCGATGTTGGCGTGCTTGACCAGCACCACCCCGTCGAAAGGCGCCCGGATCAGGGTCTGCTCCACCGCGATTTCGGCCGAGCGCAACCCCGCCTCTGCGGCGGCGATGGCAGCCTTCGCCCCGGCCACAGCCGCCACCGCTTTGTCCCGGCGCGCCACCGCCTGGTCCAGGGCCGCCCGAGAGATGAAGTTCTGAGCCGCCAAATCCCGGGAGCGCGCCAGGTCCCGCTCCGCGTCGGCCCGCTCGGCCTCCGCCTGATCCAGCTGGGCCCGGGCCACGCGCAACTGGGCCGCCGCCTGGTCCCGGGCAGCCACCACGTCCCGGTTTTCCAGGCGAGCGATGAGCTGGCCCGCTTTGACCCGGTTGCCTTCCGCCACCCCGAGCCACTCCAGGCGCCCGGTCGCCTTGGACGCCACCGCCGCCTTGCGCTGGGGAACCACGTAGCCGGTGGCGTTGAGCAGGGTGTACTTCTGCGAAGGGTAGACCTGGACCACCGTGGCGGCCTGCACGTCCACCCGCGCCTGAAACCAAACCCCGTAGAGGCCCGCGGCGGCGGCCAGGAGGACGATCGACAGGACCGGCACGAGGCGCCGGCGGCGGCGCGGGAGCCGGCGGTCGATTTTCAGACGCTCTAAGTCCTGGCTGGTCACGGCGTTCCGGGGAAGCGGCGCCTGTCGGGCCGCCCTTTCAAAAAAGGGCAGATTATGGCCCAGAACCGCAGCCCACAGGTTGTCAGCTCGTGCGCGCGTGTGCTAAAACAAGCGGGCGCTGGCATCTCCGGGCCCCACCCGCCTCATTAAAAAACCTGTCGCCGAGAATAATTTGGAGGAAACCCATGATCAGCACCCTGCGCCTTGCCTTGTTGAGCTTTTCTATCCTAGCCGCCGGCGCTTCGGCACCCGCTTTGGCCCAGCAGCAGTTCATCAATGTCCTCACTGGCGGCACCGCCGGCATTTACTATCCGCTGGGGGTAGCTCTTTCCCAGATCTACACCAAGGCCATTCCGGAGGCGAAATCCACGGTGCAATCCACCAAGGCTTCGGTGGAAAACTTGAACCTGCTCCAGGCCGGCCGCGGGGAAATCGCCTTCACCCTGGGGGACGCCCTGTCGGACGCCTGGAACGGCAACGAGGAGGCGGGCTTTAAGACGCCCCTGAAAAAACTCCGGGGGGTCGCGGCCATCTACAACAACTACGTGCAGATCGTGGCGAGCGCCGAGTCGGGCATCAAGACTCTGGCGGACCTCAAGGGCAAGCGGGTCTCGGTGGGCGCGCCCAAGTCGGGCACCGAGTTGAACGCCCGGGCCATCTTCAAGGCGGCAGGCCTGTCGTATAAGGATTTGGGCAAAGTAGAGTATCTGCCCTTCGGCGAGTCGGTGGAGCTGATCAAGAACCGGCAGCTCGACGCAACCCTCCAGTCCGCGGGGCTCGGCGTCGCCTCCATCCGGGACCTGGCCACCGCGGTGAAGATCGTGATCGTGCCCATTCCGCCCGACTTGGTGGCCAAGGTGGGGGATCCGGCCTACCAGTCGGCCGTCATCCCCGCCGGCACCTACGAGGGCCAGACCCAGGACGTGGCCACGGCCGCCATCGCCAATTACCTGGTGACCCACGAGGGCGTGCCGGCAGAGCTGGTCTACAAGATGACCAAGGCCATGTTTGAAAACTTGGACCAGATGGTGGCCGCCCACGCCGCCGCCAAGGCCATCAAGCTAGAGAACGCCCTGAAGGGCATGCCCGTGCCCTTGCATCCCGGGGCCGAGCGCTTCTACAAGGAGAAAGGGCTCATCAAATAGCCACCCGGAGGGGGAATGGGCGGGGCACCGTACCGGTAGCTTTCCACCCTCCCCTCCCCGGCCTCTTTCCGATCCGGCCGCCCCCGAGGCCTCCCATGTCCTCGCCTCCGTCCTCCGCCGCCAGGACCGATCCTGTCTTCCACCCGCCTGAGCCGTCCCCTCGCGCCGCAAAGGCGATCTTCGCCATCGGCGTCGCCTTCTCGGCCTACCAGGTCTTTACCGCCGCCTACGCGCCCCTGTCGAGCCTGGTCATGCGCTCGCTGCATGTGGGCTTCCTCCTGCTCCTGGCTTTCGCCCTGTTCCCCACCTTCAAGCGCGGCGGGCGGCGGAACCTCTGGATCGGCTGGGCGCTGGGCATCACCGGATTCATCCTGGGCTTCTATCAGTGGGTTTTAGAGGAGGCGTTGATCCTGCGCTCCGGGGACCTCACCCGGGAGGACATGATCGTGGGCGTGGCAGTGCTGGTCTTGGTGTTCGAGGCCGCGCGGCGCGTCATGGGCTCGGCCCTGCCCCTGATCTGCGCCGTGTTTCTCGCCTACGCCCTCTTCGGCCATTACCTGCCCGGGCCCCTGGCTCACCGGGGTTACGGTTTCGACCAGGTGATCAACCAGCTCTCCTTCGGCACCGAGGGCATCTACGGCATTCCGACCTACGTCTCCTCCACCTACATTTTCCTCTTCATCCTGTTTGGCACCTTTCTCGAGCAGGCGGGGATGATCAAGCTGTTCACCGATTTTTCCATGGGCACCGTGGGCCATACCCGGGGCGGGCCCGCCAAGGTGGCGGTGGTGGCTTCAGGGCTCATGGGCACCATCAATGGCTCGGGGGTGGCCAACGTGGTAACCACCGGCCAGTTCACCATTCCGCTCATGAAGCGCTTCGGCTATCGCCCCGAGTTCGCGGGCGGCGTGGAGGCCACCGCCAGCATGGGCGGTCAGATCATGCCCCCGGTAATGGGAGCGGTGGCCTTCATCATGGCCGAGACCATCGGCGTCCCCTACGTAGAGATTGTCAAGGCGGCCATCATCCCGGCGCTCCTCTACTTCGCCACTGCCTTCTGGATGGTGCACCTGGAAGCGGGGCGCCTGGGACTGCTGGGGCTGCCCAAGGAGGAGTGTCCCGACCCCTGGACGGCGGTGCGCACCGGCTGGCACCTGGTGCTGCCCCTGGCCGTGCTGGTCTATCTCCTCTTCTCCGGTTACACGCCCCTTTTTTCCGGCACCGTGGGGCTCGCCCTCACGGTGATCCTGATCTTCGGCACGGCGGTGGCGGCACGCATCGGCGCTTTCGGGCTGCGGGTCCTCTTCTGGGTGCTGCTGGGGGTGCTGTCCTCGGCCTTCTTCAAGTACGGCATCACCGCCATGCTCGCCGTCATCGGGCTGCTCGTGGCGATCAACCTGTTCGTACGGGGCGGTCGCGAAGCGCTGCGCCTCGCCGTCAACGGCCTGGCCGAAGGGGCGAAGCACGCGCTCTCGGTCGGAGTCGCCTGCGCCCTGGTGGGGGTCATCATCGGCGTGCTGACCTTGACCGGCGCCGCCACCACTTTTGCCGGCTACATCATCCGCCTGGGCGAGCACAACCTGTTCCTGTCCCTGGTGCTCACCATGCTCACCTGCCTGGTGCTGGGCATGGGCATCCCCACCATCCCCAACTACATCATCACCAGCTCCCTGGCCGCCCCAGCCCTGCTGGAGCTGGGCGTGCCCCTGATCGTGTCCCACATGTTCGTGTTCTATTACGGCATCATGGCGGATCTCACGCCCCCAGTGGCCCTGGCTGCCTACGCGGCGTCCCCCATCGCCCGCACCTCGGGGCTCAAGATCGGCGTGCAGGCGATGCGGGTGGCCATCGCCGGCTTTGTCGTACCCTATATGGCGGTGTACTCGCCGGCCCTCATGCTCCAGACCGGGGACGCGGCGGACGTGATCTACATCGTGCTGAAAGCCCTGCTCTCCATCGGCCTATGGGGCGCGGCCAGCATCGGCTACCTGTGGGCGCCCCTTGCTTGGGCCGAGCGCATCCTGGCCGCGGCCGGAGCGTTTTTCCTGGTGGTGGCCCTGCCCATCACCGACGAGATCGGCTTCGCCCTGTGCGCCCTCACCCTGCTCCTCCACGGCTGGCGGGCGCGCAAGGCCCGCGCTACCGGCGCCGCGTAACCGGCCCCTTGCACGGGTCGGGTGTAGAATGAAGCGTGCTTTTCGACGTGCTAGTTGTCCACCCCTGGCTTGGAGCTTCCCGTGAAATGCGACGACTCCTCCGTCAAACCCGTTTTCCAGTGGGACGACCCGTTGCTTCTCGAAGACCAGCTCTCGGAGGAGGAGCGCATGGTACGGGACGCCGCCCGGAGCTACTGCCAGGGCAAGCTCATGCCCCGGGTGCTGGAAGCGAACCGCCACGAGCGCTTCGACCGGGAGATCCTGAACGAAATGGGCTCGCTCGGCTTTCTCGGGGCGACGCTGGAAGGCTACGGCTGCGCCGGCGTGAACCACGTGTGCTACGGCCTGATCGCCCGGGAAGTGGAGCGGGTCGATTCGGGCTACCGCTCCGCCATGAGCGTCCAGTCCAGCCTGGTGATGTATCCGATCTACACCTACGGCACCGAGGAGCAGAAGCGTAAATACTTGCCGCGCCTCGCCACCGGGGAGCTCGCGGGCTGCTTCGGCCTCACCGAGCCCAACCACGGCTCCGATCCCGGCGGCATGGAGAGCCGGGCGAGAAAGGTTCCGGGGGGCTATGCGCTTCGGGGCGCGAAGACGTGGATTACCAACTCTCCCATCGCCGACGTGTTCATCGTCTGGGCCAAGGACGACGAGGGCGAGATCCGCGGCTTCATTCTGGAAAGGGGTATGCAGGGCCTTTCCGCCCCCAAGATCGAGGGCAAGTTCTCCTTGCGCGCTTCCGTCACCGGCGAGATCATCATGGACGACGTCTTCGTCCCGGAGGAAAACCTGCTTCCCGGGGCCAAAGGACTGAAGGGTCCGTTCGGCTGCCTCAACAAGGCCCGCTACGGCATCGCCTGGGGCGCCCTGGGGGCGGCGGAGTTCTGCTGGCATGCGGCCCGCCGGTACACCCTGGAGCGCAAGCAGTTCGGCCGGCCCCTGGCCGCCAACCAGCTCATCCAGAAAAAGCTCGCCGACATGCAGACCGAGATCGCCCTGGGGCTGCAGGCGGTGCTGCGACTGGGACGTCTCATGGACGAGGGCCGCGCCACCCCGGAGATGGTGTCCATGCTCAAGCGCAACTCCTGCGGCAAGGCCCTGGAGATCGCGCGCCTCGCTCGAGACATGCACGGCGGCAACGGCATCAGTGACGAATACCACGTGATCCGGCACGTGATGAACCTGGAGGCGGTAAATACCTACGAAGGCACCCATGACATCCATGCCCTGATCCTCGGCCGTGCCCAGACGGGCATCCAGGCCTTCAGCGCATGACAATGGGTTGGAACTTCCCTGTGCCTCCGGGCTGACCCCCCATGCCCAGTGCCTTTTCCCACGTCCGGGTACGTGAGCTTTCCCGCCTCCTCACCGTCCCGCGGACTCGCCTGGAGGTTTCCGTCGCCTTAGGCGGAGCCTACCCCCGGCGGCTCGCGGCCCCCGGGTCCGACCGCGCCATGACCCTCCACCCTCCCGACCCGTCCGACGGGTCCCTGCCCCCGGTGGCAAGCCCGCCGCGGCCAGGCCGCCCCCCGGTGGGGGCGCGGCGGATCTCCCCAGCCCTGGGACAAGACACGGGGGAAGCGCCGGGATCCCTGCCGCGCATGGATGGCGGCGATGTGGCCGCGCCTCGCCGGCGCCCCATTGTCTGAACGGCACGCGATGGACGATTCCGCCGCTCGCCGATCTGCGGCCCGGGCAGCCCCGGCCGCGGGCGAACCAGGGCAGGGGCCGGCGGTGGGAACGCGGGCCGCCCTGTCCCTGGTTTGGGGTTACAACTGGATCATCATGAAGACCGCCACCGGCTACGCCGGCCCCTTCGATTTCGCGGCCTTGCGCTCCCTCCTTGGCACGGCTTTTCTGTTCGCAGCCCTCCTCGCCCTGGGTCGGCGGCTCAGGCCTCCGCCCCTCGCTTCCACCGTGCTGCTCGGCGTTGCCCAGACCGCGGGCTTCACCGGTCTCTCCCAATGGGCCTTAGTGGCGGGAGGGGCGGGCAAGACCGCGGTTCTCGCCTACACCATGCCGTTCTGGACCCTGCTCCTCGCCGCCTGGTGGCTCGACGAGCGCATCCGGGGCGTGCAGTGGACGGCGGTGGCCCTGGCCCTGGTCGGGTTGATCCTGGTTCTGGAACCGTGGCGTCTGGAGGGCTCCCTGGAAAGCGGGCTCCTCGCCGTGGGCTCGGGCCTCGCCTGGGCCGCGGGGGCTATCGTGGCCAAGCGCATCCAGGCCCGCCAGCGGGTCGACTCCCTGGTCCTCACCGCCTGGCAGATGCTCTTTGGGAGCCTTATCCTGGCGGTTGTGGCCCTGGCGATACCCCAGCCGCCAGTGCGCTGGACCGGCGCTTTCATCGCGCTCCTCGTCTACATTTCCCTGGTAGGCACCGCGGCTGCCTGGCTTGCCTGGATCTTCGTGCTGAAGCGCCTCCCCGCCGGCACCGCCAGCCTCGGTATCTTGGCCGTGCCGGTGATCGGGGTGCTTGCTTCGGCCCTGCAGCTGGGCGAGCGCCCCAGCGGGCCCGAGCTCTGGGGCATGGCGTCGATCGTGGGAGCCCTCGCCCTCCTCACTCTACACGGGCTGGGCCGCAGGCCAAGTGGAAGATGGGCCCCGCCAGCGTCACCACCAGGACGAAACGAATAACATGGAATGCGCGGTGACCACCGGCACCCCCAGGTGCAGCACCTTGGCGGTGATGCACATCTCCGCGATTCCCCCCGGCGCGGCGGCGAGGATCATGGAGGGCAGCGTCAGCCCCGAAAGTTCCGCCAAGAGCAATCCCAGCCCGGCCGCCAGCACCAAAGCCACCCCCACACTGGCGAGCAGCGCGAGGAGGCCCCGGGGCTCTACGGCGGCGGGGCCCGGCACGTAGGCGTCCATGCCCACGACCCCCGCGACCGAACCCAGAACCAGCGCCCCGGCGATCCCCATCGCCTGCCTGGGATTGCACCTCATGCGACGCTGCGCCACGGGCGCCCATCCGGCGAGGGTCGTTGCGGCTTTCCCGTTCTTCCGGCGGGAAGGCCGCCCAGCGCGGAGAGGAAGCAAACAAGGTGGGCACTCGGAGGATGCTGCGTCGCAATGTGCGCTGGGCAGCATACCGCACCCCCAAGGGCGACGGCGGGCGGGGCCAGGTCGTCACGGCGCCCCATCCCAGGCCCGCGGGCGCAGTCGAGGGGGCGCTGGGTAAGTGTATGATTCGGACTGCGGTGTCAATCCGACGCGATGATGATCCTCTCGCCCGCCGTTCGTGATGCGCTGCTCAACCTCGGGGTCGCGACCGCCTATTTCGGTCTGGCGGAGCTCGCCAGGGCCTTGTTGTCAGCCCCCGTGCCGGCCTCCACCGTCTGGCCCGCCGCTGGCGTGGCCCTGGCCACGGTGGCCCATTTCGGCGCCAAGCTCCTGCCCGGCGTGTTCGCCGGGGCTCTAGCCGCTGCCCTGAGCGCTGGGGTCTCCCCGGGCACGGCGGTCGGCTTCGCTGCCGGAGCCACCCTCGCCCCGGCCGCTGGCGGCCGACTGCTGCGGCGCTTCGGACTGACCAAGGCTGCGTTCAAGCGGCTGGAGACCGTGATGGCGTTCCTCGCCGTCACGGTCGTCGTGGCGGCGATTCCCGCCACCACCGGAACGCTGGCGCTGGCCGTCTTCGATCCGGAGCGCCTCGGGTTCATCGCGCCCCTGTGGGCTGTCTGGTGGATGGGGGAAGCCATGGGCATCCTGGGGGTGGCGCCCCTGCTGCTCTCGGCCACCCAGGCGCGACAGCCCCGGCTCTCGCCCCGCCACGCCGTGGAGGCGACGGCGCTCCTCATCGCCCAAGTAACCCTCACGGCCGCCGCCTTCGACGGGGGAATCGCGGACCCGGGCGCCGCCATCGCCCTCGCTTCCTTCGTCTTCCCCCTGATGGCCTGGTCGGCCCTGCGGCTGCCGCCTCCATTTGCCCACCTGGGCGCGGTCCTGGCAGCGGCCGCGGCCGTCTGGGGCACGTCCCAGGGAAGCGGTCCTTTCGCCGCCAATCCCCCTTGGCTGGGACTCATATACCTGAACGTGCCGGTCGCTGCGCTGCTCGTCATGTGCCAGTTGCTAGCCGCCACCAGCGTCCAGCGCCGGGAGTCTCTGGAAGCGCTGGCCCGCTCCGAGGAGAAGTTCCGCGCGCTGGTGCAGAACTCCAAGGACATCATCACCATCCATGATCCCGACGGCAGGACCCTATATGAATCGCCTTCGGCGGAGCGGATCCTGGGCTACGGCCCCGGCGGGCTGATCGGCAAGAACCCCTTCAGCATCATCCATCCCCGGGAAGCGGACGCCGCCCGGGAGGCCTTTCAGCGCCTGGTGCAAAGCCGCGATGCGGAGTTTTCCATGGAGCTGCGCTACCGCAAGGCCGACGGCACCTGGATCTACCTGGAGACGGTGGGGGTGAACCGGCTGCATTACCCAGGGATCAACGGCATCGTGCTTACCTCCCGGGACGTCACCGAGCGCAAGCTCGCCGAGCAGGCGCTCAAGGCGAGCGAGCAGCGCTACATGCTGGCCATGGAGGGGGCAAGCGACGGCATGTGGGAAATCGACACGGTCACCAAGGCGCTCTACGTATCGCCGCGGCTCTGTTCCATGCTGGGTTACCCCGAAGGTACCCTCACCACCCTGGCGGCGTGGGAAGACCTCATCCATCCGGAGGACCAGGAGACCTACCGCCGGGCGCTCCGGGAGCACCTGAAGGGCGCAAGCCCCCACCTGGAGTGCGAGTTCCGCATGCGGGGCGCCGACGGCGAGTACCGCTGGGTGTTCTGCCGCGGCAAATCGGCCCGGGACAGGTACGGCAAAGCCTTGCGCATGGCGGGCTCGGTGATCGACATCACCGAGCGCAAGCGGGCGGAGGCGCGCATCGAGCATCTCGCCACCCGCGATCCCTTGACCGCCCTGCCCAACCGCGTGCTGCTCCACGACCGCCTGCAGCAGCACTTGATCGGCTGCCAGCGCAGCGGCACCTCCCTGGCGCTGCTGTTCATCGACCTGGACCGGTTCAAGACCATCAACGATTCCTTAGGCCACCACGTGGGCGACGAGCTGCTCAAGCAGGTGGCCCAGCGGCTGGAGAAGTGCGTGCGCCGGGACGACACCCTGGCACGGCTCGGCGGGGACGAGTTCGTGGTGGTGCTTGCCGGCATCCGGGAGGAAACCGACGCGGCCCAGGTGGCGCAGAAGCTGCTGCGCAGTCTCGCCGAGCCCTATTTCATCCAGGACCGACAGCTGACCACCACCGCCTCCATCGGCATCGCCATCCATCCTTACGACGGACAAGACATCGCCACCTTGATGAAGAACGCCGACACGGCCATGTACCACGCCAAGGAGCGGGGTCGCAACACCTATCAGTTCTTCTCCAGCGATATGACCGCCCGGGCGCTGCAGCGGCTGACGGTGGAAAACGGCCTGCGGCAGGCGCTCGAGCGCGGCGAGTTCGTGCTGCATTACCAGCCCCAGGTCAACGTCTTGACCGGCGAGGTGGAGGGGGCCGAGGCCCTGCTGCGCTGGCGGCATCCGGATAAAGGGCTGGTGTCGCCCACCCGCTTCATCCACATCGCCGAGGAGACCGGTTTGATCGTGCCCATCGGCGAATGGGTGTTGAGAGCAGCCTGCGCCCAGTGCAAGGCCTGGACCTTGGCGGGTTACCCCCGCCTCAAGGTGGCAGTCAACCTCTCCGCCGGCCAGTTCGTCCGCCACGCCGACCTGGTCCCTGCCGTAACCCGTGCGCTGCGGGACACCCGGCTCGATCCCAGCCAGCTCGAGCTGGAAATCACCGAGAGCTTGCTGGTGCAGAACGCGGAGGAGCACGTGGCCACGCTGCAAAAGCTGGGTCGCCTGGGCGCCTCCATTTCGGTGGACGACTTCGGCACCGGATACTCGAGCCTCTCCTACCTCAAGCGGCTGCCCATCGACGTGCTCAAGATCGACCGCTCCTTCGTGCGGGACCTGGAGGCGGATCCGGACGACGCCGCCATCGTGCGCGCCGTCATGGCGCTCGCCCACAGCCTGCGGCTCAAGGTGGTGGCGGAGGGGGTGGAGACCCAGGGCCAGCTCGACGTACTGCGGCGGCTCGAATGCGACCTGTACCAGGGCTATCTCTTCAGCAAGCCCCTGCCGGCCGCCGAGTTCGAGGCCCGCTTCCTGCGGCCGATTCCCCTGCCCTTCGCGGCGGGCCCCGGCGCATGAACTCCGCCGCAGGCCCCACGAAGGCGGGTGAAAAGAAGCTGGACGGGGTATCATCCCGGGCAGAATAAGACGCCGCCGGTCCCCCCGCCGGCGGTGCGGAGGAGGTCCATTGCAGGGAGGAATGGCACCCATCGCCGGGGCCATGAGGCTCGCGGCCACCGGTCTTGGCCTCGCAGTCGCGGCCGCCCTGCTCGGCTGGCTCGGGTTCAGCACCCTCTATACCCACGGTCCTCTTCCCACCCTGTGGCTGCCTTCCGGCCTCGGGCTGGGCGCGGTCCTGCTCCTCGGGCCCTGGAGCGCCGCAGCCCTCTTCGCGGGAACGGCCGCAGTCTTCGTCACCGCGGGCGTGGCGCCGGCCGCTGCCCTGACGTTCGCCGGGGGCGAGGCCGCAGCGGCCCTGGCCGGGGCCGGCGTGCTGGCCCGCATGCCGGGGTTCCAATTCAGCCTCACCCGGCTGAGGGACGTGCTGGGCCTCGCCGGCCCGGGCGCCGTCTCGAGCGCCCTGGTGGCGGCCACGATCACGGCGCCGGCCGGTGACGGCTTCGGCCTGATCGAAAGGGAAGAAGTGGCCGGCGTGTGGGGCTTGGTGTTCGCTTCCCATGTGGTCGGCATCCTGGTGCTGACCCCGGCGCTCCTCGGCGGGCGAGCCCGCCCATCCCGGGTCCAGCCGTCGCGGGTGCTGGAGCTCGCCAGCGCTTGCTCAGCCGCGGGCAGCGTCGCTTATGCCATGTATTGCGGCGCGTTCGGGCCCCTGGTGAACCAGGGCATCATGGGGATCCTCCTGTTTCCCCTCCTCGCCTGGGGCGCGCTGCGGTTCAAGCCAACGGGCGCCGCCCTGGTGAGCCTGGCGGTGGCCATCGGCGCAATACTGGGCACGGTCCTCGACGGCCCTTTGCCCGGCATGGACGCCTCCGAGCATTCCCTGGCGCTGCTCGTCTTCTTCGCCGCCGTCTCGGTTACAACCCTCACCCTGTCCAGCCTCCACTCCCAACAGCTTGCGGCCGAGCAGGCGCTGCGTCAGGGCGAAGAGCGCTTTCGCCGGCTTACAGAGCTTTCGGCCGACTGGTACTGGGAACAGGACGAGACCCTGCGCTTCACCTTCATCTCGGGCGGCATCTGCGCCGCCACCGGTCGGCGGCCGGAGGAATACCTGGGGAAGACCCGCTGGGAGCTGCCTTTCCTGCGCTTCGGCGAAGAGGAGCTGCGCCGCCACCGGGAGGCCCTCGCGGCCCGGCAGCCGTTCCGCCACCTGGTGGTGGAGAGCGTCGACCACCAGGGCGAGGTCCACTACGTTTCCATCAACGGCGAGCCCGTGTTCGACGCGGAGGGCCGCTTCCGGGGCTATCGGGGCACAGGCAGCGATGTCACCGCCCGCGTCCTGGCAGAGCGGGCCCTACGGCAGCGGGAAGCCCAGCTTCGCCTGATCGCCGAGAACGTGCCGGCCATGATCGCCCACCTGGACGCCGGCTTGCGTTACCGCTTCGCCAACCAGCGCTACGCCGGCCTGTTCGGTTGGTTCGCCGAGCGCATCGTCGGGCGCCACCATCGGGAGGTGATCGGCGAAGAGGCCTACGCCCAGGTCGAGCTGTACTTCCGGCGTGTTCTGGCCGGGGAGAGCGTGAACTACACTCGCGTTCTCCTATCGGAGGAGATGGAGCGGGTGATCGAAGTGACCCTGGTCCCGGACTCCCCCGACGGCCAGACGGTGATCGGCATCTACGTCATGGCCACCGACGTCACCGCCCGCAAGCAGGCCGAGCGGGCGCTCGAGGAAAGCGAGCAGCGCTACCGCGCCCTGGTGGAGGTGAGCCCGGATGCCATCTTCATTTCCCGGGACGGGGTGATCGAGTTCATCAACCGCGCCGGGCTCGCGTTGCTCGGCGCCGCCGCCCCCGAACAGGTGATCGGGCGGAGGCTTCTGGAGTTCATCCATCCCCGGGACCACGAGGTGGTGGTCAAGCGCATCGCGGCGGTGAAAGCGGGCTTCGATGTGCCGCCCCTGGAGGAGACCTACCTGCGCCTGGACGGCACCCCGGTGCCGGTGGAGGCGGTGGCCTCCGCGCTGGTGGACGAGGGCGGGTTCGCCATCCAGTCCATCGCCCGGGACGTGAGCGAGCGGCAGGCCGCCCAAGCGGAGCTGCGCCGCAAGGAGGCGCTGCTCCACGCCGCCATCAGCAATGCCCCCCTCATCCTCTTCGCCCTGGACCAGGAGGGCCGCTTCACCTTCTCCGACGGAAAGGGGCTCGAGGCCCTCGGTTTCAGGCCGGGACAGGCGGTGGGCCGCACCCTCTGGGAGCTGCACGGGGACCTCCCGGCGGTGATCCAGCAGACCCGGCGGGTCCTCCAGGGAGAGCAGGTGGTCTACGAGGTCCAGGTGGCGGGGCGCCAGTTCGAGGTCCACAGCTCCCCCACCCGCAACGACGCCGGGGAGGTCACCGGCGCCATCGGCCTCGCCGTGGACATCACCGAGCGCAAGCGGGCGGAAGCGCGCATCGAGCAACTGGCGACCCGGGATCCCCTCACGGGCCTTCCCAACCGCCTGCTGTTGCAGGACCGGGTGGCCCACTGCCTGGCCCAGGCGCGCCGCCGCCAGCGCCGGGTGGCGCTGCTCTTCATCGACCTGGACCGGTTCAAGACCATCAACGACTCCCTCGGCCACCACGTGGGCGACGCTCTCCTCAAGGAGGTGGCGAACCGCCTGTCCAGCAGCCTGCGGGCCACGGACACCCTGTCCCGGCTCGGCGGCGACGAGTTCCTGGTGGTGATCCAGGACCTGCGCCACAGCCAGGACGCGGCCCGGGTGGCCGAAAAGCTCCTCGGCGTCTTGAACGGCCCCTTCGTCATCGAGGGACACACCCTCAACACCTCGTGCAGCATCGGCATCAGCGTGTTCCCGGACGACGGGGAGGATCTTTCCACTCTCATGAAGAACGCCGACACCGCCATGTACCACGCCAAGGAGCAGGGCCGGAACAACTACCAGTTCTTCTCCAGGGAAATGATGGGACGGGCGATGCGGCGCCTGACCATGGAAAACGCCCTGCGGGGCGCCGCGCAACGGGGGGAATTCGTCCTGCATTACCAGCCCCAGGTGGCGATCCGGGACAGGGCGGTGGTCGGGGCCGAAGCCTTGATCCGCTGGCTCCACCCGGAGCGGGGCCTGGTGCCCCCCGCCGAGTTCATCCCGGTGGCCGAGGAGACGGGGCTCATCCGTCCCATTGGCGACTGGGTCATGGCCGCCGTGGCGACCCAGATCGCCGAATGGGAACGGGCGGGGTTCCCGGTGCCCCGGATCGCCGTGAATCTCTCCCGTGCCCAGCTCCGGCCCGACCTGCCGGACGCCCTGGCCCGCATCCTCGAGCGCACGGCCACGGCGCCCCAGCGCCTGGAGCTGGAAATCACCGAAAGCCTGCTCATGCAGAACGTGGACGAGGCGGTGGCGGTGCTGAAGCGCATCGAGGCGCTGGGGGTGCGCATCGCCATCGACGACTTCGGCACCGGTTACTCGTCCCTCGCCGTGCTCACCCGGCTCCCCATCGACGCGATCAAGATCGACCGGGCGTTCGTCCAGGACATGGAGGTGAACCGCAACGCCCAGGCGGTGGCGAGCGCCATCATCGCCATGGCCCACAGCCTGCACCTCACCGTGCTGGCGGAGGGCGTGGAGCGCTCGGAGACCCTGGCCACCCTGGCGGAGCTGGGCTGCGACGGATACCAGGGCTACCTGTGCAGTCCGCCCCTTCCCGCGGGGGAATTCGCCGCCCGGTTCCTCGCCCCCGCCGATCACCCGGCACCGGCGGTGCGACCCTGACCGCCATGGCTCCCCGTTCCATCGGGCGGGTGCACGCCCAAAGCCCCTCCGCGCTGATGATTTCCTCCCAGCCACGGAAGAACTTCGCGGGGGTGTCCGTTTGCCGCCGCCGCCGGTTCGGACGCCTGGGCGATCTAGGCCGGCTGGGTACGGGGCGAGCGCCGGCGCATGAGCTGCAGCCCGGCCACCAGTCCCAGCAACGCCAGCGCCGGCAGGAACATCCATTCCTTGGGCGGCCGCTGGACGGGCAGCTCCATATGGGTAATGCGGAAGCCCTGCTCGATCCCCAGCTTCTCCGCCCGGCTGCCGAACTGGACCTGAATCACCTGGAACGATGTCCCGTCGGCGTCAGGAATCACCCGCAGGCCCGCGGCCGCCAGCCGCTCCCGGGCCGGCCCCGGCTCCCCTAAGGGCAGCAGCACCCCTTTGCTCACCTCCTTCCCTTCCAGGGTTGTACCCTCGATCCACACCCGCAGCCCGGCCTTGGCCGGCTGCTGCTCCACCACCTGCAAGAGCCGGCTGCCGGGCACCGCCTCGTACGGGGGATAGAGCATGTCCCAGAAGAATCCCGGCCGGAACAGGGTGAAGGTGACGAGCAGCAATAGCGCCGACTCGTAGAGCCGGTTCCGGGTGAGGAACCATCCCTGGGTGGCGGCGGCGAACATGAGGTTGGCCACGATGGCGCTCCCGATGGTGAGGAAAAGCTGCCACCCGGTGGTGATGCCGATGAGCAGCAACTGGGTGTTGAAGATGAACATGAAGGGCAGGATCGCGGTGCGGATGCTGTAGCCGAAGGCGGTGATGCCGGTCTTGATGGGGTCGCAGCGGGCGATCCCCGCCGCAGCGTAGGAGGCGAGCCCCACGGGCGGCGTCACGTCCGCCATTAGGCCGAAATAGAACACGAACAGGTGCACCGCGATCAGGGGCACCAGCAGCCCCTGCTGGGCCCCCAGCTCCACCACCACCGGCGCCATCAGGGTGGACACCACGATGTAGTTGGCGGTGGTGGGCAGGCCCATTCCCAGGATCAGGCAGATCACCGCCACCAGGAACAGCATCAAGAGCAAATTGCCGCCGGAGAGGATCTCCACGAACTCGGTCATCACCAGCCCGATCCCGGTCAAGGTCACGGTGCCCACGATGATGCCGGCCGCCGCCGTGGCGATACCAATGCCGATCATGTTACGGGCGCCGTTCTCCAGGCCCCGCACCAGCTCGCGAAAGCCCTGGAGCGCCGCCGCCCCGTAGCCCCCTTGCCTGCGGAACAACGCCTGGATCGGCCGCTGGGTAAGGAGGATGAAGATCATGAAGGACGTAGCCCAGAAGGCGGAAAGCCCCGGCGAGAGGTGTTCCACCATCAGACACCAGATGAGCACCACCACCGCCAGCAGGTAATGGAAGCCGGTTTTCAGGGTCGGTCCCGGCTCGGGCAGCTCTTCCAGGGGCGCGTTGGGATCGTCCAAGGCAAGGGGCGGAAAGCGGCAGCCGTACCACAGCAGCCCCAGGTAGACCGCCGCCATGAGGAGCGCGATCACCGGCAGGGACGCCTCTCCCGCCACGGTCTTGATCCAGCCCAAGGTGTAATAGACGATGCCCGAGAGGATGATGAGGCCCGCCACGGTCATGGCGAAGGCGAGGGCGCGCTGGAAGAAGGTGGACTGGGTGCGCCGCGGCAGTCCCCGGATGTCCGCTTTGCAGGCTTCCAGGTGCACGATGTAGAAGAGGGCGATGTAGGAGATCACCGCCGGCAGGAAGGCGTGCTTGATCACATCGGTGTAGGGGATGCCCACGTATTCCACCATGAGGAAGGCAGCGGCTCCCATCACCGGCGGCATAATCTGGCCGTCCACCGACGCAGCCACCTCCACTGCGGCTGCCTTGTCCGGTCGGTAGCCCACCCGCTTCATCAAGGGAATAGTGAAGGTGCCGGTGGTCACCACGTTGGCGATGGAGGAGCCGGAAATCACCCCCGTCGCTGCGGAGGCCACCACCGCCGCCTTGGCGGGCCCGCCCCGCAAATGGCCGAGCAGGGAGATGGCGGACTTGATGAAATAGTTCCCCGCACCCGCCGTCTCCAGCAAGGAGCCGAAGAGCACGAACAGGAAAATGAAGCTGGTGGACACCCCCAGCGCCACGCCGAACACGCCCTCGGTGGTGAGCCACAGGTGGGACATGGCCTTCTCCAGGGAGGCGCCTTTATGGGCGATTGCTTCGGGCATGTAGGGCCCGGCGAAGATATAGCCGATGAACACGAGCGCCAGGATCACCAGCGGCAGCCCCAGGGTACGCCGGGCCGCCTCCAGCAAGAGGGCGAGCCCGAGGACGGCCACTGCCAGGTCCTGGACGATGGGAATGCCGGGCCGGGTCGCAAGCTCCCGGTAAAAGAGAAAGAGGTACAGCGCCCCAAATGCCCCCGCCAGAGCCAGGATCCAGTCCACGGCGGGGATATGTTCCCGCGGCGATCCCTTGAACGCGGGATAGGCGAGAAAGGCGAGAAATATGGCGATCGCCAGATGGATTGAGCGGGCCTCCGTGTCGTTGAGCACGGCGAAGCCCACGGCGAAGGGTAGAGGCGAAGCGTACCAGAGCTGGAACAGGGACCAGCCGATCGCCACCGCGAACAGGATCCTGGCAGCGAAGCTCGTCGGCTTGCGCCCACCAGTGTCGGCCTCGGCCACCAGGGCCTTGAGCTCCTCCTCGCTCAGCCCTTTCTCCCGATTCTGCGCCGCGGCCATCACCTCCTCCTTGTCGGACCGCGAAAAAACGGGGCCGCTACTCGACGCAATACGGCCCCCTGGGGTCCCTCAAGCAACGCCTCTCGGGCGACTTACATCCAGCCCTTCTCCTTGTAATAGCGCACCGCCCCGTCGTGCAGCGGCGCCGTCAGGCCATCCTTGATCATGCGCTTGGAATCCAGGTTGGCGAGTGCCGGGTGCAGCCTCTTGAACTCCTCGAAGTTCTCGAACACCGCCTTCACCACCTGGTACACCACGTCCGCTGGCACCTTGCTGGAGGTGACCAGGGTCGCCAACACCCCGTAGGTGGGCACCGGGTCGGGGTTGTTGTTGTATAGCCCCCCGGGGATCTCCACTTTCGCGTAATAGGGGTTCTCCTGCACCAGCTTGTCCACCGCCGGACCGGTGAGGGGCACCAATTTGGCGCCGCAGGTGGTGGTGGGATCCTGGATGTTGGCCGACGGATGGCCCACGGCGTAGAAGAAGCCGTCGATCTTGTTGTCGCACAGGGCCGGGCCGTGCTCGTCGGCCTTGAGCTCCGAGGCCAGCGAGAAGTCGGAGAGCTTCCAGCCCAGGGCGTTCAAGAGCTCCTCCAGGGAGGCGCGGGTTCCCGAGCCCGGGTTGCCCACGTTGAAGCGCTTGCCCTTCAGGTCCTCGAAGCGCCTAGCGTTCAGCTCCTTGCGCGCCACCACGGTCATCGGCTCGGGATGCAGGGAGAAGACCGCGCGCAGCTCCTTCATGGGGCCCGCGTCCTTGAACACTTTGCTGCCGTGCCAGGCGTGGTACTGCCAGTCGGACTGGGCCACGCCGAAATCCAGCTCGCCGGCGCGGATGGTGTTGATGTTGTAGACCGAGCCGCCGGTGGACTCCACCGAGCAGCGCATGCCGTGCTTCTGCCGGTCCTTGTTCACCAGGCGACAAATGGCGCCGCCCGCAGCGTAGTACACGCCGGTGACGCCGCCCGTGCCGATGGTGATGAACTTCTGCTGGGCCAACGCCGGTGCCGGCCCCAGGCCCAGGGCACCGGCGAGCAGGGCCGTCCCCAGGAATGGCAGCTTTTTCGCGCTTGGTATCCTCATGGTCTTATCCTCCAGTGGTGACGATCATCGTCGATGATGCGCGCGGCCTAGGAGTGGACCGCTGTATGGACCGCCGGCACGTTCCGGCCACACGGTGCGCCATGACCGCAGGGTGGAAGCCTGACAAACGCACGCCCGGCGGCTTGAGTGTACCACGTGCCCCCCTGCGCCGCAGAGGGTGGAGGGATCAAAGCGCCCTGCCTCCCAGCGCACCCGGTGCAGGCGCCCCGGCCCGCGAGCGTCCGGCGCCCAAAGCTGCCTCCAGGGCCTCGGCCAATCGGTCCACGATTTCAGCTACGTGCCCGCCGTCGATGATGAAGGGGGGCGCGAGGAGCACATGATCGCCCTGCTTGCCGTCCAGGGTCCCTCCCATGGGGTAGCAGGCGAGGCCCCGCGCCATGGCTTCCCGCTTTACTGCGGCGTTGACCTTCAGCGCCGGATCGAAGGGCTGCTTGCTCGCCCGCTCTTCCACCAGCTCCAGTCCGAGGAGCAGCCCCCGGCCCCGGACGTCCCCCACGTGGGGGTGATTCCCGAAGCGCTCCGTCAAGGCCGCCCGTAGCGCCTCCCCCTGGCGGCGCACGTTCGCAAGCAGATCCTCTTCCCGGATCACCCGCTGCACCGCCAGGGCCGCGGCGCAGGCGATAGGGTGCCCCATGTAGGTGTGGCCGTGCTGAAAGAAGCCCGAGCCGTCTCGGATCGCTTCGAAGATGGGCTGGCGCACCATCACCGCGCCGATGGGCTGGTAGCCGCCCGCGAGCCCTTTGGCCAGGGCCACCAGATCCGGCACGACACCCTCCTGCTCGTACGCGAAAAGGGTCCCGGTGCGCCCCATGCCGCACATCACTTCGTCCAGAATGAGCAGGATGCCGTAGCGGTCGGTGAGCTCCCGCACGCGCCGGAAGTAACCCGCCACCGGCGGCACCGCGCCCAGGGTCGCCCCCACCACCGGCTCGGCCACGAAGCCGATGACCGTGTCGGGTCCCAGACGCAGGATCTCCGCCTCCAGCTCCTGGATCAGGCGGTCACAGTATTCGTCGTCGCTCTCGCCTTCCCGCTTCCCGCGGTACGCGTAGCAGGGCGAGACGTGGGAGACCTCGATCAGGAGCGGCCCGAACTGGGCCCGCCGCCACAGGTTCCCGCCCACCGACAGGGCCCCCAGGGTGTTGCCGTGGTAGCTCTGGCGCCGGGCGATAAAGTGGCGCCGCTCGGGCTGCCCGATCTCGAGGAAGTACTGGCGGCCCAGCTTCAGGGCCGCCTCCACCGCCTCGGAGCCCCCCGACACGAAATACACCCGGGTGAGGTCGCCGGGCGCCGCCTCCACCAGGGCGGAGGCCAACTGCTCCATCGGCTCGTTGGTGAAAAAAGAGGTGTGGGCGTAGGCGAGGCGCCGGGCCTGCTCCTGGATCGCCTGGATGACGGCGGGATGGCCGTGACCCAGACAGGAAACGGCGGCACCGCTGGAGGCGTCCAATATGCGGCGGCCTTGCGCATCCACCAGGTACGGCCCCTCGCTGCCCACCGCCATGGGAGGATCCACTCGGGCGTTGCGGTGAAAGACGTGGCTCATGGTTTCAGCTCGCCGGCAGGAAAGGCAAAAGAGGAGAAGCCGCGGCGCGACCCGGGCACTTTACGTCCCTCCCCCCAGGGGTTCGGAGGCCCAGCTGGGAGGAGCGACCCGCTCCGGAGGCGGGACGGGGGGCGGCAGCCCCCGCGCCGCCCAGCGGAACAGCAGCCGCAGGGCGCCGTCGGAACCTGCGCAGAGGGAAGTGACGGCGACCGTGGCCCGCACCGCGCCCCGGGAGATCTTGACCTGGTCCCCGCGGCTGAAGGCCAGGCGCCCCTTGAGATTCGCCAGGGTGAGCACCGCCATGCCCAGGGCCCACAGGCAGAAGCGCCGGATGCCCTCCTCCCGTTTGGGGACGAGCAGGGTGTAATCGAGGGCCCGCTCCAGATGCCAGCGGGCCACGCCGATCAGGTATTCCATTCCCCGCCGGAAGCCCGCTTCCCCCGGCGTGAGGGCGCCGAGGTCGCAGCCCCGCTCCTCGAACACCGCGCGGGGCAGCCAGCAGGCGCCCCGGGAGCGGTCCTCCCACACGTCCTTGAGGATGTTGGTCATCTGCAGCCCCTGGCCGAAGGACAGGGCGAGCCGCCGCAGCTCCTCCCGCCGCGGCGCCAGCTCCTGGATCCGCTGGCAGAAAAGCTCGGTGAGCATCTCCCCCACCACGCCCGCCACGCAGTAACAGTAGCCGTCCAGGTCCGCCAGGGTTTCCAGCCCCCGGGGGCCGCCCTGGGCCTGGAAGCGCGCCATGCCTTCCGTCATCACCCGCACGCAGCGCTCGATGGCCGCCCGCTGGGGCGCTTCGAAGGCACGGGCGATGGCCACCACCCGGGCCGTGTGGGCCACCAGGTCCCGTTCCGCCGGGGACGCCCGGGGCGACAGGCGGGCGGACAATTCGGCCGCAAAGGCCTCGCCGGGCTCCCGACCTTCCACGACCCGGGCGAAGCGGCGCAGGAAGCGCCGCTTGTCCTCCACCGGGAGGTGGGGATCGTCCTCCACCGTGTCGGCGATGCGGCACAGGAGATAGGCGTTGCCCACCGCGATGCGCAACCAGGCCGGCAACTCGGGAATGGTCAGGGCGAAAGTGCGGGAGACGCCGGCGAGAATGCGGTCTTGATACTGGAGGTCGGACGCTGGGATGGACATGGGGTCGCGGGCGCTCGGGAAAGCGGCCCGCCCCGGCAGGCAGGACCGCCATGCGGGAAGTATAGTCGTCCTCGTTCCCAGGCGCACCACCGCGGGGCGAAGCGGACGGGCTGCCGGCTTTCGGCGAGGGGAGCGAAGCGGCGCGGGAATCCCCGCGCATCGCATCCCGACCCGTAAGAACCCCTGGGCCTCCCCGTCTAACCTGTCGTTGGATCCCCCTCGAGGAAGAAGAGAACAAGCCGATGAAAAAGGGACGGGGCTGTTTTTTTCTCGGGATGGGCGTGGCGTTGGGGGCGGCCGCCGAAACGGCCGTCACGACGCCGGTCCAGCCCAACGGCATCCCTCCGCAGACCGGGCTCACCCGGCAGACCGTCTGGAAAAATGGCATTGGGAGCGGCTTCCGCAAGGATGCGATGGAAGCGGGAATGGCGGTCGGCGCGGGGCCCGGCAGCAACGCCTTCGGGAGCAGGCGCACCCATGATCTCGCCCTGGTTTCGGGAAGTCTCGGCTGGGTCTTCAGCGACGCGGTGGGCCGGGACAGGTGGTGGCGAGGCAACTTCGAGCTGGTGGGGGAGCTGTTCTCCGGATGGCAGTTCCATCCGAACGACCGTTATTTCGTCGGGCTCACGCCGCTGCTTCGCTACAACTTCGCGCCGGGCGGCCGCTGGGTGCCGTTCATCGAGCTGGGCGCCGGCGTGTCGATCACCAACATCGGGGAGCCGGACTTGAGCTCCAAGTTTCAGTTCAACGTCCAGGGGGGCGCCGGGATCCGCTACTTTGTCCGGGACGATATGGCCCTCACGGTGCTTTACCGCTACCTGCATTTTTCCAACGCCGGGATCCAGGAGCCCAACACGGGCACCAACACCCATACGTTCCGGATCGGCCTCGCCTGGTTCTTCTGACGCGCGCACCGCCGGGGATAACGCGGCTAAAATGGCTTCGACCCGGAGCCCACGCCATGAGTCACAATACCTGGATCCACCGCATCGTGCGGGTCGGCGTGCGGCCGCTGGTGGATACGCCTGTGGCGCCCAACCACCTGACGACGCTGCGGCTCCTGACCGGCCTGGGCGCCGCTGCCCTATTCGCCGCCGGCAGTCCAGCGGCGCTGGACTGGGGTGCCGGCATGTTCGTTCTGTCGCTGCTGCTCGACCGGGCCGACGGCGAGCTGGCGCGGCTTTCCGGGAAAAAAAGCGCTTTCGGACATCGCTACGATCTGGTGAGCGACGGCTTGTGCAACAGCGTGGCCTTCGTAGGATTGGGTTTCGGCCTCAGGGGCGGGATCTTCGGCGTGTGGGCCGTTCCCATGGGCGTGCTGTCCGGCGTGGCGATTGTGCTGACCTTCTATCTCGTGTTCCGGCTGGAAACGGCCGGCGGAACGATCGGCGGCGCCGCGGGCTTCGATCCGGACGATGCCCTGTTGCTGGTGCCAATCTCGATCTGGCTGGGGGACGCCGAATATCTGCTGGCCGCCGCGGCGATCGGCGCGCCGGCGTTCGCCGTGGGGTTCTGCTGGATTTTTCTCCGCAATGCCCGCCGCATGGCCGGCTATCACCGAGACCGTCGAAAGCGACTCGGAGAAGGGCGATGATGCAGCCGCTCACCCTGGACCAGATCGAGCGCTTCCACCGCGACGGGTTCCTGGTCGTCCGCGGCATGTACGGACCCGAAGCTGCGGCGCGCATCGCCGCCTGGACCGAGGAGCTCGCCGGCTATCCGGAGGTCCCGGGCAAATACATGATGTATTTCGAGCAGAGCGCTCTGGAGCCGGGTCGGCGCCTGCTGAACCGGGTGGAGAATTTCTGCCCCTACCACGCCGGCTTCGACGCCCTGCTCAACGGACCTGGATTGCGGGACGTCGTAGGGCAGCTTTTCGGCGCGCCGGCGGTCCTGTTCAAAGACAAGATCAACTTCAAGCTGCCCGGCGGGGGCGGGTTCACGCCCCATCAGGACGTGCAGGCCGGCTGGGACCGCTACGCGCGCCTGCACATCACTGCCCTGGTCAGCATCGACGCCGCAACCCGGGAGAACGGCTGCCTGGAGCTCGTGGCGGGACGCCATCGGGAGGGCCGATTAGGCCCCGCCTGGGCCCCGCTATCGGAGGACGTGACCGTCCATATGGATTTCGTGCCCTGCGAGACCGAGCCGGGCGACGTGGTGTTCTTCGATTCCTTCACGCCCCACCGCTCCGCCTCCAACTTGAGCGCACGGCCTCGGCGCGTGCTTTACGTGACCTATAACCGGCTCGACGAGGGCGACCAACGCGCCCGGTACTACGCCGACAAGCGCAAGAGCTACCCTCCGGACTGCGAACGGGAACCGGGCAAGGAGTACATATTCCGTGTCTGAAGCTAGACGTCCGCCGGCCCGCGGCGGGGCGTGCGGTGCCGGGACATGAACGGCGTCCAGGCCCTGATTCTCGCCGCCGGCCGCGGGACGCGACTCGCCGGCGATCTGCAATGGGGCCTGCTTCCGAAATGCCTGCTGAGCTTTAGCGGACAGAGCCTGCTCGAGCGCCATCTGCGCCTGCTTACCCGGGCAGGCGTGGACGACATCTGCATCGCCGTGGGTTACGGGGCACAGCACGTCCGCGACGAGCTGGCGCGCCTGGATTCGGAGGCGAGGGTGACGACGGTGTTTAACCCCGAGTATGACCTGGGTAGCGTCGTGACCCTGTGGTGCGCGCGGGAGCGGCTGCTATCGGGACGGGAAACGCTGTTGATGGACGCGGACGTCCTTTACGACGCGCGGCTGCTGGAGCGGCTGCTGGGCTCGCGCCACGCCAACTGCCTGCTTATGGACCGGAATTTCGAGCCCGGCGAGGAGCCGGTCAAAGTCTGCCTGCGCGGGGGCCGCATCGTCGAGTTCAGAAAGCGCCTGGCTTCGGACCTCGCCTTCGACGACTGCGGCGAGTCGGTGGGATTTTTCCGCCTGTCGGCGGACACCTGCCGGGCCCTCGCGGCGCGGGCGGTCGCCTATCGGGAGGCGGGTCGGGGCGCCGAGCCCCATGAAGAAGCGCTGCGCGATCTGATGCTGGAGGCGCCGGAGCGCTTCGGCGTCGTGGACGTGACCGGCCTGCCTTGGGTGGAAATCGATTTCCCTGACGACGTCCGGCGGGCGCGGGACGAAATCTTTCCGCGGTTAAAATGCTAGGTATCCTTATGCGTCCGGCGGAAGCGCAATAACCGGACACTGTTTATGGACAGGCATACGCCAGCCGCATCCAAGGCCGCCGCGCTGCGGGCGCTGCTCAACTCCTCCGAACTGGAATTTCTGATGGAGGCCCACAACGGCCTGAGCGCGCGCATCGTGGAAGAGGCCGGCTTCAAGGGCATCTGGGCGAGCGGGCTCACCCTCTCGGCCCAGTTCGGGTTGCGCGACAACAACGAGGCGAGCTGGACCCAGGTGGTGGACATGGTGGAATGCATGGCCGACGCGAGCAGCATTCCGATCCTCCTGGACGGCGATACCGGCTACGGTGACTTCAACACCATGCGCCGCCTGGTGAAGAAGCTAGAAAGCCGCGGGATCGCCGGGGTGTGCATCGAGGACAAACTGTTTCCCAAGACCAACAGCTTCATCAACGGTCGCCGACAGCCCCTGGCCGACATCGCCGAGTTCCAGGGTAAGATCCGCGCTGGCAAGGACAGCCAGACCGACCCGGATTTCGTGATCGTGGCGCGAGTGGAAGCGCTGATCGCCGGCTGGGGCCTGGAGGAAGCGTTGCGCCGGGCCGAGGCCTATCACGCTGCCGGCGCCGATGCGATCCTGATCCACAGCGGGAAGAGCCGTGCCGACGAAATCCTGGCGTTCGCCAAGGAGTGGGCCGGACGCTCACCCCTCGTGATCATTCCGACCAAGTACTACAGCACGCCCACCGACGTGTTCCGCGCCGCCGGCGTGAGCGTCGTGATCTGGGCCAATCACATGCTGCGGGCGGCGGTCGCCGCCATGCAAGCGCTGGCCCGCGAGGTACACGCTACCGAGAGCTTGATGAACGTCGAGGACCGGATCGCGCCGCTCGGCGAGATTTTCCGCCTGCAACGGGCCGAGGAGCTGCTGGCGGCGGAGCGCCAGTACGCGGCTGCCCGCGAGCGCGCCACCACGGCGGTGGTTCTGGCGGCCAGCCGGGGCGATCAGTTGCAAGAGCTCACCGAGGACCGCCCCAAGGCCATGCTGCCGGTTGCCGGCCGCCCTCTCCTGCGCCGGCTGGTGGACGAGTTCAAGAAACAATCCATCCACAACGTGACGGTGGTGGCGGGCTATAAGCGGGAGTCCATAGACCTGCCGGGTATCGATGTCATCGAGAACCCGGCCCATGCCGCGAGCGGGGAGCTCACCTCCCTCGCCTGCGCACGCGAGGCCATCGGCGAGGACACGGTGATTAGCTACGGTGACCTGCTGTTCCGCAGCTACATCCTGCGGGACCTGCTGGAGACCCCGGGCGAGATCGTCGTGGTAGTGGACTCTTCGCCCTTGCCGGCACGGCCCGAGCGACAGCGGGACCTCGCTTACTGTTCGGCCCCGGACGATCGCGCCCTGTTCCGCCAGGACGTGAAACTCCTGCGGGTAGACGCCCGGCCGCGGCCGGACGCGAGTGCCCCAAGCGGGCGCTGGATCGGCATGCTGCGGGTGCGGGGGCCCGGGCGCCAATGGCTGCTCCAGGGGCTCGATGAGCTGGCGCGACGGCCCGATTTCCACCGACTGGGGCTGCCGGACCTGTTCAACCACCTGATCGATGCCGGTCGTCCAGTCCAGGTCCTCTACGTGAGTGGCCACTGGCTGGACGTGAACGACCCGGAAGATCTGCACCGCGCCATCGATTTCGCCTATGGGAACCCGGGCGCCCAGGATTCCGGCGAGGCCGTCCCGTGATCGGAGCAGCGGAATTTGTGCACCAGGCAGCGACCCTCGGCTACCGCTGGTACGCCGGGGTGCCCTGCTCGTTCCTGACGCCCCTGATCGACCACGTCAGCGCCCACCCGGATCTCGCCTATCTCTGCGCAGCCAACGAAGGCGACGCGGTGGCCGCGGCGGCGGGTGCATGGCTCGGGGGGCGGCGCTGCGTCGCTCTGATGCAGAACTCCGGTCTCGGCAACGCGGTGAGTCCCCTCACGTCGCTGAACGCCGTGTTCCAGATACCGGTGCTACTGATCGTCACGGTGCGGGGCGAGCCCGGGCTGGCCGACGAGCCCCAGCATGCGCTGATGGGGCGCATCACTCCGGCGCTGCTGGACACGATGGAAATTCCCTGGGCCTATCTGCCGGATTCGCCCGACACCCTGGGGCCAGCGCTGGCGAAGGCTCATGCGATCATGAACGAAACCGAGCGCCCTTACGCGTTGCTCGTGCGCAAAGGCAGTTTTCACGGGCCCGGGGCGCCGCGGAATACCCCCCTGCCCGGGAGGAACAACTCCGTTACGACCCCCCGCGCCCGGTGGCAGGCGCCCGGGCTACGGCGGCCGAGCCGGCGCGGGGCGCTGGAGCGCATCATGGCCCTCACGTCCGAGCGGGACACCGCCCTGATCGCCAGCACCGGCTATACCGGGCGCGAGCTCTACGCCCTGGGCGACCGCCCCCATCAGCTCTACATGGTGGGCTCCATGGGATGCGCTTCGTCCCTGGCCCTGGGGCTAGCGCTGGCGCGCCCGGAGCTGCGCGTCGTGGTGCTGGACGGAGACGGCGCAGCCCTTATGCGCATGGGCAATCTGGCCACCATCGGCGCTTACCGACCACCCAATTTGGTCCATGTCCTGCTGGACAACGAAGCCCACGAGTCCACGGGCGGGCAGGCGACGGTGTCGGCGAGCATTTCGTTTGCGGGCGTCGCCGCCGCCTGCGGCTACGGCGCGATATGGGAAGGCGATCAGCTTTCGCTCCTCGACGAAGCGTTCAGCGCGAGCCAGGCCGCCGGCCCGGTTTTCGTGCACCTCAAGATCGCGCCGGGTGCGCCGGCCAAGCTGCCGCGGCCGTCCATCTCCCCGCTCGAAGTCCGCCGGCGCTTCATGGCCCACATCGGCAGCTCGGAACCCCAGGGCGCACACGCCACGATATCGACATGATCCTGCTCAACCCCGGTCCAGTGAACCTCAGCAAGCGCGTGCGCGCGGCGCTGACCTTGCCCGATCTGTGCCATCGCGAAAGCGAGTTCGGCGAGCTGCAAGCGGAGGTCCGGCAACGGCTCCTGGGGGTCTATGGGCTCGAGCCCCAGGAATGGGCGCCGGTACTGCTCTCCGGCTCGGGAACGGCGGCGGTGGAGGCGATGCTGATCTCCCTGGTTCCTCGCGACGGACGGCTCCTGGTGATCGACAACGGCGTCTATGGCGCGCGAATGGCGGAGATCGCCCGTCGCCACGGCATCGCCCACACCGTGCTGCGCCAAGCGTGGGGCGCGCCGGTGGACCTGGAAGCGCTTGCCCGGCGGCTTGATGAGGCCCCCGCACCAAGCCACCTCGCCGTGGTGCACCACGAGACGACCACCGGCCGGCTGAACGATCTCGCCGCCATCGCCCGGGTGTGCCGCGAGCGCAACGTGGCGCTGCTGGTGGATGCAGTGAGCAGCTTTGGCGCCGAGGCGCTGGACCTCGCTGCCTGGGGAATCGGCGCGTGCGCAGCCAGCGCCAACAAGTGCCTGCACGGGGCTCCGGGCTTGAGCTTCGTCATGGTGCGGCGGGATGCCCTGCCGACGGACGGGACCGATCGCGGCGTCTACCTGGACTTGGGACGGCACTGTCGCGCCCAGGACGCGGGCGACACTGCGTTCACGCCCGCCGTACCCCTCTTCTACGCGCTGCGGGAAGCACTCCGCGAGCTGCAGGACGAGGGCGGGTGGCCGGCGCGCCACGCGCGCTATGCTCGCCTCGCCGCCATCGTGGAGGACGGGCTGCGCCGGCTCGACGTGGAGCCGCTGCTCCGATCCGGCCTGCGCTCGGTGGCGCTGCGCGCCTATCGGCTGCCCCAGGGCGTCGAGTACCCGGCGTTGCACGACGGACTCAAGGCGCGCGGGTTCGTGATCTACGCCGGACAGGGCGGCCTTTCCGCCTCCATCTTCCGCGTTTCGACGATGGGTGCGATCGACGCGGTCGACCTGCATCGCTTCGTTGCCTCCGTCGGCGATATCCTAGGGGCGGCGCGGCCGAGCGGCGCTTCCGGCCGGTAGCGCCGCCGTGTCTGCAAAGAGCGTTCCGGGCACGGGCGAAAGACGGGACATGAACACGAGAGGGCTGCGCCGCTTCCTGCGCTTCGCCCTGGCGGGCGGCCTGGTGCTACTCCTGTACCTGGTCATCGAGGCGGGCGCGAGTGAGCTGGGAGCAGCTCTGCAAGCCGCGGGCTGGGGACTATTGTTGGTGGCCGCCTTTCACCTGGTCCCCCTTGCCGCCGACACCCTGGGCTGGCAGTGCCTGGTGCCGGCCGGAAAGCGCCTGCCGTTCGCCACCATGCTGTGGGCGCGCTGGATCGGCGAGTCGATCAACGGGCTGCTGCCGGTGGCGCAAATCGGCGGCGATCTGATCAAGGCCCGCCTGGTCGGCCAGCGGGGAATGCCGGGCGAAATCGCCGGCGCAAGCGTCGTCGTCGATCTGACCCTGGCGGTATTCACCCAGATCCTCTTCGCGCTGATGGGAATCGGTCTCCTCATCGCCCATCTGGGCGGAGGCCGTCTCGCGAATGCCCTCCTCGTCGGCACCGCGGCCATGGGCGCTCTGCTGCTCGGGTTCTACTGGGCGCAGCGCCGCGGCCTGTTCACAGCCGTGGTGGCCGGTATCGCGAGGCTCATCGACGGCCGCGACTGGCAGGTGTTGGCAGGCGGCGCAGCGGCGCTGGACCGCGCCATCACGGGCACCTACAACGATCGCCGCGCGGTGCGGGCGAGCTGCGCCTGGTTGCTTGCGGGGTGGCTCGTAGGGGCGGGAGAGGTGTGGCTGGCGATGCACGCCCTGGGCCGCCCCGTCGGCTGGACCGAAGCCTTGCTCCTGGAGAGCCTGGGCCAGGCGCTGCGAGGCGCGGCGTTCGCCGTGCCCGGCGCGCTGGGGGTGCAGGAAGGCGGATATCTGGTGCTGGGCGCATTGCTGGGCATTGATGCGCCCCTCGCGCTGGCCCTGTCGCTGACCAAACGGGCTCGCGAGTTGATTCTGGGCGTTCCCGGCCTGATCGCCTGGCAGATCGCGGAAGGACGAGGGTGGAGGAAGTGCCGGCAGGCGTCCCCGGAGGCGAGCGCCAGGCCGGATGTGGAGTAGCGGGCTTGGCGCGCCGCGCACCGGCACGGTGCGCGAGCCGGGCGCGGCGTGGCCATGGGGGGTGAGTGCAAGGGTATGCGTTTTTCTTGGAGGCACATGGTACTGCACTTCTTGTTTGCCGCCTGGACGGCGATGGTGGTCTTCGCCACGCCCGCTGCAGCCGCCGGGCAGGAAGACGGCCCCGCCGCAGTGGTTGAGCGCTTTCAGGGAGTCCTTCTGTCGGTGATGAAAGACGCCGATAAGCTCGGTTACACCGGCCGCTACAAGCGCCTGGCCCCGGCGGTGGAAGAAAGCCACGACCTGCCGGGCATCACCGAATTCGCGGCGGGAAAATACTGGCAGCAGTTGAGCGACGGGCAGCGATCCCAGCTCATCGCCACCTTCAGCGAATGGAGCATTTCGACCTATGCGCACCGGTTCGACGGCTTCGCCGGTGAGCGGTTCAAGACCGTCTCGACGGAGCGCGGTCTCCGGGGCGAAGCGGTCGTGCGCTCCGATTTCATCAAACCGGACGGCGAGACGATACGCTTCGAGTACGTCCTGCGCCAGCGGGAGAAGGGCTGGCGGATCGTCAACATTATCGTCGATGGGGTAAGCGATCTGGCCATCAGGCGGTCGGAGTTCGCGAGCATCATTCGCAGCGAGGGTTTCGACGCCTTGATCAAGAAGCTCAAGGACAAGATCGCGGCCCAGTCGAAATCTGCGAGCTCTTGAGCGAGTGAAACGCTTTCTGAAGGCCGCAGGCGAGGGGTACCGCAGCGGCATGGCTTGGCTGGTGAGCGCATCGGGCCGCGCTGCGGGCCGGGTCGCGGGTGCGGCGGCGTTGCTGAGCGCCGCCCTTCTGTACTACTCGGCAACCCATCTTTCCATCAACACCGATACGGCCGACATGCTCGCGCCCGACCTCCCGTTTCAGCAGGCCGATGCGCGGTTCGACCGCGCCTTCCCACAGCTCTCCGACCTCATCGTGGTGATCGTGCAAGCCGACGCCCCCCATCGCGCCCGGGATGCAGCGGACAGGCTCGCCACGGCGCTCGAGCGCTCCCGCGGGTCTTTTCGCTCCATTTATCGGCCTGATAGAAGTGCGTTCTTCGCTCGCAATGGTCTGCTCTATCTCGATCAGGACGAGCTCTGGGAGCTGAGCGAACGGCTCACCGAAGCGCAACCGTTCCTGGGCGCCTTGGCGCGAGACCCGAGCCTGCACGCCCTCTTTTCCATGCTCGCACGCGCCCTCGAGGAAGAAATCGCGGTCGAGAACAAAGCCACGCTTAAGAAAGTGCTCGACGAGATTGACCAGGCGGCGCGGGCCCTGCTTGCCGGCACGCCCACGCCTCGCTCCTGGCGTTCGGCGCTGCTGGAAGGTGGCGCTGAAGGGGTGGATGATCCCCACAGTTTTATCCTGATCCAGCCGGAATTCGACTACGCGAGCCTGAGGCCGGCAAAAGATGCGTTGGACATCGTGCGCCGCCTGACCAGGCAGACGGAGGCCGAAACGCCCGACGTGCAGATCCAGCTCACCGGGGAAGTGGCCATCGACGACGACGAGCTGGCGAGCGTATCGAAAGGCGCGGGAATCGCTACTTCCATCGCCTTCGTTCTGGTGTGCGCGATCCTCGTCCTGGGGCTGCGGTCACCCCGTATCGTGGGGGCGATCCTGATCACCCTGTGCATGGGTCTTACGTGGACCGCCGCCTTTGCCGCCGCTGCGATCGGCCCATTGAACCTGATTTCGGTCACTTTCGCCGTTCTTTTCATCGGCCTGGGAGTGGACTTCGGCATCCAGTTCGGGATGCGATACAAGGAAGAGCTGGATGCGACCCACGATCATTCCGCCGCCCTGGAGCACGCCGGGGCGGGAATCGGCGGAACCCTCACCCTCGCCGCGGCAGCCACCGCCATCTGCTTCTTTTCGTTCGCCCCCACCGATTACAGGGGGCTCGCCGAACTGGGCATCATCTCCGGTTTTGGCATGATCGTCGCTCTGCTGGCGAATCTGACCGTGCTGCCAGCGCTTTTGACTTTAATTCCGAGTGGTCGCGCAGCGAAACCCGAGGGAGCGGCAAACGATCCCGTCAGCAGGCTATGCCTGCAATGCCTCACCGCCAAGCGCAACCGCCGCGGCATCTTGGGAGTCGCAGCGGTTGCGGCCGTCGGTTCGATGCTTTTGCTACCCCACGTCCGCTTCGATTTCAATCCCCTCAGCCTGAAAGATCCCGCCACGCCCTCCGTCGCGGCTTTTTTGAGCCTGCTGCGGGACCCGGCCACGACGCCTTATACCATCGAAATTCTGGCCAAGGACCTCGAGGCGGCCCAGGCCCTGGCTGACCGCCTGGAAAAACTGGACGTGGTGGACAGGGCGGTCACGCTGGCGAGCTTCGTGCCCACGGACCAGGAGGAGAAACTGCGCCTCATCGATGGCATGCACGTGGTCCTCGGGCCCCTGGTCTTCCCGTCTGATCCCGACGCCGCAGCTGCGACCCAGCTGGAGGCGCTGGCCGTGGACCCGTTCCGGATGGCCCTCGAGGCCGCGAGCGAAAGCGCAGGCCCCCTGGCCGCAAGCGCCGAGCGGCTCGCCCATACCCTGGAGCGGCTCAGCGCGCTGCCCGGCTGGCCGGAGCGGGTGATGGCGGAGCTACGGCGGAGCGTCATCGGCGATCTTCCGCAAGTGCTGGACGAGCTACGGCAATCCCTGATCCCGACCGCCATCACCTTGGAGAATCTCCCGGAGGATCTGAAGGAGCGCTACGTTGCCGCCGACGGGACGGCGCGGGTGGAAGTTTTTCCCAAAGAAGATCTCAGCGACAACCGGGCGATGCGCCGGTTCGTAAAAGCTGTGCAGGCGATCGCGCCGGCTGCCACGGGGGCCCCCGTGACCTTCGTCGAGGCCGGAGACGCGATCGTGCAGGCTTGCCTGGAAGCCACGGCGATCGCCTTCTTCGCTACCCTCGCCCTGTTTTTGGCCACGCTACGGCGGATCTCCGAAGGCCTGCTGGCGTTGCTCCCGGTCGCGCTGGCGGCCGTTCTGACGGCCGGGAGCTCGGTGCTGGTGGGCATTTCTTTCAACCTCGCCAACGTCATCGCCCTGCCGCTGCTGCTCGGGCTGAGCATCGCCTTCGGCATTTATCTGGTCCGACGAAGCCGCAGCGCGCCGGACGTGAGTCACCTATTTCGCAGCAGCACGTCCCGCGCAGTTTTCTTCAGCGCTCTCACGACGGCTATCGCGTTCGGCGCCCTCACCTTTTCCGAGCACCCGGGCATGGCGAGCATGGGCCGACTCCTCATGCTCGCCCTTTCATTGACCCTCGTATCCAGTGTCCTGATCCTGCCCGCGATTTGGGCAGAAATCGAGGAGCGCCGGTCCTGAGATCAGCCTGCCCGAGCTTTCAGAGCATGGCCGGCCAGTGTCCTGCCTAAGTCCCAGACCGCCCCCGGCACCCGGTGGCAGTCGGCGATCACCGCGTCCAGGGATGCCACGATGTGGGCCACCTCCCGCTCGCCGATCACTAGCGGCGGAAGGAGCTTGATCACGTTGATCCCGTGTCCGGCGACCTGAGTGAGGATACGGTGCTGCTTGAACAGCGGAATCGCCACCATCTGGCTGAACAGTCCCTTATGGGCGGTTTCCAGCAAGTTCCACGCGGCCTTCAAGGAAAAGCTCTGCGGCGGGCCGAACTCGACGGCGATCATCATGCCCTTGCCGCGCACTTCCTTCAGCAGCTCGTGCTTTGGAACCAGAGCCTTCAATGCGCCGATGAGCCGCTCCCCCAAGGCGGCAGCTTTCTCCACCAAACGCTCCTCCTGGATCACTTGCAAGGTCGCGATGCCGGCAGCCATCGCCATGTTGTTCTTGGAAAAGGTCGATCCGTGCACGACCGCGCGGTCCATGCGGTTGAACACCGCGTCCATGATGGGCCTGCGCATGGCCACCGCACCGACCGGCACAAAACCGCCGGAGAGCGCTTTCGCCATGAGGATCATGTCCGGCTCCACCTTCCAGTGCTCCACGGCCCAGAACCGCCCGGTCCTTCCCAGCCCGGTCTGGACTTCGTCGGCGACGCACAGCGTGCCGTATTTTCTGCACAACCGGGCCGCTTCGGGCAGATACTGGTCGGAAGGCAGATTGACGCCCTTACCCTGGATCGGCTCGAAGATGAACGCCGCTGCATCCCGGCTACGCAAAGCCCTGTCCAGCGCTTCCAAGTCGTCGAACGGGACGGGAACGCATTCCGGAAGCAGGGGTTCGAATCCCTCGCGGAAGATCTTCTCGCCGTTGAGCGACAGGGCACCCATGGTCAGGCCATGGAAGGCATGCTCGCAATAGATGATCTTCGCCCGCTTCGTGGCGTAGCGGCTGAACTTTATCGCAGCCTCCACCGCCTCGGCTCCGGAATTGCAGAAGAATAGCTTGGAGAGGTCCCCCGGCGTGGTTTCTAGGATTTTCTCGGCCAGCACTCCGCTTAGGAGGGACACGTCCATCTGCACCATGTCGGGCAGTTCCTGGGCGAGTACGTCCTTAAGGGCCGCGACGACCTTGGGGTGGTTGCGTCCGAGGGCGAAAACCCCGAACCCGCTCAACAGATCGAGATATTCATTCCCCTGGTCGTCGTAGAGGTACGGGCCGCGCGCCTTCACGTAAGCGCGGTCGTAGCCGATCGTCTTGAGCACCCTCACCATCTGGGTGTTCAGGTACTTGTGGTGGAGAACGAAATTCTCCCCGCGGCGTGCGGCCAGCAGATCAGCCAGATACGACATTCCTTTCACCCCATGGTCCCGCCCCGGGCCGGAGGCACGGAGGCAGGCGAGGCAGCGAGCAGCAGCGCCCCCGACGCGCCCGCGGCCGCGCCTGCGCGCCGCAGCGCCCGGCGGGCAAGCATGAAACCGGGAACAAGCGTGATAAGCGGGGGCAGGTCCCGGGGACTCCGGGCGAGCACCGCCAGCAGCGCCCGCGGACGCAAATCCCCCTCCGGGCCGAGGGCGGCCAAGGCGCTCGCCGGGACGTTCCGGGTCACGGTGTCGGTGACCGCGCGCACCGCGGCGAAGGCGATTCCTGCTTCATGGGCCACCCGGGCGATGGCCGCGGATTCCATGTCCACCGCCGCGACGGCGAACGCTTCGCGGTAACCGGCCTTGGCATCGGTGCCCAGCAGAGGATGCCGTGCTTCGCCGATGGCACCCGTGCTGAGCGGCACGCGCGGCGTCAGACTTGCCAGCAGCCGCCGGTGCCAATCGGCGTCCACCGGAAATCGCGCCCCATCGGCGGCGAGCACGACAAGCGGAAGGAGAATGGTTCCGGAGCGCAGGCGCGGATCGAGGGCACCCGCAAAGCCCCAGCTCAGAAGCGCCCGCGCGCCGGCGGCGACGGCTGCTCGCGCCGAGCGCTCAGCGCTTTCGGCACCAGCGCCGGCGACCCTCACTCGGAGCGAGGCCGCCCCCACCGGCTCACGGATCAGGGTGCTGGGCAGGCATCGGGCCTCGGTATGCAGGGCCACCACCACGTCCACACTCATCCACATGCGGCGAGAATGTTCCTTGCGCGAGCCAGCGCCCACAAGGGGAAATAGAGGCTGTAGCCATGGTACTTGAGATAGAACACGCGCGGAAATCCCGGTGCCGTGAACTCCGGATCGTCCCATCGGCCGTCGCCGCGCTGGGTGCGCAGCAGGTATTCCACGCCGCGCCATAGCTCGTCCGCCTCCGCTTCCCCCGCCGCCATCAAGGCGAGCATGGCCCATGCCGTCTGAAACGAGGTAGAACGCTCCGACCGGCCGGCCAGCGTCGGATCCGCGTAGCTGTCGTTGCTCTCGCCCCAGCCGCCGTCGGGCCGCTGCACCCGTTTGAGCCAGACCGCCCCGCGTTTGAGCGCCTCCCGGGCCCTTGGATCGGCGCTGTGTGCGAGCGCCATGGCCACCGACCAGGTACCGTAGAGGTAATTCGTGCCCCAGCGGCCGAACCAGGATCCTTCCGGCTCTTGCTCGCTAAGCAGATACGCGATACAGCGCTCGAGCGCCCGGGCGCGCTCTGGTTCCTTCTTCAGGAGGGCGAGCAGCGTGGCGCAGCGCGCCGACACGTCGGCGGTGGGCGGGTCGAGGAGAGCTCCGTGGTCGGCGAAGGGGATCTCCAGCAGGTAGTAACGGGTGTTGTCCACGTCGAAAGCCGCAAACCCGCCGTTGCGCGATTGCATGCCGCAAACCCACCGAGCCGCCCGCTCGATGGCGGCGCCATAGCGGGTCCCATCGGCGCGCTGCATCGCCCAGGCCACCACCGCGGTGTCGTCCAGATCGGGATAATAATCGTTGCGGAACTGGAACGGCCAGCCGCCTCCCGGCAAGTCCGGCCTCGATTCGCGCCAGTCCCCCCTGGCGTCCACGAGCTGGCGCGCCACCAGCCAGTCGAGAGCCTTCAGGACCGCGCGGCGACCGGGCTCGCTGCCTTCCTCGAGCAGGGCGAGCGCCGCCAGCGCCGTGTCCCAGACGGGGGACACGCAAGGCTGGCAATAGGCGGAGTCGTCGCGAACGACCAGCAGTCTGTCGATGGCCTCACGGGCGGTGCGGCAGAGGGGATGCTCCCGGGGATACCCGAGCACTCTGAAGGCCTCGAGGGCGTTGACCATGGCGGGAAATATCGCACCCAGCCCCCCTTCCCCGTTCAGCCGCTCGACGATCCAGCGTTCGGCCCGCGCTATCGCCACCCGGCGCACAACCCTCGGAATCAATGGCTCGATCCGACGGAGCGCTCGCTCGAAGCGCAGCAGGACCGCGTTCAGCCGCGAACGCACGGGGAAATAATCGCGCTCCTTTTCCGGGTCGACGGTGAACAGCTCACGCACATCGATGCCCTTTGGATTGCGAGCCCGCGCCCGCAGCGAATAGAGGATTGCCAGGGGCACCATCACGGTCCGGGACCAGTAGGACACCTTGCTCAGATGAAACGGGAACCAGCGCGGCAGCAGCATGATCTCCACCGGCAGGAAAGGCACCGCGCGCCACGGCACCTGCCCGAACATCGCCAGCAGGTAGCGGGTGAAGACGTTGCTGCGCGCGGCGCCACCCCGAGCCAGGATCGCCTCGCGAGCCCGGCGCATATGCTTCTCGCCGGGCGCATTCCCCGCCAGCTTGAGCGCGTAGTACGCCTTCACCGTGCAGCTCAGGTCCAGCTCCCCACCCGGGTAGAGAGGCCAGCCGCCGTTCTCCTGCTGGCGGCTGCGTAGATAGGCGACCAGCTTCGACTGCAGCGCCTCGTCCACCTCGCCGAGAAAATGCATCATGAGAATGTACTCGGCAGGGATGGTGCAATCCGCTTCCAGCTCGAAGCACCAGTAGCCGTCCGGATGCTGCGCCGCGAGCAGCGCGTCGCGAGCCCGTTCGACGGCCGCGGAAATTCTCCGGACTTGCTCCGCGGCCGCGGGCGAAGTCAGGTCCAGCTTGGGGGTAAGATCAACATGTCCCATACACTATCCGGCGAGGGAAGATTATTCTGCAACGGCGGGCGTGCCACGGGAGCCCGACACCTTCTGTGCGCGGGATCGCCCATCGCTTTCGGCCGGCACCGGATGCGGCAGCCCGAAGCATGTCAGGGAAAACAGTCCTCGCAGCAGCCGATCCCACCGGCCACAGGCGCTGGTGGAGTAGATGACCGCGCGCACCGCGCGGCGCGAGATCTTAACCTGGCTGCCCGCGGTAAACCCGGGCGTGCGGCAGATCTTGCGCAGCGTCAGCACCGCCATGAACAGCGCCCAGAGGCAGAACCGGCGGATTCCGGTCTCCTCCGGCGGCACGAGCAGGGTGTACTCGAGCGCCCTGGCCAGGTGCCAGCGGGCGACTCCCGCCAGGTACCGCAGGCCATCGTGGAACTGGGTGCCCGGCGCGCCCTGGGACAGCGCGCCCAGGTCGACGCCCCGAGCCGCGAACACGTCCTTCGGCAGCCAGCACTGACCCCGCCGCCGGTCTTCCCAGACGTCCTTGAGAATATTGGTCATCTGCAGCCCCTGACCGAAAGACACCGCCAGCTCCATCAAGCGGCCGCGATGCCGGGCGATGGCAGGGGAATACAGGCAGAACAGCTCAGTCAGCATTTCTCCGACGCAACCAGCCACCACGTAGCAGTAGTGGGCCAGATCCTGGAGGCTACCGACGCCGGCGGCGCCGCGCTCCTGGAACCAAGCCATGCCATCGGCCATGACCATGACGCATCTTTCCACGGCCGCCCGCTCGGCGGCGTCGAAGGAATTGAGAATGGCCGCTACCCGTGCGCTGTCGCCCACCAGCTCCCGTTCGGCGCCGGGCGCTGCCTTGGCCAGGGCCGGCGTCACATCGGCGGCAAACGCCTCGGCGCTCTCCTGCCCCCGCACCACGGCGATGAAACGCTGGGAGAAAGCGCGCTTCGCGGCCGGCTTGAGCTCGGGATCGTCTTCGATGGTGTCGGCGATGCGGCACAGCAGATACGCGTTGCCGACCCGGGTGCGGAGCGGTTCGGGCAGCTCGGGGATCGTGAGCGCGAAGGTGCGCGACACCTTTTCCAGGAGCCGCGCCTGGTAATCAAGATCGTCTTGGCTGACGTGACCCATCCGACTCATCGCTCACGGTTAAAGTCGGGCGGGCCGCCTCGCGCTCCGAGCGGCGGCCATCCCGTTCACGGTTCGGAAACCGCATTGTGGGCATTCGCGGGCGGGTAGCGCCGCCCCTTCCATTGCACCCCGCTCCCCTGCCAGTGTCGCCATGCCGATGTCCCTGTCATCCCCAGGTAGAGCATGCCGATCAGCGGGAGGGCTGCGGCCCAAAGCGGCGAGCGCCCATAGTACAGGAGAGTCGGCAGGTACGCAGCGGCCATGGCGATCCACGCGCCGAGGGCCAGCGCTTTGGCTCCGGCATGGGGCGCGGCGAGGAACACCACGGGCGGAACAGCGAACATCAGCAGGAAGACCCCGCTCAACAGCAGGAGCAGCGCCGCAGAGCGGTGCAACTGCTCGAAAGCGAAGCGCGCCACTGCGTTCCAAATGCCGGCGAGACCCCGATAAGGTCGCACGCTCACCGCCGAACGGGTGAGTCCGATCCAGGTCGCGAAGCCCTGCGTCTTGAACGCCCGCGCCAGGGCGCAGTCGTCGATCAGCGCCGAGCGGATCGCCGCGAACCCGCCGATGCGCCGCAGAGCGGCGGTATCGGCCAGGACGCAGCCGCCGGCCGCGGCCGCCACGCGCTGCACCTGCGGCCGATTGGACAGGGCGAACGGATAGAGCGGCTTGAAAAAATAGACGAAAGCGGGCAGCAACAGCTTCTCCCAGAAGCCCTGCATCGGCAGCTCGGCCATCAGTGAGACGAGCATTCGCCCCTCCCGGTCCAGCTTCCGACGCAGGGCGGCCACCAGTCCTGGCTTCAGTACGATGTCCGCATCCACCAGGAGCGTCAGCCGGGTTTGCACTTGGGCGAACCCCTGAGCGAGGCCCCAGACCTTGCCTGCCCAGCCGGGGGGCGTCGGCAACCCCCGCACCACGATGAGCCCGGTAAGGCCGGTGGCGAGGGCAGCTTCCGCAGTGCCATCCTCCGACTGGTCGTCCACCAGAACGATGCGCAAGCCCCGGCCCTGGGCAGCCAGGGCGGCGAGGGTCGCCGCCACGGTCTGGGCTTCGTTGCGCGCCGGAACGAGGGCGGTCACATCGCCCAACTCTTCCCCGCCGGCACGCAGCGGCTCCGCCTCCAGGGCTTCGCGGGTGCTCCATGGCCGCCAGGGAAGCAGCAGCAACGCGCTCCACAGCAGGAACCCGGGCAGTGCCAGCAGCTACCAGGTCATGGGCCCGTCACCCGCGCGGCGGGCTGGGTTGCGGTTGCTCCAGATCGCAGAGACCCGGTACTTCGGGCGCCATCGGTCCATCGGTACTGGGACCCTGGAGCCACACGCGCAACGCCTTCCACGGATGCAAGAACGTGTCGTTCACCGCCGTCGGCTCGTATCCGCAATGGACCATGCAATCGTCGCATTTGCGATTGCGCCCGGTGCCGTAGCGGTCCCAGTCGGTCTCCTCCATCAGCGCCCTGAAAGTGGGTGCATAGCCCTCGTCCACCAGCAGGTAACATGGCCGCTGCCAGCCGAAAATGTTGCGCGTCGGATTACCCCAGGGCGTGCACTGGTAGGTCTGATTCCCGGCGAGGAAGTCGAGATACAGGCTCGACTGGCTGAAGCGCCAGCCGCGCTTTTTCCCGCGAGCGAAAATCGCCCGGAACAACGCTTTGCTCGCGTTGCGGCGCAGGAAAATGTCCTGGCGCGGCGCGCGCTGATAGCTGTAGCCGGGACTGATGGTGACGCCTTCGACGCCCAGATCGCGCGCGAAATCGAGAAACCGCGCCACCTCGGCCGGGTCCTCGTCGCGAAACAGGGTGCAATTGAAGGTCACCCGGAAGCCGCGCGCCAAGGCAAGCCGGGCGGCTTCCACCGCCTTGTCGAACACTCCCTCCCGGCAGACCGAGGCGTCGTGCCGCTCCCGCAGGCCGTCCAGATGAATGGAAAACACGAGATAGGGCGACGGGGTGAATTCGTGCATGCGTTTCTTCAGCAGCAGTGCGTTGGTGCACAGGTAGACAAACTTTTTCCGCTCGATGATTCCGGAAACGATCCGGGCGATGTCCTTGTGAATCAGCGGCTCGCCGCCGGGAATGGAAACAACCGGGGCGCCGCATTCGTCCACGGCCGCCAGGCACTCTTCGACGCTCAACTGCCGGCTGAGAATAGGCTCGGAGTAGTCGATCTTGCCGCAGCCGGCGCACGCCAGGTTGCACCGGAACAGGGGCTCCAGCATGAGTACCATCGGATAGCGCTTGCGTCCCCTGAGCCGCTGCCGCAGGACGTAGAGGCCGACGCGGCAGATCTGGCGCAACGGCATCCCCATGGCTCACCCGATCGGCTGTTCGCCCGCCCTGGAACCATCGCCGGCGCGGGCGCGGGCCAGGACGGCGGGAAGCCGGAAGGCGACGTTCTCGCGCACGCCTTCCAAGGTGCGAATCGAAGTGGCGCCAAGGGCGCGCAGCCGGTCGCACACCCGCTCCACCAGCACCTCCGGCGCGGACGCGCCCGCCGTCACGCCGATGCGCCGCACCCCTTCGAGCCACCGGGGGTCGAGATCGCGCTCGTCCTGGATCAAATGCGCCGGCAGCCCGCACTGCTCTCCCACCTCCCGCAAACGGTTGGAGTTGCTGCTATTGCGCGCCCCCACCACCAGCAGGAGATCCACCTCCTGCGCCAGGGCGCGCACGGCGTTCTGCCGGTTCTGCGTGGCGTAGCAGATGTCGTCGAGCTCGGGCCCCCGGACCCGCGGGAAGCGGCGCTTGAGCGCTTCGATGATCTCCCGCGTATCGTCCAGGCTCAGGGTGGTCTGGGTCACGTAGGCGACGCGCTGCGGGTCCGCCACCCGAAGCCGCGCCGCATCCTCCACGCTGGAGATGAGGTGGACGATCCCCCGCACCGATCCCATGGTGCCGACCACTTCCTCGTGCCCGGCATGGCCGATGATGACGATTTCGTAACCCTCGCGCGCATAACGTTGGGCCTGAAGGTGCACCTTGGTGACCAGGGGACACGTGGCGTCGATCACCTGCAGCTGCAGGTTCCGGGCCTGCTCCACCACCGCGTCGGCCACGCCGTGGGCGCTGAAGATGGTCACCGCACCGGCGGGAATACCATCCAGCTCCTCGACGAAAACCGCGCCTCGCCGTTCCAGGGATTCCACCACGAAACGGTTATGCACGATTTCATGGAATACATAGACGGGTGGCCTGTACACCTCCAGGGCAAGCTCGACGATCTCGATGGCCCTCACTACCCCGGCGCAAAAGCCGCGGGGCTGGGCAAGCACGATCTCCATACCGTTTCCCTTGGCTCGAACTTGATAGGGTTCGGGCGTAATGTTCTCCTCAGTATAGTCAAACAAGGCGATTCTGGGCGCGCATCCTTGAATTATCCTTATGGGTTAGGCCAAGCGCCCGATCGGGAAATCGGATCCGCTGCCTCCATCAGCGAACCGATGATACCCAGCAGAGCGCATTCGCGGCTCACCCCCGTTTCGAACGAACGGCGACTGTTTCGTTCCCCGGCGCGGCAAGTGGTCGCTTATCGTCGTCGCGGCGCTTGCTAATCCTTGAAGCCGAACCAGGGCCGCAGCTTGACGCCCACCCAGTTACCGGGTAAGGCCGCGGCGATCCACAACCAGCCGTGCAGGCTCGTGGAGGCGACCCCGGAGAAGAAGGCGCCGATGTTGCAGCCGTAGGCGAGGCGCGCACCGTAGCCCATCAGCAGCCCGCCCAGCACCGCAGCGACGAGAACCCCCACCGGCAGGGCCAGCCGCGGCGCGAATCGGCCGGAAGCCCCCGCCGCGGCCAGCGCCCCGATCATCATCCCGATGTCCATGACGGAGGTGACGTCGGAGAGCACGGACGACTCCAGGGCGGCGCGCGGGAACGGGGCGCTCCAGAAAGGCTCGCCCCCAGGGTCCCAGCCCAGCAGCATGGCCGCCTTGGCGCCCCACAGGGTGAAGGCCCAGGTGATGCTCCACGGATGTCCGGCCACCGCCAGCGTCGCGACGTTGAACAGGGCGAGGAGCACGGCCCCCGCCGCCAGGGGCCAGGGGCCCGCGAGGAGGCGTTCCCACCCCGGGCGCTCCGGCGGCGCCGGCGCCCGACGCCGCCCGAAGCGCCCGGCTATCCAGGCGAGCAGGGCAAGCGCCGCGAGCTGGAGGGCCAAGGCTTGCGCCCAGCCCGTGAGCTCCGCCAAGCTGCGGGATTCCCACACCGGAAGCCGCTCCCAGTGCTCCATGTGCAGGCTCGCCCAGAAGCCTCCCGCGCAGAAGGCGGCGAGCGTCACGAGCATGCGCAGGCTTCCGCCGCCCACGGTGTAGAGGGTGCCGGAGCCGCAGCCGCCGCCGAGCTGCATGCCGATGCCGAAGAGGAACGCTCCGATCGCCACCTGCCAGCCCACCGGCGCCACCGCCCCGGCGACCGGCCGGCCGAGGACGCTTCCGGCCTCGAGGACCGGCGCGAACAGAACGCTCGCCAGGGCCAGCATCGCGAGTTGCGCCTGCACTCCGTCCACCTCGCCCCGGGTGAGCAGCCGCCGGTAGGCGCCGGTGAAGCCAAAGTGGGTATGATACATGGTCGCGCCGATGAGACCGCCGATGGCGAAGAGCAACGCGAGCCGCGGCGACTCGGCACCGGTCAGCGCCATCAGGATCACCGCCGCCGCGGCGGCGCACGCCAGCACGCCCCGTCGCGGAATGGCCCGTGGGCGCTGCACCAGCGCGGAATCAGCGGGCGGCATCGGCGACGATCTTCTCGAAGATCGGGTCCAGCTCCTTCGCCAGGGCGTCCAGCTTCGCATTGCCGTAAGGGCCAAATACCGCGCTCGGCCGGCGGTACGTGATGCTCGCGGTGCCGTCGGCGTTTTCCGTCACGTATAGCCGTAGGGGCGCCTCGATCCCCGCCGGGACGCTCGCCTCCAGCATGCGCACCGCGTAGTCGTTGCGGAACACCATGAGGACCGCGTTGCCGGGGATCTTGATGCCCCGGGCGGCCGCGCCCCGGCTGGCGCTCGCCTGGGCGACGAGCCCCAGCCCGTTGTCGGCGATGGCCTTTTCCAGCCGCGCCATCAGCGCGTCGAAGCCGTGGGGGGATTGCACCGTCACCGTGCCGGGATACGGCGCCGGATTGTCGGACCAGCCGGGCGCGGCCGCCCACCACAGCACCGCACCCGTCAGCCAGCCGGCGAGTCTCGATTTCACCATCGATGCCTCCTTCACCATCGGATGGATCAGGGTCTGACCACCAGCTTGTAGTCCGGCGTCGGGTTCAGCGGGCAGGAATACACGTAGTCGCCGGGCTTGAGCTCGATCACGTAGTCCTGGGTCTTGCCGGTGGTCAGGCCGCCGCCCGAGACGCTGGGAAGTGTCGTGCGCCCGAGGGCACCATCGCCTCGCAGCCAGAATCCCAGCTCGTAGGGCACGTTCTTGTTGGTCACGCGAAAGACGTATTTTCCTGGCTTGAGCTCCAGGACCCTGGCCTTCGCCAGGCGCTGCGCAGCCGTCCTGGCGTTGATGGCCTCGCAGTCGGCAGCCTCGGTGCTCTTGTAGCCATGGTCGACGCCGCGCTCACTCTCCAGAAACTGGCAAGGAACTTGAGTGAACTCGATGACCGTGGGCGCGGCAGCCAAAACCGAAGACGAGACCTCGGCCATGCCGAGGGCGGCGGCAACCACCATAAAAACCGGCGATCGGCACTTCACGTCACACCTCCGGAAAAGGTTTGAATCATGCTCGAGGGATACGGTGCTTCGCCACGCGGGCTCCGTCCCCGCGCCGCCGTGCCCCACCCACCAGGGCCCGCAGCCGGGCCACGTCTTCTTCCACGTTCACCGCAAGCCAGCCCGTGACTTCGAGCCGACGGTCCTCGTAGACGTCCTGATCCGGGTGTTCGGCGGCCCAGTGCGCGATCACCTGGTCCCGGTGGCGCAGCAGCGCCTCCATGTGGGGACGATAGAGCCGGAACAGCGCAGTGAGCCACAGATTGAGCGGCCACGAAGGGTACGCGTGGTCGATGGCGAAGCGGTCCAGCATGCGGATCACGTCCGTAGCCGGGTACCAGGTGTCTCCGGTGACCCAGCGGTTCACCGCGAACAGTCCGATGGCCCGCCCGTAGGCGTCCATGGAAACGGCGATCAGGTGGGCGATGGCCTCGCTTCCCGAAGGCCATGGCTCCTCGCCCTTGTGGGCGACGGGCGTGACCCCCGGCGGCATGCCGCCCGCGCGCAAGAAGGTGTGGAAGTGACCGTGCTCGCCCGAGGTGCCCCGGTGGGCGTGATAGTAATACTGGCTGAAGGTCTCGCCGTCGAAAACGTCGTTCGGCGGATAGTGGTCGTATTCGTAGAAGGTGCCGTGGCCCTTGAGAACCTCGCCCACCAAGTTAAGCCCCCCTTTCGCCAGTGCCCGCTGGCACTCGAGCGCTTCTTCTCCCGCCGCCAGCATGGCCGCCAGCACCGCGCGCGGGAGCGTGGCCAGATCGGGGGGCGCGAGGAGCGGCGCATCGGCTTCCCCCTTCCGCTTCGAGCGCCTGACGTCCCGGTCCTTGCGTACCTTGCGTAATGCGGAAGCCCTCATCGGCGAGCCCTCGCGGCCGTTTTTCCAGATCTCGCAGGGTGCGTTGAGCGAACGCGAAATGCACCACCCCACCCGGGCTCGAAACCCTTGAGGGGTACGCGGGAGCGCACCCTCCCGCCCCCCCGCCACCCTTCAGTTTAGTACCGCTTGCCCGCGCAAGGGTTTTTCTTGGGGGCGCAGAGGTTCTTCGCCGAGCAGGGATTTTTACCCGCGCAGGGACTGCAGGGATTGCAAGGGCTTCCCTTCTTGGTAGCGGTCTTGGCGGCACAGGGATTCTTCGCCGCGCAAGGATTCCTGGCCGCGCACGGGTTCTTCGCTGCGCAGGGACTAGCGGTGGCTGCCTTCTTCGGATCGAAAGTCTTTTGCACCTGCTCGGTATACGCCACCAGTGCCGCCAGCTCCTTGGAGTCCCAGGGCAGGGGTTTCGCAGCCATGGGCATCACCATGCACGCCTGGACCATTTCGTCCAGATAGACTTTTTTCAGGCCGATCTGCTCGGCGGGCATGGCCACGTAGTGGGGATAGGGCTGGGCGAAGGTGGGCTGGAAGCCTGCGTGGTTCATGTGGCAGGTGTTGCACGAGAGCCCGTTGGTGCTCAGCTTGGTGTCGTGCCAAAGCTTTTCGCCGTAGGCGGTCAGCTCCTTCTTGTCCCCCTTGTACGGCTTGTAGTTCTTCGGTCGGGTGACCAGCTTGGGATCGGTCTTGGCCGCGCAAGGGCTCTTCGCCGCACAGGGGCTCTTTGCGGCGCAGGGGTTTTTCGCGGCACAGGGATTCCTGGCGGCGCACGGATTTCTTCCGGCGCAGGGGTTCGCCTTGGGCGCGCACGGGTTCCTCGCCGCGCAGGGATTGCGCGGGCCGCACGGGCCCGCCGCGTTGGCGATGCCCACCGACAGGGCAGTGGCCACCAGCCAGGGAAGCGTACGGTGACGACATTCGGGACGGCCCATGGATCTTCCTCCTTCTTTCCAGAACTTGACGATTCGGCGACCGATGCTTCACCCGCGGGCGTCGCGGAACCAGGTCTCGGACAGGCATTCCCGCAGCCGCACCCGGGCCCGGTGGAGGATCACCGAACAATTAGTCGCGGACACCCCGTGGATCTTACAGATGCTCTCGATGGACTCGCCCAGGATCTCCCGCAGGGCAAACATCTGGGCCGCCTTCTTCGGCAGCCCCTCCACACAGCGCTCGAACGCCTCCCAGAACTCCCGCCGCTCCAGCGCCCGCTGCGGGTCGCGCCAATCTTCCACTGGCGCGACCCGCTGGCCGTCGGCGTTGAACAGCAAGGCCTCGAACGCTTCCTCTTCTTCCTCATCCCTCTCGTCCGCTGTGACGTGCCGCGCCCTCTCCCGCTGCAAGTCCACGATCTTGTGCCGCAGGATGGAGGTAAGCCAAGAGCGGACCGTGGCCCGCCCGGCGAAGGCGGGCAAGCCCCGGATCGCGGCCACCAGGGTCTCCTGCACCGCTTCCCGGGCAAGCTCCCCGTCGCGCAGGGTGGCCAGGGCATAGCGGTGCAAGTAGCCCATGTGGAGGACGAGATCGTCTGCCGCGACCCGCCCCGCTGGCGGCGAAGCCGTCTCGATTTCCGCCAGGGGCGCCGCTTTTTCCACCGTCCCTTCCCGGGAAACCTGGCCTGGCATGAGCATGACTCGCCTCCTTTACGCCCGCAGGGCGTCGGCGATGCGCTGCGCCTGTTCGCGGGACGGGGCAACCACCGCGAAGCTGCCGATCCCGGCGCTCGTCACCCGCGCCCATGCCCCGTTTTTCTCCGCGACCACCGGGGACCGCATCTCCAGGTCGGGAAACACCAGCAGCGTCGCCTTGCCAAGCGCCGTCTGCAGGATCAGGTGATGGGCATAGGTTCCGTAAACGGCGCAGGTTCCGGTATATCGGACATTACGGACGTCCCGCAGCGTGAGACCCGCCGCCTGCAGCACCATCGCCATGACCCGTTCATCCCCTTGACGGCCGACGGCTAGCTCCAGGGGCTCTTCATCGAGCACGTGGTTGATGGCCGCCAGGGCCGGGCGGGCTGTTCTGCTCTGCCCTTCGTGGATCAGCCAGCCGCCCACCGCCGCTGCCGCCGCCAGCCCAGCCGCCTTCGCCATCCAGGCGCGCCGCCCCGGCGCTTCGAGCTGGTAGCGCAGCAACACCCGATCCGCCAGCCCGTCAGGCACCGGCACCCGGGCCGCCATGGCCAGGTCCTCATCCAGCCGGCGCAGGCGCTCCAGGTACCCGGCGCAAGCCGAGCAGCCCCGCCGGTGAGCCTCGGCCGCGGGGCTCAGCAGCCGGGGATCGGCCAGCGCCTCCCGGCGGAATTCCAGGCACGTCATCGGCGTTCTTTCCATCGCGTCCCATCCTGCTCCAGCAAACCCCGCAGCGCCTTGCGGGCCCGGGACACCCGCTGCATCACGTTGGCCTCGCTCAAGGCGAGCAGCGCCCCGATCTCGGCGCAACTGAAGCCGCCCAGCACCTGCAGGAGCAGAGGCTCCCGGTAGCCCTCGGGCAAGCGCTCTAGCGCGTCCCGCAGGGAGATTCCCGCCTCCATGTCCCGCTCCACTCCGGCCAGCACGTCCTCCGGGTCTAGCGCCTCGGTCTCCAGGCGCTTTTTCTCGTAGAGGCGGGCGTGCTCGTGGTGCAGGATGGAGAACAGCCACGCCTTCCCCGCTTCCTCCCGCCTCAGGTTGTCCCACGCCTTCCACGCCCGGGCGAAGGTCTCCTGCACCAAGTCCTCGGCGAGGAAGCGATCCCGGCACAGCCAGTAGGCGTAGCGGTACAGGTCCGGCGCGTGGGCCCGCACCAGGGTCTCGAACGCTTGCCGCCGAAAGCCCAAGACCATTCCGTCTTTCCCCCTCCCGCGCCGGAGACCCGGGCTCCGGGCTTGCATTTCACAGGATAAGACCCGGAAGGCGGACGAAACCTGACACGCCCGCCCCTCCCCCACCAACTACGCGGCTGCGGCCGCCCGTGGCGCGCCGGTGCCGGCCGGCGCTTCCTCCCACTTGAGGGAGCGGTAGTCGAAGCCGGCCTCCAGGGTGGGCTTCACCACCTGGAAATAAGGGGAGATATCGAAATCCCGGGGCGCGAACAGGCTGTGGTGCCGGATGTGAAAGATCTCGTCGTAGCACCAGTCGCAACCGGGCCGCGGCGCGGGCCGCCGTACGATGATGGGCAAGATCGGGTAGTGCACGGATTGGAAGGCCTGGGCGATCAAGGTGGAGCAGATGGCCCGGGTGGGCTCCCCGCTGCCCAGCGCCAGCATGCGGCGGCGCCAGCGGGTGGGCACCGGCGGAATGGGCAGGAGATAGCGGGCCAGGTCGACCAGGTTCTTGAGGTCGTAGCTCAAGCCGATGCGCGAGACCGCGAAGGCGATCACCTGCGCCAGGTCCTCGGCCGAGAGTCCCACCGGGCGGCAGATGCGGGTATGGTAGTCCGCATAACGGCTCAAGGGTACCGCCCACACTCCGTGCACCACGTCGGCCTCGATCAAGACCGGCGGGTCGTCGGGGTCACCGGGCAGCCCAGGGATCGGCCCTACGTAAAGGGCCGCGTGGGACCAAGTGGACTGGGTCAGGTACTTGATGGCGGTGCTGATGCGCCGGTTGCCCTCCACCAGGAGCACATCCCCGGGACGGATCACCCGGGCAAGATGACGGGGATCCGCGGTGGCCAGGGGCTGATAGGACCGGGAGGGCTGGTTGAGATAGTCCGCCAGGGCCCGGCCGATCCGCTCCCGCAGCCGATTCCACATTCTCTTTTCCCTTTCAGCGTTCCCGGGCCGCCCGCGCCGGGTCCGCCCGGTAGATTTCCGAGTCGGGATTGAAGGCAAGCCAGGCGAAGGCGAAGTGGACACCGCCGCTCATCAGCTCGAGGCGCGTTCCCTGGAGCGGCCCGCCGACGGCCTGCCCCAGCAGGTTCCAGCGGGAGCTGGTCTCCCGATCGGTGAACCCATCACCGGCGACTTCGAAGGTGAGGACGCGCCCGTCCACCCGCCGGCTGTAGGCCGCGGCGGCGAGAATGGTGCGCGATGAAGTGATGATTCCCTCATCCAGGACCGAAAGCATGCCGCCGCTGGAAAAGACGACGAAGGGCTCCCCGGCCAGGGTATCGTTCACCACCGGCGTCTTCGCGAGCTCCGTCAGGGGATAGAGGCGATGACGGTCGCCCACGCTCACGTTGAGCACCCGCTCCATGGCGGGGAGCCGCGGGTCCGGGGTCTCGGCGAAGAAGAAAGGAATTTCGTCGATGCGATCGTAGCCCCGATAAGGATTGATGCCATAGGGGCGATTGAAGCCCGTCGCCCGCGATAGCACCCGTCCCCGCGGGTGTGCGCGCTTGAAATCCTCGTAGGAGACGATCCCGGAAGGGATCTGCTTGAGCACGGTCCCGGCGTAATGGCCGACGATCGCTGCGCCCGTGAACTGCTGCCACCAGCTCTCCGTCTGGCGGTCGTACATCACCAGGTCGCTCTTCCTGAGTCGGCCGGTGGTGCCGAAGTCCAGGAGCCGGTCCTTCACGCGGCGATCGAACACGATGGAGGCGTTGCACAGGGGGCAGAAAGTGACCGCCACCGGACGGCCGCCCACCTGGTCGTTTACGATCTCGTGATAGATCAGGATCTGCAGGGGATAGGCCCGGGCGTCGCCGGCGATCTCCAGGAAAATCACTGGCTCCCGAGGATGGAGCCAGCGATCCGCAACCGCGAAGGCCTCGAAGCGGGGCCGGTCGATGGCGGGAATGCCGTCCTTGGGCAGCCCACCCGTCTGGATTTCCGACAGAGGAACCGTCGCCCGGCTGAAATCGGTGCGCGGCCACTCCCGCTTGAGGGCCGCCGGCACTTCCCCGGCCGCCGCCGCTCCCGCCGCCACCAGGCCGGCCAACGTCCAGGCCAGAAGCCGCATGGTCCGATATCGTCCCGGTCCGCCCGAGCCCATGGAGCGCCTCCTTCCGAAATCCCCGCTTCCGCCTTTATCACTTCTATTAGACCGCCGGCCGGAGCGGTTCCTGACAGGACGTAAGACGGGGCCCGCCGGCTCGACAAACTAAGCTTGTCTTCGCGCCTCCGCCCCGCTCCCATCGCGCCGGCGTAAGAACGCTCCCACGTCACGGACTAACTGCACGGATGCGCCCGCCATGAAATGGGTGTGTCCTACGCGCGTCGGATCCTGAGGATCTGAGACCCCTCGCGCCCACCTCTTCAGCATCCTCATCTGAAGGAGCCCGTCATGAAGACGCTCAAGCTTTTACCGGCCATCGCCACTGTCATCGCCGCGTTCGCCGTCGGCCCGCCTTCTGCCTTGGCGGGCTCCTCGGACGTGTGCGCCTGGTTGAAGAGAAACCAGTCGATCAGCGACGGCACGCCTTACCCGGAAGAACGCGCCGGAGATAGGCCGTCGGGCGTCGCCGGCCGAAGCGGTCCCGATCTGCTCCAGTCCATCAAAGAAGGCTGGAAGCGGTTCCTGACGCCCGAGTCGAAACGGCAGTAGCGGCGCCCCACGACGGCAGCCGTGTCCGGGGAAAACGTCTTTCCTTCGCGGGAAAGAACAGCAACGCAAATCCCATTCCCTTCAGTTCCATGAGAGGAGGCAACGATGAACAAGACCCTCATCGCCCTGGCGGTGGCGGGCGCCTTCGCGCTCCCGCTTCCCGACGCCCAGGCCCAGGGCAGCGTGACCATCTACGGCACGTTGAACGTGAACTTCGAAAACTTCGAGTCGGACGGGGCAAGCCCCGCTGGACCCATTCCCGGCAACTCGTTCGTGACTGGCACCGGCGTCAACGTCAGCAACCGCAACCAGGTGACCAGCAACTCCAGCGCCCTGGGGTTCAAGGGCCAGGAGGACCTGGGCGGGGGCTGGAAGGCCTGGTTCCAGTTGGAAAACGACGTGCGCCCGGACGGCTCTTCCCCCGGCGCTTTCGCGGGCCGCAACTCCGCCGTGGGCTTGAGCGGCCCCTGGGGCACGGTGTTCCTCGGTAACTGGGATACCCCCTACAAGGCCATGACTACTGGCTTCGGCATGCCATTCTTCAGCACCACGACGGCCAACTACAACGCCATCATCGGATCGCCGGGCTTCGGCGTGCGCAGCGGCACCGTCGCAGGAGCCGGCAGCCTGAACGGCAACGCGGGCTTCGACCGGCGGCAGAACAACAGCGTCCAGTACTGGTCGCCGGAATTTCGCGGCGTGCGCTTCCGGGCAGTCTATGCGGAAAACGATTCGGAGCCCGCCAGCGGCAACACCACTCCCACGGTTTGGGGCGGATCCCTTACCTGGGAGGGGATGGGCATTCAGCTCGGCGTCGCTTACGAGCGTCACAACGACCTGTTCGGCACCCGCGCCATCGACGGGGGCAGCCTAGCGGCCCCCGCCGTCCCGGGCGCGGATTCCAAGGACACCGGCATCAAGCTCCAGGCCGCGTACAAGATCCTGGGCAAGTACCTGGTCGGCGCCCTCTGGGAACGGCTCGAGTACGAAACCAGCGTGGCCGGCGCCAACCTGCTGACCGACTACGAGCGCGACGCCTGGGGCGTCTACGCCATCCTGCCGGTGGGCCCCGGCGCGGTGCACTTCAATTACGTTACCGCTGACGACGGGGATTGCCGGCTGAAAAGCGGCGCCCCTTGCGCTAGCGGCGGTACCGACGTGGAAATGTGGGCCATCGGCTACTACTACAACTTTTCCAAGCGCACCCAGCTCTACGTGCAATACGTGGACATGGACAACGGGGAAGCCCAGTTCTACCGCTTGGGCGCAGGGCCGGGTGAAGTAGGCGTCGGTGGGCCGGGCGCGGATCCACAGGCCGTTTCCCTGGGGATACGCCACTCGTTCTGAGCGGAGCGCGGTGGCGGCGCAATGACCACTGCTTACGAGACCGGGCGGGCGCGGGCAAGCGTCCGCCCCCTCTTCTTTCGCGGGGAAAACGCAGGGAGGGGACCATGGCAGAGCGCAACGTTTCCAAGGGCGCCCCGGGACGAAACGACCCTTGCTCCTGCGGCAGCGGCCTCAAGTACAAGAAATGTTGCGGCAGACCGGCTTCAGCGGCGCTCCCGGGACGGCAAGTCACAGGATCGCGGCCGCCGCTGCAACGCCATTACGGACGAGCGTGCAACGGCTGCACTGCCTGCTGCGACGGTTGGGTCAAGATCCACGTCTACGGGCACGACGTCTATCCCGGAAAGCCCTGCCCCTTCAGCACCGGAAGCGGTTGCAGCATCTACGAGCACCGGCCGGTGGAGCCGTGCCGTACCTTCGTCTGCGGTTGGCTCGCCGACGGGAACCCGTTCCCCGACGCGTTCCGACCCGACCGGTTGGGTGTCTTGATTCAACAAGCCCACTGGAGCGGCGGGCTGTTTTACGTGCTGGTGCCGGCTGGCCGCGACCCGGACGACGCCCTGATCGGCTGGATGGACGATCTCATGGTGCGCACGGGAACTCCCTTCCTCTACCAGGTACAGGGCAACTGGGTCGGGCGAGGGCCGGAAGCGTTTCTGCGGGAGATCGTCGAGCAGCGCAAGCGCGGGATGCCGCTCATCGCCCCGGGGACGGGCGGACCACCGGCGTGATCCGCCGACCCTGGAGAAATGGCATCACAAGCCCAACGATTCGCCGTCGGACGCCGAAAGCTGGCGCTGGAATTCCCGCGCGCGCGGGTCCAGGGCCTTGGGCGCTTCGACGCCGCGCCCTCGCTCCATCCCGGCCCTTATGTCGGTGCCATAAGGACTGCCGTCGGTGATAGACTGGCGGAAAGCGAGGGAATCGCGATCCCCTTCCGCCGCCTCGACCGGCAGGGCCAGGGCGGACACGGCCGCTGCTGCAAGAAACGCATTCACGAGCTTCATTTCCTTCGTCATGGCAAGTCTCCTTTTCCGATCGCTCCATGTTCCCGTAGACCGCGGGTTGCTCTGCGGTGAGCCTGCTGCCGCGACCAGCGTTCCACCTGCCCATTAGTCTTTCAGCGCGGCCGCCCCTTACGGTTTCCGCGCAAACCGATGGGCGTTGTCAGCTTCGCCCGCCCGCTCCGGTCTGATTGCGTGCGGGAACGAGCGTGGAGATCGGCCGGCGGCCTCTCCGCTCCTCATCCCACCATTACGCCGCGCCGGCGCGCCGTTCCCGCACCCCACGTCCCGGAGCAACCCGTGATGCGCTATCGCAAGGCCCTGGCGGTCGTCTACGGCGCCATCCTGGCGTTCAACGTGCTGCTCACCTCCGTCATCTATCTGCAGGGACAGCGGACGCTTCAGGCGACGCGACCCTTGATCGAAGAGGACCTGCCGTTGCTCGAGCAGCTCTCCGACCTCAAGGTGGCAGTGGTGGACGAGGAGCCCACGTTCTACGAGTACCTGTTCGCGGGTGATCGGGAGCGATTCCTGGCACGCCACAGCCGCAACCGCGCCGTCATCGAGGCGGGGCTCGTCTCCGCCCGGAAGGCCTTCGCGGAACATCCCGCCCTCTCCAAGATCGATCGCCAGTATCGGGAAATCCTGGACCGGGCCGAGCGCCTGGACCTCGCCTTGCAGGCGCCCCCGACGGAGCGCAAGGCCGCGCGAGCTTTGATCGGCGAGCTCACCGTCATTTGCGCCGACATCAACGCCACAGTGGACCTGCTGATCGACGAGCTGCAGGCAGTGGTGGCTGAACGGGGCGCGCTGGCCCAGGCCCGGGTACAGGCGACGCTGCTCTGGGTTGTGGGCTTCGCTGCCGTGGCCTTCCTGGTGGCCGTCCTCGTCGGTTACCACGTGCACGCGTATCTGGCGGAAGCGCGGGAGCGCCGGCGCTTGGGCCTGTTCCCGGAGCGCAACCCGAACCCGGTGCTGAGCCTTTCCCGGGACGGCACGGTGCTGTACGCCAACCCGGGCGCGGCAGCACTGCTCGGACGCTTGGGCTTGCCGGCAGAGGAGAGCCGGCAGCTCCTCCCTTCCGACATCGGGCAGCGGCTCGCCCACGCGCTGCAAGCTGGGAAGGACACGGTGGAGTGGGAGCATGAGATCGACGGCCGCATTCTCGACGGCCGCGCCCACCGGATCTCCGATCCGGAGATGTTCCACGCCTACCTAGTGGACGTGACGGAGCGCAAGCGGGCGGAGCGCACCCTCGCGTACCTCGCCCACCACGACCCGCTGACGGGTTTGCCCAACCGCCGCCAATTCGAGCGCGACCTGGAGCAAGCGCTCGACCGGGGGGAAGGCTTCGGAACTGTGATGCTGCTCAACGTGGATCGGCTGCGCCGCGTGGTCGACAGCCTCGGTCATACCGCCGCCGACGAGGCCCTGTGCGCCATCGGCCGGCGGCTCGTCTCGGCGCTGGAGGATTTCGAGGAAGTGGCCCAGGTCTCGGTGTACCGGTTCGAGGGAGACCTCTTCGCCGTGCTTGTTGCCGGCAGCCGCCACGCCAATCCGGCGGCGCCGACGGAACGGCTCGTGCGCGAGGCGATGCACGCTCCCCTCACGGTGCGCGGCCACGAGGTGTTCGTGACCTTCAGCATCGGCTACAGCCTGTTCCCGGTCCACGGGCGGGACGGCAACCGGCTGCTTCGCATTGCCGATGCCGCTCTGCACCAGGTGAGGCTCGCCGGGGGAAACGGGATGCGCTGTGGGCTGCCGGAGAACGATGTGGCAGCCGCCGCCCGGCTGGAAATGGAGGCCCTGCTCCAGCACGCCATGGAGCGCAACGAACTGGAGGTCCACTACCAACCCCAGATCGGGATCGGCAGCGGCGCCCTGCTCGGCGCCGAAGCGCTCGTGCGATGGCACAGCCCGAGGCTGGGGTGTGTATCGGCGGCGACCTTCATCCCGCTGGCGGAAGAAACGGGGCTGATCGCCGCGGTGGGCTCGTGGGTGCTGCGAACCGCTTGCCGCCAGGGGGCGGCGTGGAGCGCCGACGGCTGCCGCGGCTTCACCATCGCGGTCAATCTCTCCGCCCGCCAGTTCGCCGATGAAGCCCTGGTGGACGCGGTGGCCGGGGCGCTGGCCGAGACCGGCCTCAATCCCGGCCGCCTCGAGCTGGAGATCACCGAAGGCGCAGCCATGCAGGACCCGACCCGCGCCGCCGCCGTGCTGTCTCGGCTCAAAGAGCTGGGCGTGGGCATCGCCATCGACGACTTCGGCACCGGTTACTCGTCCTTGAGCTACCTGCGCCGCTTCCCTATCGACCGGCTCAAGATCGATCGGTCCTTCGTGGGCGGGATGTCCGGCGACGCGGCCCTGGTCCGGGCGATCGTGGTCCTCGGCCACAGCCTGGATCTCCAGGTAGTGGCCGAAGGGGTCGAGCATCCCGCCCAGCTCGAAGCCCTGGCCCGGTTAGGCTGCGACGCCTATCAGGGATTCCTCGCGGCGCCCCCCATGTCTTGGGAGGAATTCACCGCGCGCTTTAAAGCCTTCGCCCGGACGGCCGCTCAGGGGGTCGATGCGCTTCCTCTGCGTTCCACGCACTCTGAGAATCTTCTCGGCCACGAATGAACACGAATAAGGCCCCAATCGGCGCCAGTGGACACGGGCGCCACCCCATTCGATAATCGGACCGCATTTTCTCGACACCGCCCCGCGGGCCGCGCTGATCGAGAGCCGCCCACGGGCCGCAGGCGCCGGGGCCGCGCGGCGAGCCGGCGCCCGCCGCATATCCGGAACCCGCCCCTCCGTCTCCGAATGGACGCTGTCAACCAGCTCATCCTGTTCGGCGGCCTGCTGGCCCTTGCCGCCATCGTGCTCACCGCCGCCTCCCGCAGCGGCGCCCCCCTCCTGCTGGTGTTCCTGGGGGTCGGCATGCTGGCCGGAGAGGACGGCATCGGCGGCGTCCGCTTCGACGATTTCGAGCTTTCCTTCTTCGTCGGAAACCTGGCGCTGGCAGTCATCCTGTTCGACGGGGGCCTGCGCACCCGCTACGAGAGCTTTCGCGCCGGTCTGTGGCCCGCCGTGTCCCTCGCCACCGTGGGGGTCGTCGTCACGGCGGGCGTGACCGGTTTCATCGCCGCCCGCCTCCTGGACCTTCCCCTGCTGGAAGGATTGCTGATCGGCGCCATCGTCGGGTCCACCGACGCCGCCGCCGTGTTCGCCCTGCTCCATACCCGCGGCATGCAGTTGAAGCAGCGGGTGGCCGCCACGCTGGAGATCGAGTCCGGCAGCAACGATCCCATGGCGGTGTTCCTGACCGTCGTCCTGATCGAGCTGCTGCTCGCCGGCAAGACCACCTTGGACGCGACGGTGCTGGCCAGCTTCGTACAGCAAATGGGCCTCGGGGCCCTGCTCGGCATCGCCGCGGGCCACGCCCTCGCCTGGCTGATCGATCGGCTGAACCTGGTGGCGGCGGGCCTGTACCCCCTGCTCGCCCTGTCGGGGGGGCTGCTCACCTTCGGGCTCACGGGGCTGCTGGGGGGCAGCGGGTTCCTCGCGGTGTACCTGGCGGGGCTCACCCTGGGCAACCGCCGCCCCCGGGGCGAGCTCTACATCCTGCGGGTGCATGACGGGCTCGCCTGGCTCGCCCAGCTCGCCATGTTCCTGCTCCTCGGCCTGCTGGCGACCCCCACCCGGCTTCTGGAAGTGGCGGTGACCGGGCTGGTGGTGGCCCTGGCGTTGATGCTGGTGGCGCGCCCCCTCGCCGTGCTGCTGTGCCTGGCGCCGTTCCGCCTCCCCTGGCGCGAGCAGGTCTTCATCGCCTGGGTGGGGCTACGGGGGGCGGTGCCCATCGTGCTCACCGTCTTCCCCCTGTTCGCCGGCCTGGAAAACGCTTATCTCTACTTCAACATAGCGTTCTTCGTCGTTCTGGTGTCCCTGGTGGTACAGGGGTGGACCATCGCGCCCCTCGCCCGGCTGCTCGGACTGGAAGCGCCGCCCCTGAGCGAGCCGGTGCAGCGTCTGGAGATCGACTATCCCGGAGCGCAGCGGTTTCGAAGTGGTAGGTTACCGGCTTGCGGAGGAATCGGCGGCGGTAGGCCTGTCCCCCCAGGACCTGCCCCTGCCCGAGACGGCCAGGCTGGTGAGCGTGGTGCGGGAGGGCCAAACGTTACCGCCCACCGCCGACCAGGTGCTGCGGCCGGGGGACGCGGTCTACCTGTGGCTGCGCACCGAGGACGTGGAGCGGGTGTCCAAGGTCTTCGGCCCCCAGCCGCCCGAAGCCCTCACCGACGCCCAGTACTTCGGCATTTTCGTCATCCACCCCGAGGCCGAGCTGGAGGGCCTCGCCGCCGTCTACGGGTTCGACGTGCCCGAGCGGGCGAAGGGGCTGACCGTGGGCGAGTTCCTGGCCCGCTCCTTCAGCGGCCGGCCGGTGGTGGGCGACCGGGTACGTCTGGGGGCCGTGGAGCTGGTGGTGAAGGAGGTGAACCACGGTAAAGTCACCCAGGCAAGCCTGGTGCTGCGGCAAGCGGGAGCGGGCGGCGCCCTGGCGGCGGAGTAGCGTGCGGGCAAGGCCCCCAGGCGCTGCCATTGTGCTCGGGAAGCGGTCGCCGAAGCCACATCCCCTTTCGGCAGGCGAGGCCCTGGATCAGGCGATAGACGACGCCCGCCGGGCCATCAAGCCGTGCGCGGCGGGCCTTGGTGCCGGGAGTGGGAGTCGAACCCACACGCTGTCGCCAGCACCGGATTTTGAGTCCGGCGCGTCTACCAGTTCCGCCATCCCGGCAAGCCGCCGGATTATCCCCCATCGCTGGAGGAGCCGGCAACCGGTAAGGAGGCGGCGATGGCCGCCTTCCCGGCGGGACTGATCCAGCAAGGTCACGATAAATGCGGCAGCAGAGCCCCGGGCGAGGCCCTCTCGCAGCGGCAAGTCCTATTTAGCGCTCCCGCCCAGCGGCCGCAGTCTCAAGTATTTGCTGCCAGGTGTCCCGCTTGGGCGCCACAGGCGGGGCAGCGGTCATGGCTTGCCCCGGTCCCCTTTCCCCCGCGGGCGGCCTTTTCCAGCCTGCCCAGGGGCTCGAGCGGGCGGGAAAGCCGACGACCCGGCGAAGCGCCCACTGGGTTTGACTTGCCCTCCGTCCCCGTTGTCCCGGAATGAAGCGAAAGGCCCGCTTTATAATGCCCGCCCATGCGGCTTTCCGATTTCGATTTCCACCTGCCCCCGGAACTCATCGCCCAGACGCCGCCGGCCGTGCGCAGCGCGAGCCGCCTGCTGCACTTGGATGGAAAGAGCGGTGCCATGCAGGACCTCAAGTTCCAAGACCTGCCCCGGCTCGTGCGCCCTGGGGACTTGCTGGTATTCAATGACACCCGGGTGATCAAGGCGCGGTTGCGGGGTCGCAAGCGCTCGGGCGGCCAGGTGGAGGTTCTGGTGGAACGGGTGCTGGGCGAGCACGAGGCCCTGGCCCAGGTGCGGGCCAGCAAGCCTCCCCGGCAGGGAAACGAGCTGGTGCTGGCGGGAGAAATCCCGGTGACGGTGCTGGGGAGACAGGGGGCCTTCTTCCGGTTGCGCTTCCCTAGCGACACCGACCTCTTCACGCTGCTTGAGCGGCACGGTGAAGTTCCCCTTCCCCCTTACATCCAGCACGCGCCGGACGCGGAGGACGAGCGCCGCTACCAGACCGTCTATGCCCGTACCCCCGGCGCGGTAGCGGCGCCCACCGCTGGGCTACACTTCGACGAGGCGACGCTCGAGCGGCTGCGCCAAGCGGGGGCAGAAACAGCCTTCCTCACCTTGCACGTGGGCGCGGGGACGTTCCAGCCGGTGCGGCACGAGGATCTTTCGCGCCACGTGATGCATGATGAGTGGTACTTTATCTCCGAGGAAACGGTGGCGGCAGTCGAGCGCGCCCGCGCCCGCGGTAGCCGGGTTCTGGCGGTAGGTACCACGACCCTGCGGGCTTTGGAAGCGGCGGCCGCCCAGGGAAGTCTGCGCTCCGGTGCCGACGAGACGAATTTGTTCATTCTTCCTGGCTACCGCTTCCGGGTGGTGGATCGCCTGCTCACCAATTTCCATCTGCCCAGGTCCACCCTCCTTATGCTGGTGTCGGCCTTCGGCGGCATCGAGCCCATCCGCCGGGCCTACGCCCACGCCGTGGAACAGCGTTATCGCTTCTTCAGCTACGGCGACGCCATGCTGATCGAAAGGCAGCAGAGCTAACCGGTGGCCTTCTCATGCGCTTCGAGCTGATCGCCCAGGACGGCGCCGCCCGCCGCGGCCGCCTCGTCCTCGCCCACGGGGTCGTGGAAACCCCGGCGTTCATGCCGGTGGGCACCTACGGCACGGTGAAGGCCATGAGCCCGGCGGAGCTGAAAGGGCTGGGCGCCCAGATGGTGCTGGGCAACACCTTTCACCTGTGGCTGCGGCCGGGGCTCGAAGTGATCCAGGCCCATGGCGGGCTGCACCGCTTCATGGGCTGGGACGGCCCCATTCTCACCGACTCAGGGGGCTATCAGGTATTCAGCCTGGGCCCGCTGCGGAGAATCAGCGAGGAAGGGGTCGCCTTCCGTTCCCCGGTGAACGGGGATCGGTGCTTCCTCACTCCCGAGGAATCCATGCGCATCCAGCGCGTGCTCAACGCCGACGTGGCCATGGTCTTCGACGAATGCACCCCCTACCCCGCCGACGAAGCCGGGGCGCGCGCCTCCATGGAGCTGTCCCTGCGCTGGGCGGCCCGCTCCAAGCGGGCGTTCGAGGGAAGCGGAAACGCCTTGTTCGGCATCGTCCAGGGCGGAATGTTCGAGCACCTGCGGGAGGCCTCCTTGGCGGGGCTCCAGGAGATCGGTTTCGACGGCTACGCCATCGGCGGGCTCTCCGTGGGCGAGCCCAAGGAGGAGAGGCTGCGCATCCTGGACCACATGGCGGCGCGCCTCCCCGCCGAGCGCCCTCGTTATCTCATGGGCGTGGGCACGCCAGCCGACATCATCGATGCCATCGCCCGGGGCATCGACCTCTTCGACTGCGTGCTGCCCACCCGCAACGCCCGCAACGGCTGGGTGTACACCCGCCAGGGGGTGGTGAAGCTGCGCAACAGCCGCTACCGGGCGGATCTCTCGCCCCTGGACGAGGAATGCGATTGCTATACCTGCCGCACCTTCACCCGGGCTTATCTCCACCACTTGCAGCGGGTTAACGAAATCCTGGGGGCGCGGCTCAATACGCTGCACAACTTGCATTATTACCAGTGGCTCATGCGGGAGGCCCGAGAAGCGATCCAGCAGGGCCGCTACGCCGCGTTCGCCGCCGCCTTAAACCGGGCGCCCTTGGAAGCGTGATAAAATTCGAGCCTTTACAAACCTCTTCGGAGAAAGAAGGTGCTGATTCCCCAAGCCTTTGCCCAAGGCGCGCCCGCCACCGGAGGCGCCGACTGGCTGAGCCTGCTGCCCCTGATCCTCATCTTCGTCCTGTTCTACTTCATGCTTATCCGGCCCCAGATGAAGCGGGCCAAGGAGCACAAAGCGATGATCGAGGCGCTCCAGAAGGGGGACGAGGTGGTCACCGCCGGCGGCACGGTGGGCCGCGTCACCAAGGTGGGAGACGGATACGTGACGTTGCAAGTGGCCGACAACGTGGAGATCCAGGTGCAGAAACAGGCGATTCAGCTCCTGCTGCCCAAAGGCACGTTCAAGACTGCGAAAGGCGAGGGATGACTACAAGCAGCGCCTCGACCAGTCTAGCCCGTCCTCGTCCCGCCCTGTTCGCCGGCCGCCGCCGACGATGAACCGCTATCCCCTCTGGAAGTACCTCCTGATCGGGGTCATCCTGCTCGTCGGGGTGATCTATACCGCGCCCAACTTCTTCCCTGAGGTGCCGGCGGTCCAGGTGACGCCCGCCCGCTCCGCCGCCAAGGCCGATCCGGCCCTGCTGGAGCGAGTGGAGGCGGTCCTCAAGACGGCGGGGATCCCCTACCAAGGCGCGTTTCTCGATCCTACAGGGGTCAAAGTGCGCTTCGCTGACACCGACACCCAGCTCAAGGCCAAGGATCTGCTGGCGACCCAGCTTGGCGAGCAGTACGTGGTAGCCCTGAACCTGCTCTCCAGCTCGCCCCATTGGCTCACCGCCATCGGCGCCCGTCCCATGTACCTGGGCCTGGACCTGCGGGGCGGCGTGCACTTTCTGCTCCAGGTGGACATGAAGGCAGCGGTGGAGAAGGCCGCTGAGCGCTACGTCAACGACTTGCGCACGCTTTTGCGTGAAAACCGAATCGCCTACGGCGGCATCGGCCGCACGGGCACCGTGGTCCAGCTCCGTTTCCGGGATCCGGCCGTGCGCGCCGAAGCGGTAAAGTTGATCGAGAAGAATTACCCGGAGCTCCTGCTGCGGGAAGAGGCCCAGGGCGGCGAGTTCCTGCTTTCGGCCACTCTGCGGCCCGAGGCCGAGAAACGGGTCCAGGAGCTCGCCCTGCAGCAGAACCTGACCACCTTGCGCAACCGGGTGAACGAGCTGGGCGTGGCCGAGCCCATCATTCAGCAGCAGGGCGCGGACCGCATCGTGGTCCAGTTGCCTGGCGTCCAAGACACGGCCAAGGCCAAGGAGATCCTGGGGCGCACCGCCACCCTGGAGATCCGCCTGGTGGACGAGACCCACGATCCCCTGGAAGCCGAGCGCACCGGCAACATTCCCCTGGGAACCGAACTCTATCGGGACCGGGACGGCACGCCCCTTCTGGTAAAAAAGAGCGTGGTGCTGACCGGCGACCACATCACCGATGCCCAGCCAGGCTTCGACAGCCGCACGGGGGAGCCCGCGGTGCACGTGACCCTGGACGGTACCGGCGCTCGGATCTTCAAGAACGTCACCCGCGAGAACGTGGGCAAGCGCATGGCAATCCTGCTGATCGAGAAAGGACAGGCTGAAGTGATCACCGCGCCGGTCATCCGGGAGGAGATCGGCGGCGGGCGGGTGCAGATCTCCGGGCGCATGAACACTGAAGAAGCGCGGGACATCGCCTTGCTCCTGCGCGCAGGCGCCTTGGCCGCGCCGATGGACATCGTGGAGGAGCGCACCGTCGGCCCCAGCCTGGGACGGGAGAACATCGAGAAGGGCTTTAACTCCACCCTCTACGGTTTCATCGCCATCGCCGCCTTCATGGCGGTGTACTACCGGGTATTCGGCGTCATCGCGGTGATCTCGCTTGCCGCCAACGTATTCCTGCTGGTGGCGATCATGTCCATGCTGCAGGCGACCCTCACCCTGCCCGGCATCGCCGGCATCGCGCTCACCGTAGGCATGGCCATCGATGCCAACGTGCTCATCATCGAACGCATCCGCGAGGAGCTCAAGAACGGCAACACTCCCCAGGCGGCCATCCACGCCGGCTACGGGCGGGCCTTCGATACCATTCTGGACTCCAATATCACGACCCTGATCGCGGGCTTCGCCCTGTTCTGGCTCGGCTCCGGCCCGGTGCGCGGCTTTGCCGTGACCTTATGCATCGGGATCCTGACCACCATTTTCAGTGCGGTCATGGTGTCCCGCGCCATCACCAACCTGATCTACGGCCGCCAGCGGCGCCTTGAGCGCCTGCCGGTGTAAAACGCCTCAGGAGAACCTCCCAGCATGCTCGAAATCATCCGGCTCAAGCGCGATATCCCTTTCATGAAATACGCTCGGGCGACGATCATCGTCTCCTCGGTTTTCTTCGTCCTCGCCGTGGGGGCGCTCGTCTTCCGCGGCTTGAACCTGGGGGTGGACTTCACCGGCGGCACGGTCATGGAGGTGGCCTACCCGGAAGCCGCCGATCTGCCGAAGATCCGGGAGACCCTGAGCCGTGCCGGTTTCGGCGACGCCGTCGCCCAGACCTTCGGCACCGCCCGGGACGTGCTGATCCGGCTCCCGGTGCGGGAGGGCGTCACCTCGGCCCAGCTCTCGGAGCAAGTGCTCACCGCCCTCAGGGCAGCGGACGCCGCGGTGCAGCTCCAGCGGGTCGAGTTCGTCGGCCCCCAAGTAGGGGCAGAGCTTCTCTACGACGGCTCTTTGGCCCTACTGGTAGTCACCCTGGGCATTATGATCTACCTGGCAGTGCGCTTCGAATGGCGCTTCGCCGTGGGCGCGATTGTCGCCACCGCCCACGATATCGTTTTCATCCTGGGCCTGTTCGCCCTGTTCCAGTGGGAGTTCTCCCTCACGGTGCTGGCGGCGGTGCTGGCGATCCTGGGCTATTCGGTTAACGACACCGTGGTGGTATTCGACCGCATCCGGGAGAATTTCAAGAAAATGCGCAAGGCGAGCACGGCCGAGATCATCGACCACTCCATCACCCAAACCCTGGCGCGCACCGTGATCCTGTCGGGCACGACCCAGCTCATGGTGTTGGCCATTCTCTTCTTCGGCGGCGAAACGCTGTTCAATTTCGCCCTGGCCCTTACCATCGGCATTGTGGTGGGCACCTACTCGTCGGTGCTGGTGGCAAGCCCTGTGGTGATGTGGCTCGGGGTCTCCCGCGCCGATTTCGTGAAAGCGGAGAAAAAGAGCCAGGCGGACGCCTTGCCGTAAGCCCGGGAAACTCGGTCCCGTGGACCTCGCCACCCTCGTCGATCTCCTCGTCCACCTGGACCGCCACCTGGTCTGGGTGGTGGAAAACTACGGGGCGTGGATCTACGCCGTGCTGTTCCTGATCGTCTTCTGCGAAACCGGGCTGGTGCTCACCCCGTTCCTCCCGGGCGACTCCCTGCTCTTCGTGGCCGGCACCCTGGCTGCGGCGGGCGCGATGGACGTCCATCTGGTGGTGCTGCTGCTCATCGCGGCCGCCATTCTGGGGGACACGGTCAACTACTGGATCGGCAAGGCGGTAGGGCCGCGGGTGTTCCACGAGGAAAACGCCCGCTTCTTCAGGAAGGACTACCTGGACCGGACCCACCGCTTCTACGAGCGGCACGGGGGCAAGACCATCGTCATCGCCCGCTTTGTGCCTGTGCTGCGCACCTTCGCCCCCTTCGTCGCTGGCATCGGTACCATGGACTACGGGCGCTTTCTGTTCTACAACGTGACAGGGGCGGTGCTGTGGGTCGTCTCCCTCACCTACGCCGGTTATTACTTTGGCAACCTGCCCTGGGTCAAGGCGAACCTCACCCTGGTGATCCTCGGCATCGTCCTGCTTTCCATCTCCCCGGGGATCTTCGAGTATCTGCGCCAGCGGGCAGCGGCCCGTCAGTAGAGGGCGCTCGCCAGCAGCCGCCGGTACTGGCTCACCAGCTCCCCCCGGTTGCCCAGCAGATCGAAGACGGAGAGCATGGTCTTGCGTGCCGCCTCTTTAATCTCACCGCGGCCGCGACGGACGACTTCCAAGAGCTCGGCCAGCGCCGGCTCGTACTCGGCCCGGCTCGCGTAGTGGCGTGCCAGTCTGAGTCGCGCCTCCAGGTCGTCGGGATCGGCGCTGATGCGCGCCTGCAGCGCCTGGGCATCCTCCCCCGCGGCGCTCGCGAATTCCGCCCGGGCGAGGAGGGCCGCTACCCGCGGCTTGTCCCGCGCGAAGATGGAAAGGCCCTCCAACAGGGCCTTCGCTTCCTCCGCCCGACCTTGGTCGAGCAGGAGTTCCGCCCGGTCGACCTTGATTGCTTCGTTCTCCGGCTCCAGAGCCTGGGCCTCGTCCAGGCGTGCCAAGGCCTCCTGCGCCCGGCCCGCCGCCCGCAGGGCCGCTGCCTGGCGGCGTAGCACTTCGGCCCGAGAGGGAAAGAGCCGCTCGATGAATTGCCGCACCATGGACTCGGGAAGGGCGCCGGAAAATTCATCCCGTACCTCCCCGTCCACGAAGGCCTTCACGTTGGGAATGCCGCGCACGCCGTAGCGCGCTGCGAGCGCCGGGTTTTGGTCGGAATTCACCTTGGCCAGGAGGAAGCGGCCCTGGTACTCCGCCGCCAGCTTCTCCAGAATCGGCTTGAGGGCCCGGCAAGGGGCGCACCATGCGGCCCAGAAGTCCACCAGCACGGGCCGGTGCTTCGAGCCCTCGATCACCACAGCGTCGAAATCGGATGCGTTGACGTCCAGCGAATAGGCGCTCATTGTCCCGACTCCCGATCAGATGGTTCGCAGAATTAGGGCCGGTGACCGGAATTTCAACCCGGCCCGGGAAGGCTTTAGATACCGCGGGCCAGCCGGGCGGCGAGCCCGGTGTAATCCCGGGGGGTCAGCTTGAGCAGCCGCTCCTTCTCCGGCGCGGGCAGCGGCAGATCCCGAATGAACTGGTGCAGCGTCTCCCGGGTGAGGGACTCCCTGCCCCGGGTGAGCCGCTTGAGCTGCTCGTAAGGGTCGGGAAGTCCATAACGGCGCATGACTGTCTGCACCGCCTCCGCCAGAACCTCCCACGCCTTATCCAGGTCCTCCTCGAGCCGGGGCGGATAGACCTCCAACTTGTCGAGCCCCTGGAGCAGGGCCTCGAAACCAAGCACGCTATGGCCCAAGGCGACGCCCAGATTGCGCAGCACCGTGGAATCGGTGAGGTCCCGCTGCCAGCGGGAGACAGGAAGCTTGTCCGAGAGGTGCCGCAGCAGCGCGTTGGCGAGCCCCAGGTTGCCTTCGGAGTTCTCGAAGTCGATGGGGTTCACCTTGTGGGGCATGGTGGAGGAGCCCACCTCTTCGGACTTTGACCGCTGCTTGAAATAGCCCAACGAGATGTAGCCCCAGAGATCCCGATCCAGGTCGATGCACACGGTATTGGCGGCGGCCAGGGCATCGAACAACTCGGCCATGGCGTCATGGGGCTCGATCTGGATGGTATAGGGATTGAAGGCGAGGCCCAGGCCTTCCACAAAGCGCCGGGCGAAGCCTTCCCAGTCCACGTCGGGATAGGCCACCAGGTGGGCGTTATAGTTGCCCACCGCTCCGTTCATCTTGCCGGTAAGCACCACGGCTTCGATACGGCGGCGCGCCCGGCGCAGCCGATAGGCCACGTTCGCCATCTCCTTGCCCAAGGTCGTGGGAGAGGCGGGCTGGCCGTGGGTGCGGGACAGCATGGGCTGATCAGCCAAGCGGTGGGCGAGGGCGACCAGTGCAGCCTCTAGCCGCTCAATCAGGGGGAGCAGCACCTCCCGCCGCGCGCCTTGCAGCATCAAGCCATAAGCCAGGTTGTTGATGTCTTCCGAAGTGCAAGCGAAGTGGATGAAACCCAGGGCGCGCTCCGCTTCCGCGTTGCCGGAGAGCCGTTCCCGCATCCAGTACTCGATCGCCTTGACATCGTGGTTGGTGCGCGCCTCGATGGCCTTCACCGCTGCAGCGTCTTCGGGACCGAAACGCTCTGCCAGCTCCCGCAGCGCCTCTACCGTGGCAGACGAGAAGGCGGGAAGCTCCCGAATGGCGGGCTCGGCCGCGAGGGCGAGCAGCCACTCGATCTCCACCTTGACCCGCAGCCGCATGAGGGCCGCCTCGCTGAACCAGGTCCGCAGGCGCTCCACTTTGGCATGGTAGCGCCCGTCGAGGGGAGACAAGGCCGTGAGGGGGGAAAGGGTCACGGAAAGAACCACTGCAAAATACAAATTTTATCACAGGATCCCAGATACACCCGGGAGAGGAGCGGGGGTTTCGCCGATGCTATAATTCGCCACCATTCTTCGACGCGAGCCACGCCCTTCCATGAAGCTTCTCGGATCCCTGACCAGCCCCTTTGTGCGCAAAGTACGGGTCGTCATGGCGGAAAAGCGCATCGAGTGCGATTTCGAGCAGCACGATCCCTGGGACGAAGCCACCCCGATTCCCCGATTCAACCCCCTGGGCAAGGTGCCTGTCCTCCTTATGGACGACGGCACTTCGCTTTTCGACTCCCGGGTGATCGTGGAATACCTGGACGGACTCACGCCCGTCTCCCGGCTCATTCCCGACAACGGCCGTCCTCGGGTGATGGTACGCCGTTGGGAGGCCCTCGCCGACGGCGTGCTGGAGGCAGCCATCGCCGTCTACCGAGAAGAGAAGCGCCCGGCCGCCCAGCAAAGCGGCCCATGGATCGAGCGGCAGCGAGGAAAAGTCTCCGCCGGCCTGGAGATGATGGCCGAAGAGCTGGGGGAGAAGAACTGGTGCCACGGGGAGGGCTATTCCCTGGCCGACATCGCGGTGGGCTGCTGTCTGGGGTGGCTGGCCTTCCGCTTACCGGAGATCGACTGGGCTGGCACCCATCCCAACCTCAAGCGGCTCTACGACAAGCTCAGCAAGCGCCCTTCTTTCGCCGACACCGCGCCGCCCAAGCCGTGAGACCCGGGGAACGGGCGTCGCGGGCTCACTCGATGACGCCGCCCCCTAGGCATACCCGGCTTTCGTAGATCACCACCGACTGGCCTGGCGTGACCGCCCACTGGGGCGCGGCGAAGCGCACCGTGGCCCGGCCGCTCACGAGGCTCTCGATGGTGCACGGGGCGTCCGGCTGACGGTAGCGGGTCTTGGCGGTGTACACCCAGTGGCATCGGGGAGCCTCCCCACTCACCCAGGCGAGGTCGGTGCAGGCGAGGGTGTCGCGCAGAAGCAGGGGATGGTCGTGACCCTGGACCACGATGAGGGCGTTGCGGGCGAGGTCCTTGTCTGCCACGTACCAGGGCGCGCCGGGCCCCCCGATCCCCAGGCCGTGGCGCTGGCCGATGGTATAGAACATGAGCCCCAGATGGCGGCCCACCACTTTCCCCTCGGGGGTTTCGATGGGACCGGGGTCCTGGGGCAGGTAGCGTCCGAGGAATTCGCGAAACGGTCGCTCGCCGATGAAACAGATGCCGGTGGAGTCCTTCTTGTCGTGAACCGGAAGGCCGGCCCGGCGGGCGATCTCCCGTACCTCCCGCTTGTACAACTTGCCCAGGGGGAAGAGGGTGCGGCTGAGTTGTTCCTGGTTGAGCCGGTAGAGGAAATAGCTCTGATCCTTTGAGCCGTCCTCGGCTTTGAGCAACTGATACTTCCCATCCACTTCCCGCACCTGGGCGTAGTGGCCGGTGGCAATCCAGTCGGCCCCCATCCCCAAGGCATGGTCGAGGAACGCCCTGAACTTGATCTCGGCGTTGCATAGCACGTCCGGGTTGGGCGTGCGCCCGGCCCTGTATTCCGCCAGGAAATGGCTGAAGACCCGTTCCCGGTACTCCCGGGTGAAGTTGACCGCCTCGATCTCGATACCGAGGACTTCCGCCACCGAGACCGCGTCCACCAGGTCCTGGCGGGAGGTGCAATAGGTCTCGTCATCGTCGTCCTCCCAGTTTTTCATGAACAGGCCGACCACTTCGAAACCCCGTTCCTTGAGGAGCAGGGCCGCGACGGAGGAATCGACGCCGCCGGACATGCCGACGACCACGCGAGGCCGGGCCATGGATCAGCTGAGGTGGGTCAAGACGTCCAGGGGATAGCGCCGGCCGGCAAGGTAGTCCTCCAGGCAGCGCAGCACCAGGGGGCTGCGGTGCCGGTCCTGACTGGCCCGGATCTCCTCGGGGGCGAGCCAGGTTGCCCGGACGATCCCCCGGTCCAAGGGGCGCCCAGGCTCATGGCCGGTCACGGCACCGCAGAAGGCGAAACGCAGGTAGGTGGTGCCCGTCTCCGCGTAATGCCAACGGTAGACCCCTAGCAGCCACTGGGGGGTGAAGCGATAACCGGTCTCCTCCAGGGTTTCCCGGGCCACCGCCTCTACCAGGGTTTCATGGGGCTCCAGGTGGCCCGCCGGCTGATTGAAGCGGCGTCCCTGGCGGGTGCGCTCCTCCACCAGGAGAAACCGGCCATCCTGCTCCACCACGGCTGCCACCGTGACGTTGGGCTTCCACACCATGAGGAAAAACGAAAAATTATTATTTTACCCTGGCGCCCGCCACCCGCGGCGGGAATAAAAAAGGCAGGGCATCTCGCCCTGCCTTCCCAAAAAGAGAACCGTTAGGCCGGTTACTTCTTTTCTTCTTTTTTCGCTTCTTCCTTCTTCTTCTCCTCTTTCTTCTTCTCGCCCGCCTTCTTCTCTTCAGCCTTCATTTCCTTCTTTTCTTCCTTTTTCTCCTGCGCCATCACGGGATGGGCGGCGAGCCCGAGGGCGATCAGGGATGCGAACAGGGCGGATAGCAGCTTACGCATTTTTCCTCTGTCTATGAAGTTGGTATTGATAGGCAAAAAGACCACGGCCGGCGAACCGGCCGCCCCCTTTTAACGCGCTACACCGGCAGCGGTTGACAGAGGCCAAGAGTGCCGGGCCTCCCGTCCCGCTAACCCAACCCGCCCTTTGATAGAAGTAACTTTAGGTTAAGCGCCGAAGTTCTTGGCAGCAAAGGCCCAATTCACGATCTTCCAGAAGGCCCCCACGTAATCCGGTCGCCGGTTGCGGTAATCGATATAGTAGGCGTGCTCCCAGACGTCACAGGTGAGCAGCGGCGTATCGGTCCCGGTCAGGGGGGTCTGGGCGTTGGAGGTGTTTACCACGTCCAGGCTTCCGTCGGGCTTCTTTACGAGCCAGGTCCAACCCGAGCCGAAGTTCCCCACCGCGGCCTTGCTGAAAGCCTCCCGGAACGCCTCCACAGAGCCCCACTTCTTTTGGATAGCCTCGGCGAGCTTGCCCGAGGGCTCCCCGCCTCCCTGGGGAGAGAGGGAGTTCCAATAAAACGTGTGGTTCCAGACCTGGGCCGCGTTGTTGAAAATGCCCCCCGCCGGCGCTTCCTTGATGATCTGCTCCAGGGTCATGTTCTCGAAGGCAGTGCCCTTGATCAGGTTGTTCAGGTTGGTCACGTAGGCCTGATGGTGCTTTCCGTAGTGGTATTCCAATGTCTCCCGGGAGATGTGAGGTTCCAGGGCATCCATGGGATAGGGCAACGGGGGTAGGACATGCTGCATGAGGATTCTCCTTTCTTCGTGGTGAGGTTCGTAACCCGAGTACCCACGAAGACCCCGGGGGCAACGCCCCGGCAATCGGCGCTTCCCTCCAACGGGCCCCTTCGGCTCGAAGGCGAAGCTTCGCTTCCGGCCACGGTCCAGGAATGCACCGACTCAGCGCAGGCCGGAAAGCGCTTCGGAGGCGATACCCGTCGGGGATTGCCGGCGGAGGCAGGCCAAAATGCCTACCTCCCAAAGAGAATTCGTGGGTCTACCGGCGCAAGTCTACACCAGCCCGGCTCAGCCGAAAAAGGCGGTACGCAGCACGCCGCCGCTCGCCACCATGAAAAAGATCATGGGGATGGACAGCATGGTGTTGGTGCGAGAGGCGAGGAAGGCCACCCGCCGCGCCCGATTCTTCTCCTCGTCGGTCGCCTGGACAAGGCCCAGGATCTTCTTCTGGTTGGGCCAGATGAGCACCCACACGTTGAACAGCATGATGGTGCCGAGCCAGGCCCCGACGCCGATGGGAACGAAGGTCCGATCGAGGAAGAAGAACGCGTCGAAGAAATGCTTGCCCAGCAGGTTGGCGCCCGCGAGCCAAGTCACCACCGCCGCCCAACGAAAATAGAGCAATGCCCGAGGGGCCACGTGCTTGGTGATCCCGGCCGCGGTGCCGTCGGCCTGGGCGGCTTTCAAGGCGTCCACCTGGACGAAATTGAAGTAATAAAGCAGGCCGATCCACATGATGCCGGCCAGGATGTGAATCCAGCGGCCGATGCCGAGCTGAACAAATTCCATGGTCAGCCTCCCAGGGCGAGCTTGACGATGTAATAGAGGATCACCGTGATGACAAGACCGGAGATGATGGTGCCCCACAACGAATCCAGCGGGTTTTTCATCGTTTGCGCCCTCCTCAGCGGATTGAGTCCGAGACTCGCTGCCAGTCTAGGAACAATTCCTCGCAGGCGCAAATACCAAGCCGGGGTCACTGACTCCCCTCTCCAAGGACCGCCTGACAAGGCCGGCGCAGCCCCCCACCCGATCTGCGCCCTTTCGGGGACGGGCCTCGGCCGGGAGGAGGCTCAGGGTGCCTCCACCAGCTCCTTCAGCACGGCGCTCCAAGCTGCCCCCAGGTTGGGGCGGTCGTAGCCCCCGCCGCCGAAGGCCATGAGCCGACCCTGGCCATACTCCTCGGCGAGGGCGGCGAGCCGCCGCGCCGCATGGGCATGGGCTGCTGGGGAGTAGCACAAATGGGCCAAGGGGTCCCCCGCCAGGCTGTCGGCGCCGCACTGCAAAATCACGAACTCGGGCTGAAACCGGCGCAGATGGTCTTCCACCCGCTCCCACGCCTGGAAGAACGCCTGGTCCCCCGCCCCGGGGGGGAGGGGCACGTTGAGCTTGGTCCCCCGGGCGGCACCGGTGCCCGTCTCTTCGGCGTGGCCCGTTCCCGGGTAGAGGTACCGACCGTCTTCGTGAATATCCGCCACGATCACCTCTGGGTCATCCTCATAGGCATAAAAGACCCCATCACCGTGATGGACATCGATGTCCACGTAGGCCACCCGGTGGATGCCGTAGTCCCGGCGCAGGGTCTCGATCAGCACCCCCGTGTCGTTGAACACGCAGAAGCCCGCCGCCCGGGAACGACGGGCGTGGTGCAGGCCGCCGATCGCCTGGAAGGTGCGCCGACATTCTCCATCCATGAGCCGCCGCAACCCGTCCAGGGCTGAGCCCACCACCGTGGAAGCCGCCTCAAAAACGCCGGGGAAGGCTGGCGTGTCCCCATAGTCCAGATAACCCCACCCGAGCCGGGAGGCCCCCTCTACCTGTTCCACATAATCGGGCGTGTGGAAGCGCTCCAGCTCCTCCCGCCTCGCCACCACAGGGGTTCTCAGCACTGTCCGTTGATGTAAACCCTGGCGGGTCGCTTCCCTCAGGAACGCGGCCTGACGGTCGGGGCCGAAGGGATGGCCGTCGGGAAAGCCGTAGCGGGCAAGGGCATCGCCCGCATAAAGATAAACCTTTTGGTCCATGGCTCACCTTCTGTTCTGCTTCATCATACTAATACTTAGTAAGGTCTGCGGGGCGAAGCGTGTCAGAAGACCCGCCCCGCCAAGGAAGCCTGGGCCAGGAGGAACGCCGCCGCGCTCCATGACTGCCCTTGCATTCCCATCGGCTCGCCGGTCTGGCCATGGAACCATTCGTAGAAAGCCCAGCCCCCTGCCGCGTTGGCCTGGGCAAGCCGCATGAGGGCAAGCGCGGCTCTTGCCCGCTCCCCCAGGGCCGAGAGCGCCATCACCCAGAAACCGCCAACGAACGGCCAGCAACCGCCATTATGGTACTGGTAGGCCAGGTTCTGACGGTGCCGTCCCATGTAGGCGCGCCACAGGGGAGTGCCCGGCAGGATGGGAGAGAGGGTCACCCGCACCGGCACCGGCCGCTCCACCTCTGCCTGTTCCAGGACGCGCAGGATGGCCCGGGCCCGGGCCTCGGGAGCGAGGCCTAGCAGCAGCGCCAGGAGATTGCCGAGCACGTCCCCCTCCTCCCCCCAGAAGGAAAAGTTGACGAAGGACAGATAAAGCTGCCGGTTCTGCGCTTTGCGGCGCACGAAATGGCCGAGCAAGCGCAACCGGCGGTACTCGGGCAGCTCGCCGGAGAAAGGGAAGAACACGTGGTTGAAGTGGCTCCGGGTCTGCCGCTCCCCTGGCACGCGGTAGAGCCGCTTGACGTAGTACCACAGGGCGTTGGAATAGAGGACATAGCCCGAACGGGGCATGATGTCGGCCCAATCGGTGGCCTCGTTCTGCGCCACAAGCCCGAGTTTGGGATGCTCCTGGCATCGCAGCCAGTGGATCCCCCGCTCCATCGCGTCGGCGTGGGAGCGCTCAAAGGCGCGATCGCCGGTGAGCCTCACGTAGTGGCGGGCGGCGATCAGCCACCACAAGGTGGCGTCGATGCAGCCCACGTACCAGAAGTCGGCCTCCCGCTCCCGGGGGCGGACGAACTTTGGGATCTGCCCGTTGTCCGCCTGGTGGCGGGCCAGGGTTTCGAGGCTCGCCCGGGCTCCTTGGAGCAGGTCGGGATCGCCGGAACGGGCCATGGCCAGCACGCACAGGCCAGCATCCCGGGCGAACACGCTGTCGTAGCCCCGCTCCCGGGCGCGCCTATCCGGGGTCGCGGCGAGTATGCCATGGGAAGTCAGGTTCGCCTTGAGCAGCGCTTGCGCCCGTGCTGCGCACTCCGCAAGCAATGCACTATCCTGCGACTGCGACCCTTCCTCTCCCATGGAGGGAGAATCATACACGGGTTGGCCCGTGGGATATGCTGTGCTATAGTGAAAGGCGAGCTTCCGAACGAGAAGCGCCCCACTCTCATTCTAATTGGCGCGCTCATTCATATGCACGAGCGTGCCTGTCAGCGTTCTTGAGTTGTTGAGCAACGCCGGGCGTCCGAAGATATCGGCTCCCGGGCCTCGTCTACCCGAAGTGCCCGCCTGCCCGGCCAACGGAAGGGTTTGAGCCTCATGATGGACCTGAGCGCCGAACGCACCGCCATCTCCTTGCTCACCGAGCACGACGTCTACCTCTTCAAGGAAGGCAGCCACGCCCGACTGTACGAGAAGATGGGCTGTCATTTCGGGAGCGAGGGCGGGGTGGAGGGCGCCCGGTTCGCCGTGTGGGCACCCAACGCCCGCTATGTCTCCGTCATGGGCGACTTCAACGGCTGGGACTCCACCGCCCATCCCCTGCGCGTGCGGGACGACGGCTCCGGTATCTGGGAGGGCTTCGTGCCCCAGGTGCAGCCGGGCCAGGCGTACAAGTACCGCATCCACTCCCGCTTCCATGACTACCAGGCGGACAAGGGGGACCCCTTCGCCTTTTACTGGGAGACGCCGCCCCAGACCGCGTCCCGCGCCTGGCGCCTGGACTACCAGTGGGGCGACCAGGAATGGATGGCGACCCGGCGCCGCCGCAATGCTCTCGAAGCCCCCATTTCCATCTACGAAGTGCATCTGGGTTCCTGGCGCCGCGTGCCGGAGGACGGCAACCGCTCCCTCAACTACCGGGAGATCGCCCTGCCTCTGGCGGAATACGCGAAAAGCATGGGCTTCACCCACGTGGAGCTGCTGCCGATCACCGAGCACCCCTTCTTCGGTTCCTGGGGCTACCAGGTGACCGGCTATTTCGCGCCCACCGCCCGTTACGGCACGCCCCAGGACTTCATGTATCTGGTGGACACGCTGCACCAGCACGGGATCGGGGTCATCCTGGATTGGGTTCCCTCCCATTTCCCTAGCGACGGCCATGGGTTGTGCTATTTCGACGGTACCTATCTCTACGAGCACGCGGACCCGAAGCAAGGCTTTCATCCGGAGTGGAACAGCTACATCTTCAACTACGGGCGCCATGAGGTGCGGGCTTTTCTTCTGTCGAGCGCCCTGTTCTGGCTGGATAAGTACCATATCGACGGGCTGCGGGTGGACGCGGTGGCCTCCATGCTGTATCTGGACTACGGCCGCCGGGAGGGCGAATGGGTGCCCAACGTCTACGGCGGCAAGGAGAACCTGGACGCCATCGCCTTCCTGCGCAAGCTGAACGAGCTGGTGTACCAGGCTTACCCCGACGTGCAAACGATCGCCGAGGAGTCCACCTCCTGGCCCATGGTGTCCCGCCCCACCTACCTGGGCGGCCTGGGTTTCGGCATGAAGTGGAAAATGGGCTGGATGCACGACACCCTCGACTACATGCGCCACGACCCCATCTATCGCAAGTACCACCACGACCGGCTCACGTTCAGCATCTGGTACGCCTTCTACGAGAACTTCGTCCTGCCTCTTTCCCACGATGAAGTCGTGCATGGCAAGGGCTCGCTCCTCGGCAAGATGCCAGGCGACACTTGGCAGCAGTTCGCTAACCTGCGTCTGCTGTACGGCTACATGTGGGCGCACCCGGGCAAGAAGCTCCTCTTCATGGGGGGCGAGTTTGGCCAGAGACGGGAATGGCAGCACGACGAAAGCCTGGAGTGGCACGTGCTGCAGTACCCGGAGCACGATGGGGTGCGGCGCTGGGTGGCGGACCTGAATCGCTTCTACGCCGCCGAGCCGGCGCTGCACGAGCTGGACTTCCAGAACGAGGGCTTCGAGTGGGTAGACTGCCACGACGCCCAAGCGAGCGTGCTCGCCTTCCTGCGCTTCTCCCGGGATCGCAAGCGCACGGTCCTGGTGGTGTGTAACTTCACGCCAGTCCTGCGCCAGAACTATCGGGTGGGCGTTCCCCACCGGGGTTTCTGGCGGGAGGCGCTCAACTCGGACGCCTCCTTCTACGGGGGCAGTGGCGCCGGCAACCTGGGCGGCGTGGAAGCGGCTCCGGTGCCCGCCCATGGACGCTTCCACTCCCTCACCCTCACTCTGCCGCCCCTTGCCGCGCTCTATTTCACCCACGAGGGATGAAAAAGGACGCCCCCCACCCCCTGCCCACGAACCACCCCACCCCGTCCCAGGACGGGCGGGTGCGGGCGGTGATCGAAGGGGTGCGTCCGGAGGTGGACTGCGGCCGCTTTCCCATCAAGCGGGTGGTCGGCGAGCGGGTAGTCGTGGAAGCCGACGCCTTCGCCGACGGCCACGGCGCGCTGGCCTGCATGCTGCGCTATCGCCACGAGGCAGACGGCGAGTGGCAGGAGACGCCGATGAAGCCCCTGGGCAACGACCGCTGGCGCGGGAGCTTCCCGGTGGAGCGCCTGGGCCGCTACCGCTACACCGTGACCGCCTGGGTGGATCCCTTCCTGTCCTGGCGGCACGATTTCGCCCGCCGCTCTGAATCCGAGGACATCCTGGTAGCCGCTCAAGTCGGTGCCAAGCTGGTCCAAGAGGCGGCCGAGCGGGCGCCGGCGGCGGAATCGCAAGCGCTGCGGGAGTGGTCTAAGCGCCTGGCACAAGCCCGGGACGCCGGGGAAGCCCGGCGCATTGGTCTGGACGAGGGGCTCGCGGAGTTGGCGATGCGCCATCCCGACCGGCGCTTGGCCGCCCACGCCAACCGCGAACTGGAAGTGGTGGTAGACCGGGTGCGGGCCCGTTTTTCCACCTGGTACGAGATGTTTCCCCGCTCCGCCAGCCTCAAACCGGGCCGCCACGGCACCTTTCGGGACGTGGAAGCGCGACTGCCCTATCTTGCGGCCATGGGCTTCGACGTGCTCTATCTCCCGCCGATTCACCCCATCGGTCGCGTGCGCCGCAAGGGGAAAAACAACACCTTGGAAGCTGGCCCGGAGGACGTGGGCAGTCCCTGGGCCATCGGCGCCGCCGAAGGAGGCCACAAGGCGGTACACCCCCAGCTCGGGACCCTGGCGGATTTTCGCCGCCTGGTGGAGAAGGCCCGGGCACATGGCCTGGAGATCGCCTTGGATATCGCCTTCCAGTGCGCCCCGGACCATCCCTATGTACAGGAGCACCCGGAGTGGTTCCGCTGGCGCCCCGACGGCACGGTGCAGTACGCGGAAAACCCGCCCAAGAAATACCAGGACATCTATCCTTTTCATTTCGAGAGCGAGGCTTGGGTGTCCCTGTGGGCCGAGCTCAAGAGCGTGTTCGAGTTCTGGATCGAGCAGGGGGTGAGCATTTTTCGGGTGGACAACCCCCACACCAAACCCTTCCCTTTCTGGGAATGGGTGATCGGGGAGCTGAAGCGCAAGCACCCCGAGCTGATCTTCCTGTCGGAGGCCTTTACCCGGCCCAAGGTGATGCACCGGCTGGCCAAGCTGGGCTTCACCCAGTCCTATACCTACTTCGCCTGGCGCAACACCAAGCAGGAGCTGACCGAGTATTTCACCGAGCTTGCCCAGGGCGAAGGGCGGGAGTACTTCCGGCCCAACGTTTGGCCCAACACCCCGGACATCCTCACCGAGTTCCTCCAATTCGGCGGGCGGCCGGCTTTCACCTGCCGCCTGTTGCTGGCAGCTACCCTGGCGGCAAGCTACGGGATTTACGGGCCAGCCTTCGAGCTGCAGGAGCACGAGCCCCGGGAGCCAGGAAGCGAGGAATACAAGGATTCGGAGAAGTACCAGCTCCGCCACTGGGATCTGGACCGGCCCGACAGCCTGCGGGACCTGATTGCCCGGGTGAACGCCATCCGGCGGGAAAATCCCGCGTTGCAATCGGACTGGAGCCTCACCTTCCTGCCAGTGGACAACGACCAGTTGATCGCCTATATGAAATCCACCGAGGACGGGTCTAATCTCATGGTCATGGTGGTCAATCTGGATCCCTACCACGCTCAAGCCGGCTGGGTAGAGCTGGACCTGCAGGCCCTGGGCCTGGACCCCCGCTCCCCCTACCAGATGCACGAGCTTCTCACCGGCGCTCGCTATCTCTGGAACGGAGCGCGCAATTTCGTCCAGCTCCCCCCGGGCATGGGCCACGTGTTCCGGCTGCGCCGGCGCGTGCGCACCGAGCGGGACTTCGATTATTTCATGTGAGGAGGATCGTCCGCCGTGGATCAGCCGACCCGCGAGCTGCTGGCACCGGGAGCGGCCCCCAAGGTCCTCACCTGGGCCGACGACCCCCTTTGGTACAAGGATGCGATCATTTACGAGCTGCACGTGAAGGCCTTCTTCGATTCCAACAACGACGGAATCGGGGACTTCAAGGGGCTCACTGCCAAGCTCGACTACGTGCAGGAGCTGGGGGTCAACACGATCTGGATCCTGCCTTTCTACCCCTCGCCCCTCAAGGACGACGGCTACGACATCTCCGACTACCACAACGTACACCCCGATTACGGCACCCGCAACGACTTCCGGGTGTTCATGCGGGAAGCCCACCGTCGGGGGCTGAAGGTCATCACCGAACTGGTGATCAACCACACCTCGGATCAGCATCCCTGGTTCCAGGCGGCGCGGCGGGCGCCGCCCGGCTCGTCCAAGCGTAATTTCTACGTGTGGAGCGAAACCGCCAAGAAATACGCCGGCACGCGCATCATCTTCACCGACACGGAGGTATCCAACTGGGCCTGGGACGACGTAGCCAAGGCCTACTACTGGCATCGCTTCTTTAGCCACCAGCCGGACTTGAACTTCGACAACCCGCGGGTGCTGCGGGCGGTCATCCGCGTCATGCGCTTTTGGATGGACATGGGGGTGGACGGCATGCGGCTGGACGCCATCCCCTATCTCGTGGAGCGGGAGGGTACCAGCAACGAGAACCTCCCGGAGACCCATGCTGTGATCAAGCAGATCCGGGCCGAGATTGACGCCCATTACAAGAACAAGATGCTGCTGGCGGAGGCCAACCAATGGCCGGAGGACGTACGAGAGTACTTCGGCGACGGCGACGAGTGCCACATGGCCTATCACTTCCCTTTGATGCCGCGCCTGTTCATGGCCATCGCCCAGGAAGACCGGCACCCAGTGATCGAGATCATGCGCCAGACGCCGGACATCCCGGAGAACTGCCAGTGGGCCATCTTCCTGCGCAATCACGACGAACTCACGCTGGAAATGGTGACCGACCGGGAGCGGGACTACCTATACCGGATGTATGCCGCCGACCCGCGCATGCGCCTCAACGTGGGCATCCGCCGGCGCCTCGCTCCCCTCATGGACAACGACCGGCGCAAGATCGAGTTGATGACCTGGCTGCTCATGACTCTGCGCGGCTCGCCCATCCTGTACTACGGCGACGAAATCGGCATGGGCGACAACATCTACCTGGGGGATCGCAACGGGGTGCGCACTCCCATGCAGTGGAGCATCGACCGCAATGGAGGCTTCTCCCGCTGCGATCCCCAGCTCCTATATCTGCCCCCCATCATGGACCCGGTGTACGGCTACCAAGCAGTCAACGTGGAGGCCCAGGCGCGCAACCCCAGCTCCCTCCTCAACTGGACCCGGCGGCTGATCCAGGTGCGCAAGGGCCACCGCTCCTTCGGGCGCGGCACCTTGACCTTCCTCGAGCCCGGTAACCGCAAGATCCTGGCCTACCTGAGGGAATACGATAACGAAGTCATCCTCTGCGTCGCCAACCTCTCCCGCACCCCCCAGGCGGTAGAGCTGGATCTCGGCCGCTTCGCCGGCCGCGTCCCCGTGGAGCTGTCGAGCAACATCTCCTTCCCCCCGATTGGGCGCCTCCCCTATCTCCTCACCCTGCCCGCCTACGGCTACTATGGCTTCGCCCTGTCCCTCGAGGCCCCGGTGCCCGAGTGGCACGAGGAAAAACTGCCCCAGCGGGAGCTTCCGGTGCTGGTGCTGCTGGAAGGGTTGCGCACCTTCTTCCAGGCAAAGGGCGGGGCGAAGGACATCAAGCGTCTCATCGCCTCCCGCACCCGAGAGCAGCTCCAGGGGGAAGTGCTGCTCCCTTACCTATCCACCAAGCGCTGGTTCGCCGCCAAAGGGCATTCGGTCAAGCGCATCAAGCTGGTGGACGAAGGCGAGTGGACCACCGCCGAGGGAAGCTGGCTGCTGGCGTTCCTGGAGGTGGAGTGCGAGGACATTCCCACCCAGACCTACTTCCTGCCCCTGGCCATCGCCTGGGAGGAAAAGGGCGAGGATCCCCTGCACCGCTTCGGCGCCTGGACCCTGGCCCGGGTGCGTCAGAGGGAGAAGATGGGGATCCTCTACGGCGCTTTCGGCGATCCCCGGTTCTGCCGGGCCCTGGCCCGGGCCATGGGCACCAGTGCCGAAGTGCCCTTTGCCCACGGCCGGCTCAAGTTCACCTGCACCTCCGCCTACTCCCTCCACGCGGCGGCCATCGACGAGCCGGTGCACCACCCGGCCCTGGACCAGAGCAACACGGGCGTATTCTTCGGCAACAAACTCTACCTCAAGGGCTACCGGCGCCTGTCTGAAGGGATAAGCCCCGAGCTGGAGATCGGGCGCTTCCTCACCGACGTCTCCCCCTTCCCCCACATCGCCCCGGTCCTCGGTGCGGTGGAGTATCTGCGCGACGACGGCACCCTCCTCCCCTTGGCCCTGCTGCAGCAGTACGTGGAGAACCAGGGCAGCGCCTGGACTTTTACGATGGACTACCTGGAGCGGTTGTCCCAGAGCCTTTCGGCCAGCGCCGCGCTGCCCGAGCCCGAGGGCCGAGTGGAGAATCCCCACGGCATGTACCTGGCGCTGGCGGCCACCCTCGGCCGGCGGGTGGGCGAGCTGCATCAGGCCTTCGCCCGCACGACCGGCGATCCCGCCTTCGATCCCGAGCCCGCGACCCCCGAAGACTACCGGCGCTGGGGAGAGCGGGTGCGGGAGGACGTGGTGCGCACCCTGGACGCCTTGGAAGAACGGCGCCTGCAGCTTCCCGAGGCGGCGCGCCCGCCGGTGGAGGCGCTGCTCGGTCGGCGCTTCTCCATGATCGACTGGCTGGACAAGCTGTCGTGGGAAGGGCTCTCCCTCTTCAAGACCCGCTACCACGGGGATCTGCACCTGGGGCAGGTGCTGCTCAGCCAGAACGACTTCATCTTCATCGACTTCGAGGGCGAGCCGGCCCGGCCCTTGGCCGAGCGGCGGGCCAAGCACTCGCCCCTGCGGGACGTGGCAGGAATGGTGCGCTCGTTCGACTACGCCGCAGCCGCCGCCATCGGCCGCGAGGCGCAGCAGCCGGGGGAGAAACGCCAGGCGCTGGAAGCGGCCATCGGCGAATGGGAAAGCCAGGCGGTGGAGTCCTTCCTCGCCGGCTACCGCGACGCCACCCGCGATTGTCCCTCGGTGCCCGCGGACGCCGGTCACTGGCAGCGGCTGCTGGAATTGTTCGTTCTGGAGAAAGCGCTCTACGAGCTGCGCTACGAGATGGATAACCGGCCCGACTGGGTCGCCATCCCGGTGCGGGGGCTCCTCGCGCTTTCCCTTTCCCGGGGAGGTTGAATCCCATGGCAGGGCTCAAAATCCTGGCGATGGTACTGGCGGGAGGCGAAGGAACGCGCCTCTTTCCCCTGACGGCGGAGCGGTCCAAACCGGCCGTGCCCTTTGGTGGCCGCTACCGCATCGTCGACTTCGTTCTCTCCAACCTGATTAACTCGGAGATCCACTCCATCTACGTATTGGTGCAATACAAGTCCCAGTCCCTGATCGAGCACATCCATCGGGCCTGGGTACTCTCCCCCATCATCCCGGGCCAGTTCGTCTCCATCGTCCCGCCCCAGATGCGGGAGGGGCCGGAGTGGTTCCAGGGCACGGCGGACGCGGTGTACCAGAACCTCAACCTGCTCGATCCCCACGCCCCCGACCTAGTGGCGGTATTCGGCGCCGATCACGTCTACCGGATGGACGTTCGCCAGATGGTACGCTTCCATCTGGAGCGGGAGGCCGACGTCACGGTGGCGGCCTTGCCGGTCCCCATCCGGGAGGCCTCCGCCTTCGGCATCATCGACGCCCAGCGCAGCGGACGCATCGTCGGCTTCATGGAAAAGCCGGCCTCGCCGCCCCCCATGCCCTCGGATCCGGAGCGGGCCTTCGCCTCCATGGGCAACTACCTGTTCTCTACCCAAGTGCTGGTGGAAGCCCTGCACGAAGCCCGTCGCTTGGGGGAAAAAGACTTTGGCCGGGACGTGATCCCGCGGTTGATCGCTAGCCACCGGGTATTCGCCTACGACTTTTCCAAGAACAAAGTGCCCGGCGTGCGCGCCTACGAGGAACCCGCTTACTGGCGTGATGTGGGCACTATCGACGCCTTCTATGCCGCCCATCGCGACACCCTCGGGACGGAGCCCCGCTTCAATCTGTTCAATCCCCGCTGGCCGATCCTCTCCAGCGGCTATCAAGGACCGGTGGCGGCCATCGTCCGGGGGAACCTGGAGAATTGCGACGTGGGCGCCGGAAGCCTTATCAAGGACGCCACGGTGCGCAACTCCGTGCTGCGCCGGGAGGTCCTGCTGGAGGAGGATGTGCTGGTGGAAGACTCCATCGTGATGGACTACACGATCGTGCGCGCCGGCGCCCGGCTTAAACGGGTGATCGTGGACCGCTACAATGTCATCGGGCCGGGGGAGCGCATCGGCTACGATCTGGAGGAGGACAAGAAGCGCTTCCACGTGACCAGGTCGGGCATCGTCGTGATCCCCAAGGGTGCCCACCGCGCCGATACCCGGCGCTATTACTGACCCGGTTCTCCGCCGTCCCGGCCGGGACGGAAGCACCCAGCGCCGGAGAACGGAAGACACCTTCGCAAGATGCGCGGGCGCAAGCCCGCTCGCCGCGCCGCCTCCCGGCCGTGCGGACGGGTTACGGCTCGCAGGGCATAGCAAACGTTTCTTAGGACAAAACGCAAGTACGATTCCATGGCAAAACCCATCACGGCAGTCTGGCCCGGTCGACCCCACCCCCGTGGAGCCACCTGGGACGGCGAGGGGGTCAATTTCGCCCTCTTCTCCGAGAACGCCGAGAAAGTGGAGCTTTGCATCTTCGATGACAAAGGCCGGCGGGAGCTGCAGCGCATCGAGTTCAAAGAGCATACCGACCAGGTGTGGCACTGCTACCTGCCGGAGGCGCGCCCTGGCCTGCTTTACGGCTACCGGGTCCATGGGCCCTACAAGCCCGAAGCGGGCCAGCGCTTCAATCCCCACAAACTGCTCCTGGACCCCTACGCCAAAGCGATCGTGGGCAGCCTCAATTGGAGCGATGCCCACTTCGGCTACCGCATCGGCCACGAACGGGCGGACTTGTCCTTCGACCGACGGGACAGCGCGCCTGGCATGCCCAAATGCCAGGTCGTGGACACGGCCTTCACCTGGGGCGATGACCGCCGGCCCGCCATCCCGTGGCACGAGACCGTCATCTACGAGCTTCATGTCAAAGGCTTCACCATACAGCACCCCGAAGTGCCTCCCGCCCTGCGGGGCACCTACGCCGGGCTCGCCACGACCCCCGTGATCGAATACCTAAAGCGCCTCGGTGTGACCACGGTGGAGCTCATGCCGGTGCACACCTTCGTGGACGACCGGCATCTCGTAGAGAAGGGCCTGCGCAACTACTGGGGCTATAACTCCATCGGCTATTTCGCCCCCGACAACCGCTATTCCGCGAGCGGCCAGGTGGCCGAGTTCAAAACCATGGTGAAAGCCCTGCACTCGGCCGGGATCGAGGTGATTCTGGACGTGGTGTACAACCACACCGCCGAGGGCAACCACCTGGGTCCCACCCTCTGTTTCCGCGGCATCGACAACGCCTGCTACTACCGGCTGGTGGCCGACAATCCCCGCTACTACATGGACTACACCGGCTGCGGCAATACGCTGAACATGCGGCACCCGCGGGTACTCCAGCTCATCATGGACTCGTTGCGCTACTGGGTGAACGAGATGCATGTCGACGGCTTCCGCTTCGATCTCGCTTCGGCCCTCGCCCGGGAGCTGCACGAAGTGGACCGGCTGGGAGCGTTTTTCGACATCATCCGCCAGGACCCGGTGCTCTCCCAGGTCAAGCTGATCGCCGAGCCCTGGGACTTGGGCGAAGGCGGCTATCAGGTGGGCAACTTCCCAGTCGGCTGGACCGAGTGGAACGATAAGTACCGGGACACCATGCGTGCCTACTGGAAGGGGGACGGGGGACTGATCGGAGAATTCGCCCGGCGCCTTACCGGCTCCAGCGACCTCTATGGCAAGAGCGGGCGCAGGCCCCACGCCAGCATCAACTACGTAACCGCCCACGACGGCTTCACCCTCCACGACCTAGTCACCTACAACGAAAAGCACAACGAGGCCAACCTGGAGGACAACCGGGATGGCCACAACCATAATCTTTCTTGGAACTGCGGCGTGGAAGGCGAGACGGACGATCCCCAGGTGAACGCCCTGAGGGCGCGGCAGAAGCGCAACTTGCTCGCCACTCTGCTCCTGTCCCAGGGGGTGCCCATGCTGCTCGGCGGGGATGAAATCTGCCGCACCCAGCGGGGAAACAACAACGCCTATTGCCAGGACAACGAGATTTCTTGGGTCGATTGGAACCTGAGCGAACCGAAACGCAAACTCCTCGCTTTCGTCCGGCGCATGGTGGCCCTGCGGCGCGACCATCCGGTGTTCCGCCGCCGCCACTTTTTCCAGGGGCGGCCCATCCACGGCACCGGGGTCAAGGACATCGTCTGGCTCAACCCGGACGGCCGGGAGATGACCGAGGAGGAATGGAACCAGCACCACGCCCGCTGCCTGGGCGTGTACTTGGCGGGAGATGGCCTTACCGAGACCGACGAGCGGGGCCGCCCCATCACCGACAACAATTTCCTGGTGTTGTTCAATGCCCACCACGAGGAGATCCCCTTCACCCTGCCCCAGCTCGCTGGAGGGCCCCGCTGGCTGGCAGTGCTGGACACGGCCTACGAGGAGGGCCTCGCCTGGGACGGGGTGTACATGGCGGGCACCTCCTATCCCCTGCAGGGCCGATCCCTCGCCCTGCTGCAACAGCAGAAGGTATCCCCATGAGACGGGCCCACTCGATGCCTTTCGGCGCCGAGGTGCAAGGCAACGGCCGCACCCGCTTCCGCCTGTGGGCGCCCTCCGCCCGGGAGGTGGACCTGGAACTGGAGAGCACCGGCGAGCGCTGGGCCATGGCGCCCGTGGGCGAGGGATGGTTCGAGCGCACCGCCCCCGCACCCCCTGGCAGTCGCTACCGGCTACGCATCGACGGGGGCTTGGCGGTACCCGACCCGGCGTCCCGCTTCAACCCCGACGACGTGCACGGCCCGAGCGAAGTGGTGGACCCGAGAGCCTTCGACTGGCCGGACGCGGACTGGCGCGGGCGCCCGTGGGAAGAGGCGGTGATCTACGAACTGCACGTGGGAACCTTCTCTCCGGAGGGGACTTTCACGGGCGTAGAGGCCCGCCTCGATCATCTCGCCCGTCTGGGCGTGACCGCCTTAGAACTCATGCCGGTGGCGGACTTCCCGGGCCGGCGCAACTGGGGTTATGACGGCGTCTTAGCCTTCGCACCCGACTCGGCGTACGGGCGGCCGGAGGACTTGAAGCGTCTGGTGGCGGCGGCCCATGCCCGGGGTCTCATGGTGCTGCTGGACGTGGTGTACAACCACTTCGGTCCCGAGGGCAACTATCTGCACTTGTACGCGAAGCCGTTCTTCACCGAGCGCCATCACACCCCCTGGGGCGCCGCCATCAACTTCGACGGCCCGGGCAGCCGGGTGGTACGCGACTTCTTCATCCATAACGCCCTCTACTGGATCGAGGAATTCCACTTCGACGGGCTGCGGCTGGACGCGGTGCACGCCATCGCCGACGATTCGCACCCCAGCATCCTGGAGGAGCTGGCGCAGGCCGTGCAGCAGGGGCCCGGGCGCAAGCGCCACGTGCACCTCGTGCTGGAAAACGACAAGAACGAGGCCCGCTACCTCGCGCGCGAGCCCAGCGGGCGCCCTCGCTGGTACGACGCCCAGTGGAACGACGATCTCCATCACGCCTTCCACGTGCTGCTCGCCGGAGAAAAGGACGGCTATTACGCCGATTATGCGCAAAAGCCGACCTGGTGCCTGGGCCGCTCGCTCGCTGAGGGTTTCGTCTACCAAGGCGAGCCCTCCCCTTATCGCCATAACCAGCCCCGCGGCGAGCCCAGCGCCGAGCTGCCGCCCGCCGCCTTCGTCACCTTTCTCCAGACCCACGACCAGGTGGGCAACCGGGCCTTCGGCGAGCGGCTGGTGGCCCTTGCGCCGGAAGCGCCCTTGCGGGCCGCCACCGCCGCCTGGCTCCTCGCGCCCTCCCCGCCCATGCTGTTCATGGGGGAAGAATTCGGCGCCGCGACTCCGTTCCTCTTCTTCTGCGATTTCGGGCCTGAACTGGCCCAGGCAGTCACCCAGGGGCGGCGGCGGGAGTTCGCCCGCTTCGCGCGCTTCGCTGACCCGGAGGCACAGAAGAAGATCCCGGACCCGAACGCAAGCGAGACCTTCGCCCGCAGCAAGCTCGACTGGACCTGCCTTCCCCGCGCACCCCATGATCGTTGGCTCGCCCTGTACCGGCGCCTGCTCGCGGTCCGCCGCGACCATATCGTGCCGCGGCTCTCCGGCACAGCCGGGCGCGCCGGCACCTTCCAGGTGCTGGCCGAGGGGGCGCTCAACGTCCAATGGCGGCTCGGGGACGGAAGCCGTCTCTCCCTGGGGCTGAACCTGGGATCCCAGCCGGTGGCGATCAAGGCCGCGCCAAAGGGGCGGGCCCTCGTAGCCGAACCCGAGGAGGCCCTCGCCGCCTTGTCTGCCGGCTGCCTCGCCCCCGCCAGCGCCATCTGGTTCCTGGACGAAGGAGCCGGCCCGGCATGACCGAAGCCCACGCCCTCGATCGCCTGTGCCAGCTCGTCGGCATCGCCGCCGAGTACATCGACATTTGGGGCAAGACCCACCGGCTCTCCGACGAGACGCGCCTCGCCCTGCTTCGGGCCATGGGCGTCGTCCGGGATGCGGCCGAGGTGACCGCCGCCCTCAAAGAAAGGGATGAGTGGTCCTGGCGCAGGGGGCTTGCCCCCGTCACCGTGGTGCGTCAGTCGGCGCCACCCTACCTCATCGTCTATCGCTGCACCGAGCGCGTCGCCAGCCGCCCCCATCGCTGGACGCTCACGCTGGAAAACGGCGAAGCCAGAACCGGCGAGTTTCAGCCCGCGCAGCTCGAGCAGCGCGCCCACCAGGACGTGAACGGAATCCCTTTCGTGGAGGTAGCGTTCCAGTGGCGCGACCGACTGCCCCTCGGCTATCACCGCTTCGTGGTACAGGGACCCGACGGGCAGGGGGATGTGGCGACGAGCCTGATCGTCGTGCCTGACCGGTGCTATACCCCCCTTGCCCTGGAGGGGGAAGGCCGGGTGTGGGGTCCGGCGCTTCAGCTCTATGCCCTGCGCAGCGCCCGCAACTGGGGCATGGGCGACTTCACCGACCTGCGTAACGCCGTGGAGATCGCTGGCCGTGCGGGCGCTGGTATCGTGGGCGTGAACCCCTTGCATGCCCTGTTCCCCCACAATCCCCAGCATAAGAGCCCCTACAGCCCCTCCAGCCGGCAATTCCTGAACGTGCTCTATCTGGACGTGGAGGCGGTGCCGGAATTCGCCGAGTGCGTGGAGGCTCGGGAGCGGGTGGCCGATGCCCAGTTTCAGGCTCGGCTGCGAGCGCTGCGGGCGGCGGAACTGGTGGATTATTCCGGAGTCGCCGAGATGAAGCTCCCGGTGCTGGAGCTTTTGTTCGCCCACTTCCGGCAACAGCACCTGGATGGCGGCACGGCCCGGGCCCGGGCGTTCCGGCAGTATCGCCAGGCCCAAGGGGAAGCCCTGGAGCGCTTCGCCCTCTATCATGCGCTCCAGGAGCACCTCCACGCCCAGGACCCCAACGTGTGGGGCTGGCCAGTATGGCCCGAAGCCTACCGCGATCCTCTCGCCCCGGCGGTGAAGCGCTTCAGCCAGACCCATCGCGACCGCGTCGACTATCACGCCTGGCTGCAATGGCTGTGCGACGAACAGCTTGCCGCCTGCGGAAAGCGCTCCTGGGAGATGGGGTTGGGCGTCGGCCTGTACCAGGATCTGGCGGTGTCCATCGACCGGGCCGGCGCCGAGGCGTGGGCATGGCAGAGGCTGTACGCGCTGGAAGCCAGCATCGGCGCGCCGCCCGATGACTTCAACCTCCACGGTCAAGACTGGGGACTGCCGCCGCCCATTCCGGAACGGCTGCACGCCGCCGCCTATGCACCCTTCATCGCCATGCTGCGCGCCAACATGCGCCACGCCGGGGCCCTGCGCATCGATCACGTCATGGGCCTCATGCGTCTGTTCTGGGTGCCGGCGGGGAGAAAGCCTGCGGAAGGGGGCTACGTCTACTATCCCTTCTCGGACCTGCTGGGAATCCTGGCGCTGGAGAGCCAGCGCAACCGCTGCCTGGTGGTGGGGGAAGATCTGGGCACGGTGCCCAACGAAGTGCGCGCGAGCCTCGGACCCCTAGGGGTGCTCTCGTACCGGCTGCTCCTGTTTGAGAGGGAAAGCGACGGCGCCCTCAAGCCGCCCCAGGCGTACCCGGCCCAGGCACTGGTGGCCGTGAGCACCCATGATCTGCCGACGTTGAAAAGCTTCTGGCTCGGCCATGACTTGGATCTGCGGGCGAACCTGGGACTCTATCCCAACGAGGAAGTGAGGGAGAGGCAGCTCGTGGACCGCTCCCAGGACCGGGCCCGGCTCCTGTGGGCGCTGGAACGGGAAGGGCTGCTGCCCGCCGGGATGAGCCATCACCCCATCTCTGCCCCCGAGATGACCTCCGAGCTCATGCTCGCCGTCCACGCCTACCTGGCCCGCAGTCCGGCCAAGGTGATGATGGTGCAGATGGAAGACGTGTTTGGCCAGCTCGAGCAGGTGAACCTTCCGGGGACCACCGACCAGTACCCCAACTGGCAGCGCAAACTTCCTTTGAACCTGGAGGAGTGGGCCGCCGACCCGCGCTTCACCGCCCTGGCAGAGATCCTCAAGCGCAGCCGCGGCGCGGGGATTCAACCCAAAGAAGCGACGGCCGTCCCGGGGCGCCCCGAGGCCACCCCGATCATTCCCCGGGCCACCTACCGCCTCCAGTTGAACCGGGCTTTCACCTTCGCCCAAGCCACCGAGCTGGTGCCCTACCTTGCCCAGCTGGGAGTCTCCCACGTTTATTGCTCCCCGTATCTTAAGGCCCGCCCCGGCAGCCTCCACGGCTACGACATCATCGACCACACAGCCCTCAACCCCGAGATCGGCTCCGAGGAAGACTTCGAGCGCTTCGTCGCGACCCTCAAGGTCCACGGTATGGGCCAGATCCTGGATCTGGTCCCGAACCATATGGGGGTACTGGGAGCGGACAACGCCTACTGGCTGGACGTGCTGGAAAACGGCCCGGCTTCGATCCACGCCGCAGTGTTCGACATCGACTGGGAGCCGGTCAAAGACGAGATCCAGGGCAAAGTACTGGTGCCGGTGCTGGGGGATCAGTACGGGATCATCCTGGAGCGGGGAGAGCTGAAGCTCGCCTTCGATGCCCAGCGGGGGGAATTCAGCGTCTGGTACTACGAGCACCGCTTCCCCGTGGACCCACGGGAGTATCCCCGCATCCTGCTGCACGCCGTCGAGCGGCTGGACGCCCGCCTGGGCCCGGACAATGCCGTCGCGCTGGAATTCAAAAGCCTCGCCACCGCCTTCCAGAATCTCCCCGCCCGCGGCGAGACCGACCCCGCCAAGCTCGCCGAGCGCCATCGGGACAAGGAAATCCACAAGCGCCACCTGGGCGAGCTCGTACGCCGCTCTCCCGACCTCGCCTGGTACCTGGATGAGGTGGTGAAGGAGTTCAATGGCACGCCAGGGGATCCCTCGTCCTTCGACGCCCTGCACCTCCTGCTGGAGGCCCAGGCCTACCGGCTCGCCTACTGGCGGGTCGCCTCCGACGAAATCAACTACCGGCGCTTTTTCGATATCAACGATCTGGCGGCGCTACGCATGGAGAACCCGGAAGTATTCGAATTCACCCACCGCCGGGTGCTGGAATTGCTCAACACCGGCAAGGTGCATGCGCTACGCATCGACCATCCGGACGGCCTGTTCGACCCGGCGGAATACTTCCGGCGCCTGCAGTACCGCCGGGCCCAGGTGCCGCCGCCGTCGGCGGAACCGCAAGGCCAAGGGCCCTTTCGCTCCACCTACGTGGTGGTGGAAAAGATCCTGGAAGGCGACGAGCGCCTGCCGGAGGACTGGCCCGTGCACGGCACCACGGGATACGACTTTATGAACCTGGTGGGGGGACTGTTGCTGGATCCCGCCGCCGGGCCGCGGCTGGAACGTTTCTATCGGTCCTTCGTCCGAGAGCTCGATTCCTACGAGGAAATCCTCTACCAGGCGAAACGGCTCATCATGCGCACCGCCCTGGCCGGCGAGCTCAACGTGCTCGCCAACCAGCTCAACCGGATCTCCGAGGGAGACCGCCACACCTGCGACTTCACGCTCAACAATCTGCGCTACGCGCTGCGGGAGATCGTGGCCTGCTTCCCCGTGTACCGGACCTATATCGCCCACGGCGCTGTCCGTGACGACGATCGCCGCACCATTTGCCAGGCGGTGGAAACCGCCAAGCGTCGCGCCCGCGCGGGCGACGTGAGCGTGTTCGACTTCGTGCGCGACGTGATGCTGACTACCATCGCCGAAGGCAAGAGCGAAGCCTACCGGCAGCAAGTGATGGCCTTTGCCATGAAGTTGCAGCAGTACACCGCGCCCGTGACCGCCAAGGGCATGGAAGACACGAGCTTCTACATCTACAACCGGCTCATCTCCCTGAACGAGGTGGGCGGCGATCCGCGCCGCTTCGGGGTAACGCCCCTCGCCTTCCACCGGGCCAACCGGGAGCGGCAAAAGAGCTGGCCCCATACCCTGCTCGCCACCTCCACCCACGACAACAAGCGCTCGGAAGACGTGCGCGCGCGGCTCCACGTCCTATCGGAGATCCCCGACGAGTGGCGCGCCAAGGTCCTGCGCTGGAATCGCATCAACCGCCCCCACAAACGCAAGCTGGAAACGTCCCGGGCGCCTGACCTGAACGATGAGTACTTCCTCTACCAGACCCTGCTCGGGGCCTGGCCCCTGGAGCCGCTGGATCAGGCGGGGCTCGCCGCTTTCCGGGAACGGATCGAAAGGGCCATGCTCAAGGCCATCCGAGAGGCCAAGGTCCATACATCCTGGATCAACCCGGAACCGCAGTACGAAGAGGCCACCCTTGGCTTCGTGGGAGCGCTGCTCTCGCCCGACCCTGGTAACCGGTTCCTAGAGGAATTCCTCCCCTTCCAGCGCAAGGTGGCGCGGCTTGGGCTGCTCAATAGCCTCACCCAGGTACTGCTCAAGCTCACCGTACCCGGCGTTCCCGACCTCTACCAAGGCAACGAGCTGTGGGACTTCAGCCTGGTGGACCCGGATAACCGCCGGCCAGTGGATTATGGACGTCGCGCCCGGCTGCTGGCGCAGCTTTGTCAGGCCGCCTCGGGCGGCGCCGCGGCCCTTGCCGACTATGTGGCCGAGCTCTACGAGGCCATCGAAGACGGCCGGCTCAAGCTCTATTTCACCTGGAAGCTCCTCACCTTGCGCGCTGAGCGCGAGGCGCTTTTCCGCTGCGGCGAATACCTGCCCCTGCGGGTCACGGGGCCCCGGACCGACCACCTGGTGGCCTTCGCCCGTGTCCAGGGGGAGACCGCGATCGCGGTGGCAGCGACCCGCTGGTTCGCCCGGCTGAACGCCGTGACGGTGAAGCCATTGGGGGACGTCTGGACCGATACCGCGGTGGAAGTGCCGGGGCCAGGGGAGTGGTTCAACGTGCTCACCGGTGAGCGGGTGACCGCGAGGGACGCGTCGGGAACGGCCGTCGTGCTAGCCAGCGAGCTCTTCAGAACGATTCCCTGGGCGGTTCTCGTGCGCTGACGCCCAGGGCGGCAGGCCGTCTTGGGCCCTCTCGCTGCTCAGCGAATAAGGTGCACTCCAACATATCGAGTTGAACCCTGATGATGCCCGCGCCCAGGGGATCTCTCCCGGAGAGATCGTGGAGGTTTACAACGACTATGGCTCGACCTACGCCATTGCCTATCCGGACAAGGACCTCAAGCGAGGCCAGACATTCATGGTGTTCGGCTACTTCCGCGGCGTGCAGCGAGACGTCACTACCGAGTGGACTGACCGCAACGTAATCCCGTATTACAAGGGCACGTGGGCCAGCATCCGGCAGGTGGGCAGCGTGGAAGATTACAAAAGCGGATCAGCTTCAAGAGCCGGCGTTACGACCGGGTCTGAAGGCTTTCCCAATCCCCCTCCTGTGCTGAGGCGCCCTGCACGGGCGCCTCTTTTTTTTGAAGACCCCGCCGCGCGTGATCGATTAGAGAATCACTTCCACCTCGGCGGGGCCGTCGCGCTCCAGCACGTTCACCGCCACGTCCGCGCCGTGACGGCGAAGCAGAATGTCGAGTCGCGTTTCGCCGATCCGCAGGTTGCGCACGCGCACCCAGTCGAGAAACTCTGGCAGGCGCGGATGGCGCAAGCGTGCAGCCTTGGAAGTCGCGTCGAACTCGAACCCCAGGCACGCCTGCAACAGCGCGAACGGTGCCGCCGCCGCCCATGCCTGGGGCGCGCATGCGACCGGATAGAGGGTGGGGCCTCTGTCACGCTTGCGGCGGAAACCGCAAAATAGTTCCGGCAGGCGGCGCTGATCCATGTGGATAGCGGCTTCAAACAGGGCCTCCATGAGCCGGATCACCAGGTCCATGTGGCCATAGCGAGCGAGGCCCAGGCCGATGAGGGCGTTGTCATGGGGCCATACCGACCCGTTGTGGTAGGACGCGGGATTGAATCGCGCCTCCCGCGAGCTCACCGTACGAATCCCCCAACCGGTAAAAAAGTCGCTGCCGAAAAGCGTCCGCGCGACGCGGGCCGCCCGCTTGGCATCCGCGATGCCGGAAAACAAGACCTGGCCGGCGTTGGAAGTGCGCACGCGGCACGGCCGTTTCTCGCCATCGAGCGCCAACGCATACAGGCCTAGGTCCTCGCACCAGAACTGCTCCTCGAATCGCTGCTGCAGAATGCGCGCCCGGTCGTCCTGCCGCGCGCCTAAACTGGGCTCTTCCATTTCCCGGGCCATACGGGCGGCAAGCCGGCGGGCAAGATAAACGTAGCCCTGCACCTCAGCCAGGGCGATGCTACCTTGGGCCAGCGTGCCGTCGGAATGAAACACCGAGTCTTCGGAATCCTTCCATCCCTGGTTGGCAAGCCCCGTAGGAGACTTTCGGGCATATTCGACGAAACCGTCACCATCCCGGTCTCCGTACCGGTCAATCCATTCGATGGCCGCCTTGACATGGGGCCAGATGCGCTCGAGCGTGTCCCTGTCCCCCGTACGCTCCCAATAGAGCCCTGCGAGGACCACGAACAGCGGTGTCGAATCGACCGAGCCATAGTATCGGGCGAAGGGGATTTCCCCAAGCCGCGCCAGCTCGCCCTGGCGGGTCTCGTGCAGGATCTTGCCGGGTTCGGCATCCGCGAGCGGATCCTCGCCGTCGGCCTGATGGGCAGCCAGAAACCGCAGCACCCCGCGCGCAATATCCGGATCGATCAGGAGCATCTCGATCGCAGTGATGATGCCGTCGCGGCCGAAGGCGGTGGAGAACCAGGGAATGCCGGCGTACGGATAAGGTCCTTGAAGTGTGTCCGTCATGAGCATCGTGATGTCCGACATCGAGCGGCACAGGACCTCGTTGTACAGGCTGTTCGAAGTTTCCACCGTGGCGGCGCGGCCGCTTGCATCCAGCAACGCCTTGCGCGCCCGGCGCATCGCGGAGAAAAAGCGCTCGTCGCCCACCCGCGCCGCGTCTCCGGCAAGGCAGTGGACCTTGACCGTGATCGCGCGCCGCTCCTTGGGCGCCAGTTCGAACGCGTACCGGGCGCGATTGACGGTGAGCAAGTCCGGCTCGGGCTCGAAGCAAATCCGCGTGGCGCGAGCCAAGCCATCCAGTGACGCATAGGTAAACGTCACGATGCGCTCATCGCAGAGGGTCGCCGCCACATGTCCACGCCGGGTACGGCGGAAGCCCCGCACCTCAAACAGATCATAAAAGTCGGCGTCGAAATCCAGCGTCAGGCGGACCCGATGGGGGCAGTCGCCGTAATTGCGGATAACCAGCATCTCGTAACAGGCGGATTCCCATAGGAACTTGGCCCGCGACACATGAAGCGTGTCCTTGGGCAACACCAGCGTCCCGCCTTCGAAGATGTCAGGGTTCGTGAGATCCACGTTGAGCACGGCATTGTTGTGCTGCACCGTGGAGGAGAGCAGCAGCGGCCGCCGCTCCTCGATGCTCAGCACGAGCTGCGAAAGGTAACGGGTATCCTGGTGGAAAATCCCTTCCGGGCTGTAGTCGCCGGGTACCAGGTCCCCGTAATGATCGAACAGGGCGAAGGTGTCGCCGTGTTTGAGGATGCGCGGCCTGCGCTCGGCAAGGGACGAGGTCGCCGGGATGTAGAACTCAAGCATCTTCCCCTGGGAAAGGCTCTGTCCTGCGTCCATGGCTTGTTGCATGCCTACGTCACTTGCGCTACTGCCTTTTGGGCAACGAGCGCACGATAAAGAGTGAGGTAATCCCGCGCCATCCGCTGGGCGGAAAAGCGTTGCTCGAAGCGCCGCCGCACTGTCGCCCGGTCCAGCATGTGAATCCGCCGCACGGCGTCCACCGCAGCATCCATCGACTCCACGATGAAGCCGGACACCTCCGGCTCCACCACTTCAGGGACCGATCCGCACCGCCAGGCGATCACCGGGGTGCCGCAGGACATGGCCTCGATCATCACCAACCCGAAGGGCTCGGGCCAGTCAATGGGGAAAATGAGTCCCAGGGCGTTACCCAGGAACTCGGCTTTCTGCGCTTCGTTGATCTCCCCGATGAACTCCACGTGGGGAGCGGCAAGGAGCGGCTTGATCCGCTCCCGGAAATAGGCTTCGTCCACCTTATCCACTTTGGCGGCGATCCTCAGCCGTACGCCCGCCCGCCGGGCGATCTCGATGGCCCGGTCCGGACGCTTCTCGGGAGAAATGCGCCCGAGAAACGCGAAGTAGTCCCCCTGCGGGCTGGGATTGAACGGGCAGACATCGCAAGGCAGCCCATGATAAACCGTGCCGACCCAGTTCACCGGCGGCATAGGCAACCGTTGATGGTTTGAAATCGACACCAGGGGCATCTCCCGAAACTCCCGGTATACCGCATGGATGTCGGGAAGATCGAGCCGGCCGTGCAGTGTGGTGATGGTCTTGCCGGCGATGGGCCGGAAGATCGGGAAGTGAAGGAAATCCACGTGGAAATGGAGGACGTCGAACCGATCGGCCTGCTGCCGGACCCGTTCGAGCTGAAGTGTTACATAAGGTAGCGGCTCCTTGACCCGGGGGTCGAGCCTCAGCGCCTGCGGCACGCAAGCCACGAGCCTTGCAGAGGTTGTCGAGTCGCCGCTCGCGAACAGGGTCACGTCATGGCCTTGGCGGACCAATTCCTCGGTCAGATAGTGCACGACGCGCTCGGTGCCCCCGTAGAGCCGGGGCGGAACGCTTTCGATCAAAGGGGCGATCTGCGCGATTCTCATGCGATGGGATGCAACGACTCAACGCAATCGAAGTGCCTGCGCTGCGTTATCGGCCTTTGAGTCGATTCGTCACCAATGGGGTCTCCTAACCTCCTTTCCCGGTAAAAACAGGCTGGCCAGTCCGGGACGTTCAGCCGCAGTAATCCACAGCCGACAAAATGATTAGGAGTTCCCACGCAAAAATTCAAGAGGGTGCCCGGCTTAAACCCGGTGGCCGCGGCTCGCAGGTGTCAGAACAAATCCAGCTGGGGAGCCGCCCTCGGCGGCCGGAAGCGGGAAGTGTCGAGGGGCGGCTGCGCCCGGTTGAAGCCCAGGCGCTCGCAGGCGAGATGGAAACGCCGGGCGACGAGCTCGGCGAGAGTGCCGGTGCCCCGGTGGCGCACCCCGAAGGTGGAGTCGTAGTCCCGCCCGCCGCGCATCTGATGGACGAGGCTCATGACGTGGGCGGCCTTCGTCGGGTAGTGAACCTCGAGCCACTCCTTGAAGAGGGGCGCCACTTCGTGGGGCAACCGCAGCAGCACGTAGCCCGCCAGGGTAGCCCCCGCCTCCCGGGCCCGCTCCAGCACCTCTTCCATGAACCGGTCGGTCAAGAACGGAATCACCGGCGCCACCATGACGCCCACGGGGATGCCAGCGGCGGAAAGGCGCTGGATCGCTTCCAGTCGCCGCATGGGAGCGGACGTGCGGGGCTCAAGCCGCCGGGCAAGCGAGTTGTCCAGATTGGTGACCGAGACGAAGGCCCGGGCCAGGTTCTTTTCCGCCATGGGAGCCAGCAGGTCGATGTCCCGTTCGATCAAGGCGTTCTTGGTGATGATGCCGAAGGGGTGCTCGCACTCGGCGAGCACCTCCAGGATCGAGCGGGTGATCTTGAGCTCCCGCTCGACGGGCTGATACGGGTCGGTGTTAGCGCCCACGGAGATGACTTCGGGCCTGTAAGACGGCGCCGAAAGCTCCTTGCGTAGCAACGCCGCCGCGTTCGCCTTGGCGAAGAGCTTGGTCTCGAAATCGAGGCCCGGCGACAGGCCCCAGTAAGCGTGGGACGGTCGGGCGTAGCAGTTGTGGCTGATCACGCCGTTGGCGACGAAATCCCCCGTGCCGGTCGTGATGTCGTAGAGTTCCTGGCGGCGAGCGAGCGGCTCGATCGCGACGATGTCGAGCTTGGCCTCCGATTTGACAGCCAGGGCTTCGATCTTGCGCTTCCGCGTGATGGAAGGATCGAAGACGCCGAAGAAGCGAAGATGCTCGCGCATCCCGCCGCGGATCCTGACGTAGCGCACGGGCTTGTCTGTATGGGGCCGTTGTAGCTCGACGCTCGTATCGAAACCGAATCCCCGCAGGGCGTGCGTCAACACCTCGATCATCAGGAGATCGGTGTTCGAGATCCTGATCGCCCCATCGCCGAACGACCCCTCGGCGTCGAACAGGCCGGCGACGAACCCGCGCAGCCAGTCGCCCTCCTCTCGATCCGGCCATTCGATCAGCCGGCCGATGGCCGCCACCGACGCGCTCGAGCCCGTTCGGATCGCCTCCGTCCGCCCCCGGGCCGTCGTTCCGGGCCGGACGGTGCATCGCTCGGCGCCGATTCCGAACCCTGCCAGGTAAGCTGCGGCCCGTTCGAGCGCTTCCGTGTCCGCCATCGCCAGACGGAACCCATGCTGGTCCCCACGGGTACGCCCCGACAGGGCATAGCGATAGACCCCAAGGTGGCTATCGCCTCGGATCAGCCCGCACAGATAACCGCGCCGATAGGCAGCCGCATCGCGCACGGGCGGGCAGGCGGGAATCGTCCCGAAACCCATCAACGTGTTATTGAGCGTCAGGGAGGGGGGCTGGCCTGGGCCTTCGTTTTTCGCCACAAAGGTCCATCCGCGTTCGGTGAGGAAGCGGTGATCGCCGCTCGCCACGAGCTCGGTGCCATCGGCGAGATGGACACGATAGGCCGGCTTGGCGGTTCGCCAATGGGCGAGAACCCGCGTTTTGACGTAAAGCCGGTCATGTCCATGCTTTACCGTGCCCCAGATCTCGTCGCCGACTTCCAGCTCGGCCAACGGCTTGAGGCTACCGTCCGCCATCAGGATTTTGGTGTCGCCCGCCAGGCAGTACACGCACCCGTGCTCGCATCCCTGGTATGGGTTGATCGAGCGGTCGAAGGAGATGTCCGGCGAGGCGTTACGGGTGAGGATGCTCTTCGCCTGGATGAGGGTCACCTCGGTCTTGAGCGGGGCGAGCTCTTCATCCTCTTCGCGGGACCAGCCGTCGTCGAACGCCTCCCGCCCCCACCGCTCGAAGCGGCCCTGGAGGTTACTGGGAGCGCCGCGGCCCTTCCTAGGGACAACGGGTTTCATTCACGTGCCGCCTTCAAGCTGCCGCTCCATAGGGCGGCGCCGCGGGCACCTCGACCCGCATGATGAGGGATAGACCCGATGCGGCCGCCGCGCGCATCACCGGGGGATGACCCGCCCTTTTCTCGGGCTCATGCAGCAGAGGTCGGCATGAAAGCGCCCCTTTCCCGCGATCCGACCATCCCTGCACCGGCCAGAGGTGGGTGGTAGCCAGTCGGAACAAAGAACGATAAGGAAATGGTGGGCCTTTGCGGGAGCGGCCGAAATCGGGCAAGGCAGCCTCGGTAAAGCAGTGAACAGCATATACTGTATATATTCACAGATCCGTGTCAAGGCCACCCGATTGGAAGGATCACCCCCGCAATTCGCGAAGCAGTATGTTTTTTTTTTGGATAACCGCTAAAGGGTGGTCGGGACCGCCTCGGCCAAGGCGGCTCCAGCAGTTCTTGCAGGGCAAAACTTGCCACCAGCTAGACCCCTGGGCCAAAGGGTCTCGGGGCTTTGCGATGCGAATCAAGCTTCTTCCAGTATCCAGTAGTACATGGCCCGTGCGCACAGCGTTAATCGAGTCGGCGTCCTGGCAGAGGACAGGCAATGAGCCGGTAGAATGTTGTTCAATGGCAGCGCACGAAACGCTCGCGATACGGGGGTTCAATAACGAGAGCGAGAACCCAATGTGGATCACAACGACACGAGCTTCCCTCCGTATTTATCAATGGTGCAAGGTGCGGAATCCGGCCCTATCCCGAACCGTGCTTGCCGCCGGGAAGCGGCGCGATGCACGTGACCGGGAGACGCGTCGCGGTAGCGGACCTTTTCTTAGCCTGCGAGGGTCGTCCGACCGGTGCGTCAGCTCGCCGGCCAAAGGGTCCTTTGAGAGACAGGGGGTGTGCGATGAAAACCCTGGTCAAGCGATAAATCCCGGATCCATCCGCTCTCCCCGATCTGATGGCAAACGAGCTCTGGAAGAAGGTCAGAACCCCGAAAGGCGGCAGGATTTTGCGCGCAGAACGGAGGCCGTTTCCTACGGCGTCAAGAGACCGCTCGGCTTTCGGGCCTCCACGCTTTCTGTACCACCCCGCGGCCCGGATTTTCCGCACCCGGACGGTCTGGCCAGGCACGAGATAAGCCCACCCGGCCGGAAGCAACGCGGCAACAGGACATCAGGGACCACCACGATTTCCAGGAGGACGCACCGTGGGCCTCGGAATGGATGCAATCGACGTACGGTATCTTGAGGAACCGGATCTGGCAGCGGCCTATGGCGTGCTGCGGGAGTTGCGCACGCACCTCAGCTGGGAGCTGTTTCTGGAACGCCTTGCCAGGCAAGAGCGGGTGCACGGTTACCAACTGGTGGGCGCCTTCTGGTCCGGCGAGCTGGTGGGGGTCATGGGCATGCGGCCGCTGGAAACCATGGCCCGCGGGCCACACCTGCACATCGACGACCTGGTGGTGGCCAGCCGCGCTCGCCGGCGCGGCATCGGCCGCCGCCTTCTCGCCTACGCCGAGCGGTTTGCCCGGGAACGAGGGCTCAGCGGCATCTTTCTCGACAGCCGAACGGAGGCTCTGCCGTTCTACGCCTCCCAGGGCTACCGGCCGCACACCTCGACCGTGATGCGGAAAGATTTCATCGGAGCATAGCAAAGCCGCCGGCCTTCCCTTCAATGGCGATGGAGGCGGCAGCAGGGCAGGCGGGTCTCGTGCTACCATCGCCAGCCTGTAGCGGGCCGATACCCGCATAGGGGACGCGTTTGGCGAGCCAGCAGCAACCTCGCAATTCAACCGACGCCGCGCAGATCAACAAAGGACGAGTCGAGAAAGATCATGGCATGGTCCATTCTAGTCGTTGCGGGATTGTTTGAAATTGCCTGGGCCATCGGGCTCAAATATACGGATGGCTTCACCCGATTCTGGCCCTCTTTGGGCACCGGGCTGGCGATGCTGGCCAGCATAATCCTGCTTGGGCTCGCGGTCCGCACACTCCCCGTCGGGACCGCCTACGCCGTCTGGACGGGGATCGGCGCCCTGGGAACCTTTGCCCTCGGCATCGTGCTGTTCAACGAGCCCGCTTCGGCCGGCAGAATCTTGTGTGCGGGCCTCATCGTCGGGGGCATTCTCGGCCTCAAACTCACCCATGGTGCCTGACTATGGCGATACGGGTGGCCATCAAGCCGCGGACATGAACAAAAGCATGGCATCGTTCCCCTTCACCGAGGCTTAGAATGCGCTCCCTCGCCGGCCCGGGCCTGTCTCGTCGTTGATCCATACCGTTGCGCTAGAACCTCTCCGCGATCATGCCAAACACCCCGTCTCCCCTGCTTTCCCCCGTCGAAGCCCGGATCCTGGCGGTGCTGGTGGAGAAGCAGCGCACCGTGCCGGACACCTACCCCTTGAGCCTCAACGCCTTGGTGGCCGGCTGCAACCAGAAGACCAGCCGGGATCCGGTGATGGAGCTGGGCGAGGACGAGGTGCGGGCGGCGCTCGATCGTCTCAAGGCGCAGACCCTGGTCATCGAATCGAGCGGCGGGCGGGTAATGCGCTATGCCCATAACATGGAAAAGGTCTGGCGCATCCCGTCCCAGTCGGCCGCCCTGCTGGCGGTGCTGATGCTGCGCGGCCCCCAGACCGCGGCCGAGCTGCGCGCGAACTGCGAACGGTTGCACAAGTTCGCCGACATCTCGGCGGTGGAGGGTTTCCTCCGAGAGCTGGCTGAGCGGCCGGCCGGAGCTCTGGTGGCCGAGCTGCCCCGTCAACCCGGCGCCCGGGAGAACCGTTGGGCCCACCTGCTCTGCGGGACGGCTCCCCCAGCAGGGGGCATGGCTCCCGCCATGGTGGGAGAGGGTGGTTGCGCGGAGTCGGAAGTTCGCAGCCTCATGGACCGGGTCGCCCGGCTCGAGGCCGAAGTCGCGGCCTTGAAAGTCCTCGTGACCGAGCTGCGGGAGCGTCGCGGCGGGCTTCCGTGATCGGGGGTCCTGCCTGTGCTGGAAACGTCCGCCGGGGGATGCCCCGTGGGGCCGCCGCTGGGCTTGGCTTGGCCTTAGCCGCCGGTGCCATGGCAGCCGCTTTCGCTGTGCATTTCGTCACTGGCATGCCAGGTAAATCCCACAAGGGCCCTCTTCCGCCCCTCTCGGCGGAAGAGAGGCTCCTCCGCGACCGGCTTGAGCGGCACGTCCGGACCCTGGCGGGCGAAATCGGGGAGCGGAGTCTCTGGAACCCCGCCGGCCTGGAAGCGGCGGCCCGCTACATCCGGGACGCTTTCGAGCGGGAGGGCTGGCAGGTGACCGAGCAGCCGTACCGGGTGGAGGGCCGGCAGGTCAGGAACATGGAAGCGGCCAAGCCCGGTATTTCCAGACCCCGGGAGATCCTCCTGGTCGGCGCCCACTACGATTCCCTCGCCGGCACGCCGGGCGCCAACGACAACGCCACCGGCACGGCGGCCTTGCTCGAGCTCGCCCGGCTGCTCAAGGGGCGGCCCCTGGCGCGCACCGTGCGCCTGGTGGCCTTCGTCAACGAAGAGCCGCCCTTTTTCCATACCGACGTCATGGGCAGCCGGGTCTACGCCCGGCGCGCCCGGGAGAGGAACGAAAACGTCGTGGCCATGCTCTCCCTGGAGACGATCGGCTACTACAGCGACCGCCCGGGCAGCCAGTCCTACCCCGCCGGGCTCGGGCTGTTCTATCCCGGCACGGGGGACTTCATCGCGTTCGTGGGCAACCTTTCTTCCCGGGGGCTGCTGCGCCGGGCGATCCGGGCGTTCCGCGAAAGCACGCCCTTCCCCTCCGAAGGCGGGGCCGTGCCAAGCTGGGTGATGGGCGCGGGCTGGTCGGACCACTGGTCCTTCTGGGAGGAGGGTTACCGGGCCATCATGGTGACCGACACCGCCCTGTTCCGCTATCCCTATTATCACTCTCCCCAGGACACGCCGGACAAGGTGGACTACGAGCCCATGGCGCGGGTGGTGAACGGTCTTGTCCACGTGGTCGCCGATCTGGCCGACGGGGAGCCCCTTTGAGCCGGAGAGGACGGGACCCGCGAAGCGGAGGCGCCGGGCGGGGAAACGGGCGCAGGCACGTCCACGAACTTCCAAACCGGCGATCCGCCAGGCGGCGGTGGGGTGCAGCCCCTGTCCCTGTTCGTGTGCCACGCCAACTTGCGGGAGCGGGTGCGCCAGATCCGGGACGCGCTCTGCGGAGGCAAGCCCGAGCCGATCCCGGCCAGCCGCTACCTGGGGCTCCTCGCCCTGTAGCGGCCGAGCTGCCGACGGCCGTCCTGGCGCGAGGATCCCTCGCGAGCGCTCCGGGCCCAGGCGGCGTTGCGCTGCGGCCAGCGCGGGTCCCGTATAATGACCGCCGCTCCCGGAAACCTCCCGTCCGCTCAGCTCCCCGCTCCTCGATCCATGCCGCCCGGCCGCAACGACCCCTGCCCCTGCGGCAGCGGAAAGAAGTACAAGCACTGCTGCGGTGCCGCCGGCGCGATACCTTCCCCGCAGCCCCTCGAGCGCGCCCGGGCGCTTTTGCAGGCGGGCCGCGCCGCCGAGGCGGAGGCCCTTCTGCGGCCCATGGCCGCGGCGCGCCCCGGGGACGCGGCCGTCTGGAACCTGCTCGCCTTGTGCGCCCACCACCAGGGACGCAGGGAAGCGGCGGTGGAGGCCATGGAGCGGGCGGCGGCCCTCGCTCCCGCGCAACGAACGTATCAGGCCAACCTGGCCCTGCTGCTCGCCGAAGCCGGCCGCCTCGCCGAATCGGAGCAGGCGCTGCGCCGCGGGCTCGAGCGCTGGCCCCGGGATCCAAACCTCCATGGCCTCCTGGGCGGCGTGCTCCAGCGCCAGGGGCAGGCGGAGGAGGCCCTGGCCCATTTCGAGCGGGCGGTGGCCCTCGCCCCCCAGGACAGCGCCGCCCACACCAACCTGGGCCAGGCGCTGTACAGCCTGGGCCGGTTCGATGCGGCGCGGGCTGCGTTGACCCGGGCCATCGCCCTGGGCCCGCGCAACGCCATGGCCTACAACAACCTGGGCAACGTGCTGGGGGACTTGGGCGATGGGACTGGGGCGGTGCGCTGCTATGAAAAAGCTGTCGCGCTGGAGCCGGGTTTCGCCATGGCATGGCACAACCTGGGGCGGCAACTGCGAGAGGGTGGCGCGGCCCTGCCGGCGTTGCACGCCGCCCGCCAGGCGGCGCGGCTCACGCCCGGGAACCCGGCCCACTGGCAGCTCGTGGCGGATGCCATCGAAGGGCTCGATGGGGCAGCGCTTCCCGAGGATCTCGAGCCGGACCTGGTGGCCTGCCTCGCCCGGCCCGACGTGGACGCGAGCCCCCTCGCCCGGGCGGCGATCCACGTGCTCCGCCGCGATGCCGCTTTCGCCCGCGCCCTGGAGGCGGCCCGGCGGCAAGAGGCGATCGAGCCCCACCTGGACGCCTTCGACCGTCCCCTCTTCCTGCACCTCCTCGCCCGCACGCCGGTGCCCGATCCGGAGGTGGAAGCCCTCTGCGCTGGGCTGCGGGGCCAGGCCCTCGCCCGCTGGAGCGATCCGGCGCGCCGGCCGGCGTCCGAGCGGTGGCTGCGGCTCCTGGCGGCCCTGGCGGCCCAATGCTTTCTCAACGAATACCTCTACGGGGAGAGGGACGAGGAACGCGCCCAAGTGGAAGCGCTCCTCGCCACGGCACCGCCCGAAGAGGACGCCCTCGCGGCCGGCACCCGGCTCGCCCTCATCGCCTGCTATCGCCCGCTCTTTACCGTTCCGGGCATCGACGCCCTCGCCGCGCGGGCGACCCACCCTCGGGTCAAGTCTCTACTGGCGCAGCAACTGGACGAGCCCCGGGAGGAGTCGCGCCTGCGGGAGGGGCTGCAGACCCTCTCCGCTCCCACGGGCTCGATCAGCCTCGCCGTCCAGCGCCAGTACGAGGAGAACCCCTACCCGCGCTGGTCCGCCCTGCCCGCCTTCGTCGGCGCCTACCCCCTGGCGGCGCGGCTGCGGGCGGTGTGCCCGCGCCTTCCGGAGGACGAGCTGGCCCAGCTCCAGCGCCCGAGGATCCTGGTGGCCGGCTGCGGCACCGGCCGGCACGCGGCCATCACCGCGATGCTGAACCCCAACGCCCGGGTGCTGGCCATCGATCTGAGCCGGGCGAGCCTCGCCTACGGGATGCGCCAGGCGCGGAAGCTCCGCCTCGGCAACCTCGCCTTCGCCCAGGCGGATCTCCTCGACCCGGCAAACCTGGAGGAGTCCTTCGACGTGATCGAGGCGGCCGGCGTGCTCCATCACCTGGAGAGGCCCCTCGACGGCTGGCGGGCACTGCTCGGCCGGCTTGCGCCCCGCGGTTTCATGAAGGTCGCCCTCTACAGCGAGGCCGGGCGCGGGGCGGTGGCGGCGGCGCGCAGCCTCATCGCCGAGCGGGGATTCGCCCCCGATGCCGCGGGCATCCAGGCCTGCCGCCGGGAGATTCTCGCCCTCCCCGACGACCATCCCGCCAAGGCGGTGGCGCGCTCATTGGACTTCTATACCCTCTCGGGCTGCCGCGACCTGCTGTTCCACGTCCAGGAGCACCGCTTCACGCTGCCCCAGATCGCGGCGATGCTCGATGCGCTGGGGCTCGAGTTCCTGGGCTTCGAGCTGGACGCGCCCGGGCTCGCCGTCCGCTACCGGGCCGAGTTTCCCGGCGATCCGGCGCTGCAGTCCCTGGAGCAGTGGGCCGCCTTCGAAGAGCGCCATCCCGCCACCTTCGCCCACATGTACCAGTTCTGGGTCCGGCGCGCGCTGGGGTTGGCGAGCGTCCTCTAAAGCTTGACGGCGGTAAATGGTTGGCAAACCATTTACCGGAAGCTCAATAAACCTCAAGGGGCCACGTAGGTGACCCGGTGGCTGCGGAAGATGCGCTCCACCGTGCCGTCCCGGCGCAGCGCGTCCATGGCCTGCTCCAGCGCCGCGGCAAGCTCGGTGGCTTCCCCTTTGACCGCGAGCCCCAGCACCCAGCCGGTGAGGGAAAGGTCCGCGCTTCGCGCTTCGAACGGGGCGACCTGGATGTGGGTGTGGGCGCCGTCCAGAGCCCCTTCGATCTCGGAGCGGGGCGCAAGCACCGCCGCCACCTCTCCCGCCGCGAGGGCCCGCACCGCCTCGGCCGCCGTCGGGGAAGAGCGCACCACGTTCTCCCGCAGGCGGCCGTTCCACAGGGTGCTCAGGAAGTCGTCCGGCAGGGTCGCCCGTTCGACGGCGATCTTTTCGTGGGCGAAGACCTCCAGGCCCGCCACGCCCTCGACCCGGGGAATGCGGCGCGTGTCCCGGGCAAGGGCCATCTGCTCCCGGTGATAAGACGCGAGGATCTTGACCCGGGGGTTCTTCTGGGCCAGGTACGGGTCCACGGGCACGTGCAGCATCGCGTCGGCGACGCGCCCGCCCAGGTAATGGCCCTTCCAGACCATGTTGCGCAGGTCGTCGTTCATGTCCTCGTCGGCGTTGAACCAGACGAGCTCCGCCTCGACCCCCAGCCTCGCCGCCAGCGCTCGCGCCAGGTCCACGTCGATGCCGCGGCCCGCCTGGGAGAAGGGCGGGAAATCGTTGTACACCGCCACCCGCAGGCTGCCCCTTTGCCCCAGCTCGGCCGGGGGCAGTGCCTCTCCCGCCGGTGCGAGGCTCGCGCCGGCAACGAGCCACGCCCACAGGACCAGGGCCGTTCTAGTCCCCATGGACCGTCTCCAGCCACGCCCGGATGGCCCACAGGGCTTCCTGGCTCAGGATTCCTTCGAAAGGCGGCATGTACACGCGCCCGTCCCGGGACGAGCCCTTGCGCACCCGCATGACGTAGATCTCGTCTCCCTCGTCCCCCCTGGGGAGATGGCGCAGGTCCGGGGCGATGCCGCCCGAGACCGCCTCCAGCCCGTGGCAGCGGGCGCAGTTCTGGTTGTACGCGGAAGCCCCGATGGCGATGGCCTGGGGGTTGCCCCGGTACGGGTTGGTGGCGCGCCATTCCGATCCGAGGGAGGGCAGTCCCGAAACGTCCACGGGCTGGGGCGTCACGTCCCCGTGGGCCCGGGCGATTACAGGTCCCAGCCCCAGCAGGGCCGCCAGGACCCAGGCAGACCTCCGTCCATCCTTTCGTTCCTTTTCCATCGCACCTTCCCCGATCGTCATACCGAAGCGAACCCTGCCGAAGCCGGCCATCGAGCAGCATTCATGCCAGCGGAGTGGCGAGGCGATAACCCATGCCATGGAAGATGTCCGCAGTTTTTCGCCGGGAGCCGAATGGCCCGCTTTTTGTTACAGTAAGGATTGCCGCCGGTGCGACTGTCCCATTTTGGTACACATTTAGCGGAAAACCCGTCGCGAGCGGTCCGGCGGTGGATATGAGAGGAGGAGGCATGAAAGCGCCCGCCCATGAGCCGAGCCGCGTCATCCAAATGGCGCGGGAGCTTTTCTTCCATAAAGCCAAGCCGCCCGAGGGGCTCTTGCGGGAACCCATCATTCGGTCGTGGCAGCGCTGCCGCCAGGCAGGGCTTTACGCGGAGCAGCGCTCGCGGGAAGTGGAACGGCTCGAGCGGCAGCTCCTGGCGGAAAAGCGGGAGCGGCACCTCGCCCTGATTTCCCACGCCGAACCTGTGATGGAAACCCTGTACGAGCAGATCCGCAACACGGGGAGCATGGTGCTGCTGGCCGATCCCCAGGGCTTCATCCTCCACTCCCTGGGGGACGCCGACTTCGTCGAAAAAGCCCAGCGGGTCGCCCTGGAGCCCGGGGCCTCCTGGGCGGAGGAATCCAAGGGCACCAACGCCATCGGCACGGCGGTGGCGGAGCGCTCGCCAGTGGTGGTGCACGGTCCAGAGCATTATCTAGAGCGCAACGCCTTTCTCAGCTGTTCGGCCGCGCCCATCTTCGATCCCAGCGGCCACATCACCGGAGTTCTGGATATCTCGGGTGACTATCGGAGTCATCAAGTCCACACCCTCGCCCTGGTAAGGATGTCAGCCCAGATCATCGAGAACCGTCTTATCAATACCCGGTTCGACAAGGAGATCATCGCCTACTTTCATCCCCGTCCCGAGTTCCTGGGCACTCTGTGCGAGGGCATCGCGGTCTTTTCCTACACGGGTCAACTGCTTGCGGCAAACGGGAGCGCCCTGCATCAGTTCTGCCTGTCGCGGGACGCCCTACATGTCCACACCTGGGAGTCCCTCTTCGATTCCCCCCTGCAGGGCCTGGTCCAAAAGGCGTTTTCGGGCAGCTCGCCCACCGTTCCCCTCTACCTGAAGAACGGGCTGCGGGTCTTCCTGCGGCTGAGGGTGGGCGGGCGCAGGTTATCCGCGGCTCCCGTTTTCGTGGAGGAGAGCCGCGCCTCCCCCAGGGTGGAGGCGCCCGCCGCCCGCGCAGAGCGGGACTGCCCGTTGACCCTCGACGTCCTGGATCTGGGCGACCCGAAGATGCGCCGCCTGGTGGAGCGGGCGAAATTGATCGCGGACCGGGACATTCCTGTGCTCATCCAGGGGGAATCCGGCACAGGCAAAGAGCTTTTCGCCCGGGCGCTCTGGGGCAGCGGCCCTCGCCGGCATGGGCCCTTCGTCGCGGTCAATTGCGCGGCGATCCCCGAGACGCTGATCGAGTCCGAGCTGTTCGGCTACGAGGAAGGCGCTTTCACCGGGGCGCGGCGCAAAGGCCACGTGGGAAGGATCCAGCAGGCCGACGGCGGAACCCTGTTCCTGGACGAGATCGGGGACATGCCCCTGCCGCTGCAGGCCCGCCTGCTGCGGGTGCTGCAGGAGCGCTGCGTGACGCCCCTGGGCAGCGGCAAGTCCTACCCGGTGGATTTCTTCCTGATCTGCGCCACGCACCGCAACCTGCACGAGGAAGTGGCGAAGGGCAAGTTCCGCCAGGACCTCTATTACCGGATCCGGGGCATCCGCTTCCGGCTCCCGCCCCTGCGGGAGCGGACCGATTTCGAGAAACTGGTCCATGACCTCCTCGCCCGGGAACACCCGGTCGGCGCTTCCGCCCAGGTATCAGACGAAGTGATGGCGGCCTTCCGCCGGCACACCTGGCCCGGCAACCTGCGGGAGCTCCACAGCGTGCTGCGGGCCGCGGTCGCCATGGCCGGTGCTTCGCGCCTCATCGCCCTGGAACATCTGCCGGAAGAATTCCTGGAGGAGATGGCCGCCGGAGATCCCTCTCAAGAGACGGGACCCGCGTTGAAGCGGTCTTCGATGGAAAAGCTGGAAGAGCTGGAAGCAAGCGCTATCCAGCGGGTACTTGCCGAGACCGGGGGCAACGTTTCCGCCGCCGCCCGGCGGCTGGGCATCAGCCGCAACACCATCTACCGTAAGATGGCGGCCCTGCGCGGCAGGGACCGTATCTAAGCCCGGTCTTAGTCGTAGGGTGCGTAGGGCGAAGCGCGCCGAATAGCGCAGGTGGCCAGTGCTACCCGAGCATCCAATGCCTGACGCCGCTTGCTCCTCTCCCGCTCTCTCCCAGGAGGAGAGAGCGGAGGGTTCAACGACTCGCTAGCGCTTCAGTTTGAAAACCCACAGCATGCCGCCTTGTTCCAGGTAGGCGACGCGCTTGGCCACTTCCCCGCCCCACAGGGGCACAGCGCCGCCCCAGCCCGAGACCACCGCGACGTATTGTTCCCCGTCCATCTCCCAGGTGACGGGCGGCGCCACCACGCCGGAGCCCGTCTGGAAGCGCCAGAGCTCCTTTCCGGTCCTGGCGTCGAAGGCCTTCAGATAGCCCTCGGGCGTTCCCGTGAACACCAGGCCACCTCCGGTCGCCAGCACCCCTCCCCAGAGGGGTGCGTTGTTCCGGTACTCCCACACGATTTTGCCGCTCGCCGGGTCCACCGCCCGCAGCGCGCCGATGTAGTCCTCGTAGAGGGGCTTGATGGTGAACCCGGCGCCGAGGAAGGCCGCCCCCTTTTTGTAGGCGACGGGCTCGTTCCAGATGTCCATGCACCACTCGTTGGCCGGCACGTAAAACAGGCCGGTATCCGGGCTGTAAGCCATGGGCTGCTGGTTCTTGCCGCCCAGGAACGAAGGGCAGCTATAGACCCCCTGGCCCTTCTTGCCGTCGGCGCTCTGGGCCGGGTTGCCGGGACGGTTGTCGGGAACGTAAAGGGGTCGCCCGCTCATTTCGTCGATACCCTTGGCCCAGGTGATCTTGCTCACGAAAGGAAAAGCCTTGATAAGCTTTCCTGTCACCCGGTCGTTCACGTAGAAGAAGCCGTTGCGGTCGGCTTTGGCGCCGGCTTTTACCCGCTTGCCGCCCGTCTCGAGATCGAAGGGCACGAACTCGTTCACCCCGTCGAAATCCCAGCCGTCGTGGGGTGTGGTCTGGTAATGCCAGACGATCTTGCCCGTATCGGCATCGATGGCGACGGTCGCCGCCGAGTAGAGGTTGTCCCCGGGGCGGGCCCAACTGTTCCAGGGCGCGGGGTTGCCGGTGCCGGCGTAGATCAGATTGGTCTCCGGGTCATAGGTGAAGTTGTTCCAGGTGGCGGCGCCGCAGGTCTTCCACAGGTCCCCCGGCCAGGTGGCATTCGGGGTTCCGGTCACCCCATTCTCCTTGCCGTTTAAGTAACCCATGTGGCCTTCGCACACCGGGCGGGTCCAGATCAGCCGGCCGGTCTTGGCGTCGCGGGCGTCCACCCGCCCCACCACGCCGAATTCGCCGCCCGAAACGCCGGTCACCACCATGCCCTTCACGATCAAGGGCGCGGCCGTGTAGGAGTACCCCGCCTGGTAGTCCGCCAGCTTCTCCCTCCACACCACCTTGCCCGTGTCCCGATCCAGAGCCAGGAGCTGGGCATCCAGGGTACCGAAAATGACCAGGTTGTCGTACAGCGCCGCGCCCCGGTTCACCACATCGCAGCAGGGCATGATTCCGTCGGGAAGCCGGTGCTCGTACTTCCACATCTTCTTGCCGGTGCGAGCGTCCAGGGCGAAGAGGCGGGAGTAGGACGCGGTGATGAAGATCTTTCCGTCATGGATGAGGGGCGTCGCCTCCTGGCCCCGCTGCTTCTCGCCCCCGAAGGAAAACGTCCAGACGGGCACCAGGTCCTTCACCGTCTCCGGGTTGATCTGGGCAAGCGGACTATAGCGCTGAGCCCACGGCCCGATGCCGGCCGACACGATGTCCCCCGGCGTTTTGGCGTCGCCCAGGATGTCTCCGTCGGTCACCCCCTTCGCCTGGACGGCGGCCGCCATGCCTATAAAAGCCGCGCCCCCCAGGCTCGCGACGACGATCTTGTTCCAATCTTTCGCCATTCTTCGCCCTCCGATTTGTGTCACTTCGCGCGATGGGACCCCATTGCCAGGCCCTCTCTGGCCCGGGCGCTGGCAATTCGCATGCCACCCGCCCTATCCGGCGGCATGCCACAGGAATAGCTTCCTTTTCGGGGGAGCCGCCACCCAGGGCTCCTCTGCCCCAGGACGATACAGTTGTTGCAAATCGGCGCAGCCGACGAGCATCCGCCGGAGACGTCTGCTCGGCGAGCCCGCGCTCTTTCGGGGTGGAACGCTCCTTGCTGAAGGTGGCGACCGATCTTCGACGGAAGATGCGGCCAACGACGCTCGACTGGAGGCAAGGATGAATCTGTTCGACCTGCAAACCTTGGGGGTGAGTAATCCCTTCAAGACCCGCTACGGGAACTACATTGGCGGCCGATGGGTGGAACCGCGGGGCGGGGAATATTTTCCCGACATCACGCCCATCACCGGGCAGCCCTTCTGCGAAGTGCCGCGCTCCCGGGAAGCAGACATCAACGATGCCCTGGATGCCGCCCACACGGCCAAGGACGCGTGGGGTCGAACTTCACCGGCCGAGCGGGCCCAGCTTCTCTATCGCATCGCCGATCGTATGGAGCAGAACCTGGAGCGACTCGCGTTGGCCGAGACCATCGACAACGGAAAACCTATCCGGGAGAGCCTGGCCGCCGACATCCCCTTGGCCATCGACCATTTCCGCTATTTCGCCGGTTGCATCCGCGCCCAGGAAGGCGGCGTGAGCGAGATAGACCACCAGACCATCGCTTACCATTTCCACGAGCCCCTGGGCGTGGTGGGCCAGATCATCCCGTGGAACTTCCCCATCCTGATGGCCGCGTGGAAGCTGGCGCCTGCGTTGGCGGCGGGCAATTGCGTGGTGCTGAAGCCGGCGGAGCAGACCCCTGCCTCCATCCTGGTGCTGATGGAGCTGATCGGCGATCTCCTGCCACCGGGTGTCGTAAACGTGGTGAACGGCTTCGGGCTGGAGGCGGGCAAGCCCTTGGCCTCGAGCCCCCGCATCGCCAAGATCGCCTTCACCGGAGAGACCACCACCGGACGCCTGATCATGCAGTACGCTTCCCAGAATCTCATTCCGGTCACGCTGGAGCTGGGGGGCAAGAGCCCGAATATCTTTTTCGCCGACGTGATGGAGCGGGACGACGATTTCCTAGACAAGTGCCTGGAAGGCTTCACCATGTTTGCGCTCAACCAGGGCGAGGTGTGCACCTGCCCGTCCCGGGCGCTGATCCAGGAGTCCATCTGCGACCGCTTCATGGAGCGGGCCCTGGAACGGGTCGCCACCATCAGGCAAGGCAATCCTTTGGACAAAAGCACCATGATGGGCGCCCAAGTCTCCAGCGAGCAGATGGAAAAAATCCTCTCCTACATCGACCTGGGGAAACAGGAAGGAGCGCAGTTGCTGGCGGGCGGCGGCCGCAGCGTCCTGGAAGGCGATCTGAAGCAGGGTTACTACGTGCAACCCACCGTATTCCGCGGCCACAACAAGATGCGCATCTTCCAGGAGGAGATTTTTGGCCCGGTGCTGTCGGTCACTACCTTCAAGGACGAGGACGAGGCCCTCGCCATCGCCAACGACACCCTCTACGGGCTGGGCGCCGGCGTCTGGACCCGGGATATCGCAAAAGCCTACCGGATGGGACGCGGCATCCAGGCGGGAAGGGTGTGGACCAACTGCTACCACCTCTATCCAGCCCATGCCGCCTTCGGCGGCTATAAACAATCCGGCATCGGACGCGAGACCCACAAGATGATGCTGGGGCATTACCAGCAGACCAAGAACATCCTGGTGAGCTATGACCCCAGGCCCCTCGGCTTCTTCTGAGACGAGCTTCGCGGAACCTGCGAACGGGCCTGTCCGGGCGTCCCGGGAACCGTCGCCTGGGCGCCCGCTATCGGGAGAGGTGCGCCCATGACTCAGGTCTCCCGCGTCTCCGCGACCGACGCCGCTCTGAAGCTCATCGAGCAACTACAACAGAGGTACGGTCCGATCCTGTTCCACCAGTCGGGGGGGTGCTGCGACGGCAGTGCCCCCATGTGTTTTCCTCGAGGCGAGTTCCTGATCGGCGATTCCGACGTCCTGGTGGGAGAGATCGGCGGAGTGCCGTTCTACATGAGCCGCGCCCAGTTCCAGTACTGGGAACATACCCACCTGATCATCGACGTGGTGCCGGGAAACGGCGGCATGTTTTCCCTGGAGAGTGGCACGGGAATGCGTTTCATCACCCGCTCGCGGCTCTACACGGACGAGGAATGGGCGGCCCTCAGCCAAGGCGCATCACCCCCGCTCGGCCATGGCGGCGCGGCGCCGGGCATCGACCCTGTGGCTCGGGACGGGGCGTCGCAGGCCACAAGACAGGATCAGACGCCGAACTGCAGCTCGGCCAGGCGGGCGTAGAGGGGATTCGAGCTTAGAAGCTCCTCGTGGCGACCGATGCCCACGAGTCGACCCTGGTCCAGCACGGCGATGCGGTCGACGCTGCGCACGGTGGACAGCCGGTGGGCGATGATGAGGGTGGTGCGGCCCTTCATCAGCCGCTCAAGGGCCATCTGCACCATACGCTCGCTCTCCGAATCCAGGGCGCTAGTGGCCTCGTCCAGCAACAGGATGGGCCGGTCGGCGAGGATCGCCCGGGCGATGGCGATGCGCTGGCGCTGGCCGCCGGAGAGGCGCACTCCCCGCTCCCCTAGTTGGGTGTGGTAGCCCTGGGGCAAGCGCTCGATGAACTCGCTGGCGAAGGCCGCCTCGCATGCCGCCCGCACCTCCGCGTCGGTGGCCTCCGGCCGGCCGTAGCGCACGTTCTCCAGGACGCTAGCGGCGAAAATCGCGGGCTCCTGGGGCACTGTGGCGAAGCGCCTGCGCAGCTCGGCCGGATCGGCCGCCCGTAGGTCCACCCCGTCCACGCGGATCGAGCCGGCGGCGGGATCGTAGAAGCGCAGAAGCAGCAGGAACACCGTAGTCTTGCCCGCCCCGGACGGGCCCACCAGCGCCAAGCGACTGCCCGGCTCCACCCGCAGGGTGAAGTCGTATAAGGCCGGGTGCTCCGGCCGCGACGGATAGAAGAAGGTGACCCGCTCCATCTCCACCCGCCCCACCGGCGGCTCGGGCAGAGGCACCGGCCGCGCCGGCCGCTGGATCTCCGGCTCCGTGCGAAGGATTTCCATGAGCCGCTCCATGGCCCCGGCGCCCCGCTGCAGATCGCCCACTACTTCGCTAATCGCGCCGGCGGAGCCCGCTACCACGGCGGCATAGAAGACGAAGGCCGACAGTTCCCCCGCGGTCAACCGCCCCGCCAGGACGTCATGGCCGCCGATCCACAGGATCACGCCGATCGCCCCCATCACCAGTACGATGACGGCCGAGATAAGGAACGCCCGGGCTCGGATGCGGCGTACCGCCGCGGCGAAGGCCGCCTCCAGCCGCTCCTCGAAGCGGCGCCGGTCTTCGGACTCGTGGCCGTAGGCCTGCACGGTGCGAATTTCGTGCAGGGACTCGTCGATGTAGGCGCCCAGGTCCGCCACCCGGTCCTGGCTCGCCCGGGAAAGTTGGCGCACCTTGCGGCCGAAGAGCACGATGGGCCCGACCACGACGGGCACCCCCAGGAGCACCAGGGCAGTGAGCTTCCAGCTGGTGGCGGCCAGCATCACCAGGGCGCCGAGGCCCATCAAGGTGTTGCGCAGGGCCATCGACACGCTGGTCCCAATCACCGTTTCGAGCATCGCCGTATCGCCGGTGAGCCTGGAAATCATTTCCCCCGTGCGCGCGGATTCGTAGAAGCCCGGAGAGAGGGTGAGAAGATGGGAATAGACCTTGCGCCGCAGGTCGGCGATCACCCGCTCGCCGATCCAGGAGACGAGGAAATAACGCACGTAGGTGGCGACCGCCATGACCACCACCACGACCAGGAGCAGCGCCAGGGCGTGGTTGAGGGCGCTCGGGTCGTCGCCGACGAAGCCCCGGTCGATGACCTGCTTGAGCCCCTGTCCCACCACCAGGAAGGCGCTCGCCGCCACCACCAGCGCCACCGTGGCGCCGGCGGCGCGCCCCTTGTAAGGTCCGATGAAGCCCAGGAGCTCCTTCAGGATGGCGAGGCGGGCCACACCCCCCCCGGCGAGTCCTGTGTCCCGGGACGCCTGCCCCGGCCCGCCGCGCCTGACGGAAAGGTCGCGTGCGCCTTCAGCCATCAAAGGACTCCTCGCTCTCGTCGCCGAAATCCAGCTCCACCTTGGCGCCGTTGGGGTCGATAAAAAACATCTGCCACACGCCGGTTCCCGGCTGGCGGCGCAGGTCGAAAGGGATGCCGTGGCGTTCCAGCTTCGTCTTCCATTGGGCCATATCCGTCGCCGAAAAGGCCATGTGATCGATGACTCCCGAGCGCTGCACGGGCAGCCCGCGGCCGGCGATCACGTGCAGTACCGGCCGCCCGTGGCAATAGAACCACGCGCCGGGGAAGCCGAACGGCGGCCGCTCGCCTTCGGCAAGCCCGAGAACCTCGGAGTAGAACCGACGGGTCGCCTCCAGGTCTTCGGTGAGGACGGTGAAATGATTAAGCCCTTGGATCGTCATGTCTTCAACTCATTGACTTCCCATACCGGCGGATCCGTCCCCAGGCTGGGCGTCCAGCACCTCCCGCACCCGGGTGAGGGCCTCGGGACCCGCCACGCCCTTGCGCTCCGCCAAGGTAACGGCTACGGCGCCCAGACGGCGGTACAGCTCGGCGACCTCGCTTCGCCATGCGCCCAGGGCGTCCAACTGCCGCTCCACGGTCGCCCCGTCGCCCCGGGCGATAGGCCCGGTTAAAGCCTCCACCGGCCCCAGCCGGAAGAGGTTTTCCACCGTCTCCCGGGTCAGCGGCTCGGCCACCTTGAGGGCTTGCTCCCGGGGAAGGCCCGCTTTTTCGTAGCAGGAAAGGGCCACTTCCATCAACGCGGTGAGGTAATTACAAGCGAATACGCTGGCGGCGTGATAGATGACCTTGTGGGTCGTCTCCACGTGGAACACCCGGCCGCCGATGGCCTCGAAGGCCGGGCGCAGCACCGAAAGGGCCGCTGCGTCCCCCTCCATGGCGCAATAGGTGCCGGCGAAGGTGGCCACCGCCGCCTTCGGGTCGGGCACGGTCTTGACCGGATGGACGCTCGCCACCGCGGCGCCCTGCTCCCGCAGAAAGCCGCACTCGGACGAGGGCAGCGATCCGCTGGGATGGAACACGATGTCCCCGGGCCGCAGCTTCGCGGCTCGGGCAAGTCGGCGGCAGGCGGGTACGATCGCTCCGTCGGTGGTGGCCACCAGCCACAAGTCTGCAGGGCTCATGGCTTCCACCGACGCCGCGACCCGCCCCGCGCCGATGAAGTGGATCGCCCCCTCGGCGCTCTCCTCGGTGCGGTTCGCCACCTCTTGCACGCGAAAGACGTGGGCGTCGCTCCACAATCGGGCCAGGGTCCGGCCCACCTTGCCGCAACCGATGATGTTGAGGGTTCTCATGCCCGCTCGAGCGCGATCGCCGCCCCGGGCGGCGAAAACGCGCAAAAACGCTATGATACCCGAGCCGAACCCGGGCGCCGACCGCCCCAGCGGGACCGACGCCGGATCTTCGCGACGGCCGCGCGAGATCCGGGCGGGCGCGGAAGCACCGTGCCGGTCTGACGATTCCGCTCACATGGCGGGCCAGCTCCGGGAACCACGGTCACCTCCACGTTCACCAGCGGTCAAGCGCTTTCCCCGCAGCGCCCGACCGAGGCGCTGGAGCCCCAGCCACTGCTGGCGCCAGAATCCATTCCCGTAGTCTCGCCCCCGAAGCTGATCCCTCAGCCCGGTGGCGGGATAGAGCGGGGCGAAGCAGGCCGTACCGAAGAGCAGATCCCACAGGGGGAAGAGGGCAGCGAAGTTGCAACCCCGGGCAGCGCCCTCATGGCCAAGCCCCACGGCGTGATGGATGCGGTGGTAGCGGGGACTCACCAGCAGCCGGTCCCCGACGGGGCCGAAGGAGAGCCGCACGTTGGCGTGGGACAGGCTTTCCACCAAGGCGATGGCGACGAGGAGCCAAGGAAAGGCATCGGGCGGGACGCCCACAACGAGCGCCACCGCCGTAAACCAGCCGTAGCGCAGCGCATCGTCCACCAAGTGGTTGCGGTCGTCGGTCCAAAACGTCATTTGCCGCTGGCTATGGTGCAAGGCGTGGAGCGCCCACCAGGCCTCCACCCGGTGCTGCAGCCGGTGCATCCAGTAAGCGGAGAAATCCAAAACCAGGAGATAGATGAAGAAGTCCAGGTACAGATGGGTTGCAAGAAACGGGACCAGCGCTTCCAAATCGAGGGGCGCGAACCCCTGGAGCCGCAGCCATGCTTCCAACGCTTGGAAAAAAGGCGCCAAGGCGACAAAGAGAAAGAGGGGCACGACGCCCAGCCGCTGGAGCAGAGTGTAGATCACATCTATTCGGGCTTCCCGCCGGTCCGCCCATCGTTCCACCGGCCGCCATCTCTCCAGGGGCGTAAACAGGGCGAGGGCGATCGCGATCTGGACTGCGCCAAGGAGCAAGCCTTCCACCGCGTCGAAAGCGCTTTCCGCGTACTCGGTGAGCCCCAAGGCGTAGAGCAGCGGCAGCACGAATTGCTGGAAGAGCACGCTCTGGAGATCGGAGACCAGCGCTTCCATAAGGCTAATGCAGCATCTCGAAGCAGAAGCCGCGGGCCTTCAGCCCTGCCAGCAGAGCATCCAGCATGGGGGCGAAGGGGTCGCGCCGAGACCAGATGCCTAGGTGCATCATGAGGATGTCGCCCGGGCGCATCTTGGTGAGGGCCCGGTCGAGCAGGACCTGATTGGAATAGCGCTCGGACGGCAATTCGTCCCCGAGAAATCCCGCCGGGCTCCAGCCCACATGCCGAAAGCCGCACGCTTTCGCGTATTCCAGCGTCCTGGGTGTCGTCCGACCGCCTGGGGCCCGCCACAAAGGGGCGAGTGTCCGGCCCGTCATGGCCTCGAAGGTCTCGCCCACCCGGGCAATCTCCCGGCACACTCCCTCCCGATCCAAGGCTTCCTGTCCCGTTCCGTCCCCGCTCACATAGGCGACCCGCTCCCCGTCCACATCCCGGCGGAAATACCAGTGGCGCCAGGTGTGGCTGCCGAAGGCATGACCCTCCGCCGACCGGGCCCGCCAGTAGCTCGCCCAGGAGGGATCGAGGGCGTGATCGCCGCGAAACGTTTTTTCGTTGGCCAGGAAGAAGGTGGCGCGTACACCGTGCTGGTCGAGGATCCGGGCGATCAGCTCCGCGTGGCGCATGTTGCCGGTGTCCAGCGTCAGATAGAGGGGCTTTGCGCATTGAGCGTGCACCGCGCCCGCCAGGGCAAGGCCCAGGACGAACAGCCAAAGCCGCAGCATCCTCGCCTCCACCCGCGCGGCTATTTGCCCGAAGCGTCGTAGGCGAGCAGGATGCCGTGGGGAGAGCGGCCCACGGGAATCTGCTTGACGAGGCTGCGAGTGTCCATGTCGATCACCGACACCTTACCCGCCCAGCGGGAAGTAACCCACAACCGCTTTGCGTCGCGGCTAAGCTCCATACAGTCCGGTCCCCCGGGAACGGAAATCTGCTCTGTCACGGCGAGCCGCTCCACGTCCACTACCGACACGGTGTCGGAGATGCGATTCGAGACCAGCACCCGCTTCCCATCGGGAAGAGCCAGAAAGTTATGGGCCCCTTTACCGGTTCGGATGCGGGCCACCGTGACGGGCTTACGCCAGTCGATCACCTCCAGGTAATCTGCGCCGGTCATCCCCACCAGCAGATAGTCCTCGTCTGGCGTCATCCATACCCCAGCGGGGGCCTCTCCCACGGGATGTTTCCATTTCACCGTCTGGGTGGCGAGATCGATAGCCGCCAGCCGGTTCTCTCCTTGGAGCGTGACGAACACCAGCGACGAGTCCCGGGTATAGGCCAGGTGGCTCGGCATCTTGCCTGGACTTAAGCGCTTGACCAGCTTGAGGGTGGACGCCTCGTAGAGGTCCACCTGGTCAAGGCGCAGAGAGTTGATCACCAACCAACGCCGGTCGGGGCTGTAGGCCAGGTGGTAGGGATCGCTTACCCTGGGGATGCGGGCACGGATCTCCCGACGCTGGGCATTGAAGAGCACCAGCTCATTGCCAGCGGCGTTGGCGATTACGATGTCGGAACCCGACAACGCCCGGATCAAGTGGTGGGGCTCCTTGCCCACGTACAGCCGGGCGGATTCCCTCAAGGCATCCGCGTCGATCAGGCTCACGGTGCCGTCCCGGGAATTGAGCACCACGGCAGTATCGGCCCAGGCGGCTCCGCCGGCGCCGAGAACCCACGCGAATCCCCATCCCGCCAGCACAAACCCAGTGAAGCGCTTTACGAGTCCACCCATCTCGAAAACTTTTTACAAAAAAACAAACGCTCGAATTGGCCAAAAGGTTGACCCAACCTGCCTGGACAGGCCCAGGCGCCGGGGACCTGGGGACTTAAGGAAACGCTGATCAAGTCCACCGTATCGTAGTTGCGTGCGTTGAAGGTGTCGACGCGGGATGAGAGGATGAGGATGAAGCAGATGACCTTGGCAG